>WPCG01091353.1_pt1 | contig 235598 bp, 241 predicted proteins | sample 5403311 | NCBI WGS metagenome assembly WPCG01 (sample SAMN12869467, study PRJNA574797) | sludge metagenome | isolation source: wastewater treatment of Control | place: China:Beijing | collected 2019-05-17
TGACAGAACCGGCCTGAGCACGATGGATCGCGAACTCTCGCTGTATGAGATCGCGATGATGACCCGTGCAGGAACGGCAAAGGCACTGGGTCTCTCCCATATGTATGGGTCACTGACACCCGGCCTCTGCGGCGATGTCGCTGTCTACGATTACAACCCCGAGACTGCGTCTGATCCCGAAGCAATCGAGACGGCATTTGGTAAGGCTGCGTTCCTCTTCAAGCAGGGTGAGATGATCATCAATGATGGCGAGATCGTTTCCAACGGCAACAAGAGAACGCTCTGGGTGGATGTGAAGACGAATGAGAACACGCAGGTCGAGCGTGATATCGCCCTGAAGTTCAACAAGTTCTACACTGTCTCCCAGAAGAACTACGAGGTGTATGCACACCACTATGTGCCAAACCCGTTCATCTTTGAGATCGATGCTACTGTCTGAGGTGGGTGGAGAATGATGATGGCATCTGAATGTATGATACCGAGTGAGATGGATCTCGCTTTTAAGCTTGAGGGAGAGGGGATTCTCCCCTCTCAGAGTGTTCGGGAGCGGATTGTTCTCTCCCTGGCATGCTGCACTATTCCTGTGCAGCGGATGCTCCTGATGCAGGAGATGCTGGTGGAGTTGTCAGAAGAACTACGTGCATAATACTCGAGAAAAAGGAGAGGTTGGTTATTCAGGCTACCCTGAATTTCCGATTTGCTTCAAGGGTCTCCTGGGAGATCTCGGTGACCCGTGTCACCATACTGGCGACCTCATCGATACTTGCCGATACCTCTTCGGTACCGGCTGCAGTATCTCCTGCCTCGTGTGCTGTCCTCTCCATCAGGGCGGCAACTTCGTGGATGCTTGCGGTGATCTCCTCAACAGTGGCTGCCTGCTCTTCAGTTGCACTTGCAACCTCTTCGATGCTTCGTGAGATCTTTCCGACCGAGTCGACGATCTCATTGAAAGCAAGAATCGTCTGCTGCATCTGATCTGATCCATCCCTGACGACAGTATTTGCAGTTTTCATCGCAGACGAAGCTTTTTCAGCCCCGGCCCTGAGATTGCCGATCATCTCGGTGATATGCTCGGCAGAGGATCGTGATTCTGTTGCAAGGGCTTTGACTTCAGCTGCAACAACCGCAAAGCCGCGCCCTGCATCTCCGGCACGGGCGGCCTCGATTGCTGCATTGAGCGCGAGCAGATTTGTCTGGTTTGCCAGATCCGAGATGACGCCGACGATCTTTCCGATCTCGACCATCTGGGTGTTGATATCCCTGATGATCCCATCGATCTCGGCGGTTGCGGTGGTGATCTCGGCCATGCCTGCATCTGCCCGCCTGGCAACCTTTGTTCCTTCCTGAGACTGCTCATCAGCGTTTCGTGAGAGTCCGGCAACAGATTCTGCACTTGCGGTAACCTCCTGGACGGCAGCAGAGAGATCTTCCATCGCCTGAAGAACCTGCTGGGCTGAATGGGTTGCCTTCTCGATATGGCCGCTTACGTTCCCGGTGCTACGGGCGATCTGCTGGGTGCCGGTGGAGACTTCGTCGATGCTCGTCTCGGCTTCGTTTGCTGCTTCCACCATCGCCTCCATCAGCCGGTTTGATCCTGCAATGAGGTGTGAGACATCTGCTGAGACTTTGTTTAAGGCAGTCTTCACGGCAATGAGATCCCCGCGGACATTGAGCTTATCATCGATATGGGCGGTGAAGTCGCCGTCAGCAAATGCGCTGGCGACACGGGTGATCTCCTTGACAGTATTATTTAAGACCCTCCCCATCCTGTCAAGGGATTTCCTGAACTCTTCCCACTCACCTTTCATCTGGATATTTGTATCGAATGTCGCAGAGAAGTCTGCCTGAGCGAATGCCCCGCAGACACGCATTGCTTCGTGAACGGGTTTTGTGACCGCATCGAGCATGCCGTTTATTCCAAGCATGCATTCTTTAAACTCTCCCTCATGCCGCTCCGGGTCTGCGCGGATCTCAAAGTTACCATCGGTCAGACCATGCATCATCATCTTTGCATCTCCCATCAGGTGATCAAGCGACTCCTTCAGGGTGGCAAGGCTTTTATCGAGTTTGGAGATTAAAGAGGCAAAATTTTTGGTATCTTCGTCAAAATGAGCGGATTGAAGATTGAATGAGGTGTCCCCCCTTGCGGCTTTTTTGAGGTTTGCGACTAACCGGGTGACTTCTGTAACCACAAAGGTATCCTGTTTCATCTTCCGGTTGATCTCAAGCGTCATATCGCGTGCACTGCATCGGGTTCCAAGTTGCCTGCCATCTTTATCCTTCGCAATCGTGCAGAGAAGCGATACCCAGTGTTCGCTTCCGTTCTTATGCTTGATCCTGAACTTTACTTCCTTCTCCTCTCGTTCCCGGACTGCAAGGGCAGCTTTCACGGAATCAAAATCCTCGGATTTGATGATCCTGCGGAAAAGATCCTTTTCTTTTCGAAAATCTTCAGGGGAATAACCAGTGATCCGCTGGCAGGAAGGCGATACATATAAAAAGGTCCCGTCTGGTCCCAGCAGGAATTCCCAATCCTGGGTTGCTTCAAGGACCTGACGAAAAATATCGTTTGGGTCTGGTATTGTCATGTGTTCTCTCCAACTCCTCTGCTATTCTCAAGTAATGATGGTTCAATTATTTCGAATAGCCTAAGCACTTGCTAATAACTGTGGTTTTTTATCTGAGATGCAATAAATGTATCTTTCTCTCTCCAGAAAGAAACCTTAGAAAAAATAGATTCTCTTGTTCATTGGGTAGAGAGTGTCCTCTCCTCCCGATTCTCAACAAGGATTAAGTATCTGATAGTAGAAGGGTTCTGTATGTTCCGTCTTTCTCTGTGGTGTACTCTTCTCTTAATTGCTATTCTCTGTACTGCAGGGTGTATCCAGTCTGAATCACCTGTTTCCCAGCCATTGCCCGCTCCGGTTGTAACCCCTCAAACGGAACCGGTGCATCCGGCACCCTCCCCTGTCATTCCAGAGCCATATATCGTAAAAGGAAAGGATATCTACGGGATGACTGCTGCTCTCACTTCCCAGGAGCAGGGGACGAATCTCCTTGTCACAGTGACACTTGACAAGACCAATACCATGGGCGTCACAACAGGTCCGGGCATTGAGATGTACGTGACACTCTTTGCGTACAACCTGATGGATCTTCCTGAAGGATACCTCCCACAGACACAGGCAGAGGTGAGGGAATCCGGTATTCCGTATAAAGTCCGGAAAGCAACGATGTATCCGATGAATGTTAAAAAGGTCACAGCAGAACTGCCGGTTGAATCATCCCAGGGACGCCTGGATCTGAAATATCCATACAATTATGGAGCAATCATAGAGAAAATATATTGATTTTGGTATGAACAAAACAATCAAATATGTTCAGGACTAGTATACTCTCATACTCATCTGGAGGTGAAGTCATGACAATCCGAATAAAACCAGCCAAACCTGTGATAACTGCTGAGGTACGGCCTTCAAGGAGGGTGCGGAGGCTTATGATGAACCAGACAGACTTTCCGGTTTCTTCAGAAGCTGTGATGAACCTTTTTGTCCTTGGACTCATGACAATCACCGTTTCAATAACCGGAATTACCCTTGGCATGGTTCTCAGACTGAGTGGTTTCTGATCCGGATTCTCTTCCCCCTACCCCTCCTCAATAATCTTAATATAATCAACCGAAGGGTCAAATCAGCTTCTTCTCCTTTCTATTTGATCTGAATTCTTCCACCCCAACCAGTCCTCTCTACCTGTTCCCACTTGACAGATACAATGACCGGGTCGATATCCCGGACAGTTGTTCCCACATACTCCGATCCTGCCGCCTCTGCAATAGCATAATGCCCATCGCCGCCTGATGCAAGCCAGCTATTGACAACGACAGTGTAACACTGGTCCTCCTTCATTTCTTCCCACCCTCTGGCTTCCAATACTTCGATTCTGCTCACTCGTCTGCCGGGAGTCATGAGCTCTGCCAGACTCTTCCCCTCGTACCTTCCGGTAAAGGGATCCCCCTCCGTATCGATGGTGAACCGTATACCAGATACCTGGAGGAATCCTCCGGTTGGCGGACGCTCACCGGGAAATATTTCATCCCCTGAAATCCTGAGTGCCGATGCCGAGATCTCAAGTGAATCCCTGATCTCTCCTCCCGTCATCTGCACGAGGACGAGTTCGCTACCAAATGGGAGGATCTCCTGCATCATCCCCCAGGATACCGGACCTGGAGAAAAGACCCGGTCGCCCCGGATCGACCCTCCATTTATAAACGCAATATCTGCCTCAGGGAACCAGTCCCGCCATGCATCGGTGATGAGATCTCCAACTTCGGCTTCGCCTCCCCTGACGATCATCTTCCGGGTATCGAGCGGGAAGCTGATCTCCCCGACCGGCTTCTTCATCTCTTCCTCATAAGCAGTGATGAAGGGTGCAAGTACTGCAGAGACGGCTGCGTCTTCCCCTTTCGGTTTGATAACCTCAAAACTCCAGTTGATCACCTCCCTGTCGCTGAGTGTCAGCCTGAGTATCCCGAGGTCATCTCCATATTGGCCGGCCTGCACGATAGGAACAATCCGGTTCTCCGGATCCCGCACCTCTTTCTGGAGAACGATATGATCATGACCCCCGATGATTGCATGAATCCCGGCAACATTCTCTGCAAGACGCGTATCTTCCGCTTCTCCCATATGGGAGAGGCAGATGATAACGTCAACATCAGCATTCCGAAGGGATCGGATCGCCTCTTCTGCTGCCACACAAGGATCGGTGACGGTGATACCTGGGCCGGTTGGAGCTATTGAACATAGTTTTGGTGTCATCAGGCCGAATATGCCGATTTTAAGCTCATCCTGCCCGATGATTTCCCATGGCTTGATGATATGGCTCAGGGTTTCATTTGTAACGATCATGTTAGCCGAGACGATAGGAAACCCTGCATAACCGGCAGCTCTGGCATATCCGCTCTCTCCAAACCCAAACTCATGGTTTCCGGGGCAGACTGCATCATACCCTGCTCTTGTCATGCCGCGATATTCCGGCTCTCCATGAAAGAGAGAATAGGGGGCGCCTATCAGGTCGTCCCCGCTTGACAGGAGGAGGGAATAATCCTCTTCGGCTCGTATTATGTTGGCAGTTTCAGCGATAGCTGACAGACCCGGACTTTCTACTCCTTCGATGATCCCGGGCGGAAAGATTCTGCTCTGGAGATCAGAGGTTGTAAGGATCGCAAGGTGTATCTCTCTCTCCTGCACAGGCTGGGGAAAGGAAAGTGCTGCGAAGAGTATCATTCCAATAATGACAGCAGCGATGAGCAGGGTATAACGTTTGGACATCATGGCAGGTTTTCTTCTTATTCAAACAAAGGGGATGCGGGGTACCGGCTATCTGATCACCGGATCGCAGATATCCTCTTCGATGTCGCATTTGCCGATATACTGGAGATTGAACTTGTAAAACTGGGTGAACCCGCAGTTCCTGCACCGGACTGTGAAATGGTTGCACCCGACAAAGAGGTCATGGGTTCCAGTTATATGGCAGTTTCTGCACTCTGCTGTCGGCTCAAGGTTCCAGACATCATAACAGGATATCGGGGTGAATGATCCGCTTGAACCCACCTCATGGATGCGGGGGATGAAGACCCTCGTTGCGCCGCAGTTCGAGCAGATCACCTGTGCCTGCTGGGGCACCACTTTGATCACCTGATCGGCGTCTGCATGACAATGGTAACAATCCGTCTTATATTTGGTATAGATGAATCCGGTCTTCATAAAAGAGATTGAAGACGCACAAGAAGAAAAAAGTACCCCTCCCGAAAGGAGGGTCATATGATATCCTGTTTAAAAAGGGGTTGTAGTTGGGATCTTACATCATGCCGGGCATTCCGCCCATGCCGCCCATTGCAGCCATCTCTTCCTCGCTTGGCATTCCGCCGCCCTTTCCGGACGAGGCGATGACGTCATCGATCCTGAGGATCATGACTGCAACTTCTGCTGCTGAGGAGATTGCCTGGGTCTTGACACGGAGAGGCTCGACAACGCCTGCTGCCTTCATGTCTGCTGCTTTTGCTGCGAAGACATCGAGGCCGAAGGTCTTTTTGCCCTGCTCGTGAGCTGCACGGAGGTCGACGAGCATGTCGATTGGGTCAAGTCCTGCGTTCTCTGCGAGGGTTCTTGGGATGATCTCAAGTGCGCTTGCAAATGCTTCGATTGCGAGCTGTGCACGGCCACCAACGCTGGATGCGTATTCACGGAGGCGGAGTGAGAGTTCAATCTCAGGAGCGCCGCCGCCTGCGACAACCTTCTTGTCCTCGACGACGACACCGACAACGCGGAGTGCATCTTCGATTGCACGCTCAAGCTCGTCGACGACATGGTCGGTTCCGCCTTTGATGATGATCGAGACTGCTTTTGGATTGTAGCACTCTTCAACAAAGATCATCTCTTCGCCTGAGACCTTGCGCTCTTCAATCCTGCCGGCTTTACCGAGCTCTTCGGTTGAGATTGCATCAATGGATGAGACGAGGGCTGCACCGGTTGCACGTGCAAGCTTCTCCATGTCGGATTTCTTGACACGGCGGACTGCGAAGATACCTGCCTTTGCAAGGTAGTGCTGGGCAATGTCGTCGATACCCTTCTGGCAGAAGACAACGTTTGCACCGGATGCGATGACCTTGTTGACGATCGTCTTGATCATCTTCTCTTCTTCATCAAGGAACATCTGGAGCTGATCGGGGCTTGTAATGCTGATCTCAGCATCGACTTCGGTCTTCTTGAATTCGATTGCTGCGTTTAAAAGGAGAACCTTCGCGTCTTTGACGAGCTTTGGCATGCCTGAGTGGACACGTTCCTTGTCAATGATCATGCCTTCGATGATCTCGGAGTCGTCGATTGAGCCGCCGACCTTCTTCTCGATCTTGACGTTCTCGGTATCGACGGTTCCGTCCTCATCGGTGACCATGGTGATTGCCTTTACAATGAGTTCACAGAGTTTCTCTTTTGAAGATTCTGCGCCCTTTCCGGTCATTGCGGTTTCGGCGATCTTGGTAAGGATGGCTGTGTCGCCTGGCTGGATGTCAAAGGCGATATCCCGTAAGATCTCCTGTGCCTTATTTGCTGCCTGACGATATCCCTGAGCGATGACTGTCGGGTGGACATCCTGCTCAAGAAGATCCTCTGCCTTCTTTAAGAGTTCGCCGCCGACGACGACTGCTGTGGTGGTTCCGTCACCGACTTCGTCGTCCTGCGTCTTTGCGATCTCGACCATCATCTTGGCAGCGGGGTGCTCGATATCCATCTCTTTGAGGATGGTGACACCGTCATTGGTGATGACGACATCGCCGATGGTATCGACGAGCATCTTGTCCATGCCTTTTGGCCCGAGGGTTGTCCGGACGGCTGATGCCACTGCTTTTGCAGCTGCAATGTTCATACCCTGTGCATCGCGTCCCCGTGTCCGGGAACTGCCTTCTTTTAGAATGAGAATCGGTTGTCCTCCAAGTTGTGCTGACATGTAATATCACCAGTGTTTGTTGATAAAGTTGCTTTGTAGTTCTATATAAAGATTATTCCGGTATCAGATTGATGAGATCTGATCCCTCTTCCAGAGAATAGAGCTTTTCTTCCCCGATAACAAGAGTTTTTCCAATTTTTTTCTCTTTATCATAGTCAGAGAGAATGCAGAGGGATCGGGCATGGGCAATCTGGGAGAGGTTCCCGATGAGTGCCGCGCGCTTGACGGTTTTCTGTGCCGTACCAAAACAGGCAAATATTGTGTTTTTCTCGAAGAGGGCAACAAGCTGGAACGGAGCACGCCTGAATGGATGAAGTTCAAGACCCATCTCTTTCAGGTGGCCGGCGGGCGAGGCTGCCTCGATCTCATTCTGATAGATGCTCTCCTGAAGGTCATGTGGACGGTCGATGAAGAGGTCGATCGGCTGGACGATCGCTTCGTCAAAGAGTTCCTCGAGTTTCAATGCCATTTCAAGCGTTGTTCCCATACCGCTTTCGTATTTGCTGATGGTTCGCCGGGATACGCCGAGAATATGTGCAAGATCTCCAAGCGAGAGGTTTTGCCGCTCTCTCATCTCGCGGAGGCGTATCCCGTCGATGCCGACATACAGGCCGCCGGGCGAGGCATAGACAAGAGGGGGAACTCCTTCAACAAGGTAATCATAGAGGGTTGATGGTGCGACTGCAAAGAGGCCGTACCTGAGATAGACTGCACTCCGTTCCAGTGGTGCATCCCGTGCCCTCTCCCCGATGATGATAGGAACAGCCCTGAGGTGGTGTCCCATCGCCTCGAGATCGAATGCGATCTCTTCTGAGACCGAGTCGATCTGGGAGACGATCTTGATGATCACAAGTCCCTTTTTACCTGAAGCGAGCAGGTCAAAGCTCCGTGGTCTGAGGAGGCAACGCTCAGAGACATCATACCCTGCGGTAAGAAGAATACTAATCACCGTCTGGATGAGCCGCTCCTGTACCATCTCTTCTACAACCTACATGGTGAATCTAGGATAATAAAGGATCTGACGATGTCCCTTATGGGCTGGGAGAGCAGATCTATAGATATGTGGATCGGTATCGATGATACGGACTCTCCTCAAGGTATGTGTACCACCTATCTCGGGGCTCTCCTTGCCCGGCGCCTTGAGGAGTCCGGGATGGAGATCCGATCCCTCCGGCTCGTCAGGCTGAATCCGAATATCATCTGGAAGACGCGTGGAAATGCTGCCATTGCCATCGAAGCTGAGGGTGACCCGGACTCTGCCTTTTCGATCGCAACTGATCTCATCGAAGAGCTTGCCGATCTCTCCTGCGAGAAGACGAATCCCGGTCTTGTCGTCTGTGGGGAGATCCGCCCTCCCGCTGCTTTTGCAGAAGAGGCGATCACTGGTTTCTGTACAATTGAAGGCGCAATTGCAGCCTGTGGGGATGCCGGGGCACGATACAGGCTCTGGAAGAATGGACGAGGGATCATCGGAGCTGTCGCTGCTGTGGCAGCGGAGTTCTCAGATGCCACATCCGAGTATCTCGTCTATCGTGATGTGAATCTCCATACGAGCACCCGGTTTGTTGATCCGGTGAGCTTCAGGCTCGCAGAGGAGATGACGTATCCAGGGACATGGGATACCTGTGATCCTGGGAATAATCTGATCGTCTGCGTTCCGCACACCCCGGATCCGGTCCTCTATGGGATCAGGGGGAATGACCCGGTCTGGATCTCTCTGGCGAGGAATCTGGTCATCTCCGAGGCTCCGGTACTTGAGGCGATCTTTGAGACGAATCAGGGAACCGATGCCCATCTGCTTCGTGGATCGGTTGGAACCCTTGAAGAGGGGAGATCCTATTCTGTTCCCGGCATTGTTGTATCCCCTCCCAAAACAGGGATCGGCGGCCATGTCTCTCTTGAGATTACTGATGGCAAAGATCGCCTCACCTGCATGGCATATGAGCCGACAAAGGGGTTCCGCGATAGTATCCGGGCGCTTGCACCGGGAGATCGTGTGTATGTCTGTGGCAGTTATAAGAAGAGATCCCTGAATATTGAGAAGATCCTGGTTCTCTCTGCACCCCCTATACGGGTTGCAGGAGCCCCCCTCTGCGAGTCCTGCGGCAAAAAGATGACCTCGGCGGGGAAAGATAAAGGGTATAAATGCCGGGTATGCGGGGCAAGGAGCCGGGAGCCCTGTATCAGCTATCAGGAGAGGACGATTCATCCGGGGTGGTATGAGGTTCCTCCTTCCGCCAGACGGCATCTTGCCCGCCCACTCTGCCGGGGAGAGCCTGTTGTTCCGGGTTTTCCAAAGGATTACAGTCGGGAGGATTATATCTGATCCCGTCGACTCTTTGCTGATATGATCGATCTCTTTGCATCTGCTGAGGAGTCGGCTGCGTTTACCATGGCCACGATCCGGGATAAGCCGGTAAGGATTCCTCTTTTGATGGGTATGGTCGTTATTTTCCCCCTGATTTATGGGTATACGGCACGGATTTACCGTGGAGGATCAAAACCCCCGGATCTCTCAAAGCCGCTCGAACTCTTCATTGACGGAATCAGGTTGACAATCGTCTCATTCATCTATGCACTCCCGTTTATCGGGGCGATCATCATCGTCGGATCACAGGGTAATCTCCTGCTGAATCTTATTACTCATGCTGAATCAGGCCTTCTCTTCTCAGAGATAGGTTTCGTCTTCTTTCTGATTGTTGGGATCATACTCCTGTATGCTGTTGTCATCCTCTTCTCGATGATCGGGGTGATCCGAACAGCCAGAACAGGGAAGATCCGCGATGCCTTTGCATTCAGTGCGATTTTGGCCCATATCAGAAGGATTGGTGTCGTCTCATATCTCTCTGCGGTTGTCTTCTATACCATCATCGCATTCCTTGTCTCTCTCCCGGCGGGATACATGATGGAACTCTCCCTGTTCGGGTATATCCCGGCATTCTTCATCTATGCAATGGTGACGGTCTTTGCTGCCCGGTACTTCACCCTCGTCTTTGAATCAGGCCTACCCGATTCATCCAATCAATAACCCAACCACTCTTCCTGGCAACCATTTTTCGAACAGAAGCGAGGTTTCATCTCTTCAGGAATGAAAAAACAACTGCATGTCACAGGAACTTACCCTTCATTTTACTGCCCGCGAGGATGCCCAGCAGTCTGTTCGCATCCTGAAGAAGTCAGGATCATCTGCCCGTCTCACTGTTGAGACGACACTCACCTCCCTGGAGGTGGCTTTTGGCACAATAGATTCGTTTGGGGCGTTTATTGGTTCATTATCTCATGAGGATGAGGGGGATGAAGAGGCGCTTGGGATCGCTTCTGAGATTGTCAGGCTTGAAGAGGAAGCATTCTCCCGGATCATTTCTGCGATAAAAGCTGACGGGGGCAGCTATCTCAGGGCCGCATATGAGAAGACCGATTCACTCTCTGATGAGGAACTGGCTTCCCTTACGCAGGATGCCCGCAGGGTTCTTGAGTATGTCAGGGATGGGTATGTAGAGGAGAAAGATGATCGCCTTCATGTCGTCAGGGAGGTTGATTCCGGGAGCCATATGATTGCTGTCCCGATTCCGCTCCTCCTCTTCCCTGAGAAAGAGGCACTTGAGGAGGCAGGGTTAAGGGGTGAGCGGGTTGTTTCATCAGAGACGCTCTTCTCTGTCCAGTTAGGGATTGATGTGATCTTCAGTTCGGATCCAACAGATCTCATTGATTCGATCCAGGGAACGAATCCTGAAGAGGAAAGTTTTGTTGCATTTCTCGAGCAGTTCTTCCTCCTGCTTACCCTGGCTGACGAGATCGTCTCGCTGATTCAGGAAGGTGCGGCAACACTGCTTGAAATCACTCAGAATATATCTGCAAAAACGGTATCCATTGATGAAGAAGCATATCCTCTCAGGTTTGATGTATCACAGGAGATGGTGCAGCAGCTTGTGGATGCACTCCGCTCTGCCGGGAGGATCACCGGAAAGGATGGGCGGTTGAAGGTTCGATAATAATAAAATTTATATACTTTCCATCCAATCATCGGTCTGGTGAGCATATGGCATACCGATGGAAGAATAAAATCGAGGTTGATGAAGCAGTTGTCGTGGTGATGAATTCTCTTGAGAAGGGTCCGGATCTCTCTCCGTGGCTTGTCAGGACGATTACTGCGGCGATCGATGATTCGGATCCGGCACTTGGCACCTACTTCTTTGAGGAGATCAACAGGCATGCGCCGGGTGCTGTCCGGTTCTTTATGACTGAAGATTGAATGGGGTTTGTATAAGGTTGGGGACAACTCCTCCATTCTCTTTTAATGAAAACCCGGGCCAACCCTCCAAAAGCTAATGGCTTAATCATGCGGGAAGCTAACCTGTATATGGTTGAGTGAGGATGCAACACGAATGCAATGATCCGGTATGCCAGATGCATATCCGGCCGGGGATGACGGTATCGGAGCTTGTCGATGCGATGGGTGCAGCTGGTGCATATAACGGGGGATCGCTTGCCGAGGCGGTCTCTATCACCGAGGCGATGTTCTCTGATCCAAAGGCAACGCGGTTTTTTGGCCTTGCCGGGGCGATGGTGCCTGCCGGTATGGGTGGAATTGTCTCGGATCTCCTTGAATGCGGATATATTGATATTCTCGTATCAACCGGAGCCAACCTGACGCATGATATCATCGAGGCGATCGGGTGCCACCACTATCATGGAACCGAGATATGTGATGATGTCGATCTCAGGCACGAGGAGATCAACCGTATCTATGATGTCTATCTTCCGACCGAGGCATTCGAGCGGTTCGAGGAGTTTATGCAGGAGGTCTATTCCGAACTCCCAGAGGGCTCGGTCATCTCAATATCCTCCCTTCTCCGGCATATCGGAGAGCGGCTGGACTCCGGGATCCTTGCCACAGCAGCACGGAAAGGTATTCCTGTCTATTGCCCCGCTATCCAGGACTCAATGATAGGCCTCCAGTACTGGCTCTTCTCGCAGTCAGGCCGGGTTGTTATCGATGCGTTCCTTGATATGAAGGATCTGATGAACCGGTGCTTCTCGCTTGAGCGTGCCGGGGCACTCCTTGTCGGCGGGGGTGTTCCAAAGAACTTCATCTTCCAGAGCATGCTGATGACCGAGAACGGTTTCTCCTATGCCGTGCAGCTCACCGGCGATCGCCCCGATCTTGGCGGCCTCTCCGGGGCAACTCTTGACGAGGCACGTTCCTGGGGCAAGATCAACGAGGAAGCACGTGCAATGACGGTCTATGGGGATGCAACGATCACGCTGCCACTGCTTATTGCCGCCACCCTTGAGAGGCTGGTAACATGAGTACCCTGATCCTTGCCCTCGATGCCACCTCACGGGACAGGGCACTCGCGATTGCAGAATCAACTGCCCAGTACGTTGATGCGATCAAGATCGGCTACCCTCTTGTCCTTGGAGCAGGATTGTCGGTTGCCGGTGAGATTGCTGCACTCGGCGTTCCGGTGATTGCGGACTTCAAGGTGGCGGATATTCCAAATACCAACACACTCATCTGTGATTCTGTCTTTGATGCCGGCTGTTCAGCTGTTATCTGCCATGCATTTCCGGGGAGTGACTCGCTTGCCGCCTGTGTCGAATCCGCACATGCACATGGGGGAGAATGTTTTGTCGTCTGTGAGATGAGCCACCCCGGAGGAGCGGAATGGTTCTCCGGGGGGGTGGCCGAATCGTTCTGCAGGATGGCCGCTCTTGCCGGAGCAGACGGGATCATTGCACCGGCGACCCGACCCGCCCGTATTGCGGCACTCCGGGAGCTTGTTGGTGCGATGAAGATCTATTCTCCCGGTGTTGGTGCCCAGGGTGCATCTCCTGAAGATGTAAAAGAGCTTGTGGATGGTGTGATCGTCGGCCGTGCAATTTATGGCGCAGAGGATCCGGCGGCCGCCGCAGCAGAGTATGCCCGCCGCTGCCGATGATGAGAAATTCGTTCTGACACCGGTTTATCGGTGGGTGATGAACCCTATGAGTCACTCTGAGGCAGACTGATCCCATGTCCCGTAGTGCCTGAATCTCCACTCTGTGTATCTGGGGGAATATTGATAGCCTCTGCGGGTGCATGCCATGTATGCGGCGGTGTCCACAGTGCGGAAGCAATGATCTCTTTCAGACTGTCGGAGGTTATATTGGATCAGAGTGGCGCTGCAAGCGATGCGGATACCAGGGAGCATTCGTTGTTGAATCCGAAGAGGAGATGCCGCATCCGGAGGCTCCAAAAACCGAATCTCCCGGTATGAATATCCCGCTCTGGATCAGGATACTCGCGATCATATTTCTTCTTATCATCATCTGGATCGCCCTGCCCCGGTGGTAGCTCAGGTATGAAGTACCGTACTGATGGGGTGTCTTCTATGACAAACATCTGATGCGCGTTTGATTTTTTTTAGTCTTTTGAATCCGTTAATCGATAAAATAACTGATAATTTCTGGAATTTGTAATGATCAATGGGGTTAATTAAACCCATGGTTCATTGTAGAGGTCTGCTATCTCAGAATTCTGTCATTCATCATTTAAATACAAAATACGGTGATAGATGCGATTTTAATCGTTCTCTAACAGGGTCAATCCGCACAAAGAAATTCTCCTCTTCTCAGGGTATGGATGGTTGTTTGAAGATAATTAACCTGTAAATGATAGTATTGTTAATTAAAAATTATTTACTAATGCAAAATGATAGTATTTATAAATTGATTTTCTGACCGTTATAATGCAGAGTGTCTCACAATAGTATCTCTCTATCAGAAGCTTCTGGAAAATTTTGTGTTCAGAAGATATGGTGTATCAAAAATGGTGAATACATGTCAACGTTCATACATTCTATTTCAAATACATACCTCATTCTTCGTCCGTTTTTCAACCGAAAGGTTATGAGTTCGCTATTGATCTACGGAATTTTACCATTGCTATTTATCATCACTCTTTTTTTAGGTCATTTCGAAATATCTCCATTACAAGTTATAAGAGTCCTTATAGCTCCAATAGCCAATCTTTTCCCCGGGAATCTCCTCCATATCGATCCCGACTGGACAGTAGCAGAACAGAATATCATCTATCAGATCCGACTTCCCAGAGCGATTGCAGCGGTATTTGTTGGAGGTGGGCTTGCCATAGCAGGAGCGGCATATCAGGGTCTCTTTAAAAATCCGCTTGTTTCCCCTGATATTCTGGGTGTCTCCTCGGGTGCCGGGTTTGGTGCGGCACTTGCACTCCTTCTCTCGGCCAGCTCATTGTTTGTGCAGCTATCAGCGTTCTTTTTTGGTATTGTTGCTGTTACAATCACGTATTTCCTTAGTAGAGTCTATCGCAGAACGCCAACCCTTATCCTTGTTTTATCCGGTATTATCGTCGGAGCTTTCTTTACCGCATTAATATCACTCACCAAATATGTTGCCGATCCCTATGATAAACTCCCCGCGATCACCTTCTGGCTGATGGGAAGCCTCGCATCGGTTAGATATACCGAGCTCTTCCTAATTGCTCCCCCACTTCTCATTTCAACATCAATTCTCATTCTGATCAGATGGAGGATCAACCTGCTTGCCGTTGGTGATGATGAAGCACGGACACTAGGAATCGATACGAAACGGATGTCACAGGTGATTATACTCTGTTCTACCTTCATCACCGCCGGGGCGGTATGTATTGCGGGCATCATCGGATGGGTTGGCCTTGTCGTTCCCCATCTTGGCCGGATGCTTGTTGGACCTGATAATAAAAAGTTGATTCCGGTCTCATTTCTTCTTGGGTCATCCTATCTGCTTGTTATTGATACCATTGCACGGAATCTGATGAGTACTGAGATCCCTCTTGGAATACTCACCGCGATCATCGGGGCACCATTCTTTGCATATCTGCTGGGTAAGCGTTCGGTGGGATGGACATGATTTTAGAAGTAGCGAATGCCGGTTTTTCCTATCCCGGGGGATCGCCGATCTTTTCGGATGTCTCGTTCTCTCTCAAGGGTGGTGAGGTACTCTGTATTCTGGGTCCTAACGGGATAGGAAAATCCACCCTCATCCGGTGCCTGGCAAATTTGCATTCCCTCTGTGATGGATCGATACACCTCTTTGGGAAGGATATGGCAAAAACCAGACCCGTTGATATTGCAAAAAAGATCGGGTATGTTCCACAGGCTCATGAGATCGTCTTTCCCTTTTCAGTCAGGGATTTTGTGCTGATGGGAAGGGCTCCCCACCTTGCGGCATTCTCCTCTCCTGGAAGGGAGGATTTTCAAAGAGCTGACGAGAAGATCGAACTCGTCGGGATCACAAAGATCGCAGAAAAGCCGGTGAACGAGATCTCAGGGGGGGAGTACCAGCTTGCTGTCATTGCCCGTGCCCTGACGCAGGATCCATCGATTTTGCTCCTTGACGAACCAACGTCGCATCTTGATTTCGGCAACCAGATTAAGGTACTCGATATCATCGACAGATTGGTGGAGACAGGTCTCTCGGTTATTATGAGCTCGCATTTCCCCGATCATGCTTTCCTTACATCCAATAACGTTGCCATCATGCAGTATGGCTCTTTTATGGCATATGGCCTGGCTGAAGATGTCGTTACTGAGGAGAACCTGAGACAGACATATGGGGTGGATGTCTCGATTAGCTTCAGTCCAAATGTTGCCCGCCATATCTGTGTGCCGCACAGGTCAGGAAAGTGCCGGTGCCATGATGAGATACACTCCATATGCAGGCACAATCAAGAGGAGATTGCCTGTGCCGGGGGGATGATGATGAGATAAGATCTTTATCATCTTCTGTTATGGCTGTCATCTGCTTACCCGGATACGTCTGATATGAGTATTGTGAGAGTATGAAGAGAAACCGATTGACAAATTGAATCGCAATTCCTGTGAATATAGGTGAAATTATGAAGAAAACGCTATCATATGGAGTAATAACAACAATTCTTATGATGATCTGTCTGGCTACCCTGTCATGTGGTTGTACAGATGCCCAGACCGTTTCTGATCAGAGAGGAAGTACTACAAAGATCATCACGGATATGGCAGGTCGAACCCTGGAGGTTCCGTTGAAGATTGATCGGGTCATCAGCACCGTTCCCATGACCACATTTGCTGTGTATGCACTTGCACCTGAGAAACTGATCGGGATCAATATGAATCCAAATAAAATCAATGGTGAAGTGTATATTTCAGATCAGTTCCGAAGCCTTCCTAACATTGGCGGGTGGTTTGGAAAGCAGACCGGAAATTATGAGGTCTTCATGTCTATGAACCCGGATATCATCATTGCAGGAGAAGGCATAGGCGATTTTGCAACTGTGCTCGAAGAACATCAGCAGGTATTTGGTAATATTCCTGTTGTCGGTGTGCTGGATGCCAGAGATTCACGGGGATACGATAATGCGCTGATCTTCCTTGGTACACTTCTGGGTGAAGAAGAGAAGGCAGATGAGCTTGTGGAGTTCTATACGAGGGTATTATCAACCGTTACAGATCGTGTCTCCGTTATCCCGGAGGATGAGCGAGTCCGGGTCTATTATGCAGAAGGTCCAAAAGGGTTAATGACCGATCCAACCGGCTCTTTCCACTCTGAATTGATTGAAGTTGCAGGCGGGATCAATGTCGCAGACTGTGATGTCCTCCCTGGCGTTGGCCAGACGCCTGTTTCAATGGAGCAGGTGACAAGATGGAATCCTGATGTCATCATCGTCAGTGATCCCCCGTTCTATGCAGCGGTCTATTCCGATACGCTCTGGCAGTCGATTTCTGCGGTCAAAAACAAGCGGGTCTATCTCGTCCCCCAGTCACCATACCCCTGGTTTGACCGTCCACCAGGTATCAACCGGATCATCGGCATTCCCTGGATCGCAAAAATTCTCTATCCTGAGATATTCAGTGATCTGGATATGCCTGCGCTTACGAAGGAGTTCTATCTGAAGTTCTATCATTACGAGCTTTCTGAGGATCAGTTGAACACCCTTCTGGTCCCCCCGCTTCGATAGATGGTTTTTTGTCATAGAGTATCTTCGTTACACAACAGGATTATGGAAGGAAGAATGGATGTATGAAAACGGGAGATCCCTCATCTCCTAACAAATATTTTGGGATGTATCTAATGTCAGAGTCAATAGATAAACCGTTTAATGCAGATGGTGCAAAGAAGATGGATTCAATCGCAAAAGGTCCTTTTGCACCGATTTACCCGATAATTGCCGATCAGATTATGGATGTTTGCAAAATCACCAGTGGATCATGTATCGATCTCGGCTGTGGCCCTGCTCATCTTGCAATTGCGGTTGCCAGAGTGAGTGATCTTGCAATTGATGCGGTTGATAGTTCCCCTGATATGCTCACGATTGCAACTGAGAATGTTAAGGAGGCAGGGCTATCCGGATGTGTAAGGGTTGTGAATGGAGATGTTCACGCTCTTCCCTATGAAGACTCTTCGGTTGATCTCATCATCAGCAGAGGCTCTCTCTTCTTCTGGAATGATCTAAATAAAGCCTTTTTGGAGATATACCGGGTCCTTCGCCCGAATGGAAGGACATTTATTGGCGGAGGATTTGGAACAGATGCTCTGAAAGAGGAGATCTTCCGGAAGATGCGTTCAATTGATCCAAAATGGGAAAAGAATGCAGAAAAACGGTTGAAAATGCAGCAGTCCGATAAGATCCCAAAGGCGCTTGAAGCTGCTGGTGTTGCTGACTATGAGATCCGCCGTGATCTGGCAGGTTTCTGGATAATCATGAGGAAGTGAGTTTCATTGCGCTGTACTCTATGTGAAGTTGCGTGTTCGATCCCTGAAGGGGGATATGGCAGATGCAGTATGTATACGAACAATGGCTCTGCTATCGTCGAGCGGTATCCAGATTCCTTCCTTGCAGCTGCTCCAATCAGTATTGAGACACTACCGCTGCTTCATTTTTCCCCGGGAGGCAAATTTCTCCAGGTCTGTACGGTCGGTTGTAACCTTACCTGCCAGGGGTGCGTCTCTGAGATTCTTGTTCGCCATGCCGAGTCGCTTGGGAGTTCAGATAAAGCTCTGAAAATACGTGATGTCATCAGGATGGCTCTTGAAGAGGGGTGTATGGGTATTGCCTTTGCTCTAAACGATGTTATCGTCTCATTACCAACCTTCTACAGGCTGGCTGAAGCTGCACACCAAAACGGGCTTCTGATTGGATGCTCGACAAATGGATATATGACCGAATCCTCGGCAGCTGCACTTCTCCCTCATGTTGATTTTGTCAATATCGGATTGAAGGGTGTGAGTGCTGAACGGTATCGTTCCTGCGGGGCGAAGAGTGCGGATCCCGTCTATCGAACGATCCGTATGCTCCATGAAGGTGGCGTGCATGTCGAGGTTTCTCTGGTGCATATGAATGGCGGAGAGGATGAGGTGACAGGCGCCGCCTCAAGGATTGCGGCTATCTCACGGGATATTCCCCTTCAGATAATGCGTTTTGTGCCTTTTGGGGATGCTGATCTCGTTCTTGAACCGACAATCTATGATAGTGAGGCATTATGTGAGCGTCTAAAACTCATGCTCTCCTGGGTTTATCTCTTCAATTCACCAGGTACTGACTATCTGACAACATATTGCCCTGAATGTTTCAGCCCGTGTATCGAGCGGGAATTTTATGGGCCGATGGGATCGCATATAACTGGGAATGTAAAGAAGCAATGCACGTGCGGGTATCATCTCCCTGTCAGGGGGATCATCCATAGGGAGAGCTTCTCAGAGTCTGGTATGATGGGAGGGTACCGGATAACGAGAGGGCTTGAGATGATATGGGCTATCCTCCATTGCCTTCAGGTTCAGGATAATGACACACTCGCCAGAATCTGGGCTGAGGTGCTTCAAAGCGGGATGCTGAAGAAAGAACTTCATGACAGGATGAACAATATTGAAGCATATGATGACCTCATTATGGATCTTGCCACCCGTTCTGGTATGATTGAGGAAGGCCAGGAACTGTCTGCGTATATTCGAACACGATATGAAAGCGTCCGAAGCAAGGTTGAATCCGCCCCCAAACCACGCGTATATTATGCCATGGGCCATCCACTCTTTGCCATTAATCCTGGCCGGTTTGAGGGTAGGCTCGTTGAGGCTGCCGGAGGCGAATATGTCAATAAAGCGATAGGAAAGGAGGGAAAACCCGGCATCAATATCTCCCGTGAGGAGATGATGGGGTTGAATCCCGAGTTTATCTTCACTTCAGGTTTTATCTCGTCTTCGGTGAGTGATACCTCCCGTTATTGTATGGAACATACTATTGATGTTCCGGCTGTCAGAGAGGGGAATATCTATTCGATGCACCCTACGTGGGACTTTGGAAGTCCTCGCTGGATTCTTGGTCTGATGACGATTGCAAATATTCTCCATCCCGATCGCTGCCAATTTGATATTGAAGATGAAGCACATCAGTTTTACACAAGGTTCTATGGGATACCCTATACATCAGTCTCGCCAAACCGGTCATTTGCACAACCCGGGGTTTTGCATGATTGATACGGTCTTCTGATGGCTGAATCCTTTCACCAGATCTTTTTTTTGCATCAACCCGCATCCTTTTATCCACCTTCTCCCTAATACTCCGCATGCACCTGAGTGACGAACAGAAGAAGGCGATCGAGCGGTATTCCAGCCTTGATGACATCCCGGCGGATGAGCGGAAGTACAAATGCCATACCTGCCATCATATCGTGGATGAGGAGCCGTGCCCGGCCTGTGGCGAGACGAATCTCCAGCTGATGTGCCCGGTAGATCACTGCCACTGCCCGCACGATATCGTTGAGTCCCTTGAATACTGCCCGCTCTGTGGTGCTCCGGTCTGTCCCGAGTGCGGATCACATGATGTCTCCCAGATCTCGCGGATCACAGGATACCTCTCCGATGTCACCGGTTGGAATGCTGCAAAACAGCAGGAACTTAAAGATCGGGCCCACTACGATATTGGATGAGATATTATCTCCGTGAGAGCACTCTGGTGATTCGGGGGGATTTTGATGCCCTCAGTTCGGGGATCGGTGGCGGATATGCCCGCGTGACGACACTCCTGAACCATACGGTGCCGCATGGCTATGATGCGCCTGAACCGGAGCGGACGCTTGGCCTGGTTGCCGCCTCACTTGGTCTTGGGGACTCTTTTTTGGGGCTGATGACGGCGGTGCCGATGCGGCACCTGGTAGTGCTCCGATATGATTTTCTGACCCTCTTCATCACCGCCGGAACAACCCACCCGACACCGGAGGGGCCCGGAACCATCAATATCATCATCACAAGTACCGAAGGGTTCTCCGGATCCGCCCTCGCCGGGGCGTTCATCACCGCCACCGAGGCAAAAGTGCAGGCGCTCCGGGATCGGGATCGCTCCTATACCGGTACAACATCGGATGCGATCATTGTTTCATCGGAGGGTGAGGTGAAACACAAGTACTCAGGTCCCGTCTCTGAAGCAGGAAGCCGGATCATGAGCGCTGTCCGGCATGGGGTGGCAGTGGCACTTGATCGGTATGAAGGGAGAGTCCTCTCTGATAAGCCTGCATTTATCATCTACAGCCGGTTCAATGGCGGGGGATGGGTTGAATGGTCGCCTGTGAACTGCCCGTACTATCCCTGCCATTTCAAGGGGCAGCGGTGCGATCTCTGTTACTGCCCCCTGTACCCCTGCGGTGATGAATCTCTTGGCAGCTGGGTGCAGAGTTCATCGGGCGGCAGGGTATGGGCCTGCACGGAATGCACATTAAACCATGAGCCGGAGGTTGTCCGGCATCTGAAAAGAAATCCTGAGGCGGCCCTGAGTGAACTGAAGGCCGTCTCAAAGAGAAAATAACTTACTCTACTGCGATCCCAAGTGCTGAAGCGAGCTCCTCCAGCGGGATACCATGCACCATTGCGGCTTCGCGGACGGTCTCGTTGTGTGCAATGGCGCACCCGAGGCACCCCATGCCAAAGCTCTGGAGGATGCCTGCGGATTCCGGTTTCTCTTTAACGAGTTCCATTATCGTTGAATCGAGGGTGATCGACATAGAGAAAATTATTGATCTGTGACCTATTTATCTTTGTGTCCCCTGACACTTTCACCCCCCGGTCAGATCTATTATAACCCCTGCATACAGATGCATTGTTGGAGATCATTATGGATACCCAAGAGATAATAGCTAGAATCTCCCAAAAACTGAAAGCACAGGACATTGTTCCGGATTCAGAGCGTATTGAAGCAAAGATTAACCGCCTTGTATCCGAGTTCGGGGTGCCGCCGGCTGAAGCTGAACGGACAATCCTCCAGGATATCCTGAAGGAACATGGTAAACAGATCCCAAAACCCCAGACCTCTTCATCTTCGGATATGACGCGGATTGCCGACCTTTCTCCCGGGGAATGGGTCACCATCGAAGGAAAGGTTGTCTCGGTCACCGATCCGCCTTCCCCTGCTGTTGCCCAGAAAGGAATTATTGCAGATGAATCCGGTGCAATCGGGTTTGTTATCTTTGCAAAAGGTGCCCCGGCACTTCTGAAGGCCGGTGAATGGTACAGGCTGGAGTCTGCTGTCGTCGACGAGTTCCGTGGTCTTGCGAACCTCAAGATCCACTCAGGTACAACCGTCACTCCGATCAACGAAGACCGCACGCTGACTCCTGTTTTCACCAGCATCGCTGACCTCTCTCCTGGTATTGCCTCGATAAAGGGGAAAGTTATCCAGAACTGGGAGGTCAGGCATGACCGGATGCAGCAAACCGGGCTTATTGGGGATGAGACCGGAACGGTGAAATTCCTCGTCTGGAAAGGGGGATCTGACCAGCAGCTTGCAATCGATCAGGTGTACTCTCTCCGTTATGCAGCAGTAGAGGAGTATAACGGCCGCCTCTCGGTAACCATCGATCCCGCTTCCTGCTCTCCGCTTGAAGATGGTGATATCGAAGTCCAGTCAACGGCTCCCGGTGCAATGGAGGAGGCACTCCCCCGGATAGAGGGGAAGATCATCTCTGTTGAATCGTCTGTCTCGGATGCAATTGCCGCACAGGGGATCATCGCAACAACTGAAGGTGCATATGCCTTTACCCTCTGGGCAAATGCCGGTATTTTGCCTCCTGAAAAGGGAATGTGCTATGCGATCGAGGGAGCCTCAAAAGGTTCATTCCGCGGCGCATCCCGGATATCTATGGGGGAAGGTGCACTGATCACCCCGATTGAGGATCGTTTCTTTCCACCCCCTCCACAAACAACGGTCGCCGATCTCTCACCCGGGATAGCCTCCATACGGGTTAAACTCGTCCAGGAGTGGGAAAGCCGGAGCGAAAGGATGCTCCAGACTGGTCTTGTCGGTGATGAGACTGGTGTTCTGAAGTTCATCCTCTGGAAGAATGAGGGTGTGGAAAAACTTCAGGAGAATACCGTCTATAACTTCTTCTATGCTATTGTTGATGAGTATAATGGACGATTATCTGTTAACCTGACCCAGGCGACTGCCCTTCCCGAAGAGGAGGGAGATATAGAGATTGCCCGTGATGGAACAGCGATCCAGGGCGCACTCGTCCATATCGCATCAGGATCGGGGATCGTGAAACGCTGTCCCGAGGAAGGGTGTAACCGTGTCCTCTCCCGCCAGAACTTCTGCCCGATCCATGAGTTCAAACCTGATTTCAAGTATGATCTCCGGATCAGGGGTACCCTGGATGACGGCCATATCGCACGGAACATCCTGCTTCCGCGTGAAGTGGTTGAATCTCTCTTCCAGATGACTCTTGCCGAGGCACAGGAGATTGCCGAGAACCAGCCGCTTGGAGCAGATGAAGTGATCCGCCAGCTTAACGAGCGGGCACTCGGCCGATACCTGAAAGTCACCGCCCGCCAGTTTGAAGATCTCTTTATTGCCAACCATGCTGAATGGCTTACCCCTGACATGAGCAGGCAGACTGCCCTTCTGAACCGTGCAGGAGGCGATCTCGCATGACACAAGCGCGTACCCAGAGTTATGTCCGTGAACCGGCAAAGCGTGTCTTTGCCGCGGAACTCCGCGATGCCCGCCACTCCTTCCGGGAAGGCGATGATGAGAAGAGCCCGACCTATATCCTCCTCCCGACAGGCGAGCGTTCAAACCGGATCTTCATCGTCGGTTCGCTCACACAGAAGGAGAAGCGTGGTGAACAGCACAGCATGTATCTTGCACGGGTTGCCGATCCTACCGGCACCTTCTTTGTCAGTGCAGGATCATACCAGCCCGAGGCGATGCAGCAGATCGCAAAACTCGAATCCCCGGCCTTTGTTGCAGTTGTCGGGAAGCCGAATGCATATGAGACACCTGACGGCAATGTCCTCATCTCGGTTCGTGCCGAGACGGTGACCGCAGTTGATCGGAATATGCGGGATCTCTGGGTGCTTGACTGTGCCGAGGCGACCCTTGACCGTATTGATGCGTTCGAGAAGAGCCCCGATGCCGAAGCAGCACAACGGGAATACAACCCGAATCTTGAATCCTATAAAAAGATGGTCTATGACGCCTTAACGGCGATCAGACAATAATTTTCTCTTTTTTCCAACCGTCCCACGCCTCGATGATCTCTTCGCCAGTAACAAACGGAAAGCCATGCTCCTCTCCATATGCCCGTGCCTTATCTTTCCCAAGGGCGTTTCCGGTCTCGTCATCGAGCATCTCGCAGACGGTGACGGCCGGAGTTACCCCTGCCATGATGGCAAGGGCGATCGAGAGCTCGGTCTGGCCCTGCCGCTGGTCGAGGAGGCTGTCTGCTGCACGGAGCAGTGCGGAATGACCCGGAGTGCGGAACTCCCTTCCAAATGGCGGGAGTCCGCCCCCGTTCATGGCTGATTGGACGTGTTCTGCGACCTTTGTGATCGTCAGGGCACGGTCATGGTCGGTGATGCCGGTGAAGGTCTCGCGGTGGTTCACCCAGAGCGAGAATGATGAGTGGTTCTTCCGGTCATAGGGGACATCCCCCTCCTTCTCCCCAAGCTCGCCGCACCGGGAGAAGACATCTGTTGCAAACGGGAGACCGAGTGTCTTCGCCGCGTCGGGATGGACTGCGGTGCAGATCAGGCCGCCGCCATCCTTTCTCATTCTGAGAATATCCTGCGAGGTTACTGCATCTGATCGGATCGAGAGATCGGTCTCGCGTTCCCGGTTGTCAAAGTCGTAGATGAGGACGAATTTCCCCTCTCTGAGTGCATTGATTGCGTCGTTAATCATATCCGATCTCCACCTCGATAATATCGTTATCTTCCAGCCCGAGTTCGTCCCTGAGCGGCACACCGGCAATGAGTTCGATGATATCCTCAGGGTAATGCGTCCTGCCTGGCACAATCAGGGCACAGGGGATCCCCTTGATCCGGCAGGGGAGGCAGCGTGCCTCACCAAATGTCCTGTGCTCGTCTGAAAAGCCTGGAATTGTCGTCCATTCAAGGGAATCAAGTTTCTTTCGTACCGGAATACTCTGCTGGATCAGCCTGAGATTCAGGGTGCCGGGGTATGGTTCAAATCCGCAGTTCATCCTGAACTGGTTTTTGTAATGGTCAAGGGACATGTAGTACCGGCCCTCCCCAAGCCCGGAGATGACCGCTCCTTTCAGGATGAAATGCCCGCCGGTTCTTGAGAAGATCCGGCAGTACTCGGCATGTTCACGCCTGAGGATCTCCTCCCCGGTTTTTGTCACCTCAACAGACTGGCCTGATGGATCGACGTTCCTTGTGATCAGGTGGGCTGAATCAAGCGACTTCAAACGGCGTGAGATCGTCTGTGGACTTGTCCCGAGGGTGGTGCCGAGGCTCTGGGTTGATATCCTTACCGGCCCGCGACACCCTCCGAGAAGAGCAATTGCTTTTAGTACAGGAAGATCTCCCGCATCAGGCATCTGCATGATCATCAAATTTGGGAGGCTGCCTATTTATGGGTATCGAAACCGGTGAGGATCGGAGGCCGTCCCGGAACCCGCCTCATCGGGATCACTTCCGCCCCTTCAAGATTTCCTGCCGCCCAGAGGTAGCGCTCACGGACAGATGCAGGGAGATCTGCTTCCGGGATCGGGACAAATCCAAATCCGGAATAGAACTTTTTGAGGTGCTGTACTGCATACATGGTGAGTTCCTCATTATAGCAGGCTTCAATAAGCGCTCCCATCACCTGCCGGGAGAATCCGCGGCCACGATAGGTTTCAGGGGTGTAGACGGCATCCACCTCATACCCGTCGGGATGCCGCCTGCATCGGGCAAGGGAGACGATCTGATCTCCGTCAAATGCACCAAATACCCGGTCGGATTGTGGCTCTCCCTTCGTCTCATGGTAATCGATCCAGACCACATCTGCATCAGCAAACTCTTCTGATTTCAGCTCACGGATCTCAACTTTTCCGCCCCTCTGTTCCGGGATGAAGATTGGAATCCCTAATTCCAGTATGGAGGTACGATCAACTGCCGGGATCCTCCTTGGCAGGACGATGAGTGACGGGTGGAGGGTTGATGCGGCTTCTGCAATAGCTGTTGCCAGTCCGCCCTCCATTGGATGAACCGTAACGGCAGCCAGTGGGGCATGGAGCGGAATATCCGGATCCGGATCCCCTTCGGTGAGAAGGTGTACCTGATATGCACTCACCTGGTCGAGAAAAGCCGCGATAACCTGTCCTGATCCTCGATCTGATGGCGCCCAGATGAGGAGGCAGTCGGTGATTGGCCGTGTATCCTCTTTGATCAGAGGAGGGATGAGCAATAGATCTCCCGGAGCTGCGATCTCTTTCTCTGAGATGATCAGTGTCGCCTTTGACTCGCTTGCGAGACGTGCTGGTTCTCCCTCATCGATTAATCTGACGCGGATACCGGGGAGATCGATGATCCCGCCGTGAGGGATCATCACCTCACGTGCACCCGGTATCCTCTCAACCAGCGATTCGATTGCCGTCTTCTCCGGGTCAGCCAGTACCAGAATACGTCGTGGATCCATCTTCTCCTCCCCTCTTTCAGGTGATCCGGTACCCCTCCGGGGGAACAACCATCACAAACCGTGCACCAATATCCTCTCTCCCCTCTTCATGAATGGTGATCCCGGTGATGGCAAGAATCTCCCGTGTCAGGAAGAGGCCCTGGCCGGATCGCTCGGTTCCCTCTGAGAAGAGTCTCTTCCTGGCATCATCCGGGATGCCGGGCCCGTTATCCTCAAAACAGATGAAACATTCACCCTCTCGGATCTGATACGTGATAACAAGGGCAGTAGCCCCCGCTGCTGCGGCATTCTCTATCAGATGCGTAAATGCTGCCGGAAGATGCGGATCGGCGAAGATCTCAAGCCGCTCTGTCCATGAATAAACGCTTATCCCCCCTGCATCAATCCGACTTAAAACACCGGCAATCGTCTCCTGCACCGGCATCCAGGCAGATGGCCGGGAGCCAATCTCACGGAAATCCCTGGATATGACGATCTGGCGCCTGATTCCATCGGCCGCTTTTTCGATCTCTTCAAGGAAGGTGAGAGTTGCCGGATCATCAAACCGGATACTTCCAATGGTGAGATGCCGGTACAGCTCTTCAAGCCGTTCCGAGAGTCCATGCCGGATGATCCCGCTGAGTGCTGTCAGCTGGCGGTTTGAGTTCTGGAGGGCTGATCGGATTCTTACCTCTTCGGTGATGTCACGTATCGATTCGACAGCCCCGACGATCGCATTTGCTGTGTCATAGAAAGGGGTGGCTGCAATCTTCAGATGGGCACCTTTCCCATCATACAATGCCTGCGCGATCACCTCAGCCTCCATCATATCCCCTCTCCTTCTGATCGCAGGATAACAGGTTTTCGCCTCGATCCCGGGGTGCATGGCACAGTCGATCAGGATTGGCCGCGTCTCCCCATAGAATGGAACCGAGTATGCATACCCGCCCTTTCCAACCATCTTCATCTTCGGAATGCCTGTCATCTCCTCAATCGCCCGGTTCCAGGCGATCACTGTTCCGTTCTGGTCGATTGCAAAGGTTGCGTCAGGAAGAAACTCAATCAGGTCATGGAGTTTCTGTTCGGACTGCCTCATACGGATTGCCAGAAGCGATATGATCACTCCGATGATCACATAGACTGTCCCTCTGGCTATGATGGAGGCGGTGGTGAAGAGATCCTGGGGGATGAGCAGATATGCCGGGATACAGTAGATGATGGCAATCAGGAAAGCGATAAACGGACCACGCCGGGGATACCAGTACCCGGCAATGATGATCGGGAAGTAGATCAGATGAGGAAAAACCGTGGTGATGCCATACAAAAGCCCTATAACATTTGATGAGAGCGCCAGAATGGCAGCCACACCGACGATAATGATCCGCCGCCGCTCAATCGGATCGGAGAGGAGTGGATGATTACGTGTTGCCATCTGCTCACCAGGTTACCTTGAGCCCATCTGAAAAACCCCTGCAGGACAGTGAATCTCAAAGCGGCCGCCCTGCCGTGGATCTCCTGTCTCTTTCAGCTCGATACCCGTGATCGCAAGTGCTTCACGTGCGAGGAAGAGGGAAAAACCCCTGCCCGGACTCTGTTCATGCGAGAAGAGCGCCTCTTTTGCGGGTGCAGGAATACCGATCCCATCATCCTCAAGAATGATACTGTAGCCTGCCTTTCGTTCCTCGCAGGTGATCTGGATCCTCTCTGCACGTCTTCTGATACAATCGTTGATAATCGCCCTGATCGCCTCTGCCGCAAAGGGATCGATATAGATTGAAAGTTCGGAGGGTATGGCAGCAGCAATCTCTATCGGGTATTCGCCTTCGGGAGGTACGAGTGATCCTGCCTTCTGCCATGCAGGTGGATTCTCACCGATCTTCTGATACTCCTGGGTGAACCGGGTCGTCTGAATTGCCCGTCCAAGTCCGGTTATTCCGGAGAGGATGCTCTCTTTTGCTGCATCCGGGTTCTCTTCAAGAACGCGTGCTGCATATTCGAGTGATTCATGGATCGCTCCAAGCTGGTTTAAGAGCCCGTGCCGGGTGATGCTCGTCACAAGGGAGAGTTTCCTGTGTGCCTCTGAAAGCGCCCTCTCGACCCGTTCACGCTCCATAATCTCAACCTTTAATACATCGTTCTTCTCATGGAGCTGTTCGTTCAGGCTGAAGAGTTCGTCGCGTGCCTCAGAGAGATCGATATTCTTCTGAACGGCAAGGGCATAGGTTGAGAGGAGAATATTCAGGATTGTCTCCCTGTCGGCATTAATATGGTAGCTGTTGCCGGCAATCTGGATGGTCAGGTCATCATCATGCCTGCCTTTTTTTTTCTTCTCAAAAAAATCCTTCAGCCGATCTAGAATAAATACTGAATCAAAGGGTTTGATGATGAAGTTTTCAGCCCCTGATGAGACGCCATGCACGACATCTTCGGGATCGAAGAGCTGGGTGACGAGGAATACCGGAATAGTGCCATAATCTTTGATCTTCTCGCAGAGTTCATAGCCACTCATCCCCGGCATTACGATATCGCTTAAGACGAGATCGGGTGTCTCTTCGGCTATCCCCCTCAGGGCAGATTCTCCATCTACGGCAATAGTAACCCGGTACCCTTCGCCCTCAAGGATTCTGCGGAGATATTCTGCCTGGGTAGTACTATCCTCTACAATGAGAATGTGTTCTGTCTGCACCATCGCTCTTCCCTCCTTATTCCACGAACCGGTACCTTCCTTTCGGAACGGTTATCTGAAAACACGCTCCTCTTCCAGGCAGACCGCATTCATGGATGGCACAATCGCATGCCGCCAGAATATCCCGTGCCAGAAAGAGTCCAAGACCTGTGTTTTTTCCGAATCCCTGCTCAAAAATGCGGCTCTTTAATGTATCCGGAATGCCTGTCCCGTCATCCTCGATGCTGATTATCAGTTTATCGTTCTCTTCCTCTGCTGTTATCCGGAGTGTTGAGACACCTTCTCCATGCAAAATCGCATTGTCAATGATGACACGAAAGACACGCTCGATCAATGGTTCGGCGTAGATCTCAACATCAGGGATTTCAGAATGAACCTGAATCCCCATTAAATCCATCATCCGGCGTGAGCTTTCAACCAAAGACAGGAGATCCAGCCATTCATGATCCATCATGCCAATCTTCTGGAAATCACGGGTAAACTCGATGATCCCTCCGATACGCCGTGAAGCCTGGCGAATCCTCTCCATCGCCTCTTCAACTGATACTTCTTCTTCTCTCGATTCAGCAAGTTCGAGATAACCTTCGATGATGGTCAGCTGGTTTCTGATATCGTCGCGGGTGATATTTGTCATCAGCTGGAGTTTTCTGTGGGCATCAGAGACCTCTTTCTCCATACGCTGCCGCTCCAGCATCTCCTGATGAAGTTCGTCATTTGTCTGCCGCAGTTCCTCCACATATTCCTGAAGCTGTTCGTTCATCCCATAGAGCTCGTCACGGGCTTCCTGAAGCTCGATATTTTTATTGACCGCTGTTGCATAGGTTGAGAGGAGGATCCGGAGGATCGTTTTTCTGTCTGATTTGATGGTATAGGTCTGTTCGCCGGGAGTGGCAATGATCAGATCCCCATCAAGTACGATCCGTCCGTCTTCAGCGGATTCAAGCATATTCAGGATGGTGTCGAGGAGAGAGACGGGATCGAAGGGCTTGATAATAAATCCATCGGCTCCGCTTGCAAGCCCGCGGATGATGTCCTCGGGATCAAAGAGCTGTGTGACGAGCACAACCGGTATGCTGCTCTTCTCTTTAATCTTCTGGCAGAGTTCATATCCGCCCATTCCGGGCATGATAATATCGCTGATGACGAGATCGATCGTCTCCTCATCCAGTGTCTCCAGTGCAGCCCTGCCATCAGAAGCTACAGAGACGATGAAGCCTTCTCGCTGGAGAATACGGCGGATATATTCGGCCTGGGTCGGGCTGTCCTCCACCACCAGGAGGTGGGTCTGCTTATGACTCATGAGGAGCAACCCCCCTGACAACCCCGAGGAATGCCTCCTTTTCAAAGACACTTTTCACGATATATGCATCTGCACCAACATGGATGCCATATTCCTGGTCTTCCTGTGAATCGAGTGAGGTCACAAGCACCACCGGTATGTGGGAGAGTTTCTCGTCACTTTTAATCGCCTCGGTGAGTGCGAAACCGTTGATCTTCGGCATATCAACATCTGATATGACAATATCATACTCCTCCCGCTTAAGCCTTTGGAGTGCTTCTGCCCCGTCAATTGCAGTGGCAACGGTGTATCCGACTTCCTCAAGTATCGATTTGAGGAACTCACGCGAGGTCACCGAATCTTCAACCACCAGTATCCGGCCGCTTTCCGGCTCGGATCTAAAGGGATGCTCAGCTCGTCTCTGGAGTGAAGAGGTGATCAGATCAAGGGGATCGATAACAAGTGCGATCGTTCCGTCATCGAGGATACCCGCTCCGGCAATCCTCCGTACATACCGGAGCTGGCTCCCAAGAGCCCTGACGACGATCTCCTGAACGCTGACGATCTCCTCGACATAGATGCCAAGCCTGCCTGCTCCGGAAGCGAGGATGATGACAGGGACTGGCCGGCCGTCATCCTGCCTGTTGAGTGGTTCATCCCGTCCAAGTGCCCGTTCAAGAGGAATAAGGCGGATAAGTTCATCCCCCAGGCGTATCTCATCTGCCCCGGGCTGTATCCTGATCACCGATCTGATCTGCTGCATCGGTATCGCATAGGTCTGCCTGCCGGACCTGACGACGACGCCCCGGAAGTTTGAATGGCGGACCGGAACCGATATGCGGACACAGGTATTCTGTCCCGGAATAGAGGTTACAGAGACGGTTCCCCCGAGGCTGGTTGCCGCATCATCGACGATTGCAAGACCAAGCCCTCTCCCTGAGAGCTTGGTTACGGTAGTGGATGTTGAGAAGCCTGACTGTAGGACGAGGTTTAAGCTCTCTTCATCAGAGAGTCTGAGTGATTCTTCCTGGGTGATAATACCTTTCTCAACAGCTGATCTGCGGATCTCGGCAGGATCGATACCATTCCCATCATCCGAGACATCGATCCCGACACGGCTTCCGGCAAGGGGAACAACCCTGATATGTATCCTCCCCTTTGGATTCTTACCCCTGCTGATACGGGCGCCCGGATGTTCGATACCGTGATCGATCGCATTTCGTGTCATATGGAGCAGTGGATCCTTGAGGGCTTCGAGGATACGCCGGTCGATCTCGATCTCCCCGCCATCAACGATGAAATCCACCTGTTTGCCGGATGATCCCGCAACTTCCCTGACAAACATCTGGAATGGAACGAGAATCTGGGAGAAGGGGATCAGAACGGCTTCATGGATGGTTGCTGCAATGGAGAGTGCCCCCGACTCAAGCACGGTTCGCTCACGGGTATTTGACTGGACCTGGTTTGAGAGGTCGAATTTGAAAGAATCGATATACTCGCGGTTCTTCTTTAAAAAATGTATAATATGGTCAATTGCACGAATATCACGGTCATTAATCTCTCTTCCCGATTCGATTAAATCTTCGATGACGTGCATCTCGCTTGCGATCTGGACCTGTGCCCATTGCCATGATGCGACATCGAGCATCATGTGATCCAGTTCCCGCATCCTGTGGGCAAGCATGAGCCGTGCCGTTAAGAGTTCATCAGATCCGCCGATGAGGCGATCAAGGGTTTTGGTTGCAATCCTGATCGTCTCGGTCTCCCGTATCCGGGGAAGGTCGTTTCTTGGAGTATATGTCTCCTGCTCTTTCTGAGGGTGTGTAGTACTGTTCCTGACAGCCCGGAGTTCCCTGATGATTGCAACCGGAGATACCTTCTCTCCGGCAATGATCGATCGAATGACAAGAACGGCCCGGTGAAAGAGATCATACCCTGCGCTATCCGGGATATAGTCTCCACTCCGGACTCCGGAGAGTGCTGTTTCAAGGTGCTGACAGATCGATTCGATCTCACGGAGTGCTACTGCCCGTGCAGCACCTTTCAGGCTGTGTGTCCTCCGGTAGATCGACTCCGAGATGGCAGGATCGATTGTACCCCTGCCCCGTTCAAGGGCGATGAGATCCTCGGTAATGGATGCGAGGATCTCATCTGACTCATCCCGGAAGGTTGCAAGAAGACCCTCCCTCAAATCATCATCCCATCCCGGCATATCAGACGTGGTACTGTTCGGTGATCTTCTTCAGGCGGATACCGAGTTCATGCAGATCTTCTGCTGTCTTCTCAGCCTTCTGGGTGTTTTCAAGATTCTTCCTGGCAGCGTCCTGGATCTTCTCCATTGCATGTGAAATTCTGTCCATACCGCTCGCCTGCTCGGAGATCGAGTCAGCAATCTCATACGCTTCTTTGGATGAGTCAGCAACAGCTGATGCAAGCACTTCAATTGCCTCCCGTGCCTGTGCAGTCAGCCCGACGGTATCCTCAACCGATGCTGATCCCCGGTCGACTGAAACGACCGTTCCTGATACTCCACGCTGGATATCGGTCAGGATCGTCCTGATATGCGATGTTGCCTGTTTGGACTGTTCGGCAAGGTTATGAATCTCATCAGCAACAACGGCAAATCCCTTTCCGAATTCGCCTGCCTTTGCCGCCTCGATTGAGGCGTTGACGGCAAGAAGGTTCGATTGTTCTGAGATATCCGTGACTGTTGCAATGATCTCCCCGACAGCATTGCTCTGTTCAGAGAGCTTGACGACATTTGTCCCGATGACATCCATCTGGCGGCGGATCTGGTTCATACCGTCAAGGATCTCCTGGATTGATCGCTGCCCGTCTTTGCTGACGAAGCTGGTCTTCATCGCTTTCTCAGTAACCTCGCGTGTCTTCAGATTGGCGCGGTCGGTCTGTATCCTGACGCTTTCAACTGCATCTGTTGTTTCGTCAACGATCCTGACTGTCTGCGAACTCTCAGAGGACAGATGAGAGGTAACCGCGATGATCTCGCTTGATGCTGACGAGATGACCGAGATTCCTTCATAAAGCTCTTCGGTGATCAGTTTCATCAGCCGTGATAACTCGATACCAATCGTGTTGAGCGCATCACGGTACGCGATGAACTCTCCTGCAACCGGAATGTCGGGATCAAACCGTGCTGTGAAATCTCCGGCCGCATAGTATCCGGCAAGCCTCATAGCTTCATTCACCGGCTCGGTGATCCGTTCAAGCGTCTTGTTGAAACCAGCGATGATCCTCCGGTAACTGCCGTGGAATGCCTTCTCATCGCCACGGATCTTCAGATCTCCCGCCCATGCGGCATCGGTCATCCTGAGAGTCTCTCTGTGGAGATGGTCAAGAGACTCCATCATCATTCTTATTGCAGGGCGGATCTCGTCACGCTCGTCCTGGATCTCAATCTCCTCGACATATTCCCCGTTTGCGAGACGTTTGATGTTTCCGACGATGTTCGTCTGGAGATTCTCAGCAAACTCGTCCATCGTCTCTGCCATGATCCCGATCTCATCTTTTCTTCTGAGATTCAGCCTGACAGAGAGATGGCCGCTTTTCAGCTCTTTGATCATGAGTACGACCTGTTGGAGCGGTTCAGATATCGATCTGCCGAAGAGGATGGCGACAACGGCTCCGACGATGATCGAGGAGAGCATAACAACAACGAGTGTATCACGGATTGTGTTGATTGGCCCGGTAAAATCAGAGAGATCTGCCCTCGAGACGATATACCAGTCGAGAGGTTCGAAGTAGGTGTAGACATCAACATAATCCATGCTGTCTGCCTGATGGTACAGTACCCCTTCCCCTTCGGATTTAAATGTGTTGAAGAACTCCTGGTCTGCCCAGTTCTCTCCCTCCTGCGTCGGATGGACGACGACGTTGCCGTTTCCGTCGATGACGTACATGTACCCGTTCTTACCGATGACAGTCTGGCGGATACTGTTCTTGACAACATCAAGGGTCTGCTTCTCTTCGGTTCCGACAAAGAGGATTCCGATAACGTTCCCAAATCTGTCTTTGATCGGCTCATATGCCGTAACGTACTGGATCCCAAACAGGTCGCGTGATCCATAGAATGTCCTGTCTCCGATAACCGAGTATTCATAAACATCCATGGTGAGCCATGTCCCTACAGCCCGGCCTCCCTCTTCATTTTTCACATTGGTGGCTATCCTGACGGCATGGTCATCATAGACCTGGAAGACCGTTGCCGCTCCACCGACGAGTGCCTGTACCTGGTCGACGATCTCGAAGTTGTCATTGACAACGTATTTACTCCCGTCTGCGCTGATAAGGGTCATCTGCCCGTCAATGATCTCCGGGGTGCCGTGCTGGTAGAACTGCTGGCGCAGGACATTCAGGTCGCTGTCCACCTTGCTCCTTGTTAAGGTGTAGACATCATTTGTCCACCCTTTCATGTCTACGCCCTGTGTCTGCAGGAGCGTTTCGATCTGCTGGGTGATGACGCCTGTAGAGCTTGTGTATGAAACCACCCCGACAAGCGATGTCGGAATGATCGCAAGAAGAAGGCAGATCACCAGGATCTTTGTTCCAACTTTCATATCTGAGAAGAACCGTATCATGCTATACCTCCCGGAGCGTTATTCCGGAACCGTTTTAATCTGAATGTTTGCTGTATTATCCTGTTCGTTGACCAGCATCGACTCATCTGTCAGGAGGGCTTTTCCATCAATGACGATCAGGTCTCCGACAATGCCGATGAGGTGGCTTTCTGGAATACCCGTCTCTGCTGTTGGCGGGGAGAATGGTTTTTTGAGATGTGATGTGCCCCTGATCCGATCGACAAGGAGGCCGAATGTCATCCTGCCATCCGAGAGGATGATCACGCGGTTGAAGTCGGTCAGTCCCACTTCGGGCATCCCGAAGAATTTCCTGAGATCAACGAGAGAGATGATTCTGCCCCTGACAACTGATATGCCGGTAATAAATGGGGGTATTCCGGGCACAGGAGTGATCTCTCCGGTCAGGATCACCTCCCTGACATACTGCATCTCGACAGCATATTCGACATATCCAAGTGAGAACCTGAGGATCTCCTGATAGGTGATCTGCTCATCCGTATTATCCGGAAGAGTGATTGAGCGTGCGCGGCGCTCAAGAATTGCCTGTGCCTCCCGGTCTTTTGGGGGCTCAATGGATCGGGAGAGCGGTACAAGAGAGAGATCGTCGATGATGATTGTCCCGTCTTCTGCAATGCTTGTGCCGGTCAGCTCTCCCGGGAATGTGGTTTTTAATGCCGTAATTCCTTCGATTGCAGTGGCACAGAGGGCAATCTCACCCTCTTTGATGGCTGTGATAATCAGGGAATCGGATGCCTGTATCACCCGTCTCTCTTTGAAATCGAGTGCAAGCACCGGTATCTGTTTCCCATGGAAATTGATCACTCCTCCTGACTCTTCATCGATGGTGACCACCTTGAGCGTGGATCGGATGATGCTGAGAGGGAGGGCATACTTTTTTCCGTGTTCGCAAAAGCGGAGGTGTTCTGTCATGGCAGATAAAAAGGTATCTTCTTCGTGACGAGATAACTGTTGTGAAAGGGATGGTATCAACACCGGCACCGACTTCGTGAAATGTCGAACTTCTGTTCGTTAGATATATCTAATACGAAGCCATAGCAGTACAGGTGAAATCCGGACATCACCAGCAGCTGGCAGAAAAGATAGCGGGAGAGATCACACTCTCGGATATGCCCGGCAAAGCGCTCAAAAAATGGCGGACGAGCTTCAAAATTTCACCGGGCGTCCTTGCAGAGCACCTCGGTTTCTCTCCGTCGGTGATCAGCGACTATGAGAGCGGGAGGCGTAAAAGCCCCGGCACCGCTGTTGTCGGGAAGATCGTCGACAGCCTCTTTGCAATTGATGAGGCAAATGGCGGATCATATCTGGAGAAGTATTCTAAGATGCTCTTCTCAAATCTTGATGAGGATGTCATCTATGATCTCCATGACTTCTCAGATGCGGTTCCGATGGTCGAGCTTGCCGATCTCATCAACTGCCATCTCATCTGCGGCGATGCAGATCACAGTGTTGTCGGCTATACAGTCGTCAACAGTGTAAATGCAATACTTACGCTTTCGCCAAACGAATTTAACAGGATCTATGGGTGGAGTACAGAACGGGCACTGATCTTCACGGATGTATCCAGCGGCAAATCCCCGATGGTTGCGATCCGCGTCACCCCGTTCAAGCCACCCTGTGTGATTCTCCAGGGAATAGATCACGATCTGGTTCATCCCCTGGTGAAGAAACTGGCTGAACGTGACCGGATTAGCGTCTTCTCAACAGCAGATTCAGTAAAAGACATCATTAAAAAACTGAGGAAACAGGCATGGTAGGCATAATCACCTATGGGGCATATATCCCACGCTTCCGGATTAAGGTCGAGGAGATCGCCCGCGTTTGGGGGGCGAACCCGGCTGAGATCTCAGGCGGCCTTGGGGTCTATGAGAAGTCGGTTCCGGATCTTGACGAGAATACTGCAACCATTGCGGTTGAGGCGGCACGATCCGCGCTCGCACGCCGGAGGATTAACCCTGATGATATCGGGGCGGTCTATGTCGGATCCGAGTCGCATCCCTATGCGGTGAAACCGACAGCGGTCACCGTCGGCGAGGCGATCGGAGCAACGCCTGTCATGACTGCGGCTGATTACGAATTTGCCTGTAAGGCGGGAACTGCGGCAATACAGACCTGTATGGGGCTTGTCGGATCAGGGATGATACAATACGGCCTTGCGATCGGTGCAGATATCGCACAGGGTGCACCTGGTGATGCACTGGAATATACCGCAGCTGCCGGTGGGGCTGCATTTCTGATCGGAAACGAGGATCCGATTGCAGAGATCAATGCCACCCATTCGTACACAAGCGATACCCCTGATTTCTGGCGAAGGGAAGGGCAGTCGTATCCAAGACACGGGGGCCGTTTCTCAGGCGATCCCGGGTACTTCAAGCATGTCCTTGGCGCAAGCCGCCTCCTCTTTGAGCGGGAAGGAAAAAAACCGGCAGATTACGATTATGCCGTCTTCCACCAGCCGAATGCGAAGTTCCCAACCCGTGCGGCCCAGATCCTCGGGTTTACAAAGGAACAGTACCTGCCAGGGCTTGTCGTCCCGACTGTTGGAAACACATACTCGGGTGCATCTCCGGTCGGCCTTGCGGCAACACTGGATATTGCAGAGCCTGGCGATCAGATCTTTGTCTGTAGCTATGGCTCAGGCTCTGGATCAGATGCCTTCGATATTACGGTGACAGATGCGATCACGTCGGTTATCGATCGATCACAGGCACCCACCGTTGCAGAACTCCAGAAGAATCTCAGGTATCTCGATTATGCATTGTATGCCAGACACAAAGGGAAGATAGTGATGCAAGAATGAGAGATGTGGCAGTAATCGGAATTGGCTGTTCGAAGTTTGGCGAGCGCTGGGATACCTCGTTCCGCGAACTATTTGTCGAGGCAGGGACCCTCGCAATCGAGGATGCAGGGATCGATGGCGAATCTATTGATGCACTCTATGTCGGAAACATGAGTGCAGGTAGATTTGTTGAACAGGAGCATATCGGGGCATTAATTGCAGATTATGCCGGACTTACCCGTGCAGGCCATACCCCGGCGACACGGGTTGAGGCGGCATGCGCTTCAGGCGGCCTCGCCTTCCGGCAGGCGGTGCTTGCGGTTGCGTCAGGCATGGAGGATATCGTCGTTGCAGCCGGTGTCGAAAAGATGACCGATGCCGGGGATTCGACTGATGTCCTTGCAGCAGCCGCAGACCGTGAGTGGGAAGGGTTTGCAGGCGCAACATTCCCAGGACTGTATGCGATGATCGCAACAGACTATATGCACCGCTATTCGCTTACACGCGAGCAGCTTGCAATGGTTGCGGTCAAAAACCATTACCATGGATCGATGAACCCGATCTCGCAGTTCCAGAATGAGATCACAATAGACACTGTCCTGAGATCGACTCTTGTTGCCGATCCCCTCCGTCTCTTCGACTGCTCTCCTGTCTCTGACGGGAGTGCGGCGGTTGTTGTTGCACCGCTTGAAATGGCACGCGACTTTACCGATGCCCCGGTTACGGTGATCGGTACCGCACAGGCAAGCGACACGATAGCACTTCATGACCGGCGGGACATATCGACCCTTGATGCATCGGTTGCCGCCGGAAACCGGGTCTTTGAACGGGCACGGGTTGACCGGAAAGATGTTGATCTCGTTGAGGTGCATGACTGTTTCACGATTGCAGAGATCTGTGCTGTTGAAGATCTTGGATTTGTGAAGAAGGGTGAAGCAGGCATGCTCTATGAGGAGGGTCAGACCTATATCGGAGGTGACCTGCCGGTGAATACTTCGGGCGGCCTCAAAGCATGCGGCCATCCGGTTGGTGCGACCGGACTGAAACAGGTCTGGGAGGTTGTCACCCAGCTCCGTGGCGAGGCCGGGAAGCGGCAGGTTGATGGGGCTGAGATTGGCATGACCCAGAATGTCGGTGGATCAGGTGCAACTGTTGTCTGCCATCTCTTCAGGAGGGTGTAAAACTATGACTGTTGCGCGATTCTGGAGGAAGATTCCCCAGCGGTATAACCTGATCGGAACGAAATGCGAGAACTGCGGTACGGTCTTCTTCCCGCCACGTTCTCTCTGCCCGGATTGCCGGAGGGATGGAAAGATCGTTGATCACCACTGCTCCGGCCGGGGGAAGGTTGTCACCTATACGGTGATCAGAACAGCAAGCGACCAGTTCTCGAACCTGACTCCGTATGTCCTTGCGATCATCGAGCTTGAGGATGGTTGCCGTCTCACCTCACAGGTGATCTGCGATCCATCGGAGATCACCTTCGGGATGCCGGTTAGATCGGTCTTCAGGGTGATAGCAGAAGACGGGCCTTCCGGTATTATCCATTACGGGACGAAATTCGTCCCGTCATGACCTTTTTTAATGTCATAGGCCGCGTGCCATCTCCCGGCAGAGTACGATCGCAGGAACCGCTCGGTGATTTTGCAGCCCGGGAGAACCGATCCGATCCTCTCCCTGTATTTTCCCTCTTCTTCCTGGAGTGCATAGAGATGGATGGTGCCGCCGGGTTTTGTGATCTGATCGGCAACCGGCAGGAAATCTGCTGCGATCATCGGGAGATTCATCAGGACGCGGTCGAATGTGCCTTGGAAGAGTTCTCCAAGGCGGCGTGCGTCTCCGAGCATCGGGAGGACATTTCTGGTATGGTTTGTCAGGAGGTTCTCTCTCAGGAGATGGATTGCAGAGGGGTTCTTATCGCAGGCGAGGATCCAGGATGCCCTGCCTGAAAGGGCGATTGGAAACGGCCCCACGCCGCAGAACATGTCGCAGATCACTTCGCCTTCCTGTACAGCTGATTGGATCCTCTGGCGTTCTGTTGCAAGCCGGGATGAGAAGTACGCCTGCGAGAGATCGATTGTGAGCCGGTGGCCATACTCCGAGATGGTTGTCCGTGTGGTGGGAATGCCTGCCAGGGTAGTGAATGATTTTGTCCGGAATTCTCCTTCGACTGCTCCATCAGAATAGAGAACGGTATGGGTGGATGGGCGTGCTTTTAAGATCTCTTCTGCTCCCGATACATCATTCTCCTGCATAATCACAATACCGCCGACCTGTTCGTGCCGGGGCAGCGGCGGCGGTGCCTGTATCTCCTCAAAGAGGGCGCGCTCGGTACCGGGAGGCGAACCTGTGACAGGGATGAGGAGTTCTGATCCATCTGCCCTTGGACGGAGGGTGCGATCCAGTGTATCGCCTGCAATAAGCTCCTGCCGTCTTCTCTCCCCCTCAACTTTCTGAACCCTGACGGCCCATCCCTCTTTCATCAGTACAGGATGGTGCGGATACTTCTTATTGGTGTTTGGTTAATCACTCTGTATGGGAAAGGGTGTGCCGGAGATCCTCCGGGATGTATCTTTGGGTGTGCGGATGACAGAGCAGGATGCAACAGTCCTCCTCTCTGCAACCGGAAGGGACGTGCTCAGGATTGCAGAAGCAGCAGATGAGGCACGGGAGATCGTGGTTGGGGATCACGTGACCTTTGTCCGGAACCAGAATATCAATGTGACAAATGTCTGCGTAAATTCCTGCGGTTTTTGTGGTTTTTCTAGAAAACCCGGTGATCCTAATGCCTATGAGCACACGCTCGAGACGGTTGTGAGGAAGGCAAGGGAGGCACTTGAACAGCACCAGATCACTGAGATCTGTTCGGTCTCAGGTCTTCATCCCGACTATGATGCCGATCAGTATGCCGGGATCATAGCGGCAATCCGTGAAGGTGCGCCGGGTGTTCATATCCATGCAGGAAACCCTATGGAGGTTGCATATGCGGCACGGCAGAGCGGGATTTCGACCGAAGCTGTCCTGAAGATGCTGAATGAGGCTGGCCTTGTATCTCTCTGCGGGACAGCTGCTGAGATCCTGGTTGATTCTGTACGTGACCGGATCTGCCCCGGCAAGATACCGACCGATGAATGGGTGCGGATTATTACCGAAGCCCACAGCATGGGTATCCCGACGACAGCGACCATCATGTACGGGCATATCGAATCAGATGCTGATCGCGCCCGCCATCTTGCGATAGTCAGGGATATACAGGATGAAACGGCTGGATTCACGGAGTTTGTCCCCCTTTCATTCATCCACCAGCAGACCCCGATCTACCAAAAGGGGCTCGCACGTGCCGGTGCTACCGGGAGGGAGGATATCCTGATGCATGCGGTATCCCGGTTATTCCTCGATAATATCAAAAATATCCAGGTCTCCTGGGTGAAGCTCGGGCAGAAGATGGCTCAGCTTCTGCTGATTGCCGGAGCAAATGATCTCGGCGGGACGGTCTATGAGGAGTCTATCTCAAAGAGTGCCGGGGCAGTCCAGACAGATTTCCTCGACCCGCTCGTGATGAAGCGGATGGCAGAAGATCTTGGACGACCTCTCCGTGAACGGACAACGCTGTATCAGCAGATCTGATAACCTATATAGGAACTGGCGTTCTTTTACTTTTATGGGATTTGCAAGCTGTGTTTACTGCGGAAGGGTGCTGACGGCTGCCGGTTCCGGTCCCCAGGGTGCTTCCATGGCTGGTGCCGAACGGGGAAGGAAGCTTCCTGTTTGCCTTGATTGCAGGAGGAGCAAGCGGGATCGTTCCCTCACGATGTGGCTTCGGATGTTGAAGAAGAATGATCGGATGCGATGGGAGCGTATTGCAAAGTACCATTCCCGAAAAACAGGCGGCCAGATCACGATGGAAGTCAAGCGGGTTGAACGGGAACGGTGAGCTCTTCCCTGTTGCCCCCTCTTCAAAAGTTACATTGCCATGGATGAGTAAAGACTGATCATGGATCAGTATCGATCGGATCTGAGGGAAGGACGCCTGAAGCTGTACGCTCTTGAGAAGGTGCTGCCGCCAGACGACGCGGTCTCTCTCAGGCGTGAGTATATTGAGGAGGAGACAGGATCTGATCTCTCTCCTCTGTCATCATATTCGATCCCGATTGACCGGGTGGTCGCCAGGAACTGCGAGAATATGATCGGCTGCGTCCAGATCCCGGTCGGGGTGGCAGGACCGGTTCCTGTGAAGGGTGAGTATGCTGACAGGACTGTATGGCTTCCGCTCGCCACAACCGAGGGGGCGCTGGTTGCCTCGGTGAACCGGGGCTGTTCTGCGATTACAAAAGCAGGAGGTGCAGAAGTCCGGATCCTCCGCGATGGGATGACCCGTGCCCCGGTCTTTGCTGCGAGATCTGTTGCCCATGCCCATGAGGTGGCGGCGTTTGCCGAAGATCACCTTATGGAGATCCAGGAGATTGCAGAATCGACAACCTCGCATGGCGAGCTGATCGGGCTTGTTCCCTATATCGTCGGAACCAGCGTCTTCCTGAGGTTTGAGTTTGATACCAAAGATGCGATGGGGATGAATATGGTGACGATCGCATCGCAGAAGGCAGCAGATTATATCGCAGAGGAGACCGGCGCCCGGCTGGTTGCACTCTCCGGAAATATGTGCACAGACAAAAAGCCAGCTGCGATCAATCTCGTTGAAGGGCGTGGTAAGACCGTGACAGCCGGAGTCTTCCTTCCCGATGCCCTCTGCCGTGACGTCTTCAAATGCAATGCTGCCTCTCTTGCCGAGGTGAATATGCGGAAGAACCTGGTTGGATCCGCCCGTGCCGGAGCGCTTGGCTTCAATGCCCATGCGGCAAATATCCTCGCCGCCCTCTATATCGCCTGTGGCCAGGATCCGGCTCACGTGGTGGAGGGTTCATCCTGCATTACAACAGCTGATCCTATGGATGGCGGGATCTATGTGGCGGTGACGCTTCCTGCAGTGCAGGTTGGAACAGTCGGCGGCGGGACAGGGATTGCAACACAGGCAGCCTGCCTCTCTCTCCTCGGGGTTGCTGGCAGCGGGGATCCCCCCGGTGCACATGCAAAGGCGTTTGCCGAGATCGTGGCGGCAGGAGTGCTTGCCGGGGAACTTTCGCTCCTTGGGGCTCTGGCGGCACAGCACCTTGCACGGGCGCATAAGGAGCTTGGGAGAGGGTGAAATCTTAGTTGGAGAGGAGGGATGCAAGTTCAAGGAACCATGGTATCTCTTCTCTTTGGCATTGATTGATGAATGAGTTGAGGATGCGTCTTCCCTCATCTCCTTTGAGATCGGAATTGTTTCCGGTAATCTCCTTTACCTGCCTTTCCAGTGAGCCTGGGATAAAGAAAACCTGATGCTTGATCGCATCCTTGGTCTGAAATGAGAATTCGGATTGCTGAAGGAGAATATCTTTTCGGAATCTCTCATTGGCCGCTCTTTTCAGTCTCTCCCGTGTCTTCTGATCGTCATCAAGGCAGAGCAACAACCTGTACTTTGGATTCATGTCTTCATAGAGGATAACGAAGTTATCGATGCAGTTCTTCCATCCATCTTCGTCTTTGATGAGAATTTGTACGCTTCTCCCTCTTCTGCCGATAAAATCCCTGACTTTGTTGGATTCGGGGGTTCGCTCTCGCGATTCTGTGAGATCTTTATTATGTACCAACTGATATCGAATTCCCTTCTGTTCAAGGAGAATTGAGAAGAAGATCAGGTCATGTACTCCTTCACAGAGGATTACTGTTTTTTCTGGCATACTCAGATGCCCCGAAGATCAAGTTTCAGCTCTTCGGTTACTCTGCGCCCCTCATCGACGGTATAATCATACTTCTCAATAGTCTCGCCGTCGCTTGTCATCTTTGAGATGAGGAGAAGTTCTTTTTCTGCATCATCCTCCGGATAATCCAGTGCTGTCTGGATGAGGTCATAACTGTGGGTTGTCATGAAGACCTGGACATTGAGTTTTGGAGCATAGGTGAAGAGGGTTTCAATAAAGATAGCGAGGTACTCAGGATGGAGGTGGTTTTCAGGTTCTTCAATGAGAAGGATTCCGTCCTGTGATTTACGCAGATAATGGAATAACGAGAGGAGTGTAATAAATCCGTCACCATGTGCGGATATTGGAATGGTTTCAATCTCATCTCCTCTTCTGTAGAGGATATTATTCTGGGTAAGCCGTTCAAGGTTCCGAACGAGGTTGTGTTCTTTGATGAATTGTTCAAGGAGGTGAATCTCTTCATCATCCATTCGTTCGGGAGAGAGTTTCTCCTCGTGAGATACTTTTATTATTGGGGGATGAATCAACTTTAACGATTTATTTGAGGGTCTATTCAAAGAAATGGGGGAAAATATTCTGCTTTTTAGAAGATAGAAATGCCTGTTTCGTAGCTTGACCTTTTCAGAATTTTCTATGACATGTTGAAAACGGTCAAATATTTTTTGCCTTTCAATGAGTTGGTATGGTATAATCTGATAACTCAAATCTGATGTGATAATAATATATTCAAGAGATTCAAAAATCACCTCTATGTATGCTTCCCGGAGTTTATCATTATCTTCAATATCTTTGATATAATTTTCAATTTGGTTGATTCGAATTAGTATGATAGATTCTTTGATATGTTCGTATGTTTTTTGGTCTTCCTTCTTACATACATCCAGCGATTGGTAAATAGTGACAGCGTTCAGATTTGAGTAAATTGTTGCCTTTGATTCGTTGACTTTTATTAGATTCTCTCTATTCTCATTCAAGAGAAACTGATCTCTCTTGTATTCTCCTGTTCCATTGAGAAAAATAGCATCCAGAAGGGCAGACTTTGCGGTATTATTCTTCCCGCAGATGATATTCAGTTGCCGTGGAGCATAGTCGAGGCTCCCGATGGCTCTGAAATTCTCGATATGGAGTGTATGAATTCTGCCCATTATACCTCTTTTTCAGTCGTAACTATTTATAGGTAGGGTGATCAGCTTGTTTGCGTCTCCATTCTCCTCAATGACCCTGCCGCTCCATGGACTTTGCATCACAACTATCAAATTAAAACAAATTGATAGAAACTGATAGATCCCTCCCCTCTTTTGCTCTCCAAACCTTTATCGTAACAAAATGGCATTAAAAGAACTATGAAGAGCGGAGATTATGGATCTTCAGTACAGGCACTTGAGTCGGCCCTCCTCAGGTCAGATTCCGCCGGGGCAAGGGAGATCCTCAGGGGATCATGCAATCCCGATGAACCATATGCCTGCATATCCGCCCTGATCGAGCCTGCACTCAGGTCAATTGGCGAACAATGGGCTCTGGGGGATGCCGCCCTCTCCCAGATCTATGTGAGCGGGAGGATCTGCGAGGAGTACATCCGCAGCCTGCCGGTTCCTGTGTCAGGGATACGGCAGGATCAGCCGAAGATCGGGATTGTGGTTCTTGAAGATTTCCATACTCTCGGCAAAGAGACCGTTCTTGCAGCCCTCCATGCTTCAGGGTATCGTGTCGAGGATTATGGTGCCGGGACTACCGTTCCCGAGCTCCTTGAACTGATAAAGCGGGATGGAATCGAGGTGCTCTTCATATCTGCCCTGATGCTCCGTGCAGCACTTGAGGTCAGGCACCTGATGGATGGAATCCATGACGAAGGAATACCTGTCCGGGTGATCGTCGGCGGTGCTCCCTTCCTCTTTGATGAGCAGCTCTGGCAGGAGGTGGGAGCTGATGCCTTTGCCCATGATGCGGCAGAAGCTGTTGCTCTCCTGGAAGGAGGGAAGGTATGAGTGGGGATGAGATGACTCCGCTTGAGCGGACGCTGACTGCCCTCTCCCATAAAGAGCCGGATCGTGTTCCGCTCTTCCTGAATCTCACGATGCACGGGGCCCGTGAGCTTGGCCTTTCGATTCAGGAGTACTATCAGAAGGTCGAACATGTGGTCAAAGGCCAGGAGCTTCTGATGAAGAAATATGGCAACGACTGCCTCACCGGTTTCTGCTATGGGGCGGCTGAAGTGGAGGCGTTTGGGGGGAGTGTCCGGTTCTTTGAGAACGGTCCGCCAAATGCCGGAGCCCCGCCCATCCGGAATCCCGAGACGATTAGCTCTCTTGAGGTACCGGATCCGGCTGAATGCCCTCCGCTTCAACGGATGCTCGAGGTAACCCGGATTTTGTCTGACCGGTATGGCGATTCTGTTCCGGTTGCGGGTGTAGCTATCTCCCCGTTCTCTCTTCCTGTGATGCAGCTTGGCTTCTCCCGGTATCTCGATCTCCTCCTCGGAGATGATCCCCTCTTCCGGGATCTGATGGAGGTGAATAGTGAGTTCTGCACCACCTGGGCGAACCTCCAGGTTGAAGCCGGTGCAACTGCTGTTGTCTACTTTGATCCGGTCACCTCCCCGACGATCATCCCACCTGAAGTTGCCAGACGGACCGGATGCCGGATTGCACGAAAGATCATTCCAACTATTCAGTGTGGGGTTGCCTATCACCTTGCCTCTGGCCGCTGCCTGGCGATTGCTGATGAGCTAAAAGCGTCCGGGGCGGTTGCAGTGGGCGTGTCGGCACTTGAAGATCTCAGTCTCCTGAAGGAGACGTTTGCCGGGAAGATGGCATTGATCGGGAACCTTGATGGCGTTTCGATGCGGCGGTGGTCGCAGCAGGAAGCAGAAGATAAAGTACGGGAGGCACTATCAAAGGCGGGTCCCGGAGGGGGTTTTATACTCTCGGATAATCATGGTGAGATCCCCTGGCAGGTCGGGGATTCTGTTCTCAGGGCGATCGCAGATGCTTCCAGAACCTATGGGAGATACCCGATCGCATGAAGGAGAGAGAGAGGCTGGTTGGCATCCTTGCCTGCAGGAACCTTGAGGAGGAGGTACAACTCGCCCTTCGGGGTTCAGTGTACGCGAGTATCAGGGCAATCTTCTTTACTCCCCATTGCAGTATGCCGCTCCCTGAGTGGAAGGAAGCGTTTGGAGAGACATATGACGCACTCTCAAAAGAAGTTGATCAGATCTGTGTTCTGAGCTGCGGCTGCTCTTCCCCGATACCTGAGATTGGTTTCTCTGCCCACCTCCGGTCTCCGGAGATGTTCCTGGCGAAAAATGAACTCCGTTCGCTCTCCGGCCCGGGTGTCTATATGATCTTCTCGGGGTTTGCACGGAAGCAACGTTTGACATTTCCCTGCCAGATATCCCCGCCAGGTGAGCAAAAACCTCTTCCTGATACCGGAATCAGGCGCGTTGTCCATCTCAGGACCCGTGATGATGGCACTGCCGATGCCGGTGCAAGGGAGCTGGCGGATCGGCTCTCTGTGCCTCTTTCAATTGTCCCTCTTGATCTGGATCTCTTCTCAGCCCGGCTCAGGGAGACACTCGCCTCGCTTGAGTCAGTTGCCCTCAGTGAAAGGACAATGGTGCAATTGAAAGGGCTTGAGGGGCAGGTTGCAGATTACACGATGGCATTTGATCTCCTGAGGGAAATTGCGGCGGCAGCCACGGAACAGGCGGTGATCAGACGGATCGATCACCTCTTCAGGCTTCTCTTCTCACCCTCGGTAATAGAACATTCTGATATCCCATATGAAGAGGGATCCTCAGGTCTTGTTCTGCCGGTTGCTTATGGAGGTGAGGTGCTGCTCTGGTTAAGGCTCGATCACTTCGCACATCCTGAGTTTCTTGACGGGTACAGGAATACTGCCCGCGTCCTCCTTCCGGTTCTTGGCCTTGCGATCAGGAATGCCCGTACATACCAGCGTCTCCTTGATGCAAATGCAGAGAAGGATCAGGAGATAAACGTGAGAAAAGAGGTGCAGGATGCACTCTCTCTTGCGAATAAGAAGCTGAACATCCTGACGGCGATAACCCGGCATGATATACTCAATGATGTCATGGTTGCTGCCGGATATCTCTATCTCGCCTCGGATCTCCCGGTATCAGATGAGGTGAAGAGCTATTTAAGAAAGCTGGAAGAGCAGGTGAGTGCGATCCAGAGGAAGGTTGAGTTCACCCGCGATTACCAGGATATGGGTGCACAGATCCCTTCGTGGCAGGATTTTGGATCATATGTCGATGCAATAGCCCCGGATATCCTCAAAGGCTCTTCTCTCTGCCTTGAGAACGAGATTGCGGATATTGAAATTCTGGCTGATCCGATGCTCGGCAAGGTGGTGCATAACCTCTGCCAGAATGCCGTTTTCCATGCAGCTTCCGGGAGCATTCTCCGCTTTAAGGCCATGGATGATTCCGGGGATCTTGTGATTGTCGTGGCAGATGACGGTCCCGGTGTTCCTGATAAGAAGAAGGAATCAATCTTCAGGCCTGCATTTGGGAGGAGCCATGGATTTGGCCTCTACCTGGTATCAGAGATCCTCTCGATCACCGGGATTACCATTGCTGAAACAGGAACAGCCGGTGCAGGGGCGGAGTTTCAAATAAGGGTGCCCTCCGGAGGCTGGAGGAAAGCCGGGACGCCTCCCGGCGCCTGATAGTTCATCCGGTTATCATCCGGAGGATGCGGCGGAGGATGTAGGGGGTGACAAGTGTCATAAGAAGTGGTGCGATTCCTCCCTGTTTCTTCTTCTCCTCATCCGCCTTTGATTCCCCGATCTTTCTGATTTTATATGCTATGAGGGCACCAATTGCTATTCCGCCGAGGAATGTAAAGAAGAGGGCAGGGATCGGGTGCCTCCTGACACAGGAGAGGGGATCCCGGGAGGTACCTTTCTTACCGGCTTTCTTCTTTTTGTTCTCTTTCATACAGGATTACCTGAGTTTTGCTGCGATCAGCCCGACCATGAACCCAGCACCGGCTGCGATGGCGATCGAGGCGATCGGGTGATCTGCAACGAAACTCTCGACCGTCTCAACACGCTCCTGCATCATCTCCGCTTCTTTCTCTGCAACAGTCCTGATCGTCTCTTCCGCATCGTGAATGACTTCTTTAACCTTCTCCTGCACTTCAGCGGTATCCGGCATCTTCTCTGGCACAAGGCTCTGCAGGGTCTTTTCCATATCCTTCACAAGAGCTTCAAGATCCTCGCCTTCGATCTTGCTTCTGGCATTTTTAAGTTTTTTTGCTGCCTCTTCCATGGCAGCTGCTGCTTCTTTCTTCAGCTCTTCAAACTCTTTCTGGGCTTTCTCTTCCAGATCTGTTGCAGTCTCAGCAACCTTCTCCTCTACTTCCTTCTTTGTTGTCATGATATCACTCTCTCTGTAAATGGCATGGAATTCATGCCTTTCAACAGGTGTTTGTAGTTGGTTGTAGTATAAAAAAGGTCTGTATGGGTGGTCTTGCGTATGTGGTTTTATCAGAAAGAGCAGTTTCCGTTCTCTTTTCCGGTCAGGTATCCGATGGCACACTGGATCACTTCCGGATTCTTCGGGAGATTGCCATGGCAAAACTGGTGCGGGCAGTTTGTAAAGAGCGAATTGTCAAGAGGAATGATCTCCGGCTGGATTCCGGGCATCAACGAGTCTGAATGTGGGATCACACCGTCCCCGTCAAATGTTGTATCCCATGTTCCATCCTCCTGAAAGATCCATGTTCTGCCGCCGAGTATTGGGAAAAACGATTCTGTGCGGGTGATATTCCTGCTGAGGATGCACCGGTACCGGATATCATCCCTGAGCCCCGCAGACTTCAATGTAGCCATGGTGACACTGCCGGGGCGGACCTCCTGCACAAGGCTGTCGTCTTCGGGATCATATCCGGCAGGGACAAAGATGCCTTCGAGCAATCGGATCATCTCCTCCCCGTAGACAGGATCGCAGAAGAGTTCTGCCATTGACGATCCATTATTCGGGGGGCCGATCCCGATGAACTGCCTCACCCTTTCAGCCTTCTCCTTTCCATCCTGGACTTCAAGGAGGAAGCGGGTGATATGGGTGCCCATTGAATGGGTGATGATATCGATCTCACCCTGGTACCGGTTTTTCCTCCGCATATCAGCGATGAAATCATGGAGATCTTCTGCGACGGTGACCGGATGCGGATCGGGGTTCTCCACATAGCCAAAATTCCATGCGGGTATCCCGGCTGCCTCCAGTCCGGCAATCATCTTTTTCCAGATTCCGGGATGGCTGTTCCATCCATGGATCAGGAGAACGGGGCATGCGGTGTTGTGCATCAAATCTCAAACCTTCTTTCGTCCGTACACAAGCGCCCCATCCTTTGGGCAGACCTCGATACACCGGCGGCAGAGGTAACATTCAGATTTACTATCTTCTGCTTTCGCCTCGTTTGTGGGGCATGCCCTCTCGCATTTTCCACACTCAATGCATGCGTCTGTCCGCCTGATCTTATATATAGCTGGAAACGCTCCTATCTGGAGGATTGCCCCGACCGGGCAGACAATCCTGCAGAACGGGCGGTAGATCAGGATAGAAGTGAGGAGAATTACGATAAAGACGAGTGTTCCTGCCGAGAGCGTGAGCTTAAAGAAGTCCGAGAAGCCGAAATAGTCGAGGAGCTCGATCCCGAAGAGAAATGCCCCTCCAATCATGGCAACAAGAAATAGTCCCCTGATTGCACTCAGGATGCCTTTCTGTTGCACGGGAATCTTCTTTGTCGGGATGGTGTAGGCAGCCTCCTGTACTGCTCCGATTGGGCAGAGGTACCCGCAGAAGTGGCGGCCAAAGAGAGCAGCCAGGAGTGTAAGGATGCCAAGTCCTATTATCCCGGAGAAAAGGATGGTGCCGATACGCTGTCCCTCTGCCAGATGTTCAACGAGCCCCTGGAACTGATGCGGGATCATCGGAGAGAAGGTGGCAAATCCGAAGATGATTGTGATAATGATGAGGAGGTGCCTGATTCTTGCAGAGAACTGTCCGCCTGCCCAGAGGTATGCAGAGACAATTGAGATGGTGACCGCGTAGACTACGCCTATAAGGAGAAGTGGGTTGAAATTGGCACCAAACATGGAAAAATATTGGCGATGAAGAATCAAATAGATTTGGGATGGAGAAACATCATCTTTTTAGGCAGGCATTTAGGCTCTTTTGAATCAGCTCTCTGTGATATGGAGGATATGGTTGATCGTGTATATGAGGAGGGTATCAGGATGGTGCCAACGCTCTTATACCCGTGTGATACACTACCATGCATGCCGGATGTGAAACGTGATGAGGTGGGACGGAGGGTCTTTTTGCTCAAACAACAGAGGAGCGTTGAAGGGGCAATAGCAATCATCCGTTCTGCACAGGGAAAGAAATGGAATGATATCCCCGAGGAGGATGTCGGGTCACTGCGCCAGATGCTTGAGGAACTCTGGATGCAGGCCGATCGGGAGACCTGGAAGAGCTACTCCTTCTCACGGCTGACACTGAATGATATCCGGGTGATTATTCAAATCGGGTATTCCCTGAAGAATGGTATGCTCACAAAGAAAGATGCTCAAAATCAGCTCAGCGAGATATTCGGGCGTACAACAAGTGAAAAATAAAATCATTGTATGTGTAAGGAAAATGAAAAAAGAGTTATAATTATTGTGCGCATCGCAATTGAAAACCAAATATTGGTTTAATTTTTTAAAATTTTTAATTTGGGTGTATTTTGAGCGCGTAAGGGTGGTATTTCTGGCCGAAATCTCCCGAATATCGGAATATTGCCTGTTTTAAAAAAGGGTAATTTAGATAACTATAAATACTTTTATTGCAATTACACCTTTGATTTCCGATGGTTATGACCGCCGGAAGAAGGAGGTGCCCATCACGTTAAAAACTCCCCCCAGCCCGATTCTGTCCTGATTTCCCGAGGGTAACAATCTGCCCGCCAGAATCCGGTTTTCGGGGATGAGATAGATGAGGCCTGAGTGGTTTTTAAAGGAATCGGGATCAGCTGAACCGGAGGTGAAAACTCCGGGACTCTGCACATTATCCGGTGGAATGGGTACGAGCAAAAAGGTGACTGGTGAGATATGGTGTCTGAACAATCGCTCCTGCAGACAATCCGGAAGAAAGAACTCGAGATGAATGTCTTAATTGAGGAGGCCCGATCTGAAGCTGCTGCATTGATCGAAGAAGCACGCAAAGATGCGGAAGCGATCATTGTGCGATGTATCAGCGCAGGTGAAGAAGAGGGTAAAATCTACTATGAGAAGGAGATTGAGGAGATAAATAAAGAAATTGAAGCTATTGCCGAATGGAGACGGGAGGAAGAACTCGCCATTCGCAACCAATGGGAGAAGAACATACAAAAAGCGGTGGAGACACTCGTAGAACATGTAGGGGCCGGGTCGTAGGCGATGCTCCAGAGGATGGTTAAGGTTCAGGTATTGGGTCCGAAGAAGGATCTCGAATCTATCGTTGATACGCTCTACCAGGCTGGAACCATCCATCTGGAGGATGCCTCACGAAGTCATGAGCAGGGAGGTATCATCCTTCAGAGAGTTGAGTCCAGGGAGGCAGATACGATTGCTGCCAACCTCTCAAAGATTGAAGGGATTGCGCTGGTCCTTCCAAAAAAACCCCCGGATCTTAAAAAACAAACGGATATAATCCAAAGATTAAGCCAGAAGGGCCAGGAATCAATCCTTGAACGGGCCCAGGAGGTCATCCATGAACTTGAGGCAAAAACCAGGGATCTCATTACCCGGAAGACCGATCTTGAGTTTACTATTGCAAACCTCTCCCGATACCAGACGGTGATAGAGAAGATCCTCCCGATAGAAGGCCAGATTCCTGCACTTGAGGGCTTTGAGATTACCATTATCCTGATCCAGGGAGAATTTGAAGGAATCCTCGAGTTGATCAAGGAGAAACTCACCAGGATCACAAAGAACCAGTGTGAGCTGATCTCAGCCCCAATTGACGAGCAGAATATCGCAACAGTTGTTGTCTTTAACAGAAAGTATTCCAGCGACGTCCATACCCTCCTCTATTCACAGAATGTCAACGAACTCAGGCTTCCGCCCGAATACTTAAACCGTCCCCTCCCTGAGATTCTCGTTCTCAATGAAGAGAGACGGGTTGCTGCGGTTAAAGAAGTCCTTGAGGTTGAAGAAGAACTCAGAGAACTCTCACTCACCTGGCAGGATGAAGTTGGTGCCCTCGTCCGCCTCTTAAAAGACAGGCATGAGGAGATCAAGGTCTTCAACAAATTCGGCCAGACCGATTACACTTTTGTAATGCTCGGGTGGATTCCGAGGAAATTCCTGGCTTCCACAAAGAAGACCCTTCATGAAAGCTATGGCGATGAGGTTGTCATTGATGAACTGCCGACAACCCCGGATATGATGGATGAAGCGCCAACATTTTATGCTAACCCGGCAATTCTCAAGCCATTTGAGTACCTCCTGAGCGTCATCTCACACCCAAAGTACCGGGAGATCGATCCCACTCCGATCTTTGCCGTCTTCTTCCCGCTCTTCTTCGGGTTAATTGTGGGTGATATCGCGTATGGTTTCATTATTTTAGGCATTGCCGTCCTGCTAAAGAAGAAGTTTGGAGAGCGGTTTGACTGGATACATCCTCTCATGAACCTGATGATCATCGCCTCGTTTCCGACGATCATCTTCGGCTTTATATTCGGGGAGTTCTTCGGAGATTTTGGAGAGCATATGGGCTGGTTGCACCCCCTTGAGATCATGGGTGTCACCTGGCACCGGCTTGATGCCCTGATCCCGATGCTCGTCCTGTCAATTGCTATCGGGGTATTTCATATCATATTTGGCCTCTGCCTTGGGATCATCAACCAGTGTACCAAGATGCGATGTACAAAGTATGTCTGTGAATGCAGGAAGCATATCTGTGAAAAAGCAGGGATGATCATCGTCATCGTCAGCATCCTTATCCTGCTCGGATCAATTATACGGATTATACCGGAGATCCTGATGTATCCCGGGATGCTTATGCTTGCTATAGCCCTTGCCATGATCATCTATGGAGGGGGGGTGATCGCCAGTATCGAGGTCATCAGTATCATCTCCAATGTCCTCTCCTATGCACGTATTATGGCAATAGGGACTGCATCGGTCATTCTGGCACTGATTGCCAACCAGGTTGGAGGGATGATGGAGGTAGCGTTTGTCGGGGTGATAGTCGCTGCATTAATTCACCTGATGAATGTCCTGTTAAAGATGTTCGTTGCGTCTCTCCATTCATTCAGGCTTCATATTGTTGAGTTTGCTCCCAAGTTCTCTGAAGGAGGAGGAAAAGTCTATAATCCCTTTGGAAAGGGTGGCCGGGGTTGATTCGATGATATGAACAGCCTTTCTGGTGAAAGTGAGATGAACAACATGGCACAATCGCCGTGTCTGGTGCGCAATATCTCCATATTCGATTCGAATCCCGATTTTGGGGCTTTTGTGCAGGGAATGAGTGAGTCTGTCAAATAATACACATCTGGTACATAAAAGGAGTTGAGTAGGACTATGGATTTTGGTATGCCAATTGGGGCTGGCATCGCATTTGGGCTGGGAGCACTTGGTGCGGGGATCGCAATGTCGAGGATCGGTGCAGCAGGAGCAGGGACGGTGGCTGAAAAGCCTGAACTCTTTGGATATATGCTGATATTGCTTGCAATTCCGGAGACGCTTGCGATCTTTGGTTTCGTCATTGCTGCAATGATCCTGATCATGTAAACGGGGGTGGAAAACAGCACCACTGAAAGCCGGGGAATACCGGAGCAATCCCGGGGCTGTTCTCCAGTGGTTAATCAAATAATCGAATGAGTTATGGAGTGGCAGATGACTGATGAACTGATACAGGCAGTCGAGGAATCAGCTCAGGAGGAGATCCGGGGCATTCGGGAGTATGCAGCTGCACAGGTAGCGCGGATAAAAGAGGAGGCACGAGCCGAAGGTAGAAAATTACAACAGCATTATCCCGAGCAATGGAAGAATATGGCTCTTTCCGAGCGGACCGCGATTGTTGCGGCTCGCGAAAAAGCCAGACTTGAACTGTTGCAGATCAAGGAAGGGATCTTTGAAGAGACATTCCGTCATGCCGAAGAGGAACTTGCCGGATTCAGGGATCGTCCGCGGTACGAAGAGTTCCTGAGGCATGTCATTCTGGAGGCACTGGAAGAACTGGATGGTGCATCCGCTCTTCTCCATGTTGACAAACGGGATGAAGCACTCTGTAACAGCATCCTCAAAAAAGAGAATCAAAGCCATCTGGTAATTGCAGATATCGAGTCGATGGGTGGGGTCATTGCCAGTACAACTGATGAATTCATCATCGTCAGGAACACCATTGAATCCCGTTTACAGAGATCGAGGGAAGTGCTCAGGAAAGAGATCTTTTCGATCCTTGACGGAGGGTGAGGCATTATGGATGAGATGGATTACTCATATGCAAATGCCCGGATCAGGGCAATGAAGAGCCGGCTCCTTGACCATCATGCACTCAATGAACTGACAAACAAACCGGATATTGATACCCTCATCGCTTCGCTTGAAGAGACAGCCTATAAAAACGAACTCCAGAAGGCCGGTGTCGAGTACTCAGGTATTCTCCAGGTTGAGACTGCATTGCGACGGGATCTTGTCGTATCATTCCGGCAGATCCTTCGTTTCTTCCGGGAAGAGGAAGAGAGGATCTCTATCCGGATTATCCTAAACCGGTGGGATATTCAGAATATCAAGACGATTCTCCGTGGAAAGAAGATCAATGCCCATTATGATGAGATCGAGGAGAACCTTGTTCCTGCGGGAGAGCTTGATTATGCTGCACTCATTGAACTCGCCCACCAGCCTGATATCAGGGCTGTCATCGACCTCCTCGCCACTTGGAGGATCGAGTACGCACGCCCCCTCACCCGGAAGTTGCAGGAGTACCTGGAGAAACGCGATCTTGCAATCCTGGAATTTGCCCTTGACCGCTTTTACCTTGAGAATGCCCGCTCAGCCTTTACGGGGGATGACAATTACAACCAGGGTATCGTCCTTGAGCTCCTGAAGACCGAGATCGATGTGGCGAATATCAGAATGGTGCTTCGGGTGGTTCGGGACAGGATACATGTCGAAGAACCTGTTGAGTACCTGATCGATGGCGGAAAGTATCTCTCAATGGATCAGCTTGTACAGATGTTGGCTGCCCGATCTCTTGAAGAGGTTGTTAAAGAGCTGATCCAGACGCCATTTGCATTTCTTGCCGAGGTGGGCAGGGAGGATATTATCCAGGAAAGGGTCTCTGTTCTTGAACGTGAACTTGAACTTTTTCTGATCAAAAAGGGATCTGGATGTTTTCTGAAGGATCCCATGAGTATTGCCATCCCTGTCGGGTATATCTGGGCCAAGCAGAACGAAGTGACAAATATCCGGATTATTGCACGTTCCATCATCGGAGATGTTCCTGAAAAGGAGATGCAGAGGGTGATGACCTATGTATAAATGCATGGTGGTCACCGATCCGGAAACTGCCGCCGGATTCCGGATGGCGGGTGTTGAAGTGATCGAGCTTGCAAACCCCGATGATGCGGAGAAACTCGTCACAAAGCTGCTCCATCGTGATGATACCGGAGTTATTGCGATGAATGAGGATTTCATCGAGAAACTGGATCACCGGATCATGGAGCGGATCGAGCGGTCCTACCGGCCGATCATCATTCCAATACCCTCGGGGAAAAAGCAGGTGGAGAAAGAAAGCTACATCGATCGGCTTCTGAGGAGAGCGATCGGCTATAATATTGTTGTGAGGAGATGAGCGTGACGACAGGGAGTATTTCACGAATATCAGGGCCGGTTGTAACCGCCGAGGGGCTGAGAGGATCGATGATGTATGAGGTGGTCCGGGTTGGGACTGATGCATTATTTGGGGAGATCATCAGGCTGGATAAGGATGAGGCGGTTATTCAGGTGTACGAGGACACATCCGGCCTGAAAGTGGGAGAGAAGGTGGAGAGCACAGGAACCCAGTTCTCTGTAGCACTTGGCCCCGGTCTCCTTTCTTCAATCTACGATGGTATACAGCGTCCTCTCCCGGTCCTCTTTGAGATGAGCGGTGATTTCATATCACGCGGTGTCTTTCCCCCCGGCCTTGATCTCTCCCGGAGATGGAATTTTACTCCGGCGGTTTCTGTCGGAGACACTGTGAAGGAGGGCGATCTGATCGGATCTGTTCCTGAATTCCATATCGAGCACCGTATCATGGTTCCCCCATCCATATCCGGGAAGGTAGCAGAGATTCAGCAGGGCGACTATACAGTCACTGATCCGGTCTGCATCCTCGAGGATGGGACGAAAATTGCGATGATGCAGCTCTGGCCAGCCCGAAAACCCAGGCCCTATCGGAAGAAGATGGATCCGGATACGCTCCTCATCACCGGGCAGCGGATCTTTGATACCATGTTCCCTCTTGCCAAAGGTGGGACTGCGATGATACCGGGTGGTTTTGGTACCGGGAAGACGGTTGCAGAACAGACTCTTGCCAAATGGTCTGATACCCGGATTGTTGTCTATATCGGATGCGGGGAACGGGGCAACGAGATGACGGATGTGCTCTATGAGTTTCCGGAATTAATCGATCCCCGAACCGGCCTCCCCCTCATCGAAAGGACGGTTTTGATTGCCAATACATCAAACATGCCGGTTGCAGCCCGTGAAGCATCGATCTATACCGGGATCACAATAGCGGAATACTATCGGGATATGGGATATGATGTCGCATTGATGGCAGATTCGACATCCCGGTGGGGTGAGGCCCTCCGTGAGATCTCCGGACGTCTTGAAGAGATGCCCGGCGAGGAGGGGTATCCCGCCTACCTTGCCACCCGGCTTGCTGCCTTCTATGAACGGGCCGGCCGGGTTATCTGCTTGGGGAAGGATGAACGGATCGGCTCCATCACCATCATCGGAGCGGTCTCCCCTCCGGGCGGCGACTTCTCAGAGCCGATCACCCAGAATACGCTCAGGGTTGCAGGGACATTCTGGGCGCTTGACACTGCACTCGCCTACCGGCGGCATTTCCCTTCTGTCAACTGGATTAAAAGTTACTCACTGTATCTTGAGAGTTTGGAGGACTGGTACGAGAAGGAAGTTGCGGAGGACTGGAAAGATCTTCGGGAGGAGGCGATCTATCTTCTCCAGAAGGAGGTTGAGCTTCAGGAGATCGTCCAGCTGGTGGGGCCTGATGCCCTCCCTGACAGCGAGAAGCTGATCCTTGAGATCTCACGGATGATTCGGGAGGATTTCCTCCAGCAGAGTGCTTTTCATGAGATCGATTCATTCTGTTCACTCGAGAAGCAGTACTGGATGCTGAAGGTGATACTTACCTTCCATGAGATGGCAAAGCGGGCGATGAACCGGGGTATTGGGATCGATTCGATCATGCAGCTCCCGGTGAAGAAGGTGATCGGGCGGATGAAAGAGCTCCCCGAGGCCGGGATGGTGAAAGGGCATATCGAAAGAATTGCAATCGATTTTGCGTCACTCATGGAGGAGGACTAAATGACCGCTGTTCTTGTGAGCCGGGAATATAAGACGATCAGCAACGTGGCTGGTCCCCTTATATTCATCACCAATGCAAAGGATGTCTCATATGATGAGATCGTCAGGATCTATCTGCCGGATGGAGAGGAGAGATCGGGGCGGGTTCTTGAGATATCAAAGGACGTTGCGGTAGTGCAGGTGTTTGAAGGGACAACCGGGATAGACAACAGATCAACAAGGGTGATGTTCACCGGCAGGCCTCTCATGATGAAGCTTTCTCCGGATATTCTGGGGCGGACATTCAATGGGATCGGGAAACCCCGTGACGGAGGTCCGGATATCATCGAGGAGATGGAGGTCGATGTCAATGGAATGCCGATCAATCCCGTGGCCCGGGATAAGCCCGAGGATTTTATCCAGACCGGGATGTCCGCAATTGACGGCCTGAATACGCTTGTCCGGGGCCAGAAACTTCCGATATTCTCGGGAGCCGGTCTCCCTGCAAACAAACTGGCGGCACAGATTGGCAGGCAGGCGCAGGTGCTCGGCGAGGGTGAGCAGTTCTCGGTGGTCTTTGCTGCAATGGGCATCACCTTCAGGGAGGCGTCTTTCTTTACGAGATCATTTGAGAAATCCGGGGCTCTTGGGCGGGTGGTCTTCTTCATGAACCTGACCAATGACCCGACCATCGAACGGCTGACTACCCCCCGGTGTGCCCTGACGGTTGCGGAGTACCTTGCCTATACGCTGAACCATCATGTGCTGGTGATCTTAACCGATATGATCAACTATTGTGAGGCTCTCAGGGAGATATCAACTGCCCGCGAGGAGGTGCCGGGGCGGCGGGGGTATCCGGGGTACATGTATACCGATCTCTCGACGATCTATGAACGTGCCGGGAAGATCAAGGGGAAGAAAGGATCTATAACCCAGATTCCCATTCTGACGATGCCCGATGACGATATCACCCATCCTGTCCCCGACCTCACCGGGTATATCACCGAAGGCCAGATTGTGCTGTCGCGGGATCTCTTCAGGAGAGGGGGAGATCCGCCTATTGATGTCCTGCCCTGCCTTTCGAGACTGATGAACTCCGGTATCGGCGAGGGGAAGACGAGGGAAGACCACCGGAATGTTGCCGATCAGCTCTATGCCTCTTATGCGTATGGCAGGGATCTGAGGAGGCTCGTTGCGATCGTCGGTGAGGAGGCCCTGACCGAGCTGGACAGGAAATACCTCAAGCTTGCCGATGAGTTTGAGAAGACCTTCATTTCGCAGGGCGATGAGAACCGCGGGATTGAAAGGACCCTTGAGATCGGCTGGAATCTTCTTGCCATGCTTCCGGAAGAGGAACTCAAGCGGATCAATGTGAGCTATATTGAGAAGTATCATCCCGGATACCAGGAGGCATGAGAGGTGGAGCAGGTCAAGCCGACACGGATGGAGCTTATCCGGGTCAAGAACCAGATCAAGCTTGCCGAACAGGGAAAGGATCTCCTCCGCCAGAAGATGGATGCCTTGATCCAGGAGTTTTTTCTGATCATGAAGGATGTATCCGATTCCCGGTCAGAGCTTGAGGCAATTGATGCCTCTGCCCGCCATTCACTCCACCTGGCTGTTGCAGTGGACGATTCCGTCGCTGTCCGTTCTGCTGCCCTTGCAACGCGAAGGGGTGTATTCCTGGATATTTCCGGGAAGAATATCATGGGAGTGCCGGTGCCTGTCCTTGAGAAGAAGGTGATCTCCAAAGGGACATTTGAGAGGGGCTACAGTGTGCTTGGTGTCTCGGGCAGAATCGATGAGGTTGCGGAGAAGTTCGAACGCGAGCTGGATCTGATCATCGCACTTGCCGAGACAGAGACATCCCTCAGGAGGCTTGGGGAGGAGATCCAGATGAACCGGAGAAGGGTGAATGCTCTTGAACAGGTGGTGGTTCCTGAACTCAAAGAGATGGCAAAGGGGATCAAGATCGCAATAGAAGAGCGTGAACGTGAAGATCTCTTCCGGTTAAAGAAAGTAAAGAAGATTATAAATCGCAGGAAACAGGCAGAGAAGGCAGAAGCATAAGAGCAGGCTTAACTCTTATGTTATCTCTGCCTTTTATTCAGAGCCCGTGCTGGTTCCGTAGCACAGATGTGATGCCATATGAGGGGTTGCAGGGTTTTGGTTTCTTCCCTTTTGGCCGCTTCAGGGCTTCATCGATCCGATCACGGCATCTGGCAAGTGCCTGCGTCCTCAGCTTGTCGATGGTGCCTGATGCCTTGTCTGAACACCCACCGGACGATCCTTCATTCATAGCAATCACCTCCTTATGCATGCCATCACTGGCTATTTTGTAATGGCGCTTGGTGTATTTATATTTAATTCATGCTGTAAAAATTAAATGATTCCCGATTGCCGATATTATGTCAATAATGGCAAAAACAATGGCGGCGTGGTTTCAATAGTCGATTCTCTCATCTACGGATGCAAGGTTTCCTATCCTCTTCCCGCAATGCTTATCATCTCCTGTGATAATGCGAGAGCAATGTATCATCATGCTCAAATTCCCCAGCCAAGAATGGTCCGGCCGGGCGATCTTGCCGCGACATTTGCATTAAAGGATCAGTCGGATGAGACCTTCAGCCTCCTTGAAAACCATGAGAGGCGGGTTCTCCTTTCGTTCCATCCGCTTGCATGGACTGATAAATGTGCAGCCCAGATGCTCTCGCTTGAAGAGAACCGGGAAACATTCTCATCCCTGAATACGGTTGCAGTTGGGATCAGCGTTGATTCCGTTCCCTGCAAGAGAGCCTGGGCAAAGAGCCTGGGAATCGCCAATACCCCTCTTCTCTGTGACTTCTGGCCTCATGGTTTTGTTTCAAGGCTCTATGGGCTCTTCCGGGAGGGAAACGGATTTTGTGAGCGGGCAAATGTCATCGTTGATTCAGATCAGGCAGTGGTATTCAGCAAGGTCTATCCCGTGCATAGTGTTCCTGATATCAGTGAGATCATCGGGTTCCTGGAATCTGATTGATGGAAAAGAATAGGGTGTTCACCCGTCGCGGAGTGATGCGTATCGCCGGGGAGATCTCTCTCATCATCCCTCTTCTCTAACCTGCGAACTTTCCCGACTGCCCGGAAGTGTTGTCCGAATAAAGCATTCTAAAGTCTTTGAATTTGCTTTTGTGGCTCCATGAGGGTCGATATAATATTTCAAAAATACGGGACGTCCTTTGTGAGCTGGAATTGCTTATGGGATACCTTTATGTAGCCGTGTAAACCACGCAAAAGGAGACACTGGTGATTTTGATTCAACAGTATTGAGGAGACAACCCTATGAACGCGAATATGTATCAGGAAGGAACAGAAGAGACACGGGACTATGATGCACTGAGCCGGAACATTGCCGCCGGAAAAGCCGTCGCAAAAGCCATCAGGACAACACTTGGACCACAAGGGATGGACAAAATGCTTGTTGATTCAATGGGGGATGTTGTCATCACAAATGATGGTCTCACCATCCTGGAGGAGATGGAGATCGAGCACCCGGCAGCCAAGATGATGGTTGAGATTGCAAAGACCCAGGATAAAGAAGCTGGTGATGGCACAACGACTGCCGTTATACTGGCGGGTGAACTTCTGAAGATGGCTGAGGATCTCATCGATCAGGATGTACATCCGACCACCATTGTTGAGGGATACCGGATGGCCAGAAAGAGGGCAGAAGAGATACTCATTGAGATCTCTTTTGAAGTCAACCTCGGGGATACTCAGTTATTAAAGAATATCGCTGCAACAGCGATGACGGGTAAGGGTGCAGAGACTGTTAAGGAACGGCTATCGTCACTCATTGTAGAGGCAGTAGAGATGAGTGCTGATGATCAGGGCAAGATCGATGCCAGGGATATCAAAATTGAGAAGATGGTTGGAGGATCTGCTGAGGATTCCATGATTATCAGGGGGATAGTTCTCGATAAGGAGCGGCTTCATCCTTTGATGCCGGATACAGTCCCTGATGCAAAAATCCTTCTCCTTAATGCGGCAATCGAGTTTAAGGCGATAGAGACTGATGCTGAGATCAGCATCACCCACCCGGATCAGATTCAGGCATTCGTTGAGAAGGAAGAGGAGATCGAGAAGGCACTTGTTGATCGGATTATTGGATCCGGTGCAAATATTGTCTTCTGTCAGAAAGGTATCGATGAATTTGCAGGACATCACCTTGCGAAGGCGGGCATTCTTGCTGTTCGACGTCTGAAGAAGTCAGATATGGAGAAACTTTCCGAGATGACCGGTGCAACGATCATCTCGTCTCCCGATGCGATCTCCGGAGATGATCTCGGATTTGCTGGCAAAGTCGAGGCCAAGAGGCTCTCTGGAACATATATGATTGTTGTTTCTGAGTGTAAAAACAAGGAAGCTGTCTCCCTCCTCATGAAAGGAGGTTCGTCACATACTGTAGATGAAACCATACGTGCCGTTGAGGATGGAGTTCGCGGAGTCTGTGTCGCTCTTGAAGATAACAGATTTGTTGCCGGAGGCGGGGCCTCTGAAATAGAGCTTTCACGCCGTCTCAGGAAGGTGGGATCAGATGTGGGTGGCCGTGCACAGCTTGCCATTGAGGCATATGCAGATGCTTTTCTGACCGTGCCACGGACTCTTGCGGAGAATGCAGGGCTTGATCAGATTGAGATGCTTGCTCTCCTTCGTACTGCCCATGAGCAGGAGGGAAGAACCAATGGCATTGATCTCGATACCGCAACACCGATCGATATGAAAGAAGCAGGTGTTATTGAACCCCTTCGTGTCAAGATGCAGGCAATCAGCTCTGCAACTGAAGCGGCTATGATGATCCTCAGGATCGATGAGATCATTGCTGCATCCGGAGCAGGTGGTATGCCCTCTGAAGAAGAGATGGCAGCAATGCAGGCGATGGGAGGCATGGGTGGTGGCATGCCCGGCGGCATGGGCGGAATGCCCGGCATGATGTAAATCACCCCTCAATTCGTTTCACTATGGCTTGCCGATGAGCAAGCCACCCTCCCAATATTGATTTTTTTTCTTCAATGAGAAACACTATAACCCCACACACCTGACTCAGTATATCATGTTCTCGAGACTGCGTGCCCTCCTCGGCCGCCCGGATACGCCGCCTGAAGCGGAGGTGATCCCGTTCTCCAGCCTTCTTTCCTGGCTTGATGAACAGGAGAATGAGATCACATCCCGGATAGCCGGGAAGTTCACCGCTCCAATAAACGAGTTTGATCTTGCGATTACTTCTCTTGAGGAACTCATCCATGCATTTGAGGAAGAGCCTGAGAATCTCGAAGATGAGATCATGCTCCACCCGAAGGTGAAATCGGTATTAAAGACCGCCCGCCCCCAGACCGTCCGTTCCCTCCGCCAGGCACTGGAGAAGAAGCCTTCCGGCGATCCAAAGGAATACTATACAGCCGCAACCGATATTCTCAAAGGGGTGATTGCGGCTGCGAAGGGGCCAGGAAAGTACCTTCACCTTGTCTATAAAGAGGAGATGCCTCAGATGCGCCGGATCATCAAGGAGATGGGGCGGGCAGTGAATGATATGACGGCTGCCCTTTCCGCCGGTACACAGGAGAGAGAACGGATCGGCGAGATCAGATCCAGGTACCAGAGGCTTGAAGAGATTGGCCGGCTTGTGGGGGAGGCAGTGGATCGGTCACAGTCAGGACAGGAGAGGGAAGCATCCCTGATCAAGGATATAGAGCGTGCTGAAGAGGAACTCTCAGCCATCAGCACTGTTCTTGTAAAGGAGAAGCTCTCCTCTGCAGAACGCGATCTGGAGGTTGCCATTCAGAGCTATGCACAGGTGAGAGCTCCTGCTGCCGGCGTGATCAGGCGGGCTGAAAAACTCCTGAAACATCATAAGTCACCAACCGGTGCCCTCAGGCCACTTCAGGATCTCTCTGAAAGGCAGGTGCCGGATAAGGAGATCTCTCCTGATCTGGAACCGGCACTCCAAACGATCAGATCTCTCGTCACATCAGGTGAACTCCAGTTAAAGAACCGTGAGGAGCAGCAGCTCTTTGGTGAAGGGAATCTGGAAGAGCAGGTGAAGGCAGCCTCTGCCGGGTACTGGCGCCTGGAAGAGCAACTCCGGCAGATCAGGGAGGAGGTGGAATCCGATCCCGCTGTCCGGGAAGAGAAGCGGCTGGTGCAGGAACTGGATCAGATGAAGAAAGAATTATCCGGAATCGGTTCAGCTGCTGCCACTGCGGAAGAAGAGCGGGGCAGGCTTCTGGAAGAGCAGGGTCGCCTCCGTGATGAATTGCAGGAGCGGCTTGGCAACTCCGTTAATGTCGAATTCAGCTAATCGGCCCGATAATTGGTGCGGATTGCCCTCATCATCTCTTCCGGGTGCCGGGTGCCGAGGAGCACCTTCTCACCTGTCTGTTTTTTGCATCGGATCACCTGGTTACCGCTGATGAGATAGGCGATCCCCTCCCGCCTGCAATACCGTATGCCCCACCCACCGCAGTCGCGGATCGGGCGGATGGTGATCTGATCGGCTGCTTCCAGATCGCTCCAGGGGATGATCCGATCCTTCCGAACAATCGGCGGCATCCGGTAGCTGATCCCATCAACTGATACGTGGGTTTCCAGCCTGAGCACTGCAAAGAAGAGAGGGAGCAGCACCCCGAAGGCGAGGATGATTCCTATCTGAACCGGCCCGGCAACCGGTTCTGTCACCAGTGCGGTATACCAGGAGATGATGGCAATCCCGGCAATAAGGGAGATGAGCCACGGCTGCCGGAAGTACTGGGTTTCATGATATTCGAGGCTCATGGGTGAGAGCTCCTTTCTTCAGAAGGCAATATGTTAATTATCTGTAAGAATGTATGGGTATCTGTCTGATGATCCTGCAGTTCACACCATTTGCAATAATCTATCTTGTAACAATAGCAATCGGCTTGTATCTCTTTCATCTGGCAGAGGATATTTCGTTTGCACCGGGAAGGAAACTGGTCAGGCTGGTTATCATTGGCACCATAGTCTGGAACGGCATGTATGCTCTTCAATTGCTTGTGATCGATCCCGGAATATTCCTGATATCAATCCTCATCGGAATTACGGGCATATACATGATTGTATCGGCAATTCTCCTCTTTGCCCTCTCTTATACCGGGCGTGAGCAGTACGTAAATTTTGTGGCATTTGTTCTTCTGATGATTATTCCTCTCCTGATACTATCCGGCATTGCCACAAACCAATACTTTTCTCTCTTCTATACCTCGATTAACACCTATGCTGTAGGGGATCTGATCCTCTTTTTCCTCGAATATGGTCCGTTTTTCTGGATCCATACGGGATATCTCTGCCTGCTGACCGGATTCACCATATTCCTCCTTTTTATTGCCTGGATGGATTATCCTTCGCTGTACCGCAGGCAGATCGGCATACTGATACTGGTGATCCTTCTCCCTGTCGTGACGGATGGTGTCTTTATCCTGAAATTCGGCCCTTTCCCGGGCTTGCAGATCACACCTGTGATCCTCATCCTGGTGAGCGGAATCCTCCTCTTTGCATCATCACGGTACCACCTCTTCAGCGTCCTACCCCGCACCCAGGCAAGGATCCCCGAACAGCTGAATGACGGCCTTCTTATAATGAATCCGGATGGCATTCTGATCTATATGAACCCGGCTGCCGAAGGATATCTCTTAATCTCTTCTGATCAGGCAGTCGGACAGAAAATAACTGATATCTGCCCCTCTCTTCGGATAGATGATGGAGCCACAGAGATCTCTGTCCTTGATGGTACAATTCTTGAAGTTCGGAAGAATCCTCTTCTCAAGACACGTACTTCTGAAGAGATTATTATCCTCCATGATATTACAATCAGGAGAAGGGCTGAGAAAGGCCTTCGTGAGGCAAACCGTCAGCTTTCGCTCCTCTCAAGTATCACCCGTCATGATATCCTGAACCAGATCACGGTGGTGCAGGGCTATATCGAACTCTCCCGTGATAAAGAAATGGATGCTGAGCTCTCCCGCTTTCTTGAAGAGATGAAGAGGGCAACAGAGAATATACAGTACGAGATTGAGTTTACCCGGATATATCAGGATCTCGGCACCCAGGAACCGCAATGGCAGGAGATCGATTTCATTTTGAGAGCTCCCTGCCGTACCCGCCTCATATGTGAGTGTGATGGATATGCCATTTATGCTGATCCGATGCTTCCGAAGGTCTTTGAAAACCTCTTTGATAATGCCCTCCGGCATGGCGGGCGGGTGACGGAGATCAGTGTCATATGCAAAGAGGTGGACGGATCGCTCAGAATTGCAGTTGTTGATGATGGAGCCGGTATAGCATCTGAAGAGAAAGAGCGTATCTTTGAGCGGGGGTATGGGAAGAATACCGGCTTTGGACTCTTCCTTGTCAGAGATATCCTCGCCATTACCGGGATCACCATCCATGAAGAGGGGGTGCCGGGCGAGGGTGCACGGTTTGTGATGATTGTTCCGGAAGGCGGATGGCGGCGGGATCGGGAATGAGCGGAGAATATAAAAATATTGGTGATATAAAGGATTATAGGATGAATCCGATTACCCGGCTCCACCATAATCTCCACTATATCCGAAAGTCCTTCGGAGTTGCTCGTATTGGCATCTTCGGATCGTTTGCCCGTGATGAAGCAACCCCGGAAAGTGATGTTGATGTTCTTGTTGAGTTCAGGGAAGGTGAAGAAACATTTGATAATTTAATGGATCTGAAATTTTACCTTGAGGATCTACTTGGGCGGAGAGCCGATCTTGTTATTGCCGATACATTAAAACCACGAATTCGCGAATCTGTGCTGAAGGAGGTTGTGTATGCCTAGAAATCTTCTTCTTTATCTTGAAGATATTCATGATGCAATTGAATCTATCCACTCATATGTTGGATCGCGCTCATTTGAGGAATTTGTCAGTGATCCGATGTGTATTGATGCTGTTTTGTTGCAATTCATTATCATCGGAGAGGCGGTGAAGCAGATTCCTGTTGATCGTACATCCTCTTTTCCAGAAATCGAATGGAGAAAGATTGCAGGACTTCGGGATATTAGTGTCCATTCGTATTACTCTATCAAGCCAACAATCCTTTGGGGCATCATCAAAGGAAAACTTGATACCCTGAGTGAAGCAATCGAATCGATGATTTTGTCAGAAGAGGAGAGGCAGTAGAGGGCTGCCTCTATGTCGCTTTTCTTAATTGGATTAATTTGGGGGGCAGTATATCCCTTTGATCAGGACAAGGGGTGTCCCGGCATCGGCTGATCCGGTGATGAGATCCGAGAGGCTTGCCAGCACATCCTCCATACGGCGGGGGGTTGTCCCTTCGCACTCGATGCAGCTGATACCACGGGCTTTCTGTGATTCCGTCTCGATCATCTCCATGATCTCAAGTTCAGATCGGCCCTCTTCATGATACTTGTCGATCAGGTATTTCATCTTCACGCCTTCACGAAGCACCTCTTTGATCCCCTTTGTTGCAGCAAAGGCAGCTTTTGGGTCAGCCAGTTCATAGATGCCGCTTGTCGGATCCTTGTATGCACCGTCTCCAAAGACCAGAATCTCAATATTCTTCCCTGTAAGTTTTTTGATCTCCTGCTGGAGGAAACAGACGAATTCTTCGGATTCGAAAGGAGCGAGCTTGAGCCGACAGCTCGAGGACATATTGCTCCCCAAAAGCCCCCATTCCGATGTGGGTGGGCAGGTACCGCTGCTGCATATCTCCTGAAGGGTGCAGCAGTTGCCGATTATTGTCTTCAGTACTTTCTTTGTCTTCTCACGGGGGTGAATATTGGCGATGATGACCCCATCGGGATTGAATTCCGCTATCCGCTTTGGGTCATTGCAGAGGACGATTTTTGGTGTTGCACCCTCACCTTTGATGATCTCTTCATAGAGCGTGAGATAATTGACGCCGGTTAAGGGGTGGGTATAATTACCGTCGATATCATCCGGTGTGAAGAGGCCGCCATGCCGGCGATCAAGCTCTTCGGCAACCTCAGGTGGGAGGATCTGGTTGCCGACCTCGTCATCGGGATAGGAGAACCAGACGATCACTTCGCCTTCTGGAACCGCTTTTGCTATGGATTCGAGGATGAGTGAAAAACGGTTCCGGCTTGCTATCGGGAAGACGACCGCAACCCTGCTATCTGGCTTGAGATCCAATGTCTTCCTGACCTCTTTTGCCGTCTCTTCTGTTGTGATCATATTGTTCTGTGCCCGTGCCACCACCGATTCGGTGATGGAGAGGACATCGCCCTCTGAGAGCATCCCGTCTTCATTCAGCCTGACTGCTTCATCAAGCAGCATCTTATGAAGATCTGATCCCGGAACGACCATGCCCATCTTTATTCCAAAGGCACAGGGGCCAACATATGCTGGTAATTGAAACACGACTATCTCCTCTTCGGTACACCGTTCCTATTCGGACGATGCTTTTTGTACTTGTATCTACTGAAAGGTTTTAGCGTTTCCGAAATGTTGATGAGAGTGGGTAGGCGCATACTGCTTCCTTCCGGATGCTTTTCCCGGATGGATGGGTTGGCAGGGAAGCATTGTTTCTCCTCTTTCTCCAGAGGCATTGATACTGACCAGAGGTTTGATAGAGGCTCAGGCGCATTGATGCATATGGCTACTATAGGGAATCAGGTTCTAGGGATCAGTGGGAGTCCGAGGAAAGGCGGTAATTCGGACACTCTTCTTAAATATATCCTGAAAGGAGCTGAATATGGTGGGTATTCAACAGAGGCTGTTCATCTCCGTGACTACCAGTTCTCCTCGTGTACCGGGTGTGAGCGGTGCAGAAAGGATAAGAGCTGTACCGGGCTTCGCGACGGCATGACGCTCATGTACCCGGATATTCTCTCCTCAGAGGCACTTGTTCTCGTCTCCCCGACCCATAACTACAATATTACAGCAGAGATGAAGGCCTTCATCGACCGGCTCTACTGCTTCTATGATTTTGAAGATACCCGGCCGAGGGCGTGGTCAAGCAGGCTTGCCGGGCAGGGGAGGCGGGCAGTGATCGCTTCTATCTGCGAACAGGAGAGCCGGGAAGATATGGGATTTGCACTGGACGCCCTCCGGCTCCCGCTTCAGGCGCTTGGGTATGAGATTGTTGCGGAGATTGCCGTCTTCTCTCTCTTTGACCGTGGTAAGGTGCGGGACTGCCCTGAGGTGCTGGAAGAGGCTGAGGAGGCAGGGAGGAAGCTCTGCTCTCCCTGATCTCTTTTGTTGGATCTTCAGACGGTTGCCCGCCGAAAGACGTAGACACTAACTGAGAGGACGATTACAGCCCCGATCAGAAGCCCCACAATTGTTGTTGCCGGGAAGATGCCCTCCTGCATCGACCTGATCGCATCGATTGCATAACTGACAGGGTTCAGCCGTGCGAGCACTTCAAGCCATCCAGGCATCTGATCATAGGGCATCAGTGCGCTGCTTGTGAAGAAGAGTGGCATGGCGATCATCGAGTTGAATGCCGCATAGGAGTCATGATCCTCAAGGCTCAGGGCAACCGTGGTCATCACCGAGGAGAGGAGCACGCCGAAGATGAAGAGGACGAGGTATGTCTGGAGAAGGAGGAGAGGATTAAGGAAGTGTGCGCCGAGTAAGATTGCCATCACCAGGATGATAGTCGTCTGGATTAAGCCACGGCAGGTGATGAAGAGGATCTTTCCAAAAAGGATCGTCTCCCGTGGAGCAGGCATTGCAAGGAACTTCTGGAGGAACCCGAGGATCTTGTCGAACATCAGGAGGGCTCCACCCTGCAGGGATGCCCCGAGCATCGTGAGGACGAGAATGCCGGGAGTGATGAAGTCGAGGTAGTTGTCGGTGAAGCGGATCGGGAGGGCTAAACCGACGAAAATGAGCCATGCAGCCGGGAGGATGAGTGCGGAGATGACATTGATCTTTCCACGGCTCCACCTTCGGAAGTCCCGCTCCATGTAATAGAGTGTCTCTCTCATCTCCGCCTCCGAAGCATCGTCCTGAATCGCTGGAAATCAAATGCCATCGTCTCATCCTGTTCGCCGACGAGGGCGAGGAAGACATCGTCGAGGGTTGGTTGGCGGATAGAGACCGACCTGACATTCATTCCGTCATCGGTGAATGCACGGGAGAGGGCAACCCCCGCCTCCTCGCCGTTCACAGCTTTAAATCTGAGTTCATCACCGCTTCTTCCAAGATACGAGACACCTTCAGGGAAGATGCCTTTGAATGTACCATCTGCCCGGATAGCCACGATATCCTGGCAGATCTCTGTCTTCAGTGCGGTTGGGGTATTCATAGCAACCACCCTGCCTTTATCGATGATACCTATCCGGTCACAGGCATGATCTGCCTCATCCATATAATGTGTCGTGACAAAGACGGTCATTCCTTTCTTCTTCAGTTCGATGATATGATCCCAGATCCTCCGTCTGCCTCCGACATCTAGCCCGATCGTCGGCTCATCCAGAAAGAGCACCTCGGGATCGTGCACAAGCGCCTGTGCAAGCTCAAGCCTTCTCCGCATCCCGCCCGAGTACGTCTTCACCAGATCATCTGCACGGTCTGCCAGCTCGAGCATAAGGAGCGCTTCATCTGCGGTCTCACGGGGCTTTGGGATGCCGTAGAGTTTTCCATAAAAGATAACATTCTCCCTGCCGGTGAGTTTTGGATCAACTGCCATGTCCTGCGGGACATAACTGATCTGCTCCCGTACCTTTTGGGGATCTTTTGTAACCGAGTACCCGCAGATATGGGCGTCACCTTCTGTCGGGGTGAGGAGTGTGGTAAGCATCTTCACGGTGGTCGTCTTTCCCGAGCCGTTTGGCCCGAGGAGTCCGAAGATCTCCCGGTCAATTGAGAGGTTCATCTCCCTGACCGCAATGAGGGTGCCGAACTGCTTGGTTAATCCTGAAATTTCAATGGCTGCCACCGTGTTAACCCCCCCAGGGTATACTATCCTTTGAGTATCTGACATTTGAAAGGTTCGATCCGGTGAAAACAGAAAAGAGAAGAGGTGATCCAATCAGAGTGGAATACCCAGAAGATGGAGTATGATGATGATGATCACCCCGATGATCCCGCCAATCGCACTAATCAGGATTGTAACGATATTGATCGGGATACCCGGCTCACCGAAGAGACCGATGAAATTCAGGATAAAGAGGATGACAATACCGATGATCGCATTATAGACAAGGTAAATTGCCTTCTTCAGGAAATAGAAGATGACTACTGCGATCACGACTGCGATGATGATGCCAAAGAGCGAGCCGAACATACAGGAATCTCATCGTTCCATCTATTTAAGTTTATATGCTTTTTCCCTGGTACTGACCCTCTGCTGCATACAGATCATTTATCTATCTGTCCTCCCCCTCTTCTCATTGGAGAGATGTAAGCGATGTCACAGTGGAAATGTTCGGTCTGCGGGTATGTCTATGATGAGGAGGCGGGCGAGCCCTCGACAAAGACGGCACCAGACACCCCTTTTGATGAAATCCCCCATGACTGGCGGTGCCCGGTCTGTGCGGCAGAGAAGTCCGCGTTCTCGGTTCTTCCAGGAGAAGGCGAATCCGGCCCTGCTCTTTCGATGATCTGGAGGTGCACCGTCTGCAACTACCGCTATTCTGAAGAGAAAGGCGAGCCTGCAACAAAGACACCGGCAGGTACACGGTTTGCAGAACTGGCAGATGACTGGCGGTGCCCGGTCTGCGGGGCTGCCCGTGCAGCCTTTGTGATGGTCCGAAAGGATGCAATCGCCCACGAGCAATCCGGCATGAAGGTATCGGATGTGATCATTGACGGACTCCTTGCAGCCGGAATCGATCTCGTCTTCGGCCTCCCCGGCACCTCCTCGCTCGGCCTTGTGGATGCGATCCGGAAGAACGGGAAGGTACGCTATATTGTTGTGCGGCATGAGGAGGCAGCGGCGATGGCAGCATCCGCATACAACAAGCTCACCGGAAGAATCGCTGCCTGCCTCACGATTGCAGGCCCCGGTGCTACGAACCTCGCAACCGGCCTCTATGATGCAAAAGAGGATGGGGCATCTGTCCTCTCCCTGAACGGTCAGGTTGAGATGCAGTATACCGGCGAGTACGGGATGCAGGAGATCGATCAGGATGCCTTCTTCAGGCCGATAACTGTCTATAATAATACCATTTCTGATCGGAAGATGACGCTTCTCCTCCTCTCCCGGGCGATCCGGTATGCAACACTCCGCCATGGTGTTGCCCAGCTCTCGATTCCAAACGATATCCAGAAACAGTCCCTTGATCCTTCAATCTGTAAAACCGAGATTGTGATTGGTGAACCTGCAATCATCCCGGATGCTGCCTCGCTCCGGCAGGCAAAGGAGGCGATCGATTCTGCCATTTCACCGGTTGTGATCGCCGGATTTGGGGCATATCATGATGCAGATGCCGTCCTTGCCTTTGCAGAGGCAATCGATGCCCCGATCCTGACCACGTACCGGGCAAAGGGCATCCTCCCTGAGGATCATCCCCGTGTGATCAGCGTGCTCGGATCGGTTGGATCCCCGCAGGCACGGATCCTGACAGAACGATCTGATCTGATCACCTGCTTTGGTGTCGGGTTCTCGAAGTTCACAAATGTCCCCCTTGAAACCCGTATCATACAGGTGGATACGAATCCTGTGAAACTTGGAATCGGGAAAAAGACGATCCCGCTCTGGGGCACCTGTTCGGAGACGATCCCTCTCCTCACGCAGATGGCCGAAAAGAAGAACCGGTCCGGGCTTGCTGATGAACTTGCCGGAATGAAGAAGTCCTGGTTTGCCCAGCTGGAGAAGGAGGCTGATTCAGGTGCAGTTCCAATCCGCCCACCCTACATTATGAAGGTTCTCTCAGATACCCTTCCTTTTGATTCTGTCATCTGCCTGGATGTTGGAGAGAACCAGTGGTGGTTTGGGCGGAACTTCCTGATGAAACGCCAACGGTTTGTGATGTCGGGGTATCTTGGGACGATGGGCTTTGGGTTTCCGGCAGCAATCGCCGCAAAGCTCGCCTACCCGGAGAAACAGGTCGTCTGCATCACCGGCGATGGCGGCTTCTCACAGGCGATGGCGGACTTTGTCACCGCGGTGAAGTACGATCTCCCGATGGTCGTCATCATCCTGAATAACCGGCAGCTTGGGATGATACAGGTCGAGCAGCTGATGGAGAACTACCCGAACTTTGGAACCGATCTCCATAACCCGGACTTTGCCGCCTATGCAGATGCCTGCGGCGGTGCCGGGTTCCGGGTGGAGCAGCCGGGTGATCTCGAGGGAGTGGTTCGGGAAGCGCTTTCGATGAATAAGCCGGTGATTGTGGATCTGATCTGTGATCCACGGAGGATTGTGTGATTCCGGATCACTCGCTCTTATAATTATTTATTTACGTTAAGAAAACAAAAATTGATCTATGCGCTACCGGGGCCTGCTTGCAATCCTCCTTCTCTCTGCCGCCCTTGTTCTGAGTCTCATCATTTCTGTGACGATCGGGCCAACGAGCATCAGGCTCTCCTCCATATTTGTGGATGCAACCGCTTACCAGATCATCTTTGATATCCGGCTGCCCCGTGTCATTGCAGCGGTGCTGGTGGGAGCAGCGCTCGCAACTGCCGGATCAGCTATGCAGGCGCTCTTCAGGAACCCGATGGCCGATCCCTATATCATCGGAACATCCGCCGGTGGATCACTTGGGGCGGTTGTCTCGATCGTCTTCCTTGCAGGCGCAGGGCTTCCTGTCTTTGCCTTTACCGGAGCATTCGGTGCTACCTTTCTGGTTTATATGATCGCCCGCTCTGGAGGAAAAGTCCCGGTCGAGACGCTCCTTTTGACCGGCGTTGCCCTCTCGATGTTCCTCTCTGCGATGCTCTCGTTTCTAATGTATAATTCAGGAAAGAGCCTCCAGCAGATTGTCTTCTGGCTGATGGGAGGGTTCTGGACAGTTTCATGGAATGATGTGCATATTGCACTCCTTATCCCGTTTGGATGCCTTTTTATCTACCTTTTTGCACGCGATATCAATATCATCTCGCTCGGTGATGAGGATGCCGTCCATCTTGGGGTGAATGTGGAGCAGCTGAAGGTGCTTCTCCTCTTTGTCAGCTCAGTGCTGGCGGGGATTGCGGTTGCGATCGCAGGTGCGATCGGCTTTATCGGTCTGATCACCCCGCACCTGATGCGGATCATCGTCGGTCCCGATCACCGGGTGCTGATTCCTGCTGCTATTCTTGCTGGCGGGCTCATCCTCCTCTGGGCAGATACCTTCGCCCGGACACTCGGAAATGAGATGCCTGTCGGAATTATCACCGCATTTCTCGGTGCCCCCTTCTTCATGTTCCTGCTGCAGCGGAGGATCCACGCATGAAAACGGTCGATGTGGTACATCTGGATGTCTGTTATGGGGCACACCAGATCCTTGAGGAGATTGCCTTCTCTGCAACTCCCGGGGAGATGATCGGGATCTGCGGCCCGAATGGATCAGGCAAGACGACACTCCTGAAGGCAATGAGCAGGATCGTCGCCCCTTCTGGTGGCGATATCTACTATAATAATCAGAATATGGAGGATCTCTCATTCCGTATGCTTGCACAGCGGGTTGCGGTGGTTCCACAGGAGACGGCAATCAATTTTGATTACACCGTCCGCGAGATCGTGATGATGGGCCGCCATCCGTATATCGGCAGGTTCGCATCAGAAAGCAGGGAGGATCACGCGATCTGTGACCGGGTGATGCGGCTTGCCAATGTCTCCCATCTTGCTGAAATGCCGGTGAATGCGATCAGCGGGGGTGAGCGGCAGCGTGTCCTGATTGCACGGGCTCTGGCACAGGAGCCGGACATCCTGCTGCTTGACGAGGCGACCTCTCACCTTGATATCAGCCACCAGATTGAGATTCTGAGTATTATCAGAAAGGAGATGGAGGAGACGACGACGATCAGTGTCTTCCATGACATCAACCTCGCCGCCTACTACTGTGACCGGATCATCCTCCTGAAAGAGAGGAAGATTGCGGCAATCGGATTGCCAGGAGATGTGCTGACCAGAGAGAGGATTCGATTGGTCTATGGGGTCGATGTGCTCGTCAGTACTCATCCGACTACCGGGAGGCCGTATATCCTCCCGCTCTATACAGACGGGATGCATGATGCAAAGGCCGGAAGGGTGCATATTGTCTGTGGTGGGGGATGCGGCACACCTCTGATCCGGCGGCTTCACCAGTCTGGCTGGCATCTTACCACCGGTATTCTCAATGTGCTTGATTCGGATTATATAACAGCAGAAGAGCTTGGTATTCCTACATTGAGCGAGGCTCCGTTTGCCCCGATATCAGAGGTTTCCTCATCGCTGCTTATGGAGTATCTTGAGAAAGCTGACCGGATCATCCTTGTTGCCATGCCGGTTGGGAGGGGGAACCTGGATAATATCCGGCTTTTACGTCCGCATGCGAAGAAGATGGTGATCATCGGATCTATCGAAGCATTTGAGGACTATACCGGAGGAGAGGCGGGGTCTGTCCTTGCATCATTGATCGGGAATGGGGCACGGGTGGAGATCTCCATCGACTCTGCCATTCTCTATCTCCGGAAAGAATCCAGTTCTGGTTGATACTATGGCAGATAAAGGAGAGCGTAAATGATGTGTAATGAGAGGAGTTTAATTATGAGACGATTCGTATCTGGCTTGTTTATTATGGTCTTCTGCATAGGGGGAGCTGCCGGTCTTTCAGCAGGAGGAATTGACGCTGAAGAATATGCTGATTCAGCCATGCTTATCGGGAGCTCGATGAAAGGGGATCGATCAATCACCGTCACCGACGATTCAGGCCATGAGGTTACCATCCGGGCATATCCGGAACGTATCGTCTCCCTTGCACCATCTAATACCGAACTCCTCTTTGCAATCGGGGTCGGTCATCGGCTTGTCGGGGTGGCTGAACAGAGCGACTACCCCCCAGAAGCCCGTCAGATTGAATCAATGGGCGGGTTTACCACAATCAGTGCAGAAAAGGTCGTTGCTGCAAGGCCTGATCTGGTGGTGGCTGCTCCAAAGAACTCCGAGGAGGTGTTAAACCGACTTCGATCACTTGGGATAACGGTTCTTGTCATCAATCCGGAAACAATCGATGAGATCCTGGAGATGATCATACTGCTTGGCAGGGTTTGCGGTGCTGAAGATAATGCGGAGATGCTGAATCAGGAGCTTAGCCAGAGAATTGCGGCGGTCGATGAGCGGGTTGCCACCCGATCCCACACCCCGTCTGTTGCCCATATCGTCTGGCATGATCCGATATGGGTGTCTGGTGACCGGACCTTCCAGAACGAGGTGATCAGAACCTCAGGCGGCAGGAATGCATTTTCAGGAGTTGATGAGTATAAGATCGTCGGCCTTGAAGAATTTGTCTCCGCAAATCCCGATTATATCCTTGTCAGCTCGGGAACTGGAATGGGAAAAGCCGGCTATGATGTCATCTATAACTATGTCATGACAGAACCACGGCTTGCACGGCTGGATGCGGTGCAAAATAACCGGGTTATTATTATTGAATCCGATATCATAAGCCGGGGCGGACCCAGAATTGTGGATGCACTCGAAGAGGTGGCAGAAGCATTGCATCCTGATCTCTATGATCCTTTGGTTCGGGAAATGCCACAATCAGAAGAATCCCCGTGGTCATTTGTTGTGATCATTTCTGCACCCTTCCTCACAACTCTCTTCTATTTTAGACGGAGATTATTATAAATAAAATCTCATTTTTATATCCTTGGAATATGGGGGGCTTACTCCTTTTTCTCAGTTCTATGGAATTGGCGGTGTAGTTATAATTGAGATAATAACGTTAACATCTTACTGCGTGAGATTTTTGTTGTAGTTCCAAGATCTTGGTTAATCCACCATTTTAAAACAATATCTTTTGAAATCTTTTTTATTGGAACGTTTGGAAATTGGCTAATATCCGTTACAATATATCCTGCAATTTCTTGTAATTTGTGAAGAAAACCATCTTCATTAAACCTCCTTCCAGATCCCACCATATAACTAGGACAAAAGTATATGCCAGATTGACTTATACTTCTAACCTCCCATTTGTATCCTTCATTATCAGAATATCATAATCAGCTCCTTCTGACGTTGCTAATATACCTTTTATGTATTCTCTCGCAATCCGTCTTTCAAGTATGAATGATATTCTCCGCCCATCGGTGAAGTAAGCATTAACATCTTCTGGGTGGATTTTTAGAGCATTTGATAAATCATCAATATCCCATGAGATAATAGCATCTGGATGAAACATACAATGAATACTTGAGTCTTGGGCATATATAATGATTGAAAAAATATATTTCTAATTCAAGCCAAAAGCAAATATAGTTTAAGAGGTATTATATTTTTTAACAATATTCTATACCTCTTTTTTAAAAATAACTATGCGATTTGTGTTTGTTCCACCTGTATTGTTATTAACTCCCCAAATATTCGCAGTTTTAGTAAATTTTTGATCATTGATTAGAATGCCAAATAAGGTGAAGCCAGCATTTATTCCAAGAGGTGCGACAATTTCATCTAAATGAACTGAACTTTTTCTAGCTTCCCCAACTTCAAAAGCTACCCATCCACCGGCTCCTGTTATCCGATACAATTCCTTAAAGACATCTCCCATTATTTGTGCCCATTGTTTGACTGTTCTAGACATAGTAATTTTTCTACCAATCTCATCAGAATCTAATCCATTAAACCAGCATCTTAACCAATTATCCGATGAATATTGAACTATATCTAAAAAGGGTGGTGATGTTACAGTTAATTGAACTATGTTGTCAGGAATTTCACAAGTGAATCTCGCATCTGAGTTAATGAAAACTCCATTTGTACCGTATTTTTTTATCTTTTCAATCTCTAAATCGGAAATTCCTTTAATTAATTGACGTGTTTTTTTGATAATTAGTTTTTTAATATCTCGGTACTCTGGTATTTGGTTTCGCTGGATGTTGATCTTTTTTTGTCTTTCTTGACTAACTGCTTGATTTGGAGGAAGTGTATATACTGAGAAGAACCCTGGTGAGTGTCCAGTCAATCGATTTGTCGCAACCATTCGAATCCACTTGTCAATATCATCTTCAGTAGAATTAATTTTTTGATCATTTAAATAGTCTTTCAATGAAACAATCTCACCAAGAGTTTGAGGATGATAAAACATATCTAATTCAATTTCAGATTTTTTTGTTTTATCAAAATCTAACTCTCTAAGCCTTTTTTCAACATCAGAAATTTTCGGAATATGTAAACGTGGATATGCTAAGATTTGGCTAAGTGGATTTATATCATTTGATATTCCCCTTCGACCAGCTAATGTTGCCTCAATAATTGTTGTTCCTCGCCCTCCAAATGGATCATACACAATATCCCCTTCCTCTGTTAGACGATTTATGAAGAAACGAGGAAGTTGAGGCTTAAAACAAGCACGATATGATACTTCATGTAGAGAACTTGCAGCTCTTTGTTTTGATGTCCAAAATTCATTGATATATTTCTTTGTAATAATGTTACCAATACAAATTTCATCTACCTTAGTGTGTCTTAATTCCCCAGACTCTATTTCTGATGAATTATGACTGAATTTCCGTATATGTTGGTCAAAACTTTTTATATTACAAATTGGTGCATAATCTGATGATTTAACAACCATATCGATAGTTTGAGGTGAATATGTGGTAGTAGTGACATCTCCATCTATATTTATATCAAGAGTTTTTTGTTCAGTTAATAATATCATTTTTTTGTTAGTCCTCACCTTCTTACTCCCCCTATCTAAAATATAAAATTATTAGTTATATCTCGTCTTTATTTTAATTTTAATTAACTAATTTTATCCCCTTGTTGCTCAAAAATTTGAAAGGCTAATTTGTTAGATTCCTTTATTTTAAGAATTAATAAATATTCATTTCTTTGCTTAATTGCATCTTTTCTAAAAAATATGTGTTAATGGTTCATGGAAGGGTCCGTGTGACCGCCACCCGCCAATCTGTCCCGTGCAGTGATACGGTCGTCCAGACAGCCTCTTTTGTCTGGTCACGGAAGATATAGCTCCCCTGCCCCTGCCGCTCCTTTGTGACCCGGGTGACGAACTCAACGAGCACGGGATAGGCGGTATAGACGGGATCGTCAAGGGGGAGCCCGATCTGTTCCGGATCGGTATCATAGAGGACACGGCCGTCAGTATCGACGACGGTGATCGAATAGGGTTTTCCGGAAACAACCGGCTCAGCCGCCTCCCCGATCAGGAGGTGCGGTTGAAACACGATGGAGGTGAACCCAAGGAACCTCCCCGGCGGCTCGCTCGCGATCCCGCCCCTGCTGAAGACGGGTGCGCTGATAAACGATGCATCGCCTCCCTCTGCCACCGGAATAATGCCGCTCATGATCGGGCGGCGGGTTGCAAGAATCTGCTGTGTTGCTTTCTGATCCGAGACATCCACGCCTTCCACATCGTGGTGTAAGAATGGTTCAGCAGCAAGAATGATGCCTTCCGGGCTGACGGTGGTGCTGTCGATGACCGCCGGATGGATACTGCTTATTTCAAGCAGGATATCCCGTGCCGCCTTGTTATCAAGGCCGGTTGATCCGAGATCATATGCAGCGGATGCCAGTTTGGTATCAAGCGTCTCCAGCGATGCTGAGATCTCTGACTGGAGCCTGAGAAGGATCATCGCCGCATCATCATCAGGATCCGCATCAGGTGCAGGTATAACTACCATTCCGATGACTACTCCGGCAAGCAGGCAGGCAATGGCAATAATGATCGCATGGGAAGATTGCATCAGGAATTGTATCTCCTCATATCTTAAGAATCGATCGACTGCATGATGGTAATTGCCTGTCAGTTCACCTCATCACATCTCAATACTCACCGGATCATCTCCCGGCAGCTTCATTGCAGAGCGGTGCAAGAGATCAGCATCATGAAGAATATGGAGATGAAGAGAGAGGGATCGAAACTGATCATCGAAGTGGATCTCACAAAGGATTTCGGCATATCAAAGTCAGGTAAATCGGTCATCATTGCATCGAGTGAGGGAAATATTGGACTACCTGATGATGATGAGATCAAGATCGGGCTGAATATCTACAGAAAAGCGTAGAAAACGGGTTATTCTGTAATTTATGGGCAATAATCCTTCCAACGATCCGAGGGCAATAAGTACCACCCATCTTTTTATTCAGGGAGGTGTATGCCAAGCATTGAGCAGAGCATATCCCTGAAGATATGATACTCATCAGTTTGTTCATCCTGAATTTTATCGATGTTGAAGAATCGTGTGGTTGTTGGAGATTCCTGTTCTGCAATGGAATAATCCATCTCAATCCGTATCAGTGTCCAGAAATGGGAGAAACCCTTAGCCTTTGCATTCCTGTGGCTTTTTTCTGCTTCCCCAAGCCTGTTATGAATATTAGATGCATCTCCGCCGCCTTTTATCTCCATTGAGACGAGGGGAAGAAGACCCGAGCGGGCCTCTTCAATAATCTGGATGTCGGGGTCTGCAAAGAATTCAATTCTGAGTATGCGGCCGGAATCATTTGTAAGTGTGATCACCTTCTTCATCTGATCGACAGTCAGGATAGAGGATCTGACAATCTGATGAATCAGGTCAAAGATCTCTGTTGTAGCTGACTGGCCAACAGTATTGTTCCTTCCGCCCCGGAGCTGTGGACCCAGTGTGAGCATCTGGAGATCATGCACCATATCTGTTGAAAGTCCTTCGACACCGCTTACCAGTGCTTTTCCGGTTTCAATCAGGCTCTTGCAGAATGGCTCGATCTCGGGCTCAAGGCGGTGGGGGATTACTCTTTTCTCTTCAAAGGTTTTGAACCTTCCAAAAGGTCCTTTTGTATAGAGCTCCTTCTGTGAAAATCCATACAGGAGTCTGTAATATCCAAGAAGCCCCGGATCTGCCCGTATGAGGAGAGGAACCGGAAAGACACTCTCGCCACGCAGCCCCATTATTGCCAGTTGTTTCAGGTATGCCTCATCGACATATTTGATAAGTTCAGAATCAAGATCGGCGATATGAACCTGCGCAATTGCATGAGCAAGTGCAGGGTGCAGATAGAGCGAGCGAAGTTCCGAAAGCCTGTGGGAGAACTCGATCTGTAATGTGGGAATGAGAATTGGAAAGTTGTTCTCTGTCATGGATGGATCAACTCGCTGATACGCTTATAGGCAACATCCATATACTTCGGGTTGAGCTCAATGCCACAGAATCGCCGATGTAACTTCAATGCCACGATCCCAACTGTACCTGATCCAAAGAATGGATCGAGGACACGATTGCCTTCCTCGCTACTTGCAAGGAGGCAGGGTTCAATCAGGGACTCCGGGAACATGGCAAAGTGATCATAATGATTTGGTTCAGTGTTGATGGACCAGATTGTTCGCCGGTTGCGCCACCCTTTCCGGGATGTTGAAGGCTCCCTGATCTTCTTGGAATCAAAGTAATACTTCTCATTCTTAGAGAGGAGGAAGAGGTATTCATGGCACCGTGTCGGGCGATCTCTCACCGATTCTGGTTGACAATTGGGTTTGTGCCAGATTATATCAGAACGCAAATACCATCCATCTGCCTGAAGTGCAAAAGCCAGCCTCCATGGAAGGCCTATGAGATCCTTTGGCTTGAGGCCCTCCGGGGTAGGTGGACGATAATTCATTCCTCGTGCGATATTTTTCTTATCCGGATCTCTTGTCCTTCTGTTACCACTTGTATAGCTGTCACCGATATTGAGCCAGAGCGTTCCATCAGGTGTTAGTGTTCGCCGCACCTCACGAAAGATTGCAACAAGATTCTCAATATATTCATCAAGTGTGTTTTCTGCACCAATCTGGCCGGGAATATTATAGTCACGAAGTCCCCAGTACGGCGGGCTCGTTATACATGATCGAAATGTGTTATCGGGTATTCTTTGCAGAACCGCCTGAGAATCTCCCTGGATGATGCGTGAGACAAGCTGGGAATAGGTATTCAAATCCTGAACGAGTATCTGGCCATCCGATGCCGGATCTCGTGCTATTGAGTATCCGGAAAAGGTCTGGTTCGTGTTATAATCGATGATACGCTTGTTCATCATCACAGATAAAAATCCTCCCTCAGAATGAATGATATGCCCTTTGCTTTTTGTATATGATTCTCCTCAATGATAACAGCTTACCTGGCCATCACTACCTAGAGCCTGATAGCGAAGGGTGAAAGAAGGAGCTATTCATAGGGATAAATCCTCACGGCAGGTTTCCATCCCCCATGCATCCTCTCTGCTTATCCTCACTCATCACGACAAGCCTGTTAAAGATCTCCCGTACACCTGTCGGATCGATACCCGCCTCAACCGCCCGATCCACTGCCCGGGCGATCACCTGCTCCCGTTGTGCGGGGTCGACCGGCGGCCTGCCTGCCTTCACCTTCTCATGTGCCATCATTCCGGCCAGCGACTGCCGCCTTTTGATCAGATCGACAATCCCGGCATCTATTGTTGCAATCTCCTCGCGGATCTCATCAATGGTCATGTGGAATCTCTCTCACCCGGTAAAATAAAAAGCCTCCTGATCAGCTCATCCTCTGAGGTTCAGCATGCCGTACCGTACTGCTCCGAGGAGCCCCACATCTTCGTCACAAACAAGGGAAACGGGGATTGTTTCGAGCATATCCTGGTAATGCGGAGCATCGATGAACTCCTCACGGAAAGAATCGTTCATCACGAGGAACGGATTTCTCATCGCAACACCGCCGGTGATGAAGAGGCCGCCTGTTGAGAGGGTGTTGAGCACATAGTTTTTGCATGCACGTGCATAGAAACGGGCAAAAAACTCTGTTGTCTCTGAATCAGGCCCTATTCTCCTGACAACCTGATTTGGAGGAAGTGTCTCGCCGGTCAGCCATGCATGCAGGTGGGCGAGGCCGGGGCCACTCACCACCAGATCGTTATGCGGGTGCTTTATTCCGGTTCTCTCCATGAGATACTCCATGAAACGAGCCTCATCGCCTCTATAGAAGGGGAAGGCGGCATGGCCGGCCTCTGAAGGAATAACACAGATACTATCGCCCGCTCCCTTTCTGATTGCACAATGGCCAAGGCCGGTTCCGGCGCCGACAACTGCAATGACGCCGCCATCCCCGGATCTTCCTTCCTGTATCACCTCTCCCGCAAGCCCTGTCTCCAGCAGGCAGGCATATGCCTGGGCAACAAAATCATTGATCAGGTGGATCTCTGTCTCCGGCATCTTTGTTTTGAGGGTGCGTATATCAGCCAGCCACGGAACATTGGGCAGGATTCCAGGCACGCCATCCCTGACCAATCCCGGTACCGCAAGCACCATCGCCTCCCATGAAGAGCCCGAAGCCGGGGCTGCGTACATGAGGGCTTCTTCGATCAGATCGTCAAATGAACTGAAACTGCTCGTTGTGAGCGAAACAGCATTCAGCCGGGATATGGTACCATCATCACCAAGAGTGAACCCGGCGAACCTGCTGTATGTGCCGCCGATATCTGCTGTCAGGATTCCCTGCATTGATTCTTCCCCGATCCGGCATATTTGGTGCCGGATATCATCTCTCCTCTCTATGATCAGATAAAGAATACTATGAGGGCGTAGGTTAATAACGGGGTCAATCTATAAACACAATCATGCCGGTTCATGATATCGAGGCTGTCCTGAAGGTGGAGGAAGAGGCGATCTCACGGATCAAGGCTGCTGAAGATGAGGCAGAGAAAGCAGTCAGTTCCGCCAGGAAAGAAGCGGCAGCATATACCGAAGATGAACTGAAGAAGGCTTCAGCAGAGGCCGAAGAAACCGTTAACCGTGTAATACAGGATTCTGAGGGAAAAGCCCGAGAAATCGCTTCTGAAACGGATCGGCGTGTTGAAGAGATTATGTCTGCTGCTGCCTCACGAAAGGATAGTGCGGTTTCTGCAATCATAGCCGCAGTCACCGGAGGGGAGGATGTTCTATCCGGCTGAGATGCAGAAGGTGACGGTGGGGATCCATCGCCGGTATGCAGCACCGTTCCTCTCAGCTCTCCATGAAGAGGGGATTCTTGAACTGACCCCGATCACCGGTGACGAGCACCTCCTCCACCTCATCTCACCGGTGCAAAGGGATGAGATCCGGCAGGCACTCGCAGCTGCCCAGGCCCGGACCGAGCGTGCTGTGGAGGCGCTCCATGATCACAGGGAAGAGCAGGGAAGGATCACCGGTTTCTTCTTCCCGGATCGGAAATCCCCGGTTCCGGCAGAGCGATCTGATCCCGCCTCACTGCTGAAGGTGGTGGACAGGTATAACCCGGTGATCTCGGAGATCCTCTCCTGCCGGGTTCGCCGTTCAGCTATCCATGAGCGTTTCGCACGCCTTGATGAAGATGAAGAGCATCTTCTCCTCTTTCGGTGCGTTGGAGAGGCCCTCCCTCCGCGTGAGCCATCCCGTTTCATCACCATCAGGGCAGGGCTCATTCCAACCGGTGAATGCGAGGATTTAAACGCACTTTTTGAGGAAGAGGGAATATCAGAGGCAATTGCGCACTCTGCATGCAGGCTGGAGGAAGAGGGGATGATCGCAGTCGTCCTTGCGCATTCACGTGTTGCCGAAAGAGTTGATGCACTCCTCCGTTCAAGGGGTTTTGCGGATTTTACCTTCGGCGAACATGGGAGTTCTGTTCCTGAGGCGCTTGAACATATCCGGAAAGAGAAGGATGCTCTCCATCAGGAAGATGAAGAGATACAGAATTGCCTGCGGGAGAAAAGCTCAGAATACCTTCAACTGCTTGCCGGGCTTGCAGAGGACCTCGGAATTGCACGGGATGCAGTTGATGCCGCCGCCCTCACCGGCTCAACCCGAGATCTCAGGCTCTATTCAGGCTGGATTAAAAGCCATGATCTCCCTCTCCTTGAGAAGATCGGGGATCTTCATGCAGGTGGCACCATGATCTACCGTGCTGTTCCGGGGAAGGACGGGGATGCCGCTGTTCCTGTTGCATACAATCATCCACGCTGGCTCTCGCCGTTTAGGTCACTCACCACGACATTTGCCCCGCCCCGGTACCGTGAGGTGGATCCGACGTTTTTTATTGCTCCGGTCCTCGTCATCACCTTCGGGGTGATGCTTGGGGATGCGGGCTACGGGCTGCTGCTTGCATTGGTTGCAGCAGCCCTCCTTGCAGGCCCTGCATGGTACCCGGGGTCAACCCGTGACTTCTCGTTTATCCTTTTTGCCTGCGGTATCTCCGGCATTCTCTTCGGTATCGTACAGGGGGGCTTCTTTGGGGATCTCCTCCCGAGATTCTTCGGCATATCCCCGCCCTTCGTATTAATCGATCCCCTGATGGATCCAATCACCATCCTCACCGCCGCCCTTCTCTTTGGGATTTTTCACCTGAACATGGGCCTTGGAATCGCTGCATACAGCAATATCAAAGCGGGTGAACTCAGGAAGATGCTCAAAGAACAGGGGGTCTGGTTCATACTCCAGCCCTGTGCGGCAGTTCTTCTCTTCGCATTCTTCGGATGGGCGGAGATTCCACTTCCCCTTCTTTTTGTATCGGGAGCAGGAGCAGCAGCAGCCGCTGCCCTGATCCTCACCTTCGAAGGGCCTCTTGGGTTCTTCAGCATCACGGGGTTCCTTGGGGACTGGCTCAGTTATACAAGGATTCTTGCGCTTGCACTCGCAACTGCCGGGATTGCGATGACGGTGAATATCCTCTCTGAGATGATCGGATCTGTCCACCCGTATCTCGCCTTTATTGCGGTACTGTTTGCAGTCGGCGGCCATCTGGCAAACTTCCTGCTCCAGTCCCTGGGCGGATTTATCCATGCCCTTCGGCTCCAGTATGTCGAGTTCTTTGGCCACTTTTATGAAGGAGGCGGCCGCCTCTTCCAGCCATTTGCAACGGATCGGAAGAAGACAATTCTTCCGGAGGATGAACCATGATACCTGAGATAACACCCGGATTTATCCTGGCAGTCACCGGTGCCGGGCTCGCGGTAGGACTGTCTGCCATCGGATCCGGCATGGGTGTCGGTATTGCCGGCGCCACCGGTGCCGGAGTGATTGCCATCAAGCCCGAGAAGTTCGGGCAGGCACTCGTATTTCAGGCTGTTCCCCAGACACAGGGGATGTACGGCCTTCTGGTTGCTGTTTTGATCCTCCTCTCGACCGGGGTGATCGGCGGTGTCGGGGACCCGGTATCCACCCCGATGGGGCTTGCCGCTCTTGGTGCCGGATTAGCGGTTGGTCTTGCCGGCCTCTCTGCCATCGGGCAGGGTATTGCTGCATCTGCCGGGATTGCTACAAGTTCTGAGGATGATACGGCTATGGGGAGATCCCTTGTCTTCTCTGTGATCCCTGAGACGCAGGCTATCTATGGGTTACTGGTTGCGATCCTGATCATGGCATTCTCAGGAATCCTGGCGGGTGATGCGGTTGCGACGATGGCGACTGGGCTTGCCGCGATCGGCTGCGGCCTTGCGGTTGGTCTTGCGGGTCTCTCTGCCATCGGGCAGGGTATTGCTGCTGCTGCCGGCTCTGCCTCTTCTGCTGAGCATGAAGGTGCTTTTGGGCGTGCCCTCGTCTTTTCGGTGATCCCCGAGACACAGGCGATCTATGGATTGCTGGTTGCGATCCTTATCATGGCGTTTACCGGGATGATTGCAGGCGGCCCGATCTCGGATATTTCAATTGGAATTGCCGCAATCGGGTGCGGATTTGCGATCGGCCTTGCGGCACTCTCTGCTATCGGACAGGGCATTGCTGCTGCTGCCGGAGCTGCTGCAACCGCTGAGAAACCGGAATCATTCGGCCGCTCCCTTGTCTTCTCGGTGATCCCCGAGACCCAGGCTATCTATGGGTTACTGGTTGCGATCCTGATCATGGCGTTCACCGGGATGATCACCCGTGATATCGTTCCCACACTTGCCGCCGGTTTTGCTTCGATCGCCTGTGGGATTGCGGTCGGCTTTGCGGCGATCTCCGCCATCGGTCAGGGAATTGCTGCATCTGCTGGGATCGCGACCACATCCGAGAGGGAGGAGATGTTTGGGAAGGGGCTCGTCTTCTCGGTTATCCCTGAGACGCAGGCGATCTATGGGTTGCTGGTTGCTATCCTGATCATGGCATTCACCGGGATCATCACCCGTGATGTGACGGCAACAGCGGCCGCGGGCCTTGCCTGTATCGGGTCAGGATTTGCCGTCGGCCTTGCCGGACTCTCTGCTATCGGACAGGGGATGACGGCAGCTGCCGGGATCGGTGCAGTTGCACGGCGGCCAGAAGCGATGGGGCAGAGCCTCGTCTTCGCGGTGATGGCAGAGACGTTTGCGATCTTCGGCCTGCTGGTTGCGATTCTGATCATGTTTGGGATCGGGCTCTTTGGAGGTCTCTGAATGGGGCTTGAGACGATCATCTCCTTAATTGAAGCAGAGACCGAAGAGGAGATCGCGAGGATCAGAGAGAAGGCAGAGGAAGAGTGTACTGCGATCCGGGATGCTGCCCGGGAGAGAGCCGGCCGTGAACGCGAGCGTATCCTCCTTGAAGGTGAACGCAAAGCCCTCCGTGCAGAACGAAAAGTGCTCCTCCAGGCAGAGTACGATGAGATGAAGGCCCTCCGGGATGCAAGATGGCAGGGGATCCGGGGGGTATTTGTTGCTGCTGAAGAAGAGCTGGCAGCTATCCCTTTAAAGCCGGAGTACCCTGATATCCTCCGTTCCCTCATCATTGAAGGGAGGGAGATTGTCGGGGGAGGAGAGATTGTTATCCTTTGCCGTGCTGCTGATAAAAAAGCGGTTGAAGATGCAGCAGAAGGACTTGACGGGGTTGCGATCCGATCCCTCCCTCTCCATGATCCGCAGATCCTGTCAGGCGGGGTGATCGTCATCTCCGCGGATACTCCCATCAGGTGCGATCAGACCTTCGCAACACGGCTGGATCAGATGAGGGATAGCCTGACACAGCAGGTATCCGGAATCCTCTATGGAGGTGAAGGAGATGGATATTGATCTGATCATCTCAGAACTCTTCACCGGAGAAGGATCAGGGCTGATTCTGATTGCTTTTGCCATTGCATTTTTTATTGCAATCTTTGTGGCAGTCTCTGCGGGATGGTTCCGGATTATCCTGAGTATCGCCTCGTTTGCCTATCCCTCTGCAAGGGTCAGGGCGATGGGCAACCCGCTTGTGACGGCAGATGGTGCAGATACCCTCTCGGATGCCTCTGATCTCCTTGAACTCTTTGAACGGGCGGCGCGGTCCGGCCACATAATCGAGTACCGCGAAGGGATGGGTCCGGACGATACCGAACGGCTGATCCGGCACTACCATTATACCCTGCTTGGCAACCTTACCGTATCTGTCCCGGATGCGATTCATTCATTGATCCTCGGATATATCCAGGTCTATCTGGCAGAGGAGGTTGCCTCTGTCCTGAGGGGGATTAGCGGTGGCCTTCCGGGGGATCTGATCGAGAAGAGGGTGGTTCCAATCGGGTCATTCTCCAGCTCAGCGATAAGGAAAGCCGCCCACTCCGGATCTGTTGAAGAGGCGGTTCAGCGGCTTGACCGGTCTGGAGTCTTCCCCCGCATACGGGATATCTGGAAGGCAGTTGGCGAACAGGAAGGATATGCTGCATTCGAATCGGCGCTCTTCTCTGAGAGCTACCGTTCTCTGATGATGACCGCCCGTGGGATGGACGAATCCCAGTATGAACCGGCAGTCCTGATGGCGGGACGGATGATAGACTGCGAGAATCTCAGGATTCTTATACGCGGACTGCTGTATGGTGCAGATGCAGCAGCAATTGAACCCTTCCTCATCCAAAGGGGAGGCTTTGAGATCTCAGATGATATGCTCAGAAACCTGGCACGATCTGCTGATCTTGTGGAGCTTGTCTCGCAGATCAGGGAGACGATGTATATTTCCTATATCGAGCCTTTCATTGAGCAGGTGAAGAAGAGCAGGGATCCGGGTATAATTGAGGTGAGCCTGTCACGGTGTCTGCTTGATATTGGCAGGATGGCGAGCAGCCAGTACCATCTCGGGAGCGGCCCCATCCTCCGGTACCTGATGGCGCTTGGCATCGAGTGCGAAAACCTGCGGGCGGCTGCTGCCGGAATTATGTATCATGTGCCTGCCGGGACGATCAGGGCACAGATGGTGGTGGAGGTGAGTATGAGATGAGGATCGTGGCAGTTGGTGATCGTACAGTCATGCTCCTCTGCCGGCTCGGCGGTGTTGCAGAGACGATCCGGTGTGAGGATGATACCTCTGCCGAAGCCGCACTGAAAGAGCTTCTTATGGATGAATCAGTCGGTATCGTCCTTATACAGGATCGGTATGCACGGCCGCTCATCCCGCTTCTTGACGAGCATGGGCGGTCGCACCGGGTCTATCCGGTTGTTGTAGAAATACCGGGTCCACAGGGTCCGGTAAAAGGGGATGATGCCATAACCGAGGCGATCAGGCGTGTTGCCGGCCGGGGGATACCGGGGTGATTGGATGACAGAGAGCAGTATAATTCGGATTACAGGACCGGTTGTCGAGGCTGACCGGATGCGTGGAGCACAGATGTACGAGGTCGTCTTTGTCGGCAAGGATGGTCTCATCGGCGAGATAATCGGGCTGCATAACGATACCGCAACCATCCAGGTCTACGAGGATACCACCGGCATCACCCCCGGTGAGCCGGTCAGGCGATCAAAGATGCCGCTCTCGGTGGAGCTTGGACCCGGCCTTCTTGAGATGATCTATGATGGCATCCAGCGGCCCCTGACAGAGCTTGGGGAGATCTCCGGTGATTTTATCGTCCGTGGGGTCTCGGCTCCGGCGCTATCGCGTGAAAAGAGGTTCCATTTCACTCCCTCGCTTTCAGAGGGGGATACAATCCCGGGCGGTGCGGTGATCGGGTCGGTTCCTGAGACAAACCAGATTCTTCACACTATTCTTCTCGCACCTGATCTTTCGGGGACGGTGGAGCGGATCGCAGCCGAAGGCGACTATACCGTTGATGAAACGATCCTCTGGCTCAGGGATGCAACCGGCACAGAGAAGGAGATCACAATGCTCCAGCGATGGCCGGTTCGGGTGCCCCGGCCGATACAATCGAAGCTTCCTGCGATCCGCCCCCTGATCACGGGCCAGAGGGTGATCGACTCCTTCTTCCCGATTGTACAGGGAGGGACTGCCGCTGTGCCAGGACCTTTTGGTGCCGGCAAGACGGTTGTCCAGCACCAGCTCGCCAAATGGTGCGATGCTGACATCATCGTCTATGTCGGCTGTGGTGAGCGGGGGAACGAGATGGCAGATGTGCTTCGGCAGTTCCCTGCTCTTGTCGATCCAAAGACAAAAGAGCCGTTGATGAAGAGGACGGTTCTCATCGGGAATACCTCGAATATGCCGGTTGCAGCCCGTGAGGCATCGGTCTATACCGGGATCACGATAGCGGAATATTACCGGGATATGGGGTATTCTGTTGCCCTGATGGCAGATTCGACATCCCGGTGGGCTGAGGCGATGCGGGAGATCTCCGGCCGCCTCGAAGAGATGCCGGGCGAACACGGCTACCCTGCCTATCTCGGCTCCCGGCTTGCGGACTTCTATGAACGGGCGGGGCGTGTGAAGACGCTCTCCGGTGAAGAGGGTTCGATCTCGGTGATCGGGGCCGTTTCGCCACCAGGTGGAGATTTCTCGGAGCCGGTGACCCAGAACACGCTCCGTATCGTCCGGGTCTTCTGGGCGCTTGATGCCGATCTCGCTCACCAGCGCCATTTCCCGGCAGTGAACTGGCTCCTCAGCTATTCCCTCTATTCGGATCTCGTTGCTCCATGGTGGGAGAGTCATGGGGGGGAAAAATGGGGGGAGATGCGATCGGATCTCCTCGCCCTCCTCCAGAAAGAGAACGAACTCCAGGAGATTGTCCAGCTGGTCGGTCCCGATCTCCTCCCCGAAGAGGACAAGTTCACGCTGAATGTAGCTACCATCCTGAGGGAGTCGTTTCTGGTGCAGTCCGCATTCGATCCGGTCGATACGTTCTGCCCCCCCGATAAGCAGTATCGGATGATGACCCTGATTCACCGTTATTACCGGCTGGGAAAGCGGGCAGTTGGTGAGGGGATGAGTTCGGCAGAGGTTCAGCAGCTTCCGGTGACTTCCCGGCTCTCCCGGATGGGGCCGATGCCGCATGAGGAGTTTGTGACATTCTATGCGGAGACTCTTGAAGCGTTGGATACTGCATTCCCCGGAGGTGAGGACTGATGCCGCCGCTCCGGGAGTTCCAGTCTGTTGTCAGGGTTGCAGGGCCGATCCTTGCCGTATCCGGGATCGATGATGCCGGGTATAATGAGGTAGTGAAGGTTCTCCTCCCCGATGGCACAGTCCGGACAGGACAGGTTCTTGAGTCGAGGAAAGGGATGGCGATTGTGATGGTCTTCGGAGGAACCCGGGATCTTGACTGCGATATCACCGCTGTCCGCTTCACCGGCAGGCCGATGACGATGCCGGTGAGTAAAGAGATGCTCGGGAGGATCTTCTCGGGATCGGCCGAACCGATCGATGGCGGAGGAAGTGTCGTGCCTGAGAAGGAGATGGAGATCTCCGGTTATGCAATCAACCCGACGAAACGGGAATTCCCGCAGGATTCTATCGAAACCGGGATCTCCGCAATCGATGGGATGAATACGCTTGTCCGGGGGCAGAAACTCCCGGTCTTCTCGGGATCAGGCCTGCCACACAGCCTCCTTGCTGCTCAGATCACCCGGCAGGCACGGGTACGAGGGTCTGATGAATCGTTTGCAGTCGTCTTCGCGGCGATGGGGATCACTCATGAAGAGGCCCGCTTCTTCATCGAGGAGTTCTCAGAGACCGGGGCACGGGCACATGCGGTGATCTTTCTGAATAGGGCTGATGACCCTGCGATCGAGCGGATCGTCACCCCGAGGCTTGCCCTCACCGCTGCCGAATACCTGGCATTTGACCTCGGGATGCATGTGCTGGTGGTGATGCAGGATATCACCGCATACTGCGAGGCGCTCCGTGAGGTCTCGGCTGCCCGCGAGGAGATACCGGCCAGACGAGGGTATCCCGGATATATGTACACGGATCTCGCGTCCCTCTATGAACGGGCAGGGAGGGTGAAAGGCAGGCCCGGCTCGATCACCCAGCTTCCGATCCTCTCGATGCCGGATGATGATATCACCCATCCTGTGCCTGATCTGACCGGGTATATCACCGAGGGCCAGATCGTCCTCTCACGCGAACTGCACAGGAAGGGAATCTATCCGCCGATCGATGTACTCCCCTGCCTGTCACGGCTGATGCAGGGAGGAATCGGGGATGGGAGGACTCGGGCGGATCATGCGAATGTCTCAAGCCAGCTCTATGCCGCCTATGCCCGCGGGCGGCGGCTTGCCGGGCTTGTGGCGGTGATCGGTGATGAAGGGCTTACTGATGTCGATCGCCTGTACCTGACCTTCCTTGATCGGTTCGAGCATGAGTTTGTCGGCCAGAAGCGGGATGAGGGGCGTTCGTTTGATGAAACCCTTGACCGGGCATGGGATCTCCTCTCGATCTTCCCAAAAGATGAGCTGAAGCGGATCGATCCGAAGTATATTGACGACTATTACCGGGGTGGCACCGGGTGAGCAGGAGGCTCCCCCCCGGCACACGCCCGACACGAATCGAGCTGCTGAAGTCCAGAAAAAGGCTGGTGATCGCAGAGAAGGGGCATGAACTCCTCAGGGAGAAGCTTGATGCGATGGTGATGGAGTTCTTCTCCCTCTCAAAACGCCGGGATGAGCTGAGGAGGAAAAAGGAGGAGGCGTTTGCAGCGGCATATCCGGCCCTCTTTGCAGCAGAGATGGCAGCGACACACCGTGAAGTTGAGAGCTGTGCAGCAGTGGAGCGGACCATCCCCGATATTCCGGCAATTGAGATGGGTATCATGGGGGTGGGTGTTCCCCGGTTCGATATTCCGGAGCCCCTCAGGGAAGGGCGTGTCCCCGGATACGGCTTCTCGGCAGCGACAGGCAGGCTGGATCACGCCTCTGATCTTGCTGAAGAGGCAGTTGCCGCCGCCATCCGTCTCGCCGAGGTGGAAGGCGCCCTCCTCCGCCTCTCGTCCCGGATTACCTCGGTCAGGCGGCGGGCAAATGCACTTGATTCGATCATGATCCCGCAGCTGAAAAGAGTCATTGCATATATCTCGGATTATCTTGAGGAGATGGAGCGGGAGGATCTCTTCAGGAGGAAGCGGACCAAGGCACGGGGGGAGGAGCGGCGATGGTGAATGATTACCTGCCGCTCCTGTACCTGGTGCTTGGGGTTGCAGGGGTGCTGACGGTTGCAATCGGGGGGATTGTATTGATATTGATCGTTATTGGGGTGATCTGAGGATTAGCTTAATGATTTGCAGATTGCTGATAAAATATATGTTCTTCTGATTGATCCGCTTACTCCAGAAGCTGTTCGATCAGATCTCCACGCCGAAATGTTGCTGCCAATTGCTGGAGTGAAACTTCCCGTGTTCCGTACAGCTTCTGTAGTGCAGAATCAATGGATAGTATTGCACGTTCGAGGTAGTCATCACCCCTATCCCGAATAAGCTTCTCTGCTTTTTCTAGATTTAAATGATCAAGATCTGCAAGTTCCAACTTCATATCCTCAAGAAGGTGGTGTCCCATCTGCATTGCTAAAAAACAGGATGCATATCTTATAAACGGTGGATCAGTATCTTTTGGTCTTTTACGACGATTTTCAGCTATGCGATATATGAGGGTTGCAATGATAACCTGAGATCCGGTTAGATCTTCTGAGAAAATTTGGTCATACAGCTTCCCAAAATGTTCTCGGGAGAAGAATTTTGCCTGATGTGGCTTCTGCCTCCAGACTGATAAAACCGCTTCTGCCGCAACTCCTGAGGTAATATCCACGGGTTTAATCGTTGAATCTGTTCTTTTTCTCCGATATGAATAGCCGAGTTGTCCGATATCGACCTCAAGGCGTTTCTGGAGGTCGTCATTTGCCCGAAGATCTTTGAGATCAACAGGATTCTGGCTGTTTGTTGCATAGGTTATCTGCCGGATGAGATGATCATTGTCACGAGGGAGCTGGTAGAGGCGAAGAAGTATATATGCATCTGAGGGTGGCTCGAACATATGCTCTTTAAGCGTTTTGTATATTGTCATACAGGTTTGTCCACCATTGATTATCTGAAGATTTTCAACATTCACCTGATAATCCCCTCGCTGTAGAGCGTTATAATCAAACTTCTCACAAACGAGCGTTATACCATTGTTATAGAAATAAAAATTATTACTTTCCTCAGATAAAAGTGTGTCACGGATCGCCTCATTTACCCGGTTCCCTTGTAATCCAAGATAGCGGCGGATATTTCTGTCGAGTAATCGTTCTCCATGGCGATCCATCAGAGAGAAAATGCCATTAATATGAATTCTTCCGATAAGGACTCTGCTAAAGTTGAAATCTTCGATTATTGCTGTTCCCGTGAGATGAAGTGTGTCATTAATGGGTTTTGTTGATTGAAGAATTGAAACCAGACGATCATGATTGAGATATTCCCAAGTCACCTGATTTCCAAAATTTGCCTGTTCGATCAGTATTTCAGCTGCTTCATTCCAGTGAAGGCCGTTATTGCATAGCACTGCTCTGACCTGAGGTATGTAACCATCACGGATCATTGAGCGAACCTCCTCAACACGAGATAGGAGACGGGGATTGATTGGTTGAAGTTTGGCTTGAGGATCGAAGAGAACTTGTATTGCTCTTATTAATGAGCTAACTCCACTCTCAGGATATGTTGAATTGCCAATAAGGTTTTTTTTATATTTTCCCTGAAAAAGAGTTACCGTAAATTCCCCATCAAACTCTTCTGAAATCTGCATGGCATCGACTCCGAAATCCTGTGTGCCTTCAGTGAGGCCGTCAAATGCCTCGTCGGGGGAAATATCCAACAGAGTTTGTACAGAGAGGTGGACAAAGGCAAGGGATTTCAGTCTATCTGGATCCGTGATCGATAACTCATCCTTTGCTCTTTGCGCAATAGATTCAGAAACTACAGAAAGTCTCTGATCAATAATTGATGCGTTAATATTCATCCCATTCTCTCCTTTATGCACCGGACGTTACGTATAATCAGTTCTTTTCATGGAAAATAAACGGACATCCAACTTTGAAGCTTTTCGGAATCATGTGTCTTTAATCATCAAAAGGTTTTACCTTATTGAAGTTGCCAAATGATATTTCCAGGATATTTTTTATTTTAGGATCTTTTTATCATCTATCCTGATGAATCTATGCACTGTTTAAACCCCAGACTTTTCACCGAGATACTTGGTCATGAGGGTGATGTTGCTTATTATATTGTATTGATTATAATTTATTTCTATGTTTGTAGTCCATAACAATATCATGAGAGTTATTTAAGGATCTCTGAGATAACTTACCTCTCTTTAAACTGATAATTCGTGATGATCAGCTCATTGATTGCGCCCCTTCCAGCACCATTTGAATTGATCATCCGTGTTGCAGGTACCCGTTCGATGGTGAAGCCTGAATAGAGATCATCAAAGAAGCAGTCATCGGGATCGGTATTTTTGGGATCTGAGTTCGAGAGCATGACTTTTGCTCCCTTTTTGTCAAGCTCCCGGAAGAAGTCGGCAAGCCGTTTCTGATCGCCCTCGTCAAACCCGTCCTTTGCATATGAGGTGAATACGGCAGTCTTCTCGTTGAGCGGGCGGTAGGGGGGATCAAAATAGACAAAGGTCTTCTCATCCACGACATCCCGGCAGCTGGTGAAGTCTCCCTGCCTGATTGTTGTGTCCGCAAGGAGTTTTGCGACATTCCGCAGGTTCTCTGCATTCAGGATATCGGGATTTTTGTACTTGCCAAAGGGAACATTGAATCCGCCACTCCTGTTCACCCTGAAGAGCCCGTTGAAACAGGTGCGGTTTAAAAAGATAATCCATGCAGCACGAGTGATCCAGTCCGGGTTGTATTCGGAAAAGGAGATGCTGGTGAGCTGCCTGTTGAAGCTCTCCCTGATCTCATAAAAAAGTGCTTTTCTTCCCTCTTCGTCATGCGTGTAATATTCAGATTTCAGTTCTTCGAGTCTTTCGATCAGCGCTTCTGTATCCTTCTGAATGACAGAATAGCAGAGGGTGAGCTCGCAGTTGATATCGTAGAGATATGACTCTTGTATGGTGTGCTGTTCGTGCAGGGCAAAGAAGAGCGCCCCCCCGCCGATGAAAGGCTCGACATACCTGGTGATCTCTCCGGTGGCAATCCCTGGCGGGAGGCGGGAGATGAGTTCGGGCAGGAGCTGTGTTTTTCCGCCCGCCCATTTGAGAAACGGGTGCGCCTGTCCTGGTGTTCGTTTTGGCCTTGGCATGGTATCTGTAATCTCCTTGGTGGCTGCTCTTGCTTCTGTGGTACCAATGTGTACTATGGACAAAAATATCCCCCGGATTGAAACCGGAACTACATCCTGATACTCCAAGGGCTGGCGGACTCTGGTGTCTGCACCATTCATGGAGCCTAAAAGGAGGGGGATGTGGGATTATTCGATTGGATTACCCTTCGATCCCAAGAAACCGGTACAGCGGCTCGATCCCCGGCTCCTCCCCGAGGAAGTCTGTCAGGAGCACCATGCCGTCTGCCATATTGCCCCTCTCAAGAACTGTTCTCCGGTATGCCATCCCGGTTGTCCGGTTGGTCATGCCGTCCTCTTTGAAGCGCTCGACGATATTCATCGCATACACTTTTGACCAGAGATAGCTGTAGTACCCGGCATCGTATCCGCCCATAAGGTGGGAGAAACTGGCAGGCTGTTGTGTTCCCTCTATTGCGGGTATACCTTGTAGCTCTTCATGCAGCTCCTGGTAGATCCGAACGGTGTCAACGGGTCCATCTGTAGAGTGATAGATCATATCCTGAAGTGCAAAGTGAAGTTGTCTGGAGTAGGAATACCCCTTCCCGAAATCTTTCGAGGCGATGACCCGGTCCCGAAGGTCAGGCGGGATCAACTGTTCCGGATCTGTATAATGGCCTGAGATCGATTCCAGGATGGCAGGATCGTATATCCACTCTTCGAATGCCTGGGATGGGGTTTCCACAAAGTCCCACTCGACCTCGAACCCTGAGAGTGTGCCATATGGTGCACGGGTGAGGAGATTATGTGTGGCATGGCCCATCTCGTGGAATAAAATCCAGATTTCATCCATTGTTAACAGGGTAGGCTTGCCATCCTGTGGAGGGTTGAAGTTACCGACTATCGCCGCAGATGGTTGTGCATACCCTTCTTCAGTCATCCTTCCGTTTACAAGCCCAAAAATGATGAAATGATTGTACTTTCCTTCACGGGGATAGAGATCAAGATAGAGGTGTGCGATTGTCGTTCCATCCGCCTCATCGCTGATCCGGAAGAGCCGGACATCAGGATGCCATACTATGGGTTCGTCCACTTCCTCAATTGTTATCCCATAGAGGGATTCGTAGATCGCAAACAATCCATCCAGTACCCGCTCAACGGGGAAGTACTCTTTCACCTCATCCTTGTTGTACCCGTACTCTTCGGTTTTGTAGATCTCGGTGAGATAGGTAATATCCCATGGATCGAGCGATTCGGCACCGGGATCAATCCGTTGTTTGATTGAGAGAAGGGTGGCAAATTCAGCTTCCCTCTTCTCCCTGAGGGGATCCTTTAGATCATTTAAGAATTCCATCACCGAGTCCGCATCTCCTGCCATCCGGCCGTCGATCTGGTAGTCTGCCCAGGTATCATAGCCGAGTTCACGGGCAACCTTCTGGCGAAGCTGGATGGCTTCTTCAAGGAGTGGGATGTTTGTGTCTCCCTGCATGGCATTGTCTGCAGCAAGCATCCGCTTTCGTGTTTCACTCTCATCTGCATAGCTCATTACTGCGATATAATCGGGATAGCTTGTCGTGACGATGTAGTCTCCCGTTTCTGTCCGGCCAAAACCCGCCAGTGCAGATGGGGGGAGACCGCGGAGTTCTTCTTCTGAGAAGAGAATGGTTGTATTATCACTGTTGAGGTTAGCGTTGTACTCTGCCTCAAGTGCAGCAATCCTGTTTTTCATCCCGATGACCCGCTCAAGCCGTTCGTCGTTGAGGAGGAGCCCCTGCTTCTCGAATCTTCTCAAAGTAACATCACGGAGACGTTTTTCATCTGCTGTCCCGGGTAACGGATCTGCTAAAGCAACATAGAGATCCCGCCGTGCATAGGTCTCTGTTGTGAATATCGATGAGGCTTCATAGATGGCCATCCCCTCTTCCCGGACGGTTGCATCGGGATGGACATACCCCATCAATTGCATGGGGTATACTGCATCCGTATAATCAGTGATGATAGTATCAAAAGCAAGGAAGGTATTCTCAAATTTCCGCTCTTCCTGTGGGATCCGGGCTATTGCATCGAATCTATCTCGTGCCGTGTTTTCTGCCTCTGCATAGAGGAGGGGGATCTCGCCAGGAGCATATTCAGCCTTCATCGGCTCTTCTGTCTGAGTGGCTTGGATCTGGGGCTGTTCGTCACCAAGGCATCCCGCTGATCCCACAAGTGCGAAGAGGATCAGGAGGAGAGAGATGGTGAAGATGAATTTTCCAGGTGATGGGATTGTTCTCATGGTGTTCATTCCGAATTTTCAAGCTGAAGAGATATTTTGCAGAAGAGGAGAAAATATGTTCTGATACCGCTTCTTCCATCAGAGTTCCCACCTCTCTCCCGCACACTCCCCTCTCGTCTATTTTCGGGAAGGCAGAGCCGGATGATTGCCTCGTTCCGGTGAATGGTTGATTCGGTGATGGATGGAATTTGATCTGAATGAGAAACCCTATCTCTTCATGCAACAGAAATATACTGTATGTTGGAACGTATCTCGACACGTGAGCGCAAGGATCTCGGCATCGCCTGGCTTGCGCTTGCCCTGGCGTTCACCCTTGCTCTCGTCGGCGGATTCTCGGCAACAGGTGTGCATCTTGGAACCGCCGCCCTCTTCTTCCTCCTCTCGCTGATCACGGTCGGGGTGGGCTTTGTGCTCCATGAGCTTGCCCACAAGTTCACGGCGATGCGGTATGGGTACTGGGCGGAATTTCAGAAAGATAATCAGATGCTCCTCGTTGCAGTAGCAATTGCCGCTCTTGTCGGGGTTGTCTTTGCCGCACCCGGTGCCACGATGATCTATGGCCCCACCCTCTCAAAGAAAGAGAACGGAGTGATCTCGGTTGCCGGACCGGTGACAAACCTCCTCCTTGCAATCCCCTTCGGACTGCTTGTGATCGGGGGAATGATGTTTGATCTGGGGTGGTTTGTGATCCTCGTCGGCGCAGTCGGTGTCAAGATCAACGCGATGCTCGCTGCCTTCAATATGCTCCCGATCGGCCCTCTTGACGGGAAGAAGGTGCTGGCATGGAATCCGGCGATCTTTATCGTGGTGATTGCAGTCTCGTTTGTGCTCCTGTTCGGGGCGCTGTTTTATCTCTGATTATGCGGGGTTAGGGGTGTGGAGATTTCCCCCTCTTCTTGATTTTATTTAATGGATTTAATTGGTCTAATGATAATGTGGCTGATATAAAAGGCATCTGTCTTCAAATCCAGATCACCTCATCAATAACGACCGGCCGGATTCTGGAGTCGAGTGCATGTTCTGCGATTAGTTCGACGTTTTTGCCAAAAATATCCTCAAGATAAAAAATGCATTGCATGAATGTACGGAAACGCTCTTTATCCTCTTCAAAAGAGACGAGAAGATCGATATCACTCATCTCACCGGCTTCATTCCGTGCATATGATCCAAACAATCCGATCCGTTTAATGCCAAATCGTCTCTGAAGTGTTGGCATCTCTTGTTTCAGCCTGTTTAAAATCTCCCTCTGATGGAGGGATCGGGTTCCCCTCTTTTCGATTATATTCACTGCCTTACCCCCTGCCATGAAGAAATGCGTATTCCATGGTTATGAAATGATCGAGGTTTCCCTCTGGTATTTACACCGGGTATGATTGTGTTCTCTACCGGTTTCTTTGATTACTACTGATCCGTTATTCAACGGTATTGATCAACAACCCAAATGAGATAACTATATTCTCCCGAAGCAATACCAGGAATATAATGAACAAGATCCAGTATGTGTATGACGCGAGCGGCCACAAAAAAAGTGTCATCATTCCAATAGAGCTCTGGGAGCAGACGCTCCAGGTAGAGAAACCCCGGATCTCACCCTGCAATCCTCAGGAGTACTACGGAATGTACCGTGACATCATCAAAAACCCGGATGAGGTTGCCCGTTCACTTCGTAGAGAATGGAACCACATTTAGTATCGTCACCAATCGATCCACAAAGGGTTATTCTGTTCATCCATGGTTGATTGGTACGTGTGTGCCAGGAATAGAAACATATATAAATTTTTGGTACACTTTTTGATCAATCCGTCTCAATGTATATATTGGTATATAAATTTTTGGTACATTCTCCGATACTATCGGATCATATAGATGAGATGGTATAGGCTTCTGTTATAATGATCGCTTCGGATTATTACTCCTCTATAATCTCCCACGTACCGCTTCGTGATGAACCGGTACGCCTGATTCTCTTCTCAGCTTTTAATTTGCTAATCTGAGTTTTTATCGCTCTCTCAGTCAATCCGCTCTGTTGTACCATCTCCTGAATTGTGATTTCCGGGTTTCCCTGAATGAGTGCAATGATCTGCTCCGGGTTCTTCCTAAAACCGCTGTCTCCATGCCGATGCACAGTAGCAGTGAAGATGCTCCCCTCCCGGTCATCAGTGAAGTCAATATAGGGCCATTCTTCAAGTACACGCTTTATTCCTGATCCAATTCCACGATATGGAAGAAGACCTTTGGCGATAAAGGATACGAGGATTGGGTTTCGTATATTGGAGTTTCCGGAACGAATCTTCGCTACTGTCAGGTTGTTTGGCAGATTGCCCGGGCTGATGATCTCAATCCTGTTGTCAAAGATGAATAACCGTATTGGCGCTGTAATAAAGTAATCCCGGTGCACCAGGGCGTTAACCAGCAGTTCCTCAAATACTACTGGCGAGATCTCGGGTACTCCCGGCGCATTGACATTCTGTCCTGCCTGTACCTTATGGATATTTCTCATCACAAAACCCATGGCTCCTTCAAAGATATCAGAGAGCGTTCCGGAAAAATCCTCTGAGTCGATATATTGGCTCACATGGATTGAATTGCCTGGATACCTGATTGCCTTGATAATGAACTGGGGTTTGATCCACTCCGGCCTTTCGGCAAAGAGGAGTACTCCGGCAAGATTCAACATCCCATCATCTGTTGCCAGATTCATGTTCTTTAAGAGGTTTAGCAACTTTTCAGGAGATTCCGGATACGGCAGGTTATAAACATCCCGGAGAAATGCCCGGAATCGAAGTGAATCCAGGTTCCCGATACCCGCTTTTGTCGGCAACTCATCTGCATGAAACTGATCAACGCTCTGAAAAAGGCGGCATAACTCCTCCCTGGAGTTGACCCTTCGCTTGTCAGAACCAACCTTGAGCCAGATGACGCCATTTTTATCAAAATATGGCTTGTCCTTCCCCTTTGGTATAGTCAGTATGATCACAATCCGATCATGACCGATATTGATATTCTCTGTTTGAACCGGGAGTGGACTCCTTACATGTTGTGAAGCGGCATTGCTGATGATCTGGTTAATACGGTTTACATCCCTGAGAGTGAGACCTGGTGCTGATCCATCATCTGCAACACCAATAAGAATAATCCCGCCTTCCGAATTTGCAAATGCTGCCATTTCAGCCGCGAGAGAGTCGGCGTTGGTTATATCCTGTTTGAACTGACGATGGCTGTCTTCACCGGTTGCAATGATGGCTTTTAGGTCGGAAGGAGTCATTGAACGCTCATACCTTTCTTTTTGTCTGATGTATTGTGGAATCGGATCAATGTGCGTTATTGTACAAGGGGAGAGTACATTACAATTTTCATTGGTTTTTGGGGTATTGAATCTTATTCCCCTTCAGTTTTTGCACTCATCGATTGAAGCTCCCCCACTGCCTTCCTCCCCCTCTTCTTCGCATCCTCAAGCGCTGTCGGGTGGCCCTTGATCCCCTTATACTCATCCATATTGTTGGCGATGATATTGTCGGTGTATTCAAACCCGATATCATTGAAGAATGCAGTGATTACCGGGTATGCCCCGTCAAAGACATGATCCCAGTTCTGGCCGGCGGTTGAGATGAAGAAGCCCTTGTGCCGCCTTATATGATCGTACTCAAAGTAGAGATCCTTCAGGATGAACTTCCGTGCCCAGTAGACCTGCCCCCGGTCGATGAATGCCTTCAGTTCAGCGGTGATCCCCATCGAATAGATCGGGGATGCGAGGGCGACGATGTCGGCTTCCAGGATCTCGTCAAAGAGCGGGGTGATATCATCGGTTAAAACACATTTCCCGGTCTTGTGGCAGGCATTACACCCCTTACATGAGGTGAATTCGAGGTCTCGGAGGATCACCTTCCGGGTCTCTGCACCGGCCTCCTCCGCACCTGCGAGGAATGCATCAAGGAGCGTCTCGGTGTTGCCACCCTTCCTCGGGCTTCCTGAGATCCCAAGGGCGTTCATCGTCTCTCTCCGTTCATATGCTCATCTCTCATCAAAGATTCTCTCCCTTCATCTCCCGCATGGTGGCGATCACGTCATCTGCAAGCGCCACTGCATCCGCTTCTGCTGTTGGATGATCGTTGATTGCTCCCTTCTCATCGACATTATTCACCATCAGGTACCGGATATCCTTGTTCTTCACATCGATGACATTAAAGAGGCATTTGACAGACGGAATCGCTGCATCAAAGACATAATCCCAGTCCTGACCCGCCGATGCGAGGAAGATGCCAATCCGCTTCCCTTTCCGTTCAGGCGGCACGATCGGCAGTTTCAGGACATATTTTCGTGATCTGAATACCTGTGCCCGGTCGATGAGGGCCTTTGGTTGTGCTGCAATCCCCATGCAGAAGATCGGCGAGGAAAGGATGATGATATCGGCTTCGATGATCTTAGGTTCGACCCAGACGATATCATCCTTCTGGACACATGCATTCAGCTTCTCACACGCATTGCAGCCTTTACAGGGTGCGATATTGATATCGGTGAGTGCGTACTTTTCAACCTCCACACCGGGCTGCTTCTCCATCTCTTCGAGCACCCAGTCGAGGAGCGTCTCTGAATTGCCGTGGCGGCGGGGGGAACCGGCGAAGGCGAGGACCTTGATTACCATACCAGAAGATTATCTCCGGTATAGATAAAGGCTCGTCGTTTTCATCCGGCAGAGGTATCTATCTGCTTTGATCGGTGCCCTCGATCCCGTTCACCTGATCCGGACAGGTATCATTTCCCTGATGAAACCGCCTGCATAAACCGATCCCGGATCTCTCCAGGCGAAAGCGGGATATTCGGAACCGCCGAATTGCCGGGCCTGATGATCACGTGGATGAACCGGGGGCCGGCTTTCTTCTCTGGGATGGCAGCAGCAAGCGCCTCTTCAGTCTGCACCTGCACACACTCACGGATACCGGCAGCAGAGGCGACCTGCGCAAGATCAGTTATCGCATAGCCCTGGGTGATCTGGTTCCCGGTGGAGCCGAAGGTGCCGTTGTCGAGGCAGACGATGGTGAGGTTCTTTGGCGAAAGTGATGCGATCACCGGGAGGATCGCAGATCCCAGGAGCGAGCCGTCGCCATCGATCACCATCACCTCCCGATCCTGTGCAAGGGCAAGCCCAAGGCCGATCGGGGATGCCTGGGTATATGAGCCGAGCATATAGAAGTTCTCGGGACGATCGGAAACGGCATGCAGCTCCTTTGAGGGGATGCCGATATTGCTCACACAGAGTGCCCTGCCAAGATGAGGGGCGAGGGTGGTGATTGCATCGTATCGGGTCATCTTCGGCGTATGGATCACTGAACCCGGAATCGAAGGCACTGACCTTTTTCGTTCAGGGAACGACTCTGCCGGGCAGGAGCCGCCATCAAAGCAGGAGGGGGAGATGAGAGTGACGGTGGGTATGCCCTCGGCAAACGAGCGGCGTATCATCTCCTGAAGGCGTGGGAGTTCATCCGGCTCCATGATGGTCGCATACGGGATGCCTGTACCATCAAGGATAGCCGGGAGGCGGGAGTTGAAGGGTATCTGGGCTGGGATCACTTCGTTCTGCACCCCACGCCAGCTCGCGATGATCGGGAGCGGTAGATGGAAGGTACCGTGGAGTGAGAGGAGGGCATTGAACATGTTGCCGAGGCCCGAGCTCTGGATTACGATCGCGGGCCGCCCCCCGGCAAGGTATACGCCGGCCGAGACACCGACTCCGTCCTCTTCACGGAGGAGGGGAACATGCGGAAAGGCACCTGTTACCAGGGCACAGAGCGTGCCCGCTTTATCACAGGGGAGGTGGGAGATGAGGGTGATCTCCTCTTCTTTCAGGATTCTGATGATTGCGTCTTCAAACATGGCTCTTCTCCAGAATGCATGCCGGGAGATCTCCCGGGCGGATGGTCTCAACGGGTAATATCTGGTGTTTCTCAGGAACTGCTTTGTATCCTCCACCGGTGATATTCAGGAGCACACAGGCATCCTCTCCGATCCTGCCGCTCTCAACTGCTGCGAGGAGGGCTGCACAGGCGACTGCCGCTGCCGGATCGGGATCGATCCCTTCTGTCTCTTCAAAGAGTCTGCCTGCCGATTCTGCGGCTGCATTCGTGATCCCATACATCCGGCCGCCGCAGGCAGATAGCGCATCAAAGAGGCCCCCCAAAACGGCATACGGCGGTCTCCTGTTCGTCAGGACATCGGCATTGACTGCTGCTATCGCCTCTTCTGCATGCGGCATATCGATCTCCGGAATAATCTCGCGCCGACGTGCCTGCCATGCCGAGACGAGCGGGATGAAGGGGAGGTTCTGGGCGAGATGCAGGCGGGGAAGCCTCCCGCCAAACCGCCCGTCTGCAATCAGCCGAAGTGCTGCCTCCCATGCGGCGATGGCGCCGGTGCCGCTCCCGACACCCTGTACGTAGTGATCTGGGATCTTACCGATCGTAACCGCCGCGTCAAGGAAGACGGTGCCCATTCCGTCACGGCGGGCAACATTCTTTGCACCGCCTTCCGGGGTATATCCGGGCATTCCGCTGATCTGATCAGCAATTGCGATTGCATCCGAATAATCTCCATCAACTGCGATCAGGGTGGTATTCCGGGCAGGACTCGTCGTCCAGATCCGGTACAACGCCCGCGTCGGAACGACAAGCAGGACCTGCTGATCCATTGCATCTCCAACCTCGGCAAATGCCCGTCCGGTATTCCCGGCAGACGCAACAACAAGGGTGCCGCCGCCCGTCTCCTTCAGCCGCTGTAGTGTCGGCCAGGCTTCAAGCTCCTTGAAGGAGCAGGTCGGGACATATGCACCCTTACCGGGTGCATAGCCGGTGAAGCCGATCCAGAGATTGGAAAGCCCTGCTTCTTTTGCAAACCCGGAAGACTGGAATGTCACAGGGCCCGACTGGGTCTGTGGCACCTGCTGTACCGGGAGCCAGTCTGCATACCGGAAGATGCCTGGCTCATCCCTGATAGCGAGCTGCTTCTCGGGGTAGATCGCACGCAGGAGCCCGTGATGCCCGTCCGGACAGGCAAGTTCACCGTGATCGGGGAATGTTTTCCCGCATACCGGGCACCTGAGCAGGTGGTTCATAATCCCTCCCTGAGGAAGAATGATCCCTCGCGGATCCGATCTGCCAGACGCCGGCAGAGCCGCTCTGCCCTGGTGCGGTCAGACTGGCGGAGTGTGACCGAAATCTCTCTCTCCCCGATCTGAATTGCTCCGAGATCGATAGAAAAGACTCCCCCTTCACAGGCTGAGGCACAGGCGCCGCAGGCGAGGCAGAGGGAGCGGTTGATGGTATGCCCCTCTCCGATTGCCCCGGCAGGGCAGATTGAATGAGCCATGCAGGGAGTGCAGTCAAGGCACCGATCAGAGTGGATTCTGACACCCCGGTCTGTTCCCCGCCAGATTCTGCCATAATCCGATTCTCCGATCGGCTGGCGGTTGCTGATATCGGCAACAGGGAGTGGGATCTCCTCATCAAGCACCATCAGTCCATCAAGGGATGCAGAATCGAGCACCGGTATTGCAGCGGCAACCGAGGTGAGGCATTCGGGGCCATCTGAAGTGATAAACCCGCCCATCATCAGGGGATCCATCCCGTTCATATCTGCTGAACACGCAAGATTCGGCCGCTCCCGGGTCGATCGCGTACCGGTGCCAGTGATGATTCCGTTAACGCCGTTAACAAAAACCGGTGTGCCTGGTGCAAGTGACCTGAGTGAGGGATCGTTTTGTACCGGGTTCACCTCCCCGCAACCCGAGACCGATATCTCCCTGCAGGGTCCCCGGAGACCGGTGACCGAGAAGATGGTCGGAAGCACACCCTCTTCTCTTCTGAGAAATGCGGTATAATTCTTAAATGCCGATCGTGTTGTATGGAGCTTTGCAAAGCCACAATCGGAGATGGTGATATCGTTTGTATACCGCCGCCCGTCTGCCTCCGCCTCGACCTCGATCGTCTTCCCGGCGGCGAGATCGGCAAAGAGATGGCCGCCGCCATAGCGTTCGTCCCGGTGTGCGGTACCATAGACGATGCAGTCGATGAGGCCGAGCCGTTCATTCGGGCAGGGGCCGGGATAGGCAGGAACGCCGTTTAAAAAGAGTGATTCAGCTTTCCGGAAAGTGCCGGGGGATGCAACAGGCACCGTCAGGACTGCATAAGTCCCCGACATCACCCCGAATGTTCCGCAGGTGACAATATCCACATCCCCGACGGCGAAGGTTTCCCCCTCACGCACCCGTTTCTTGAATTCATCTGCAGGGATGACGGTTGCCTCCCCGCTTCTGATTTTATTGTTGATCTCCTGCGTCGTCTTCACAGTGTTATCCCCTCCACCCTGACCCTGACTCCGTCGCTTGTGGTAATAACCATATTCACCACACCCAGATGAGACAGTCCCATCAGGCAGTATCCGGGCTGGAACCGCTGTTTCATCCCAAATGTCGGTTCACGGTTGACTACCTCCGCGATCCCCTCAAATGCATGGACATGATATGCCTTGACATCCAGGCAATCCTCGTTCCGTGCTTCAAGAGGGCTTGTAACATGGCAGGAGATGATTCCGCTCACCGGATCGGCAGCAGTCACCCTGAGTGCATGGGTGATCGGGCATCCCGCCCCGGCAGGCCTCCCGATGACAAGATCTCCCGCCTTGATCTCCCATTTTTCGACGAGATCCGGCCTGAACGGTACAATATCCTTCCTGGTGGATGGCTCACCCGGGAACGGGTGGAGGACAAAGTCATAGGCAAGGCCGAGGATATCGACTCCTGAATAGGATGAATCCTTTCCTTTCACATTCTCCAGGTAGAAGGGGCAGTCCCGGAATGATTTTGCGCCTGCGGCAACAAGTGCGGTAAAGGCGGTGCATGAGGCTGCCCCGCAGAGCCCGCAGTCCTTGCCAGGTGGTTTCCAGGCCATCTATTCACCCCTGAAGAGGGTGTCTGCGCCTTCCAGCCTCCTGACAACCCCGAAATGGTTCTCCCATCCGATCTGCTTCTTTCCGACACAGACCGTACAGACGCCAAGGGGCGGGCTGCCACGGAGCGTGAGTGCCTTTGGATCAGTGATCGGCAGGAGATCGTCGATGATCTTCATCAGGTACCGCATCCCGGTCCCGATGACCGCATTCGTCTCGATGATCTCGACTGCGGGTGCAACATCCCGGATTGCCTCCCTGAAGACCTCCTTCTCTGCCTGTGAGACGAGATCGATCCTGGTGACAACCGCAGCATCGGCAAGAGCGATCATCGGGCTCATCTTATAGGGAGAATGGGTGCCCGAGATCGCAGAGAGGACTGCTATTCCAAGCGACTCGGTGGTATAGGGGGTGCACCTGAGGCAGAGGCCGGCAGATTCGATGATCAGGAATTCGGCTCCCTCCTTCTCTGCCCAGAGCAGGGCATCGGAAAGAACCGTGATCCCGGCATGATCCGGGCAGAGGTCGCCAGAGATGACCTTCCGTGCGGGAATGCCAAACTCACGGGTGATCTCTTCATCCTCGTTTGCATAGATGACATCGATCTTCAGGTACGCAGCAGTTTGTTTTGGGAGATGGGTCAGGATCTGCCGGATAACAGCCGTCTTCCCCGCAGACGGCGGCCCGGCGACGATGATCAGCTTCATGCTGCTGCAACCGTCTCCCTGAGAACCTCCCCTGACCTGAGCCGTTCGCGGAGCGAGGAGAGGTAGAGATCGATCTCGGTGACATGCTTCAGCACAGACTCTTCAGATCCATCCGGCTCAAGGACCGCCTTCACCGCTCCGTTCCCCATCACGATCCTTTTGTCTGACATCAGGGAGACGAGCGGATCATGGGTGACGAAGATGACGGAGGTACCGGATTTCTTCAGGCAGGTGATGACCCTGTCACGGAAGATCCCTGCATTCTCCACCTCATCGAGGAGGATGATTGGTGCGTTTGAGATGATCACTGCATCGGCAACAAGCAGGGATCTCGTCTGGCCGCCGGAGAGGGAGGAGATCCGGCATTCCGGGCGGATAGGCTCACCTGTAAATTCGTTTGCAAGCCGGATCGTCTTCTCGATCAGATCCCCTTCGGTGATCTTCCGTGCACGGAGATGCATGCTCAGGAACTCTGAGACGGTGAGATCCGCAAGGCACTTCGTGGTCTGGGTGATGAGGGCGATCGGCTTGCAGGCAGGATCCCTGACGAACTTTTCGGGCGGTATTTCGCCATCAAGGAGGATCCGCCTGCCGGTTGCGGTATCGCCCTGGGCAAAGACCTCGATATCGTTTATAAAGGCGCTCTTGCCGGATCCGGTCGGGCCTACGATGGCGAGGGTGTCGCCGGGGCGGAGATGGAGTGCCTCAAAGGTTTCGGGGTTGCCATTCCGATCATGGCCGGGGAGGATGGTGATCGTATGCATGATCACTTCTCACTATTGAAGGATGATAATGGTTTTCCTTATTTGAAAATATTATGATCTTAATAGATAATTTATATTATCATATTCTACAATAGTCTAAATTATTCGGGTTTTGTGCAAAAGACTCTCCTTTCTGATCCCGGGATCCAGGCAGCGGGCATCTTTATTAATTATCCTGCTCATAGTTCGGTTCATGCCGGATCGGAACAGGAAGATTGTCCTTGGGATTTTCCTTCTCATCGTTCTTATCATCTCGGGAATTCTGGTGATGATGGCCTTTGAGATCTGCCCGCCGAAAGGACCATGGAAAGCCCCTCCCTGGTGTGAAAATTATGCTGAGATCCCTCCGATAGCTGCCGGTGAAGCAACAACCGCCGGGTTCTGGGTGTCTGTTCCTTATACGACATCCCCTGATGAGGAGGTCCGTCTGGTTATCGATGGTAAAGCCCCGGTATCGATGGCGCCGGCTGGTGAATATGCATGGGACGTATCAGTGCCGGCAGTCGGCCAGGAGTCCTTCTCCTACCATTATACCTCATCTGCCGGGAGATCACGCACCTTTGATCGGCAGATTCAGATCCCGAATCACGTCACCTATGACGGTATCCCCGGATGGAGTGAAGATCCGATAAAGCCTTCATTCCCGCCGGCATTCAGGGCTGGTATCTGGATGCAGGATACCTGGGGGAAGAACTACAACTTCATGATGTTTGAGGATACTCGGAAGAATATTGAGAGCAGCTTTGACCGGCTTGAGCGGATAGGGGTGACAGAAGTTGTCGTCTTTGACTTCTATGATGCTCACTGGGTTAACCAGCCGAATAAGTACGCGTTTGACAGGATGATCCCCCGTGTCTACCAGGATCCGCCCGATGACTGGATCACTTCAACCGAATGGGAGATTGTCCCCGGCACCTTCTGGGACGATCACCGGGACGAGGCAATGAGCCAGGTTGATCTCAACCGGATCGCAGAAGCAGCTCATGCCAGAAATCTCCGTGCCATATGGTCGATGAACTTTGGGTTCACAAGTATCGGAACATATCTTGGTGCGGATTCCATCTGGGAGGCATCTGGTGCGGATTTTGCTGCTCTTGGGGAGGTTGAGCGGACACCCGAATGGATTGATGATTACTTCACAAAATTTGAGACATTGATGCTCGATCGTGCCGATGCACTCAACAAGGCAGGTTTTGACATGATGCTCATCACCCCGGGCTGGCATAACACGCACTTCTCGCCAGAGGAGGAGCTCGCAAATGCCAGGATGAAACAGATGATTGCCAGGGTGAAGGAGCGGTTCAATGGCGATGTTGCAGTCTCTGTCGATCCTGCCGGTTTCCTTGAGGCAAAAGGGCTTCGTGACGATTGGTCACAGTATGAATACTATCATGATGCGGATGCCATCTTCATCCGAATCTACTCCATCCGGACGGGGCTTGAAACCCTTGCTGAGTTCGAGGAGGCGCTGCCGCCTGAATCATATGATATAACCGATCCGACTGTTGAAGAGATGAAAGCCCTCATCGATCCGCTCCTTGACCTTTTAGAAGCAGAAGCAGAGCGAAAGGACGTCGAAATTTCGCTCTTTTGCTCAATGAGTGCATTCAGCGATGCGGCGGTCACAGATGCCATGACCGTCTTTGCAATGGATCCGACTATGGCGATCGAAGATACCCTCATGGGGCGATACGATCTCCCTGATCCCGACTATGCCCACCAGTCAGATGCCTATGAGGCATGGTGGCAGGCAACAGAAGGAAGGACACGTATTGTTCGATTGATGGGGAGCTACACGTGGGATGATGCGGTGAACGAGCTCTCCCCGGCACGCCTCGATCTTGGATCAAGCATCAGGAACAGGCCTGCAGAAGGTGTCATGCAGAAATGGGCATTCTCTGTCAGGGGATGAATTTACCTCCTCTTCTTTTTCCAAATCGAAATAATCCTAATCCTGATTAGTACTAATCTAAATTAGGTTTCCTTCTTTCCATCTGAAAAGATATGTGCAACCGCCGCCTCGGTCGTCTCCCGGCCTTTCGGCGTCCTTTTCAAAAAACCGATCCTGATCAGGTATGGCTCATACACCTCTTCGATCGTCCTGACCTCCTCTCCGATCGAGATTGCGATCGTCTTCACCCCGACAGGACCCCCACTGAAGTCACGGGCGACCACGGTGATGATCCTCCGATCCAGATCATCAAGGCCGAGGGGATCGATCCCGAGGATGCCGAGGGCGAGATTTGCTGATTCACGGGATATTGAGCCGTCTCCCCGGACCGTTGCATAATCGCGGACCCGCCTGAGGAGCCGGTTTGCGATCCTCGGTGTTCCCCGGCTCCTCTTTGCGATCTCTAGCGCTCCGTCTTCGGAGATCGGGATCTTCAGGATCGCAGCTGATCGTTTCACAATCGAGAGGAGATCGTCCACCTCGTAAAGGTTCAGCCGGAAGATGAGGCCGAACCTATCCCGGAGCGGGGAGCCGAGGAGGCCGACCCGTGTCGTTGCCCCAACAAGGGTGAATTGGTCAAGGGGAAGCTGGATCGCCCGTGCCCCCGGCCCTTCGCCGATCATCACATCAATACTATAATCTTCCATTGCCGGGTAGAGGATCTCCTCGACGACCGGGTTCAGCCGGTGGATTTCGTCGATGAAGAGGAGATCACCTGAAGATAATGCCGTCAGCTGGGCGGCGAGATCTCCCGGCTTGTCAAGAACGGGTCCTGTTGTGCTCCTTATTGCAGATCCCATCTCACGGGCGATGATCTGGGCGAGTGTCGTCTTCCCAAGGCCGGGAGGTCCCGAGAAGAGGATATGATCGAGGTTTTCGCCCCGGATCTTTGCCGCTTCAATTGCGATCCTGAGCGCCTCCTTAATCTGGGGCTGGCCGACAAACTCGTCAAGCCGGGCCGGCCTGATGGCGGGATCGTCGATCTCATCCTCAAACTTTATCGGGGTGATGATCCGCTCAGTCACGTTCTTCTCTCCTTCATATGCTGGAGTGCAGCTTTAATGATCGCCTGCACACTTCCCGAAGGCAGCCGCTCCATCACCGCCTTCACTGACTCCTCTGCCTCCCGCTCGGAGAATCCAAGAGATACAAGGGCCGACTTCGCATCAGATGCAGGCATATGCTCCTCTTTTTCGATGAATGATCCTCTCCGCTTCTTCATCGTCTCTTTCAGTTCCAGGATCAGCCGCTTTGCACTCTTTGGCCCGATCCCCGATATACTGGTGAGGACACGCTCATCATCGCTGATGATTGCCATGGCAAACTGCTCAAGTGAGATCTGTGAGAGAATATTAAGTGCAATCTGGGGGCCGATTCCCGAGACATTGATCAGGATCTGGAAGAGTTCCCGCTCGCTCTGCCGGTGGAACCCATACAGGGTGAGGGCGTCCTCCCTGACAACAAGCTGGGTGAAGAGCTTCACTGTTTCTTCGCTCTTTTCTATCTCCCGGAGGGTTGGCTGGCTCACCTGGAGCAGGTAGCCGATCCCGCCGACATCAAGGACGACTGACTTTTCACCAACTGATGAGAGTGTTCCGGTTATGTGTGCGAACATGCTTCTCCTACCTCAGGGTATTAATATGGCAAAGCGCAATCGCAAGGCCGTCGGCGGCATCATCGGGACGGGGGATCTCGTCAAGCTTCAGGAGGCGGCGGACCATATCCTGCACCTGCTCTTTCTTTGCCTTCCCTGATCCTGATACTGCCAGCTTGATCTGGTTTGGCGTATACTCGACGATCCTGATGCCACGCTCTTCTGCCGCAAGCAGAATGACGCCCCGCACCTCGGCAACCCTGATTGCTGAGGTGACATTCTTTGTGAAGAAGAGCTCTTCAACTGCGATCTCGTCAGGTGAATGCTCTGCGATAAGTGCCTGTATCCGGGTATAAATCTCGTGAAGACGGTGGCTTGTTGTCCGATCCCGGCCGGATGTCTCGATGCAGCCATAGCAGAGGGGCCGTATCTGACGTTCCTGCTTCTCGATCACCCCGTATCCCACACGGGCAATGCCCGGATCTATCCCGATAACAATCATGATTTATGGATCTTCGGTTCTCATGGTAAATACGGTTATCCCGCGGAGTGCGAATGTGAAGAGGCAATCTTCCGGATCGTAGCTGATAACACTCTCTTCAAAGAATTAAATAAATTAACTTAACTTAAACCTTAATCCTTATCAAAGCCCACTCTGTTATTGGAGCAGACGTGAAACAATAAAAACAGGCACCAACATTCACCACACCTTGGTTTTGTCTGATCTATCGACAATTTTTTATTTTCGGATCAAACGCGTTCTGCCCGGAAATGCTGACGGGATGGGATTGGCACTCCATCCCGTTCCTTCTCTTTTCATCCTTGAATTGAGGCAACCCTGCCGACTGTGCCGTCTGCCAGCCTGACCTTGATCCCGTGGGGATGAAAAGAAGAGTTGGTTAAAATTGCGGTGACAACTCCCTCTGTTGTCTTCCCGCTCTGCTGGTCTTTCTTCTGGATAACGCTCACCTGTGATCCGATCCGGAGATCGGATCGATTCCTGCCATTCATCTGTATATTCTATGCTATCCGGGACGATAAGGGTTTTTAGAAGGGGTCAAGTCCCTCATGAATCACCGCCTCTGGTGCCTCCTGAAGCCAAGGTAAATCCCTCCTGCGACAACTATGAGGAGCAGCACTCCGAGAATCGCCGCAAATGATCCTTCTTTCACGTTCACACGGAAGTCATCCTCAACAACCGCCTGATCGGATCCGATCTTCATGGTGAACTTGTACTCGCTTGCCACCACATTTGATGGCGGAATGAGTGAGATGTCAAAGACTGCCCGTTCCCCTGGAGCAATCCCTGCCACAGTCTCAGGATAGATATCAGCATTCCATCCTGTTGGAGCGGAGATCTCCGGGATAACCGCTGTGAGATCGCCTGCTGTTCCTGAGTTTCTCACCGTGACCTGGAACTCAAGGGGATTGGATCCTGTTGTCTCCAGCAGATACCTGTCGAGCGACACTTCCATGCCATGTGATCCACGGACAGATGCCTCGATATTCGCGGAGTACCGATCTCCTGTCGGGGCTGTAATGACTGATCTGAAGGTGAATGATCCGATCTCTTCGCGGTATTTTGGTGTTACCACCATCTGGATATCCCGCTTATCTCCGGGTGCAAGATATATTGCAGATATATCCTCGGTTGCTGTTCCGGTTCCGGTTGCTATCCGGTACCTGACAGACCACCCATCCGGTACATCCTCGGCTCCGGAAACAAATGTCGCACCTGAACGGCCGATGTTCTCTATGGTTATGCCTATCGTCGTTGAACTGCCTGGTGTCACAGTCACTGCATAGGTTTCCCATGTGGCATCAAGTGCGGTATCCCGAGTCTGGAGAGCCAGATCAGAGAGATCCTCGGTCATTCCGGCACGCACCCGTGCGTTCACCGCTGGTGGCGGGATATACCCTTCCTTTTCTATATTGACCAGATACTCCCTTGGAGAGATGACGGTTCTGAGCGTTCCATCTGAGGCACTGGTCAGATATATTGAGTCTCCTCCGCCTGTTGCTGGTTTTAGTTCAACAGAGACCATGCCAACCGGCTGGCCGATCTCATCCACAGTTCTGAGTGTAAGATACCCCTCTTCACCCCGGTGCGTTGAATCGATTTGAATGGTGAGCCAGAGTGTGGCATCTCCGACATATACCTTGATCCGGTACTCTCCGATAGGCGTTTCAGAATCTGTCTCAACCTCAAGGGTGACAGTCTCTTTTGTTCCTGTTGGGAGAGTGACATGGGTAACTTCAGCCCCGTCTTTTACAAAACGGAACTCCCAGTTTGCTGTTGTGCCCGAGAATGTATGGACCCAGAGCCTGCCTGTATCTCCTCTTCCAATGCTTTCAATAGTGAGTGGGAATGATGAGACAACACCTGCCTCGACAACCCTTCCCGGGAATGGTGTGGACATTGAATACTGCTTATTTGAATCGGTATTGGCTGATGCCATCCCCGGAATGAGGATACACAAGATCAGTCCGATGATTACAAGTTTTCTAATCATTCCACTCACCTCAGATCCATCCTCATAAACCGCATGTATGCAATACCAAAGAAGACGGCCGGGAATGCAAGGAGAGCAAGAAGATGAGAGAGTATCGATCCGGAGGTGTCTGCTGCCGCTGTTGCATACATCCCGCCGCCAGGCCCTGTTCTGACCTGCACCGTTTGTGAACTGGTGATTGTATCCGAGATCGCGTTAAAGCTCATCGTCGGGGAGAAGAGCGACGCGATATCTATCACTGCCTGGCGTCTTGACCACCAGTCCTGCATTTCGGATCTGTACTGCTGGAACTCAGAGGTATCAACCATTCCCTGGAACGCACGTATCTCGCCTTCAGCCTGAGTTGATTGTAACATCCGTGGCATCGAGGGTGGATCACCAGCAATCGCATCAGCAGCCCCGTTCTCCACAAGCACCGGCAGTAAGCCGGAGAGAAGGATGAAGATAATGAGGGTATAGATCAGCGCTGTCCCGCTTGTTTCAGAGATTGAAGACATGCAGAGTGCAATAGCGAAATATGCAACGATCATCAGGAATGCAGAGAATGCAAAAATCATGATCGATGACCATTCATCCCCTCCCGGCACTATCCCGGTGATCAGGAGGAGGGCGATTGAAACGGCGATTGTCGCGGCAAAGATACATGCAAGTGCCCCTCCTGCACCGATTGCCTTTCCATTTATCACCTCGTCCCGGAATACCGGATGGGAGAGGAGCACCTTCAGCGATTTCGTCTCCCGCTCGCGGGTGATCAGGTCAAATCCGGCGGTGATCCCAAGGAGCGCTCCCATCGTGACGAGGAGAACGCCAACCGACTCAAAGACGATCATAGGGGATGGCCGTGTATCCATTAATCCCCGTTCCTCTGTTCCTGCCGTTGAAAGGCGTTCATTATAGGAATCGAGTGTATCCTGGTATTCGGCAATCCCGCCGATCATCCCGATGATCGTGATTGCAAAAAATATGGCAAAGATCGCAAGAACAGTCCTGTTTCGGAATGAATCTGCAAACTCCTTTCCGGCAACCACAAAGAGTCCGTTGCTCATGCTTCTGCCTCCTTTCTGAACCGCTGGAGAAGCGCTTCTTCGGCAGATCCGGCATCTATCTGAAGATTTTGAAGAGGAATTCCCTCAGATGCAAGGAGATCGGCAATCTCGCAACGGATATCACGGGATGTGACAATCACAGCGCCCTTTCTGTCAGGAGTATAGGAGACCGATCCGATCCCATCAAGAGAAAATTCCGGGAGGGGAATCCTGCCTTCAACACGGACGATCAGATCGCTGCCATGGTCGGAGATCTCCTGCCAGGTGCCATCTGCAACAAGCTTTCCCCGCGAGAGAAGTGCGATCCGTGTGCAGATCACACTCATCTCAGAGAGGATATGCGAGGATACAAGTAATGCCGCACCATCGGCTGCCGCCTCCCGGACTATCCTCCGGTAATCTGATACTCCGACCGGGTCAAGGTTTGCGGTGGGTTCGTCAAGGATGATCACCGGTGGCTCGTTCAGCAATGCCTTTGCAAGGCCAAGCCGCTGCCGCATCCCTTTTGAGTACCCTCCGACAAGGGTTAAAACCCCGTCAAGCCCGACGGTAACGAGGAGTTCATCTATCCTCCTCTTTCTCCTCTCCGTCTCCATGCCATATAGTCTGCCGAAGTAATCGAGATTTTCGGCAGCGTTGAGTCCGGGATAGAAACCGACATCCTCGGGCATGTACCCAATCTTTGCTTTTGCCAGAAGAGGGTTCTTCTGCATGATATGCCCGTCAATTGTAATCACCCCTCCGTCCGGCTCGATCAGCCCCGTTGTCATAAGGATGGTGGTGCTCTTCCCCGCACCATTCGGGCCGAGGAGTCCGACGATCTCCCCTTCGCGTACGGTAAGGGAGAGATTGTCAACTGCCGGCACTCCGTTGTACCGCTTGGTTAAATCTGTCAGTTCAATCATGTTCAGAAGAATGAATGCAGGCTGTTTAATAGAGCATTCTCGCACAATCCTCAACATGTCGGCTCTGAACCATTCCTCGCTTCATTGCCCGTATTGACCTGTAGATGATTGTACCATATCCTTTATACTATTTTAAAAAAGAAATTAGACGAATGAATAACCGGCTCTCTGTCTGGCTCACCATATTCATCATGATCACACTGATCTCCACCCCGGTATCCGCATCGGGGCACGATGAGACAGAAGAGCTGCAGATCGTTTTCAAGCGCGAATTCCAGCCACAGGAGCAGACTATTGTAATAAATTCGATGGGGATAAACGGGACTCCCCCTCGCATTAAGTTCCGGGATCCCGGGGTATCATTATTCCCTCATAGTTCTTTGCCTTCAACGAATGTGAGGCCTGTCCGGCTGTCAGCAAGACCCCCCATACCCGATGAGAGTGTTGAGCGAACTATCCGGATATACAATGCACAACCCCGTGATCCTTTTCTTCCGATCAGTATTTCGATATTCAGGTTAAAGGTACAACTGAATCCCTCGCTCCACCCGCCTATGAGCATTTATCAGATCAACACCATTCCGACACAGCATGATCCGGTGGAAGAAGTGGAATGGAGAATTGTGAAAGGTGATCAGACAGAGTACTCTGCCCTTTCCATTCCGGAAGAAAAAGACCGGATCTGGGTTGATCTTCTCTTTGAAGAGGGGCCGGTTATATTGACGGTATATTCACCCGATGCCGTTCTTGGCCCGTTTGAGGATGCAGATGACGGTGTTCCCGATAACAGGATATATCTTGAGATTGCCGGAGATACTATTATGCCACAAGGAGAATGGTACTTCCGAATTGAGAACCCCGGTGAAGAAGAGAGCCGGTATACATTCACGATCTGGTACTGATGAATCCACATGCAAAGCTCCTGATTATGCTCATCTGCCTGGCAGCTCTTACCTGGTCTGCCTCGGCGGCCCCCTCCTATACGATCAGCTCAGGGTATGAGAATCCGCCGACAGGAGCAGTCCCTGTGACCCCGGCACCAGTTGGTCTTCTTGAGCTTCCATTCTGGATCTTCCTTCTCCAGGTCTCCTGTTTTCCACTTGAGGTACTGACTGCCATGAAGTTCTGGGCTCTCGCCGGATATCGGCGGGTTTCCGGCTCGAATGTCCTTGAGAACTCCCTAAGGAAAGAGGTCTTTGGAAGGATCTGCAAAGAGCCGGGCATTCACCTTCATGAGCTTGCCAGGAAGTCGAAGTCCACCCTGAGCACCATCCGGTATCATTGTGCGATCCTTGAGCGTTCGCACATGATCCGGGTCGTTGAAGAGAAAGGGTTCAGGAGATTCTTCAGGAACGGTGGAACCTATTCACGTGATGAACTGGATCTCATCTCCTGCCTCCGTTCGCAGACGGCATCTGAGATCCTCAGGATTATCCTGGTGCAACCCGAGATCTCCCGGCAGGAGATCGCAGATACCATCGGCAAAAGCGGCCCCTCAATAACATGGCATATGCAGAGGCTCGAAGAGAAAGGCCTGTTGTCGGTGAGAAAAGAGGGGAGATCGGTCCGGTACATGATTAATGATCAGGTGACCCATCTCCTTGATCAGACAGCTCTTTGGGCTGAAGGTACTGGCTGATTGATATTCTTACTCCACCCGCTGAAGCCCTGATCGTATCGTCTCAAAATCTCCGTCCTCTGCATCGATCTCATAGAGTACGGTTCCGTATTTTGGGCAGAGTTTTGTAAATGGCATGATGATCTTCTTCTTTTTGATCTTCAGCCCTACAAGCATAGGCTTTGCAAGAAGCATGTGCAGTCCGCGGAACTCAAAATCCGGATACATCTCATACTGTTCCGCGGTGTTCTTCCTGACGTATTCATTCACTTCGTCAGGCTTTGCATCCATCATCAGAACTTTGCCGCCAAGGTTATTGACACAGCGTTCCTTCATAGTATTTGTTCGGACTTTTCAAAATAAAAAACCTCGCATTCTGTTTACGAATTGATCTGATTCGATCATGAGCGTCAGGTAGAAATAGGACAAGCGAGTAGTTTCTGCTATGCCATCCCCCCTTGTCGGACGAAAATTTGGCGTGAATATCATCGAACCACCTGATCCGGAACGGTGCCGGGGTATCAGGGTGCTTGGAATATCCGGATCCAGCCGTCAGGATGGGGATCTGAGTAAATCCGAGCGGCTCCTGAAGAGGGCCCTTGTGAAATACGAAAGCTTCGGCTCGACAACCGAGTTCATAAGGCTGAAGGATCTGTTGATCTATCATTGTGAGGGCAATTACTCAGAAGATCCATCCCACTGTATCTACCCTTGTATGTCGACGCTGAAATACACAGATGACCAGATGCAGAGGGTCTATGACGCGGTGCTCGCCTGCGATATTCTCATCCTTGCATCCCCTATCCGGTGGAATAACCACTCTGCCCTTGTTCAGAAATTCGTCGAGCGGATGAACTGCATCGAGAACCAGTACTCCTGGTTTGGAAACAGGATGATTCATAACAAAGTTGCAGGACTGATTATCATCGGCCATGTGGACGGTGTCCAGCATGTGGCAGGCAATCTCATGAACTTCTTCTCGTGGCTCGGCTTCTCCATCCCTGATGTTGCGATCACCTCGTGGGTGGGGGAGAATGACGAGGATACTACCCGCGACTGGGAGAAGATTGAGGGAAACCCCTACACACAGGAGGATCTTGAGAATATGGTGCACAGTTCCCTCCGCCTCTCATGCTCGCTAAAGGGGATCTGATTCTCCCATCAGTTGCCAACACGCCTCGTTATTCTGGCTGAGGTATCTCTTCCCAGAGCTGAGAGTACTCCTCAGTCAGCTTCCTGATATCCCTGATCTTCCCGTTGGCTGCTTCAAGGATGGAAAGGACCTCGAGGTACCGGGAATCACCGCTCTCATTCAGCTGTGCAATACGCTTCAGGTAGAGTGAGTATTCAAGGTTTAATGCACGCTGGAGTTCGATGTCCCGTGCACGGAGAGAATTGATTGTTTCCTTATTTGAATGGGGGAAATTTTTTGCGAGCTCCTGGATATTGCCATCAAATATACGGTAAATCCCACGCATCGCTTCAACCTGTCCTTTTGGAAACGGAGTTCCTTTTCTGTGGGCATTGCGGCCGACTTTTGCCAGATCACGAGCGAGATCACCGAGCCGTTCAAGCTCATTTGAGATCCTGACAAGGAGCACTGTCTTCTTTCCCTCAGTCTCGGGCAGTGCCTGCCTTGAGAGGACGAATACCGCTTTCTCAATCTCCTCATCGATATAGTCATTGACAAGTTCCAGTTTCCCTGCCTTCTGGTATACACGGGGTGGTTTTGCTGCATCAAATACAGAGATTGCAGCATCAAATGCCCGATGCGTAATCTCATAGAGGTATTGAACCTCCTTTTCAATGAGGGGCAGCACTTCACCGGGCGACTCCGGCATATCCTTTCGAAGTGCAACGGTTCGGAAGAGAATCTCTTCCTCTTCGCCGGGAACAGCACGGATGACGAGACGGGCAAATGGGTGCAGTGCAACAATAAAGATCCCGGAGGCGACGACATTGAAGACAAGATGGGCATTTGCCACCTGTTGCGCCTCTGTTCCCCCGATCAAGGCGATCAAATCAACAAATGGCCCCAAAAATGGAAGAATCAGAAGCACACCCCCGATATTAAAGATGGTATGGGCAGCCGCCGCCCTGCGTGCATAGAGGTCGAGACCGCGTGATGCAAAGAGTGCCGTTGTCGTGGATCCGATATTTGCGCCGAGGAGGAAGGGGATCGCCTCGGGCATCGTGATCATGCCCTGCTGGGCGAGGATGACGACGAGACCGGTTGTGACAGAGCTTGACTGGAATGCGGTTGTCACCAGGAACCCGACAAAGATGGCAAGGGGGAGAAAAGCGATGCCGCCGAGGAGTTCAAGGACCAGTGGATCGTTTTTGTAGGGATCGATCCCTTCATTGACGAGTGTCAGCCCGAAGAAGACGAGACCGAAGTAGAAGAGCGGTTTTCCAAGGAACCTGTATCTCCCGCCGATAAGCCCGATCAGAAACCCGGCAATGATGAAGGCCGGGCCAAATGAGGTGAGTTTAAACGCAACAAGCTGGGAGGTGATGGTGGTTCCAATATTTGAGCCGATGATGATACCAAGGCTCTGGACAAACGAGATCGTCCCGGCATTAACCAGGTTGATGGCGATCACCGTCGTCGCTGCACTTGACTGTACCAGTGCGGTGATCCCTGCACCAAGCAGGAGGCCTTTGTAGCGATTGGTTGTCAGATCTCCAAGGATGGTGGCAAACCGCCCCCGTGCAACAGCCAGGATCTCCTTGCTGAAGTTCTCAATGCCAAAGAGGAAGAGGATTACTCCCGGAACAACAGTGAAGATCAGCTCCCAGGTGGCAACCATAGCAAAAGAATGATGGATTGTTCAGAATAAAAAGGGATCTATCCCCGGATCATTGTTCCAACACCAAGATCGGTGAAGAGTTCGAGGATGAGGTTATGCGGGGCATTGCCGTTGATGATATGGCAGCGCTCGACTCCATTTCTGGATGCATAGATGCATGCGCCGAGTTTTGGGATCATGCCTCCCTGGATGGTACCGTCTGCGATCATTGACTCCACTTCGGCCAGGGTGAGCCGGTGGTAGATCTTCGTGCGTGACAGATCCATCACGCCATCAACATCGGTGAGCGATACAAGCTTGCCTGCATCAAGTGCCACGGCAAGCTCGCCTGCCATCGTGTCTGCATTGATATTGAGGTTATTTCCCGCCTCATCGATTGCAAGCGGTGAGATGACCGGGATATAGCCCGAATCAAGCAGAGTCCTGAGGAGACCAGGATTTACCCGCTGGATCTCACCGACAAACCCGAGATCCACCTCTTCCTCGCGATCCTCGATCATCACTTTCTGGGCATCCATCTTCCGTGCGATGACAAGGTTCCCGTCGTTTCCGGATATCCCGACACCACGGGCGCCGTTCTGTGCTATCAACGAGACGATGGTGTTGCTGATCTTTCCGGCAAGCACCATCATCGCGATCTCAAGGGTGTCCTGATCAGTAACCCGGAGCCCGGCAACAAACTTCGGCTCTTTGCCCATCGCCTTCATCTTCTCGGTGATCTCCGGTCCTCCGCCATGCACGAGCACTACCCGCATCCCGATGTAGTGGAGGAGGACGGCATCCTCGATGACGGTGTTCATGATCGCCGGATCGACCATCGCATGGCCGCCGAGCTTGATCACGATCGTCTTTCCATGGAACTGCCTGATATAGGGGAGTGCCTCCATCAGGACGTCTTCGCGTTTCATGTCGTATACTTCCCATTAATCTCTACGTACTTCTCGGTTAAATCACAACCCCATGCGGTTGCCTCGCCTTCCCCGGAATCGAGATCAATCGAAAAGACGACCGTATCACCCTTCATCGCTGCCTTTGCTGCTTCAAGATCGGCAGTGATCTCTCCTTTCCTGACAAGCGGAGTCTTTCCCTCACCCGTTCCAATCCAGAGGGAAAGATCCGGGATCTCAAAATCCACTCCTGCATATCCGGCTGCAGCGACAACCCGGCCCCAGTTTGGATCCTGGCCATAGACTGCGGTCTTGACGAGCGGGCTTGTCACGACGGTTTTTGCAATCTTGCCTGCATCTTCTTCGGTTCGTGCTCCGGAGACGATCACTTCGATCAATTTCGTCGCACCTTCACCGTCCCGTGCAATTGCCTGTGCAAGCTGAATACATGCGGCAGTCAGGCTCTCTTCAACCTCATTAATGGGAACTTTTCCTGCCTCACCTGTCGCTGTCAGGAAGACGCAGTCGTTTGTTGAGACATCGCCATCAACGACGATCCGGTTGAAACTTCGTGATACGGCCCTTTTGAGGATTGCATTGAGATCGTTCTGTGATACTTCCGCATCCGTATAGATGAACCCGAGCATCGTCGCCATATTCGGGGCGATCATGCCGCTTCCTTTCGCGATCCCGCCGACAGAAAATCCATTGCCCTGAACAAGAGCATGTTTCTCCACAAGATCGGTCGTCATGATCGCCCTGGCTGCCTGTACCTCAGCCTCTTCAGAGGATGAGAGTGTAAGAGATCCCGCCTGCTTTTCAATAAGATCGAGGTTCAGGTACCTCCCGATGACACCGGTGCTTGCCACCCCGACACGCATCGGATCAATCCCAAGTGCCTCTCCGCCGATCTCGGCCATCCTGATTGCATCCTCCATGCCCCGCCTGCCGGTATAGGCATTTGCACACCCGGAATTTGCGATGATTCCTTCGAGGCTGTTCTTCCTCATCCGCTCTGCCATCAGGTCGATGACGGGTGCCCGTGCCTTATTCTGGGTAAAGACTGCGGCAGAATTTCCCGATGCCTTTATGAGCGCAAGCCCGTATTTCCCCTCTTTTATACCGGCGGCAGTTACACCGGCGACGCCACAAATACTCTTCACTCCGCCTCATCCTCCTTCTTCTTTCCAATCCCCTCGATGATATCCGCACGGGTGACGATCCCGGCAAGTACTCCATCCCTGAGGACAGGTAAGCGGGCAATACCTTCACGGAGCATCAGCCGTGCCGCCTCCTCAATTGTATCTTTGGCCTCGATGGTGATGATCGGGTAGCTCATCACGGATCTGACCGGGCGTGATCCAATATCCGAAAGAGCTTCCTTGGTCTTTTCCCAGTTGAAGAACTCGCGGATCGGGATCTCTATCACTTCAAGAGGGGATGGGAGCCAGAGGTCTTCGCTTGGCCCTTTCACCGAGAGGAGTGCAAGGATATCGGATTCGGTGATCATCCCGATTAAGTTCTCTTTATCCATCACCGGGAGTCCGCCGATCTTCTTCTCACGGATTATTCGCGATGCTTCGCGGATCGTATCCTCTGCCTGGATCGTCACCGGGTTTTTCGTCATAACTGCTTCTACATTCATTGGAAATACCTCATGGTGTGGCTGATGGGAAGAGGAGTCCTGTTGTCTCTTCAAGCCCGCAGATAATATTCATGTTCTGGACTGCCTGCCCGGCTGCTCCTTTCATCAGGTTATCGATTGCTGATATGGCGACGATCCGCCTGCCCCCCTCTTCAACCTCAAAGGCGATATCACAGAAGTTTGTTCCCCGCACAAACCCGAGTTTTGGTGCCTGGAGCCGGATGAAGGGCTCATTCCGGTACATGTGTTCAAACCGCCGCCTGATCTCGTCGGTAGTGACAGGGCGCTCGGTGATGATGTGGGCGGTTGTCAGGATGCCCCGGGTCACCGGAACAAGGTGCGGGGTGAAATGGACGCTGGCCTGAGATCCGAGGCGGGAGATCTCAAGCTGCATCTCAGAGAGATGGCGATGTTGTGTCCATTTGTATGGATTGATATTATCTGCAACATTGGGGTAATGGGTCGTCTCGGAGACGGTGTCTCCAGCTCCGGATACGCCGGTCTTTGAATCAAAGATGATCGTCCTCGCCAGATCTGCAACCGGGGCTGCTGCCAGTGTTGCTCCGGTTGGGAAACAGCCGGGATTTGCGACGAACGTTGCTCCGCGTACCTCGTCACGGTGGAGTTCCGGGATGCCATATGGCGCTTCAAAGTATGCAGTATGGGAAACGCCGTAGACATCTTCATAGATTGATTGCGGAAGCCGATAGTCTGCTGAGAGATCAATTGTTTTTATCCCGCGTGAATGGAGTGAGCCTGCATACTGCATTGCTACAGTATGGGGAACAGCCAGAAAGACAACATCGGCATCGACATCATCTACATCAGGGTTTGTATAGGTGAGATCAACAAAACCCTTCAGATGGGGTTGATCCCGGCTGATCGGTGTCCCTTCAAGTTTTCGGGACGTGGCACAGGTGAGTTCGGTATCGGGATGGAGGGTAAGGAGCCGCATCAGGTCTCCACCCGCATAACCGGATGCTCCGATGATCGCAATATCCATACATGCTATCTTGCAGAGCTTGGATAAAGGGTTTTACCCTGTTGGGCTGATGGCTACTCTGCCCCACCGGGAATCGGGTGTCCTGTCCGCCTGAGGAGGTCGATTCCGAGTTGTTCGATCGCATCGCGCGATTCCAGTTGTTCGAGGAGATCTTGTGGCAGACCGCCTTTGCCTAATTTTGCGCCGATATATGCTCCGCAGATGAATGCTATTGTATCCGTATTTCCTCCGGCTTGTGATGCGATCTCAAGCAGCTCATCCGGATCCTCAATACGCCGTGACAGGAAGAAGGCGAGAGGTACGGTCTGATATACCGAGCTGTCACTTCCAATCCTCTCAACCGCTCCCTGGATGGAAATCCCGCTCTCATCAGCGAGCCGGACTGCCTCCCTCACCCTGACGCCGAGGAGCTCATCCTCCCGGAGCGCTGTTGCTGCTGCCCTGGCAAGCGGATCGCGATCCCCTGCAAGGGTTGTCCTGATGAGTGTGGCAACTGTCACTGCACCAGCCAGAGCTCCCGGGTGGGTATGGGTAACACTGCATGAGACGACGAGCCGTTCCGAGCACTCGATGAGATCGGTAAAAGCGAGTGCAAAAGGGACTGCAAGCGGAATGCATCCGGCAGTACTGGAATTAACCGCCGCTTCTTTCCATGAACTCTTCTTTAAGCGTTCGCAGGCGGCATGGACAGCACTATCAGGGAACCTGAGCTGACCGGCATTATAGGTGTCCTTCAGAGCAGCAGCATAAGCATCTTCAGAATATTCACGATCGGCAATGAGCCTCCCGACAATCATCATTATCTGGGAGTCGTCGGTAAACTGACCGGGTGCCAGTCTATCATTTGGGTGGCCCTTGTAGGCTTTCCGAAACATTCTGAGTGGTGCATGGAGACGGGGAGGTGCGGTTTCATTCGGCATGCCGAGCGCATCTCCAAGTGCGGCACCAAGAAGACATCCTTTATACTGTTCGAGCATCAGATGAGGGTTGTTCTTCGAGGTAATAACCCTTGCCGGTCGGCGTAAGAGTTGGAAGGAAGTTGTCTTCCATATGGGGGTGCAAAAATAAAGCTCCCTTTGCCTGAAGAACCATTTTAATGAAACTTATCACACCGTACCTGTACATGGAGATAGACGATTCCCCCCAGAACCCCAATGAACTTGAACGTTTTCTTGGGAAACCTTCTGTATTGTTCAGTAAAGAAGATATAATCCGGTTTGTTGTCCAGAATGGCATCGAGATGATCAACTTCCGTTATGTTGGAGAAGACGGAAAGCTGAAGACACTCAATTTTGTAATAACGGGGAAGGAGCATCTGGATACAATATTAAGTGATGGAGAGCGGATCGACGGATCGCAGCTTTTCTCATGCATTGAAGCTGGTTCAAGCGATCTGTATGTGGTTCCCCGGTACAGAACTGCATTTATGAATCCCTTCTCTGAGGTGCCGACACTTGAGATCCTCTGTTCATTCTATACAAATGAGGGAAAGCCGCTCCCAAACGACCCCTCATATGTCCTGAGAAAGGCTCATGAATTATTCAGGAAAGAGACTGGTGCAGAATTTTTCGCTCTTGCTGAACTGGAATACTATGTGATCGCAGAGCCGGATCCGCTGTACCCTGTCAGTGATCAGCGGGGATACCACGAGTCCCGTCCCTTCACCCAGTTTGAGGAGTTTCGTATCGAAGCACTCCGGCTGGTGGCACAGGCTGGCGGAAAAGTGAAATATGGGCATGCAGAAGTCGGATGTTTCACGCAGGATGGCAGACTCTATGAACAGCACGAGATCGAGTTCCTTCCCACCCCGATAGAGGATGCAGTCGATCAGCTGGTGATCGCAAAATGGATCGTCAGGATGCTTGGAGAAGCATATGGCGTGCAGGTGAGCTATGCGCCAAAGATCACCGTCGGCAAAGCCGGTTCAGGCCTCCACTTCCATATGATGGCGGTCAGGGATGGTGTGAACCTGATGGTCGGAGAGAACGGGCTTTCGGACTTTGCAAAGAAGATGATTTCAGGCCTGCTTGAATGTTCGGATGCCCTGACCGCATTTGGCAATACCATCCCGACATCATACCTGCGCCTTGTGCCACACCAGGAGGCGCCAACCAATGTCTGCTGGGGAGATCGGAACCGATCCGTTGTTGTCCGTGTCCCGCTTGGCTGGATTGGTGACGGTAATATGATCCGTGATGCAAATCCCGACGCTCCACCTGCTGAGATAAAAAGGATGGGGAAACAGACGATTGAACTCAGGACGCCTGATGGTTCGGCCGATGTCTATAATATTGCAGCAGGGCTTGTTGTGGCATCGCTTTATGGTATCCGGATGCCTGATGCTCTTGAGAGGGCACGTGATCTCTATGTTGATGGCAATATCTTCGATCCAAAGAATGCTGAGAAACTGAAGTCACTGAAACAGCTTCCCGCATCCTGTGTCGAATCAGCGGATATCCTTGAAGCAAAAAGGGCTATATTCGAGGCAGATGGCATATTCCCTCCCGCTCTCATCGATTCAACTATCAATCAGCTCCGAAACTTCCAGGATAAAGGGCTGAGTGAGCGGATCTATGCGAAAGAGAAGGAGATAAGGGCAATCGTCGAGGAATTTATTCATATTATGTGAGAGTGCCAGTCGCTCTTTTTCTCTCCAATTTTATTTTTTCTCACCACCAGTCATGCTGCTCAGGACGCCGGATCAGGGAGGGTTCATCCGGGGCAGCGGGATTGTTGATCTCTCTTGATACCGGATATATCTCAATTCTCTCATCTGAGGGGGGAGGTGTCCTCCCCGTGAGCCATTCCCTCTCCCCGACCTCTGTCAGAACATAAGGCATCCTCGGATGAATGCTGCTCACCGGTTCGACTGCTGCTTTTGTCACGATACAGAACGCATCTCTTTCCCTGTCATAGATTCCTGCAAATGCAAGCAGCTCTCTCTCCGGGAATGAGATGTAATAGGGCTGCCTCCGGGCTCCTTCAGTCTTCCACTCAAAAAAGCCGCTTGCCGGGATGGTGCAGCGATCTTCTCTTCCCCAGGATTTTTCTTCCAGACCTTCGATCCGGGCATTAATCCGGCGCCCTCCGCCCCATCTTACGATCCCAAAGACCGCCTCTGTCAGGTGCTCATCCAACGTTATGATCGGAAGGCGCTGGCCGGGTGCTGCATTGTATCGTGGAGGAATTGTTGTTCCACCAAACCGCTCCCTGAGTATTCGGGTTCCGATGATGGTATAGCGTGAACACATCTCTGCTCCCCTCTCTTCATCTCTTTTCAACGGAGAGATCCATAATCAGGGGTTTTAAGGAAGGGTCTTTTGAAAAAAAGGAGTTAGATCTGTTTGAAACAGAGGTACCAGTCCTTGCATTCGTACCCTTCTTTGTCACGGATTTCTGCCTGTTCCACGGTCTTTGGCGCAGGAACAACAACTTTGTCGCCTGGCTGCCAGTTCGCGGGTGTCGCAACCCCGTGGGTATCGCTTGTCTGGAATGCCTTTAAGAGACGAACCAGTTCAGGGATATAGCGCCCGTTTGAGAGTGGGTAGTAGAGTATGCCCCGGATGATCATCTGGGGATCGATGTAGAAGACTGCACGGACAGCAGCGGTGGTACTCTGGCCCGGATGAACCATGCCAAAGAGCGATGCTACATTCATGTCAAGATCTGCAATGATCGGGAATGGAATTTTCACTCCCATCTTCTCTTTTACATTCCGGACCCATGCGAGATGGGAGTGGATGCTGTCGATGGAGAGGCCGACAAGCTGTGCATTTAATGCCTCAAATTCTGGATTTGCCTCGGAAAGTGCGATAAATTCTGTCGTGCAGACCGGGGTGAAGTCTGCGGGGTGCGAGAAGAGGACGACCCATTTCTTGTCTTTGAAGTCGGAGAGCTTCATCGGACCATGGGTTGTTATCGCCTCAAAATCAGGGGCCTCCTGGCCAATTGTGGGCATAGAAGGTCCACAGTCGCAGTACATATCCATATCATCACACATAGTCAGTCACTCCTTCATTATCTCTTCCATGGCACTTTTGCCATAGACATATGCGGGCATCCCGGAGAGCATGAACGTGACCCTGAGACCCTCTTCAATCTGCTCTTTGGTTACGCCAAGCTGTTTTGCACCGGCAAGCTGGGCCCGTACTGCATGCTCGTCCCTGAGGGCTGCTGCAATGGCGATGGCCAGTACTTTCTTCGTCTTTTTGTCAAGAGCACCGTCTGCCCAGATATGCTGGTCGAACTTCATGACCATCTCAAACATCTCGGGCTCCTTCTCCATCAGCCCACGGAAGAAGACCGGTACCTTCCCGATCTTCTCTTCGAGTGACTTGAGGTCATCTTTCTTTTTGCTCATACGAGATCACTCCTCAAGTTCCATTGGCTGGCCGCAGCAGATCAGCTCGCCACCGCCGGCCTCTTTGACCTCGACGACATTTCCGCAGATCTCACAGGTGAAGATCTGCCCTTCACTGGATACATTTACCATTGTTCATCACCTCATTCTTCTATCCAAAACCGCGGTTCCGGCTGCATTTAGGTATGCAGCACTCAGATCTTTGATCCACCACGTTTTGGAGGGTTGTTCACATCTTCAGCAGTCTTGATATCAGGCCTGATGTGGGTCATCGGGAAGCACTGGTACTCTGCACATTCGCAGGTCGGGCATTTCCTGAGATCCTCCTCGGCATGAGTCAGGGTCATCTCGGCACCGCAGTCAATGCAGACGTACTTGCCGGGGTTTGCTTTTGTTCCTGCCTTTACAATTTCACAACGTTCTTCTGGATTTGACATTGGTGTTTCACCAAAACCTGAATAGGTGTTTGGGCTATATAACTATTGTGAAGCTGAACTTTTCTGCATTTCACCTGATTGAAGAACACTTTTATCTGTTCTGATTGCGAGAATCCTTCATATGGAATGCAATCTTGTGGCACTGCTTGGAAGCCCCAGAAGAGATGGGAATACCGCCATCCTTCTCAGGGAAGCGATCCGTGGAGCAGAGGAGGCCGGATGCACGGTCGAGGTTGTCTGGGTGCCCGGCCTTTCGATCAAGCCCTGCATGGAGATCTTTGTCTGCAAGGCAGAACCCCGGTGTGCGATTAAGGATGAGATGCAGAATTACTATGATCTGATCAGGGATGCAGACGGACTGATCGTTGCAACTCCTGTCATGACGATGGGTGTGCCTGGAGCCCTGAAGTCGTTTATTGACCGGTTCCAGGTCTTTTATATGGCAAAATATGAGCGGAAGGAACCGCTGATCACACCTGGTGAGCGGAAGGTGCGGAAGATGCTCCTCCTCTCGATTGCCGGGATGAATATTAAAAATCTCTTCTCCGGCCTTCTCCAGACGATGCATGCATTCGGTGAGATCATCGATTGTCCACTGTGGGACAGCCTGCTTCGGGATGATATGGATACGATAAAGGATCTCAACAACCGGCCGGAGCTGTTAAAAGAGGCATATGCAAAAGGGTATGCACTCGGCGAGGCAGTCCGTAGGGCAAAATCAGAATAAGCCCGGAATTAGAAATATCCTTCTCCATGCAGTGAGCAGAAGCCGTTCTCGGCGACGATGATATGATCGATCAGCCTGATCCCAAGAACCTCGCCTGCTTCTGCAAGCTTCTTTGTAACGGCAATGTCATCAGAACTGGGTGTAACATTCCCTGAGGGATGGTTATGCATGATGATGATGGATGCGGCCCGATCCGTTATCGCATCTGCAAAGATCTCACGGGGATGGATCTGGCTCTGGTTTAAGATCCCTTTTGTTATTGTCCGTCTTTTGATCAATTCGTGCGCCCCGTTCAGGGTGATGCAGATGACATGCTCCTGCCGTTCCAACCTGATATCCTCGGCATAGGGGAGTGCGTCTTCGGGGGAGGTGATCTTCGGGCGGTATGTTCTCTCCTGCATCCGACGTGCCAGCTCAAATGCAGCCAGTATCTGGCATGCTTTTGCTTCGCCTACCCCTGGAATTGCGATGAGATCTTCACAGGTTACGGCCATGCCTTTTCTATCGAGGCACGTGCTGATCTCATCAGAGAGGGTGGTGACATCACGCCCCGCGATTCCCCGTCCGATGATCGCAGCAATCAGATCGCCATTTGAGAGGGTGGGCGCCCCACGCGTACGGATCCGCTCACGTGGCCGATCTATCTCAGGTATCTCACGGATCAGGCGTGCCTCCGGCTGCACTTTCATGGTATTCTGGTTTATGGGTGGTTGTGGTTAAGGATGTCGTTCGGTTGAGCCAAAACATTTTTCCTGTTGAACTGCCATTGAACTGGTATGGCAACCGAACAGGATATTATGGAAGCATTCGCCGGCGAGTCACAGGCGAACCGGAAGTACGCAATTTTTGCTGAAAAAGCGCAGGAAGACGGGTTTTCAAATGTGGCAAAGCTCTTCCGTGCTGCATCGAAGGCAGAGGAGATCCATGCACGCAGGCTCCTCAGGATCGCAGGTCTGATCCAGTCGACCGCTGACAACCTGAAGGGAGGCATTGAGGGCGAAACCCATGAATTTACAACGATGTACCCTGAGTTTGTCGAGCGGGCACAGGCTGAGGGGAGGAAGGACGCCGAGATCACCTTCACCCATGCGATGAAGGCAGAAGAGGTCCATGCCGGCCTGTACAAAGAGGCACTTGCGGCAGTAACAGGCGGTTCGGATCTCAAGGCAGATGAAGTGAAGATCTGTCCTGTATGCGGCAATGTCTTCATCACCACTCCTCCGGAAAAATGCCCGATCTGTGGGGTTCCCGCAGGCAGTTTCCAGATTGTAGAATAAAACTCCCTCCTCTTTTCAGCAAAGCTTCAAATACCCTCCCTCCGAATGTCTTGTGATATGAGCCTGAACTGGAAGTCGGCTGATCGTGTCTCGCTTGGTATTATTGCACTGATAGCTCTGATCACTTTCCTTGCGTTTTTTCCGCTGTTGCAGGTGGTTGTCCTTGCCCTGTCGGTCGCCGTTGTGCTCATTCCATTCCAGGAATGTCTCTCAAAACGGATCAGCCCTGCCCTTTCAGCCTTCTTCCTGACATTTATGGTCGTCACGGTCGGCTTTCTTGCCATTGTCATCACCTTCAATGTGTTGTACCAGAATATGGATTACCTGATCTCTCTCATCTCAAGCGTCCTTGGAAGTCTTCGGCCTGAAGCAATCCCGGATCTCCCGATCCAGTTCTCAGTTTTTAGTATTGACGAAATGATCGATAACGTCCTCCTCTCGGTTAAAGATGCTCTCTTCGTCTATCTCTCCCTTATTCCGACACTCGCAATCCAGCTCCTCCTCTTCGTCCTCGCACTCTCCCTCTTCATCTATTCAGGACCTGGCTTAAAATCCGATTTTCAGAAGATGATCCCCGAAAATTCCCGGAAAAATGTCATGGTGATCTGGAAACGCGTCTATGATACACTCTACTCGATTTATATCGTGCATTTCTCAATTGCCATCCTGACATTCTTCCTGGCAATTCCGTTCTTCTGGATTCTCGGATTCGACAATATCCTCTTCTATTCGGTTCTCTGTGCTCTCTTTGCACTGATTCCCTTCCTTGGACCTTCTATCATCCTTCTCTTCCTTGCTCTCTATGCCCTCTCAATCCGGGATTTCAAGGCGTTGCTTCTGATCATCTTCATCGGATATCCCCTCCTTGGCGTCTTCACTGATATCTATCTCAGGCCTGTCATGATGGGCAAACGGATTGAGATCCATCCGGTTGTCATCTTTATCGGGTTCTTTGGCGGTATGGCGACGATGGGGCTTGTGGGATTCATCATCGGCCCGCTCCTCCTCTCTCTCTTGATCGGCGGATACCAGATTGCCGTCCAGGAGCTTGGAGGGGTGCCTGCCCCCGGCATGGATGCTGATACATAGCAAAGAATAACTGGTATCCGCGTCTATCCACAAACCATGAGCGAGATCATTGTTTATTCAACGGAACGGTGTCCATACTGTGCGATGGTAAAGGCGTACCTGGGTAAGAAGGGTATTCTTTATACCGCCATTGATGTCGGGAACCCGGAGAATATTGAAGCGGCAAAAGAGATGATCCGGGTCTCCGGCCAGCGGGGGGTGCCGGTCACAGTCATTGATGGCGAGGTGATCATCGGCTTTGATACTGCTGCTTTCAATGAGATCTTCGGGGCAGAGGAAGGTGGCGGTCTCTATGACCTGATCATCATTGGTGCCGGGCCCGCCGGGCTGACGGCTGCCGTCTATGCGGCAAGGAAGATGATGAAGACCCTCGTCATCTCTGAGAATATCGGGGGGCAGTCGAATGAGAGCTGGGCTATTGAGAACTACATGGGGTACCTGATGATCACCGGCACCGATCTGATGGCGAAGTTCGAGGAGCAGGTCAGATCCCAGAGTGTCAATCTGGAACTGGATCGTGTCTCAACCCTCCATAAGCAGGACGATGGGATCTTTTCCCTCTCTACCGAATCGGGGATTGCCTATACTGCGAAAACTATCGTGATCGCCTCAGGCAAACACTCCCGGATGCTCGGTGTCGAGGGGGAGAGCACGTATCTGGGGAAGGGGCTTTCTATCTGTTCCACCTGTGATGCCCCTCTCTACCGGGATAAGGCGGTAGCTATCGTTGGTGGTGGAAATTCGGCGGTGCAGACTGCTCTTGAGATGGGAAAGATCGCAACTGAGGTTCATCTGATCGTCCGGAGCACAATCAAGGCTGATGCCGTCTTCGAAAGCCAGCTGGCTAGTCTTTCGAACCTGACAATCCATACCGGTTTTGAGGTTGCCCGGATAGGCGGAGATAAGTTTGTCCGTTCAATTACTATCAGGAACAGATCGACACAAGAGGAGGAGCGTATCATGGTTGAGGGGATATTCATTGAGATCGGGCTTATTCCAAATACCGGGTTCCTGAATGGATTCCTTCAGATAAATGAGCTGGGTGAGATCATCGTCGATCAGGACTGCCATACCAGTGTTGAGGGAGTCTATGCTGCCGGTGATGTCACCTCGATTCGAGGGAAACAGATTATTATTGCAGCAGGAGAAGGTGCAAAAGCGGCGCTTGAAGCACATGAATTTCTGATGAAACAGGGTTGATAGCGAATTGACACGCGATGATTATGTGATAGCTGACCGGGACTCCTTCATAGGTGTCGGGCTTTCTGATCTGATGGCTCTGGTATACATTCCTCTTTCCGGGGATATCCGGTTACGGAGACCGCCTCCTCACCGGATCACGTTGAAAATGGGGTTTTGGAGTGACTGATACTCCCGGATGGGTAATCCCATCCCTTCTGGTGAGCACAGTCTTCTGCATACTCGTAAGCTACCTCTCCTTTTCATCGGGTTTTTTCATCATCATCCAGAATCTTTATTATATTCCGATTATCATCGCCTGCATCTACTATGGCTGGCGTGGTCTGCTCTTCTCAATTATTCTTGCCTTCTGCTACCTTGCGATGTTTGCTTCATTCACCCTCGTTCATGCACTTCTTCAGGAGGCAATAGTCAGGGTAGTTTTCTTCTCGATTGTTGCGGGAGTCATCACGGTGCTCTCCCGGGTGAAAGATGAAGCAGAGACAGCTCTCCGTGATAGCGAGCTCTTCAACAGGACGCTCATTGAGCACCTGCCTGATTATGTCATTCTCTATGATCCGGATGGCCGGATTCAGTACATCAACCCCTCCACTGCTGTTGCGCTTGGATATACGGTTGAGGAGATAATTGGCGATCATATCTTCTCATTTGTCCCGGATGAATCCCACGATATCCTTTGGAAAAAACTTGCTGAACGGAGCATGGGGAGGAAGGTCCCTCCGTACGAGCTCAGGATCAGGAGAAAAGATGGCAGGCTGCTGACGGTACTTGTCCAGGGCGCATTAATGCAGTATGAGGATTCACCATCCACTCTTGTCGTGCTGACGGACATCACCGGGCGAAAAATTGAAGAAGAGCTCAGAAGTGAAGCATTTTCCCAGATTGAAGATAATATGTACCGGCTATCGATCCTTAACGATCAGATTAGAAACCCCCTGTCTGTCATATCCGGGCTTGTTGATCTGGAGCCCGGACCTCATACAGATCAGATTCTTGAGCAGATTGACGAGATCAATCGGATCATCACGCTTCTTGACCTTGGAGTGCTTGAATCAGAGTCGATCCGGTCATTTATGAGAAAACACGATCATCTCACTGATATCGATCGTCTGCCGACAGAGTCAGCTGATCAATAACTCTTCAGCGAAATATATCCTCTCCTTCATTCCTCATGAGATGGCTATGCCATATCAATAATTTCCGGAAAGGAGGAACAGTTATCCATACCTTTATGTAAGCCTGGGAAAGTATCATTCATCTGGACTGATACCGGTGGATGAGAGAGGCTGGGAACCACGGACGTACGGGAAGAGACGAGAAGCCGATCAGGATGCGGCTCCATCTCCGGGTCATCATGTTTCATTGGTCCCTGCAATCCGGCAGCTTGCTGATATCAAGCCGGGAGATCACCTCTGCTTCATCTATGAGTCTGACGAGGAGCACCGGGAGGTAATCACTGAATATATCAGGCACGGCCTTGAACACAACCAGAAGATCCTCTATATCGCGGATGAGGGGACAAACGAGCAGATCCGCGGGTACCTCAGTGATGACGGGCTTGATCCGGCCCCTTATCTTCAAAGCGGACAGCTTCTGATCCTGTCCCTGCAGGAGACCTGCCTGAAAGGTGGATCATTTGATCCCGAGGCGATGATCCGGTTGCTGTCAGCGTCAACAGATGCCGCAGTTGCAGAAGGATACGCTGCACTCAGGGTAACTGGTGAGATGACCTGGGCCCTCCGCGATTTGCCCGGAGCAGATCGGCTGATAGAGTACGAGAACCTTCTGAATGCCTTCATCCCGGATAACCTGTGTATCGAGCTCTGCCAATATGATCGCCGCAGGTTCTCCCCTGAGATCCTGATCGATGTAATCCTGACCCATCCTCACCTTATTATTGGTGTTGATATATACTACAATGCCTATTCCATCGAGCCGAATCTTTTTGGCGAAATCAATCGCAAATCCCACTTTCTGAACCAATGGATTCAAAATCTCAAGACAAACCGGCGCCTCGTCGCCTCTCTTGAACACGAGAGGCAACGTGCTGATACGTACCTGGATATTGCCGGTGTGATGATCGTCGCCCTTGACAGGGATGGAACGATACTGCTTGCTAACCAGAAGACGGCAGAGGTTCTTGGCATCCCTGAAGAGGACCTGATCGGAGAAGACTGGTTTGCGACTGCTATTCCAAAACAAATGCGTGATGAAGTGAGGGATGTCCATTCAATGATCATCAGTGGAGAAGTCTCTGCAGTTGAGTTTTTTGATAATCCGGTGATCACGAGGTCAGGTGAAGAGCGGATCATCGCATGGCATAATGTCATACTCAGGGATGAATATGGTTCCATTGCCGGGACGCTCAGTTCCGGAGAGGATGTGACCGAACTCCGCAATGCTGAAGCTGATAGGGCGAAAGACCATGATGATCTCCTTGAGAGCGAGCACCGGCTCTCAGATATCATCAACTTCCTCCCTGATGCCACCTTTGCAATAGATGAGAAAGGGGTGGTGATCGCCTGGAACCATGCGATCGAGGAGATGACGGGCGTTCCTGTAGCGGAGATGATCGGGAAAGGCGACTATGCATATGCAATCCCGTTCTATGGCGAACGGCGGCCGATGCTGATCGATCTCGCCTTCAAGGATGATCTTGAGCTTCAATCCCGGTATGATCTCCTGAAGGAGATGCCTGATGCGATTGAGGCTGAGACGAAATACGCACAGCCAAAGGGGGAGGATCGCATCCTTTGGGCAAGGGTATCCCCGCTGTACAACCGGAACGGGGAGTATAGTGGTGCGATTGAGACGATAAGGGATATAACACAACGTAAAAAACGTGAAGAGGCAATTGCCAGAAGCAAACATCTTCAACAGCTTATCCTTGCATCAGTCCCCGATATCCTGATCCGGTGCAATGCCGAGGGGAGGTATCTTGATATCCTGACACCTGATGATGAGCGGCTTGTGCTGCCACGAGATGAAGTGATCGGAAAGACCGTCACCGAGGTGACATCTGAGGAGATTGGCGGAAGGGTTATTGCGGCGATTCGCCTTGCCCTTGAGACAGGGGAGTTGCAGGCGATTGAGTACCCCCTCACAGTTCCTGCCGGAACGCTCCATTTCGAGGCACGTATTGTACCCTATGCTGATGATGAGGTGATTGCTCTCATCAGGGATATAACCACTCAAAAGGAGGCAGAGGATGCGCTCCATGAGCGGATCAAGGAACTCTCCTGCTTATACCAGATCTCAGCTGCAATCGAGCATTTCAACCTCACGGAAACAGAGGTGCTCCGAAAAATCCTTGAGATCATCCCGGAGGGTTTCCAGCACCCGGAGAAGACTCATGTCCGGATCACAATCGATGATTCCATCTACACGGACACCGGCTATACATTGACGAATTGCTCTCTTGTCCGTGAGATCCCCATTCACCAGCAGGCTGGTGGTACGATCACCGTCTGCTTTGATGATGAGTATGAGCCCCTTACAGAAGAATCCGTCATGCTCAGGATCATTGCAGAGCAGATCGGCCGATATATCGAACGGGTAAGAAATGTTGAGAGGCTTCAACAGAAGAATGAGGAGCTCGCAGGTGCTGAAGAGGAGCTCAGATCCCAGTTTGATGAGCTGGTGGCAACCCAGCAGCAGCTCCGGGAGAGCGAGGAATATACCCGAACTGTACTTGATAATCTCCCGATAGGCGTTGCTGTGAATTCGGTTGATCCAGAAGTGAACTTTGAGTACTTCAACGAGAACTTCTTCAGAATCTACAGGACAACGGCAGATGCCCTCAAAAGCCCTGATGCCTTCTGGGATGTCGTCTATGAAGATCCGCACTTCCGGAGTGAGCTGAGAGAACGGGTGACATCAGATTCGATCAGCGGCGATCCGGATCGAATGGTGTGGGAGGATATCCCGATTACCCGGGAAGGGGAGAAGACGACCTATATTAGTGCGAGAAATATTCCGGTTCCGGGGAAAGATCTGTGGATCTCAACAGTCTGGGATGTGACGGGCAGGGTGGAGGCGGAAAGGGAGATTCAACACCGTCTGGCATTTGAGAGTATGATCTCCGGTATATCTTCACGTTTTGTAACAGAATCTGATGTCGATATCGCAATCAACAAAGCACTCGGTGATATCGGTGAATACTGTGGAGCATCCCGCTCATATGTTTTTCTGATTGCTCCTTCTGGAGAAGAGATGAGCAATACGCATGAATGGTGTGCTGATGGGGTTCCCCCGATGATTGAGACGCTCCAGAAGAATCCGACCAATCTCTTCCCCTGGTGGATGGAACAGCTGAGAATGGGTGAGAGCATCCATCTTCAATCCCTTGATGATCTTCCTCCTGAAGCAGCAGCCGAGAGGGCGATATTGGAGCTGCAGGGTGTCAAGTCATTGATTGTTCTGCCTCTTCTCATACGATCCGGATTAGCCGGTTTTATCGGTTTTGATAATGTTGGAGGAACGAAAGACTGGACCGAGAAGGATGTTCATCTTCTTAAACTCTCCTCTGAATTGATCGGATCTGCATTGGAACAAAAGCAGGCAGAAGAGCAGATCCTCCTTCATATCGGGCGGACAGAGGCGCTCCTTGCACTCCACAGGATAGCAGGTTCGACAGAAGGGGAGCTGATGGATTCTGCCCTCAATGCCAGCCTTCGGATGACCGATAGCCGCTATGCCTTCATCGGGCTCATGAATGAAGATGAATCGGTCATGACGGTGCATGCATGGTCACATGATGTGATGGAGGGTTGTCGTGTCGGAGGTACGCCAATTCAGTATCCAATTGAATCTGCCGGTGTCTGGGGTGAGTGTGTCAGAACCCGCACTCCTACCATCATCAATGACTATGCAGCTCCTCATCCTGCAAAACATGGATTGCCGGAAGGGCATCTTCCGATCTCCCGGTACCTGGGTGTTCCAATCCAGCATGGTTCCCGGATCGTCGCTATCATTGCTGTTGCCAATAAGGAGGATGATTACCTGGACGATGATGTCTCTGCACTGGTGACACTTGGGAATCTGATGGGCGAGCTGATCTTCCGGCAGCGTGCTGAGGCTGCTCTCCAGGAGAGCGAAGAGAAGTACCGGCTGCTTGTTGAGAACCAGCAGGATCTGGTTGTAAAGACCGATAATGAGGGAAAAATCCTCTATGCTAACCCTGCATACTGCCGTCTCTTCGACAAAACCGAGGCTGAGATTCTTGGCACTCACTTCATGCCGCTTGTCCACCCTGATGATCAGGAAGTGGTTGCGGCGGCGGTTTCCCGGCTCTTTGAACCTCCTTATGAAACCTCATATGAAGAGCGGGCAGAAACACGATATGGATGGCGTTGGATTGCGTGGACGGCGAAGGCGTGGCAGGACGATCAGGGGCAGATCATCGCACTCGTTGGAACCGGGCGGGATATCACCGAACAGAAAGAAGCAGAGGAGAAGCTACGTCAGTTCGACTGGATCGTGGAAAAAGAGCTCCCGCCAGCCGAAGCCTCCACCGGTGAATCGCCACCGGTTTATGGGGATGTGACCCTCCTCAACACGAGCCGCATCATCCTTGATGGCATCGGGGTAGATCATCTCGCCCGGATGGCTACGGATGTTATGCTCCTTCTTGATACTTCGCTCGCCGTCTATGAATCAAACGGCGACTATGCATACGGCGTCTTTAAGTCATCCTGGTGCCGGTTCCTCGACGAAGCGGCTTTCAGGCTCTGCGGGGTAGAGGATGCAGAGCAGGCGCTCTCCTCAGGGAGATGGCTCTGCCATGAAAACTGCTGGAATGAATCTGCAAAAACCGCAATGGAATCCAGAGTGCCGACTGATATCGAATGTGTCGGAGGGATCAGGCTTTATGCAGTCCCGATCTTTGCAGGGGGAGAGGTGATTGGTGCGGTCAACATCGGGTACGGGAATCCGCCAAAGGATGATGCCACCCTGCGTATGCTTGCCGGGAAGTATAAAGTCAGCTTTGATGAGCTTCATAAGAAGGCAAATGCCTATAAGCCACGCCCCGATTTTATTATTGAACTTGGGAAGAGGCGATGCCAGTACATGGCAGAGATGATCGGCGGGATCATTGAGCGGAACCGGGCAGAAGAATCACTCATCCTGAAGAATGCTGCCATAGAATCTTCGATCAATGGTGTTGCCATTGCTGATCTCTCTGGTATTCTCACCTATGTCAATCCTGCCTTCCTTGCGATATGGGGATATGATACTCCTGATGAGGTTATTGGACGGCATGTTGTCTCATTCTGGCGATCTGAGGAGGCTGCGGCGCAGGTGGTTGATATGATCCAGCGGCATGGGTACTATAGCGGAGAGATGGAGGGTATTGTGGAGAATGGAACCTCAGTTCCCATCCAGCTTCAGGCGGGCATCGTTCATGATGCCTCCGGCACCGCTGTCGCCATGATGGGATCATTCATCGATATCACTGATCGAAAGAGATCCGAAGATGCACTGAAGAAGAGTGAAGAGCGGTACCGGTATGTATCCACCATCATCACGGATTTTGCCTATTCATGTCTGAAGGAAGATGGAGGTGACTACCAGATAGACTGGATGGCAGGTGCTACTGAGCAGATCACCGGGTATGGGATCGACGAGGTGATTGCTGAAGGGTGCTGGGGCTTCATGATCCATCCTGATGACTGGCAGATCTTTGAAGATTCGATCCTCTCACTTCCTGAAGGCGAGTCCTCGGAATGCGATCTCAGGATCATCAGAAAGGATGGTAACATCAGGTGGCTCTCTGCGGAAACCCGGTGTATCCATGATGAAACCGGCAGGAGCCGTATCTATGGCGGCTGCCGTGATATCACCGAGGAGAAGACTGCCCGCCTTGAGCTTGAGCAGAACCAGGCACGGCTTGAGCTTGCTATGGAGGCGGGTGGTATCGCCTGGTGGGAGATGGACTGCCTTACAGGAGAGGTCGCGTTCAGCCCACGGAAAGCAGAGATGCTCGGCTATTCTCCGGATCAGTTCTCCCATTATACCGACTTCACAGGACTCCTGCATCCTGACGACCATGAGATGGCGATGGAGGCGATGCGGGATCACCTGGAGGGGAGAGCAGAACGATATGAGGTTGAATATCGAATCCAGAGTAGCGAAGGTGCCTACCTCTGGTTCCGGGATACCGGAGCGGTAACAGAGCGGAATAAGGAAGGCGCTCCCCTGAAGGTGGTAGGGCTTGTTGTCAATGTCACTACAATGAAAGACGCTGTCGAGGCCCTGCGTGAGAGTGAAAAACGGTTCAAAACACTCTTTATGGGCTCCCCCGTTTCTATCATTATCCATGACAGGGATACCGGCGAGATCATAGATGCGAATCCCAAAGCCTGTGAAAGTTATGGTTGCTCTTCAGTTGAAGAACTAAAAGCACATGACTTCTGGCTGGACTCACCCTACTCTTTCGAAGATGCATTGAAATATATCCGGAAGGCCGCATCCGAAGGGCCGCAGGAATTTGAATGGCTCAACCGTTCTGTGAGTGGAGAATTCTTCAGGGAGCAGGTTCGTTTGTCGTCGGTGGTCATCAGTGGAGTGAAACGCATCCTTGCTACGTCTATTGATATCACCGAACGCAAAAAGGCGGAGATGGCCCTGCGGGAGAGCGAGGCCCTGCTCAGTACAGCCGGACGAATGGCACGTTTTGGCGGGTGGAGTATCAATCTCAATGAAAACAGGGTGATCTGGTCTGATGAGGTGGCGAGGATTCATGGCATGGAGCCGGGTTATTCTCCGTCCCTGGAAGAGGGGATCAGCTTCTATGCCCCTGAATGGAAAGAGAAGATAACACGTGTCTTTGGCGATTGCGTCCGAAATGGCAGTCCCTATGATGAGGAGATGGAGATCATCACCAGATCAGGAGAGCGGAGATGGGTGCGAGCCACCGGAGAAGCGATTATGAACGAATACGGCAGGATCATCGGGGTGCATGGAGCGTTTCAGGACATTACACAGAGAAAGGAGGCTGAGGAGGCATGGAAGAAGGCATATGCACAGATCGAGGATAATATGGTGCAGTTCTCGGTTCTGAATGACCAGATCAGAAACCCGCTCACAGTGATCATGGCATTAGCCGATCTTGAAGGAGGGGAGTCTGCGGAGAAGATCATGGAACAGGTGAAGGCAATTGATCAGATCGTCACCCTCCTCGATCAGGGGGTGCTGGAATCAGAGTCGATTCGGAAGTTTATGAGGCGGCATGATCAGCTTTCAGGCTGATCCTGATCCTCTGTTCCCGTCTCATTTTTAATTGTCCGCCAGATGCCATCCGGGACCCTTATCTCAAACCGTGCCCCCTCTCCAAAGACTCCGTTCTCGGTGATGGAGATGCCGGTTATTGAGAGGATCTCACGTGAGAAGAAGAGCCCTAAACCGGTATTTTTGCCATAGCCCCTTCGAAAGATCTTCTCCTTCTTTTCATCCGGGATTCCGGGTCCGTCATCTTCCCAGGTGATCACCAGCAGATCATCCTGCTCCTCACACTGGATTTTTACCCCGGTTGCCCCCTCTGCATAGCGGATGGTATTCTCCATCAGGTTCGAGAAGACCTTCTCGATCATCGGATCAGCAAGCACCTCATACCTGCCACAGCTCTGCCGGATCGGGATCTGATCCCCTCCGATCTCCCCGATCATCTCCTTAATATCCAGCCAGGCCGGCTTTTCAGCACCAAGATTCTCATATATCCGGGTAAACTCAATCTGGCGCTGGATCATATCTGAAGCCCAATGGATCTTCTCCAACATGGAAAGCAGCTTTTCATCACCATCTGCCTCTTTTTCAGCAAAGGAGAGGAAACCTTTCTGGACCATAATCTGGTTCAGGATATCGTGGCGGGTGATCCCTGAGAGGAGCTGGAGCTTTCTGTTCACGATCTCAAGTGCATCCTCTGCCTGCTTCCGGCTGGTGATATCAAAAATAAACCCATCAAGATACGTGATCCCGCTATCCTGAGAAAAAATCCGCCCCCGCTCCTGCACCCATCGCATGCCCCCGTCCCTGTGGATGATCCGATACTGGATATCCCATGGCTCTCTGGCAGAGAGTGATCTGTTAATCGATTCCCGGACATCTCTCCTGTCATCGGGATGGATGATACTCTCGTATGTCCGGACGGAATTTCTGATGAAGTCGGTGTATGGATGCCCGCTGATCTCCTCGATCCGGCTATTCATGTAGATCATTGTCCAGTCTTCATCAGGCAGGCACCGGTAGATGACACCGGGAACATTTGCAACCAGGGAGCGGTACCGGTTCCTGCTCAGCTCAAGTGCCTCTTCAGCATCCTTTCGCTCGCTGATGTCCATAATCTGGACAAGGTATCCTGTTATGCCCTCCTCTGGATCCTGCATCGGGGTGATCAGCACATCCAGCCAGATTGTTCCACTCCGGCTGGTTCTATAGAGGCTGTTGGCTTTGACCTTCTCAAAATCAAAAAGAACCTGGTACCGAACGGATTCTCCTGCACGAAGCCGCTCTTTATCCTCTTCTCCGACATTCGGGTCATCAAAGAGAGAAAAACCCTGGATTTCATCAACGGTCTCGATCCCAAAGAGGTTCAGGCAGGCGGGATTGGCATGAGAGAGTCTCCCCTCTGCTGTATAAAGCTCAATTCCAATCGGAGACTGATCATATATGGCATGATAGCTCCTCTCGCTCTTCCTGAGCTCGCTTTCTGCCCGCTTTCGCTCCTTCACCTCCCTGAGGGCCAGATCTCTCAATTCACGGGCTGAATGGATCTCACTATCCAGTTCGGTGACATCCTCAATAATGATCATCGCATGAAGAGGCTCACCATCTCCTCCCGGCTGTCCGATAATGGAGGTCTGCTGGATACGTGGTCTTCCGTCTGCTTTTTTGAATGGAAGAAAGGCTCCATGGAGCTGGGATGAAAAGATGGCGGGTGGTCCGCCCTCAAGCACCTGTTCAATCCGGATCCGGTATGCTGGCGAGGCGAGGCGGGGAAAGACCTCCAGCAGGTTTTTTTTGATCATCTCTTCTGCAGAAGAACCGCTCCATTCGGCAAGTGTCCTGTTCCAGACCAGGATCCTTTTCTCCCGGTCAATGACACAGATGCCGCCCGGCATCGCATCGGAGAACGCATAAAACTGATCGGAGATGGAGTTTTCTTTCCTCATTGAATGATCTCACCCGCGTATTCTCTTTGGTTCTCACGGCAGCTGTTAAGTGGTATCCCACAAGAGATACCCTTCATCTGATTGAGATGATCTCCCGGTATTTGAAAGTGATGAAAATCTGCACTTCTGCAATCTGTGTTCACCTCTTTATTTTCAGTGCCTTATATCCTTTCGCGGGAGATATACACGTGCTGGAATAGAGGAGACAGAGGTATCACCATCAGTTTACCTCCTCTTCTCCCTGAACAATGGGAGTACACCTGAGAGTACACTGAGAGTATACTAAGAGTATACTACTCCGGAGTGTACAACCAAAAAAGCAGAGAAAATAATTATCGAAAAAGGAAAATCAATCTTCTATACAGAAGAAGCTCTCTTTGAGTCTCTCTCTCTCTCTCTCTCTCTCTCTCTCTCCTCAGCTCTTCTCCGCTTCAGAATCCTTCTTCCGGTATCCTTCCAGCAGGAGCGTCGCCAGGTTCTTCACCGGCTTGTCGGTCTGCTCCTGGATATGGAACTCGCAGAAGGGACAGATGGTGACGACGATATCAGCACCTGTGGCTGCAATCGCCTCTCCCCGGAGTTTTCCAAGGGCCGCTGCCTCTTCAGGCTGGCCGGATCGCACCCCTCCACCTGCCCCGCAGCACTGGGTCGGCATCGGGATATAGTTCTCCACAACCATCGAGAGGAAGTGGCGTGGGGGCTCGCTTATTCCCTGTCCCCGGAGCAGATGGCAGGGATCGTGGTAGGTCGCCGAGATCGGGAGTTTTGCCGGGGGCTCGATTCCGGCCTTCATCATCACCTCGGTGATATCCATCACGGTAAAGGGCGTCTCATAATCGTTCTTCAGGGTCGCCCCGCACCCGGCACACATCGTCATGACAATGTCAACCCCGCGTGATGTGAATGCCTCGATATTCTTCTTCTTCAGGTCCGGCAGAATTGTTGTCTGCCCGGTCCTGATCAAGGGAGATCCGCAGCAGACCTGTTCATGAGGGATGATCACCCGGATACCGTTTCTCTTCATGACCTCCATTGCATCCAGTGCAGGCTGCGGCACACGCCCGTTGAACATACAGCCGACAAAGAACCCGATCGTCATCTTCACAGGACCGTCAGGCTCGATCACCTCGGGCACCTGTTCGAGGAAGGTTGCCTCTGTCCGCTCGACACTCCTGCCTGTCCGTTCAACGAGCTCGGCAACTGCCTGGTGGCGGGGGAGGGTGAGCCCGGCACGGTTAGCCCGTTCACGGAGCTTCTCGATCGCCTTTCCGGGAATCTTAATCTTCTTCGGGCAGACCTCGACACACCGGTGGCAGGTGGTGCAGGCAAAGAGCCCCCGTTCGATCGCCTCAGTAATCCGGTCTTTTGTATCGCGGGGGTCAAGTGCACACCGCATCTCCTGCCGCATCGCAGTCGGACCGGCAAAATCAACCACTTTCAGGGCTGGGCATACCGAGACGCAGCTTAAGCACTCGATACACTCACGGAGCGGCTTGATCAGCTCTACCTCTTCTTTCGAGAGGCCCTGCGGTGAATCCGAGGGGAGGATCGTCGCCAGCCGCTCCAGCACCGGTGCAATATCGGTTGCGAGATCCCGGATCACCGGGAGTTCAAGCGGGAGAACGATCATCCCGTCTGTTGCCTCTTCCATGCAGGCAAGGGTCGGGTTCCCGTTCACCCGCACTGCACATGAGCCACACTGCCCGGCACGGCAGCACGAGCGGTACAGGAGTGAGGGGTCATGGATTCGCCTGATCTCATCCAGTGCATCAAGCACCCGTGCACCATCATTTACCGAGACTTTGTAGGTCTCCTGGTGTGGCTCTGCATCCTTTGAGGGGTCAAACCTCTGGATGGTAAGTGTGATCTCTTTCATGCTATCCTCCTGTGCAGTTCAATTCCCCGGTATGATGGCGATATCCGGGTATGGCCATAGGGTGAATCTCCAACACTCCAACGGACAGCGCAATCAGTTCTGACATGGGCCCCCCGTGACTCCTGCCGCATCAGTGCGCCATCCAGGATCATCCCGGCAACAAGGAGCATATTCTGTGCGGTCCATGCGTCAAGGATCTCACGCCCCGATGATGCAGAGAGCGGCGAGGCTGCCAGATCCAGGATCGCCTCGCGGGTGGTGGTGAGGGCAGCGGCGGTCCGGTAGATCCCGGCACCATCCCACATTGCCAGTTTCATCCTTGCAACACAATCGGATGGCTTCATCTCACCCGCTCCGAATCTGGCGATCGTCTCTTCAACAGCTTTGATCTGTGCAGCATCGATCTTTCTCATCTGTTTTTCGGATCTCCCTGCCGCCTCTCCTGCCCGCCGCCCAAAGACCTGTGTCTCGGCAAGGGCATTGCCGCCGAGACGGTTGGCGCCATGGACGCCGCCAGCAACCTCTCCACAGGCAAAGAGGCCCGGAACGGTGGTTTCACAGTTGGGTGTGATCCTGAGTCCGCCCATCATATGGTGTGCGGTTGGGGCGACTTCCATCGGCTCCTTCCGGATATCAACGCCGAAGGCGAGGTACTGTTCGAGCATCGAGGGGAGGCGCGCCTCGATCTCTTCCGGCGCAAGATGGGTGACATCAAGCCAGACTCCGCCTCTCTCTGTCCCTCTTCCTTCGAGCACCTCGGTTGCAATCGAGCGTGCCACCACATCCCTTGTTGAGAGCTCCATCCTCTCTGGATCATACCTGGACATGAACCGCTCACCATGGACATTCTTCAGGATGCCGCCTTCACCCCGCACCGCCTCGGTGATCAGTCTTCCCCGTGCATCATAGGGATGGACTGCGCCTGTCGGATGGAACTGCACCATCTCCATATCAATAAGTTCAGCCCCAGCCCGGTACCCGAGTGCATAGCCGTCCCCGGTTCCGGCAGTCGAGTTCGTGGTGATATCATAGATCTGCCCGGCACCGCCGGTTGCGAGCACCACTGCATCTGCTGTGATTGCTCCGATCTCGCCGTCCCGTGTCGAGGTGATCGCACCACAGACACGCCCCCCCTCCGTTGCGAGTTCAAGGGCGGTGATCTCGTTTCGTATAATCACGTCAGAAGCGCGGAGCCGATCAAGGAGTGTCATCACGATCTCATGCCCTGTCCGGTCCCCTGCATAACAGGTACGGGGAAACCGCTGGCCGCCGAAGGGACGCTGGGCGATCATGCAGCTCTCCTCTGCATCGAAGACGGCACCCATCCTGATGAGATCCGCCATCCGATCCGGCGCTTCATTCACGAGCACCTCTGCTAACGCCCTGTCATTTAAGTAGGCGCCTCCTTTGAGCGTATCCTCAAGATGGCCAACAATCGTGTCCGCTTCCTTCAGAACCGCGTTATAGCCGCCTTCCGCCATCACGGTGCAGCCGCCCTTCCCTGCGATCGTCTTTCCGATCAGGATCGTCTCTCCATACTGCGCTGCTTCAAGCGCCGCCCTGATTCCGGCACCTCCGCTTCCTATTACAAGAACGTGGCAATCCTCCGTCGTAATCACACCCATCGTATTATAATGATCTGCCGTGAAATAACTTAAAATACATCGTGGGGTTTGGTGAGCCAGAAATGAGGCTTGTTATGAAATTTGGCGGCACATCGGTTGGAGATGAGCAGGCTATCGCCCGCGTGGTCGATATCCTGAAGACCCACCGGGAGAGGGGAGATGAACTTGCGGTTGTAGTATCGGCGATGACCGGTGTAACAGATCAGCTCATCGCCACTGCTGAGGAGGTCGTCACCTCATCCGGGAACCCCCCGATCGAGCAACTGATTCATGCGCTTCGATCACGGCATATGAAGGCACTCGAGGTGGTTGCCCCTGACTCGCTTGAAGAGATCGGGGTGTACATCGATGATCGGCTTCTGAAGCTGAAGCATATCTTGACAGCCCTTCATACACTCAGGGAACTGACACCGAGATCACGGGATTATATTGTATCGTTTGGTGAGCGGCTCTCTGCCCCCGTCGTCTCGGCGGCACTGAACCAGGCGGGGATCCCCTCAACCGTGCTGGATGGGTGCGAGGCGGGGATCATTACGAACTCCTGCCATGGGGGCGCGGTTGCCCTTCCTGAAAGCTATACCCGCATAAAGAGCCGTGTTCTGCCCCTCCTTCCGGACTGTGTTCCGGTGATCATGGGATATATGGGATGCAGCGAACAGGGGTATGTGACCACCCTCGGCAGGAGCGGTTCAGATTATACCGGATCGATCATCGGTGCCGGTATCAATGCGGATGAGATCTGGATCTGGACCGATGTCGATGGCGTGATGACGACTGATCCGCGGATGATCCCCGAAGCACGGGTGATACCCTCCATCTCGTTCCTCGAGATGATGGAGCTCTCCTATTTCGGTGCGAAGGTGCTCCACCCGAAATCGATTGAACCTGCGATGATGAGCGATATCATGGTCCGGGTGAAGAATACCTTCAATGCGTCTGCCGCAGGCACAGCCGTTGTCCAGACGGCACACCGTGAGAAACGTGTGGTGAAGGCGATCTCGATCATCCGGAAGGTGGCGCTTCTTACAATTGGTGGTGCGCAGATGGCTGGGCGTCCCGGTGTTGCAAGGGCAATCTTCTCGGCACTTGCAGAACGTGAGGTGAATGTGATGCTCATCTCACAAGGGTCGTCTGAGGCGAATATCACTCTCGTGATCGACGAGGATCACCTGATGAATGCGGTGGAGGGGCTCACCGAGATCCAGAAACGGGGATATGTCCGGGAGATCACCTTTGACAAGGATATCGTCGTCATCGCTGTCGTCGGTGCCGGGATGGCGGGCACCCCCGGCACAAGCGGGCGGATCTTCTCTGCCCTTGGAACAGCCGGGGTGAACGTGATGATGATCACACAAGGGTCATCTGAAGTGAATGTCTCGTTTGTCGTGAAGGAAGGGGATGGCCAGCGTGCCGTCAAGGTGCTCCATGATGAGTACCGCTTATCGGAGGCTTGTAATGAGTAATGCAACATACCGTGATGCCGGTGTCGATATCGATCTTGAAGCAGAAGCAGTAAAAGCGCTGATCGGATCGCTCTCGTTCCGCCGGAAGGGAGAGTTCGGGATGGCCGGGGATCTCGGCCATTTCGCAGGACTCATCGATTTTGGCCCCTATCTCCTTGCCCTCGCAACCGATGGTGTCGGGACCAAGATGCTGGTTGCCGATGCCCTCTCCGACTGGTCAACAGTCGGAATCGACTGTATTGCGATGAATGTGAACGATCTCTATGTGATGAACCTTGAACCGGTGGCATTTGTCGATTATATCGCCACCGACTCCCTTGATCCCTCGAAGATGAAGGAGATCGGATCCGGCCTGAACGAGGGTGCCCGGCAGGCGAATATGAATATCGTCGGAGGCGAGACTGCAACCCTCAAAGGGCTTGTGAATGGCCTCGATCTCGCAGGGACCTGTCTTGGGGTTCAGAAACGCGAGATGGTGATCACCGGATCAGCCGTTGCTCCCGGGGACCTGATCGTCGGCCTGCCGTCAAGTGGCGTCCATTCGAACGGTTTCTCGCTTGCCCGGAAGATCGCCCTTGAAAATGGCGGGTACGATGCGGTTCTCCCGGATGGCAGAACTGTTGGTGAAGCCCTCCTCACCCCGACCCGGATATATGCTGAGGTGCTCTCCATCTGCCGTGCCTGCGAGGTGCATGGGATGTGCCATGTGACAGGCGGCGGGCTCCTGAACTTCCTCAGGGTCGGGCCGTTCGGCTTCAGTTTCGATGACCCGATGCCGGTTCCCGGGATCTTCTCCTGGCTTGCAGGGAAGGGTAATGTCACTGAAGAAGAGCTCTACCGGACCTTCAATATGGGGATGGGTTATGCCTTTATCGTCCCGGAGGCGAGTGCCAAAACTATCCTGAAGATGGTTCCCGGCTCAGCCGTTGTCGGGCGTGTTGTTCCTGAGCGTGGCATCTGGCTGAAGGGAAAAGAGATCAGGTGAACCCTCCCTGAAATCCCTTTTATAGTATCAGCTGTGTATCTTCAGCTATGAAGGTACCTTCTCTTATCATTCTTCTCCTCCTGCTCGTCTCTGCTGCCGGATGTGCAGCATCTGCTCCGGTTGCCGATCTCCCTGCCACTCCGGCGGGCAGCTATCCCGTTCCCCCCGAATATATCTCCGAGGCGACGATCACCCTGGTTCAGCCCGCGGCACTTGTCAGTTCCCCTTATACGGATCGTGGTTTTTCTGCCGCCACCACCGCATCTATCTCCTGGTGGCTCTCGCCTGATTTCTATGATAATACGAATCTCTACCGGAGATATCTCCGGTCAACAGAAGCGGAACAGTCGGCATATCCGGGAGAGCAGCAGATATTCTTTGGGTTCATAACTGAACATCTTGATCTGGCGATTACCGAATCGGATACCGATGAAGAGATCATCCTCTTCCGTGGCATCTCACCCGGTTTTGCAGAAACCGTCCTCTCGAATGCGGCATATGATGAGGCGGCATTTGCGTCTACTTCCTATGATCTCACCATCCCTCTCATCACCTACGGGAGCAGTGGGGATGACGGGTACAGTAATATCCTCCTGCTGAGCCGATCTCCGGGAGATCATCTCCTCTACATCAACGAAGGTGAACGGGAGATCCTCCTGCCACGGGATCTCACCTGGCAGGTTGTTATGGTGACAGAGATAGGGGATCTCTCAATTGAATCCGATTTCCCCCTCTTCTCAAATGGTGAGATGCATGAATCGGTACAGCATGTCCGGCTCATCACCATCGTGGAGCGGGAATCATGATGAGGGAGGAACACGATCCCAAGGCCGATCCGAAGTGCGAACAGCCTCAGAAGACCCGATCCCGTTTTGTCATAGAGGAGGGAGATGCCCGGATCACCGGTTGCCGTTCACCGGATGAGGCAGAGGTGAAGGAGGGGGAACGGCTCCTCTCGAAAGTGCTCAGGAGAAGAGAACTGATATGATCTCATCTTCTGATTTATCTGCAGGGAACCCGCCATACTCCTTTTTCAAGTACCCCGTAAGAATAACAGGAAGGAAATACTGCGTTTTTTGGGATTGATATTATGGAAAAGGAACATGTTGTCGAAGAGGGGTCTCTCTTCTGTGCCATCTATCTTGATTACGAGAACCTCGCAGTCTCTGCCGGGCAGTCCTATCCTGCACTGGATACTCCCCTCTCGCTGGGTCCGATCATCGATTATGCTGCATCGCTTGGAGATATCTGCATCAGGAAAGCCTATGCGGACTGGTCGGTGGGTGAGTGTGCGGCAGATGTGAAGAAGCTCGTCAAGTACGGGTTTGAGATGCGGCATCTCCCCCAGACGAGTGCCCGGGGAAAGAACGGTGCGGATATGGATATGGCCCTTGATGTCCTTGAGGATATGATCCTGCTTCCGCATATCGGCCTATTTATCATCGGGTCCGGCGACACCGATTTCATTCCCCTGATCCGCAGGCTTCGTGCACGGGGAAAGATGGTCTATGTGATGGGTTTTGATAATTCTGTCGGGAGTGTCATCAAGGAGAACTGTACAAAGTTCCAGTCGCTTGACGAGCTCCTCGGCCTGAATGCCTCTTCCGGCATTGATCCCGCACTGGATGACGACCCGGCGCTTATCGAAGGCGACCGGATCGCAGCACGTGAACTTCTGATCCGGTTTGTAAAGACGAGAACCGATGAAGGTCCGGTGTTTCTCTCGGATCTGAAGAACCAGCTGATCAGGATCAATCCCGCCTTCTCAGAGAAGAAAATTGGATTCTCCTCATTCAAGAAATTCATCGAATCGCTCGAAGGTGATGTGGTGGAAGGGATCATCACCGACCGGAGAACCGGCCATCCCCTTGTCACCCTCCGCGATCTGGATGAGATTAATTCCGTCCATGTCGATGCAGATGAATGCCTGGCGACCTGTTTGACCTCCCGCCTCCGGTTCATCGGTGATCGGGCTGTCCGCACCCAGATCTTTGAGCAGATCCTTGCTCTCTTCAAGGACAAGCGGCCACGATCCATCCATGAGATCGCTGCTGCCATCCACCCGAAGATCGATCAGTCGGTCTCAAAAGCAACCTTAAACCGGGTCCTCTTCGGCCTTGGTGGTGAAGGACGTGTCTTCCGGTACTACAGGAAAGATCCTATGGTTCCGCCGATCGATTCGCCGCAGGTTTTAAACGAGTCCGTCAGGACTGTTGCCGATATAGAGGTGGTCTATCTCGCATCCGCCCGCGATGCTGTCAAGCGGATCTTCCCTGATATGGATGATACCGAGGTTGAACGGGTCGTCAGGTAATATCAGTAGTCCTTTTGGGAAAACCCGTAGCTCCACGTCAGACCCGGCGATACGATCCCTTCGGGATATGGATGGCGAAACGGGCCCCCTTGCCGGGGATACCCTCTTCAGTGATACTCATCCCGGTGATTGAGAGGATCTCGCGGGAGAGGAAGAGGCCAAACCCGGTATTGGTATAGTATCCTCTGACAAAGATCGCCTTCTTCTTATCTTCCGGGACCCCCGATCCATCATCTTCACAGAGAATGGCGATTCCGCCATCCTGGTTACGGCTCGAAAAGGTGATACGCGTGATCTCCCCGCCATGTCGGATTGCATTCTCGATTAAGTTGTAAAAGACCCTCTCGATGAGTGGATCGGCATAACATTCGATATCCTGAACCTGTACCTCTATGGATACTTCTGCATGGTTCAGCTGGGACGATGCGTTCTCCACAAGATCACGGATATTGAACCAGCCGGGCTTCGTGATCCCGACATTCTGGTAATCACGGGTGAACTCGATCTGCCGCTGGATTGTCTTTGCCTGGGTGAGCGATTTCTGAATAAACTCCTCTGTTGCCGGTGTTGCCTCTTCCATCGCAAAACCCAGGTATCCAAGGAGGGCTGTCACCGAGTTGAGGATATCATGGCGGGTGATGCTTGAGAGGAGGTTCAGTTTGGTATTGGCAAGGCGGATCGCCTCTTCTGCCTTCTTCCAAGGATCAAAGTTGATCACGATCCCGGTAAGGGTTGCCGGGCTCCCGTCAGGATTCCGCCTGGTAACCATCCCCCGGTCATAATACCAGAGGTGCCCCCCATCTATCGTTTTTATCCTGTATTCGGCTTCATATAATGCTTTTTTTCCGGTGAGATGATCCCGCATGGCATCCATTGTCTTCTCATGATCATCGGGATGGATCAGATCGGTTATCTCATAGACGGTATTGGGAAAATCAGATGGGTCATACCCAAGCATCGTTGCCTTTTCAGGGCTGTAATCGACGTGGCCTGTTGCCACATCCCATATCCACCATGCAAGACTTCCTGCAGCAAGTGCAGTCTCGATCTGCCCTCTTCCCCCCTCTTCTTTCTCCATAGCCATCTTTCTTCCTCGCTGATGCTACTGTATCTGGATCGGTATAGATAATTGATTCGCTAAAAAAGGTGATGGTGCAGTCGGCCTGTTCCGGATAATCCGTTCATCGCCGGGCAGTCTTCTTCCCTTTCGCCTTGGCGCTCTCTTCTTTTCTGCGCTTGACTGCCTTCTTTGTCTCCTGCCTTGCCTCCCGCACGGGAGCTGTCTCCCCCTCCGGCAGTTCTCCTTCGATCAGCTCAACCGAGGATTCTTTTGTCAGGAGCAGATGGTATGCATCGTATTTTTTATGGTGCCTGACAAGCACCCGGTTGAACCTGAGAACCGATCCATATGCTGCCTGACGGAGTGCCGCATTCTCTTCGGTTATATGGTAGGCGGGGAGTGCTGCATATGCCTCGCGTCTTCCGGTGCCGTCACAGATCCGGTAGAGGAAGGTGCCGGAATCGCCGATATTCTCTGAGATCTTTGATGCAATGATATTGATCTTCTTCTCTTCATGACGTGACAGCCGGGATATCCGCTCAGCTTTGGTGCCGGGTGGGACACGGTAGCTAATCTTTTTTCTTCCATCTCTTCTGTGGATCGCAAACGCGGTCTTGATATCGGTGTTATAGAATCGGAACGGCTCATCGCTATCTGCCACCGCATTCATCAGCCGTGTCGGTGCCACCTCGGGTAGGGCGATAAAGCTCCAGCACCGCTCCACCAGGCAGGGCACACCCCGGATATCATTACAGGGGGCATATATCGGAAGGCCACGTTCTTTCAGGCGGCGGGAGAGATCGCGGAGCGCGGTTGCGTTTGCGAGATCAGCGGGCTCGCAGATGAGGAGCGTCCCGTTCTCCCGGAGTCTCCCGGCAAGCCGCATAACGGTCTCTTCACGGATCATCGGATCATGAATCTCATTGAGTACATTGGCACAGACGATCAGGTCAAAGGGGCCTTCAGGGAGGGGTGACTCCGGGTTTGTAATATCGGTTGCCGATGGCGGAGGAGCCGTTACTCCTCTGTTCTTCTCTGAAATGGATATTGCTATACTCTTATATGCCTCGATGAACTCGCCTGCCTGCTCTATCGCATGGATGGTTGCCCGGCATCCCGGCATATCGTTTAAGAGTGAGGCAAGGGCGAGTGTTACTGTTCCCGGACCGGATCCGACATCAAGGACTGCCATCCTCCGGGGAAGCAGGCCGTCATTCATCAGTTCCCGGAGGAGATGGCGCATCTGGATGTAATAGACCGGAAAATGGTAGGCGAGATAGGCGAAGATGCTGTATCCGGTTGTGTACCTGATGACCCGTTCATCCCCTTCCTTCCAGTAGGAATCTTTCTGGGCAATGATCGCCTCCCGTATCCGGTCAAGGGTGGCAGGATCGCTCCATGGCTTTCCGGTTTTTGCGGTGATGAACGATTCTATGGCAGTCTGAACGGGAGATTCAACCTTCCGTATTTCAGGCGTAGCCGGTGGCGGGCATGGATCTGCCTGCTTCCACCTGATGATCAGATCCAGACCTTCCTTCACCATCTCGCACCCGCTCTCTGGCAGGAGGGGGAGGATCTCACTGAGCATATGCTGGTGCCCTCGTGGATCGTTCGCTTCTGCAAAGAATGAGGTGAGTGAAAATACCGGCCGCTCTTCCGTCCAGCGGATGAATCTTCTCCTGTTTGTCTCGTCTGTCATCTGATCCTCCTGTACAATCGGATTGCAGGAGTGATGAAACCCACAGGTGGTGAATGGTGGGTATATCTGTTTCTGACTTGTGCATCAGATCAGGAGCAGGGCAACCCCGAAAACCACACACCCGGCAACAGCAAGCGGGATGGTGAATGTCTTCACCGTCTCCGCAACACTCTGGCATGCTGTTCTGTTCACGAGCCAGAAGAAGGGATCGCTTGCATAGCTGATCACCATCGTTCCGGCGGCGATCATCAGGAAGAGGGCAGATGCCGGGATCAGGTGAGGGATCGCAGTTCCCGCAATGATATCCGCGGTGATGACAGCAGTAACGAGCCGGGAGCCCTGTGCGGTCTGGATGAAGCATGCCAGGATGAATGGGATGATTGCAAGCGGGATCATTACTCCAAGGAGGTCAGCGACATCTGTAGGGAACGAACTGGCCGCGATCACCCCTCCGAGGGCACCGGCGCCACAGAGATCAAAGATGATCACACCTGCATGCTTTGTCCCCTCACCAACCGCCTCTCTATGCAGACTTCTCGCAATCAGGAGCACCGCAACTGCCGCTCCGGCAAGGAGAGCAACCGGAAGGATCACGTCTGCACCCACCCCGGGTATCATAAATCCGGTGACGATGATTCCGATCGGCACGATAAGGGGTGCCCAGGCAGCAGCTCTTCCCAAACCTCCCTCTTCTCTCTCCTGTGTCTCCTCCATCCGTATGCTGCGCCCTAAAAGGAGAATCATCAGCAGAAGGAGGATCAGGGAGAGGGGAATTGTGATCCGGTTTAATCCGGGATCCGTTGAGAAGACCTGCATGAGAGTTGTCATCACAGGTGCCGGTGCGATCAGGACAAAGGAGAGCACCGATCCGCATGCGACGAGGGAGAGGAGTACCCCTGTCCTCTTCGGATCAGCTGATCTGCCTTTCATCAGTGGTGCAAGGACAAGAAAAGGGGTGATCGCGCACATAAAGGGGACTGCAAGGAGCCATCCGGCAAGCCCGGAATGCATCGCAGGGCGTCGTGATATCGCGGCCAGATCTGCTTGTATCTTCTCTATCCCACCCCCTTTCACCAATGAAAAGGCGATGATCGAGCCGCCCCAGACTGCGACGCCGAGGATGGCAAAGATCCGTCCGGCACCTGCACTTGCGGCATTGATGACGGTCTCAAGAGGAAGTCCTGCAAGCAACCCAAATCCAATGGCTGCACTGAAGAGAACAGGAAACGGAGGGATTCGAAAATATGCTGTCGCTATTGTGATAGCAAGGATACAGATGAGAAAAGCGGAGAGGGTCTCCACCTATTTTTCACTCCTCTTCGGGGACAAATGATGCAATTCTTGCCGCATCAGATACAATTGCACTGTTCCCTGAAGGATCCTCGATGATCAGGGTGAATGGTATCTCTCCTTCTTTTGCATTTGCGAGGGTTTCAAGCCCCTCAAGTGCGGCCCGCCGTTCCTCATCGTCTGCTGAAAGAAGGGTGGTTCTGATCGCGTCCTCGACACGTGCCAGTACTCCCTCGACATTCGAGACGAACCCGAGGCATGCGGGTCCCGGGTTGATAGATATGCCAAGTTCTGGTATCTCGATTCTTGCAGAGGTTGACCTGGCGACACGGACAGAGAGATCGTCTGCTGTTCTGACATCAAACTCATATCGTACCGGACCGCGATCAGTGAGGATCAACGTATCCGTAAGACGAAAGCCGCACGCCTCACAGAGACCACACATCAGGAGAATATCGGAGAAGAAGGGGATATTCTCGGTCTGATAAATATATTCTATCTCTTCTCCACAGAGCGGGCAGGGGCCGGAGAGGGCCTGTTTCACCTAGTTGCCTCCACCGATCTTCTCCCGTGATATCTTCACTGATGTTGGCGTGATGACGACATAGCGCTGGTCGCCAATGCCGATGATATCGCCGTTCACGTCCCGTGCGACATCCTTTAAGTCCTTCATCACCCGCTCAAAGGTGATCTTGTCGAGCTTGAGCTTCTGGATGTCAATGATCACAATGTTGTTGTTGTACACCTCGTCTTTGACTCGTGGTGTATCCTTGAGGTCGTTAATTGTTGCAATCTTGACATACATCAGAGCAGGCTCCTCCCCTGCTGCTGCATCCTCATATGCAGCGAGGTCGAGGTCCATGTACTCCTCTTCCTTAGGGGTGGCACCCTTTCCGCCAATGATGGAATCAAGAAATCCCATGTAGAATCCTTTCTATTGGTAGTTATTAATTCTATCCTTATATCTCCAGGTTCCAGATCGCGTCGCCCACATAGTGGATATTCTTCGCAATCTTCCCCTTCTCCATTGCGCGAATCTCATCAGCGTCATAGAGTGCTATGACAACTGCAAGCGGTTTTCCATGGCGTTCCTCAACGATAAGCGCTGGTTCTCCCTTCCTGATGTCATTTGTCACTGAAATGACACCGGGGCGCATCACATCAGCCCCGTTTACCATGAATGAAACGGCTCCTGAATCAACAGTGATGCGGCGGGCAGTGAATGGCCGGAGATGCGCACCCCTCAATGTTGGAAATGCCCAGTTGTCACGGGAGATCAGGAGCGGTTTTTTATCGATTAGGAAAATGGAGAGATCTGCATCGGTCTCGGCACGTTCGATGGATGTGGTGTCAAAGAGTGATGCCTCTTCTCCAAGAGCTCTTTCGATCATCTGTTTGATCCCGGCAACCTGGCTCTTTTTAATTGCATGCCGCTTTCGAATCGTGATATCAGCCATGATGGATTCTCCTGTACTATCCACTCCCAGGGAACTAAAGGATTTCCAATGGGTGCGCTATCTTTAAGTCGAACCGGGGCGCATATATGGTTACTCTCCAGGGAGATGCAAAGGGATTTTTATGACCAAACGACCGCTTGATATTCTGGAACAGGTCTTAAACAGGGAACCGGTGTTCATCTCGCTGAAAGGCGGACGAGAAATCCGTGGAATACTTCAGGGATATGATGTTCATATGAACCTCGTTCTTGATCGTGCAGAAGAAGAGACGGAAGATGGCGTTGTCAAACTGGGAACGCTGATCGTCCGTGGTGACAATGTGATCTATATATCCCCTTCAATCGAATAATAAAGGTGATTTACCATGTCGAAAGGAACTCCATCGAAGGGTCTGCGCAACAAGCATTCCCATATTGTATGCAGGCGTTGTGGCCGGAATTCGTACCATGCACGCCATAAGATTTGTTCAGCATGTGGATTCGGACGGAGCGCCCGGATGCGCTCGTATGCCTGGACCAGCAAGAAACCATTGAGAGCAACACATTAAGGCTCGTACATCATGTGCGGCATTGTCGGCATTGTTGACACAGGGGGGGTATCGTTTCCCCTGTATTATGCCCTCTATGCCCTTCAGCATCGAGGGCAGGAGAGTGCCGGAATCAGCACATTTGATGCTGGCACACTCTTTAAACATAAGTCTCAGGGTCTTCTCTCAGAAGTCTTCAACCGGGATATTCTTGAAGAGCTTCCCGGATCGGTTGGGATCGGTCATGTCAGGTATCCGACAACCGGTGAGAACCGCCCGGAAAATTCCCAGCCATTGAACTTTTCTCTTAAAGGGCATCACTTCTCTATTGTTCATAACGGCAATCTCGTCAATAACAACGAGCTTGTTGCAGAATATGAAGAACAGGGTCATATATTTGCAACAACCACGGACTCCGAGGTGATTGCTGCAGTTATCGCGCGTGAACTGACGCTCTCCGGATCCATGGAGGATGCCATTCTCCTCTGTATGAGGAAACTGGAGGGTTCCTATTCTGTTATCACTCTGCTTGATGACACCCTCTTTGCGTTCCGGGATCCACTGGGTATCAAGCCGCTCTGTATCGGGAAGACCGATAACGGGTACATGGTTGCATCCGAGAGTGTTGCACTGGACGCTCTGGGCGCAATATTCATCCGTGATCTCCGGCCCGGCGAACTGATCAAAATCGATAAAGGTGGTATCTCGTGCCGCCAGATCACCAAAACCAATCATACTGCATTCTGCCTCTTTGAGTACATCTATTTTGCACGATCCGATTCTGTGATCGACGGTGTCCTCGTCTATGATGTCAGGAGAAAGATTGGCGAGATGCTCCATCAGGAAGCGTCGGTTGACGCTGATATCATCTCGCCGGTACCAGATTCCGGGACTTCGCTTGCGGTTGGATACTCTGAGGCATCCGGCATTCCATTCAAGGAAGGTCTGATAAAGAACCGTTATATCGGGCGGACCTTCATTATGCCAACCCAGAAGCTGCGCGAGAATGCGGTGCGCATGAAACTGAACCCGGTACGTGGGCATATCAAAGGAAAATCGGTTGTGCTTGTCGATGATTCGATTGTCCGTGGCACAACGTCCCGGAGGATCATCGAACTGGTTCGGGAATTTGGTGCCCGCGAGGTTCATTTCAGGGTGGGCTCACCGCCTGTTGCCGCCCCCTGTTACCTGGGTGTCGATCTGCCGACGCGGAAGGAGCTGATCGCACATAACCGGGCAACTGATGAGGTCTGTTCCTGTATCTCCGCAGACTCGCTCCATCATATCTCGCTTGAGGCGCTGATTGCGGCAACAGGAATCGATGTGTCAGATTTCTGTACAGGATGTCTCACAGGATGTTATCCTGTCGCCATTCCTCACGAAAAATCAGAATGCCGCCATGTGGACTTTATCCATGGGTCATACCAGACACGGCTCGATTTCTGATCTTTTTATTTTTGGGGGTTTATGGCTCCCCACCGCCCCGTCCCCGTCCGCACATGCTCCGCAAGGGGGGTTAAACCGGATATCCCCAGATGCAGCGCGGGAGGGGGCGGGAATGCTACGTGGGCTGCCAGAAGCAGATAAAACCCCGATTCCTTCAGAATCACCTTTCAGGTTGCTCTGATGAGCAAGGGTTTATCAGCTCTGTCAGCCAGCTCTTTCGCTTGCCCCGCCCCCCCGATACCCGCGCCGCACCTGCTTTAAAAGAGCCAGATACATAGCGAGAAGGCATCAGTTTGTGTTGTTCGTGTGGATCAGAGAGGTCTCTCTCGCCCATTATGTGTATGAAAACAGATAGCGAGGGATGGATTTGAACCATCGATCTACGGGTTATGAGCCCGTCGGGATCTCCTGACTACCCCACCTCGCTTCGGAGTATTAATATTCCAATTATTTCTTTAAATACCTTACCGAATTACTGCCAATGAAAGGGCCAAAAAGCGAATCAGTACCAGCTTCCGTGCCACGCTCTTTTGCCGGATACAATCTCCCTTTCCCCTGCAGAAGTTGATGCGAACCATTATCTGAATGTATAGAGAAGAGATTGTATGGATGATGAACTGGAATACCTCCGGCAGAAACGCGCCCAGGAACGGCTTGCAGAGATCGAGCGGAAGGCATCGTTTCAGGGTGTTGTGCCGGTGAGTGAGATCACGTTCAATACCTTCCTCTCTGAAAACCGCTTTGCTGTTGTTGATTTCTGGGCAGAATGGTGCGGTCCATGCAGGCGTGTTGCACCGGTCATCGAAGCCCTATCCCATGAGATGTCGGGGCTTGTTGCATTTGCCAAATGCAATACCGATGAAGCCCCGCGTATTGCCAGGCAGTTCAATATCACGGCGATCCCGACTATCATCCTCTATGCAAACGGAAAGATGATCGACCGGGTCACCGGAGCAGTGCCAAAAGAGACCCTCCGTTCGGTGATCCTCCGGGCATTCGGACTGCCGCCGGGAGCAGAACCCGTCTGAGGGTCTGTCCGGTCTCTATGCCGGAGAAATCCCCCTCTTTTCCAGCAGGCGCTTATTCCCGCATCCACCCCGGGCTCCGTGAGATACTCTCTTCGACACTCCGCTGGGATGATCTCCGATCTGTCCAGGAAATGGCGCTCTCTCCGGAATTAGCCGGTGCCGACCTGATCATCATTGCGCCAACCGCCGGTGGCAAGACCGAATCTGCCTTCCTGCCAGCGCTTGACGATCTTCTGAAGGCAGGTTCTCCGGCAGTAGGCATCCTCTATCTCTCTCCGCTCAGGGCACTAATTAACGATCAGCTCGATCGGATCACCAGGATGACGGCCCCCCTCGGTCTTGAGGTGCGGGCATGGCATGGTGATATCGGGCGATCGGATCGCACCTGGAAGGATGGTGAAGCCCCTCATATCCTTCTCACCACACCCGAATCACTCGAAATACTCCTTGGGGATCCGGTTTATGGATCTGCCCTCACCAATCTCAGATCGGTGATCGTTGATGAAGTGCATGCATTTATGGGTTCAGATCGCGGTGTCCAGCTCGCCTGCCTTCTTGATCGCCTCGATCTCATCTCCTGTAGGCAGGTACGGCGGATCGGCCTCTCTGCAACGGTAGGGAATCCCGAGGCACTGATTGAATGGTTCTCGGGTGAGGGTCGGAGACAGCATCTTGTTGTCTTCGATCCCCCGTCACAAGGCAGGCGTTTCTCGTTTACCATTGATCCTGTGGAGGATGTGCGGATCCGGTCACTGGAAGGGACTATCGCCAACAGAAAGGCGCTCGTCTTTGCCGGGAGCAGGAATGAGGCAGAAAAGATCCATGCTGCGCTTTTGCAGCGGAAGTATCCGGCTTATGTCCACCACTCGGCCATCTCACCTGACCTCAGGAGCGAAGCAGAGGAGGCGATGCAGGGTGACGGTCCTGCGTGCATCGTCTGCACCAGCACGCTCGAACTCGGGATCGATATCGGGGGCCTCGATCTCGTAGTGCAGTACGGTGCACCGGATTCGGTCTCATCATTCCTTCAGCGGCTCGGGAGATCCGGCAGGAGAGGGAAGCCGCCTGAGATGGTGTTTATCCTCGCTTCAGGAGAAGAGGCGCTTTTTGCGGCAGCGGCAATAGAAGCTGCCCGGAACCATGAGGCAGAACCACTGCTACCGCCCCGGTTCCCCTGCAATGTCCTTCTGCAACAGCTCTTTATACTTCTGAGGCGGAGGCGTGGCCTTGGGAGGCGCCCCCTTAAGAAAGAGCTCCTGAATCTTTCTCCTTTTGCCGGTATCTCTGATCAGGATCTGGATTTGATCCTCGATCACCTGCTTGCCAATGGATATCTGGCGATGGATGGAGATCTGATGGTGATCGGGACAACAGCAGAATTTGAACTTTCCCGATCGCACTGGATCGCCCTCTGTTCGGTCATCTCCGCAGGCGGCGGATACCGGGCAGTGACGCCGGACGGGCAGGCAGTAGGGACGCTTGATCCTTCGTTCGTTGAAATAGCAGCTGAAGAAGGATTCACCCTCGCCGGACGGGGATGGCGGGTGATCTCCCGTGATGACGCACGGCGGGGGCTTCTCGTCGTCCCCTCTGATCGGAACGGCCCACGCCCCTTCTGGACCGGCGGAGGGAGGGCGGGGGTATCGCCCCTCCTCGCACACGCAGTGGGACGGATAGCAGCCAGGCGGGGATCAGATCTCCCGTTACCTGAAGAGATGCAGGAGGCGATCAATGACGAGATCCATTCCTGGCCACATGGCATCAGTCTGGAGAAGATCTGTGTCATCCCGGAGCCGCTTGTGGCAGGAGAGCTCATCTCTGTCTGGACATTCCTTGGGGAGCGGCAGAATGCAACTCTCGCCCACCTGGTGAGGCATCTCCTGCCCTCCCGGTGGCCGGTCCGGAGCACGTATGCTGCCGTCACCGTCGAGGTGCCGTTGGGTGAGGATGGAGAAGAAGAGGTCCGGGATGCCCTGATAGAATTGAGAAGAATGCCGGAGGAGGAGCTGATCGGCTGGCTCCCCCCATTGCCGCCTGAGGCCTGGGCATTTGGCAGGCTGCTTCCTGACGAGATCCGGCAGAGGATGGCGGCGGTGAATATCTATTTCCTGCCGGAGGTGGTTGCGGCTGTCAGGGAGAGGTATTCTCCTCTCTGAAATGAATCTGCCCTTTTTCCTCCCCTATCCGCTCAAGCGCAATCTCCCGGTACGAGGCATCGATCTCAAAGCCGATATAATCTATTCCAAGCCGGATGCAGGCGATGGCAGTCGTTCCAATCCCCATAAAGGGATCGAGCACAAGGCGGCACCGCCCGATCCCGTGATCCCTGATACAAAGGGTGGGAAGGCCTATTGGGAAGACTGCCGGGTGGGGCCGCTTCTCATTGATCGTCTCATAGGGGATGAACCAGGTGTTCCCCCGGTCCCGGAGATCTGATCCTGCCCCCTTCCACCTCCCGATATTGCTCTTATCCTGATACGGAACCCCGATCGCCAGCTTATCAAGCGGAACATCTCCGGTTCTTGTGAAATGGAATATGAATTCATGGCAGTCATGATGAAACCGCTTACTGTTAATCGGCTTATAGTGGCCGACCGCGATATCTCCGGTGATATTATTGTACGATCCCATATCGGGACGTGGAATCGCAATCGATTTGATCCAGTGTATCATATTCTGGAGGTAAAACCCCTTCTTCCGGAACTCATTTGCCACATCGATCGGTATCCAGGGGTCTGTCGGTGTACCTCCGATATTCAGGAAGAATGATCCACAGTCCGAGAGAACCCGCTGAGAGGCTTCTGCTACCTCTCCCATCCACTCCAGGTACTCGGCCCTGGTGATTGTGTCGTCATAGGTGGTGTAGGCCTTTCCGATGTTGTATGGCGGCGAGGTGACGATCAGGTCGACTGAGCCTGCTTCCATCGCTTCCATCCCGTCGATACAGTCCATCTGATAGATCTCGTTTGGTTTCATGGCTTTGGCTCCTCCTGTTCTTGTGCGAAAACGATCCGTTCAAGTGTAAGGGTATAGTGGATCATCTCCCCGGCATGGGGGTGGTTGGCATCGATTGTGACTTTCTTCTCATCGATTGCAAGGATCGTTACAAGCGCATTCTTTCCGCCGGGAAGCCCGACTTTTACGAAATCCCCTTCCTTCGGTTCTCCAATGAGTTCAAGCTTTTTGCGCTTCAGCCTGAAGACGAGCCGCTTATTGTATCGTCCATATGCCTTTTCGGGTGGAAGGATGATCGTTTGGCTCTCCCCCTCTTCCATCTCTCTGAGTGCTTCATCAAAAGAGGGATTGATCGAACCTGCGCCAAGCACCGCTTCAACAGGCCTGTCAGTTTCTGACTCCTCGATGACAGTGCCCTCATCAAGCCGTGCAACGAAATGAACAAAGACTGTGTCGCCTGTCTTTGGATGTCTCATTCTGATGTACCTGTTATCCGGGAGATCTGAAAAAGAGGGGGGGTGTGGGGATTATACGGCTGCCTTCTCTTCAGCCTTCTCCTCTACACCGTTTCCAATAAGGGAGAGGATTGCGGGCATCACGATGATGGCACCCATCAGCGCAAAGCCGACTGAGATGACTGTGAGGATACCAAAGTTGCTGATGATCCCAAAGCTGGAGGTGATCAGTGCAGAGAAGCCAAAGACCGTTGTCAGGCCGGATATGGTGATCGCGGTTCCGATCTTCTGGACACTCTCGCGGATCGCCTCCATCTTCAGTAAACCCCTCTCCCGTTCCTCATAGTACCGCTCTGCGATCAGGATCGTATACTCCGAGGCAATACCGATCGTCATCGATCCGAGTGTTGCGGTCATGGGTGAATAGTCGATCCCAAGCTCGAACATGATCAGGCTGTTCCACCCGACGATCAGGATGATTGGGACAAGGGGCGTTGCCGCCTTCAGGCTCTTCCTGTAGACGAGGAAGAGGAACGCAAAGATCATCACAAATCCGAGGATGGTCATCGTGGTCTTCGTCTCCCGGATCTGGGTGATCAGATCGGTAAACATCTCTCCCATCCCGGTGAGCGAGGCGGTGATCCCGGGCGGCGGCTGGTGCCAGGTGAGTTCATGCTGGAGACGGTTGATAAAGGACATCGCAATGGTTGCATCCATATCGAGTGTCGAGATCTCGATGAGCGCCATCGAGTGGCCGCTTAAGTAATGGTCACGAAGCTCAGGCGGTATCGTCTCCAGAACCATTCTGAGTTCGGCATCAGTCTCGGGAAGGGTGCCGCCATTGTACTGGATCACCAGGTCTGCTATGCTTCTTGTACCGGTGATCAGCTCGTTATTCTCTTCCTGATACCGCTGGAAACTATGCATCCAGGTGATGGAGTCAAGTGCCGAGACGCGGTCTCCCCTGACAAAGATGGGGGTGGTTTCAGATGGGCCCATTGCACGGGTTACTTTATCAATCTGCACCTTCGCGGGCATATCGGGGGGAACAAAGGTGTTCTCATCGGTATTGACGATGATCTGGTCGTCCACCGAGAACCCTCCCAGAGCAAGGAGTACGCATATTCCAAGGATGATCAGCGGGAATCGGGATATGCCGCCAGCCATCTTTCCGATGCCAAGATTGTACCGGTCTCCAAGTGCCAGCCCTTTCTTTTCCGGGACTGGTTTTGGCTGGTACTTCAGCAGGGTGGCAAAGATCGGGACGATGAAGAGTGCAGCGAGATAACAGCAGACAACCCCGATCACGCAGACTTCTCCAAAACTCCGGATCATCGGAAGCGGGGATGTCCACATCGCAATGAATCCCATTGAGGTGGCGAGCATTGCGTACAGGATCGAGGGTCCGGATTTCGTCATCGTTATCCTGATGGCCTCGGGTAGCGATGAATTCCTGACCTCTTCGTCAAGCCTGGAATGGAACTGGATCGCATAATCGATCCCGATCCCGATTAAGACCGGGAATGCAGCGATCGTCACCATGTTGATCTTGATGCCGGTCAGCCCCATGAACCCAAAGGTGAAGATGAGGCCGCTTGCCACGATTGCAACAGAGAGGAGGCGGTACCGGACGGCACTAAAGAGGAGGCCGACTGCGAGTACCATCAGGAGCATCGCAATACCGATGAGGCTCCCCATCGAGGTCCCCATCTCATCCATCATCTGTTTGGAAAAGGCAGGATTTCCGGTGAGCGAGACAACTGTTCCCGGTGGGGGTTCAGACAGCCGGATGACGGTGTCGAGGGAGTCGACGATCTCAAACTGGGTATCCTCGGAGAGGCCGGTGTCAAGCATCACCTGGATGATCGTCATCGAGGTTGCCGGAACCAGCCGGTCATAGAGTGCAGGATCAATCTGTTCCTGTGCAGCCTCTACCTCGGCAATCGAGGCGGGTATCTCCCCGCCATTGGCATTTGTGAGGTAATCTGTTATCCCGATAACTCCGGTTACATGCCGCTCCCGCACGAGATCTCTCTTGAGGCCCGCGATATAATCGAGAATTATCGGATTTGTCACATCCTCGGTCTCGACGAGGATCATGATAGCGTCTGAAGAGAAGGTGCTCTGGTACTTATCGAGGAGAATATACCGGGGGGTATCCGGATCGATATAGGTCTCTGCACCCGTTTCCATCTGGGTCATGGTCATTCCATAGAGCCCGATGATCAGGAGCAGGACTATTGCTAATGCTATCTTTCCAGGGTGCCGGTTTACTGCATCTGAAAAAGTTTCGTAGATCTGCATGGTGGCAGTCGTCTCCTTAAAAAAAAGGTGATTATTGCCGTTTCCGGTAGTACCAGTACCCTGCACCGATCACAACAATCAGGATGGCTCCAATCAGTACTGATGGAATTGATCCCTCACGCGGAACAACTTCCACCTCAACCTTCATTGTCTTAGATATCTGGGTATTGTCAAGTGCGTCCCGGTACCTGATCTCTGAGTCAAGACCATAGATCTTCTCGGTTGCACCCGAGTCGACATTCAGGATGAATCGTGCGATCTTCGTCTCTCCGGGGGCAAGGTCCCCGAGGTATGCGGTATCGTCATTTGAAGTGAAAGGATCGACTGCCGATATCCGTGCGGTTGCCCGGTAAACCTGTGCATCACCGATATTTTTGTATTCGACATCGATGACGGTCTTCTGGCCGGGGCTGACAACAGCCGGGGGGGAGATGGCGGTAAATTCGATCTTGCCCCCCGTATTCACTCCGAATGTTCGTGGTTCTGATGTTTGCATCTGGCCGTTCCTGTCCTTATATTCTGCATAGACAGAGAGGGGATAGTCGCGAGGTTCGGCGTTTGTTGATACGGCAACCTTGAATGTCCGGGTAACGGTCGATCCTGCAGGGAAATCTCCGATAAACGCACTGCCATCAGTCGGGATGAGCGGGCTTGTTCCGCTCCGTTCTATCTTGAGGGTGGCTGAACGGGCATCTTCGGATCCGGTATTCCGGACAGTCAGCGTGATATACCCTTCAGTGCCGACATTAATTGAATCAGTCTGTATATCGGTGACGAGGATCCTGACATCCGGTTTTACGACAACCTGGAGCTCTGCATGGACCACTTTTTTATTGTAATAGTACCTGATGAAGTCATCTCCATGCTGTTCAGCACTTGAGAGGTAGGTGTATTCGATGCTGACCGGTATGGTATAGGTTCCGGCTCTGGCATCCTCATCAAACTGTATGGTAAAGGATGCGGTGGTGCTTTCACCTCCGGTGATGTCCCCGATCATCTGTGGATCGGTCTTAATGGTGAGTGGCGCATCTCCTGGTGCAAGGCTTACGACTGCCATCTTTGCGGTATCTGGGCGATCATCCCGTGAGATGATCTCGCTCCGTACGATCTTGATGATGGTAAGTCCGGTATTTTCAACCCTGATGGTGGCAGTTGCCTCTTCGCCCGGATAAAATTCGTTTGTCCCGGTGATTGCGACCCTGAGATCGGGGGATCCGTAGAGATACTTCTCACCGGCTATTGCCGGTGTGATGATGGCTGCCAGTATCAGAGAGAGAATAAGAATCCCCCTGAGGCAGTTTCTATGAATGTGATGGTTCTGGTTCATTGATTGCACCAATATCTATTATCTTTGAATAGTACTGGTTGCGTCTTATTGTATTTAAACACTCTCTTCATATGTCACAATTGTGGAGGTATTATTCCATTATTTTCTTTTCAAGTGATACCTATTGTAAATATATTTAAATATTAAGTGCTAATAGAGATACTCAATGGAACCTCTCCGGGATGAATATATCGAAATCCGCGAACTTCTCAGGAAACATCCGAATGGTATGAGCGTTACCGAGATAGCGCAGGCACTTGGGAAAAATAAGCACTCGACCGGACGGTATCTCGATGGCATGTATGCGGCAGGGCTTGTCGAGATGAGGATGTTTGGGAAAGCCAAGATCTATTCGCCAGCATATCGCGTACCTCTCGCATCACTCATATCAAAAATGAATGAACGGATCATGATTCTGGATTCTGATCTCCGTCTTCTCGTGATCAACGATGCGTGCCTTGAACTCATGGGGAAACAAAGCGGCGATCTGATAGGCCAGGATCTCAGGTATGTGGAGGTTGCCGATCCCGGTGTGTTCGATCTTCTGTCAGTACTTGAGGGAAAAATTGGCGATTCCGAGCAGGTGCTTGAATATCCCCTTCATCTGGATGGAGGGGAGGTTATTCATCTCCATATTCATATCATCCCATCAGTTGATGAGGCGCATCAGGCGGTGTATGTCATTGTCATGGTGGATATTACAGAAGAAGTCCGTATGATCGATGAGCTCAGGGAGCGGGAACAACAATATCGTGAGCTTGTGGAGATGGCCGATGCAATCATCCTCAAACTTGATAAAAATGGCAATATACTCTTCTTTAATGAGTTTGCCGAGACATTCTTCGGATATCGGAAAGAAGAGGTGCTTGGCAGAAATGTGATCGGGACGATCGTTCCCCCCGAAGAACTCTCCGGCCGTGATCTGAAAGATCTGATTGCGCAGGTCTGTACCGATACTGATTCGTACAGGCGGAATGAAAACGCCAATATCACGAAAGATGGCCGCCTCGTCTGGGTTCGATGGTCTAACCGGGCGATCAGAAGTGATGAGGGTGAGGTGATTGGTGTTCTGTCGGTCGGCAATGACATCTCCGATCGAAAAGAGATGGAGCTTGCCCTCCTCTCTCAGAAGGAACGGCTTGAACGAAGTTTCCAGGAGATCGAGTGCATCCAGCGGTTTTCAGGGACAATCAACTCCGAGATGTCACTCCCTGCACTTCTCCATGAACTTGTCAGGGTGGTTGGGAAATGCTGGTCGAAACGGGGTCCCACCGGGGTTCGGATTACCCACGGGGATGATCTCTATGAGAGCGGAATTCCAGAAGGACTTCCCTTTGTCTTCTCAAAGCCAATCCATGCAAACGGAGAAGAGGTCGGATCATTTGAGGTTGGTTTTGGCGGGAGGGACGAGGAGCCCGGGTATTATGAGGGCAAAGAGCAGCTCCTCTCCATGTTCGCCGAAAAGATCGGGTTTGCTATCGAATGGATGGAGGCGGGATTGAAGGTTCTGAAAGAGAGGGATCTCTCTGATACGATCCTTGCCACCGTGGATGCTGCCATATTTGTTCTCGATCCAAAAGGCCGGATCCTCCGGTTCAACCGGAGATCGGAAGAGCTGATCGGGTACCGTGAAGAGGAAGTTCTCGGGAAGTATATCTGGGAGATGTTCACCTCTCCGGATATGATCAAGGGTGTCCGTGCCCATATCCAAACACTGGTTGAGACAAGGCGTGTTTCACGTATACGGGGCAAATTGACATGCAGGGATCAGACTCCCATAATAATTGACTGGTCGAATTCGGTTATCTGCGATGATGATGGAGCAGTTACCCATATCATCAGCACCGGGCTTGATGTCACGCGCCAGGTGGAGAGTGAAGAGGAGCTCAGGCGATGCAAGTCGGTGCTTGACCGGCTCCTTGCAGATGAGCAGGGTTCTTAATCCTCTTCTCTTATCTGGCAGGTTTTGTTTTACATAGAGGTGAACGGTTATATTCTCCCCCTCCAATCTCTCCTGCATGAGATCAGGTTTCTTCATAGTCGCCATTCTCCTCGCAGCCGTTCTTGTCACCGCTGGCTGCTCCATGGTGACAGGCGGATTGTCGGGGACATCATGGACACTTGTTGCCTATGAGGGCAATGACGGTGAGATGGTGCGGGCAGATACGTATGCCACCCTCCATTTCTCAGAAGATGGCAAAGCCAGTGGAACTGCCGGATGCAACAGCTATTCTGCTGAGTATCGTGCCAGTGAAACAGAGATTGCCTTCAGATCGCCTCTCTCTACCCTGATGTACTGCCCTGATGAGGGTGTTATGGAACAGGAGGGTCGTTTTCTCTTCCTGCTTGAACAGGTTCGCTCGTACCAGATTGATGGCGATATCCTGATGATGTACGGGGCAGGTGGCCGGGAGATCCTGGTTGCCGGAAAGATGCGGTGATTCATCAGAAAAGAAACCTTTTTTCCCTTCTCCGATGAACTATCATCTGTTATGCAAAAGGGTTTTTATATTGTTGGACTTTGTCTTCTTCTTCTGATCTCTGTAACGGGCTGCCTTTCTGATTCTGAACCGGAAGTGGTGTCTGATACCTCTCCAAAAGAGATGGTGGCGTTTGTACAGACCGCATTTGAGTATGCTGACATGCATGGGAAAGAGGCTGCACTCCTCGCCTTCAATGATCCGGGTGGACCATTTGTGAAAGGAGATCTCTATATCTTTGCCTATGAAGGGGATGGCACCACACTTGCCCTTCCCTTTGAACCAGACCAGATAGGAACCAGCCGCTCTGATCTCCAGGATGCAGAGGGCCGCTATTTCATCAGGGAAATTATAGAAACCGGTCTTGCAGGTGGTGGTTTTGTCAGGTATCTCTACGCAAACCCAACACATGGCTTTGCCGTGGAACCCAAGATCAGCTATGTGATGAAAGGCGGTGATGGATGGGTGCTTGGATCAGGTCTCTATTCCGCAGATGATACGATGATGCCGGATCCGGAAGTGACAGCGTCCCTTGCCGATTTTGTTGACGATGCCGCACTCTATGCAGAGCGTGTCGGGAAAGAGGAGGCGCTTGCCACCTTCAATGATCTCAAAGGCCCCTATGTCCGGGGTGATCTCTACATCTATGCCCTTGATATGGATGGAATTGCGCTTGCCCTCCCCTACCAGCCCGAGCTTCTCGGGACAAGCATGCTCGATCTCACCGATCACCATGGGTTGAATGTAACGCGTATCGAGATCGCCCTCTCCCGGCTTGGCGGCGGTTTCATCTATTACCATTATCCAAACCCCGGGAGAGGGATGCAACTTGAACCAAAAGTGAGCTATGTCAGGATGGTGGATGATACCTACTGGATTGGAGCTGGCATCTACTATATGGGTGAAGGGACGTTTTCAGATGAGATCGTGATGCAGGCTCTCCTCTCCCGGTATCATGAAGAGACAGAAGCAAAGCTGAATTACCTCGATAACGAGGTGCTGCTTGCAGGAGCCCATGCAAGCGCTGTCGGGCTTAATGACGCTTCCACCCATGAGGTGCTCGCGTATGTCACCGGCACCTCGGAAGCGGTTTATGATGTTGTCTCGTTTGATTCCGAAGGCCGGATCATTGATGTCTATCCCGAAGCATATGCATCGGCTATCGGGGCGGATATCTCAGCCCAGCCACATATCCGTGTTATACTGGATGAGAAGAAGCCGGTACTCTCACATCTGCTCCATACCGTTGAGGGGCAGGATGGAGTCTCAATCGCCTATCCGGTTGTAACTGCTGATGGCAGAATTGCAGGTGGTATTTCCGCGATCATTCTTCCGTCAGTTCTTCTCGGCGGGGCAGCAGAGAAGGCGGAAATCGGATCGCCACACTCGGCACGGGCGATTCAGGTGGATGGCACAGTCCTCTATGCAGAAGATCCAAAGGAGATTGGGGCGATGATCTTCCCGGATCCGGGATATGAAATCTTCCCGGATGTGGGGCATTTCAGATCCCGTATACTGACCGAACCAAAAGGAGCAGCTATCATCGGTCTCTCCGGAGTGAAGAAACATGTCGTCTGGGATACCGTCTCCCTCCATGGAACCGATTGGAGACTGCTGGTTATAAAGGAGTTTTAAGTTGAAATAAGGAGTGAGAGAGGGGTAAAGAAGATCAGAGCAGTTTTGTTTCAGTGGTGGGTCTTGGAATCTTCACAACAAGCACCCTGAAGATCCCCCTGCTCTCATTCATCCATCGGTGTGGGATCATTGCCGGGCTTTCAACCAGCATATCCTTCAGAACCTCTTTCCTCTCCTCTCCGATCTCGACAACACCGGTTCCTTCAAGCACATAGAAGAAGACATCCACCGGAGTGGCATGCTTCTTCAGTGCCTCACCCGGTTCGAGCGTGATGACCACGGCTATTGCATGTTCGGTATCGTATATCTTTCGTGCATCGACATGATGCGGGTTTGGTGCGGAGTGCGCATCGGCAACAGAAACGATCTTCATGTGGTAGAGTTTGTTGGGCGCCGATAATTAACCTTCGTATGGTCAGCCTTTGTAGTTGGTCCAGTAATTATTCAGTGACTCTTTTCGTCTCCGCTCCTTCCGCACCTCTCTCATCTCAGGGTACGTCGGCTCATCGCTCTGCCTTGCAGGGCAGAATGGACAGAGTGCAAAGGGTATCCCGTCTGCTTTGTCCCGGACAGGACAGAGGTACTCTCCTTCCCATGCATCAACGATCTGGCCTCCCGGAAACGGGGTGCCGATTGGATGTGCCGGCTCCTCCATCACAAAGATCCAAAATCCGGCGAGGAGATATTTGAGATAGAGGAAGGTCGGATCATTTGTTTTCGCCTTCTCCCTTGCAGCAGCTTCAACCATTATGAAGTACGATCCAGCCTCTTTTTGGAGGGGTGCCTCTTCTTCGTCACCGGCTCCGTTTCGGGCAAGGAGGAGGAGCCGATGGTGGGCTGGGAAGATCTGCTCCTTCACTTTTGGAAGGAGGAGATCCCGGTACTGATTGGGCAGATTGCGTGTCTTCTCCTCGAATCGTGCATACATCATCTCAAGGTCACGAAGAGAGAATCTCTTCACCTCTGTTGCAAGGAGGCGGATCAGATCTCCCTTCGTCTCTGCATGCTGCATCCGGCGGCAGGAGAGGGCGATCTGATCGATAGTCCGTATCTCTGTGGTGAGATCCCCTGCTTCAGATTCTGCATAGGTGTCGATGAGCAGGGCATGTATATCTTCATCTGATGAACGATCCTGTTTCTTCTCCCCACCGGAGATCTTTCTCTTAAACCATTCAAAGATTGCTTGTATGCTCAATTGTATCACTTTTGTATCTGTTTGAGTGTATGCTGCTCATATGGTGCCCTTCCGAACATCAAAAAGTGAGCGTAAGGATCTCTGCTTCCAAAGTATCTGTATCAAGGATCGCTATCGTTGCCTTCCCGTACCGCTCACCGCAGGCTTCGCCCGGATTGATCAGGATACTCTCTCCTGACTTCCTGATTGCCGGGCGATGGGTATGTCCGGAGATGATGACGTCAAATACAGCCGCCTCAGCAAGTGCCAGTACAGATCCGGGATCATCCCCATGCACCATCCCGATCCTGAGCTCATCAACCAGGAGATCTGCAAAGCGGCTTTCCACCTGTATTGTGCCGCATCTCCTGCCTTCATCCCGGAGCTGCTTCTGTTGACGGTCACAGTTTCCAAAGACTCCGACCATCTCACAGGGAAGATCACAGAAGATCCCAAGGGATTGGGTGTCTGTGATATCTCCTGCATGGAGGACAAGTCCGGTATCCAGTGAGACAAATTGATTGATCGCCTCCCGGATGGCGGGGCGATTGTCGTGGCTGTCTGCGAGGATGCCGATAATCATTTAGACGTGTTTTGCATCTGATGTATAATACCTGTATCTCTTTTTGACAAGATCGCTCATGCGAGGCAAACATCCCGGTTCTCTGTCCTGCTACTCACTCCGATGCTCCCTTCTTCAGGAAAACCCTGCCTTTCCCTGTCAGGCGATATTTCTGGAGTCTGCTTCGTGGTTTCTCTGGAATGGTATATTCAATCATTTCTTCCCTGAGCAATACACGTATGATATGGTTCAGTTGGCCGGAGATTTCTGCCTGTCCAAGTTCTCTGGATAGTTCAGATTTTGCCAGGGGTTCACTTTCAAGGTGATGCAAAATGCGCATTGACAACGACTCTGGCTGTGACTCTGGCTGTGACTCTGTTTTTTTATTTGTTTCTATACTTGTTCGCGTGAAGGTGATGGTAAACCAGTTTTCTGAAGTCTCGATCTTTGGCTCATCAAGGCCATAATCTAAACAGAGCTGTTGCATGCGGCGAATGCCCGATCCAATATGTTCAACGGCCTCCATTCGGTGAAGTGTTCCAAAAAGGAGTGGATTTCTTGGAACACTTCTTGTGCCAAGATCTACCCTGCTCATCCCGGCGGGAAGTCCTCCGGGACTCACAATCTCCACACGATCTGAAAAGATATAGATCTGGACATTCGCTGTAGAGCGGTAATCCCGGTGGGCGAGTGCATTTACCACCGCTTCTCGGAGTGCTTCTTCAGGCAACTCTGGTCTTTCTTCCCGCTTCACATGTTTGATGATGTATTCGACATTGATCTTTGAGAGAATATAGACCACAACGTCATTGATCATTGAATAAATGTCGCTGTTGAAACTCCGCCGATCAAGAATACGGACTTTATCAGTACCCATAAACAAAGCACAGGCAACATCAGCACCAGGGGTGAATTTTCGAATGTCACGAGCCATCAGCCAGGCACCAGCATGGGTCATTTGCCCATCGTTCAGTAGATGAAGGTTTTCCAATGCGATAGCTGGTGTCATATCTCTTGGAATCCTTGCCCTTGTGCGAAACGTAGTCCATATATCATCAGTAAGGTCTTTCTCCAGGGAGAATTTACTACAGGGGCTTTCATCAAAATGAATGAGTCCCTCACGATAAAAGAACTCACGAATTTCTGAACGGGACATCTGCATTGAGGAGGCACCCTCACGAATGTAGAACTTGCCTGCAAAGGAATATGGCTTGCCATGTTGCGTTGGAATCGTTATGCAGAGAACATTGCCAATGCTTTCGATCTCAACAGCAATTGGTGGATCAGAGGAACGGGCAATGTTTTGAACCTCTGATTTAAGGCTATTATGGTTATCGACACCGAGAATCTTCCCGTCATCCCTAACTCCTATCAATATCACTCCCCCTGATGCATTGGCAAATGCACACATTTCCCGTCCGAGGTTTGATGTGCCAGACTGTTTAAACTCGGTAGTATGGCCTTCTCCAAGTGAAATAAGATCTTCCAGGTGTGTTCGCTTCATCTCTAATCCATATTGGTAATATAGCCTGTTCGTAATAGTACATTATTTAATGGAGTATAAAGGGTATCCTTCCTCAGGTATTGCCTCAAGACAGCCTCAAATCTGGTAATGGTGGAAGAGTAGCATGACATGATTGATAACCTGGTAGTTGTATGCCAAATAGAGGATTGATAGATCTGGGATCATTCCTATGCCCTCTTAAAAATATGTGCCTGTCAATTGAGAGATCGATGGCACTTCTCTCATTTATTTTGATGTCGGATTTCCTGGCTGTGCTTTCTGGATGCTTCTGCTGCCGTTCAGAGTTTACATATCCTCACTTTCATACCGCCTCCTCATCCTCCTGCTCATAGATGTATGGAGACAGCCCTGCTCTTCTTCATGTTCATAATAGAGTTCCGTATCACGGCGTTGCAGTTCTCAAGCATCGGCCTGCCATGCCCGAAATAGATCGCCCTCACATCTCTCTCGGCAATAGAAAGCAAAGCCTGAACAAATTTTTCATCATAGGTGGAACCGGGCACACGAATGATCACCGGGGTGTCTCCTACAAAGAGCACTCCGTCCTCATCGCAGTAGAGACAGATTGAATCCTGTGTGTGGCCGGGTGTATGGATCACTTCAAATAAACGATCCCCGATACGCAGTCTCTCCCCTCCCCTGAGGATGGTATCGACATATTTTTGGGAATTTGAGAATGCATAGATGCGAGGTGAGAAGCTCTCTTTTATCTGTTCTGAAAGGGACGCATGATCATAGTGCGAATGCGTAAGAATGACCTGATCCAGCTTTCGCTTCCCTACACCGGTCCGTGCATTCTGTATCTTTTCAATGATTGATGGATCCCGGCCGACATCAACCAGCGTATTCTGATCATCAAGAGCATTCCAGGTGCCGGTGATCAGATAGACATTTGAGGTGTAGATCTGGCTGTCTTCTGTCAGGTTGATGATCTTCATTGAAACACCTCATTTTTACCAGGGCAGTGGCCCCTCATCTCTCATCTGGCACTTCATGTAGGTTTTATAGAGAATCACTGTATCGACTCCACTTCAGGAACGTGAATTTGCTGGTAGCTTTCTGAAGACCTGGGCATTTGGGACGACCTGTTCAAAGAGACCTGCAACCTCGGGAGGCATCTTCTGGGTCTGTTCTGTAAGGAAGAAGCCGCCGTCAACCAGTGTGTCATGGAACATCCTGATCACCTTGATCCTCTGCTCTTCTGTGAAATGGAGGAGGACATTCTTGCAGCTGATCAGTGAGAAATTATTGCCGGGAGGATTACAGGTGAGGAGATCATGCCGTTTAAAGGTAACCCGGTTCCGGACATCCTCGGCTATGATGAAATGTCCGTCTTTATCCGGATCAGGAGTAAAATTCTTTGTAAAGAACTCTTCCGGAATCCTTTTTAATTCCACATAGGGATAGCTGCCTTTTTCGATTATATCTCCAAAGAGGTCTGAATGATCGATGTCACTTGCAAGTATCCTGACATTCCGAAAGATCATCGCCCCCATATGCTCTTTCAGGAGAAGGGCAATTGTGTAGGGTTCCTGCCCCATCGCACACCCGGCACTCCAGACATTGATATGCGTCCTCCCACGGATGGAGGGGAGCATATGATCGATGATCATCTGGAGTGTCTGGAGATCCCGAAAGAAGTATGTGAATGCCATGCTTTGGTCCACTAAATATTTGATGGGAGGGATGATAAAACCGGGGTTTGCACCATTGATTGAGGAGAGTCTGTTATGGATGCTTGCGAAACTACCCTGTATCCTCCTTCTTCAGCAGGTTTATCGGGGTCTTTCTGCTTTCTCTGAGACTCTTAATCGAGTTCTCGATGATTGCGTTGCATCTTCCAAATGTCGGCCTGCCATGTCCATAGTAGATCGCCCTCACATCTTTTGTGGCAATATAGAAGAGGGCATGGATAAATCTCTCATCGTACCTACAACCCGGCCCCCCATGGACCGGAATGGTATCCCCCACAAAGAGGACTCCCTCTTCCTCGCAGAAGAGGCATATTGAGTCCCCGGTGTGTCCGGGTGTGTGGATCACCTCAAAGAAGCGATCGCCGACACGAATGATCTCTTTTCCCCTGAGGATGATATCGACACAGCCCTTTGAATTCGAGAAGGCATAGATCGTCGGGGAGAATAGCTTCTTGATCTCGTGGGTTAGCGATGCATGATCATAGTGATCGTGCGTGAGTATCACCTGGTCAAGCTTCCGCTTCCCTACACCGGCAGATGATCTGGTAATCTTCTCGATAATCTTTGGATCCCGCCCAACATCAACCAGCGTATTCTTATCATCCAGCGTCTTCCAGTCGCCGGTGACAAGATAGACATTCGAGGTGTAGATATCGCTCTCTTCAGTCAGGTTGACGATCTTCATAAATTTACCTTGAATTTATCAGGGTGGAGAAGCCCAAATCCCTGGTTTCCTCTTGATGTAAGCTCTGTCATACATCACTTCATCAACTCCATGTCATGAATGGGAGGTGGTGGGTAGCTTTCTGAAGACCTGGGCATGAGGGACGACCTGTTCGAAGAGATCTGCAACCCCGGACGGCATCTTCTGCGTCTGTTCGGTGAGGAAGAAGCCGCCGTCAACAAGGGTCTCATGGAACATCCTGATGACCTTGATCCTCTCTTCTTCTGTGAAGTGGAGGAGGACATTCTTACAGCTGATAAGAGAGAAATTACTGCCGGGAGGGTTCAAAGTTAGGAGATCATGCCTTTTGAAGCTGACCCTGCTCCTGAGCTCATCATCCACGATAAAATGTCCTATTTTGTCAGGATCGGGGGTAAAACTCCTGGTGAAGTACTCTTGTGGTATCCTTTCCAGTTCTTCAAAGGGATAACTGCCTTTTTTGAGTATTGTCCCATAGTTGTCTGAGTGATCGATGTCGCTTGCAAGAATCCTGACATTCTGAAAGGCCGCCTCTTCCATATTCTGTTTCAGAAGAATGGCGATGGTGTAGGGCTCCGGCCCCATCGCACACCCGGCACTCCAGATATCGATAGATCTCTTCCCATTTTGAGGGGGTGGCATATGATCGACCATCACCTGAAGTGTCTGAAGATCCCGGAAGAAGTATGTGAATGCCATGAATCTGTTCGTATATTATATTGAGACCTGATTTAAAAAGAATCTATCCTGTATTCTCCGGCTTCTGTCCTGGAAGCCACACCGTAAAAGTACTCCCCTCCCCCGGTCTGCTCTCCACGGTAATCCTTCCGCCATGAAGCTGGACGTACCGCTGGGCGATAGGAAGGCCGAGCCCCAGCCGGTTATATTGCCGGCTCAGGGTATTCTGATCGGCGATATGGAATGGCTCAAAGATTTTTTCCTGTGCATGTACGGGAATTCCTATCCCGTTATCCCTGATCCCGATTGAATGCCCGCCATCTCCTCCATCATAGAGGAGGGATACCTTGCGGGGAGGTTCATTGAAACGGATTGCATTTGAGAGGATTACAGCAAAAACCTGGTAGAGGAGAGATGGATCTGCTGATATGATCAGGTCCTGTGGAATATCATTGGTTATTTCTGCATCCGATCCACACCCGAATGCCTCTATGATATCGTTGAGAAAGTCGTGGATATGGATTGTATCATAGAGTGGAGTAATCTTGCCGGAATCTACAAGCGAGAGTTCGAGGACCCGATCGATGATTTTCCTCTCCTGATCGATATTCTTCTGGCAACGGTGGAGGAGTTCGACAACCTCTTCAGAGAGGCCAAAGCCTTTTGGATCGGAGGTGAGGAGGCTGAGATAGCCCAGCGCCGGCTGGAGTGGTGTGCGGAGTTCATGTGAGGCGATCATGACAAAATCTGTCTTCCGTTCGATCTCGTCCCGGAGAGCCTTCTGGGTTGTCACAAGCTCTTCAAACTGGGATCGGATCTCCTCTTCTGTCCGGGCAAGCCGCTCATTCATCTCAAGCAGGATGTTGTTTGAATCAAGAAGCTCCTCATTCATCGTCTCAAGTTTCCCTTCAATCCCCTCTGATTTCTCCGCAAGGAGGGTGACGATGAAGGCAATCGCCACAAAGAGCAGAACCCTGATCAGCCCCTCGGTCAGGTATCCGGCTCCTGCATAGGAGAGGAGCATGCCGAGATAGATTGCTGAAAGAAGAATGGAGAAGAGGAGACCATGTCGAGTATAGTAGATACAGGCGATGACTATCGGGATGTAGAAGAGGTTCTGAAAGATGAAATTGACACCTGAATTGAGCGCCAGGAACCCGATTATGATTGACAGCGTGGTTGTAACTGTAACAAGGAGGAGAGGCAGGTATTCATTCGCATTTTTCTTCATCTGAGTGTCCTGTATCCCGATCTCTATGCAAAAAAGAAGGATTGGATGAAGGGAGAATTATATCCTTCAACAGATCGCCCGGATGAGAGCGATCCTACATCTTCAGCATATCGCCGAGGAGCTGCTTGATCTCAATCCAGATGATCAGATCTGTCAGATCCTTATCCTTCACCCTGGTCTTCTTCTTGATGATGCCGAGGATACTTGAATCATCATCAACATCAGCTGCACCGGTTCTGTCGACCTGGTTCATCTCGAATGTCGAGACCGAGAGAACATCGTCGACCATTATCCCGACCTTCTTCTTTGTGATATTCTCATCAAGGACAATGATCCGGGATTCCTCCTCAGGCCGATCGTTCTTTCTCATTATGTTCAGGCGATCTTTTAAGTCGATGATGGTGGTGATCTCGCCCCGGAGATCGATGATTCCTTTGATATAGGAAGGGGAGTTGGGGAGGGCGGATATCCGGGTGTACTCCACCACCTCACGGACATCGAAGAGGTCGATCGCAAACTTCTCATCACCGAGGATGAACTCGACGACCTGAATCGACCCTGACATCACCTGGCTATCATCACTGTGCACGTCACTTGCCATGGTTTCATCCCCCTACTTCGCCAGTTTGAACTGCTGGTTCGCCTGGAGGGTCTTGTTTGCGACTGTGCTCACATTCTCAACCATCCGTGCAACCTCGTCGATACCGGCAGATGCCTCCTCGGTTGCCGCTGCTGCATCTCCCGCCTCACGAGCATTCTCATCAATGAGGCCGCTCACTTCATGGACGCTTGCTGTGATCTGCTCGACAGTTGCCGCCTGCTCCTCAGATGCACTGGCAACCTCCTCGATTGCACGGGAGATCTGCTCAACGGACTGGACGATCTCGTTGAATGCGACGATCGTCTTCTCCATCTGGTCGGATCCGGCATGAACAGCGGTATTCGCAGTTCCCATCGCCTCGACCGCCCTCTTTGCCTGCACCTGCAGCTCTCCGATCATGCTTGCAATACTCTCGGCAGATGATCCGGACTCCTGGGCAAGTGATTTCACCTCTGCTGCGACAACAGCAAACCCACGGCCCGCATCTCCGGCACGTGCCGCTTCGATTGCGGCATTGAGTGCCAGGAGGTTCGTCTGGTTGGAGATATCTGCAATGAGGCCGACGATCTTTCCGATCTGCTCCATCTGCTCGTTGATGCCTTTGATAATCTTGTCAACATCTGCCGCAGACTGGCTGATCTCTCCGATACCCTGCTCAGCGGCTGCAGCAAGCTTTGCTCCCTGCTTCGACTGATCGTTGGCATTCCGTGCAAGCGAGGCAACCGACTCGGCATTCGAGGTGACTTCCTCAACTGCTGCCGAGAGGTCTTCCATTGCCCTCAGCACCTGGATGGCTCCATTGTTTGCCTTCTCGGAGTTCTCGCTCACGTGGCCGGTGTTCTTTGCGATCTGCTGGGCACCGGATGAGACCTCCTCGATACTGGCATTCGCCTCTTCAGAGATGGCAGCGAGTTCTCCCATCATCCGGTTTACTTCACCAATCGACTTTGAAACATTGGTGGAGACATTGTTCAATGCCTTCTTCAGCCTCTCCATGTCGCCTTTTGCAGCGACATCATCTGAGAACCTGGTGCTGAAGTCAGCGTTTGCAAAGGAGTCAGAAACCCGGATCACTTCGTTCACCGGCTTGACAACCGCATCAAGGGTGTTGTTCAATCCATCGATGACTTTCCGGTAGTCTCCCTGGTGCTTCGATGCATCTGCACGGGTGGCGAGCCTTCCATCGACTGCTGCCCCGGCAAGCAGGTTTGCATCATCGATAAGGAGATTGATTGCATCGATACACCTGTTCACGCTATCCTTCAGTTCATTATATTCGCCTTTGAACTCACGGGAGATCTTCTCGGGGATATCACCTTTGCTGATCTTGTTCATCGCTCCGCCCATTCCTTTGATGGGCCTGACAACGGCGTCAAGAACGTTATTTAACCCCTCAATGACGAGCCTGAAATCGCCTTCATGCTTCTCAGCATCTGCACGGATGTCAAGCTTCCCTTCGATTGTGGCTTGGGCAAGTGTGTTTGAATCCTTGACAAGGAGTGTTACAGCAGCAAGACATTTGTTGAGGTTGTTCTTGATCTCTGCAAAGTCTCCCCTATAGTCGTCAGTGATCATCTCGGGAATCTGGCCGTCACTGATCCGGTCGATATATTCTGCTGCAACATTCAGCGGCCCGATGACTGCATCAAGGATGTCATTGACGCCATTGATCATCTGGGCATAATCGCCCTTGAACTTCGAGGCGTCGCCCCTGACATCCAGCCTTCCGTCACTGGCAGATGAACTGATCATATTCATCTCGGATCCGAATTGTTGAATTATCGAGATAACATCCCCGAATGCACCTGCAACCTGACCGATCTCGTCTCCGCTCCCCTCAGTATGGACTGTTCCTGAGAGTTCTCCGTCCCGGACACGATGTCCGAGTGCAACAAGGTCGCCCATCCTGCGTGCGATGTTGCGCCCGAAGAGGACGGCAATCGCCCCGCCGATGAGAACGGCAGCGGCCACAATGATCAGGATCGCGTTCCTGATATCATCAATCGGCCCGGTGAAGTCACTCCAGTCTGCACCGGCTACGATATACCAGTCAAGATCCTCATAGTAGGTGAATGAGACGATCTTCTCTTCACCCTCCCACATATACCTGTTGAGGCCTTCTTTCTCCCTCATCATATCCTGGACGAAATCATACTGGGCGATACTCTGTCCTTCAAGTGTCGGGTGAACGATTGCTGTTCCGGCTGAGTCAAAGACATAGATATACCCGTTCTGTCCGATCACCGTTCTCTTGAAGTCGTTGATGAGGACACCGAGTGTCGCATCTTCACGGACTCCGGTAAAGAGGATACCAATCACCGCACCACCAGGTCCGCGGATCGGCTCATACACAGTGATATAGTTGACACCTACGACATTTGCAGTTCCATAGAATGTCTCTCCACGGACAACGACTGCGTCATAGACTGCCTGTGAAACCGGTGTCCCGAGGGCACGCCTGCCATCTGCACCGATGACTGTTGTTGCAACACGGATCGCCTGGTTACCCTGCACCTGGAAGATGGTTGCTGCACCGCCGACCTGGTTTACCACACCATCGACCATTGCGTTATTATCATTCACAACAGTGACCTGGCCCGCGGAATCAACAAGAACCAGCTGTCCATTCTGGATCTGTGGCGTTCCATAACTCTGGAATTCGGCTCGAAGGACATTCAGGCCGACCTCAAGTATATCCATGGTCAGCGAATAGACGGCCTCAGCCTGTTTTGCGCTCTCACTGACACGAAGTTCAAACTCAGTCTCTACCTGATCTTCCAGAGCCCCGCTTGCGCTATTATATGCAATGACGCCAAGGAGCACCGTCGGCACGATAACGAGTGCCAGACAGATGATCAGGATCTTCGTCCCGATCTTCATGTTACCAATTTTTGAGGACATTCCCTCTCCCATAATCCATCAACTCCAAATATACTGGCCGAAAGAATCAGCTCTCTCTCAATCGAAGCTTTTTTGCCCTGCGGGCAATCCTGCTTCCTAATATCCATGTTAATCCTGAGTATTTTCGTTTGGCATACACGGGATTAAATGTATGTCTAAAGGTAGTGGTACTAAAAAAACCCTTTGTTTTCGTATCAACAGAACCACGGAAGGGTGAGGTATCTCGTCGGCAGGAAGCGCCCACTTTCAAGGAGAAGAACGCAGATCATGGATGTGTGAATGACGTTTATTTTTAGATCTTCATCCGCCCGAAGAGTAAAGTTTCTGGCAATCAGAAGCCATAATTATTTCTTGATTGGATTACGTATAATTCAACAGATGCCTATGCCAACCATACTGATAATCGACGACTCATCCTTCCAGCGCACCATCATCAAAAAAACGCTCAAAAATGAGAGCTATACCTGTATCGAAGCTGATAATGGGCGCTTTGGGCTTGAGATGGCGGAGAGGGAGAGCCCTGACGTTATTATCGTTGATCTGCTGATGCCGGATATGGATGGGATTGAGTTTCTAAAGGCAATACGGGAGAAGGCGATTACAATCCCTGTTATCGTCCTCACCTCTGATATTCAGGATACCACACGGGATCTCTGCCTGAAACTCGGGGCACGCAGTTTCCTGAACAAGCCGCTCCGTACAGACGACCTCATCCCGGCAATCCGGAAAGTGTTGGAACCTCCCGGTGATGCCTGATGGAGATCGATTCTCTGGATCTGGATGGTATCCGTGAACTGGTGAATATCGGTGTCGGGAAAGCCGCAGGCATCCTCTCCGAGATGACCGGATCAACAATCGAGCTCACGATACCAAATATCAGCATCTATTCGAAGGAAGAGTCCGGGCAGATCATCTCCCAGATAGGTACAGAGCGATACTCTGCTATTTCTCTTGATTTTAATGGAGTATTTTCCGGAATGACATATTCGATCTTCCCGGCAGAGAGTGCTCATATCCTCATAGATGCGATCACCGGGGAAGAGTCAGCAGATGATGGCTATGAAGGGGCATTCAGCTCAATACAGGCAGAAACGCTCAAGGAGGTTGGAAATATTCTGATCAACGGCGTTATGGGCTCGATTACCAATGTGCTCAAAAGTCAGCTTACCTATTCGCTTCCTACATACAGTGAAGCGGATATTCCTGCCCTTATTCAGAATGTCAGGCAGGAGCACCGGGAGGCAGTCCTGCTTGCAGAGACCCATATGTTCATCAGGAATTTGAATATTGAGGGAAAGATTCTCATTATCATGGGTGCAGCATCATTTGAAACCCTCATCAGAAGGGTCAGGGAGATTGCAAGGGGATAAAGAGCCGTGAGCCAGTACGAAAGCCTCTCTGTCATAACAGAATTCTCAGATGCACTCCCCGTTGGGATCTGTGTTCTTGATCGGAAGATGACCATTGTCCTCTGGAACAGAACCCTTGCTGAATGGAGCGGTCGCTCTTTTGAGGAGGTGGTCGGGAAAAACCTCTTTGATCTGTACCCTGATCTCAACACTCCGGCATACCGCACCCGGATCGAACAGGTGCTGGATGGTGGTCCTCCGGCAGTCTTCTCTTCCCAGCTCCATACATCATTTATTCCCTGTAGAAAAGCTGACGGGATGCTCCGAGTCCAGCAGACCTCTGTTATCCGGTATCCCGGAAGCGATCAGGATCACTCCTCTGCAATGATCATCATCGAGGATGTCACAGAGCTTGATTCCGAGATACGATCTGTAAGAAAAATGAAAGATCAGGCTCTTCTGGAGGTACAGGAACGGAAAAAGGCTGAAGAGGAGCTTCGGGAGAGCGAGCAGCGGTACCGTCTTGTAGTGTCTGATATGGATGAGTTCATTGTTCGATTCCTCCCTGACAGAACCATACTCTTTGCAAATGATGCATATCTCAGGTTCCTCGGAAAGAGCCGGGATGAAGTCTTTGGGAAGCGGATAGACTCCTTTATCCATCTGGATGACCGTGAGAAGGTGGCAGAGCTGTATGCCCGGATCACACCGGATAACCCGACACATACTATCGAACAACGTGTTGTAACGGCAGATAGCCCGGATCAAAGGGATATCTGGCAACGCTGGAATACCCGGGCTATCTTTGATGAGGAAGGCAGCATCTGCGAATACCAGTCAGTCGGCCTTGATATCACCGAACAGATGTGGCGGGATCTGGAACTTGCCATGATCAACGAGGAGCTGCTGGCAGCAAACAAGCAGATCTCAGAGACCAAAGAGACTCTCCACCTGATTAACAAGAAGCTCCACCTCCTCTCCGGTATAACCCGGCATGATATCCTCAACAAGATCATGGTCATCGACGGTTTCCTCGGGTTTGCCGAAGAGATCGCAACTGATCCGACACAGGCAGAATACCTCGGGCATGTCAGGGCAGCAGCAATGGTAATCCAGAATATCCTGGTATTCAACCGGCAGTATGAACAGCTTGGAATTGAGAAGCCGTCCTGGTTTGCGATAGATACTCTGATTGAGGGGATCGAAACAGAAGAGCGTCTCCCACTCAATTCAGCATGTGAGAGTTACTCGATCTATTGCGATCCAATGCTTGAGAAGGTCTTCTACAACCTCTATGATAATGCCCTCCGGCATGCTGAAGGGGCAACCCGGATAGAGATTGCCTGCCGCCCATCATCATCCGGCCTAAGAATCGTCTGGGAAGATAATGGCACAGGCGTCCCCGAAGATGAAAAAGAGGAGATATTCAAGCGTGGTTTTGGCAAGAACACTGGTATGGGGCTCTTTCTGGTGCGTGAAATTCTTGCGATCACGGGAATCACCATCACCGAAACAGGTGAGGAAGGAAAAGGTGCACGGTTTGAGATCTCTGTGCCTGAGGGAGCGTACCGGATCGGGAATCCGGCCTGAAGATAATCGACTTACCTACAATCGCTCTCTTTTCCGAAAAGAAAACTCCTTTTTTCCGCTCTCTTCAGGCAGTATCTTCAAGCAGCTGATCCATAATCGTCAGTATCTGTGAGAGTGTATCAATGGCGGGCATCATCATCAGATTGCCATTGATCGAATACTGATCGCATTTGAGGGTTGTATGGAAGATGATCACCTCGTTCACCTCAACTGCCAGTTCTGCAAGGATCTCCTCGATCGCCGAATGCCCCATATCAATGACGAGGTTTGGGGGGGAAGGGATCATCACGACACTGAGCAGCTCAGCAGTTGCATTCAGGAATGCAGAAGACATGATGTTTCCTATCTCCTGGAGAGTGCTCTCATCCATCTCAGTCAACTCCCGTTTCTCTTCAGCTATCCCGAGGAGCACATTGGTCATCCGGATGGCTGAATCCAGCGGAAGCAGGAAGATGATATACCCGGCATGATCGATCTCCCCCTGCATCTCAAAGAGGATTGTTACAAAGAGATCGTCAGTGACATACCCATGAATATCCGACAGATCCACGATCTCAACAGCTGGTACGGTCATCTGGATCTGGTGCATCAGCAGGGCAGAGAGTGCATTGGCGGCATGGGATGATCCGATATTCCCAAGCTCATTCAATGCATCCACCTGCATCGGTGTCAGGACTGTCATGATCTATCATGAATATTCTGTGCCATGGTACTATAAGGGCATCGGATTTCCCCGGTTACGTTGCAACAGATGTTCCATTCATGGAGAACAAATAGTCTTTTGGGGAATTTTTGGGTTCAGAAAAAGGGTTGAGACGCCGAGGGGGAGATTTGAACTCCCGAGGTGCCGAACACCAGTGGCTTTCGAGGCCACCGCCTTCCCGGACTAGACTACCTCGGCATAGATCGGGATATAGAATTTCATTTGTGCGGTAATAAGGCTTATGAAGGGTTCTCCTATGTGTAGACTAACCCGCCATCATTGCCCGGAATTGTCTACGCCCCTCTCATAGGTATTTCGTGAGTTCCGTCTCAGATTCCCGGAGCTGTTCCCGTGCCTTCAGGCGTTCAGCAAGACGAATATACTCCTCAATGACCTCCTGCCTGCGTGTTTGTACTGTAAAATAACTCTGGGCAAAAAGGAATGAGCGTATACACTCTTTTCTGGGATCTCCATTCTGAGCAATGAGATGACAGGCATATCTGGTCAGCATTATGTCGGTTATCTCCCGCTCGAATCCTAAACCAGGGGCGACCATTTTGTTGACGTCAACAAAATGATCTGATATCTCATATTTTGCCTCCTCGCTATTGTATGTGGGTTGTTTGAAGCAGGTGCGGCGCGGGTATCGGGGGGCGGGGTCCGCGAAAGAAACAGGCTGGCAGAGGTGATACACCCTTGCTCGAGAGAGCAACCTGAAAGGCGATTCCGAAGGAATCGGGGCATATCTCCTCTGAAAGCCAGACGGAGCATCCTCGCCCCTCCCCGCGCCAGCATCTGCGGCCGCCCAGTACAACCTCCCTTGCGGAGCATGTGCGGACGGGGCAGTGGGCGGTGGGGGAAAACGCCTCAGTGAACAGATCCTCATGGTGATGCAAACACCTGATAATCAGATGATGACTTGTTCCCTATTGAAAACCCACAAGAATCAGCGAAGAGCCCATATTTTGCACTTTTTGATAATCGGCATCATTGCGTAGGTGCTCGATCCCCTCTGTTCAAAAATGAGTGGGCGAATAAGCCCCTTCATCTCTCAGCAGATCCGAAGGTCCACGCAGAACTTACGTCTAAATTACATCCGCGTTCTTTCTTCGTTCAAGGATATTTCTGATGATTGTATCTGGATCTTTCTCCAGTATCGCTCTCCTTTCCTCTGTCCAATCACCTCTTCCAGGCTCATAGATCTGAAGGAAACGAATGGCATCATCCGGTCCAAGCCGCTCAACGAGTACATCAAGCCCTTCCCGCTGAATCTGTTGCAATGTTTTGGCACTCATCGTCTCTCCTCCTCAAGCCAGGTAACAGGATTATATCCTTTTATATGTATGTTTTGATTTCCTATAATAAATGATATGAGATCATCATCTGTACTAATGAATAAAGCATCAACCTTTTCGGCACATGCGATATGAAGCGAATCCATTGCATCACCTCCCATTGCTATTAATTTATGCATGCGGGAAATAATTTCTTCGTTAATATAAATATGTTCGTGTGACGCCAATAACAGTCTCTCAACACGAATTCGCTTGTTAATATCTGGAATATTTGAGATTTCTTCTTGGATAACTTCGCTAGTTACCAGACTCAGTTCATTTATGGAACAGAGGTGAATGATCTCGAGAACTGCTGTCATTTCCAGACGGATCCGAATAGAAGTCTGGTCATCAAATGGTCGGCAGAGACAACAGACATCCAGATAAACTTTTGGGGTGTTCTTCTCAATACCCATTGTATCAGGATCATGATCTATTTATTAAAATAATTGGCGTTAGGTATTCTATACGAAACCGCTCTGCACGAATCCAGAAACCTTTATGCCCCCCCGGACTGCTATCGCCACTACTATCAGCTTGAAATACAGACACTCACTATATGCAGCATACCCCTCTCCGTCTGATCATCTTTGACTTCGACGGGGTCATCGCCGAGTCCATTGCCATGAAGGCAGAAGCGTTCCGCGAGACCTTCTCGTTTGTACCAAAACATCAGGATGAGATCGTGCAGTACCATCTTGATAACGGAGGAATGAGCCGTTTTGTGAAGTTCCGCCACATCTACAAAGAGATGCTCCATGAGGAACTCAACCCTGAACAGGAAGAGTGGCTTGGAGAGCGGTATGCGGGAATTGTCCGCGAGAAGATGTTCTCTATCCCGCTTGTTCCGGGTGCTCTTGAGCTCTTAAACGACGTAAAGGGCAGAATCCCTCTCTATGTTGTCTCTGCAACACCCGGGGAAGAGATGCTGGAGATTGCAGATCGGCGGGGGCTTGCAGGGTATTTTGATGGGATCTACGGATCTCCACGATCAAAGGCTGACTGTATCCGTGAGATCCTCTCTACAAACGGCGTTTCACCTGAAGAAACCCTCTTCATCGGTGATGCTCCACAGGACCATGAGGCAGCATTGAAGACCGGTGTCCGGTTCATTGCAAGGGTGGCGCCGGGCGATCAGGATAGATTCTCAGGAAAACCCGGTGTTGAGCGGATCGTATCCGATCTGCATGAGATCCGGGAGTTCGTGTCACCCAATCTCTAAAAAGGAATTGTGGTATTCTGTAAAAGGAAAAGAAGGGTGGTGGTGTGCTTCCCGGATCAGTGGGACTGGGTGACCATCATATCGTCGACCCTGATCAGGAGGGATGCGATCTCTGCTGCGCTCTGGATTGCCTGGCGCTTTACACGCATCGGCTCAAAGACACCCTCTTCACTCATGTCGACAATCTTTCCGGAAAAGACATTCAGGCCTGCATTCTTCTGTCCGTTTGAGTGCGCCTTCTTCAGTTCCACCAGCTTATCGATCGGGTTGAAACCTGAATTCTCGGCAAGTGTGATCGGAATGATCTCAAAGGCGTTTGCAAATGCCTCGACAGCAATCTGCTCACGCCCGCCGATGGTTGTTGCGTATTCGCGGATACGGACGATCATCTCGGTCTCAACAGCAGCTCCGCCGATGGTGTACTTGCCATCTTCCATTGCATCCTGGATGACACGCTTTGCATCATTGATTGCACGGTCAAGCTCGTCGATGAGGTACTGGGTGGAACCCCGGATCAGAATTGTCACTGCCTTTGCGTTCTCGCAGCCGGAGATCTTTGTCAGATCCTCCCCTTCCATCTGCTCCACTTGTTGTGCGGTTCCGAGGGTCTCGGCAGTCAGGTCTTCCGGTTTGTTGACGATCTCTCCGCAAAGTGCCTTTGCCGCATACTTCATCTCCTTCTCAGTCACATCTTCGAGGGTATAGATGCCGGCCTTTCCGAGGTAGAACTGCACAGAATCGGCGATGCCTTTCTGGCAGAGGAGTACATTTGCACCTGATGCGATGATCTGATCGGCAATCTTCTTCAAAGAAGCTCTCTCAGCATCGCCAAATGCCGCAACCTGTTCAGATGAGGAGATCTTGATCTTTGCCTTGGTCTGGGTCTTGGTGATCTCAAGAGGGGTGCTTATCATCGCAACCTTTGCACCGGTGACGATCTTTGGCATCTGTTCGTCCACACGGGCTTTCCCGATGATAACGCCCCGAACAAGCTCGATGTCATCCATCGCATCACCCTTCTGGGTCTTGACAAGGATGTCATCTTCATCGATGACGATCCTGCCTGATGAACTGTCGGCAACTGTTGCAACCGCATCTACTACGATATCAGCTGCCTTCTCCATGACTGCCTCGATCGTCTTTCCGATCATTGCGGTCTTTGCGATCTTCATCAGGCTCTCCTTATCGTCTGGGGTGACATTGATCGCGAGTTCCGAGAGGATCTCAAGCGACTTTTTCATGCCGAGGGAATAACCCTTTGAGATGTTTGTCGGGTGGATTCCCATCTTGAGCATGCGTTCGGCCTGCTCCATGAATGAACCGACCATGATGGCTGCGGTGGTGGTTCCGTCACCGCACTCATCATCCTGTGCGGTTGCTACCTCGACCACCATCTTGGCGCCGGGGTGCTGAACAGAGAGCTCGCTCAGGATGGTTGCTCCATCATTGGTGATGGTGATATCGTCTCCATGCACGAGCATCTTGTCCATTCCACGTGGCCCGAGGGTCGTCCTGACCGCTTCTGAGATCGCTTTTGCCGCGAGGATATTTGATCGCTGTGCTTCGTGTCCGCGGGTCTGTTCGACGTTATCCCGCAAAATAATGATTGGTTGTCCGGTTAATTGATTATGACTTGCCACTCTGTAATCCTCCTGTAGTGATAAAAATTGAATTGAACTTCTATATAAATATATCCTATGTTGGGAACCCCGTCAGTCGATTCTGGAGATTCTGAAGAGTGAGTGTACAGGAACCCCCTCAACCTCGGTGATACCGCGCTTATCGAAGAGGACCCATATCGCTACCGGAACTCCGCCATGCCTTCTGAGATAAGCAACAACTTCCTGGATTGTCCTGCCTGAGGTGATGACATCATCAACGATAATACAGCGTTTTTCCTTCACTGTTGCAAAATTTCCTGAGATTGATCCAATGGGTGTCTCTGATGTGGCGTGTTTTGCAGGATGGTATACGGCAAGGCTGCATCCCTCACGTGCCCCGATAAGGGTGGCAAGCGGGATGCCCGAGATTGCAATCCCGACGATCACGTCGGCATCAAGAGGCTCGGTACGATCTGCTGGTGGGATGTATGCATCGATCATCATCGCTGCCACGGCCTCAATCAGTTGCGCATCACAACTGACCCGTGTCCAGTCTATATGCACATCACGTGGGGCGGCATCTCCCTTTGGCTGGGTTAAAAGCCAGGTGACCGTCTCGATGGAGAGGGAGAGCTCATCGGCTATCTGGCCGGGGCTGTGCCCCTCTTCGAGGAGCAGGCGTGCCCGCTCTTTCAGATCCTCAAGGGATGACATATCTGTAAAAGTGATACCGATCTATTTATGCCTTCGTTTCAGCGACGCACCGCAAACCGGGCAGTCCGTCCCGTTCTCAACATCCCGTCCGCAGCCGGTGCAGACCATCTTCCAGGCACGCCGCTTTGCCTTCCGCTGAAGCATCGGCCTGACCCTGATTCCAAGAGCAGATGCAACATTCTGAACTGCAAAGTCATCTGTTGCCACCTCCCCGCCGATCTCAGAAGCGAGGGCAAGGATGCTGATATCTGTTTCAGAGAGCACACCACGATCCCCTGTTTTCCCGGCTGCCTGGCGAACCTGTATAATCGATTCGGGTCCCGGCTCGGCAACAGTCAGCCCGGACTCTTTCAGGGTATCAAAGCGGCATTTTGATCGCAGATCACAGAGTTCCGCAACGACCCCGGGGGTGGTGAAGAGATCGCCTTCAAACGGGTAGTCTCCGAAGAAGAAGGATGCATCACAGATTATTTTCATGCCGATAACTCCACAGAACCCTCCCGCCGGGAAACAGAGATCGAGTGACCGAAATGTCCAAGCAGTGAGATTATGGTCATCGCATGGGAGGTGAGCTCTTGTGTGCCATATGATCCGCCATAGAGTGCAAGGTAGGGGAGGAGCTGGTCCGCGGCATGGGGATCGAGATCAGATGAATTCCCCTGAAGAAAAGATTCTGCTGCCATTCTCCCGACGGCTTCGGCAGGCAGCCCGCGTCTTCCAAGTGCAGATCCCCCATGTCCTCCTGAAAAGACCGTACAGGATGATCCAACCGAAGGTCCCTCCTGCCGGCAGATATGAACCGGCAGATCTCCGGCAACAGATGCAGCTGCTTCAGCCTGCCGTGATGCCACGTGATCGGGGAGTCCTGATGATGCAGAGACTATTCCGGAGCCGGTGAAAGCACCAGTGCCGAGCGGGGCGATTCCGGATGGCTCAACCAAAACCCTGACAATGCCGCCCCCTTCCGGGTAGTATCCCCGTGCCAGTATCTCAAGCGAAATCCTGCCCCCGTGCGATCTCAGGTATTCAAGGAAGACACGATCGCAGTAATCGATCGTCGGGGCAGCACGCACCTCGGTTCCGCCGGTGATGGTGATGCTGCCTCCGGTTCGGAGTGCAAGGGGAAGCCATGCTGAAAGGACAAGCGGAATACTCCCGGCTGTCCCGATATCAATAGTAATATCCTTCCTCTCCGGTCTTCCGGGAAGGAAGGTGATCTCATTAGATCCAACAAAAACCCCGCTGGTTGTGGCATCTGATATCGCAGCCGCCGCCTTTACCGCAGCGACATGCTGGGCGGCGAGGCCGGGAACAGATCGGTTCTTCCGGATATTCAGAATTGCTACTGCCTCTCCCGAGACAGCAGCAAGGGCAACAGCAGTCCTGACGATCTGGCCTCCCCCTTCAAGGATGCCGCCGTCAATTCTGATCATCTCCTGAGCGCCTCTGCAATTGCCGGAGCTGCGGAGATGAGGGAACAGCCCCGCTCAATCGTATCGCTCGATGCAACACACCTGAATCCGGCTGCCATCAGGCGGGCATACCCTCCCCCTGAGAAGACACCGTGGACGCAGGCGGCAGAGATGCTCTCTGCCCCCTCAGCCGCAAGCATCTTTGCAGCAGTCGCAAGTGTTCCTCCAGTTGAGATGATGTCGTCAACGATGATGACATTCCTCCCAAGAACCCCTACCTCTTTCTCCTCGATCGAGACCTCAAATCCTGAATGCCTCGTCTTGTTGAGATAATTGCAATCCCAGCCTTGGGCTGCGGCCACTCCTTTCGCAAATGCCCATGCACCATCGTCCGGGGCGAGTATCAGGGGATCTTCAATCCCGGTCCCTGCCAGATACTCCCCGATTGCAGGTGCTATCGAGATATTTTCAGCAGGGACGCTGAAGTACTTCAGCACCTCCGGTTCGTGGATATTCACCGTGATGATCCTTTCAACCCCTCTGCTGAGTGCTGCTGCGATTGCACGAATGCTGATCGGCTCCCCTGCATTGAACCGCTTATCCTGCCGTGCATATGCCATGTACGGGATCACAAGGGAGACCTCTGATCCTTCGCAGGCATCGATTAGGAGCAACAGCTCGACAATGGATTCTGCATCGGGGAGGGAAGATACAATAACCGTTCTGTCATCAAGGTCCGCTGCCCGGATATATAACTCATTATCAGGAAACCGGGACATTTTTACCTCCCCCAGGGGTGCCCCAATGTTTTCTGCCACTCTTGAAGCGATAATCTGGCTTTTATCCGTATATATGACCTTCATTGCTTGTATCTCCCGGTACTGAAACTACTTAAACTATCGGTCTCCGATATATAAGCATTCAACATTTGTGTGAGGTATATCTCAGAATGGGGACAGAGACAGAGACTGTGGTGCTTTCAGAAGAAGATTTCAACGAAGAACTTCTCTTTGGAGATATCGAGATAGCAACAACCGCCGACATTGAGGTGCCGCCAGGCCTCATTGACCAGGTGATCGGCCAGGAGCATGCCGTCGAGGTAATTAAAAAAGCTGCAATCCAGCGTCGGCACGTGATGATGATCGGAACGCCGGGTACCGGGAAATCGATGCTCGCCAAGGCGATGACCGAACTCCTTCCCAAAGAGGAGATGCAGGACATCCTTGTCTATCCAAACTCGGATGATAATAATAATCCGCTTGTCAGGACCGTTCCGGCAGGCAGGGGCAAGGAGATCGTTGCCGCCCATAAGATGGAGTCACGGAAAAGGGCCCAGATGCGGAATATGCTGATGCTGATGCTCGTCTTTGGTATCATCGGATATGCCCTCATCTCCGGGATGCTCCTGATGGGCATCATCGCTGTTGCCTTCATCTTCCTCGCATTCAGGACGATGATGCCGCGGGATGATGTGATGGTTCCAAAACTTCTCGTATCGACATCCCCGGATTCAAAGGCTCCCTTTATAGACGGGACCGGCTCACATGCAGGTGCCCTCCTCGGCGATGTCCGGCACGATCCTTTCCAGTCAGGCGGACTGGAAACCCCCTCGCATGACCGTGTGGAGGCAGGTGCCATCCACCGCTCACACAAAGGTGTCCTCTTCATAGATGAGATCAACACCCTCACCCCCCACTCCCAGCAGAACCTCCTGACCGCACTCCAGGAAGGCGAGTTCCCGATCACCGGCCAGAGCGAACGTTCAAGCGGTGCGATGGTCAGGACAGAGCCGGTACCCTGCCGCTTTGTGATGATCGCAGCAGGGAACCTCGATGCAATGCAGGGGATGCACCCGGCGCTCCGTTCCCGTATCAGGGGATATGGATACGAGGTCTTCATGCAGGAGACGATCGACGATACTCGCGCAAACCGGGAGAAGTTCATCCGTTTTATCGCACAGGAGGTCAAAAACGACGGGAAGATCCCTCCGTTTGACAGGAGTGCAATGACCGAGGTGATCCGCGAGGCACGGAGGCGCTCGAATCGGAAAGGCCACCTCACACTGAAGCTCCGTGATCTCGGCGGACTTGTCCGGGTGGCAGGTGATATTGCACGGGGCGAGGGATCCGAGGTAACAAGCCTCCATCATGTCCTTGCCGCAAAAGAGACCGCCCGTTCAGTCGAAGACCAGATATCGGACGAATACATTCGCCGGAGCCGGGATTATGATCTCACGATCGTCTCAGGGACTGCGGTCGGCAAAGTAAACGGCCTTGCAGTCATGGGAAGCGATTCGGGATCGGTACTCCCGATCGTAGCCGAAGTCACTCCTGCCCAGGGTGCGTCCGGCACCGTGATCGCAACCGGTCTTTTAAAGGAGATTGCACAGGAGTCGATCAAGAACGTCTCGGCAATCCTGAAGAAGTTCACAGGCAAGGATATCAGGAATATCGATATCCATGTCCAGTTCATCGGCACCTACCAGGGTGTCGAAGGAGATTCCGCGTCAGTCTCGGTTGCAACTGCGGTCATCTCGGCAATAGAGGGTATACCGGTGAGGCAGGATGTTGCGATGACCGGCTCACTTTCGGTCAGGGGTGATGTACTCCCGGTTGGCGGTGTCACCTACAAGATCGAGGCGGCTGCAAAAGCCGGGATTAAAAAAGTTTTCATCCCCAAATCAAATGCAGGTGATGTGCTGATTGAGGAGCGGTATCGGGAGATGATTGAGATTATTCCGGTCTCCCATATCGAGGAGATCCTCGAGCAGGCACTGGTTCCGACAAACCGTGCAGGATTCCTCGCCAAGCTGAAGAAACTTGCAGAACATGCGATTATTCCTCCAAATCCACCGATCCAGAGTGAACCGGGAGTTGTCTGAGCGTGGATTCCAGACTCAGGTACTGGGATCTCCGCCATGTCAGCGGAGAGCATACCGGCATTGATATCGATAATGGCGAGATCGAATCTGCCGGTGTCACCTTCTTCTCAAAGGCCATCATCCGGGCACTCGGCCCACGTGGCTGGGGAATTGTCGCAGTTTCACCGTTTAATCCCGATGATAAAGGAGCACTCCGTGATTACCTCCTCCGGGCTGAGAAAGCCGCAGTGGTGACTGCAGAAGACGTTGTGCTTGCAGATGCGCCTGATCGGAAACTTCTCCCGGTTCCTCCGGTGAAAGAGGATCCGACAGAGATCCCGCTCGAAGAGAAGGGAACACTCCTGATGCAGATTACTGAAGCTGCCAAAGTTCCCGGTGTATCAAACACCCGCGGCACCTATACGGAACGCTTTGAAGAGGTTACCTTCCTCGACTCTACCGGATACGAGGTATCCTATACGACGTGCCGGTCAGGATTCTCTGTGATGGCAATTGCAAAGCAGAACGGTGCGATGCAGATGGGGTATGTCCGCGATCACAGGATCGACGGCCTCAACCTGAGGGGCAGAACTGATGACGGTATCAGGGCGGGCACTCGTGCAGTGGCTCTTCTGAATGCCCGTGCGGCAAAAGGAGGCAGGATGCGGGCAGTTCTCGACCCGGAACTCGGCGGTGTCTTTGCCCATGAGGCAGTCGGACATGCGAGCGAGGGGGATCTTGTGAAAGAGGGTGCTTCGGTCTTAAAAGACCGGATCGGCACTGCGATTGGGAGCCCGATCGTTACCATCATCGACGATCCGACCATGCATGCATTCGGGTTTGAGCCCGTCGATGCCGAGGGTGTTGCCGGAAAGAGAACCGCAATCATCGAAGATGGTATCCTGAAGCGGTACCTGCATTCCCGGGAAACCCTTGCAGCAGTCGGTAACGGCGATGCAGGCCATGCACGTGCAATGCCCGGAGATCTCCCGATTGTCCGGATGAGCAACACCTATATCGCCCCCGGCGATGCCCGGTACGATGAGATGATCGAGGAATGCCGGGATGGTATTCTCCTTGGCGGTTCACGCGGCGGCCAGGTGGATCCCGGTCGTGGCGTCTTCCAGTTTAATGCCGAGTTCGGGTACCTGATCGAGGGGGGTGAGCTGACAGAGATGGTCAGGGATGTCTCGCTGACGGGCGAGATCCTCTCGACATTGCATGCGATCACCCTCTGTGGGAATGATCTTAAAATGCATCCGGGATACTGCGGAAAAGGTGGGCAGAGTGTCCCTGTTTCTGATGGATCTCCCCATATCCTCCTCTCTGAGGCAATCATCGGAGGTAGTGGCGATGTATAAAGAGATCGTAACTGAGATCATCGAGACAGGGCTCTCCTCTGTAGATGAGGTTGAAGTTGCCCTCCTTACCAGTGAGAGCGTCTCAATAGAGATGAAACGCTCCGTTCCTGCTCATGCAGGAGAATCATTTGGAACAGGGCTGATCATCCGCGTAATCGATTCCGGCCGGATCGGATCATCAAGTACAAGCACCATAGCGGACTGGCGAGTCTGCCTGGACTCGGCAATTTCAAGCGCACGTCTTGCAGAACCGGTACCCTGGGGCGGACTGCCCGATCCGGTTCCCCTGAAGGGAGAATCCCTTTCATTTGACAGTGCTGTCAAAACCGATCCTGATATCGCCCTCTTATACTGCAACAGGCTCCTTGAAGGGGCGTCTGCGTATCCGGAAGCCGAAGTTGTTGGTGGCGGTGCCGGACTTTCACTGGGTTCAGTCCTTCTTGCAAACTCAAAAGGTATCTGGTATGAAGAGGATCACACCTCAGTATCGGCATCTCTTGAGACGATTGCGGATCAGTCGACCGGTTTTGAATATGATCGCTCGTACTCCCTTGATATCGATCCATTTGAGATCGGACGAAGAGCGGCTGAACTTGCCTCGAAATCCAGAAACGGGGTTCCGATTGAGACCGGGACCTATGATATCCTCCTCTCCCCTGTTGCCTTCTCGGGGCTCGTTGCCTCACTGCTTCAATCAGCAGTCAACGGGAGATCTGTCCATATGGGGAGATCGTTTCTGGCAGAGAAGCTGGGCGAAGTGATTGGATCAGAAGATCTTTCAGTAATTGACGATCCCTTCTATCCCGGTGGGCTTGGGAACTGCCGTTTCGATGCCGAGGGCGTTCCCACAAGAAAGAATGTCCTCATTGAAGACGGCGTCCTGCAATCATTTGTCTATGATCTGAAGACCGCATACCGGTTTGGCAAAGAGAGTACCGGCAATGCCGCACGAGGGGGAGTTGCAGGCGGGGTCTCGATAGGCCTTCATACCATGGTCTTCTCAGCTGAAACGATGCAGGAACCGGGTGAAGGCCATTGCATCTCAATCAATGATGTGATTGGTGCGCACACCGCAAATCCGCTCACGGGAGATTTCTCGGTTGAAGTCCAGAACGCCTTTATCATGGAGGATGGTATCTGCCAGCACCCGGTGAGAAAGGCGATGATCGCAGGAAATATTTTTGAGATGCTCGGCCAGATCACAGGTATGGGACCGACTCCGCGGCGGGTTGGTTCAGTGATCGTTCCGCCGGTCAGGATCAGCGGGATGCGCCTTGTCGGGTGATGGCGGGTCATGTTTGAGATCATCATTCCACTTCTGGTCATTGTGGCGCTGATCGCCACACTGTATTTTTGTGTTAAGAAAGGGATGACACTGCTTGCAAATGCAGCAGCAGGTCTCATCCTCCTATTTATCACAAATACCTTCCATCTCCTCTCCTTTCTTGGTGTTCCCGATATCCCGATCACCTGGGCGACGGTCTTGATCTGTGCGTTTGGCGGTATCCCCGGTGCCGTCATCCTTATACTCCTTGCAATCGCAGGGATCACTGTCTGACCTATGAAAGCCGCTCTTCGTGCATGGTGTGACAGCCATGAGATCCCGCTTCTTGGGATTGCTTCTGCAAAAGCCTGGAATGAACCACTCTTTCATCCATGGATCCCGGATGCATACCACCCGGAGTCGATCGTTCCCGGTACACGGTCGGTCATTGTCATCGGCCTTCCCATTCCGCTCCCCTCGCTTGAATCCTCCCCCTCGATCCAGTATAGGGAGATGTATAGGACAGTCAACGCTCTTCTTGATCAGTACACCTACCGTATTGCCATATGGCTGAACCAGGCTGGGTATCCGTCGGTTCCTATCCCCCGGGATGGCTATGGCGGCATCGGAGCACTGGTGAAGAACCCGGTAGCCTTCTTCTCGCACCGGCATGCCGCGTACCTGGGAGGACTTGGGACATTCGGCGTCAATAATATGCTCCTCACCCCCGAATACGGGCCACGGGTGAGGTTTGGCTCGATCTTCACGACAGCCGAAATTGAGCCTGATTCCATCCGGACTGATGATCTCTGCACACGGTGCATGGAATGTGTTGACCGGTGCCCGGTCAAAGCAGTCAGCCCGGACGGCTACCCTGAGGGTCTGACCCATAAAACCGCGTGCGCCAAATACAGTGCCGGCCTCGATAAAAAAGCAATCTCCCCCTGCGGTGTCTGCATCAAGGTCTGTCCTGTCGGATCAGATCGCACCTTCTATGGGCGGGAGGATATCGGGATATACCGGGAAGATGCAGCCGATAGTCCGCTCAAAAAGGCATGGGATCATATCAGATCCCATGGCACTCTCTAGAAGACGCTTGCCTCAGAATAGACGACCACATCATCGGGCTGGATCTCATATGGCTTAATCTCCCGTGAGTGCTGGGATCTCCGCATCTTCACGACTTCGACAGCAAGATGGGTGCCGGAGAGGTCGCTCGTCCTCACATACCGAAGCAGGACAACGCAATCAACGAGATACTCGACAAGGCCGTATTTGCTTGCATAGGGTATCTGGGTATCTGTCTCGCTCGTCATGACGAAGGTACAATCCTCATCCCGCATCCTCTCGACGAACCTGAACATCTCAAGCCTCCTGCTCGCCTCATCAGGAAGCAGCCCTTCAAAGAGTGATATCGGGTCTATGACGACTCTGGATGCCTTCGTCTCCCTGATGAGGTCGGGAATATCGTTTTTGATACTGTTTACCGCGAGCGTAAAATCTGTTGGATCAAGTTTGATCAAAAAGAAGGTTTTGTCAAGGTATGCGTCAAGGTCATATCCCCGCCGCCTGATACTCTCTTTCAGCATCTCGGCCCGCTCGTCAAGGCTGATCAGGATACAGGTCTCTCCCAGCTTCAACCCCTCGAAAATGAAATTGATCGCAAATGTCGTCTTCCCGGTACCATAGGTCCCGATGATTCCGGTGACGGAGTTCTTTACGAGCCCCCCTCCGAGCATCTCGTCAAGCCCTTCTATACCGAGCTTAATCCGTTGATCGGTCCTTCTGCCGGGAGGAGTTCTCACTTCACCTGAACTCTCCCGTTTCAGTGGCTCCTGCATCTCTTTCTTCTCATCATGGGGGGGTTCCCACTGATCTTCAGCAGGCGGTATCCACTCATCATCAGATGGAGGCTCCCACTCAGGTTCTACAGGATCTGCCTGCTGGATGATGCCTCCCATTCGTGCAGGCGGCGTTCCTGTCTGGATCGGAGGGATCTTCCGCACCGGAGGCTGTTTATCATCATCGTCAATAAGTGCCGAGAAGTCATCACTCACCTAAATCACCATCCTGATATTCTCGACATCAAACCCGGCTGTTGAACTGATCCGAACCGCAAACTTCACGAGATCACGTTCCTCAAGGTACGGCATCACCCCGCGGAACTTCATGAAATACATGATCCTCTGCCTGCGCTGGCCTGATCCCTCCTCCCATTTGAAGTGGATGACCGCATCCGCACAGTCGCAGATCTCCAGTTCGCGGGACGAATCAAGAATCCCTTTGGTGAGATGGAGGTATATTGTCGAGTTCCAGGTCTTTGCGATCCGCTGCAGTCCCCTGAGGAATGCAACAAGGCTGTTCCATTTTTCCGGACTGTAATGCAGTCCGGAAATATCGGTAATGGAGTCGATGATGATAAGGCTCTGCTCTTTTCCCTCCTCAAGCACCGCAATGAGATCGGCAAGAATACTATCATGCTCAGGCTTCTTTCGTTGCATCCGGGCGACGATGCCCCCCTCTCCATCATACCAGTTTGCAGGAACGACACTCCTGTCAAAGTATCCGCTTGAGAGATCCAGAAATGTGACGCGATCTGCGATGCCGGCAGTCAGATCGCTCTTGAATGATCCTATGATCTCACGGAATACATCCTCTTTCGTTCTGGTGATGCTGATATACCGGATATCTTCCGGAATCATTCTTCCTGCCCCGTCGTCCTTCCCCATTCTTGTCATTGCAATGAGTGAGGTGTATGCAAACTCGGTACTTCCTGCACCGATATCCGAGAGCAGAAGGATAAGGGAGCCCGGCACAACTCCTCCGTCCAGGACGGGATCAAGTGAGTTGATCCCTGTTGGCATCCTGCGTGTCGTCTGATCAGCCATACTTCATCTCTCCATTCAATGAATTAAGGTTATGTAGTATCCTCACATGCATAAGCTATATCTCTTCTCCGTGTAAGGTAACCAGTACGCTCAGGCGATTATTTCGGCTAACCGGGGTTTTCTATGGTAGATGGTGACGATAAGCAGCAGGAAGAACGTGATCTTTTTGCACCGGAGAGTGATCACTTCGGATCAAAGAAGAGTGATAAAAAGAAGAAATCCGGTTTTCTCTCATTTTTGAAGAGGAGATCGGATTCTGATCGTGCTCTGCCGATAACCAACCCCTGGGATACTGCCCCTTTCCCGGATCCGCTGCATGAACAATCCCCGGAGATCGATGATCGAAAGCAGCCTGACACACCTGTCGGGGATACCGATGCGCGTGCACCTCCGGGCTTCTGGAACACCCCGATGGCCGGGCTGGCTGATGAGGAAGAATCCGAAGCACCAGGTAACGGGAAAGCGCCATCAGATGAAGAGATGATGGGGTTGCCGGATCAGGAGAGCAGTATCCCTGCCGGAGATGATATCGCTTTGGATGAAGCCGAAGAGGAGACTCCTGTTCCAGGGCCTGATCCTGATATCCATGATGAGATCCCGGAGAATCCCTCTCCTGAGGATCTGGCGGAGCCACTCCCTGAAGAAGAAATCAATGTTGGGGAGAACGAGATACCTGCTGCTGATACCGGAATTGACATTGCGCAGCCTGATGAGAAGACGCCTGATCATCCCGCTCCCTCTCTGCCGAAGACAGGGGAAGAATCTATGCCGGAAACAATCGCCTATCCGGTGAAGGCTGTTTCATCCCCGGAGCAGTCGGTACTGCCGTTTGAAACGGAAGACCCCGTTTCAGCATCCGCACCAAAGGATCAGATCCCTGAACGCCGGTCACTCCTCTCGGTATTCCGGAAGAAAGAAGCGGACCTCGTGGTGCCGGAATATCATTATCCAACTGCCGGTCCGCTTGTCATCCCAAGGCTTGCCGAGAATGAGGAAGAGGTGGATAGCTACTGGGTTGAGAAAGGCCTCTCCCTTGTCCTGATCACCTATAACCGGATGACCCGGCTGAAGGAGTATCACCTCTTTGAACCAATCCTGACCCGTTTTGAATACGAACTTCTGGAACGGCTGTATGAAGACCTCCGTGATATTCTTATTCTGACGGATTCAGAGATCCGGGAACAACCAGAGCGACTCCTCTTCAGAAAGGCGGAAGCCTTAATCAGCCAGTACGGCCTCTCGCTGACACCGGAGACGACATATAAACTGCGGTACTACCTGAAACGGAACTTCCTCGGATGGTCACGGATCGATCCCCTGATGAAAGATCTTGAGATTGAGGATATATCGTGTGATGGGCATGGAATCCCTCTCTTCCTCTATCACCGGCAGCATCGGAATATCAGAACCAATATCCAGTTTCCCGAACAGCAGTTAAACTCACTTGCCATCTCACTTGCACAGCGTTCAGGCAAGCACATCTCGATCGGAAGCCCGATCCTTGATGCCACCCTCCCGGACGGCTCACGTCTCCAGCTGACGCTTGGGACTGAGGTGACGAGCAGGGGCTCTTCTTTTACAATCCGTAAGTTCCGTCCGGAGCCGTTCACCCCGATCGAGCTGATGGAGAAGGGGACATTCAATGTCGACCAGCTCGTCTACTTCTGGCTTGCAATCGAGAATAACAAGAGCCTGATCTATATCGGCGGGACAGCATCCGGGAAGACTTCATCCTTAAATGCGATGTCCCTCTTCATCCCCCCGCTGGCAAAAGTTGTCTCTATCGAGGATACCCGTGAGATCATGCTGTATCGGGAGAACTGGATTGCGAGCGTCACCCGTGAATCCCTCACTTCAGAGGGGAGCAGGAGCATCAATATGTTCGATCTCTTAAAAGCCGGCATGAGGCAGAGGCCCGAGTTCATTATTGTCGGAGAAGTGAGGGGGCCTGAAGCGCAGACCCTCTTCCAGGCAATGAATACCGGCCATACCACCTACTCTACGATGCATGCGGGAGGAGTGGATGCCACCATCCACCGTCTTGAGAGTGAACCCTTAAATGTCCCGCGTAATATGCTCCAGGCATTAAACATCATCTCGGTCCAGGGGCTGATCTTCCGTGGTACCGAGCGTGTCAGGCGCTGCCAGGAGATCGTTGAGATCACCGGTATTGAACCAAATTCCGGGAATATCCTTGTGAACAATGTCTTTGAGTACGATCCGGTCTCAGATGAGATGCGGTACTCCGGCAGATCCCATGTCTACTCGGCCATCGCCGCCAACCGTGGATGGAGCAGGGAAGAGCTCCATACTGAGATTGAAAGGCGGAGGCAGGTGATCCTCGCGCTTCATGAACAGGAAATCAGGGATTTCAAATCTGTATCCGAGGTATTCTCGATCTTTGCCATCACCCCTGATGTCATCTTTGACCATATCGGCGATCTCAGACAGGTCCTCTCATGATACCGATGTATGAACGGTTCCGGCGGTTTTCAAGGCGCGATCCGATGCGTTTCCAGCACCTGCGGAATGATATCATATCCGCACGGCTTGGTATCACCGTTGAGCGGCTCTATTATTACGCATTCGTCTTCGGATCTGGCATCGGAGCTGCAATTGGCATACTCTTCTATTTTATTGCGGGGGTCTTTGAGCCGATCATCGTCCCCAGTGCCGCCTATGAGTTCACCAGGCAGAACCGGCTTGCCATATCGTGGTTGTCTGATCTTCCGCTTGAAGATGTCCTCTTCAGGGCGATCATTGCAGTCATCATCTTCATCATCATCTCCTACCTCACCTACCGGATCGTCCTTGCCTTCCCGGGCGTCATGAAGTCTTCCCGTGCGACCAGGATCAACCTGACCCTCCATAACGCCGTTGCGTACATGTATGCGATGAGGAGGGGTGGAGCCGAACTGATTGAGATCTTCCGTTCCCTCTCAGAGAACTCGCATGTCTATGGGGAAGTTGCTTTGGAATTCCGGCAGGTTGTCAGGGACTGTGATCTCTTTGCCCACGATATCGTCTCCGCACTCCGTGAACTCCAGATGACAACTCCCTCAGCCAAGATGAAGGATTTTATCCAGGATCTCCTCTCCATTATCGAGAGTGGCGGCGATCTCTCCGGCTTCCTGAAGGCGAAGGTGGGCCTGTACCAGGATGAGGCAAAATTTGAGCAGAAACAGTTCTTAAACACCCTCTCCCTGGTTGCCGAGGGGTATGTGACGCTCTTTGTGGCAGGCCCGCTCTTTTTGATCATCGTGATGGTGGTGATGGGACTGATGGGTCCGGGTGCGCTCATGCAGCTGAATATCGTGATATATGCCTTAATTCCGATCGGAACTGCCATTTTTATCGTCTTTATCGATATGATCTCATCCCAGCCCGAGAGTGTGGAGCGGTACACCTTTATGCAGGAACTCAGGGAATATCCTGATGTTGAGATTACAGAGGGAGATGAAACCACAGAAACCGGACTGATCACGACATTGAAAAAATATGATCGCTGGACCCGGATCCGTGAATTCGTCTCCGATCCCCTCCATTACTTCCTGATCCTCCCCCACCGCACCTTCTATGTCTCGATTCCGGCAGGCGTCATGTATCTTATCTTCTGGTATCTTCAGATCCCCGATTATGGTGATTTCGAGTTTTACCTGACGGTCCTTGACGATTATGTCATCGGAACATTCCTCATCGTATTCGCTCCCTATGCAATTGCGCAACTGATCTGGAGCCGCCGGATAAGTGAGATTGAAGCATCGCTCCCTGATTTCCTCCAGAGGCTTGCCGGGATCAATGAAGTCGGCCTTACCATCGCAAAGGCTCTCTCCATACTGGTGAGGACGAATCTCGGTCTCCTCAGCTATGAGATAAAGAAGATCAAGCGTGATCTTGACTGGGGTGCAAATGTCGAGGATGCACTTGTGCGCTTTGAAGAACGCCTCTCCACACCATCCATATCGCGTACGGTGACGCTGATCACCCGGGCAACTGCAATGAGCGGGGAGATCGGCCAGGTACTGACGATTGCGGCAAGTGATGCCGATATGAGCGAGACCCTCAAACGGGAGCGGCAGGGGGAGATGTTCCTCTACACCGCGGTCGTCTACCTTGCATTCTTCGTCTTCATCTTTGTTGTACTTGTTATCGGAACGCAGTTCCTCCCGGTCATTGAGATGACTGATGCAATCGATACATCCGTGAGCGGCGCCGGGGCTTTCTCAAGCGTTGGAGGCATATCTGCCCTCACCTATGGCCGCCTCTTCTATCATGCCGTCGTCATCCAGGCGATCTGCTCAGGGCTCATTGCCGGGCTGATGGGGGAGTCATCGTTAGCCGCAGGTGTAAAGCATGCATGCATCATGGTATTTGCAGCATTTCTGATCTTTGCCCTGATCTGAACCGAGATGCGATAACCTTTAAGTGAGCCCGCGTTCAATGAAAATCAGGTGAAACAGAGATGTGCAGCGTTGGTGGTCCGGCAGATATAGAGATTGAAGAGGGAGTGCAGGGAAAGAGCTACATCTGTAATACCTGCGGTGAAAAGTTCAAGACCGTCGGCAAACGCCCGATGTGCCCCTCCTGCCAGTCAGAAGATGTTACTCCGGCATGATCCTCACCCCCGGTGACCGTATTGTCCTCGTCAGGGGGCAATCTTCTTTTCTTCTATGTGCCCGTGCCGGCAGGAAGTTCCCTCTCATGATAGAGACCACTGATAGCGAATATGTCCAGGGTATCCACCCTGACGATATCATCGCCGTATCAGCACCGGAAGGGGGGGATCTGACTCCGGCACGCTACCTTCTCGATCTGGTCCGGATATATGATCAGCCGGTGCTTGTGCTTCCAAGGGGACACCCGGGATCGGGAAGGCTCCGGTATGTCATCTCGGCAGGTCCGGAAATTTTGCTCTCCTGTGAAATTGTGCGGGGAACGCATCCTGAGCAACATCTCATCTGTTCTTCGGCCGAACTCGCGGGATTGGAAATATCCGGCGATAAAGGGTCAGTTTGTATTAAAAACCTGCCAGAGGCGATACACTGGGAATATCTCCCGGAAAACCCTCCCGAAACAGAACAACAATTATAAGAGATACGATAAACCAATTATTCTGTTGCCGTGAGAGGAGGGTTGGATGAAAACTGAGGTTCTGAAGAGCATCAAAAAGACCGAAGAAGAGTATCGTCAGCAGGTTGAGAAGGCGAAACTTGAGCGCGAGCAGATTATCGCAAATGCCAGGTTTGAAGCCGACAACCAGGTTGCCAAGGCAACAGCCGTTGCCGATGAGTACACAAAGAAGCGTCTGGCGGATGCACGAAATGACGCAGCGAAGAAACGCGCCCAGATCCTAGAGGAAGGAAAGCATCAGGCCTCCCTCCTCAAAGAAAAAGGCCGGAAACGGATGAATGAAGCCGTTTCGCTGCTGGTTGAGCGGTTCAAGGAGAGAGTTCATGTTACAGCCTAAGACGATGACGCGTCTGCTTATCGTTGGATCGAAAGAGCAGATGCCGTCAGCTGTGACCGAACTTTACCGTCACCACGTATACCATATCACCGATTATACCGACCAGGGGAAAGAGGGATATGAGGGCTTTCGCATCGGGCAACCGATGGAGGGTGCAACAGAACTCTCGACAGATCTGATCAAGATCCGGTCGATCGAGAGCATCTTTGGGCTCTCTCCCGATGACTACCTCGATACAAAAAAGCGTTCTTCGCGTTCGATCAAAGAGATTATAGAGCGTGAACTCCCTGCAATCGAACAGGAAGTCAGCAATCTCACGGCACAGCGATCGGCAGCAGAAGCACGTATCAAGGTGAATGAACAGCGTATCGCCGAACTTACACCTTTCTCCGGCATACCCCTTGAACTGGGACTTTACAGGGGTTATGAATCGGTATCGGTGATTGCGGGGAAAGCACCCCGTGAAATCGAGATCACCGTCCCACACGAGAAGTTTATCGCATCTGACAAGGGGAACAACACCACGGTTATCTTCTTTAAAAAAGCAGATCGTGCGACCGTTGAACACGCTCTTGCAGAAGCACAGTTCCAGCCGATCCCGATTCCAGAGGAAGAAGGATCCGTCAGAAAGGCAATCGATACCTACCAGTCTGAGATCTCTCAGCTGACTGCGGCTATTGCAGATATCGATGAGAAAATTGCTGATATAAAAGGAAAACACGGTAATTTTCTTGCTGCCTGTGACGAAGTGCTCTCAGCTGATGTTGAACAGGCCGAGGCGCCGCTTCGGTTTGCCACAACCGAACTCACCTTCATCGCCGATGGATGGGTTCCGGTATCTGAAGTTCAGAGCCTGAAATCAGGGCTTGCCCAGGCGACAGGAGATAAAATCCTTGTCATGGAGGTTGAGGAGACTGGCGGTCATCATGATAGCCATGATCACTCTAAGAACCAGCCGCCTGTCGAGTATGATAACCCTGGTTTTGCAAAGCCAATGCAGTCGATCGTGGATATCTATTCACGGCCCCGGTACGATGAGCTTGATCCGACGCTCATGGTAGCGATCATATTCCCGTTATTCTTTGGTATCATCCTTGGAGATATCGGGTATGGTGCTGTTCTGCTCATTCTAGCTCTTGGCCTTCAGAGGATGCTGAAAGGTGAGGCTGTCCAGCAGCTCCTTAAAGTTCTGAGAAATGCAAGCATCTCAGCCATCATCTTCGGTTTCGTGTATGCCGAGATATTCGGAGCCCATCCGGGTGCCCTTAATATCGAGCTCTGGCATCCGTTAATCAGCAGGCACCTGCTGATCGGAACACATGCCCACCATCAGGGTGATATTGCAGTGCTGCTTGTGTTTGCGGTATGGCTTGGTATTATCCAGATGACCCTTGGAAGGTTCATGGGTGTTTACAACCATGCACGACACAGGAACATGCTCCATGTAATGGGGCAGGTGAGCTGGATTGCCTTCATGTGGGGTGCATTGCTTCTTATCTGGTCGATAGCGGCGATCCCGCTGATGCCCGATCTGACAATGCTTCCACCGATCGTGATGGGCCTGAACATCGCCGGAATCATTGGTGGGGTTCTTGTCCTTGCGGGTGCCATTGGTATCGGAATTGAGTCGCCTCTCGAACTGATCGAACTTCCATCAGTCATCAGCCATTCGCTCTCCTATACGCGTCTGGCAGCTGTCGGACTCTCATCTGTCGCAATTGCAATGGTGGTCAACTTCATCGCAATTGAGATGCTGATTGAGCCGCAGTTTAAGGAACTGACGGCTGTTGGTATTGTTCTCATAATCATAGGGATCTTCGTTCTCCTCATCGGACATCTGCTCAATACGGCACTTGGTCTCCTTGGAGGAGGTCTGCAGTCCCTGAGGTTGCAGTATGTTGAGTTCTTCACCAAATTTTACAAGGGTGGAGGAGAGAAATACAATCCATTTGGAAAGAAACGTAATTTAACGGAGGATTAAAATGGTAGATTTAGGAGTCGCAACATTAACACTTGAAATGGTAGCTGAATCGCAGATGGGATTAAAGGCACTTGGTGCCGGACTTGCAGTAGGCCTCACCGGTATCGGTGCAGGTGTCGCTGAGATGGGTATTGGTTCAGCTGCTGTCGGTGCAACCGCCGAGAACAAGGATATCTTTGGTCTGGCACTTCTGCTTACTGTTATTCCCGAAACAATCGTTATCTTCGGCCTTGTTGTCTCGCTGTTGATTCTGTTCTAAATGGAGTCTACAATGGGACTAGAAGTTGTCGTCGAAGAGATCAGGGAAATAGGGCAGAAAGAAGCCACTGCTATCCGGAATGAGGCCAATGAAGAGGCCCGGCGGATCCTAGCGGCAGCAGAAGACCGTGCAACATCGATCAAACAGGAAGCCGAGGCAGAGGTGGAGCGGCAGGTTCAGCAGATGGAGGCCCAGGAGGTCTCTGCTGCGAAACTCCTTGTCAGACGTGAAGTTCTCAATGCGCAGAAAGAGCTGCTCGAAGAGGTCTTCAATGCGACAGACGGATCCATCTCGGCACTCCCCGCCACCTTCCATGAGAAGGTGATCCGGGAGCTTCTGAAGAAGGTTGCAAAAGAGATCAAGGACGGTGTTGTATTCTGCAACAGCCGCGATCAGCAGGCTGTAGAATCAGCCCTCTCTGAACTAAAGACCCTGAGCGGATACTCATATGGTGGCGCCGTCGAGATATTCGGCGGAGTCGTCGTCAAGAGTGCAGACGGACAATTAACCGTGGATCTCAGCTATCAGACCTTCCTGGACGAAGTCTGGGAATCCGGGCTGAAAGACGCCTCGGATATTCTCTTTGGATAGGAGGTATGTGCTGATGTCTGTGGTGATTGGCGGTCCGGCCCCCTATGTCTATGTCTGTACGCGTATGCGTGTACGCAAATCCAAACTGCTTCCGCGGGAAGAATATCTCCGGATGCTGAACATGAGCCTTCCCCAGATCACCCGTCTCATTGAAGAGATGGAGTACAAAAAAGAGATCGATGAGCTTGCGTCATCTTTTGACGGCATTGATCTCGTCGAAGAGGCGCTCTCCTGGAACCTGGCAAAGGAATTCCAGGCAATCCTGGCGATCACCCCCGGCATTCTCAAACAGTTCACAAAATCGTACCTTCGGAGGTGGGATATCCAGAATGTCCTCACCATCATCCGTGGGAAGAAACAGGGGATGTCTGCCGGAAAGATCAAAGAAGTGGTTGTTCCGGCCGGATCTCTTGATGTCCTGTTCCTTGACCGGATGATTGCAGAAGAGTCCGCAGAGCGTTCGATCGAGATGCTCAAGAACCTCCCCCTCTACTCAGTCATTGAACGCGAGTACTCAGGTGCAGTTGAAACGGGATCGTTTGGAAGGCTTGAGAATGAGCTGTACCGCCAGTTCTATGCCGATCTCATTGAAGAGGCGCGGAGCGGACTGAAAGGCGGAAACCAGTTCCTTAAGTCGATACAGCTTGATATCGATATCAGGAATATCAAGACGATCTTCAGGCTCAGGGGCCAGCCGGTTTCAGGTGAAGAGACCGCTGATGTCTGGATCCCTGGTGCCTCATTCTCAGTCGATGAGCTCAAACGAATCTCTCAGGTCGAGACGATCGATGAGCTTGTCGATACGCTGAGGAAGAAAGTGAAGAGTCCGGCACTCGTTGATGCACTGGAAGGACTTCGTGAAGAGAAACCCATACACGAAGTAGAGAACTCCCTGACCAGGGCACAGCTGGACTATATGGATCGGCTCTCGAAGAGGAACCCATTCTCGATCTACCCGATCCTCGTCTACCTTGAGAAGAAGAAGTATGAAGTGACCAATCTCAGGGCGCTTGCTCGCGGAAAACAGGCAAATCTTCCGGCTGAACGGATCGAAAACTATCTGGTGATATGATGGAGATCGCAGTTATCGGAAGAGAAGAGTTCATTCTGGGTTTCAGGCTCGCAGGTCTTCAGAAGACCTATGCGGCAGAGACTCCGGAGAAACTCACGGAGGTGATTGGCCGTACATTGGAAGATCCCAATGTCGGTATCCTCGTCCTCCAGAGCACTGATATGGAACAGGTTCCAAGAAGGCTTCAGATGGCCCTTGAGAACTCGGTGAAACCGACCGTTATCTCCATTGGCGGCGAGACGGGCGGCCTCTCCCTGAGAGAGCGGATAAAGCGATCAGTGGGTGTTGATCTGTGGAAGTAAAGAAGAAATCAGGAATTCTCAAAAGAATCGCGGGACCTGTGGTCACCGCGGTGAACCTTGACGCACACATGTACGATGTGGTCAAGGTTGGTGATGAGGAGCTGATGGGTGAGGTGATCAAGATCGATGGTGATAACGTCATCATCCAGGTCTATGAAGACACCTCCGGCATCAAACCGGGTGAGCCGGTCGCAAACACGGGACTCTCACTCGCAGTCGAGCTTGGCCCCGGTCTCCTCACCAGTATCTACGATGGTATACAGCGGCCTCTTGAGGTTCTCGTCGAGAAGATGGGGAACTTCATCGAACGCGGTGTCACTGCACCTGGCCTTGACCGCTCAAAGAAGTGGGATTTCAAGCCTGTTGTAAAAGCCGGTGACCGTGTCGAGCCCGGCCAGATCATCGGTGAAGTACAGGAGACGAACAAGATGCACCGGGTCATGATCCCGCCGAATGTAAAAGGCGGTGTTGTGAAGGAGATCAAATCCGGATCATTTACTGTCGACGAGACGGTGATTGTTCTCGATGACGGATCCCAATACCCGATGATGCAGAAGTGGCCGGTTCGTGTGCCACGACCTGTGAAAGAGAAGAAGAACCCGAAGATCCCGCTGAACACCGGACAGCGTATCCTTGATGGTCTCTTCCCGATTGCAAAGGGTGGAACAGCAGCAATTCCAGGGCCATTCGGCTCAGGAAAGACGGTTACCCAGCAGCAGCTTGCAAAATGGTCTGATGCAGAGATCGTCGTCTACATCGGCTGTGGCGAGCGTGGCAACGAGATGACCGAGGTACTGACAGAGTTCCCGCATCTTGATGATCCAAAGACCGGAAAGCCCCTGATGGAGCGGACTGTTCTGATCGCCAACACCTCGAATATGCCTGTTGCGGCCCGTGAAGCATCGGTTTATACCGGTATCACCATCGCGGAGTACTTCCGTGATATGGGCTATGACGTCTCCCTGATGGCAGACTCGACCTCCCGCTGGGCAGAAGCGATGCGTGAGATCTCAAGCCGTCTTGAAGAGATGCCCGGTGAAGAAGGATACCCCGCATACCTTGCAGCCAGGCTCTCCGAGTTCTATGAGCGTGCAGGTCTTGTCGAGACGCTGGCAGGCGGTTCAGGCTCTGTCTCTGTAATCGGTGCGGTCTCACCGCCCGGTGGTGACTTCTCCGAGCCGGTTACCCAGAACACCCTCCGTATCGTGAAGGTCTTCTGGGCGCTTGATGCCAAGCTCTCGCAGCGGCGTCACTTCCCGGCTATCAACTGGCTGAACTCCTACTCGCTGTACCTCGACCAGCTCCAGGACTATTACAATGAACATGTCTCCCCCGAATGGAACAAACTCCGCTCATGGGCGATGGAGGTTCTTCAGAAGGAGTCCGAGCTTCAGGAGATTGTCCAGCTCGTCGGATCCGATGCCCTGCCGGAATCGGAACAGATCACCATCGAAGTGGCACGTATGCTTCGTGAGATCTTCCTCCAGCAGAATGCCTATGATGATGTCGATACCTACTGCGACATGACCAAGCAGTTCGATATCATGAAGGCGATCAAGGTCTATGCAGATTCAGCATATGCCGCACAGGCAGCAGGTGTGAGCCCTGCACAGATCATCTCTGTCAAGGCAAAGTCCGATCTCCCGCAGATCAAGTTCGTCCGCGACTACAAGCCAATGCTTGAACAGATTCTGAAAGGCATGGAATCCGAGTTCACAACACTGAGGGCAGGAGCATGAAGGAATATAAGACAGTTACAAAGATCGCAGGCCCGCTCGTCTTCGTCGAGAAGACAGAGCCGGTCGGGTACCAGGAACTGGTCAATATTGTGCTCTCCGATGGAACCGTGAAACGTGGTCAGGTTCTTGATACAAGCGATGATCTCGTTGTGGTTCAGGTCTTTGAGACGACTGCCGGTATCGGCAGGGACTCAGGCATCCGTTTCCTCGGCGAAGCGATCAAGATGCCGGTCGGAAAAGATATGCTTGGGCGTATCCTCTCCGGAGGCGGAAAGCCGATCGACGGCGGTCCCGAGATCGTTCCCGAGAAGCGGCTTGACATCACCGGTGCTGCGATCAACCCGTATGCACGTGGCAATCCAAAGGATTTCATCCAGACGGGTATCTCCACCATCGACGGGACAAACACCCTTGTCCGTGGTCAGAAACTCCCTATCTTCTCTGGATCTGGTCTCCCGCACAATGATATTGCGCTTCAGATTGCCCGCCAGTCAAAGGTTCCGGGATCGACCGAGTCGTTCGCTGTGGTCTTTGCTGCGATGGGTATCACCAAGGAAGAAGCAAACCACTTCATGGAGGACTTTGAGCGGACCGGTGCACTTGAACGTGCGGTCGTCTTCTTAAACCTTGCAGACGATCCTGCGGTCGAGCGTATCATCACGCCACGTCTCGCACTGACAACCGCCGAGTACCTTGCATATGAGCTTGGATACCATGTGCTCGTCATTTTGACGGACATGACCAACTACTGTGAGGCGCTCCGCCAGATCGGTGCAGCCCGTGAAGAGGTGCCTGGACGCCGTGGATATCCGGGATACATGTATACCGATCTTGCGTGCATCTACGAGCGTGCCGGTATCATCAAGGGAGTCCAGGGTTCAGTTACCCAGATTCCGATCCTGACAATGCCCGGTGACGATATCACCCACCCGATTCCTGACCTGACCGGATACATTACCGAAGGCCAGATTGTGGTCTCCCGTGAACTTCACAGGAAGGGTATCTACCCGCCGATCAACGTTCTTCCGTCGCTGTCGCGTCTGATGAACCTTGGTATCGGCGAAGGGCTGACCCGTGAGGATCACAAGAAGGTCTCTGACCAGCTGTATGCAGGATATGCAGAAGGAAACGATCTCCGTGGCCTTGTCGCCATCGTCGGAAAGGATGCGCTCTCTGAACGTGACCGGCTCTTCCTTGAGGTTGCGGATTACTTCGAGAACCAGTTTGTCCGCCAGGGAATCAATGAAGATCGTTCGATTGCAGATACCCTTGATGTCGGCTGGTCGCTCCTTGCAACACTGCCTGAGGAGCAGCTCGTCAGGATTGACCGTGACCTGATCAAGAAGTTCCATCCGAAATACCGGAAGGAGTAACCTGCCATGGCGCTCCGCGATGTAAAGCCGACCAGATCTGAACTGATCGCCCTGAAACGGCGTATCAAGCTCTCTGAGCGCGGCTACAAGCTCCTGAAGATGAAGCGTGACGGGCTCATCCTTGAGTTCTTCAAGATCCTTGAACAGGCCAAGGATACCCGTGACGAACTCGCACGGAAGTACGAGCGGGCGCAGGAGATGATCGCCATCGCAGATACAGTCGAAGGCGCTATCGGTGTCAAGGCGGCTGCCTTCTCAGTCGGGGATGTCCCCCGGATCGAGCTGAAGAGCAAGAACATCATGGGCGTTGTCGTACCTGAGATCCAATCATCAAGTGTACGAAAGGGCCCGACCGAGCGCGGGTATGGGATCATCGGTACCTCCTCGGTCATTGATGAGGCAGCAGATGCCTTCGAGGATCTCCTCGAGTCAATCATCCACAGTGCAGAGATCGAGACGACGATGAAGCGGCTGCTGGATGAGATCGAGAGCACCAAGCGGCGTGTGAATGCGCTTGAGTTCAAGGTGATCCCTGAACTCACCGAGGCACGCGATTTCATCAAGATGCGTCTTGATGAGATGGAGCGTGAAGAACTCTTCCGCTTAAAGAAGATCAAGGCCAGATCAGAGGCCTGATCACTCCTTTTTTAGAATAAAAAATGTATACCCGTAGTATGAGCCATAGATCCTGAATATCTCAATCTCCCTCTCCATAGTATCCAGGAATGAGGCTGTTTCGGCATCTGGGTAACTCTTTCTCCATTCATTGATTCTGGTTTCAACCGGCAGGTAATAGTCTTTCCAGGCTTTCATCGGAAGCCTTATGGTGCTGGTGACGGTATATCCTGCTGCTTCGGCATCCCGGATTCTCTCTTCTTCAGAAGATGTGCCGGGAGAGTCCTCTTCCCAGAACTTCCGCAGATCTTCCGGAGGATTGGATTTATGCCAGCAGATCTCTGATATGGCAAGATACCCCCCATCTTTCAGAAGGGGCTTCCAGGCAGTGATGCCTTGAGAAAAACCCATTATGTTGATTGCCCCTTCAGACCAGATGAGGTCGATAGAATCTTCTTTGAAGGGAAGATTGTCCATTGTCCCGCAGACCGGGGATGTTCCGGGAATATCGCGGATCGCTTGTAAATATGGGATATAGACGTCGGTAGGGACGATCCGGCTGTCTGGTTTTGCATCTGCCAGTATTCGTGTCTGGCGCCCTTTTCCGGATCCTATGTCAAGGATCACCGGATCATCGGGAAGAAAAAGGGATTGTAAAATCTCCTTTGTTATCCGGTTGTCTGCCGGACCGAGCATCGTGAGCTCTTCAAAGAATCTGAATATAAGTTCCATGACAGATATTGGAACAAATGCGCAATTAATAATGTCTTCCTCTTCATAGTGTATACATGGAGTTCGGGAGGCTCTTCCATGGTATTTGGTACATTGCAGGATGTTGAGACGAAGGGAAAGACAGTTTTCGTCAGGGTGGACTTCAACTCCCCGATGGATCCTTCATCAGAGACGATTCTTGACGATAAACGGTTTCGTGAGCATATCCCGACTATTCTGGCTCTTGAAGATGCCAAAGTGGTGATCCTCACCCACCAGAGCCGTCCCGGCAAAAAGGACTTTACAACACTCAAATCTCATGCAGATAAACTTGAGCGGCTTATCCGGAGGCCGGTTACGTATATTGATGATATTATCGGAAGATCTGCCCGTGAGGCAGTCTCTTCACTTCGGAACGGCGAGGTGATAATGCTCGAAAACCTCCGCTTTAATGCTGAGGAGAACCTCACAATGAAGCCTGAAGAGGCAAAAAAGACGCATCTCGTCCGTATGCTTTCGGAGAGGGGTGAACTCTTCGTCAATGATGCCTTCGGCACCGCGCACCGGTCGCAGCCATCTATGGTAGGGCTCCCTATGGCGATGAAGTCGGTTGCCGGACTCCTGATGGAACGTGAGGTCTTTATGCTCTCAAAGGTCTTCTCGGGTGCACCCCACCCGATCACCTTCATCCTCGGCGGTACCAAAGTGGATGACTCGATTGCAGTTGCGGAGCATGTGCTGACGAACGGAATTGCTGATCAGATCCTGGCAATAGGGGTTGTCGGGAATATCTTCCTTGCGGCATCCGGAATCGAGGTTGGTCACCCGTCCCGCCAGCTGATCGAGAGCCTTGGCTACTCCGGCGAGATTGAGAAGGCAAAGCGGATACTCTCATCATATGGTGATCGAGTGGTGATGCCGGAGTTCGTTGCAGTCCGGGAAGATGGGCAGCGGGTTGAGTATCCTGTTGATCAGATACCAGATGATGTACCGATCCTCGATCTCGGGAGTGGTTCGATCCAGTCCATGGTCAACATGATCAAATCCCAGGGTACAATCGTCTTCAATGGTCCCGCAGGTGTCTTTGAGGATCCGGACTTTGCGATCGGCACCTATGAGCTCATCCGTGCCGCATCCGGGGTTCAGTTCTCAGTTGTCGGTGGAGGGCATACGGCGGCAGTGATAGAGAAGATGGGGCTTGAAGCATCCTACTCGCATCTCTCAACTGGCGGTGGTGCCTGTATTGAGTTTCTTACAGGCAAAAAACTCCCCGCGGTGGCGGCACTTGAGGCATCCTGGGAGCTCTTCGGCTAAGAGCTCCCTTCATACTCTCATTCTTTCTGTTCTTCCACCACTTCATCGACAATTGAACTGATCTGCGTGAGCAGGAGGGGATCAAGCCCCTTTTCAGCGCTTAAATAGACTGCCCTGATATCGAGGAGCCGGATCTTGTTTGAGATAAAATGAATGAATTTTGAGATATTAGGTGAGGAGAGGTAGATAAGGAGGGTGCTGATCGAATCAAAGATAAGTGCTGTATCTCCGTTTCTCTTCTTCAGGGCTTCTGAGATGGCAATACCGAGCTCAGTGAGATTTCCAGGATTTGAGGTGAATGTGGTGCCCGGTTGATCACCAGGCACTTTTCCAAGCGAATATTTCGTAATCGCATCAATAAAATGGATACGATCCATTGGGATCCCGTTCTTTGTGTAGAGTTTTGTCAGGAGTGATGAGGGGATATTTGTGGTGACGATGATGCAGGCATATTCTTTGCTGGTCAGGCTTGTGACAATATCCAGATTGGTCTGTTTCATCCGGGCCGGATCAGATATATAGAGGTATATTCCCGATTCCTCTGCTTCCATTCCACCCATCCGCTACTCCTCGTCCATCAGGAATTTCCGATATGATTGTGGGATCTCATCAAGGTTGAGCACAATCGACTGCTGAAGTTCCCTGATATTTTCAATCACCTTCTCGGCGTGGCGGACCTGGATCCGAATGCTTGTATTGAGTTCTTCATCATCAATCTCACCTGCCATATGAAGATCGGTGATCTCTTCAAGCGAATGGGCAATGATTTCGATTGGGTTCTTCAAACGGAGGGCTGCTTCTGTTATGTATGCAAGGAGTGCCCGTTCAGCCTTCCTGATCTCGGTCAGATCATGCATGATAACGGCGATCCCTGTGGTGATTCCGCGTTCGTCAAGGATTGGAGAGAGTGAGAGTGAGAGTTCGATCTCTTCCCCATCTTTCCTGATACGGCGGGTTTCGATCTGTTCGACCCGCTCTCCTCTCTGTATTTTTGCCAGGGTCTCCAGATGCTGTTTTCTCAGCTCATCTGGAATGATACGCTGAATACTCTCCCCTATCATCTCCTCAGCAGTATATCCGAGTGTCTCCTCAGCACCCTTATTCCATGAGATGACATGCCCATCCGGTGTTTCGCCGATGATCGGGTCAGGTGTTGTCTCGATGATCGCTCCAAGAACCGCCCTCAGCTCGTGAATCTTTTTGATCGAGTCGATATTTGTGAGAATGTGTACAGCGCCTATGAGCTCCCCATCATCGCCTATGACCGGATCGACTGCAACCTGATACCAGTGAGGTCCAAGATTCACCGTGTAGCTCTCACGCTTCTTTGTCTTCTTTGCCTGGATGAAGGGGCATCCCCGGATATTTGCTGGTGTATGGTGGACGATCTGATAGCACCGTGATCCGACTATCTCTTCAAGCGGTTTATTGAGAAGTGTTGCAGATGCCGGGTTGGCATGAAGGATGGTGCTGTCCGGTGAAAGGTAGAAGATCGGATCTTCTATCGCATTGAAGGTGCGTTTCAGAATCTCATATTCTGATATTCCTGATATGTTCGTATCGGTCAATCGGATCCCTCTGGTATGACTATGCATCGGATTTACACATGATAAACCCTTTGGATTGTCTGTCAATTGGGGATTGTGGTGACAGCAGTCACCCGCATTGGCACCGTCCTCGTAATCCGTAGAGGCACACCTCCGGAAGGTGTGATCACAAGGGTAAACCGATTCCCCGGATGGAGAGGTTTTGGGAGTGTTATGAGGAGGTCGAATGTCTCGCCTGCATGGAGGATATCGTCATCATTTGCTGATCCGAATGGGAGATGGCCATATCGGGAGATGATCGCCCAGTCTCCGGGATTGAGGGGGGACGCCTTCTTCCGGGTGAGGTGCATCTCAGTGGTGCCGGATATGATACTGATCCGGGTGTAATCCATGTCGATCGCCATATCTCCGATGATAGGTGAGATCGATACCTGTATGGCCCCTATTGAATGTTCATCAGTCTTCCGTGGCCTGATATCAAAACCTGATACGGTGCGTGGAATAGAGGAGTAGCCGACAAGATCTCCTGCCAAACGAACCGAGTCACCGGATTCGCGAACTGCCATTGCGACGAGACCGTGCGGAGTGCCGGTGTGGTGGGGGGCAATGATATGGATGAGAATGATGGTCCCTGCCACCCCTCCAAGGATAATGAGAATAACCGATAGGACGGTGATGGCATCATCCTGAGGTCTCTTCGTCATATTGTTTTGTTGCTTCCGATATTCTTAAGGCTTCTGGCAACTTTCTGGATAATTATGCAATATACCGTTGTTGACGGAGAAGATCGGGGGGATCTGGTGCTCTATGCCCTCTCCACCTGCCGCTGGTGTGCGATGACCAAAGAACTCCTCCAGAGCCTGAAGGTGAAGTTTCGGTATGTCTATGCTGATCTCCTCCCTCCGGAAGAGATTGAGGCAGCGATCTCTCTGGTTGAGCGGTTCAACCCAGCGGGATCATTTCCGACGCTGGTGATTAATGGAAAAGATGCTATCATCGGGTATAAGGAAGAAGAGATCAGGAGGATATTTGCACGATGACCTACGATCCCACTGCTGAGGAGATTGATACGCTTGAAAAGGAGCTCATATTGGATGCTGAGATCCATGGGTATCACCTGAGCCCTGATCGGGATGGAGTGCGGGCACTTGTCAAAGGGCTGATTGTCAATACCAGACGATATGGCTATCCTGCCTGCCCCTGCCGCCTCTCCTTTGGGAAGAAAGAGGAGGATCTCGATATCATCTGCCCCTGTGATTACCGGGATTCCGATCTCGATGATTTTGGTGCCTGCTACTGCTCACTCTATGTAACAGAAGCAGTTCGAAGCGGCCGCGAAGAGCTAAGAGCTATCCCGGAACGCCGCCCTCCACGGAGTGAGCGAAAGAAGTCCGGATCGGCGGCTCTTTCTGGTGGTTTTTCCCTGCCGGTCTGGCGTTGCCGGGTCTGTGGATATCTCTGTGCACGGGAAAAACCGCCCGAAACCTGTCCCATATGCAAGGTATCAAAAGAGCGTTTTGAACGATTTGCCTGAATTAAATATGCCTGAACATGAGATAGCAACATTTGCCGCAGGCTGTTTCTGGGGAGTGGAGGCAGCCTTTGCGGATCTTGCCGGTGTCATCTCGACCCGTGTCGGATATACCGGTGGAACCGTTGACAACCCGACCTATGAGGAGGTATGTACCGGCAGGACCGGACATGCAGAGGCGGTCGAGGTGACCTATGATCCGGCTCTCGTTACATACGATCACCTTCTGATCCGGTTCTGGTCGATTCATGACCCAACGACAAAAGACCGGCAGGGGCCGGATACTGGGAGCCAGTACCGATCTGCCATCTTCACCCATTCCAAAGAGCAGGAGGATAAGGCAAACGCCTCGCGGGAACGTATGGATCGATCCGGGAGGTTTGGCAGGCCTATTGTAACAGAGATTCTGCCTGCCGCTCACTTCTGGCCAGCTGAAGAGTACCACCAGAAGTACTTCAGGAAACATGGTAATTCCTGCGGGATCGGGTTTTAAGGGCCGATCCCACTCTCCTCCTTCTTATTCCTTCTCTTTCTCTCTGCCAAGCTCAGCCGTAGCCCCGGCAAGGATCGCCATTGCAGGGATGACCAGGTACCGGGAGCCGATCTCAATGAACCACTCCGGACCACTCATCCCAAAGAGGGTAACCATCACCAGGAGGTCAAGTGCCCAGTTGATCAGAAGCCAGCTGATGCCGATAATGACCCCGGCAGTAAGCCATTCTGTCTTACCCGGGAGGCTTCTCAGGTACAGGTAGATGAGGAGGGCGCCACTTGCGGCACCAGAGATGATCATCAGGCTTTTGAAGGCGAATATGCCGATGGTGAGTGTGCCGTCCGGTCCATACAGGAAGAGGGAGATTCCGAAGGGGATGAGCCAGGTGAGGATACCATAGAGGATGAGGCGGAGGTGTGTCTGCATGGAATGGTTTTTGGAGGGGATAGATAGTGAGGGTTGTGGTCTGGGATTACGCCGATGTCATTAATATCTCCTGGGATAATTGTCAGGAAGTGGCATTATTCCCCTCTGGGATGGTTATTGCTTACCTGTGAGAAATGGATGGTTGATTGGGATGGGACTGTTGAAATGGCTCTCCTCGGCATTTGGTTCTGAACCAGGGAATTTGGGTGGGACCTCGCCCCGCCGCTATCGGACCTGTGATTACTGCGGGAAGGGTTCACTTGGACCCTATACTGATCGTGAGTGGGATGCCCGGGGACGGATCTGCGAGGAATGCGAGTATGCGGAGATGGCAGACGGAACACTCTGGTGAAGGGGAGTAGGGATGGTTAATTGTGCTCTCCGTGCACCCACCGTTCCCCGTCCGGCGTATACTCCTTCTTCCAGATCGGGACACGTTCCTTCAGCCGGTCGATGATGTATTCGCATCCCTCAAATGCTTCCCGCCTGTGGCCCGCCCCGACGAGGATCAGGACGATGTTGTCGCCGATATCGAGGTCGCCGATCCGGTGGATGATATCAACGGATTTGATCGGAAACTTCGCGAATGCCTCGTCACGGATCGCTTCGAGTTCTTCCACGGCGACCTCCTGGTGTGCCTCAAGCTCGATCCGCTCGATCCCGTCATCCCGGACAATCCCGATGAACGAGACGAAGCCGCCCATATCAGAGGCTTTTCTCTCCTCGATCAGCCTGTTGATATCAAAGTCTTCCTGTGTAATTATAACAACCATTCTCTTCAGCCTCCGGCAACCGGTGGATAGAGTGCAATCTCATCGCCGTCATTGAGGATGACCGACTCAATCTCACTGTGGTTCACCCGCTTTTTGTTCTGCATCACGATGATATAGCGGCGCAGAATATCGTCATCATCATACAGGGATGCCTTCATCTTCGGGTTTTTCCGACCAATCTCCTCGAGCAGTGCCGCGAGTGTTGTTCCCTCAGCCACTTCCCTGGTGGTCTCTGATCCGAGTACCTCCCTGAAACGTGCAAATGCTTTGATCGTGATCATCAATTCAGATCATCTCCATATACTTATTCTCTTTCGATGCCTTATATGCAGGTACTTGTGAGCTTAGGAGGGGATCTGAAGAGATGAATGATCAATTCAAACGGGTCGTGAAGATTCTTGGGGATCTTGGACCATTGATCGTTGCCTATTCCGGGGGAGTTGATAGTTCACTCCTTGCTGCGGTTGTCTCCAGCAACCCTGATGGAAAGGCCCGGTATATCCTCCTCGACTCTCCCCTCATGCCCCGCCGGGCAGTGGATGAAGCTCTCAGGATCGCAGAAGAACTTGGAATCGACTGCGAGGTGGTTCCTTTTACTATTCTTGATGATGAGCGATTTTGTGAGAACCCTGTTGATCGGTGTGCAGTCTGCAAACGTGCGCAATCCAGTATCCTGAAAGAGATCGGGGAAGGTGCCGTGATCATTGATGGCGCGAACACTTCTGATCTCGGGGAATTTCGGCCCGGCCTTGCTGTGAGTGATGAGGAGGGGATCATCCATCCTTTTATCGAGGCTGAAATTGGTAAACCGGAGATCCGTGAGATGGCTCGTGAATGCGGGTATTCTTTCCGGGACAAGCCCTCAGATGCCTGCCTTGCGACCCGGATCCCCTATGGGGAACCGGTCACATATGAGAAACTGCGCATCATAGAAATGGGAGAAGAGATCCTGAGGGGCTTGGGACTCTCCCGGTTTCGATTCAGAATCCATGGAGATATTGCCAGAATCGAAGTGCCTCCGGAGGAGTTTGGGCTGGCACTTGCGGGTCGTGATGAGATTGTATCAGCAGTCAGAGAGCTTGGGTTATTATATGCCACGCTCGATCTGGCCGGATTTCGGAGCGGGAGCATGGATGAACTTGTATAGGCATACCCTCCTCATCTCTCCTCTCCCGATATGAGCTTCCGATACATCTCCTCGCCGACGCATTCTTTTGCATATCTGCACCAGCGGACACAGGAGATGATGTTGTTATAGATGACAAAACCGCATCTCTCGCATGCTGCTTTCATTTCATCCGAGAAGATCTCAATCTCCTCTCCGCATTGCGGGCAGGTTCGTAGTTCAAGTGTGGGGTTCCTGAGATTTGCTGTTCCCGGACATGTAAACTGCATTGGCTGCCCCCCTGATGGTATCAATTGGGAAAAGGCACTCTCTCATTATTCTTCATGCCACTCTTCAATTCATCGATAATCCTGATAATCATTTCTGAAAAAAGTGAGGGGGTGCCTTAAGCAATTATGCCTGAAGCATCTGTTCCATATCGTCTTCAACAGTCGTGTTTGGTTTCAGATCAAAATTCTTTACCAGCACATCAAGAACTGCCGGGGAGACGAATCCCGGTAGCCTGGGACCGAGGGTGATATCTTTTATACCGAGTGAGAGGAGTGCAAGGAGGACGAGTACCGCCTTCTGTTCGTACCATGCGATGTTGTATGCGATAGGAAGATCGTTGATCCCAACTCCGAATGCCTCTGCAAGTGCCTGTGCGATGACCACAAGCGAGTAGCAGTCATTGCACTGTCCTGCGTCAAGCACCCGGGGGATGCCGCCGATAGTTCCGAGTCCGAGGCTGTTGTACCGATACTTGGCACAGCCTGCGGTGAGGATGATGGTGTCTTTTGGAAGCGCCTCTGCAAACTGTGTATAGTACTCGCGGTCCTTTCTCCTGCCATCACAGCCTGCCATCACGATGAACTTCTTAATGTCCCCATTCTTCACCGCATTGATAACGGTTCCTGCAAGAGCAAGGACAGCATCATGGGCACAGCCGGTGATCAGATCCGAACCGCTCCCCGGAAGAGCCTGGGGAGGTTTAGCGGCCTTTGCTGTTGCTATGACTGCGGAGAAGTCTTTGCTTCCTTCAGGGGATGCCGGGATATGGGCAACACCGGGGTAGCCGGTTAAGCCGGTTGTGTAGAGCCTTCCTTTGTAGGAGTCCTTTGGCGGAACAATACAGTTTGTGGTGACAAGTACAGCTCCATTGAAGCTTTCAAACTCCTCCTTCTGGTATGGCCATGAGCCCCCGTAGTTTCCATAGAGGTGGGGGTATTTTTTGAATGAGGGATAGGCGTGGGCAGGCAGCATCTCGCCATGGGTGTATATGTCGATTCCTGCATCCTGTGACTGCTCAAGAAGCATCTCAAGATCCTTGAGATCATGGCCGGTGATCAGGATGCCGGGGCGGGATCCTGCGGTTGTCTTTACGCTTGTGATCTCCGGCTTCCCGTAGGCTCCGGTGTTTGCTGCGTCAAGGAGTGCAAGGACTTTCACACCATACTCTCCGCATTCGAGGACGAGCCCCACCATCTCGTCAACAGAGAGATCCTGGAGGGTCGATGCAAGCCCTTTCTGGAGGAAGAGCTCGATTGCAGGGTCGGTCTTTCCAAGTATTTCTGCGTGTGTATAATAGGCGGCTATTCCCTTCATCCCATATATGAGGGTTGATCGAAGCGATCGCACATCTTCGTTCTCTGTTGCAAGAAGACCTACAGCCTTTCCTTTCTCCAGCATATCGCTCTCAGAAGCAGGCTTCCAGGTACAGGCATCCGGCTCATCATCTCCTGTCGGAGGGAGTGCGTCACGGATGGTGATTGCCTGATTGATCATCTCAGAGAAGCGTGCCTGATCGAAGTTCACATTCGTGAGGGTGGCAAAGAGGGCATCAGCGAGGAATAATCCCGCTTTGGGATCGGCTTTCCCGCTTTTCATTGCCTCAAGGTTCCTGACTGATATCCCTTTGCAGAGATATATCAGGAGATCCTGGTATGCGGCAGTCTCATCCTCTTTTCCACAGACTCCCTTTACGATACAACCGGTTCCTTTGACCGTCTCTTCACACTGGTTACAGAACATATCCATTCTCCAAAAAGTATCTTTTTGATACAAAATATCTATTGCATACTATTGTATAAATAGAAGGGAGTATCAAATACTATACCATGCAGGAAGGGTGCACGGTCAACCAGACGGTGCGGTATATCTCCAAAAAATGGATGCTCCTGATCATTCTTGAGCTGTACAAAGGGGAATGCTATACCCGGCGTTTCTCCGAGCTCCGTCTTTCTCTTGATGGGATCACCCCGAAAGTTCTCTCTGAGCGGCTGAAGGAGCTTGAGGATGAAGGAATCATCATCCGGAAGGTGGATGCAACGACCTTCCCGATCAGATCAGAGTATACCCTGACCGAAAGCGGCCTTGATCTGGTTGGCGTGATCAGAGATATTAAGCGCTGGGCACTCAAATGGAAAATAGATAACCTTCCCTGTGGCGAGCAGGATTGTAAGGATTGCATCTTATAGGAGGAAAAAACATGAAAAGACAGATCATCAGGATTAATGAGGATCTCTGCACCGGGTGTGGGGAATGCATCCCCGACTGCCCTGAGGGAGCACTTCAGATCATCGACGGAAAAGCCCGGCTGGTCAGCGATCTCTACTGCGATGGCCTTGGCGCCTGTATCGGCACCTGTCCGGAAGGGGCAATCTCGGTTATCGAACGCGAAGCTGAGCCGTATGATGAATGGGAGGTGATGCGGACGATCGTTTCCAAGGGTGATGCTGTCATCAGGGCACATCTTGAACATCTTGACAAGCATGACCGGATGGATCTCTATGAACGGGCTGTTGCCTTCCTCCAGGAGCATGATATTCCGGTGCCCTACCAGGAGAAAGGACCGACAGAGTCCCCCTGCACCCACCCGGACTGTCCGGGAACGGCTCCGCACACCATCATCCGGGATGACGTGAAGGGAGCTGGTGCCCCGGCACCATCTGAACTCAGGCAGTGGCCGGTTCAGCTCCGGCTCATCAATCCCGCAGCACCCTGTTTCGATGATGCGGATCTCCTCGTCTCCTCAGACTGCGTCCCGTTTGCATACGGGAATTTCCATGCCGATCTCCTGAAAAACCGTGTGCTGGTGAACTTCTGCCCGAAACTGGATTCTGATATTGAAGGATATATCCAGATTCTGGTTGAGATCTTCACCCTGCATAAGATCAAAACGATCACCGTCGCCCATATGGAGGTGCCCTGTTGTTCCGGTGTCCGGTATGTGGTTGAGCGGGCACTTGAGGAAGCCGGTGTGGATATCCCGATCATCGAGAAGACGATCACGGTTTCAGGCGGGATACGGGATTAAGAAAACAATCTCTCCTGCATTCCTGAATAACGAAAAAAGATATTAAGCGAATTATTTCTTCGCTTTTAACTTTTCAATCTCTTCCTCAACCTCTTTTACACCTTCTGCATAGAACTCTCCCTCTTTTGGATCGAGTTCCATCAGGAGCCGGTATAATTCACCTGCATGGACCTTCTCTTCGTCTGCGATGTCGGTTAAGACCTCTTTTGCAAGAGGGTTATCGGTTGCATCTGCGATCTGCATATACAGCTGGATAGCCTCAAACTCGGCTGCCATGCTGTAGCGGATGGTGCGGATGAGCTCATCATGGGAGATCTTTCGGTTGATATTATTTCCTGCGAATGGATTTGCAAATTCAGGCATAAAATTCCTCCTGTTCTCTATGGGCTGTTCATCAAGCCCTTTCTCTTTGTACGGCATTAATGGTTATAAGTGTTCTTGGTGTGAAAACCGGCTCTCGTAGAGAATATTTTCGTCAGGGGAATGGATGTTGTGATGGCTGAAATGTTTTTGCATCCCTTATTTCCGTGGGAAGGCTATTTCTTCCCCCGAAGCTCACCGTGAGTTCATCTGAATAGAAGAGAGGATACCATGCACCAGTTGACGACCCTCGCACGCCCCATTGATCCAATGTACCCGACGAACCGGGCAATCATCATCATGACACTCCTCGTCTCGACAGGGGCTGCAGGTTCGTCTCTTTATCTGGGTGAAACCCTGTTTCCCGCCATTCATCAGGGGTTTATTGCCGGTATTGCCATCTTCTTTGCATGGGCGATCTCCCGGGAGCTTGACCCCGACTCAGAGTATGCTGCGTTTCTGCCTGCTCTGATCTGTATCCCTCTCCTTCTCATTGCTCAAGAGCCAGGTTTTCTGACCTCACTCTTCGTGCTGCTCCTTCTCCGGATAGTGAACCGGACGACCGGGCAGCCGGCCGGGTCCCTTGATTCAGCTGCTCTGCTCCTTCTTGCCGGATGGCTGGTTTCCGGGGGTTTCTGGCTGGCAGGTCCCGCAGCGTTAGCTGCCTTTATCCTTGATTTACGGCTGAAAGAACCAGATTTCCATCAGATATGGTTTGCTGCAGTTCTGCTTATCGGGTTGGTTGCATATGCAGCGTTCTTTGGGATCACCCTGCCACCCCTCCCTCTCCCGGTCTCATCATGGCTCCTCATCTGGATGCTTGCAGCTCCTCTCTTATTCAGTTCAGTCCTCTTCAGGAAGGATCAGACTCTGTCTGTGGGTGATCGGACTAAAGAGCCGCTTGATCGGGGCCGGGTGCAGGCTGCCCGGCTCCTTGGTCTCTCTGTTGTGATGGTGGCGATTGCTACCGGGGGGGTGGGTGCGTTTGTTTTGCTATTGCCCTTATGGGCAAGCCTGGTTGGCCTTGGGGTGTCTGGGTGTATTATGTGGGTTGTGAGGGGTAGCCGTGCCAGAATGTATATCTGATCTTTCTCTCAATCGGTTAATGATCAATTAATCTATTATTGAATGTACATTTATTATGTGCTCAGGGGTGATCTCTATGAACATTAATATTGGAAGACCATATGAAGAGGCAATCCGGAGGATCATCGATAAGGGATATGCAGGGAATCAGACGGAGGTTATTCGTCAGGCTATACTCGCATACGAAAGGATGATTGAAGAGGAAGAGTTGATGCTGGTTCACAGAGGGGTCTCCATAGAGATGGGTGAGGTTCTGGCTGGAAAAACTCCTCTCACCTCTCTGGATGAGGTGAGACGGCTCATTACGAAGTGATCGAATGGAGATCCTCTTCCTTGATGCTGCACGGAAAGAGTTTGAAAGGTTACCAAACGATCTTCAGCATCTCTTCCTTTCGCATTTTGAAAAGATACAATCCATGCCTCCCCGCCGTCATTTGAGGTATGGCATCCCCTCTCATGTTGAGAAGGTGACGCGGCAGGCACGGATTATATATGAGATTCATGAAGATACCCTGTATATCCTCCACTGTTTTGCAGATCACAAGGAATATGAGCAGTGGTATAATTCATATCGCTGATCTCTCTGCCTTCTATCTGCAGGATACAGCTCTACCGGATTGGATCGGAGATAAAAATGATTTTGGTTCTGATACATTACGCCTGGATCAACCCTGCCGATATTCGCAGAATTGGCAGAGCGGGCAGGGATAGATTGCCTCGTCCTTGCTTGCAAGGGTGATCGACTTTCCACATTTCTTGCATACATACCTGCCCTCTCCGGGCTTGTCACCACATTTGATTGACATGAATTATGTTCGGATGTTTACGAATATAAATCTTCTGGAAGAACAACAGGATCTCACCAATGTTAACCTATCCGCACCCTTCATCCTCCTCCACAACCCATGTCTATAAGACAACTATGGGTGGCAACACCAACCCCTCTGATTAGCCCCTCCTTACCGATCCCCCTTTCTACCTTCCTGAGTTTGAGTGGTAGTAATCTTTATGGTATACTGGGGTGTACTATAGTATCATGGCGACATCCCAGACGATTAAGCTTGAATCTTCAACAAAAGAGCGACTGACCAGGTTGAAGATTCATCCCCGTGAAACCTATAATGACTGTATTGAGCGCCTGATTGATGTAATGTATGATGATGAACCTCTCTCTGAAGAGACCCTCAGGCGTCTGGATGAGGCAGAGATCTATATAAAAGCAGGAAAATTCAGGCCTCTTGATGACGCTATGAGGGATCTTGATCTCCTGTGAAACCTTTTGACATTGTCATCATCCCTCCAGCAGAACGGGATCTTGCCAGGCTCGATCCACACTCGGCTCAGCGCATCCAAAAGGCGCTTACAGATCAGGCAAATGAGGAGAACCCGTACAGGTTTCTCAAACGTCTGGAAGGGAACCATAATCCTCCGTTCTTCTCACTCAGGGTTGGAAAATACCGCGCTATTCTGAAGATCCATAATGAGCGTCTGATCATTGTCGTGGTTGAGGTGGGACCTCGAAGAACAGTATACAGAACATTCTAACCGATACTTCTTTGTGGGCAACCCGCACCCTTCATCCTCCTCTGCAACCAACATTTAAGAGACAACCATGGGCGGCAATAACAACCCATCTGATAAGCCCCTCCTTACCGATCCCCCCTTCTATCTTTCGGAGTTTGAACAGTCTTACCGGTACATCATTGATGAGTATGATGTCGAACCAAAGGATATTGGGATCTTCCTCCCCTGTGCGATGCGGAAGCCCTACAGTACCAGCCCGAGCCACCAGCTGATAAAAATGGTCATCTCGCAGGTCTTTTCAGACGATAAGTACCATATCGTCGTCTTTGGGACATGCGGGATCGTGCCGTCCGAACTTGAGGAGATGTACCCCTATGCCCATTACAAGTACATGCTCGGCAAAGTAAAAGACCAGAAAGTCCTTGATGATTTTCTCAGGATCGAGACCGGCCGCGTTGCCGGGTACCTTGCCAAGACGAAAGGGGTCTACCGGTACCGGATCGCCTACTGCCTTGGGATCTTCCGGGAGGCTCTGATCCGTGGAGCTGAGCAGGCCGGGGTAAGAATCGATCTCATTCTCCCGACCAGGGATATCATCAACAAGGTGATAGAGGAAGGAGACTGTGCCTTCCAGGAAGGGAGCCTCTCGATGGACGACTATCTCGGGGAGTTCTGTGAAGAGCTCGTCCGGTTCAGAAACGATCACCTTAAAAAAGAGTAATTCTCTTCAGATCAAGGGATCCGGCTGTATTCCACCGACTGCCGGGAGCTTTGCCTGCTTGATTAAGACCGGCTCATCCGACTGCCGGATCTTTTCGATCAGGATCTCCTTTCCTTTCTCTGTCATCGCAAATACCGGTACCGAGACACCTGCCTGAACAAGTGCCCGGGCACCTGCGATCTCCCTGATTGGTCCGGATGCGCAGGCTGTTACCAGGTCAGCTGCATCCACGAGGGCCTGCGCCTCTTCTATTGTAAAACCGGTTGTGTGGACGCCGATGATGAGGACATTCGGATACAGCCCCCGGATTGCCTCTGCATCCTGTGGGAGTGCCACGGTGGCGGCGATTCCGGTGAATCCTTCTGCGACCGCACGGGATGCCCCGCCCACCTGATCCATCGCTCCTGTCTCGGGATATACGATGATACCGCCTGCCTCCTCGATCTTCCTGATGACTGAGGGATAGGGGGTCGTAAAGATGAGCCCGGACATCCTGCCGCCAATCCCCTGGACAAGTGAGGGTGTTGGTGCGATCACGGTTCCGGCACCATCACAGGCGAGGACTGCTGCATCCAGCATCCCTGCCTTCATCCCGAAGCTGATGATCTCGGATGCCCCGAACCCGACAAACTCCCGGTCATCTTCGACCTCGCGTTCGGGGGTGCACATCCCAAATGCCTGTATCCGGTGTGTGATGTTTGCGGCAATATGCTCCTTTGTCATCTCCGGAATCGGGTATGCAAACCGCTTTGCAAGGGGGCAGTCATGGATGAGCGGATCACCTACCTCCACCACGATACCGTTTCTGATCACGATCCGTGCCCTTCCGCTTGCTTCAATGATATGCTCGTCCTGTTGATCCGGCATATGATATATCATCTTATTACTCTGGTATGGTCCTTTTGTTCATTGGCAACTTTTTCTTGTCAGAGGATGTACGCCTCTCTATTCACCCCTATTCTTACAGATCAGGCAGTCAGGGTTCTTCTCAACTGCTATTGTGTCGACCTCCGCCCTCTCGCCATCCCAGAGGAGGAGGCGGTTTTCAAGGAGTTCACCTGTGTCGGTCAGGTATTTGATGACCTCGTTTGCCTGCACGACTCCGATGAATCCGGCAGTTGTTCCAAGCACAGGAAACGTCTCTTTCGGCGGGGCATGGGGGAAGATACACCTGAGGCAGGCGGTTCTGCCGGGGATAATCGTTGTTGCCTGCCCTGAAAAGCCGTGGATCCCTCCATGGAAGAGCGGAATCCCTTTCTCAAAAGCAGCTTCATTCAGGATGTACCTCGTCTCGAAATTGTCCATCGCATCCACAATCCCATCGGCATCTTTGATCAAGTTGGAGATATTCTCAGAATCAATGGTGGTATGATGTGCCTCTATGCTAATCCCGGGATTCATCGCCTCCATCTTCTGCCGTGCCGATTCACTTTTCTTTTCCCCGATATCCGGGGTGGAGTGGATAATCTGGCGGTTTAGGTTCGAGAGCTCAACGAGATCATTGTCCGCGATGATGATCTTTCCTATCCCGGCTGCTGCGAGATAGAGTGCAATTGGGGAGCCCAGGCCCCCGGCTCCTGCGATGAAGATTGCGGCTTGTTTTAGCTTCTCCTGCCCCTCCTCGCCAAAGAGCATGATCTGGCGGGAGTAGCGTCTCTGTTCGTCTGGTGAAAGCACGGCTCTTTCCTTCTATTTTTTTTCCTTTGGTGATTCTCTCTTATCTCTCTTCTTATCATTCAGGAGTAATCGTCATATATTCATCACTTTTCTATCTGACTTCTTAAACACCAATGTCGCTGATATTGAGCACCCGGCACACAGCACAGATCTCCCCGCTACAGATCTCACCGCAACGACGGCACCGGTTAACCGCTCCTTCTCCCCGCACCCCCGGTTCACCTGCACCGACGATCTCCCGTACATCATCGCGAGCAGAGATCAACTTCTGCCGTGTCCCGGGATACTGCAATTCAAGAGAGCTGAGCATCTCCCGCACCTCTCCCCTGAGTGCGGTGTGGGCATACGGGCATTCGGGGAGATCGGTAAATGCCCCCTGCACCATCAGGTAGATCACAATCTCCTTCTCCGAGAGCGGGAGGAGCGGTTTAATCCTTGGAATAAAACAGTCTGGGTATCCTGATGCCGTATCCATAACCATCCGGGGAAGATCGCCCCGAAGCAGGTTCATCAGGACTGATTGTGCCTCGTCATCCAGGTTATGGCCGGTTGCAATCTTGGTTGCCCCGGCACGCCGGGCACCCTCAAGAAGCGCTCTCCTCCTGAGCACCCCGCAGACGGTACATGCCTCCTCTTCGCGGCCTTTGAGTAGGGTGTCGAGGTCGGATCCGAAGAGCTCAAGAAAACTGATGATCTGCTGCGAAATTCCAAAATGCCCGACCAATGCAGCTGCTGCCTCCATCGTCTCCTCACGATAGCCTGCGATCCCTTCATCGATGGTTACTGCAACAAGATCCGCAGTTGGCCTGACAGCATCGTTCTCTCTGGCACCTTTCTCTGAAGAGTCATCATCACCACCGGAAGCGAGAATCCGGGAGAGGATCATCAGGAGGGCTGTGCTGTCCTTTCCGCCTGAGAGCCCGACTGCGATCCGGTCGGAATGAGAAATCATGCCCTCGGCTATCATTATATTTCGCACCCGCTCTTCGCAGTCCCTGATGAAATGGTCTGCACAGAGGCGGCGGTCTGGATCAGTGAGCCGGGCAACGGCAGGCTTCGTGCAGAAGGAGCAGGTTTTATCCTTTCCGGGAATATCACCGCTTTCACCATTAATCATCTCTTATCCTCCATGGGAGACGGAAACGATTCTGATCTCATCATCCCCGCGAGCAATGAAATCTTCCGGTACAACAGTTCCATTTCTGATCACGATCACGCTTGTCGGGTTGCAGCCAAACCCATCCAGTATTTCTCGAATATTCTGTGGATCCGGAGGGAGGGTGTGGCGGCTTTTGTCGGGGAGAATCACCTGCATTTCATAGTGATCTGGATCATAGAGCATCATAAAGCTCCTTATGGATGACCCTCATGTCTCTCCCCCGCGTATCAGACTGAACCCTCACTCCGGGATCAGCAGCGTTTATCCATCCGAAGCACCAAGCAAATGTGAAAGCTATGCCATCAAGTATCGCAGGAAAACAATCTCAAGTCATGCTCAGCCAGGGAGTGGCATCACGGGGGGATCTGATGGATAAAACCGCAAACGAGGCATTGATCGTTCTTGGATGTCCCGAGGTTCCTGTCCAGCAGGCGCTTGCCCTCTATGCAGCAGACCGGTTGAATGACGATGGATACACGCTCACCATTGCAGGGAATCCTTCTGTTCTGAACCTGCTCAGGATATCAGATCCAAAAAAAGTGTATCTCCGGGAGCTTGTCGAGCTTGAAAAGTGTATCGATGAACTCTCGCAGGAGATCCGGCGGCCATCTCTGGTACTGGCATTTATCCATAACGATGCCGGGATCTCATATGCATCAACGATCCGGTTCCTCTTCCACGGCCGTCTTGTTGTCCTGATCTTTGGGAGGGATGCAGAAGCCCTGGCAGGAGATCTTGATTGCTCCTGCGATCTCATTATGGATCCGGCGGTTCATAACCCCGGCAAACTCAGAAGAAAACTCGATCTGGTGATGGGGTGGGAGAAGCGATGAAAGTAAAGGGAGACTTCTATCGAGCAGAAAGAACATTTCAGGGGGGTATTCTATCATGAGCTGTGTACAGAACCTTGGATATGAAGTAATCCTGGAATACACCTCATTCAGGGAGAGCCGGGAATACATCGAGAAGCACTATACCGAGGTCTATTATGTCGATCCCGGATTCCTCCTCTTTGAGAAACGGATGATAGGGGTGCCTCCGATTGCAGTTGCCATTGAAGGAGCGGACACGGTGATCCTCCCTTATACAAAGCCCTGTTTTGGGACCTACCTTCTCCGGGTGCAGGATGAGGAAGGGGCGGCCTATGTCCGGGCGAATGCCCGAAGAAAGCCGTGAAATGTCTAATATACCTTCTAAGTGACTGGTCAGTACTTTCAAGACTGACTCTTCCTTTTCTTTTTATGACTCTTCTCTAAAATTCTGATCACCAGGTTTTTCCTGAATTCTTCGGAACGTGGGAAAAGATCCCGCTGCAGCAACCAAAATAATCAGGATTGATTAAAAGCAGTTGCGGCGCGGGTATCGGGGGGCGGGGTCAGCGAAAGAGACAGGCTGGCAGAGGTGATAAGCCCTTGCTCATCAGAGCAACCTGAAAGGCGATTCCGAAAGAATCGGGGCATATCTCCTCTGAAAGCCAGACGGAGCATCCCCGCCCCTCCCGCGCCAGCATCTGCGGCAACCGGCACGAACCTCCCTTGCGAAGCATGTGCGGACGGGAACGTGGGCGGTGGGGGGCTTCTGATATTCAATACGAGTAAGCCAAACAATAGCGAATTGAGACTATTCATGTATTATTATGACCTTTGGATAGTAATGACCTTCAGAAATATGGAGAAGAACCCTTTTTATCTCCTGCTCTGACCCCTCCCGGCTTCAGGGGGGGCACCGCCTGCCCCCTTTCGCCTGTTGGGGTGGGCGACCTGCGGTCACCAAGCGGGGCTGATCGCCCCGCTATGAGGATTATGGCGCTATCGCGCCAGAATTGTTGTAATCCGCATCTTATTAGATGATGTGAGGGACGGTAACGCGCCCTGCCATTCCCCTTCTTCGATGGATCCGCAACCATCCGCATCGCCCATCAATCCCGCATCCTACCCAGAAACTGCGTTGGGCTTACCCATTCCCGCCACCCCTGCCGGCGCCAGCTGGCGATGCCTGCTTTTGCCAGCTATCCTTCTGCCCCCCTCAGGAGAGGGGGGATCAAAGGGGGGTTGCCTTGGGTGCCGGATGTCACATTAAAGGTCGTTCAGGTTGGAACGAGAAAACTGTAAGAGCGGTCAATGATAGTCGGAATGCAGGATAAAATGAGAAATTCCCTCCGTTTATATATAAAAATCTTAAAACCGCTTATATCTTTGATGAGCCTGGTTTCTGCTCATAGCGTTTATTATCTTAACCAATCGGGCTTCTGTATCAATCCAATAAAAAAGGGTGTGTTTCATAGAGATATGGAGACGGTACGTTTTCGGGTTGGATCTTTTCAGGAGTTTCCTATTGCATCTTTTATGTACTTGCAGAAGATATCTGTCAAGACACAATTCAATAATCTCTTTGATGTGGGTTCTTTGCTTCTTTGGAATCGTTGATATGTATTTCAGTGCTTCTTCACTGAAAACAATATCATACATCCGAAAAGACCTCTTCCATTGAGTGGTAACGGGTCCGTTTATCGATTATCTTTAAATCTTTGATAACTCTCTCAACATCCTAATCGTCATCATCGTCTGATCTCATGAGAGCCTGATCTGCGATTTCTGAAATGAGAGAGTCATAACTCTGATCCTCTTTCCGCAATTTTGATAGTTTCAACCAGGTCTCATGGGAGATAGAGAG
>WPCG01087111.1_pt1 | contig 232698 bp, 227 predicted proteins | sample 5403311 | NCBI WGS metagenome assembly WPCG01 (sample SAMN12869467, study PRJNA574797) | sludge metagenome | isolation source: wastewater treatment of Control | place: China:Beijing | collected 2019-05-17
TCAAATTAACCCTCAAACCTGAGCTGGGATGCCCAGTGAAACGCCGAAAGGCAACTTGAAGTGGCTTTCAGCCATTTCACCAGCAGGCACACCTGATCGGCTGGCTGCCGCTAAATCTACTTTTTCAACAGAATCGGCCGATTTCTGCCGGTCACAAACCGGCCTCCTCGACTGGTATTGCTCTATCATTCACATTCCTTCTAACAGGCTCTACCCAATGGACAGAGCCTGCTTCCCACAACACACTACCTGCGTTCTGTCACAAACCTGCAGACCAGTGCCCTACCCCGAGGCTCAATCATCAAGGAACCCCATGCCCCAGGAAACCAGCACCAACATCGTTCTGGCCGAAACCCATGGTGCCACCTGCATCCTGACCCTCAACCGCCCGGACAAGCGCAATGCGCTGGAAACCGCGACCTATGTGCTGATGGAACAGCACTTGGACGAAGCGCTGGCCGATCCGACGATCGCCAATATCGTGCTGACCGGCGCTGGCAACTTCTTCTGTTCCGGCGGTGATCTGGAGTCGCTGGCAACCCGTGCGGCGTTGCCGGTCGAGGAGCGGGCGAACCTGATCGAGCGCCTGCACAGTCTGGTGCGCAAGCTGAAGTTCTGCCCGAAGCCGGTGATTGCCGCCATTGAGGGCGGAGCTGCCGGGGCGGGGGCTTCGTTGGCTTTTGCGGCTGATCTGATTGTGGCGGCGGAGGGTAGCTATATCTCGATGGCCTATGTCAAAGCCGGGCTGGTGCCCGATGGTGGTGGTTCGGCATTTCTGGCGCTGTCGTTGCCGCACCAGTTGGCGGCGGAAGTTGCGCTGTTCGGTGGGCGGTTGCCGGTGGAGCGCTTTGCCGCTGCCGGCGTGGTCAATCGGGTGGTAGCGCCGGGTACGGCGTTGCAGGTGGCGCTGGAGCTGGGGCAGCAGTTGGCCGAGGGGCCGCGGGAGTCGCAGGCGGCGATTCTGGAATTGCTGGATGGACCAGACCGCGAGGCGTTCGAGCGGCAGTTGGAGCGCGAGAAGCAGTTGATGGCGATTGCGCTGGGTGGCGCGGAGGCTGCCGAGGGGATTGCTGCCTTCAAGGAAAAGCGCGCGGCACGCTTTTCCTTGCTCGCAAACTGAGAACCAGAGCCGCCGGGACAGATTTCAACGCCTGCCCCGGTGGTTCAGATGCAGATCAGAAAACCTGCCGCTTGATAATGGTCTCGTTACGATCCGGGCCGGTCGAGATCATGTCGATCGGTGCTCCGACCAGCTCCTCGATACGCGCGATGTAGGCTTGTGCGTTAGCCGGCAGGTCCGTCAGCGATTGCACACCCAGGGTGGATTCGCTCCAGCCGGGAAGCTCCTCGTATACCGGTTCCAGGCCGAGATAGCTGTCGGCGTCCGTGGGCGCTTCGAGTACTGCGCCGTCGGCATCCCGATAGCCGACGCAGATCTGGATCGCATCCAGGCCGTCGAGTACGTCCAGCTTGGTCAGGCACAGGCCGCTGATGCTGTTGATCTCGATGGCCCGGCGCAGGATCACTGCGTCGAACCAGCCACAGCGACGGGCACGGCCGGTGGTGGAGCCGAACTCGTGGCCGCGCTCGGCCAGGCGCTCACCGATGTTGTCGAACAGTTCGGTGGGGAACGGGCCGGAACCGACGCGGGTGGTGTAGGCCTTGGTGATGCCCAGCACGTAGTCCAGGTACAGCGGGCCGAAACCGGAACCGGTGGCAGTACCGCCAGCGGTGGTGTTGGAGCTGGTGACGTAGGGGTAGGTGCCATGGTCGATGTCCAGCAGCGAACCCTGGGCGCCTTCGAACATGATGTTGGCCCCTTCGCGGCGCAGCTCGTGCAGGCGTGCGGTGACGTCGGTCACCAGCGGCGCCAGCCACTCGGCGAACTTCATCGCCTCTTCCAGGGTCTGCTGGAAGTCGATCGGCTCGACCTTGTAGTAGTTCTGCAGCACGAAGTTGTGATAGTCCAGCACCTCGCCCAGCTTGGCGGCGAAACGCTCACGGTGGAACAGGTCGGCGACGCGCAGGCCGCGGCGCGATACCTTGTCCTCATAGGCCGGGCCGATACCACGACCGGTGGTGCCGATCTTGGCTTCGCCACGGGCCTTCTCGCGTGCCTGGTCCAGGGCCACGTGGTAGGGCAGGATCAGCGGGCAAGCCGGGCTGACGCGCAGGCGCTCACGTACCGGCACGCCCTTGGCTTCCAGGCCGGTCACTTCCTTGACCAGCGCCTCGGGGGACAGCACCACACCGTTGCCGATGTAGCACACCACATTGTCGCGCAGGATTCCGGAGGGAATCAGGTGCAGGACGGTTTTCTCGCCGTCGATGACCAGGGTGTGACCGGCATTGTGTCCGCCCTGATAGCGCACCACGGCCGATACCTGATCGGTCAGCAGATCGACGATCTTGCCCTTGCCCTCATCACCCCATTGGGTGCCCAGGATGACAACATTCTTACCCATGTTCAGCTCTTGCCTCACTCGTTATGGACTGGCCCAGCAGGCCACGGAATCAAACTTGCAGTTCTGTAACCTGCCAGCAATCGTTTTCAAAGCGCAGGATGCGATCACATCCCAGGCTCGCCGCATCGGTATCCAACTGGCCGGGTAATGCCACTATCACCCGCTCGCCGGCGCTGCGCAGTTGCATGACCTTGTCCTGCAGGCCCGGCTGGCTGGCATGCGGAGCCCAGATGCCATGGCTGCGGCTGTCGGCCTCGATCTGTCCGCTGGCGACCAGCAGGCGCAGGTCGGTGGAGAAACCAGTGGCCGGACGCGCCCGGCCGAAATCCCGACCGATCTCGTCGTAACGGCCACCCTGGGCGATGCTCTGGCCGGTACCGGGAATGAAGGCAGCAAAGGTCACCCCGGTGTGGTAGTGATAGCCACGCAGCTCGGCCAGGTCGAAATACAGCGGTACCGACGGGTAGCGCCGCGCTATGGTCTGGGCGATCTCGGCCAGCTCATCCAGCGCCACGGTGATCTGCTCGGGGGCGCCTTCCAGCAATACATGGGCGCGCTCCAGCACGTCGATGTCACCGGACATATCCACCAACCCGCACAGCATGGCCGCCAACGAGGGCTGCTCGATGCGTGCGGTCAACTCCCGCACCTCGTCTCCCGCCTTGCGCTGCAGGGCGTCGAACAGGGCCCGCTCGGTGGCGGTATCCAGTTCGGCCGCCTGTACCAGGCCACGGTAGATACCCACATGCCCCAGGTCCAGGTGGACGCTCTCGACCCGGCTGGCCGCCAGGGTTTCCAGCATCAGCGAGATAACTTCGATATCACTGGCGCTGGACGCATCGCCGTACAGCTCGGCGCCCAGCTGGATCAGGCTGCGCGAGGTGGACAGCGGCCGTGGCAAGGTATGTAGCACGCTACCGCAATAGCATAGACGACTCGGGCCTTCGGCACCCAGGGTGTGGGCGTCGATGCGCGCCACCTGCGGGGTGATGTCGGCACGCAGGCCGAGCATGCGCCCGGACATGCGGTCGGTCATCTTGAAGGTTTGCAGATCCAGATCATGACCGGAGCCGGTCAGCAGGGATTCGAGGTACTCGATATGCGGGGTAATGACCAGGTCATAACCCCAGCGGGAGAACAGGTCCAGCAGTTGCCGGCGGGCTGCTTCGGTACGCGCCGCCTCCTCAGGCAGCACTTCTTCGATCCCGTCAGGCAACAGCCAGCGATCAACAGTAGGCATTTTCACAACCTTTATCACGTAAGAGCCAGGGGCCGTTGCCCCTGACGGACCAGGTACAGGCAGTACCCGTCAGCCTGCAAGGCAAGCCGGCAATGCGCAGTTGGCAGTCACAAAAAAGCCGGGAGGTCCCGGCTGCGTGATTGTAGCATGTTTTCCACCGACCACACCCGCCAATGGGACGAGTGTGGCCAGTTCCCCGTCAGGGCTGTTGTGCGCCCCTCAAGAACTTGAAGAACTCGCTTTCCGGATCGAGCACCAGCACGTCGGACTTGCTGGCGAAGCTCTCGCGGTAAGCCTGCAGGCTACGGTAGAAGGAATAGAACTCGGGGTCCTTGTTGTAGGCTTCGGCATAGATCGCCGCCGCCTCGGCATCGCCCTGACCGCGTACTTCCTCAGCTTCGCGGAAGGCTTCGGCCAGGATTACCCGTTGCTGCCGGTCGGCATCGGCGCGGATACCCTCACCCAGCTCGCGGCCCTTGGCGCGGTGTTCACGCGCTTCACGCTCACGCTCGGTGCTCATCCGCTCGAATACGCTGCGGTTGACTTCGCGCGGCAGGTCCATGCCCTTGACCCGCACGTCGACCACCTCGATGCCCAGCTCACGCCGCGCACTGTCATTCAGCTCCGCAGTGATGTCCGCCATCAACTGGTCACGCTCACCAGCTACTACCTCATGCAGGGTGCGGCGCGCCACTTCGTTGCGCAGCCCGGACTCGAGCTGACGCGACAGTCGCTCCTCGGCAATCGAGCGCAGACCGGAGGTAGCGGTGTAGTAGCGCTGCACATTGGCGATGCGCCACTTGGCGAAGGAGTCCACCATCAGCGCCTTCTTCTCCAGGGTCAGGTAGCGCTGGGTGGCGGTATCCAGGGTCAGCAGGCGGCCATCGAACAGCTTGGCTTCCTGCACGAAGGGCAGCTTGAAGTGCAGACCCGGCGGTACATCGTCACGCACTACCTTACCGAACTGCAGTACCAGGCCACGCTGGGTCTGCTCGACGATAAAGAAGCTGCTCCAGCCGACCACGATCACCACCAGGGCGATGATCAGTCCAAAAATCGACTTGTTAGTCATCAGCGGTTCTCCCTTGAACGCAGATCGCGCTGCTGCAGTTGGGCGGGCAGACGCGTGTTGGCATCAGCTCCGGTAGTGGAAGGCACGACAACGGAAGAGGAGGACGAGCCGCCACCACCCTGCTGCATCAGCTTGTCGATCGGCAGGTACAGCAGGTTGCTGTTACCCTCGCCGCCGGACACCATGATCTTGCTGGTGTTGCTCAGCACTTCCTGCATGGTCTCGATGAACATCCGCTCACGCATCACCTGCGGCGCCTGTTGGTACTGGGCGACCAGCAGGTTGAAGCGTTCGGCCTCACCCTCGGCGCGGGCGACCATGGCCTGGCGGTAACCATTGGCTTCCTCCAGCAGGCGCTGGGCCTGACCACGGGCTTCCGGGATCACGCCGTTGGCATAGGACTCGGCCTGGTTGCGCTCACGCACCTCGTCTTCGCGGGCACGGATCACGTCATCGAACGCATCCTGCACCTCGGCCGGAGCCTGGGCGCTCTCGATGTTCACCTGCACCACGGTGATGCCGGTCTGATAAGCATCCAGGTAGCGCTGCAGGCGCTCGGTGGTCTCGACACCCATCTGCTCACGACCCTCGGTCAGCACCTGGTGCATCGGCGTGGAACCAACCACGTGACGCAGCGCGCTTTCGGTAGCATGACGCAGACTGGTCTCCGGGTCCTCGACCTTCAGCACGAAGGATTCAAGATTGGAGATGCGGTATTGCACGGCCAGCGGCACCTCGACGATGTTCTCGTCCTCGGTCAGCATCTGGCCCTGTTGGCGATAGGAACGCACCTGGGTGACGTTACGCTGGTATTTCTTCTCGATCGGCGGGAAGTAGATATGCAGACCGGATTCGACGGTACGGTTGTATTCGCCGAAACGAAGTACCACTGCCTGCTCCTGCTCATCGACCATGTACACGGCGTTGAACAGCCAGAATACGAACAGCAGCACGGCGCCGATGACCCAGACACCCTTGGGAATACCCTGGCCACCGCCGACACGGCGGCCTGCGCCACCGCCATCACCACCGCCACGCTTCTTGCTGCCGAAAATGCCGTTCAGGCTGTCCTGCAGTTTGCGCAGAGCCTCGTCCAGATCGGGTGGCCCCTGTTTGCCGCCGCGATTACCACCGCCACGGTTGCCACCACTCCCCCAGGGATCCTGGTTATTCGAGTTGTTACCACCACCAGGCTCATTCCACGCCATAGCGTTCTCCGTTGTCCAAACCTGTGAAACTGTTTCTGCCGACACCGGTGGCCGACGCAGTCATTTGCGCAATCCTACAGCAAATGCCGGCCTGTTCGCGAACCGCGGCCGGCATCCATTATTGCAAAGTGTGTTGTTCCAGAAATGCTTCCGGCTGCCAGCCTTCACGCTTGAGCAGACGATTGAAGTCGCTGCGCGCCAGCCGCAGGTCCAGTTCCTGGCGTCCATCCCCGGCGATACGCTCGCTGGTCACCGCCCCGGCAGCATAGAATTGGGCACGCAAACGCGCCTCGGCGTGCTCCAGGACGATGCTTTCCTGCACGATATCGTCCCCCAGGCGCTCGGCGATGGCCTGTGCCAGCAGCTCCAGCCCGCGACCATCACGCGCCGACAGCCAGACGCGTACCGCAACCCCGTCGCCGTCACGCTGGATCTGCGGCTCGACATCGTCCAGCAGATCGATCTTGTTGTAGACCTCCAGCATCGGCAGTTCACTGGCACCGATTTCATTCAGCACCAGATTGACCTGCTCGATATTCGACATCCGCTCCTCGTCCGCCGAATCGATCACATGCAACAGCAGGTCGGACTGGCTGGATTCCTCCAGGGTGGCGCGAAACGCCTCCACCAGCTTGTGCGGCAAGTGGCGAATGAAACCCACGGTATCGGCCAGCACCACCGGACCGATATCGGCCAGCTCGAGCCGGCGCAGGGTCGGATCGAGGGTGGCGAACAGCTGGTCGGCAGCATACACCGCGGACTCAGTGAGGGTATTGAACAGGGTGGATTTGCCGGCGTTGGTATAGCCGACCAGGGACACGACCGGAATCTCCGCCCGGCGTCGGCCACGACGCGCCTGCTCTCGCTGGCTGCGGACCTTTTCCAGGCGCTTGGTAATCTGCTTGATGCGCACCCGCAGCAGGCGACGGTCGGTTTCCAGCTGGGTTTCACCCGGCCCACGCAGGCCGATCCCGCCCTTCTGTCTTTCAAGGTGGGTCCAGCCGCGAACCAGGCGGGTGCTCAGGTGGTCGAGCTGGGCCAGCTCGACCTGCAGCTTGCCCTCATGGGTACGGGCCCGCTGGGCGAAGATATCCAGGATCAGACCGGTACGGTCGATTACCCGGCACTCGAGCTCACGCTCGAGGTTGCGCTCCTGACTGGGCGTCAACACGTGATTGAAGATCACCAGATCGCCCTCACCGGCCTTGACCAGATTGCGCAACTCTTCAACCTTGCCGCTACCGATGAGAAAACGCGGACTGGGCTGGTAGCGACTGATCGTCAGGAAATCGACAACCTCCGCTCCTGCCGAACGCACCAGCTCCAGAAACTCATGAGGGTCTTCACGGTTCTGCTCGTCCTGGCCCTCCAGGTGAACGAGTACCGCACGTTCACCCCCCTCATGGCGTTCAAAAAACAATCAGGCCTCCAGCGCGATCAAGGGTTACCGGCCTCGGCGTCATCACCGGTGCCCTGTACCGGCAGGCGTACCGGACGGCCGGGCACTACGGTCGAAATGGCGTGCTTGTATACCATCTGGCTGACGGTATTCTTCAGCAGAATGACGAACTGGTCGAAAGATTCGATCTGGCCCTGCAGCTTGATGCCATTGACCAGGTAGATGGATACCGGAACACGTTCCTTGCGCAGAACGTTCAGGTAAGGGTCTTGTAGTGAATGCCCTTTTGACATTGCCTCACTCCTTATGGAAACCATTATGGGAACCGCTAATAAGATTGAAATACATTATCCGGCCAGTCCACGACGGACAGCCAGTATCCAGATGACTGCTTGACACCTGTCGACGGAAGTACGACGAAAAGACTATATTGCGACGGGTCCGAGGTGTTTCAAGAGCTTGTCGGACCTTTTCGGATCCAGGCTGTCGAACCATTCGATTTCCTCGTGCCAACCGCGCAGCCAGGTAAACTGCCGCTTCGCCAACTGCCGGGTGGCAATCACACCTCGTTCGACCATCTCATCGAGGGAGAGTTTCCCCTCGAGGTAATCCCAGGCCTGTCGGTACCCCACTGCACGAACCGACGGCATCGACACATCCAGATCGCCCCGCGCATGCAAGGCTTGCACTTCGGCGATGAAGCCCTGCTCGATCATCTGTGAAAAGCGCAGGGCAATGCGTTCATGGAGGATATGTCGCTCCCGGGGAGCCACAGCCACATAGCGCGTAGTATAGGACATATTTGCCCCGCCAGTCGCGCTGCTTTGCGCAATTTCCAGCGCCTGACGGGCATGCCAATCGGTCAGGGTCACACCACTGAGCAGAAACACCTCATAGGCACGCTGGATGCGCTGCGGATCGTTGGGATGAATGCGCGCGGCCGATACCGGATCGACCTTGCCCAGTTCGGCATGCACCGCCTCCCAGCCGAGCTGCGCGGCCATCGTCTCGATGCGCTGGCGCACCGCCGGATCGGCAGCCGGCATCTGCGCCAGCCCACCGGCCAGCGCCTTGTAGTAGAGCATGGTGCCGCCGACCAGCAGCGGAATGCGGCCACGGCCGATGATATCGGCGATCAGGCGCTGGGCATCGCTGCGAAAACGCGCCGCCGAATAGGCCTCGGCCGGGTCGAGGATGTCCACCAGATGGTGCGGGTAGCGCGCCAGGGTCTGGGCATCGGGTTTGGCGGTGCCGATGTCCATGCCGCGGTATACCAGTGCAGAATCCACGCTGATCAGCTCGCAGGGCAGCCGCTCGGCCAGATGCAGCGCCATGTCGGTCTTGCCCGCGGCGGTCGGCCCCATCAGGCAGATCACCGTGGGCGTAGGCGAATGCGTCATCAGCGCCCCCGCAGGAACAGCTTGTCCAGCTCGGCCATGCTCATGCGTGTCCAGGTCGGACGGCCATGGTTGCACTGGCCACTGCGCTCAGTCTGTTCCATGTCACGCAGCAGCGCGTTCATCTCTGCCAGGGTCAGTCGCCGGTTGGCGCGCACCGAGCCGTGGCAGGCCATGGTCGCCAGCAGCTCGTTGCGGTGTGCGTCGATACGGTCGCTGGTACCGTACTCCATCAGGTCGGCCAGCACATCCTGTACCAGCTGGGCTGCATCGGCCTGGCGCAGCAGCGCGGGAATCTCGCGGATAGCCAGGGTTTCCGGGCCCATGCGCTGCAGGGCAAAGCCCAGCCGGGCGAACCACTCGGCATGCTCCTCGGCACAATCGGCCTGGCGCTGGCTGACCGCCAGCGACTCCGGCACCAGCAGCGGCTGGCTGCGCAGTCCCTCCAGCGCCATCGCCTGTTTCAGACGTTCATAAGTGATGCGTTCATGGGCCGCATGCATATCCACCAGCACCAGGCCATCGGCGTTTTCCGCCAGGATGAACACGCCATGCAACTGCGCCAGGGCATAGCCCAGCGGCGGAACCTCCCCGGCTTCGGTCTCCGCCGGCATAGTCGGCTGGCTGGCGGCAGCGCCATACAGCCCGGCATAACCCTGGCTGGCACCGGCCAACTGCTGTGGCGACGGGCGCTCCATGGCCGGTACCGACCAGCTGGCCGCCGGCTCCTGCAGCGGCATGTGCGTCTGCCCGGAGAACACCCCGGCGCTCAGGCCGCTCGCCGCCGGCATGGCAGCCGGCTGCTGCAGCTCGCCGCCGAGCGGCTGTTCCGAGGCCGGGGCAGCCCCATCCGGACGTTGCTCGGCCAGCGCCCGGTACAGGGTACTGAACAGGAAGTCATGCACCATGCGGCCATCGCGAAAGCGCACCTCGTGCTTGGTCGGATGCACGTTCACATCGACCACCGCCGGGTCCACTTCGAGAAACAGCACGAAGGTCGGGTGGCGACCGTTGAACAGCACATCGCGATAGGCCTGGCGCACCGCGTGGGCCACCAGCTTGTCGCGGATCATCCGGCCATTGACGCAGAAATACTGCAGGTCCGCCTGGCTGCGGGAGAAGGTCGGCAGTCCAACCCAACCCCACAGGCGCAGCCCGCCGCGCTCCTGGTCGATGGTCACCGACTGCTCGACAAACGCCGGGCCGCAGATACTGGCCACGCGCCGCTGGGCCTCCTGCTCGGTATGCGCCGGGCGCAGGCTGAGCACCGAGCGGCCGTTGTGGCGCAGGTTGAAGGCCACATCGAAGCGCGACAGCGCCAGGCGCTTGACCACCTCTTCCAGGTGGCTGAATTCGGTCTTCTCGGTACGCAGGAACTTGCGCCGGGCCGGGGTGTTGAAGAACAGGTCACGCACTTCCACCGTGGTACCCCGGGGATGCGCCGCCGGCTGTACCCGCGGGTTCATGTCGCGACCCTCGGTCTCCACCTGCCAGGCCTGCTCCGCACCCTCGGCGCAGGAGGTCAGTACCAGCCGGGATACCGAGCTGACCGAGGCCAGCGCCTCGCCACGGAAGCCCAGAGTGGCGACCCGTTCCAGGTCATCCAGGTCGGCGATCTTGCTGGTGGCATGGCGCGATAGCGCCAGCGGCAGATCACCTTCGATGATCCCGCGGCCATCATCGCGTACCCGCAGCAGCTTGACCCCACCCTGTTCGACATCGACGTCGATGCGCGTGGCACCGGCATCCAGGCTGTTCTCCAGCAACTCCTTGATCACCGACGCGGGGCGCTCGACAACCTCGCCGGCCGCGATCTGGTTGGCCAGTCGCGGATTCAATAATCGTATTCGGGACATATGACTTCTATTGTTCAGTCGTTCTTGACCAACATGCTGCCGGCCGGCACCTTGAGCACCTGGCCGACGCGGATCTGATCGTTGCGCAGGCCATTGGCCTGGCGCAGGCTGGCCAGACTGACCTCGTAGCGGGTAGCGATCATCGACAGGGTATCACCCCGGCTCACGGTATGCTCGCGCGGCCCCTGCGCCAGTTGGCCGTTGCTCTTGAGCGCAGCGATCCGGGTGCCGGGCGGCGGATTACGGTGGAAGTAGGCTTTGATGCCACTGTGCATGGCCCGCGCCAGCGCCTGCTGGTGGCTGCGCGTGACCAGCTTCTGCGCCTCGCCCGGGTTGGAGATGAACCCGGTCTCGACCAGGATCGAGGGGATATCCGGCGACTTGAGCACCATGAAACCCGCCTGTTCCACCCGGCGCTTGTGCAGCGGGGTGATCCTGCCGATCGAACTCAGCACCTGCTGGCCAACGTCCAGGCTGGCCGAGAGGGTGGCGGTCATCGACAGGTCGAGCAGCACACTGGCCAGTACCTGGTCCTTGTTGTCCAGGCTGACCCCGCCGACACCACCGATCAGGTCAGAGCGGTTTTCCCGATCCGCCAGCAGGCGCGCGGTTTCCGAGGTAGCTCCCCCGTGCGAGAGCGCGAACACCGAGGCACCGAAGGCACTGGGCCGGGTGAAGGCATCGGCATGGATGGAGACGAACAGGTCAGCACTATGCTTGCGGGCGATCTCGGTGCGCTTGCGCAGCGGAATGAAGTAATCACCGGTGCGTACCAGCTCCGCCTTAAAGCCCGGCTCAGAGTCGATCATGGTCTTCAGTTCACGGGCGATCGCCAGCACCACGTGTTTTTCCTGGGTCTTGTTGGGGCCGATGGCCCCTGGGTCCTCGCCGCCATGCCCGGCATCCAGGGCGATGACGATGTCGCGCTGGCCGGCTTCGGCCACCGAGCGGGTTGGCCGCTGCGGCAGTGGCGAGGCACTGGGTTCGGCGGTGGCCGGCAGCGACGACTGCGGCTCGTGGTCGTACAGGTCGACCACCAGGCGGTGGCCGTATTGCTGGTTCGGCGGCAGCGAGAAGCTCTTGGGCTTGACCTCGCGCGACAGGTCCAGCACCACGCGCAGGTCGGAGCCATCCCGCGGCGCCGAGCGCACCCCGGTCAGGGGGGTATCCTGCAGGGCCAGGCCGCTGGTGGAAGCCGAGAAGCTGGCACCGGAGATATCGATCACCAGGCGTTCGGGATTGGACAGGGTGAACAGTTTGTGGTCCGCCGGGCCGGTCAGATCGAACACCAGCCGGGTATTGTCCGGGGCGCGCCACAGGCGCACGTTCTTGATCTCCGCCGCCTGCAGCAGACCGCAGAACAGCATGCCGGTCGCCACCAGCAGCAGCGCGGCGGCCTGCTTGATTATTGTTCTGATCTTCGTCACGGCGTCGCTTTGCCTCTTGTGCTGTGCAGCCGTTGGCTTGCAGCCAGGCCGCGTTCCCCATGCCCCTCAATCTGCAACGTCCTGCCCTCTCCGTCAACCATGATGCGAATGCTCAGGTCCGGCTGTGGCAGTATGCCGCTACCCTTGTCGGGCCATTCTACAAGACACAGGCTATTGTCGGAAAAATAGTCACGGATGCCGAGAAACTCCAGTTCCTCGGGGTCGGCCAGGCGATACAGGTCGAAGTGATAGATAGTGCGCTGGCCCAGTTCATAGGGCTCCACCAGGGTGAAGGTCGGGCTCTTCACCGCGCCGACATGACCCGCGGCGCGGATCAGGCCGCGGCTGAGGGTGGTCTTGCCGGCACCCAGATCACCGGCCAGCCAGACACTGCCGCGCCAATCCAGCGCCTGGCCGATGGCTGCGCCCAGGCTCTCCATGGCCTGGTCACCTTGTACATAGAATTCCAGGGTCATCAAATATCCCGCAGGTTCAGGTAGTAACGTATCGAATCGATCAAATCACTGGCCAGCATGCCCAGCTGGCCTTGCTGCCGGGCCACCCGATCACCGGCCAGCGCATGCAACAGCACTGCGTAGCGCGCCGCCGCGCCGGCGTCCAGCCGCTGCGCCAGCAAGGCGCCAACCACGCCGGACAGCACATCACCCATCCCCGCGCTGGCCATGCCCGCATTGCCATACATGCACAGGCCAGGCAGGCGTTGCGTTCCCGGGCCGGCAACCAGCGAGCCCACACCCTTGAGGACAGCCGCGCAGCCGAAGCGTTCCGCCAGGCGCTGTGCAGCCGCCAGGCGGTCAGCCTGGACCGCGGCGGTGGTGCAGCCCAGCAGTCGGGCCGCCTCGGCCGGATGGGGCGTGATCACCGAGCGTTCGCCAAGGCACATTGACGAAGACCCAGCAGCAATGAGGTTCAGTGCATCGGCATCCAGCACCTGTGGCAGGTCCGCCTGCAGCGCCAGTTGCAGCATGCGCTCGGCCCAGGCGTCGCGCCCCAGCCCCGGGCCCAGCACCAGCACGCTGGCCTGCGCCAGCAATGGCGCCAATTGTGCCGGATCATCCACCCCGTGCGCCATCACTTCCGGGCAACGCGCCAGCAGCGGTGCCACATGTTCGCTGCGCGTCGCCACGCTGACCTTGCCGGCGCCGCAGCGCAGGGCGGTCTGCGCCGCCAGCATGATCGCCCCGCCCATGCCCTGGTTGCCGCCGATCAGCAGCACGTGACCGAACATACCCTTGTGCGCCGCCCGCGGGCGCGGTGGCAACAGTTGCTTACAAAGATCCAGCTCCAGGCGCTCCAGTTGCGGCGCCACCTCCGGCAGCGGCGCCTCGGTCAGTGCAGCGAAACAGAGTTCGCCGACCTGGTCCGGCCCGTCACCGGTCAGCAAACCGGGCTTGAGGGCGATGAAGGTCACCGTCAGATCGGCACGCACAGCCGCCCCCTCGACCACGCCCCGGTCGGCATTCAGACCACTGGGCAGGTCGACCGCCACCACCGGCAGGCCGCTGGCATTGACCGCTTCGATGGCACTGCGAAACGGCTCGCGCACCGCGCTGCGCAGCCCGGTGCCAAGCATGGCATCGAGCAGCAGACCCTCACCCGGCAGGCTGGCTGGCCATGGCTGGATGCTCACCGCCGCCTCCCGCGCCGCCGCCCAGGCCTGCGCCGCATCGCCCTGCAGGCGCTCGGGTGGCGTCACTGCCAGCACCCTCACCTGCCAGCCGGCGCGCTGCGCCAGTTGCGCGACCAGGTAGCCATCACCGGCATTATTGCCACTGCCACAGAGTACCGTCAGGCGCCGCTGCTCCGGCCAACGCCGGCGCAACTCCCGCCACAGCGCTGCGGCGGCACGCTGCATCAGTTCAAAACCCGGTGTCCCGGCGGCGATGATTCGCGCATCCAGTTCCCTGGTGGCGGCGGCGCTGTACAGATGATGCGGGAGTTCAGGACGCATGGGCATGTCAACCTGGCTGATGTCTGGCAGAATTATACGTCCAGCCACTAGGGTCTGCTGACGTTTCATTGCAAGCCGCGCCGGCGCCTGTTTTTGCGCGAGGCAAGGCGCGAGGAGAGAAATTTGGTCATTCCAAACGAACGACGAGTAACGCAGCATCGCGCAAAAACAGGCCCGGCCCTCCGGGTTGCGCGTCAAATCGCGCCATGCGTCGTTGTGGGACTTGGCAAGGGAATGACCATTACCTGCGTCCCACGCCTAGCCTGGCGCGATTTGACGCAGCAACGCGGTTTACAATGAAACGTCAGCAGACCCTAGAACCACAGCCCATGCCCGATACCATCCCTGACTACGCAGCCCTCGCCGGGCAGCTTCGTGTGCTTGCCGCCGAGCTGGGCTTCCAGCAGGTGGGCATCAGCGATCCGGATATCGGCGAGCATGAGCAGCGCCTGCAGCAGTGGCTGGATGCCGGTTACCACGGCGAAATGGAATGGATGGCCAGCCATGGCAGCAAGCGCACACGCCCGGCGGAACTGGTGCCGGGCACCCGGCGGGTGATTTCGGTGCGCATGGACTACCTGCCCGGCGATACGCGCATGGCCAAGCGCCTGGCCGATCGCAATGCCGCCTATATCTCCCGCTACGCCCTGGGCCGTGACTATCACAAACTGATGCGTCGTCGCCTGCAGCAACTGGCCGAGCGCGTCCAGGCACTGATCGGCCCGTTCGGCTTCCGCGCCTTCGTCGACAGTGCCCCGGTCATGGAACGGGCGCTGGCCACCCGCTCGGGGCTGGGCTGGATCGGCAAGAACTGCATGCTGATCAACCCCAAGGCCGGCAGTTATTTTTTCCTTGGCGAACTCTATGTCGACCTGCCGCTGCCCACCGACAACGCCTTCACCCAGCAGCACTGCGGCAGTTGCAGCGCCTGCCTGCAGCAGTGCCCGACCCAGGCCTTCGTCGATGACCGGGTGCTGGATGCGCGGCGCTGCATCTCCTACCTGACCATCGAACTCAAGGGAGCGATTCCCGAGGACCTGCGACCACTGATGGGCAACCGGGTATTCGGTTGCGATGACTGCCAACTGGTGTGCCCGTGGAACAAGTTCGCCAAACCCACCGGGGAAAGCGACTTCAGTCCGCGGCACCGGTTGGATCAGGCCGATCTGATCAGCCTGTTCCGCTGGGATGAGCAGCAGTTCCTGGGCAATACCGAGGGCTCACCGCTGCGCCGCATCGGCCATGAACGCTGGCTGCGCAACCTGGCGGTGGGGCTGGGCAATGCGCATACCAGCATCCCGGTGATCGAAGCGCTGCGCAGCCGCCTGGATCACCCCTCGGAGCTGGTGCGCGAGCATGTGCAATGGGCGCTGGAGCGGCATGGCGCCGCAGCGACTCCCAGCTAACATTCCACCCTACTGCTCACGTGACCCATCACTATCCTTCGCAAACCCCATCATTCTTCACGTTCCCGCCACCTTCGCCTTCCCCGATCACCCTTCGCCCTTCCCGTCATCCTTCGCTCGCCCCAATCATCCTTCGCTCTCCCCCGTCATCCTTCGCGAAGGCGAAGGATGACGAGGTAGGGAACCGTCCCGCGCTGTTTCAAGCAGGGAACCGTTCCGCACTATTTCAAGCCTTGATGAAATGCTCCCGATAATGCTGCAACTCAGCGATCGAGTCGCGGATATCATCCATCGCCAGATGACTGCTTTCCTTCTGGAAACCATCACGCACCGCCGGCGCCCAGCGCGCGGCCAGCTCCTTGAGGGTTGAGACATCCAGGTTGCGATAGTGGAAGAACTTCTCCAGCTCGGGCATGCCGCGATAGAGAAAGCGCCGATCCTGGCAAATACTATTGCCACACATCGGCGAACGACCGGCCGGCACCCACTTGCGAAGGAATTCCAGGGTCATCTGCTCGGCCTGTTCGGCACTGACGACACTGTCCTTGACCCGCTGCACCAGGCCGGACTGGTTGTGCTGGCGGGTATTCCACTCATCCATGCCATCGAGCAGGGCATCGGGTTGCTTCACCGCAATCGCCGGGCCTTCGGCCAGCACGTTCAGCTGCGAGTCGGTGATAATGGTGGCAATCTCGATGATCACATCCTGGTCCGGGTCCAGCCCGGTCATTTCCAGGTCGATCCAGATCAGGTTATCAGGGTGTTTCATGGCGGCTCCCATCAGCTGCTGTTGAGTTGTTGGCGGCGTGATGAGTGCCGCTGCGCGTTCAGGCGATCAGTATACGCCGCCCGTGCTACACTGCGGCGGATTCCCAAGATGCATGACACATGGCCAAGCGACATCTCACACGGCGCCAGAACTGGCGCATCCAGAAAATCCAGGAAGAACGCAGCGCGCGCGCCAGCCGCCGTGCGGAACTGGCCGAGGAAAGCCTGCTCGGCGGCGACCTGGGCCCGGAGCAGGAAGGGCTGGTCATCGCCCACTTCGGCGTGCAGGTCGACGTCGAAGCGCTCGACGGCCCGCAGCGCGGAGAGGTCCGCCGCTGCCATCGCCGCGCCAACCTGCCGGCGCTGGTCACCGGTGACCGCATCGTCTGGCGCGCCGACAACCAGCAGAGCGGCGTCATCGTCGCGCTGCAGCCACGCCGCACCGAACTGTACCGCCCGGACCACCGGGGCCAGCTCAAGCCGGTGGCGGCCAATGTCGATCGCCTGGTGATCGTCTTCGCCCCGCTGCCCACGCCCCACAGCAACCTGATCGACCGCTACCTGGTGGCCGCCGAGCAGGCGCAGCTGGAGCCGTTGCTGGTACTGAACAAGGCCGACCTGCTGGAGCAGGGCGAACACGAAGGCCTGCGCGCCTGGCTCGACGACTACGCCCGCCTCGGCTATCGCACCCTGTGCCTGTCGGCCGGCTCCGGCGAAGGGCTGGACGGGCTGCGCCGCGAGCTGCGCGATCATGTAAATGTCTTCGTCGGTCAGTCCGGGGTCGGCAAGTCGTCGCTGATCAACGCCCTGCTGCCGGAAGCGGACCTGCGCGTCGGTGCATTATCGGAACTCACCGGCAAGGGCACCCACACCACCACCACCGCCCGGCTGTTCCATTTCCCCGACGGCGGCGACCTGATCGACTCGCCCGGCATCCGCGAGTTCGGCCTGACCCATATCAGCCATGAGGATCTGCTGGAGGGCTTCATCGAATTCCGTCCGTTCCTCGGCCACTGCCGCTTCCGCGACTGCCAGCACCTGCACGAGCCCGGCTGCGCCCTGCTCGCCGCCGTAGCCAGCCAGGATATCTCCGCCACGCGGATGAACAGCTACCGGCACATCCTCGCCAGCCTGAACGACACCTGACGACCCATACCACTCGATGCGCCCCTCGGCGTGTCGAACGCCTGCTCGACGCGAGCGACGTCACTGCACTGCGAGCTTCGCCCGAAACAGAGTATCTACAAGACTGGTGGGTGGCGTAGCGCAGGCGCGCTACACCCCCAGGGGGCTTACAGTCCCTGTTGCAGGGGCTGGCTGGCGTCGTCGAACAGGTTGCGCGGGCGCTCCGGTTGGGTGGTCGGTTCGCTGTCGCCGGTGGGCGCCGAATCCGCGGAGGGTGACGGTACCTCCGGTTCCGTATCGGTGCCCTCCCCCGGCTCGACGCTCTCGGCAGGACCGGCCGTGCCACCGACATCCCGCAACATGGCCTGTTCGGCGCGCCGGTTCATCACCACGATGTCGATCCGGCGGTTGATCGGGTTCAGCGGGTTGGCGCCATCGAACAGTGCCGAGTCGGCGTAGCCGACCACCCGCGCCACCTGCTGCACGGGATAACCGGCGGCCTCCAGGGTGCGCCGTGCGGCATTGGCCCGCTGTGCCGACAGTTCCCAGTTGCCATAGTCACGGCGCCCGACATACGGCATGGCGTCGGTATGGCCGCTGATGCTGATCTTCTTCGGCACCTTGGCAATAGTGTCGCTGAGCGCCAGCAGGATATCCTCGAAATAGGGCTGCAGGTCCGGGCTGCCGCTGGCGAACATCGGGCGATTTTCCGCATCGACGATCTGGATGCGCAGCCCCTCCATGGTGAACTCCATGAGAATCTGCTCGCGGAAACGCTGCAGTACCGGCTCGGTTTCGATCTTGTTCTGCAATTCCTGCAGCAGCAGGTCTAGCTCGCGCAGCTCCAGCATGTCCGGCAACGGATCGGGTTGCGACTGCATGGGCGAGTCGTCGAGCTGGGGCTGTGTGGGCAGCGGTGGCTGCTCGATATCCGCCGCCGGTTCGTTGAGCGTGCGCTGCGGCGCTGGGGTCGGCGAGCCGCCGAGGTCAATCGGATGACGACTGCCACCATCGAAATTGATCGGGTCCTTGAAGTACTCGGAGACCATCTTCAGCTGTTCCGGCGTGGCCACGGTCACCAGCCACATCACCAGGAAGAACGCCATCATGGCGATGGCGAAGTCGGCGAAGGCGATTTTCCAGGAGCCGCCGTGGTGACCGCCGGCCTTGCGGCTGACCCGTTTGACGATAATCGGTTGTTCGCTGCTCACCGATCAGCGCCCCTTGACCGAGGATTCCAGCTCGGTGAAGCTCGGACGTTGCGCGGACAACAGGGCCTTGCGGCCGAACTCCACCGCCAGTGCCGGCGGCAGCCCCTGGGCACTGGCCACCAGGCACATCTTGATCGCCTCGTAGGTGTTGGCCTCTTCGGTGGCCTCATGCTCCATCGCCGCGCTGAACGGGCCGACGAAGCCATAGGCCGCGAGAATACCGAGAAAGGTACCGACCAGGGCGGTGCCGACCTTCTCGCCGATCATGGCATTGTCCGCCTCGCCGAGAATGCTCATGGTCACCACGATCCCCAGCACCGCAGCGACGATCCCGAACCCCGGCAGCGCATCGGCAACCCGGTTCAGGGCATGCGATGGCCCGCCCAGCTCCTCGGTGAGGGTGGATATCTCCACATCGAACAGGGCTTCCAGCTCATGCGGCGCCATGGTGCCAGTGGACATGATGCGCAGGTAGTCGCAGATGAAGGCGGTCATGCCCTGGTCCTTGAGGATCGCCGGATACTTGCTGAAGATCGGGCTTTCCTGTGGCTCCTCGATATCCGCCTCGATCGCCATCATGCCTTCGCGGCGGCTCTTGTTGAGAATCTCGTACAGCAGTCCGAGCACGTCCAGGTAGAAGGGTTTGTTGAAGCGGTGGCCGAAGAAGATCACCGGGATCTTGCCGAATACCTTCTTCACCGTATCCATATTGTTGGCCACCAGGAAGGCACCCAGCGCGGCGCCGCCGATGATGACGATCTCGAATGGATGCCACAGGGCTGCGAGCATACCTCCGGACAGCATGAACCCACCCAGCACACTGGCCAGAACGACGATGTAACCCGCAATTTTCAACATATGGACAAATGATCTCCAGCTAACCAGGCACAGCAACTCGGTCGCTTTCGCGTTATAGTCTGCATTTCGAATCGCCGGTAACGACAATGTGGCACCTTCACTGTCTCCCGCTATCGGCCGCGTTTCGCAAATCCTGAGCGAGATTATAGCGCCAGTTGCCGCTTCGCCGGCAGTGGCGCGTCAATCATCTGACTGGAACAGGCCATGAATGATATTTTTTTGCCACTACTGCTGGAGCCCAGCCAGTTGCCGGCACAACTCGATCCCGCCCAGGTGCGCCTGGTCGACCTGAGCAAGTCCGAACAGTACCTGGCCGGGCATATCCCCGGTGCAGTACACCTGGCCCCCGGCAGCATCACCGCGCCGGCGCCGAGGCCAGGACTGCTGCCGGACCTGCAGAGCCTGCAGCAGATCCTTGGCGGCCTGGGCCATCATGCCGACCTGCACTACATCGTCTACGACGATGAAGGCGGCGGCTGGGCCGGGCGTTTCATCTGGCTGCTGGACAGCGTCGGTCATCCGCATTACAGCTACCTCAATGGTGGCCTGCGGGCCTGGCAGGCCGAGGGGCGGCCACTGGAACAGCAGGTCAACCAGGCAGAGCCGACCCAGCCGAGCCTGAGCATCGACCCCAGCCATAGCATCGACCTGGATACCCTGATGGCCGACCTGGACAACCCCGACCGGGTGATCTGGGATGCCCGCTCACCGGCCGAACACCGGGGCGAGAAGGTGCTGGCTGCCAAGGGCGGTCACATCCCCGGCGCCATCAACTTCGAGTGGACCGCCGGCATGGACCCGCAGCGCGGGCTGCGCCTGCGTGATGACCTGGCCGATCAACTGCGCGCCCTGGGTATCGTCCCGGAACGTGAGGTGGTCACCCACTGCCAGACCCACCACCGCTCCGGCTTCACCTATCTGGCCGCGAAAATCCTCGGTTACCCCCGGGTCAGGGCCTATGCCGGCTCCTGGTCCGAGTGGGGCAACCACCCCGATACCCCCGTAGAACTCTGAGGCTGTTACCGCATGCGCGATCGTCTGTTCATCACTTCGCAGTACCTGCTGCCGCAACATCTGCTGTCACGCCTGGCCGGCGGCCTGGCCAACTGCACCTGGAGCTGGGTGAAGAACCCCTTCATCAACTGGTTCGTCAAACGCTACCAGGTCGACATGAGCCAGGCGCTGGAGCCGGACCCGACCGCCTATCGCTGTTTCAATGATTTCTTCACCCGCGCCCTGCTGCCCGACGCCCGGCCGCTGGACGATGGCGCGGCCAGCATCCTGTGCCCGGCCGATGGCGCCATCAGCCAACTGGGCAAGATCGAGCATGGCCGTATCTTCCAGGCCAAGGGCCAGAGTTTCAGCGTGCTGGAGCTGCTGGGCGGCAATCCACAGCATGCCGAGTTGTTCCAGGGCGGCCAGTTCGCCACCGTGTACCTGTCGCCCAGTGACTACCACCGGGTGCACATGCCGCTGGCTGGCACCCTGCGCGACATGGTCTATGTCCCCGGCAAGCTGTTTTCGGTCAACCAGAGCACCGCGGAAAACGTGCCCGAGCTATTCGCCCGCAACGAGCGGGTGGTCTGCCTGTTCGATACCGAGGCCGGGCCGATGGCAGTGGTGCTGGTCGGAGCAATGATAGTCGCGTCGGTGGAGACGGTATGGGCTGGCCTGGTCGCCCCGCCGCGCCGGCAATTGCGCAGCGAGCAGTACGGCACCAGCGCGCCGCAGCTTGAGCGCGGCGCGGAAATGGGACGCTTCAAGCTCGGCTCCACCGCCATAGTGCTGTTCGGCCCGGGCCGTGCCCGCTGGGATGAACACCTGGGCGCAGGCAGCCTGGTGCGCATGGGCCAGAAGATGGGTGAGAGGCTGGCTGGCCCACCTGCGCTACATCAGCACCGCAACGGCTGAGAGCTGTCGGCGAGCAGGCGCTCGCCAACCCCAGGGGAAACCTGCCCGCCTTCCTGACTGGCAAGCAATGAAAAACCCCGGTACGGATATCCGTACCGGGGTTCTGACTGGCGTGGTTAGCCGGGTCGGCTGATTACATCATGCCGCCCATGCCACCCATACCACCCATGCCGCTCATGTCAGGCATGGCCGGCTTCTCTTCCGGCAGCTCGGCAATCATGGCCTGGGTAGTGATCATCAGGCTGGCTACGGACGAGGCAGCCTGCAGCGCGCTGCGGGTCACCTTGGCCGGGTCCAGGATACCCATTTCGATCATGTCGCCATACTCGCCGGTAGCGGCGTTGTAGCCGTAGTTGCCTTCGCCGGCACGTACGGCCTGCAGTACCACGGCAGCTTCCTCACCAGCGTTGGTGACGATCTGACGCAGCGGCGCTTCGATGGCGCGACGCAGCAGCTTGATACCGACGTTCTGGTCTTCGTTGTCACCAGTCAGGTTCTCGAAGGCCACCAGGGTGCGTACCAGGGCCACACCACCGCCAGGTACCACGCCTTCTTCAACGGCAGCACGGGTAGCGTGCAGCGCGTCTTCAACGCGGTGCTTCTTCTCTTTCATTTCCACTTCGGTAGCGGCGCCGACCTTGATTACCGCAACACCGCCAGCCAGCTTGGCCAGGCGCTCCTGCAGTTTTTCCTTGTCGTAGTCGGAAGTGGTTTCTTCAACCTGCTTGCGGATCTGCGCAACGCGGGCTTCGATATCAGCCTGGGCACCAGCACCGTCGATCACGGTGGAGTTGTCCTTGTTGATCTGTACGCGCTTGGCCTGACCCAGGTGCTCCAGGGTAGTGGTTTCCAGGCTCATGCCGACTTCTTCGCTGATCACGGTACCGCCGGTGAGGATGGCGATGTCCTGCAGCATGGCCTTGCGACGATCACCGAAGCCCGGCGCCTTGACCGCAGCGACCTTGACGATGCCGCGCATGTTGTTGACCACCAGGGTGGCCAGCGCTTCGCCTTCGACGTCTTCGGCAACGATCATCAGCGGACGACCGGCCTTGGCGACAGCTTCCAGTACCGGCAGCATTTCGCGGATGTTGGAGATCTTCTTGTCGACCAGCAGGATGTACGGGTTATCCAGCTCGGCGGACATGGTTTCCGGCTTGTTGACGAAGTATGGGGACAGGTAGCCGCGGTCGAACTGCATGCCTTCAACGACGGACAGCTCGTTATCCAGACCGGAACCTTCCTCAACGGTGATCACGCCTTCCTTGCCAACGCGGTCCATCGCTTCGGCAATGATGTTGCCGATGGAGTCGTCGGAGTTGGCGGAGATGGTGCCTACCTGGGCGATGGCCTTGGAGTCGGCACAGGGCTTGGACAGGTTCTTCAGCTCGGCAACCACAGCGGCAGTGGCCTTGTCGATACCGCGCTTCAGATCCATCGGGTTCATGCCAGCGGCAACAGCCTTCAGACCTTCGGTAACGATGGCCTGGGCCAGTACGGTGGCGGTGGTGGTGCCGTCACCGGCGTCGTCGTTGGCACGGGAGGCAACGTCCTTGACCAGTTGCGCGCCCATGTTCTCGAAGCGATCTTTCAGCTCGATTTCCTTGGCCACGGAAACGCCGTCCTTGGTGATCAGCGGCGCGCCGAAGCTGCGCTCGATCAGGACGTTGCGGCCCTTCGGCCCCAGGGTGGACTTGACCGCGTCGGCCAGGACATTGACACCAGCCAGCATCTTGTTGCGCGCGGAAACATCGAACAATACTTCTTTAGCAGCCATTTTCACTTTCCTTCAAATGAATTCGTTGAGGATCAACTGGCGGGGCTCAGCCTTCCAGGACACCGTAGATTTCGGATTCGCTCATCATCAGCAGTTCTTCGCCATCGATCTTGATGGTGCTGCTGCCGGAATAGGGTCCGAAAACCACTTTGTCACCTTCCTTCACGGCCAGGGGACGTACCTCACCATTGTCCAGCAGGCGCCCGGTACCAACAGCAATCACCACGCCGGTATTCGGTTTTTCTGCTGCAGAGCCAGGCAGAACGATACCGCCAGCGGTTTTTGTTTCTTCTTCGCTGCGACGAACGACTACGCGATCGTGTAACGGACGGATTTTCATCGTTTTGAGTCTCCCAATAGTATGCAAATGGCCGGTTGTCCGGCATTCCAAGTTAAATCAGGCTTTTCAGCCCGAAGGACGCCATCTCGCGTCCTTGTCCAACACAGGCCCCCACAACGGGTGCCTGTAAAACGGGTGCTTCCTTGTATGGGGGCCGGGGAAATCTTTTCAAGGCCCGGGTGGAAAATTTTTATCCTCTGTCCAGCCGGCGGTCCGGATCGGGGCGCGGCGGCTCACCGGCCTGCCATTCACCCTCGATGATGGTGTACTCGCCTTGCCGGTACGTGCGCGGGCCGTCCTGGTCATCGGGACCGGAGCCGCCACCGCGGTGCAGCAAGGCCATGATCAGGCAGGGAATCGCCAGCACATCGCTGACCAGGCCCGGGAAGGCAATCAGCACCCCGGCCAGCACGCCCCACATGCCCGACTTGAGTACCCGGAACGGGCTGCGGTTGCTGACCATCTGCTGCTGCAGGCGCTGCAGCATGCCCCAGCCGTTACGCTGGATCAGTACCAGCCCAAGCACACCGGTGAAGAGAACCCACAGCAGGGTCCAGCCCACCCCGACTTCCTGGCCGAGCAGAATCAGGCTGGCCAGCTCGATCAGGGGAAATGCCAACAGCAATATGCGCAACAGCGGCATGCAAACCTCATGGATTGGTGCAAAGTTCCTATATGGGATCACCAGCAGGCGCTTTCAAGCCCCGCCCGGAGCAGAACGCCAGCCTGGCGACAGGTCAGCCGGTGACCGATATCTATTGTCAGGTATTCATAATATTCGCCAGATGTTGCATTCTTGCAGCCTTTCCAACCTTCCCAGAACAATCGACAACCATGAGGAATGCCCGAATGCAATTGAAAGACAGCGTGATTATCGTGACCGGCGGCGGCCAGGGTCTGGGGCGGGCAATGGCCGAATACCTGGCCGGGCGCGGTGCTCGCCTGGCCCTGGTGGACCTGGGCCAGGAACGCCTGGACGAAGCGGTTGCCGCCTGTCAGGCGGCGGGCGGCGAGGCCCGTGCCTACGTCTGCAATATCGCCAACGAGGAACAGGTGACCGATATGGTCAGCCGCGTGGCGAACGACTTCGGCACCATCAACGGCCTGATCAACAATGCCGGCATCCTGCGTGACGGCCTGCTGCTGAAAGTCAGGGACGGCGAGATCCAGAAGATGAGCCTGAACCAGTGGCAGTCGGTGATCGACGTCAATCTGACCGGCGTATTCCTCGGCACCCGCGAAGTGGCGGCGAAGATGATCGAGCTGGGCAGCAAGGGCCTGATTCTGAACATCTCCTCGATCTCCCGCGCCGGCAACATGGGCCAGTCCAACTATTCCGCCGCCAAGGCCGGGGTCGCCGCACTGACCGTGGTCTGGGCCAAGGAGCTGGCGCGCTACGGTATTCGCGTGGCCGGTATCGCACCGGGCTTCATCGAAACCGAGATGACCAGCAGCATGAAGCCCGAAGCACTGGAGAAGATGACCGCCGGCATCCCCCTGCGGCGCATGGGCAAGCCCGAGGAAATCGCCCACTCGGCGGCCTACCTGTTCGAGAATGACTACTACAGCGGACGGATTCTGGAGCTGGACGGCGGCCTGCGCCTCTGAGGCTGCCGGAGGTGTAGTGTCCTGCTCACATGACCAGGCACTACCCCCCCTGATCGAGACCTGGTCACCAGTTGACGCCAAGCCCCAGCTTGTAGCGGGTCTCGTTCAGGCTCTTTTCATCCGAGCTGCTGACATAGTCCCATTCGGTGCTCAGGCTCAGCGATGCCCAGCTGTTGAGCAGGTAGCGCAGGCCAAGCTCGGCATCCACCATGTAGTTCACGTTGTCACTGTAGGGCACGATGGTTTCGGCGTTGTGCACCAGCTGGAAGCGCTTGCCGAACAGGTAGCGCCGGTAGTCCCAGTTCAGGCCCAGGCCGTTGGTCCGGCTGTCCGAGCCATCGCGACCGTCCATGCGCAGATGCTCGAAGCGGGCCGAGGTCTCGAAACGGCCCAGGGCGTTGTTCCACCATTCGTAACCCGGACCGGAACCGATCTGTATCTGCCGCTCCACATCGCCGATATGGTCCCGCTGGTAGCTGACACGGTTCTGCCAGAACCACTGATCGGCGAAGAACCAGCTCAGCGCATAGTCCATCTCCCACCAGTGCCGGCTCTTGACGTCATTGCGATAGTCACGCTCGAATTCACTGGACAGCACATGCCGCCAATCGCCATGGCGCGCCTCGGTGGTGACATCGATATCCAGGTCGCGCTTCTTCGATGCGGTATTGTCCAGCTCCAGTGCCAGGCTCGCGCGCCCATCCCAGACCCAATCCTCGATCACCGGCTGCGGCTCCATGATCTGCCGCAGGTTGCTGATGGCCATGGGCAGTGGCGGGGTCTCGCCATTGACCAGCAGGATCTGCCCTTGCTGTTCCGAGGCTTGAATGCGGCGGGCGCGCTTAGTATCGTCGCTGGTCTTGATCAGCAACGGACCATCGCTCTCCAGGGTACGGATGCGTTTGACATCCACCGCCACCTGGCCGGCGACTTCGGTATGGAAGATCAGCTTGTTGCCTTCCATCAGCTCGATGCGGCCGGTCAGGCGATCGCCGTTATCCAGCCACAGGGTGTCGGCAACGGCAGGTAACACGAACAACAGTGGCAATAGTGCCAGCAAACGTGGAATAGACATGGGTAAAACATCCGCAAATTGAATAGAACCAGAGACATTATCCATGATTGAACGTTCCACCGCTGACAAATCACCCGCCAGCGATCCCCGCCGGGAGATGCTCTGGCAAGTGCTAGCGGCGATCCCGCCCGGGCGGGTCAGCAGTTACGGGCGACTGGCACAACTGGCCGGCCTGGGGCGCGGCGCACGGCTGGTCGGACGCTGGCTGGGCCAGTTGCCGGACGACACCAGCCTGCCCTGGCACCGGGTACTGAACAGCCAGGGGCAACTGTCACTGCCGGCAGACAGCCCCTCTGGCCAGGAACAATATCAGCGCCTGCTTGCCGAAGGTGTCATCATTCGCAACCGCCGCGTAAACATGGCCCGCTACGGCTGGCCCGACTCCCTGTAATGATGATCCAGCCATGAATGACGACACTAGCGCAACACCAGCACGCGAGGGCTGGAAGGTCTACCTCAAACCCCGCGTGCTCGGCATGCTGTTTCTGGGTTTCTCCGCCGGCCTGCCACTGCTGCTGGTCGGCGGCACTTTCAGCGCCTGGCTGCGTGACCTGGGCATCGAACTGGCGGCGATCGGCTTTCTCAGCTGGGTCGGCATGGCGCATTCGATCAAGGTGCTGTGGGCTCCGCTGATCGACCGCGCGCCGCTGCCGCTACTCAGCCGGCTGCTGGGTCGCCGCCGGGCCTGGATGCTGTTGGCGCAACTGGTGATTGCCGGCGCCCTGCTCGGCATGGCGCTTACCGATCCACGGGAAAACCTCACCCTGGTGGCGCTCTGGGCCGTGTTGGCGGCGTTCGGCTCGGCCACCCAGGACGTGGCGATCGACGCCTACCGGGTCGAAGCCGAAGCCCGCCACCGCCAGGCCGCCATGGCCGCCACCTATGTCACCGGCTATCGTGTGGCGATCCTGGCCGCCGGGGCCGGCGCACTGCACCTGGCCTCGATCGACAGCTGGACCCTGGCCTATGCCAGCATGGCGTTGCTGATGGGCGTGGGGGTAGTGACCACGCTGGTGATCGCCGAGCCAACAGTGGCAGTCAGCGCCTCGACCTTGCATTTCGAGCAGCGGGTCGCCGACTATCTGGACCGCACCCGGCACGCCGGCTGGCGGCGGCATCTCACCGCCTGGTTCATCGGCGCCATCGTCTGCCCCTTCGCCGAGTTCTTCCAACGCTATGGCAAGGCCGCACTGCTGATCCTGGCGTTCGTCGCCACCTTCCGTATCAGCGATATCTTCATGGGTGTGATGGCCAACCCCTTCTATCTCGACCTGGGTTTCAGCAAGGCGCAGATCGCCAATATCGCCGCGGCCTTCGGCCTCGGTATGACCCTGCTCGGTGCGGCGCTGGGTGGGCTGCTGGTGGCACGCTTCGGCATTGCACCGATCCTGCTGCTGACCGCCTTCATGGCCCCGGCGACCAACCTGATGTTCGCCTGGCTGGCGTTTATCGGCGCCGAGCCTTACGGCCTGGTGATGGCGATCATCGCCGACAATATCACCGGCGGGCTGGCCATCTCGGTATTCATCGCCTACCTGTCGAGCCTGACCAATACCGCCTACACTGCCACCCAGTACGCCCTGTTCAGCTCGTTGATGACCCTGCCTGGGCAGTTCGCCGCCGGCTTCACCGGGGTACTGGCCGCCCACCTGGGCTGGGTGCATTTCTTCATGGTGACGGCGCTGACCGGGCTGCCGGCGATCGTGCTCGCGGCGCTGTTGATTCGGTATGCCCACCCAGACCAGGTGCGTCGGCCGGGGATCGACTGAGGTGCTGGAGAAGCCGCTGGCGTAGCGCAGGCGCGCTACACCCCCAAGATTGCACTCGCCCGGGTTGTCGAGCGCCTCGGGCCGCGATCGGACTCGACGACAGCGCAGGTCAACTCAATCGCGGAAGTTGTTGAACTGCAGCGGCATTTCCAGATTCGCCGAACGCAGCAGGGCCATGGTTTCCTGCAAATCGTCACGCTTCTTGCCGGTCACCCGCACCTGCTCGCCCTGGATCGCCGCCTGCACCTTGACCTTGGACTCCTTGATCCTGGCCACGATCTTCTTCGCCAGCGCCTGATCGATCCCCTCGCGCAACTGTACTTCCTGCTTCACCTGCTTGCCGGAGGCATAGGCGTCCTTCACCTCCATGCACTGGATATCGATCTTGCGCTTGGTCAGGCTCAACCGCAGGATGTCCAGCAGTTGCTCCAGCTGGAAATCGGCCTCGGCAGTGAGGGTGACCGTCAGCGCCTTGTCGCTGAACTCGAAGCTGCCCTTGCCCTTCAGGTCGTAGCGGCGATCGAGTTCCTTCATGGCATTATCGACAGCGTTGGTTACTTCGTGCTTGTCCAGCTCGGACACCACATCAAAGGACGGCATGGCTTGACCTCAAATAAACATGATATTTATGAACGGTATGGCAGAACATCGGGCTGACGTCATGGCATTATACCGGCATCAGTTAAAAAACATGCAGCAGGGAGCTCAGACATGCCCAACCCCCAACTCAGCATAATGGTGGTGGACGATACCAAGTTCAGCAGCGCCGTCATAGGCCATGCCTTGTCCCAGGCGGGGTATACGGATATCCGCTTCGCCAGTTCCGCCATGGCCGCGCTGGCCATGCACGAGGAGCGCGCCGCCAGCGTCATGGTCGCCGACTGGTTGATGCCCGAGATGGATGGGTTGCAACTGACCACCCGCATTCGCCAGCGCGATGAACAGACCAATCACTATACCTACGTCATGCTGTTGACCGCCCGGGAAGGCGACAATGTGCTTGGCGAGGCGTTCGACCGCGGGGTGGATGACTTCATCAGCAAATCGGCAATGAGCGAACAACTGCTGCCGCGCATCTATGCCGCCGACCGCATCACCCACCTGATCAATCGCCTGCTCGAGGAAAACCGCCTGCTGGCCAGCAACAATGCGCAGCTCGAAGAGCACAACCTGGTCGACAGCCTGACCGCGCTGGGCAACCGTCGCTATCTGCAGCAGCGCCTGGAAGATGCCCTGCAACGCGTGGAGTCGCGAGGTGGCTTCTGCTCCCTGCTGGTGCTGGGCATCCAGAATTTCGAGGAAATGGGCAGCCGCTTTGGCGAGGCCGTGCAGCAGGAACTGCTCAAGGGCATCGCCCGTCGTCTGCAGCAACTGGTCCGGCCGATGGATGTGACCGCCCGCATTGGTCCTGATACCTTCGCTATCTGCACCGTCGGTGACAATGCCGATGACTGCAAGCCCAACAGCTTTCGCCGCCTGCATGACGGCCTGAATCTCAAGGCGTTCAAGACCAGCGAGGGTTACCTGTCGGTGCGTGCCGGCATGTCGCTGAGCACCGTGACCAAGCACGATCCGCAGGTCAGCGCCGAGCACCTGCTGCAACAGGTCGAGCAGCACCTGAGCCAGGCCTACGCCACCAACCTGATCACCGAAGTGCGGATGCCACAACTTGTCTGAGACGTTGTACATACTCGGCGCCGGCAGCCTGGGATTGCTCTGGGCCGCTCGCTGTGCACACGCCGGCATCGACTGCCGGCTGATCCTGCGCACGCCCCGGGCCCTGCGGGACTGGCACAGCGACCAGGACCAACTGCTGCTGGAGCAACAGGGCCGCAGTCACAGTATCCATGTCCCGGCCGAGCTGGCCGGAGCCAGCCAGCAGCCGATCCAGCGACTGGTCATCGCCACCAAGGCCTGGGCCGTGACCGAGGCGCTGGACAGCGTAGCGCCGCGCCTGGCTGCCGACAGCCAGCTGCTGCTGTTGCAGAACGGTCTGGGCAGCCAGCAGGCGGTGCGCGCGCGCCTGGCATCGCCACGGGTGCTGTATGCCAGCGTCACCGATGGTGCCTGGAAACGGGCGGCCAATCATGTGGTCTGGGCCGGCGTCGGCCGGACACTGGTCGGCGATCCGCAGCAGCAACCGGCCCCCGACTGGCTGGCACTGCTCGACCGTGCCGGTATCGACTGGCACTGGGAGCCGCAGATCATGCCGGTGCTGTGGCTGAAACTGGCAGTCAATTGCGCCATCAATCCGATCACTGCGTTGCACGACTGCGTCAATGGCGAGGTAGCCGAGCGGGCCGGCGCCTCCTTCGCCCCGTTGCTGGCCGAACTGCACGCACTGCTCGCCAGCCAGGGCGTGATCCTGCCCCTGGCCGAGCTGCACCAGCGCATCCTGGAGGTGATCCAGGCCACAGCCGCCAACAGCTCCTCCATGCGCCAGGACCTGCGGGCGCGGCGGCGCACCGAGATCGACTTCATCCTCGGCCACGCCTGCCGCACCGCCCGCCAAGTCGGCCTGGCCACCCCGGTACTGGACTCCCTGTACCGGCAGCTGCAAAACCGCCTGGCCGAACTGGGCCTGCCGCAGGACTAGGCTTGTAGCTTGCACCTGCGCTAGTCTGGCGTCTTTTCCGCAGGAGATCGGCCATGGGCTACCGCTTGAGCAAACTCTACACCCGTACCGGCGATGCCGGCACCACTGGTCTGGCCGATGGCAGCCGGGTCGGCAAGGACAGCCCGCGCATCGAGGCCATGGGCGCGGTGGATGAGCTGAACAGCTGCATTGGCGTACTGCTGGCGGGATTGACCAGCACTGCCTTGCAGCCGGTGCATGCCGCGCTGGCGCCGGTTCAGCACAGGTTGTTCGATATCGGTGGTGAGCTGGCCATTCCCGGGGTCAACATTATCGAGGCGGCGGACGTGACCGAATTGGAGACGCTGATCGACGGCTTCAACGCCGAGCTGCCGCCGCTGAAGGAGTTCATCCTGCCCGGCGGATCACTGCAGATTGCCCAGGCGCATCTGGCGCGCAGTGTCTGCCGCCGGGCCGAACGCCGCTACCAGACCCTGGCCGGCAAGGAAACCATCAACCCGCAGGCGCTGGCCTACCTCAACCGCCTGTCCGACCTGTTGTTCGTCACGGCCCGCAGCATCGCGCGCCTGGATGGTACTGCCGAGGTGCTGTGGCAACCCAAGCCAAAGCCAGCCCAGTAGTAGCCTGGTAGAGCGCTTCGCGGCGGGGCGCCGCTCCCACCCAACATCGGGTTGTCGAGTTCTTGCTCAACGACGCAGTGGCTCAGAAGTCGCAGGCGTAGCGCAGGCGCGCTACACCCCACTTCGTGCCGCTCCAACAGATTGTGTGTTGGGCTGAGACTGGGCGCGGCCTCCACCCTGACAGGTCCATTTTGGACCTGTAGGAAAACCATACAAGCCCCGCCCCGGGGCGATGGGAGCTTGCCGATGACTGGCGCCCCCGCCCCACTCACACCCGGAATGCGCTGATGATCTTCTGCAGTTCGCTGACCAGTTCGCCCATGCGACCGCTGGCCTGCTCGGTACGCCGGGCGCCATCGGCGGTGCGCTCGCCCGACTGGTTGATCTGCACGATGTTCTGATCGATGTCGTGACTGACCGCCGTCTGCTGCTCGGCGGCGGCGGCGATCTGCTGGCTCTGATCGACGATCTGGGTGACCGCACGCAGGATGTTGTCCAACGCCGACTGCACCTTGAGGGAGGAATCCACCGCCTCACCGGTCATGCTGTGGCTGCTGCCCATCGCCTTGACCGCTGCGCCGACTCCATCCTGCAACCGGGCGATCATCTGCTCGATCTCCTGGGTCGATTGCTGGGTGCGCTGGGCCAGGGTGCGTACCTCATCGGCCACCACCGCAAAACCACGCCCCTGCTCACCGGCTCGGGCCGCTTCGATCGCTGCGTTGAGCGCCAGCAGGTTGGTCTGCTCGGCCACGCCCTTGATCACGTCCAGTACGCGACTGATGGACGCGCTGTCCTCAGCCAGGTTGTTGATCACCTTCACCGAGTTCTCGATTTCACCGGCCAGCTTCTCGATGCCATCGACCGAGGACTCCACCATGCGCCGGCCATTGGCCGTTTCGTTGTTGACCTGCTCGGCGTTGGTCACCGCCAGTGCCGCGCTGCGCGCCACTTCCTGGGACGTGGCGGCCATCTCGTTCATCGCGGTGGCCACCTGCTCGATCTGGCTGCGCTGGGCTTCCACCGCCTGGCTGCTTTCAGCGGAAATACCCACCACCTGCCGCGACTGGTCGCTGACCTGCCCGGAGGTCTGGCTGACATGCCGGATCAACCCCTGGATACGCTCGATGCTGCCGTTGAACTCTCCCGCCAGGTTGCCCAGTTCATCACGACTGGTGACCTTGACCCGACCGGTCATGTCACCGGCCGCCACCTGGCGCATGGTCGCCGACAACTCTTCGATGGTGCGCCGGGTAGCCATGTAGAAGCCCAGGTACAGCCAGACGATCAGCAGCAGTATGACCACCAATGCGCTGACCAGGATCAGCATGGCGCGCTTGCCCTCGCCCAGCCGCTGGGCCAGGGCACCTTCCAGATAGCCCAGGATGGCTTCACTGAAACCATGGGTCTTGGCCATTTCCACACTGATCCGCTGGAAGTAGTTGTCCCAGCTGTCATCGTAGGTGGCGGCCATGATGATTTCGTCCTCGAAGATTTCCTGCACCCGGTCCAACGACTCGATGCTGGCCGCCGCCGGAGCACGCAGTGATTGCAGCTCCGGTTGCTGCAGGAAGGATTGTGCCTGGGCGTAGTTAACCGCCAGGCGCTGGATCTCTTCCAGCAGGCTGTCCATGTCGCGGCTGGCATCGGAGTTCAGGTAGCCGAGACCGATGGAGTAGGTACCGGTAGCCCGACCCAGGCCGATGGTGGAGGTGATCTGCGGCGCATGATTGACCACCAGGTCGGTCAGTTGACGCACATTGCGATCATAATCGTGGGGCAGGCCGCTGTAGGCGGCACTGAAGGTCAGCAGCGAGAGCAGGTCGACATGCGCCTGGGTGGACATCTGGCCGCGATTGCGCAGCGAGGCGCTGCTGATACTCTGGTATTCGGCCACCAGCTCATCGCGCTTGTCGATCAGCTCCGCCGCCTCGGCATCCGAGCGGTTCAGTGGCAGGCCCTGCAGGCCGCTGATCAGCCGTTTCAGCGCCTCGCCGCTGCGCTGCTCCAGCTCGGCACCGTGCTCCCCAACACCCAGATGAAAGGCGGCTATGTCCAGCCCACGCAGCCTTTCCGCATCGTCGATCAGTTGGGTGACCTGCCGCAACAGTTGCATGGAATCGAGCGCATGCCGGGAGACCTGCACCCGGTCCCAGGCCTGGCTCACCAGCATGCCGCTGACCACGATCAGGGGAACGAAGCACAGGGCGCTGATCAGACAGAATTTCATGGCATAACCGAGTCGGTTCATCAATGCCATTGCGGGTGCCAATAGACTGTTCAAGTGCGTCTCCTTGTCGAACCTGCTCCGTGTCGTCACACAGGCTGGCTTCTTGGAATAATTGTGCTGTTTGTATCGCGCTGGATGTGGCCGGCGTTGTGTCCCTTATCGGCCTGACGCAGGTTATCTTTAATACTTGCTAGCCCAGCATGGACAGAAAGGCGATCACCACCGCCCAGGTCAGAATGGCCCGAACCAGCAATTGCCGGGTATCGCTCAGCGGCTCCTGCTGGTCAGAGTCAGAGACCGAGTCAGGCTCCGGCACCAGCGCCGCCCGGGCGCAGCGGTTGACCAGCTCACCACCCTTCAACTCCCAGTCGGCAGCCAGGCTGCGCAAGGTTCGCAGAGTGGTATCGAACTGACCTACCAGGGCGAAACTCAAGGCCAGCAGGCGGGCCGGTATCCACTCCAGGGCGTGTACCAGTGTTGCGGCGGGCCGTGCCACCGGCCGCCCCTCCCGTCGGCAGGCCAGCTCCAGCAGCCGATAGCCCAGTGCACCCAATGGCCCGAGCAGCAGGTACCAGAAGGCCGGTACGAAATAGTCCTGCAGGCTGGCAGTCAGCATACGCCCACGCACCGCGGCCAGCAGGTCGTCGGCGTGCTCGGCGGTGATTCCCAGCTGCTGCTCGGCGACCAGAGCGGCGGCGGCCTGGTCGTGGCGCTGCCAGGCCGCCAGGAAATCCGCATTCATTCCGGCCAGCGGGTCATGCCGGCCAACACTCAGCAGCAGAACACCGACATGCAGCACCAGAGTGAACAGGCCGTAGGCATGGCCTTCCAGCACCCAGAGCAGCAACCATACCGGTACCAACAGCGCCAGGAGGACAAGCACGCCAGCCCACGCCCGGTCGCTACCGGCAGCCCGGGCCACCCACGGCTGCAGCACATCCCGCGGGTAGCCGGTCCGCCAGGGTGTCCATAGCAGAATCATCGCCACCAGCAGCAAAACCAGGAAATTCATCAGCAGCTCCCATCCTTCAGTGCATTGTCGGTCACGTCATGCAGATAGCGTGGCCAGTCGAAACAGGGTCCCGGGTCGGTCTTGCGTCCGGGGGCGATATGCTCGTGGCCGGTGATCCGCTCGCGGGTGATCAGCGGAAAGGCCTGTTGCAGGGTCCGGGTCAGTGCTATCAGGCTGGCGTACTGGGCATCGCTGAAAGGCTGGTCGTCGGTGCCTTCCAGCTCTATGCCAAGGGAAAAATCGTTGCAGTTGTCGCGCCCGTCGAAGCACGACTGCCCGGCATGCCAGGCCCGTTGCAGGCAGGAAACGAACTGGGTGATACCGCCATCGCGCTCGATGAGAAAGTGCGCCGAAACCCGCAGATCGGCGATACCGGCAAAGTAGGGATCAGCCGCAGGGTCCAGGGCGCCACGGAAGAACTGCTGCACACAGCCAGTACCGAACTGCCCTGGCGGCAGGCTGATGTTGTGGATAACCAGCAGCGAAATGTCCATACCGGTGGGACGCTCGTTGAAGTGCGCCGATGGACAATGGGCTATTGCGCTCAGCCAGCCAGTGGCGGCGTCGATCTGCATGGACATCCCTACCCCGATAGCGAAAACGCTATGCTAGGGTCTGTTGACGCTTCATTGCAAACTGCGTTGCCGCGCGGTGCAAATATCAGATCTTGCTGTCGCGCAACTGACGCAGGTTGCCGATGACCGACTCCAGCGCCCGGTCGAACAACTGGTCATCCGCCAGCAAACGGACCAGCCCCTGCTCATGATGCTGGATCAGCGCCAGGCGGGTGAATTCGGCCACCTTCATGCCTGCCCGATTGACGAAGATATACTTGCCGCTGAAGCTGATGATGGCTGCCAGCTTGCAACGCTGCGTGGGCTTGTCCGCCAGCCCGGACAGCTCGAACCAGCTGCCGGCATGCAAACCGTCCACCCAGGCTGCCGCCTCGGCGTTGGGCAGGTCCTCGACCAGCAGGCTCGGCTCTTCCTCCTGCACCGCCAGCACCGGCTCATCGATGCGTACCAGGTCGGTAAGTACCGGGATATCGTCGTCGGGCGGCAGTCGATAGGCTGGCGCCGGCTCGGCCAACGCCATGCCGGCATCCTGCCCGGCCCCGTCGGCACTGGTGCCCAGTACGGGCTCCGCGGGCTGGACCGGGGGTGCCAGCGCCGCCTGCTGCAAAGCCTGCAGCTGAACCAGCTGCGGCGATCCCTGCGGTTGTTCCTCGCCGATCAGGCTCAGGCCCTCGCCCAATGCGCGGCAGACCTCGGTATTCAATGCCAGGCGTGAATCACGTTGCTCGCCCGCCACCTCGAGGCCCTGTACCACCTCGATGCTCTGCACCAGTTGCCGGGCGGTGAGCACCGCGCCGCGCCAGGCGGCGGAGCTTTCGCCCTCGCGCAGGAACGCCAGCTGCAGCACCTGGCTCCAGGTGTCGCGCAGCAGATCGACGATGAATACCGGCAGCGTCCGCCCCAGCATCAATTCGTTCAATACCCTGGCCGCCTTGGCCCGGGCCGCCTCGACCCGGGCGCGCCCCTCTTCGGCATCACGGGTGCGCTGTTCCAGACGCTCCACCCGGCGCTGCTCGATGCGTACGAAGCCGGCCAGCTCCTCGTGCATCTGTTCGAAGAACGCCGCATCGGCCTGCTGTTCACCCAGCAGACGCTCGACCATGCGCTCGAGCAGCGCATGCAGCTGGTCGCGGCGCAGATCATCATGATCGCTCCAGCCCATGGTCGCGCGCGCCAGCTCGTTGAGCAGGCGCCTGGCCGGATGCGAGGAGCGGTTGAAGAAACTCTTGTCGGCTATCGCTACCCGCAGGATCGGTAGCTGCATGCGGCCGATCAGCGCCTTGAGCGCCGCCGGCAGTTGATCGTCATCCAGCACCACGTCGAACAGCATCGATACCAGGCTGATGACGTCGTCGTCCACCCGGTCGAGCTTGCGCACCTCACCGGTCTGGCGCTGCTGCTCATGCAGTTGCCGGTCGATATGTCCGCGCAACTCGCGCAGCGTGGCGCCCGGGCCGGTTGCCTGCATGGCGGCGAAACCACTCAGCATGCCGAGCAGCTCGTCACTGCGTACCGGCGGGGCCGACGGTGCGCCCAGGGCGCTGAGCGCGATATCACCACTGGTATGTCGCCAGCTGCTGATCAGTTCGCTGAACAGCGACAGCACCTGCTGCTCGGAACCCTCCGGCATGGCTGCTGCACCCTGCTGGGCACGTGGCGCCGCGGAAGCGGAGGAACGTGGACGTTGCACCGCCCCCTGCCTGAGGTCGGGCAGGATGCCGGCATTGATCAGCAACTCGTTGACATCGATGTACAGCGAGTCGATGGAATTGAGCACATAGCGCTCGAACATCTTGAGGATGATCAGCCGTACCTTGATATCCAGGTTCAGCGGCGCGCAGCTGTCAGCGAACAACTGCACCATGTGGGCCGGTGCCAGGGGATTGCTGGCCTCATCCACCGGGGTTTTCACCAGACTGTTGAGGCGCAGCGCCAATTGCCCGAGGCTGGCCTGGTTGCGGGCGTTGACCCGCCCCACCATGCCGTCGAGCGCCACGGTCTGCTCCATTTCATCGGGCTGTACCAGGCTCAGGCTATCGAGATCGAAGGTCACCGGCGTCTCGCTGGTGGCCGGGCGCCCGTATTGCAGGCTGCCGAATTCCCGGTCCAGGCCGTCGCAGCAGCTTTTTTCGATGGCGTGGCGTTGCAGACGCAGCAGGCGCATGGCGTCGAAGAACATGCTCTGGTCGGCATTGCTGCCGGCCCGGTCGGCCTTTTCGAAGAGGGTGTCGTCGGCGTTGTCGAACAGTTCACTGAGCCCGACCCGCAGATAGGTCAGCGCCCGGTCGCGCACCGCCGCCAGGGGGGCGGACAGCGCACCGTGACGAATGGCTGCGTTCTGCGGTGCGGCGGCGGCAACGGAGGCGAGCGAAACTACCTTGTAATCCTTGGACATGCCATCTCTCCGGGCAATCAGTCTGTCGCTGAAATAGTGCCACGCCTGTGTGACGACTTTCTGGCGTCAAATTGGCGATAGTATACATCCTTTCGACAATTCATCAGCATCCCATTCCTTGCTGAAGCTCACAGTTCTGCAATACAAAACAGGACAATGTCTCATCGCAAACGGTGGTCGTCGCAAGCATATCGCCCGCCGTGTCGCTGCGCATCGGGTATACTTCCTGGCTTTCAGCGACCCGCAACGGAGCAACCCATGCCGAATATCACCCTCGACAGTCTGCAGTCCTCCATTTCGGAAGAGGTACGTCGTGCGCTGGCCGAGGACATCGGCAGTGGCGATATCACCGCGGCACTGATTCCGGCCGAGCGCCAGGCGCAGGCCACCATCATTTCCCGCGAGCCGGCGATCCTCTGCGGCACCGCCTGGGCTGACGAGGTGTTTCGCCAGGTCGACCCGCGCATCCAGGTGCAATGGCTGGCTGCCGACGGCGACCGACTGCAGCCGAACCAGCCGTTCTGCAAGCTCAGCGGCCCGGCCCGTGGTTTGCTCAGTGGCGAGCGCTGCGCGCTGAACTTCATCCAGACGCTGTCCGCCACCGCTACCCGCAGTCGCTACTTCGCCGACCTGGTCGAGGGCACCGCAGTCAAGCTGCTGGATACCCGCAAGACCCTGCCCGGGCTGCGCCTGGCGCAGAAGTACGCGGTCACCTGCGGTGGCTGCCACAACCACCGCATCGGCCTGTTCGATGCCTTCCTGATCAAGGAAAACCACATCGCCGCCTGTGGCGGCATCCAGGCCGCGGTCACCCAGGCCAGGGCCCTGAGCCCGGGCAAGCCGGTGGAGGTCGAGGTGGAAAGCCTGGATGAACTGCGCCAGGCACTGGATGCCGGCGCCGACATCATCATGCTCGACGAGCTGAGCAACGAGGACATGCGCACCGCGGTGCGGATCAGCGCCGGCCGGGCCAGACTGGAAGCCTCCGGCGGCATCAACGAAAGCACCCTGCGCGAAGTGGCCGAGACCGGTGTCGACTATATCTCCATCGGTAGCCTGACCAAGGACATCAAGGCTGTGGATCTGTCCATGCGCCTGAGCATGTAACCCGCCTTAGATACGCCAGCAGCGCATGGCAGTCGGCGACATGCAGGTCGGTCAGTTCCGGCCAGGCATTGTCCGGAAAGACCAGGCAGGTGTGGCAGCCGGCGGCGCGACCGGCTTCCAGGTCGAAACGGAAGTCCCCGACCATCACCGCCTCGCTGTGCTGCAGCTGCCAGTCGGCCAGCAACTGGTGAATGCCATCCGGCGCAGGCTTGGGCGGCGCGTCGTTGCGCCCGAGGATATGTTCCGGCGCAAAGCAGTCCAGCACGCCGATGCGTTCGAGCGACGCCATCGCCACCTTACGCAGGTTGCGCGTCAGAATGCCCAGGCGCATGCCACTGTCATGCAGCTGGCGCACCAGATCGGCGGCGCCCGGTGCCGGCGCCACCTCGGCAGCCAGGCGTAGCTCGATGGCATCGAGCCGGGCGTTGAGCTGCTCGCGCTCGGCAATCGGCAGGCGCCCCAGATGGCCAAGGATGTCCTCATCGGCGGGAATGCCCAGCTCCCGGCGAATCGCAGGAAAATCATGCTGGGCTACCGTCAGGGTGCCATCCAGATCGAATATCCAGCCACGTGCCTGCACGTCACTTGCCTTTCTGGCTGCGATCACGCATCAGCGATTCCTGGACCACCGAGGCCACCAGCTCACCGGCGCGGTTGTACACCAGGCCGCGGGACAGGCCGCGCGCGCCGCTGGCCGACGGGCTGTCCATGGCGTACAGCAGCCAGTCATCCATGCGCAGTGGGCGATGGAACCAGACCGCATGGTCGAGGCTGGCCACCTGCATGTGCGGTGACCAGCTGGAGATACCATGCGGCAGCGCTGCAGTGCCGAGCAGGTTGAAGTCCGAGGCGTAGGCGAACAGGTAGCGATGCAGGTGGTCGTCATCCGGCAACTGGCCATCGGCGCGGAACCAGATGTACTGCTGGGGCTCGCTCGGCTTCGGATTGAACGGGTTATAGCCATTGACCCGGCGAATCTCGATGGGCTTGGGGCACAGCACGCTGTCACGCACGGCGTCGGGCAGCAGATGCTGGTTTTCCAGGCAGATTTCCAGCTCGTTCTTCAGGCCATCGGGGCCCGCCACCTGCGGCATCGGCGATTGATGGGAAACACCCCGCTCCTCGCCATGGAAGGATGCCATCAGGGTGAAGATCGCCCGGCCCTTCTGGATCGCACTGACCGTACGGGTAGTGAAGCTGCCACCATCACGCGGCGTCTCGACCTGGTAGACGATCGGCAGGCTGGCATCGCCCGGGCGCAGGAAGTAGCCATGCACCGAATGCACCTTGCGCTCGGAGGCAACGGTCTGACTGGCTGCCGACAGCGCCTGGCCCAGCACCTGACCACCGAACAGCTGGCGAAACCCCAGGTCCTCGCTACGGCCGCGGAACAGGTTTTCCTCGATCTTTTCCAGGGCCAGCAAGCTGACCAGATTATCCAGCAATTGGGTCATGACGAATCCTCGACTACCTGGCGGCCCGCAGGCCGGGGCGAACAACATCGGGTGCGCGGCAGAGTGTCGCACCGGAGAAAGGGAGGAATTCTAAACCCGCTGGCACAATTCTTACAGTGTTTGCTTGTTAAGGAATCGCTGAGCCAATCCGTTACCTCAAGGGTCTTATGCGCAGCAGATGCTCAATAGCATCAGCTTGGCTCCGGACGACCGGGCACAGATTCCAACTGTGAATGGCGAGTCGCAAGTTACCAGGTAATGTCAGATTCACCCTCCCAGACCTCGTCCCGGGTAGGAAAATTACTTCAAATTACTACAGAACTAGCAGTTTTCCCCTCTTATTTATAACCCCGTCCCAAGAGTTCTCATCTGTGAATTCAACCGAGGCTGTCAAGATGTTGCCCCGCCCGTATCTTGTGGTAAGTAAATGCTCTACCAAACTATAACGGAGATAACCGGCCCATGTTGAGTTCCATCCGTACAGGGTTGTGGGTATGCATGTCAGTTTGCTAACCATTGCTCTCAATGCCTTGTTGGCGCCCTGGATCTGGCGCGTGTCTCCGCGTCATGCCGGCTGGTTGCTGGCGCTGGTGCCGGCGGCCTGCTTTGCCTGGTTCGTGGCGGCCATTCCGGCGGTGGCCGCGGGCGAGGTGCTGACTGCCAGCATTGCCTGGGTGCCGGCCCTGGATGTGGCCCTGACCCTGCGTCTGGACGGTCTGTCGCTGCTGTTCGCCTTGCTGATCACCGGTATTGGTGCGCTGATCGTGCTGTATTCGGCGGGCTATCTGCACGATCATCACCATCTCGGGCGGTTTTACGCCTACCTGCTGATCTTCATGATGGCCATGCTCGGCCTGGTGCTGGCCGATGACCTGATCGCCATGTTCGTATTCTGGGAGCTGACCAGCGTGGCTTCCTATCTGCTGATCAGTTACCAACACGAGAAGGGCGAGTCGCGCCGGGCTGCGCTGCAGGCGCTGTTGATTACTGGCGGCGGTGGCCTGGCGTTGCTGGCCGGTCTGGTGTTGCTGGGCATCGCCGGTGAGGCCTGGCAGTTCTCGGCACTGGAGAAGGGGGTCGTTCAGGCTCACTCGCTGTTTCCGGCGATCATGCTGCTGGTACTGGTGGGTTGTTTCACCAAGTCGGCCCAGTTCCCGTTTCATCTGTGGTTGCCCAATGCGATGAATGCGCCGACCCCGGTGTCGGCCTATCTGCACTCGGCGACCATGGTCAAGGCGGGTATCTACCTGCTGGCGCGGTTGAATCCGGTGCTCGGTGGTGGTGCCGGCTGGAGTACCATCCTGATCGGGCTGGGCGCGCTGACGGCAGTGCTGGGGGCGGTGCTGGCGATACGGCAATACGACCTCAAGCGCATGCTGGCCTATACCACGGTGACAGTGCTGGGGCAGTTGACCATGCTGATCGGCACCAACACCACGTATGGTCTGCAGGCCTTCGTGCTGTATCTGGTGGCTCACTCGTTCTACAAGGGCGCGCTGTTCATGGCGGTGGGCTCGATTGATCACTCCACCGGCACCCGGGATCTGCGCCACCTGGGTGGCTTGATCAAGCTGATGCCGATCACCGGTTTTGCTGTTGGACTGGCGGCGTTCTCCAACGCCGGCCTGCCGCCGTTCTTCGGTTTTATTGCCAAGGAGTTCAAGTACACCGGCCTGATGCAGATGGGCAGTATCGGCTGGACTGTAACTCTGGTGATGATTCTGACCAATGCCTTGCTGGTAGCGGCTGCGGCGCTGATCTTCTTCCGCACCTTCCTGGGCAAGCGTGGTGACTGGCCGGGTCATCCACATGAGGTGCCAGCCTTCATGTGGCTGGGGCCGCTGCTATTGGCGATTGGCGGCTTCGGCCTAGGGGCCTGGAATCACTGGCCGGAGACCTGGCTGGTCAATACCGCGGTGCAGAGCGTGGCTACCGGCCCGGTCGAGGTCAGCCTGTACCTGTGGGGTGGCATAACCCCGGCGGTGTTCGCCAGTGTCCTGACACTGGGGCTGGGGGCCTGGTTCTACTTCCATGCCGATCAGGTTCGCCATCTGGCGACTCGGCTTGGCAAGGCCTGGAACTACAGCGGCGACCTGCTCTGGGACCTGCTGCTCAACCGGGTATTCCAGGTGGCTGGTTGGGTGGCGCGGCAGTTCCAGCATGGATCGTTGCGTCTGCACATGGCGCTGATGACGCTGATGATCAGCATCAGCGTGCTGGGCTGGGCGTTGGTGGTCGGTGTGCAGCCATTCTCGGCCGAAAACCTCTCGGCCGTTACCGTACCGGGCGTGATTGGCTGTCTGCTGGCCCTGGGCGGGGCCGCAGGTGCCGCCTTCATGCCCGGCCGGCTGGTGCTGGTGGCCTCACTGGGTGCCAGTGGCCTGGGGCTGGCCTTGTTCTTCGTGTCGATCAACGCACCCGACGTGGCACTGACCCAATTGATGGTCGAGACCCTGACCGTGGTGTTCCTGGCCATGGTCCTGCGGCGCCTGCCGATGGTCCCGGCCAGCGGTTCGCGCTATCGCCGGGTCAATATCTGGCATGGCGTGGTTGCCGTGGTACTGGGGCTGACCGTGACGCTGATGATCATGACCGCGGTCAGTCAGCCGTTGCCGGGCGACCTGGCCGAGTGGTTCCTGACCAACAGCCTGCCCGGCGGCTACGGCAGCAATGTGGTCAATGTGATCCTGGTCGATTTTCGCGCCGTGGATACGCTGGGCGAGATCGTCGTGGTGGCGATTGCCGCACTGGGCGCGGCGACCCTGCTGGGCGCCGGGCAGGCGGCCGACCCCAAACCCAAGGGCCTGCCGGAGTTCGGCTCGGTGCTGCTGCGCCAGGGCATGCGACCACTGGCGGCGATTCTGCTGCTGGTGTCGCTGGTGATCCTGTGGCGTGGCCACAATCTGCCGGGCGGCGGTTTTATCGGTGGTCTGGTGGCTGCGACCGGTTTCACCCTGCTGGTGGTGACCTTTGGTCGCGGTATCCGCCGTGGGCTGGAACGTATCACCCCGCCGACCCTGATTGGTCTTGGCCTGGCCTGTACGGTTGGCGCCGGGTTCTTTGGCCTGGCCAGCGGTTTGCCGTACATGAGCGGGCACTGGGTGGAGCTGGCCGGGATCAAGCTGGGGACACCGCTGTTGTTCGACATTGGTGTGTTTCTCACCGTGTTCGGTTCGGTGATGCACATGCTGCGTAATCTGATCGGGAGGGCTGGCTGATGGAGTGGATTGCCGCCATTACCGCCGGCATCATGGCCGCGCTGGGCGTGTGGATGATGCTGGACCGCCACTTGATGCGAGTGGTGCTGGGCATTGCCGTACTGGGCAATGCGATCAATCTCGGGGTGCTGACCGCCGGGCGTTTCGCGGGTGAGCGAGCGGCCTTCGTGTTTGGTAACGAGGCCGTGACCGATGCTGCCAACCCGCTGCCCCAGGCGCTGGTGCTGACCGCGATCGTGATTGGTTTTGCGCTGTTCGTGTTCGCCCTGGCGGTACTCAAGCGAACCCACGAACTGCATGGTGACAAGGATACCGACAAGGTCAGTGCGGCCACCGAGCAGCCGGCTCCGGATCACAACGAGGATCACCATGAGCCGGAGGGCCGCGCATGATGAATATCCTGCTGGTCCTGCCTGTGGTCATTCCGTTGACCACGTTGTTGCTGGGCCTGTTGTTCAAGCGCCGTCATGCCTGGGTGTCGTTCATCAGCCTGAGCGGCAGTCTGGCGCTGCTGGCGGCCGGGGCGTGGCTGGTGATGCTGGCTGCCCAGGGCATGGTGCTCAGCGGTCAGATGGCCAACTGGGCGGCGCCCTACGGCATCAGTCTGGTGATCGACCGGCTGTCTGCGGTGATGGTGGCGATTACCGGGGTGATTGGTCTGGCAACCCTGGTATATGCCCATCGCCAGCCGATGCCAGCCGATTTTCTGCGCGATGTGCACCTGTTCGTTCAGGGCCTGCTGGCCGGTATCTGCGGCGCCTTCATCACCGCTGACGTGTTCAACCTGTATGTCTGGTTCGAGGTGCTGCTGATCGGCTCGTTTGCCCTGATTGCCCTGGGTGGTGGCGAGCGCCGGCTGGCCGGAGCCATGACCTATCTGGTACTGAACATGCTGGCGACCCTGATGTTCCTGCTGGCTGCCGGTCTGGTCTATGGCTCCACCGGGACGCTGAACATGGGCGAGCTGGCGCTGATCTTCCGCGCCGAGCAGGCCAGTTCCGGGGCCTGGCTGGGCGTGATGCTGATGCTGCTGTCGTTCGCGGTAAAGGCGGCGCTGTTCCCGTTGTTTGGCTGGCTGCCGGCCAGTTATCACGTGGCCTGGACCCCGGTATCGGCGCTGTTCGCCGGGTTGCTGACCAAGGTTGGGGTGTATGCCCTGATCCGGATGGTGACCTTGCTCTGGCCGGAGCCGGGGATGGTACATACGGTGCTGCTGTGGGTGGCCTGCGCGACCATGATCATCGGGGTGCTGGGGGCGGCGGCGCAGACTGAGGTGCGGCGGATTCTGTCGTTCCATATCGTCAGCCAGGTCGGCTACATGGTGCTGGGGCTGGCGCTGGCCACGCCGCTGGCTCTGGCTGGCGCGGTGTTCTATCTGATTCACCATATCGTGGTGAAGGCCAACCTGTTCTTCGTCGGTGGCGTGGCCGCGCGGCTGACCGGTTCGGAGCGTCTGGCGGCGATGGGCGGGCTGTATGCCAGCAAGCCACTGCTGGCGGTGCTGTTTGCGATTCCGGCGCTGTCGCTGGCCGGGATTCCGCCGTTGTCTGGCTTTTGGGCCAAGTTCGTGCTGGTCAAGGCCAGTCTCGATGCCGGGGTCTGGGTTGCTACCTTCTTCGCCCTGCTCACCGGGATCTTTACCCTGCTGTCGATGAGCAAGATCTGGAACGAAAGCTTCCTCAAGGCCCATCCGCAACCCGAACAACTGGGTGTTGCCGGCGACGGGCCGCGAGGGGCCTGGCTGACCATGATCGTGCTGGCGGCGATCACCGTGCTGATCGGCTTCGGCGCCGGGCCGGTGATGGAGTATGCGGTGGCCTCGGCCGAGCAACTGGTCGAGGCGCCGGCCTATCTGCAACTGATCGAACGGGGAGCTGAATGATGGTTTTTGTCCATCTATTGCTGACCAGTCTGCTCAGCCTCGGATATGACGGTGCGACGCTGGCCAGTTGGCTGCTGGCGTTCGTGCTGGTCTATGTATTGCTGAAGCTGCTTGGCCTGCTGCTGCCGGTATGCCGGGTCTATGCCATGCGGGTCGAGGCCGGGGCGCGCTTCGTGCCCTGGTTCACCTGGAAGGTGTTCAGTGCCTCGCTGGATGTAGCGCTGATCGTGATCAACCCGCGTCGGCAGGTCAGCTCGGCGGTGGTGCAGGTCAAGCTGGATACCCGGGACCGTCGGCTGGTCACGGTTATCGCCTGTCTGCTGACGCTGACGCCGGGTACCCTGGCGCTGTCCTACCGGCCCGGCGAGTTGTTCGTGCATGTACTGGATACCGCCTCGGCCGACCCGGTACAGCAGGCGATTCATGACATCGAGTTGCGCTTGATGGCCTGGGTCTATCCCATGGGAGGCAAACCGGGAGGCAAACATGACGGTTGAACTGGCGGGTGCTTTTTGGGTGCTGCCGTTGGCTGGCGCCATGCTGGTGATCAGCACGATATGTGTTATGTGGCGGCTGTTGGCTGGGCCCAGCGGCCCGGATCGAGCGGTGGCGATCGATGCCATGACTTTGATCGGGGTGGCCGGGGTCGGGGTGATCGCTCTGGTGCGCGGGCAGGCAATGCTGCTGGATGTGGCCATTGTACTGGCGATCGTCAGTTTCCTTGGCAGTGTGGCTTTTGCCCTGTTGTTCAAAGGCACCCATCACAGCGATGACCCGCATGACCAGCCGCCGCAGCGTGGGGAGGGTGGGCTATGACCTTCTGGTCCGTTGTGGCGTCGGCGCTGGTTCTGCTCGGGGCACTGTTCAGCCTGCTTGGAGCGCTGGGGGTGTGGCGTCTGCCGGATGCCTATACCCGCATGCACTCGGCCAGCAAGGCCGGTGCACTGGGCGCTATCCTGGTACTGCTCGGGGTGCTGTGCGCCACGGACGGGCAACGCTGGTTCGCGGTGCTGCTGGCGATCACGGTGCTGCTGATCACGGCACCGTTGGCCGCCCACGCGATTTCCCGCGCGGGCCACCGGGCCGGGGTCAAGCCTCTGGTCGGCCCCTTGGGCGATGCGTTGGAGCGGGCAGGCGGGGATCGGGATCACTGATCTGTCTTGCTGGGGGAATATGCAAAAACCTGGCGGCCCGGGTAGCGACAGTCGGGCGGACCCTGCGAATTCATCAGTGCTTCCCCAATGCCGATTGACGCAGCGGCTAGGGCGGCGCCAATCATAGTTTGCGGTACACTGCACGGCAATTCACTGCGGAACCCAGCATGACTCCATCCTCCTCTTGCAGCCGGCCACTAGTTGCCGTCATCGGCGGTGGCCCGGCCGGCCTGATGGCCGCCGAACAGCTGGCCCAGGCCGGCCTGCGCGTGGCGCTGTATGACGCCATGCCCTCGGTGGGACGCAAGTTCCTGCTGGCAGGTGTCGGCGGCATGAACATCACCCATTCCGAGCCGGCCGAGGCGTTTGTCGGCCGCTACCGCGAGGCCGCCCCCTGGGTCGGCGAATGGCTGCGGCAGCTGGATGGCCCGGCGCTGCGCGACTGGATACATGGCCTGGGCATCGAGACCTTCGTCGGCTCCTCCGGTCGGGTGTTTCCCACCGACATGAAGGCCGCGCCGCTGCTGCGGGCCTGGCTCAAGCGCCTGCGCGACAGCGGTGTGCAGTTCCACACCCGCCGCCGCTGGCAGGGCTGGGACGCGCGGCAACAGCTGTCGTTCATTACTCCGGACGGACGACCGCGACAGGTCAATGCCGATGCCGTGGTACTGGCACTGGGCGGCGGTAGCTGGGCGCGGCTCGGCTCGGATGGCAGCTGGACAGCGCTGCTGCGCGAGCGCGGCATAGCCGTGCGCGAGCTGCTGCCGACGAATTGCGGCTTCACCGCCAACTGGAGCCAATACCTGCGTCAGCGTTTCGCCGGCCAGCCACTGAAGCAGGTCATCGCCCGCTTCACCGACCTCGATGGGCAGCCACATGAACGCCGCGGCGAGTGCATCCTCACCGAACAGGGATTGGAAGGCAGTCTGATCTATGCGCTGTCCGCGCCACTGCGCGAGCAGATCCAGCGCCAGGGGCACGCGGACCTGCAACTGGACCTGGCCCCCGACCGCAGCCACGCCCAGCTGGCTGCGCTGCTGGCCCAGCCGCGCAAGGGGCAGTCACTGGGCAATATCCTGCGCAAGCGCGCCGGGCTCGATGCGCTGAAAAGCGCCTTGCTGCATGAGTGCCTGGACAAGTCGCAACTGACCGATGCCGAGCAGCTGGCTGGCGGCATCAAGGCGCTGAGCGTACGCCTGCTGGGCACCCGTCCGCTGGATGAGGCGATCAGCAGCGCCGGTGGTGTCATGGCCCAGGCGCTGGATCAGCGTTTAATGCTCAGGCAGCTACCCGGGGTGTTCTGTGCCGGGGAAATGCTCGACTGGGAAGCGCCCACCGGCGGCTACCTGCTGACCGCCTGCTTTGCCAGCGGGTTGGTGGCGGCGCGGGGCGTGGTTGACTGGCTGGGTAGCTAGGGCGCCAACCGCTCACGCAGCCACTGGCCATTGTCCAGCCGATAACGCAGCCGGTCATGCAGGCGGCTCGGGCGGCCCTGCCAGAATTCGATCATCTGCGGCACCAGGCGAAACCCGCCCCAGTGCGCGGGTCGGGGCGGTGCGCTATCGGCGTACTGCGCCTCGATCGCGGCCAGACGCTGCTCCAGCGCTTCGCGGCCGCTGATCACCTGGCTCTGCGGCGAGGTCCAGGCGCCCAGGCGGCTGCCCAGCGGGCGGCTGTGATAATACACATCCGACTCCTCGCCACTGACCTGCTCGACCCGCCCCTCGATACGCACCTGGCGCTCCAGGTCCGGCCACCAGAAGGTCATCGCCGCCAGCGGATGCGCCAGCAACTGCTCGCCCTTGGCGCTCTGGTAGTTGGTGAAGAACACGAAGCCGCGGGCATCGAAGCCCTTGAGCAACAGGGTGCGCAGGTGCGGCTGGCCGGCGGCGTCGACGCTGGCCAGCATCATCGCATTGGGCTCGGTGGACTCGACCTCCACCGCCTGGCTGAACCAGGTGCCGAACAGGGCGAAGGGCTCATCCGGGGCCTGGCTTTCCAGCAGCCCGTCACGGGTGTAGTTACGGCGCATATCGGCAATGCTGAGCTTCATTCATGTGCTCCTGAAAACGATAACCATGATTTTAGCACCAGGCGGCTCAAGACCCATTGACCCCGGACAAGGATATCTACCGGCTCGCCTGCAGGCAGCGATACACCGCCCTGCTCAGCTCGCCGGCGCGCGGATCGGTCAGCACATAGGGGCCCATGGTGTTGGTCACATAGCCGAAGCCGACCTGCGCATCGGGATCGGCAAAGCCCAGCGCGCCACCGGCACCGGGATGCCCGAAGGCATTGGCGCCCATGCCGAAACTGCCACCCTGCCAGCCCTGCTCCAGCATCACGCCGAGGCCGAAGCGGGTCGGGCAGCGCAGGGTACGGTCCAGCCCGACACTGTGTTCGCGGCGCATCAGTGCGACCAGCTCGGCATCCAGCAGGCGTGCCTCGCCGAGCTGACCACCGTGGGCCATGACCTGCCAGAAGCGCGCCAGCGAGCGGGCATTGCCGGTACCGTTGGCCGCGAGGATCTGCGCCTGCTGCCACTCCCGCTTGTTGGTGCTGTTCTGCAGGCTGCTGGGGTTGGCGAAGGCCTTCCAGCTCAGCCCCTCGGCATCGCCCATCGCGGCGAACAGCGCCCGGGCGTATTCATCCCCGTACTGGTTGCGCAGCCGGGAGACATGGGCGATACGCGGCAGGTCGGCATCCGCCACGCCGACATGAAAATCCATGCCCAGCGGTTGGCATAGCTGCTCGCGCAGATAATCACCCGGCATCTGGCCGGTCAGCCGGCGCAGCGGCTCGCCGAGCAGCCAGGCATAGGTCAGCGGTGCATAGCCATGGCTTTCGCCGGGCGTCCACCAGGGCTGCTGGGCGGCCAGCGCGGCGGTCATCGCCTGCCAGTCGAACAGCGCTTCGGGAGCCAGCGGCGTACTGATCGCCGACAGCCCGGAACGATGGCTGAGTACCTGGCGCAGGGTGACCTGCTGCTTGCCGGCCTCGGCGAACTCGGGCCAGATATCCGCCAGCACATCATCCAGGCCGATACGACCGGCCTGTACCTGCTGCAACAACGCCACCGCGCCCAGCGGTTTGGTACAGGAAAACACATTGACCAGGGTGTCCTGCTCCCAGACCTGGCTGTTGTCCTTGTCGGTCACCCCGTGCCACAGGTCCAGCACGGTGTCCTCGCCGACGGTGACGCACAGCGCCGCACCACGGGCCTGCGGGTCGCTCTGCTGCTCGGCGAACAGCTGGCGAACGGATTCGAAGCGGGGGTCGAAATAGCCTTGCACCTGGGTCATGTGAGTTCCGTCATCCGATGGGTCTGTCAAACAATGATGCTCAAGCGTAACCGCAGATAAAGCCTCAGTCGATCTCCCGCCGGAACGGCGGCAACGCATTGAGGATCGCCTTGCCGTAGCGCTGGGTGACCAGCCGCCGATCCAGCAGGGTCACGGTGCCGGTGTCCTGCTCGGTGCGCAACAGCCGACCGCAGGCCTGCACCAGGCGCAGGCAGGCATCCGGCACGGCGATCTCCATGAACGGGTTGCCGCCATTGCGCTCGATCCATTCCGACAGCGCCGCCTCTACCGGATCATCCGGCACGGCGAAGGGAATCTTGGCGATCACCACATGCTGGCAATACTTGCCCGGCAGGTCGACCCCTTCGGCAAAACTGGCCAGGCCGAAGATCACGCTCGGCTGGCCAGCATCGACCCGCGCCCGGTGCTGGCGGATCAGCTCCTGCTTGGACAGGTCACCCTGGACCAGTACCCGCTCACGGAACGCCGCCGGCAGCCCGGCATAGACTTCGAGCATCTGCCGACGCGAGGAAAACAGTACCAGGCTGCCGGGCTCATCCTGCAGCATATCCGGCAGGTGCTCGATGATCGCCGCGCTGTGTCCGGCGTTGTCGCGCGGGTCCGCGCCATGGTTGGGCACCCGTAGCACCCCGCTCTCGGCATAGCGGAACGGGCTGGGTGCCAGGGTGCAGACCGCGCTCTTGGGTAATCCGGCGCGGTGGCTGAAACGGTCGAAGCGGCCCAGCGCGGTGATGGTCGCCGAGGTCACCAGGGCGGCAAAGGCGCTGTGCCACAGGTACTGGCGCAGGGTATCGGCGGCCAGTATCGGGCTGACGTGCACATCCAGGTCGCTCTGCTCGGTGAGCGTGAGCCAGCGCGCGGTCGGCGGCTTGTCTTCCGGGTCGACCAGGCTGAACTGGGTCCACAGCGTCCAGTTGCCCTCGGCGCGGGCCTGCAGCGCGCCGAACAGCGGATACCATTCCTCGGCCTGGGTCTGGTGCACGCCGACCACCTCGCCGTCCATGGCGTCCTTGAGCATGTCGACCATGCGCTGCAACAGGTCGCTGATACGGCCGAAACCGGCCTTGAGTTCCATCGACATCTCGCGCAGATGCTCGGGCACCACGCCATGCTCGAAACGGTACTGCGGGCGGGTCTGCCCGGCCATGTCCTCGGTACTGGCGAAATCCGCCACTTCGCCCAGGGCCTGGGTCATGAACTGCTGATGCGGTCGCAGCTCGCGCGCCAGCTGCGGCACCTGCTCCAGCAAACGCCCGAAATCCCCCGGCAACGGGTGCTGCGCCAGCAGCTTGCTGAGGTTCTTGTCCAGTTGATCCAGCCAGTCGGCGGTCGCCGCCATGCGCGTGTGATGGGCGAAATGGGAGATGGCCTTGTCCGGCAGGTGATGGCCCTCGTCGAATACGTACAGGCAATCACGTGGATCGGGCAGGATGGCTCCGCCCCCCAGCGCCAGGTCGGCCAGCACCAGGTCGTGGTTGGTGACAATGACATCGATCTTCTGGATGCCTTCCCGGGCCTTGTAGAACACGCACTGGTTGAAATGCCCGCAGCGGCGGTTGGTGCACTGGATATGGTCGGTGGTCAGTCGCGACCAATCCTGGTCATCCAGCGCCTCGGGCCAGGAGTCACGCTCGCCATCCCACTTGTTGCTGCCCAGCGCCTCGACCATGCGCGTGTACAGTTTGAGTCCGGCCTCATCCACATCGATGCGGAAACCTTCCTCGGCAAAGCCCTGCTGCTGGCTGGCCAGCGACTGGTTGTCCTGCAACAGCTGGTCGAGCTTGGACAGGCACACATAGCGACCACGCCCCTTGGCCAGGGCGAAATGGAAGTTCAGCCCGGCGTTGCGTTGGATATCCGGCAGGTCCTTGAGCACGATCTGCTCCTGCAGCGCCACCGTGGCCGTGGAGATTACCAGCGGCTTGCCCAGCTGCTTGGCGATCGGAATGCCGGCCAGACAGTAGGCGACGGTCTTGCCGGTACCGGTACCTGCCTCCACTACCGCCACCGCCGGCTCGCCATCCCGGTGCCCCTCGTCGTCCAGCTCGACGCCGCCAAACAGCTTGGCTACCTCGGCAATCATCAGCCGCTGGCCATAGCGCGGCTTCAGCGACTTGTTTTCGAGGAAGGTGCGGTAGGCCATCTGGATCTGGCCTTTGAGGTCTTCGTTGAGCATGCGGACTCCGGAGCAGAGCGCGGATGATAACATCTGCGCTCCATTTCCGTCCGATGCCAGCCCGGACTCAGCGCACAATACAGGTGATCAGCATGCCCCTCGACCCCACAGCTCCCTGCCCCTGCGGTGATGGCCAGCCCTATGGCATCTGTTGCCAGCCACTGCACCAGGGCCAGCCCGCCGTCCATGCCGGACGCCTGATGCGTTCGCGCTACAGCGCCTACGTGCTGGGACTGATCGACTACCTGGTGACCACCACCCTGCCCGCCCAGCAGCCACTGCTGGACCGCCAGGCCATGGCGCAATGGAGCCACGACAGCCAGTGGCTGGGCCTGAGCGTGGAACAGGAAGACCCGGCCAGCGCGTCGGCCAGCCGCGCCCAGGTCACCTTCACCGCCCGCTGGGCCGACCCGGACGGCAGCCAGCACAGCCACCGGGAATGCTCGGACTTCTGCAAGTTGGGTGAGCGCTGGTACTTCATCGATCCCAATCACCCGCTGGACGTCGGCCGCAACGATCCCTGCCCCTGCGGTTCGGGGAAAAAATTCAAACAGTGCTGTCGCTGCTGAGCTTCATCGCCGCGAGGCGCGGCTCCCACCATGAACCGGTAGTCACTCCTGCTCCACGCTCAGGTGGCTGGTATCCGGTGCCGTCGGCGCCGGTGGTGAGCTCAACTGCTGCAGATCACTGCCCGGTGGCGCCAGGCTGAAAGCCGAGAGGTCGAGATCCAGCGGCGCGTGCTCGGCATAGCTGTCCTGCATATCCGCGCCCAGCGGCGCCAGGGGCAGGTCCGGCGCCTCGACATCGCTGAACGCTGCCATGAACTCATCGCGCGGCGCCAGGGTTTCGACACGACGCTGCTCAGGCTGCGCGGCAGGAGACGGTGTTGACGGCGGCTGCGCATCAGCACTGGCGGCGCCCTCATCCATGATCTGGATCTCGCACAGCGCCCCGGCCCGCTCTATGGCCTGGCGATACTTTTCCGCGGCGGCCTGATCCAGTCCCTGCTTGATCACGATCCGCCGCCCGGAAAACAGCACATCCAGCTGACGCTCGCCCACCTGAAACAACTGGCCAATACGCGCCCGCGCCTGCTCCGGCGCTACCTCGGGCCGCACCCGACCATGGAAAACCACCTCGAAAACTGCCATCTTGTCACTCCCTTGCATAGATTTGCGGTTAGTATGGACAGGCTGCCGAGCGCCGACAACTTCTCATATAACGAGGCGCACGGTTAAAACGGAGGGGCTCCACTTGATGATTCGTTCACCTGCTCTGCTGCTGACGCTACTGCTGGCCGGCCTGTTCAGCCTGAACGGTTGCGCGGTATTCAATCGCTCCTATACCGAGCCGGAAGTCACCCTGGCCAACGTGGAAATGCTCAAGTCCAATCTCTGGGAGCAATCCTTCCGCCTGCGCCTGCGCGTGGACAACCCCAACGACCGCAACCTGCCGATCCGCGGCATGCACTACAAGGTCTATCTGAACGACATGCGCCTGGCCACCGGCGTCACCGACCGCGCCTTCAACGTCCCGGCCTACGGCTCGGAATACTTCGATATCACGGTGCGCTCGAACATCTGGCGCCACCTGGGCGACCTGGTGAAGCTGGTCGAGCATCAGCAGCCGGTCGATTACCGGATCGACGGCCACATCAGCACCGGCCTGTTCTGGGCGCCCAGGCTCAGCCTGCATGAGCACGGCACCCTCGACCCAGCTGACCTGAGTTTCTGAATATGAACATGACCGACTGGCTGGTGATCGCCGGCCTGAGCATCATCTTCGCCCTTGCCGTATACGCCGCGGTGCTGTGGCGCCGCGTGTGGCACAACCAGCAACGCCTGGCCAGGCAACTGCAAGAGCGCAACGAGCGCCTGCTGGGCGATGTACGCATTCTCGCCCAGAGCCTGCTCAGCGGGCAGTTGCCGATGATCGAGGGAGCGATACGCATCAAGGTGTTGCTGGACAACTACAGCGGACCGCGCCGTGCCGAGCTGGATGTGCGGGTACTCGAGACCATCTACGATGCCACCGCGCACATCCCCACCCACCAGCACTGGAAGGAGCTACCCGCCGCCCAGCGCCGTCTGCATCAGCAGCAGATGGAAACCCTGGAGGCCCACCACCGCAGTGAGGTGGAGCGGGTCGCCAGGGTGTTGAGCGAGCTTCAGACCGCCGAGTAACCGCCGTCCAGCGCCACCGCCTGGCCGGTTACATGACGCGAGGCGTCACTGGCCAGGAACAGCGCCAGGCCCTTGATGTCATCCTCGCCGCCCACCCGGCCCAGCGGAGTATCGCGGATGATGGCCTCGGCGACATGATCCAGGCCCTTGGCCAGTTTGGTCGGGAAGTAACCGGGGCAGATGGCATTGACGTGGATATTGTAGGCACCCCATTCGCCCGCCAGAGCCCGGGTCAGGTTGATCGCCGCCGCCTTGCTGGTGTTGTAGGCCACGGTGTGCACGCTGGTATTCGGGCCGTTGCCCTTGAGACCGGCGATCGAGGCGATATTGATGATCTTGCCGCTGCGCTGCGGAATCATGAAACGCCGCGCCACTTCCTGCGCCAGCAGAAAGCACACATCCACGTTCAGGTGCATGACCTTCTGCCAACCGGCATAACTGTGCTCGGCAGCGGGCTGGCCCCAGGTGGTGCCGGCGTTGTTGACCAGAATGTCCACGGTGCCGAAACGCTCCTGCACCGCATCGACCAGCGCGGCAACCGGGTTGCCTTCGGGCTTGCCCAGATCGCAGGCGATACCGGCAGCTTCGATGCCCCGGGCATTCAGTTGGGCAACCACGGTATCCACTTCGTCGGCATTGCGCGCATTGAGGAAGATCTTCGCCCCCTGCTCGCCCAGCGCCTCGGCCATCTGCAGACCAAGACCCTTGGTACCGCCGGTGATCAGGGCGACCTTGCCGGTCAGATCGAACAATTGCATTACGCTCATGGTGATTCCTCGTGTTTTGGTTGCCAGACAGGCGATCGATCATATAGATAGCCTGCGCCAAGACCGACCATCAGTGAGCACAGTGATATGTTGCCCTGCACCAGTGTTATCATGTGCGCCTCACACAGACGGGCTTTTCCATGGCTGAACATGACTTCCGGCGCACCGCGCTCAACCCTTCACATACGCTGATCGAATGCCGCACGCTGGCCGCCGGTCTGTATCAGGTCACCGGCCAGGGTGGCGGTATCCAGCCAGGCGACACCCTGATCTGCACCGTCAAGGGTAGCCGCGACCTGCCGCTGCCGCTGGTGGTGGGCAAGGTGCGCTATCTGATCAACCCGGCGGGCCAGTGGACCGCCACCGCCAATGGCCCGGACCTGAGCGGCCAGATGGTGCTCGGCTGGTCGATCCATTGCGATGAATGCGCCCGGGAGCAGGCCTTCGAGTTTCTCGCCCGTGAACAGGACGACCTGCGCCAGCGCACTGCCAAGGCAGTACAGCGTATCGGTCAACTGGGCTGGACGCCGCGCGGCGAAGAGCACCTGTGCCCCACCTGCAGCAAGGCAGCTTCAGAACAGTGACAACTGCTCGCCCAGCGGACTGTGGGCGTTGTCCAGGCGTACGCCGACCCCGATCAGTCGCACCGGGCGCCCGCCCCGGGCAAACGCCTGGGCACAGAGTTCCTCGAATCCCTGGGGCGTGATTGGCGCCCCCGCCTGCTCCAGGGTGGTCTGGGTGAAGTCATGGAACTTGAGTTTGACGAAGGGCTTGCTGACCCGGTATTGGCCGTCCAACCGACCCAGACGCCGGGCCAGCTTGTCGAGCAGCGGCGGCAACGCGCCGAGACAGGCCGGCAGGTCCGGCAGGTCATGCTCGTAGGTGTTTTCCACACTCACCGACTGCCGCACCTGGTCCACCACCACCGGGCGATCGTCGATACCCCTGGCCAGCTCCCACAGCCGCTCGCCGAAACTGCCGAACTCCCTGGCCAGATCCTGCTTGCGCCATTGGCGCAACTCGGCGCAGGTATCCACACCCTTATTATGCAATCGCGCCGCGGTGACCTTGCCCACGCCATGCAGCCGGTTGACCGGCAGCCCGAGCACGAAGGCATCCACCTCGTCGGGGAGAATCACCTTGAGACCATCGGGCTTGTTCCAGTCACTGGCGATCTTGGCCAGGAACTTGTTCGGCGCCACCCCAGCCGAGACAGTGATGCCCTGGGTGTCACGCACACGCTGGCGAATCTCCTCGGCAATCAGGGTGGCGCTGCCGCGGCATGCCTGGCTGTCGGTCACGTCGAGAAAGGCCTCGTCCAGCGACAGCGGCTGCACCAGGGCAGTGTATTCATGAAAGATGGCCTGGATCGCGATGGATACGTCCCGATAGACCGACATCCGACCGGGGACGATCAGCAGGTCGGGACAGAGCTTCTTGGCGTAGGCCGAGGCCATGGCCGAACGCACCCCGTAGCTGCGCGCCTCGTAGTTGCAGGTGGCGATCACGCCACGCTTGCCCGGATCGCCCCCCACCGCCAGCGGACGATGGCGCAGGCGCGGATCGTCGCGCATCTCGATGGCGGCGTAGAAGCAATCGCAGTCTATGTGAATGATCTTGCGCAAGGCCGATAGTCCGACTGAAGATACCGGACATTGTACCCTATCAGACCTCCATCACCCGGTTGCGACCGGCACGCTTGCCCAGGTACAAGCCCTCATCCACCCGGCGCAGGGTCTGCTCGATATCGGTTTCATCATCCCGCACCACGGAGACGGAAAAGGTCGCGGTAATGCGCCGCGACTGCCCCCTGAGCAGGACCGGCGTGCTTTCCAGCATACTCCTGAGCCGCTCGACCACCACCTGCGCCTCGGCCGCGCCGGTGTCCGGCAACACGATGACGAATTCCTCGCCACCGAAGCGTCCAACCACATCGCCCTCACGCAACTGCTGCTGAAACAGCGCAGCCACATGCTTGAGGGCCAGGTCGCCGGCATCGTGGCCCAGCTCATCGTTCAGCGCCTTGAAGGAATCCAGATCGGCCATGGCCACGGAAATCGCCGTGCTCTGCCGCCGACAGCGTTCACGCTCACGACGGAACAGCATCTCGTACTGACGCCGGTTGGGCAGCCCGGTCAACGGATCCGTGGTGGCCTGGCGACTGAGCTCCAGTTCCAGCAGCTTGCGCCGCTCGACCTCCTGCTCCAGTTCCCGGTTGGCCTGCTCGGCCTGATTGAACATGGCGAACTGCCGGCGCTGCACGATATGCAGTTGCTGGGCGGCGAAGAAGCCGGTGACCACCGGCAGCGACAGCAGGAAAGTGGCCCCGATGAAGATGTCCATACCGCGGCCATTCAGCGCCACGCAAGCCAGCGTCAATACATAGCCGACCAGCGCCGCCAGCAGAGTCTGCACCAGGCGGTTGGGCACGAACAGGAACATCGCCAGCAGCATCAACCCGATCACCGTCACGGTGAAGGAGGCGATCTCCGGACGCAGGAAATAGATGGGCAGGAACAGGAAAAAACCAAGGATCTCCAGGCTGGTGACGGCACGACCATCCGTGGCCCACTGCGGCCTGCTGCCCAGCATGAATGCCAGGCCGAACAACAGACTGGCCTGCATCAGCCGGCAACCAAGCAGAATGAAGAACTCCCCGCCCCAGCCCAGCGCCTGCAGATCCGGCACGGCAAACAACAGAATCAAGCCGCCCCAGACCCACAACGCCACCCGCAGGTGGCGCACCATGAGCGATTGCATATGTTCGCGGTAGGCATTTTCCACTAGCGGATCGACGAACTCGGCCAACAGTGCGGAAATTCCGTAGGGGTTCGTCGAAGAGTCCATGGCCATCCTTTTTATTATGTTCTCGCCCCGTATAGCACGGATATCGGGGCCTCTCCAGCGATGAACAGCAGCCAGCCATGTGCCGTCATGCAACAGATTTTTGATATCAAAAAGATATCATACATTTTCCGGAAGTGTCCCTGCCGCTGGTCCGGCGCCTTTTAAAAATTCTTTTTGCATCAAATGCTTGACAGCACCTTTCAAATCCGTAGAATGAGCCACCTCAGACGCGGGGTGGAGCAGTCTGGTAGCTCGTCGGGCTCATAACCCGAAGGTCGTAGGTTCAAATCCTGCCCCCGCAACCAGTTATAGGGTACCCGGCTCCGACTGCTATACGCAGAGCGGGGCCGGTTGCTATTTCAGCCCACACCTGGGCTTCCTTCAGCTGTATCTTCACCGGTCCAAGTATCTCACTGACAGCATGCCGTGCTTCAGTCGGACTGGCCTTAAGCGCACCTTCCAGATTCATCAACAGTTTCCGCAGTTCCTTGCCCGCATCAATGCGCTCTGGCGCTGCGTCCGCTGCAACACGGATCTCCTCTTCGATCGTGCGCAACTCGCGCTCTGTGCTGCGTATTCGCTGAGCCAGCGCCTCACTGACGCCAAGGGTCGCTACCGCATCAACCAGACGCTGCAACTCCTCTTTCAGTCGCTCTTGCCGCCCAGCCATGACACTGGCACCCGTCTGCGCCCCCAACTGCTCCATGCGCGAACGCACCATGGTGGCGAACACCTCGGCCGCCTCATCACTGAGCAGATCATCGCGGATCACCGATAACAGCCTTCGCTCCACCTGCAAACGCGAAATGCGAAAGCCCGGGCAAACGGCAGGCCCCCTGTCGCGGCCGACACCACAGGCGTACACCTTGCTGCCGGCCAGCGTCATCGGCCCGTCACAGTGGGGACACCGTAGCGTTCCGCTGAGCAGCGCCGTCAACGGCCGCCGGCTCGGCTTGCTTCCATCCTTCTTCCGCCCATTGGCCAGACGCCCCTGCACACGCAACCAGGTAACCGAATCGACGATGCGCAAATCGGGCACCTCCGTTTCACGCCATTCGTTGCGCGGGCGCTCAACCCGGCGGCGCTTACCGGTGTCCGGGTCCTTGATCCATTGCGAGCGGTTCCAGATGTAGCGGCCGATATACAGCATGTTGTTGATGATGCCGGTACCCTGCCGGGGGCTGCCATAGATTGCCGAGACCGCCCAGCTCGACCCACGCGGCGACTTCACCCCGCGCTCATTGAGCTCATAAACGATCTGCCGGTATGCCATGCCCTTGGCTGCCTGGCGGAAGATCCAGCGCACCCAGTGAGCTTCCAGCTCGTTGATCACAAACCTGCTGCCATGCTCGTCCCGAACAATGTCGTATCCGTAGGACTTGCCACCGGCGATGTATCCGCGATCGATCTGGCCATGCAAACCGCGCTGGGTCTTGTGGCGCAGATCATCCAGGTACATTTCATTGATCAGTCCGCGTACGCCGCGCATGACCTTTCGGCCCTGGAACTGGGAGTCGTAGCCATCGGCCAGGCAGATGATCCGCACACCACGGTGTTCAAGACGACGGACAATGGTTTCCTGCTCAACCTGGTCACGCGACAGCCTGTCCAATGACTCCAGCAGCAGAACATCAAACCGGCCAGCCAGCATATCCGCTAACAGCGCCTTCCCTCCCGGGCGGGCGCTGACCTGAGTGGATCCTGAAATAGCGGTATCGGTGTGGGTGGCCGCCACCTGCCAGCCCTCGCGCCTGGCGCGGGACTGACAGAGGGTTACCTGGTCTTCAAGGGAGGTCTCGCTTTGCTTGTCCGAGCTGTAGCGAGCGTAGATCACGGCTCTCATGGGGATGGGGTCTCCTTTGGTTTTCCTCAATCCAGTGATCGATGGCCAGATCCGCAAGCAGCTCGAGCATGCGAATATGGCCGTCCGATAACCGGGGCGCTTTATATTCCCGGTTTTTCACTGTGATTGCTGCTCCTGGAGCCAATCGGCGCGGCACCTCCACTGCCGGCGCATCTCCTCGATCAGCCGTTCGGCCGCTACTGAGCCACGCTTCTTGGTGATCATATCGGTGAGCTCCTGGATCCGCGCCGGATTGTTGTAGCCCCGGCGCAGCCAACCGCGAGCTTCGCACTCTCGCATGTGCTGCTGAACATCTGCATCAGCCATCGGAACGCCTCGGCACCACCGAGCTCGCTGCTACCACCAAGGCATCCAGTGCCTTATGGGCCCGCTGATCCCGGTCCAACTTCTCGTCGATCGCCTGCAGAATCCAAGAGTTCATACTGATGTGCAGTGGTACCGCCTCGCTTTGCACCTGGCGTCGCATGCCTGGTGGGAGACGGATGACGAACTTGTCGGCGGTCCTTGAGCTATAACTCCCCATGGTCCCATTCATTGCCATGCCCTGTTCCGTGCTAACCTGTGCTGCGCTGCTGCCTTGATCTTCATGCTTTTGCATGGGGTCTCTCCTTTGGTGGTAGCCGGCCCCGGGAGTTGCCGCTCTCCGGGGCCACCTCTTTATGCCTTGGCCAGCTTCCGCTGACGTCGTTCGATTGCTGCTTTCACTGTCTTTTGCAGGTCTGGCACCTGCAGTGCCGCGGCACATTGCTCGGCAGTGAAACTGGTGACCATCCGCACCCGGTCTGTTGCATCCGTAGCGCCAACCCACCGGTCGCCGTACTGTCTGGTCAGAAATGGATTCTTTGTGGTCATGCGCCAACCCTCCCCCAACGCTCAGCCAGCCCCCGCCAGATCCGATCGCCGTTATCAACATACTCGTGCACCTCCCGGGCTGGCTGCCAGTCCAGCTCCAGTACGGCCAGGCAGTCCTGATGCAGTTCTGCATCCAGCCGGCGCAGGTCGGTCAATTCGAAGGGGTACTGAGGGCCGTTGTACAACCCCAGTAGAAACCGCCCGACAACCGCGCTTTGCCCGCTGCTTCGCTGGGCAACCTCCGTCAGCCGCACCAGTGCCGGCAGGCCGGTCTGTTGCGCATGCTGCCGCTTGGTCAGCAGCGCCTGGTACTGGCGGTGCAGTTGCTCCGCCACCTGTAAATCATGCTGTTGCATGGGGTCTCTCCTTTGGTGATATATGCAGGCGTTGCCGCGCCTACTTCTTGAAAATCCAGCACTTGAGGGTGCTGGGCTTCGGTTTATCAAAAGCCTCCCGCTGGGTATTGGCACGGATGACGCTGTGCACGGCGCGGTTGGCCTCGATGAATTTGTGCCGGCGGCTGTCTTTCAGCAGGTCGCGCAGCAGGGTGAGCTCGGCAATGTTCTGGCGGTGGTTGGCCGCGAGCTTGGCGAACTCGTTGAGGTTGATAGCGATGAGGTTGGGGTCGGCGCTGTGATTGACCGTGGGTTCCTCCCCCAGTGATTCCAGGTAGTCGTAAACCTCCCAGAACTCGGCAACCAAGCGGTGATCGGAGTTGAGGGACTGCTGACGCTCGACCGCCATCCGCCGTAGGGTCAGCTCGACCTCCGTGCGCATAGCGTCGGTGAGCGGCACTACATGGGTCAGGCAATCGACCAGGGCCATCATCTGTGCATGGTTTTTGGCGATGCGCTCCAGGCGGATCTCTTTCAGACCGCGCAGGGTCTTTTCGTACTCCACCACCTTGGCGCCAAAGGTGGCCAGCATCTGGTCTTCCAGGCGCAGCGCCTTGATCAGGTACTGGCTGACGTCTTCGGTCTGCAGCAGGTTCAGGTTGTCCGCTGCGGCGCGGCTGGCATCAGTGACCACCGGGCGCTTGAAGTGCAGCTTGACGATACGGCTCAGGATCGCTTCCGAGGCGCTGACATCGGCGTTCTGGCTGATCACGATGGTGCCGCGAAAGGGCGGCTCGTAGGTCTCGTTGCCGGCCGTTTTCACGCCCCTGGTGCGCAGTGTGCCGCCGCCGTAGAAGTCTTTCAGCTCGTCCCAGTCGAATGATTTGGCGTGAGCCTTATCCGGCTCGTTGCGGTCGCCCTCGATCAGCACCACCGGCATGCCGGACACCTGCCCCATCAAACGTGAGCGGCCAGCTACGGATGACTTGGATGGGTCGAAGCCCTCATAGTCCCGACCGAACAGCTTCCAGAGGAACTGGATAAGCGTGGTCTTACCGGCTCCGGCCTCGCCGGTGGCTTCCAGGAAAGGGAAACTCTTGTATTGGGCGCGGATCTGCTCGGCGTAAAGCGAGCCGGTCCAGAACGCCAGGGCGATGATCCCCTTAGCGCCGAAGGCCGTCCACAGCCACCCCAGCCAGTCATCGCGGTACTTGTTGTCGTCCAGGTTGACGTCGAGCGGGATGGTCTTGAGCAGGCTCTTCAGGCGCAGCTTGCCGAACTCGAAAAAGTCTTCCTCGTTGACCTGGTACACCTGACCACCTTTGACCGCCAGATCACCCAGCACATAACACTGATGTTCTTTGCTGTACCCGATGTAATCAATGGTCTCCACGGTGCGGATGCCATACAGCTGATCCTGCATGATGCGGTCGAGCTGCTGGCCACTGCCGGTAAACACCGCACCGGCAGCGATCGACAGCAGGCGCTTCTTGAACTCGCTGGCCGCGGACACCTGGCCACCGGTGAAAGTGTTCTTGATGCTGCCGCCGTCATGGGGGAAGTCCACACGGAAGTAATACCAGGATTCGTCGGTCACTTCGTTGCGCTGAAAATAGAGCGCCTGCGGATAACAGTTGGCGATAGGTGTCACCACACCCGATTGCTCCAGCGCCTTCTGTTGCTGCTGCTCCTGGCTGAGCGCTCGCAGTTCAACGTGGTCTGACTCCTCGATATCCGCCAGCGCCTTGCTGTACTTGCCCAAGTCCATCTTGAACCAGTACAGCCGGTTGTCGAACGAGAAGTGAAACTCATGGCGCTCACGCCAGCTCCACATAATGAAGGCTTTGTCGCTGGCGTTTTCGGCCAGCAACAGATCCCCGTGATAACGGTATTCAGCAATGTGCTGACCAGTCAGGCGGTCACGCTGATGGGCGTCGTTCCAGTCGATCTTCCTATCCCGCTGGGGGATTTGCATCGCCGCACACTTCCAACCAGCCTCGCGGGCCCGGGCCACCCATTTGCGGGTGTAGCGACGGCCAGCATTATCACCGTCCAGCGCCCATATCAGCGTCGGCCGCTTCTGGCCGGCTTCATCACAGGCTTTGGCCAGCTCGGCCAGGGCCTTCTCCGGGTAGTTATTGCTGCTGAGCGGCGTGACCGCGCTGATGCTGTTATGCACCAGGGCGATGGCATCGAATATGCCCTCGACCAGCCAGAGCTCATCAACCTGCAGCAGGTCAATGCAGGGCGGGCACCACCAGTGGCCGTAGTGTTTGGACTGGTAGTTGAACCGCGCTTTCTTCTTGCCGAAACGGTGCGGGCGATCAATCAGGCGTTCCCAGTAACTGCCGTTGGGCAAGGCGAAGCGCACGGTGGCGGAGCCAATGCCCAGGTCGCGGTCAAAGTAGTTTTCCTGCGTGTACCAGCCCTGGATCAACTCTTCGCGGAAACCGCGGCTGAATTCCAGGTATGCCCGGGCGGTAACACTGGGATCCGCTGCAGTAGGCTTGTAGCGGTTGCTCCAATCGTCGAACAGATCGTCATATACATCTTTGACGTGTATTTCTGCACCGCACTTGCTCTCACGGCCGCAGCGCAGCACCCAGGGCTCGTCCTTGTGGGTATACAACTCGTTTTTGCTGCAGGAGGGGCACTTGCCCCCGCGCATCCATTGACCTGAGACCTTTTTCAGGCCGTAGTCGCGATCTATACGGACCAGCACTTCACGGTGGAGATCGGTTTGCATGAGTTACGCCTTGTCCCCGTGCCCCTGGTTGCGTTCCGCCATCTGCAGGGCGGTGAGCAGCTTGACGCCGGCGGCCAGATCCGGGCACCGGGAAATGATGGTGGCGGTACGCATGCCATGGGGGATGTAGCGATAACGGTCTTGCCAGAACTCCTCCTGCAGGCGTTGCCGATGCATCACCTGCAACGCCCCACGCAGGGCGGCAGCCTGCCTATCTGTGAGTTCGATCTCGATATGAATGGTCGACATGTGCCCTCCCCCAGGCAGTTGCGGATCAGTTAACGACGCTCAACCGCCGGCGTGCCGGATTGTCGATTACCTGCTGCAAGATGGCCGACACAGGTACCGCATGGCAGATGCCTGAGCGAGGGTCGACCAGCATGGCCATACTGGAAGTGCTGTTATCCACATCAAGGTAGCGCGGATCGCCATTGGCCTTCAGCTCACCGTAGGCGCGGGCCACGACGTTTTCCGCCGTGGCCTGAGTAGTGGAGAAGGATTCCACCAGATGTGCGACAGCTCGGCTGAACAGCACCTGATCCGCGCCCAGGTGTTGTGCCTGATGGCGACGGATAAACAGCTCAGCAGCCTGTTGCAGGGTTTCCTGGTAATCCTTAACGCTCTTCATGTTCCAGCTCCTCTTCTTCTACAGGGTCGAGCAGGTCGAGCTGCTCCTCGTCGATATTGCGCATCGCCTCGCGCCGGATTGCGCTGGGTGCGATCGGCAGCCGTGCGGCGGGGTTGGGCATTGAGCTGGGCGACAGCTCGTGGGTCATCTCGAACTGAGCCCGGCAGCTCCAGCTGCAGACCTCGTTGGTGCATTGCAGGAATGCCACCCGCAAAAAGATGTGCTGCCCCTCGCTGGTGCGGATCCGCACCCGGCTGCGGCAGTGTGGGCAAACGAGTTTGTAGGTACTGCTCATAGGTCCCCCGGTTTAACTGGATACAGGGCCCGGCCTCGGCCGTTGGTGCGCTTGGCCGCCTTGCGTAAGGCCGACTTGGCCAGCCACTCAGCCGCTTGCTGAACGCTGGCCAGCCCCTGCTGCTCGCGGACTTTTTCAAGCAGCGCCCATTGAGTGTCAGAAAGCGTTATGTGCTGGTCGGGCATATTTTCGTCTGCCTTTTGTCTGCCAATTGGCGGCTTCATTCAGAGCTGCAGTTGCACGACACTGGGCTCCGTACCCAGCACGCTGGCTGCTTCCCGGACAACCAGTTCACGCACCAACGTGGCCGGTGACTCGCCCTGGTACTCCGCCAGCGCCTTGATCAAGGCGTGCTCATAGTCATCCAGGCGGATGGTGACGCGGTTGTCGCGGATGCGCTTGGTGTCGGCGTACATGCGGTGTCCTTACTGCTGATCAGGCTGAACGGAAGAAGGTGACTCTGCCGCGAGGATGCCGGGCAGGACTTCCTGGCCGATCTCCCGGGACAGATCGCGGAGGATGGAGAAGGTCAAACGGCCACGCGGCATGCCCTCCTGCCCCGCCCAGCGATCCACCGCCTGGGTCACCGTGCGCGGCTCGTATCCGTGGGCCAGGGCAAAGCGGCGGAAGCTGCTGCCGCTCTCCACCAGCCGGGCGCGGATTTGATTAGGTGACATCATGGTTGTGGTGTTCCTAGTTGGTTAATATGTACTCATTGCGTTTAAATCTATATCCGCACAATGCGGATGTCAAATGGAAAATCCGCTGTATGCGTAAAACAGACGTTAGTGAAGTGTTGAAACGACTGATGCTTGCCGCAGGAGCTGATACCAAGTCAGCCCTCGGAAAGATGCACGGTATAAGCCCTCAGGCCATTAGCAGCTGGGAAAGCAGGGAATCCATACCGTACGCACTTTGCGTAACCGTCGCAGAGCAGAAAGGGGTTAGCCTCGACTGGCTAATCACAGGGGAAGGCTTGATGCTGCGCAGCGAAAATATGCTCTACGACACAAACCCGCCACGAAGTCCGAAAGAAGAAGCGATTCTGGCCCTATTCCGTGAGCTCGAAGAGGATGATCAGCGGGAAATACAACATGCTGCTGAGGAAAAGAAACGCCTGAAAACCCTGGAGCAGCGCCTTGCGGAGCTTGAAGCGGTTGTCTCTGATATCAAGAAGATGGCATGATCTGTTCCCATCAGGAACAGATCGGATGCCAAAAACATGGTCGGCAATAGATTTAGTGTCGAGTTTTATAGGGACGCCAAGCGTCTGCACGATATTCCCTATATCAGCCGGTATAACCACTGGGAAGAAACCGTGGAAATGGAGAGGTTCATCCAGGCTGCAGCTGATGAGGATCTACACAGCTATTTGACTGGGATCTTCTATGACTCCAAAGCTTGCCTTTGCGTCATCGAAACAGTAGAGCAGCTCACTCCTGACAGCCTTGAGGTTCAACGCCTACATCAACTCGCCAGTGCACATATTTCTCAATTTGACCTGCTGGGCGCTATTGGCCATCGCAACTGAGTGCTGCAAGATTTATGACTACTCTCATAGCGATACTTGCAGTACTGCTTGGCAGCATCAGCACTTGGTATGCAGCGTACTGGATCAAGTCTGTTGACAATGTTACGACCACTTCTCGCCACCTCTCCGGCGCTTTATGGGCAGCACCGGTAGCCGGACTGCTCACCTGGATTGTTGCTCCAGCCGACGCTGGCTCCCCGCCTGGCTGGGGCTGGGTCATTTTCGGTCTATTGATATCCCTATGCATATTTGCATTTGCCAAAGCAATACCGGAGTCGGTCAAGGAAGTTCTTCAGAAACAAAATGCCAAATCGACGATAGAGCCGAAACACGTAACTCCAAGACCTGTTTCATCCCGCGCCATCCGCAGCGGCTGGAGCATGGGCGAGATCGCATTCACCTATGAAGACTCCGCTGGCGATATCACCAGCCGCACGGTCACTGTTCACTCGGTCACCAGCACCTACATCAAGGGCGAATGCCACGACCGGAAGGCCGAGCGTACTTTCCGCGTTGATCGGATAGTTGGAGATATTGTGGATTGCGAAAGCGGTGAGCTGATGAGCCCAATGAAGTGGGCCAGACAAAACAAGTGAGGTGAGCTATGCGCAAAGGAATACTACCCACTCTGGTACTGTTGGCTGTTGTCGGGGCTGCCAATGCGACGGACAACCTCATTACCCGCACTGATTTTGGTGACACCTGGCCTTTCGCCTTTGAACAAGGCGTTCTGCACTGTGTGCCAGGCCCTGCGGTTTTTGTATTCGATCCGGTTGGGGCCAAAGGCTATCCGTTGAACGGGCCTGCCAATATCCAAGCCTATCGGCTCAAACTTCACCCGCTAGCTGAGGTGTGGCGAGAGAACCCGGCGTTACCTGGAACCAAGGTGAGCGTAGGTCCGGTGATCGAGCGCGGGCTCAAACTGTGCAAATGATTGTTTGGCTGGTCATCAGCCTACTACTCACCGGCTTGGCCAGCACCGCTTACGCCCAAAACTATTCCTGCTCCGGCAGCAAGGGCGGCGTCTCTCACTGCGAAGGCGCTACCTGGGTGTGCAACGATGAAAAGGCCCCCAGTGCAGGTTCGTTCATTATGAATGTCGCGCAGTTAATATGTTGATTGGAAACTGGTGAACTACCAGATACAGACAATTTTAATATGTAGGAAACAGAGAAAATCATGAGCACACTCACAAGCTTTGGCATAAGAAACTTGAGAAGTTTCGGCAGTGAAAAGCAACTTATACCGGTGAAACCTATAAACATATTCGTCGGCAAAAATAGTTGCGGTAAAAGCACTTTCCTTAGGACATATCCACTACTAAGGCAATCTGTTGAGGCTGACACTAGAAGCCCCATTCTTTGGTACGGCGGCTACAATGGTTATGTAGACTTTGGAGATTTCGAGACAGCCCTACACGACGGAGAAAAGTCAATATCTTTTGACTTTTCTTACAACCTAAACGATCTCTTTCTTAGCATAGATCTTTTCGAAGATGGCACACTTTTTCGCCCAGACAGTATTCATGAATATTTTATCCATGAAACCTCAGGAATCATAAACAAACCAATAGATCTAGAGCTATCCTTAAAGAAAAACAAGAAAGGAGATATAACCAGCACTGTAAAAATAACAATTAACAATGTAACTAGTGAGTTAATTTATTCTGGCAGCACTATAGAAAGCCTCACTTTTTACAACGCAGAAAGAAGCGTTATCGAGACCTACCCAATAGAACTAATAGCAAAAAAAGGTAGCTTTATACCTACTAGGGTTGGCAATCTAGTCGAGCACAAAATCCCTAATACAAATCCTATAAAACGCATAGAAATAAACACTTTAGAAAAAATCAGTACAGCAAAAATAAACGCCAAGCTTTCATCTTCTAGCATTAAGCCAAGCGCCTCCATATCAAAAAAAGCAATATCCAGCATTTTGGCTCTTGGCGTTCCAAGCATTGAATCATTAGAAAAAAAACTATCTAAAATACTCCCTAAGAGCAGCCTACCACTTTCCAAAATAATGAATAACGACAAGCTTTTTTTAGATACTATTCAAGTCAATCTTTTGGCAAAAAACATAACAACCATATGGAACGCAACAGACAATCTATTTAAAAACTTCTTCAGCGGCGTTCGATATCTAGGCCCACTAAGAGCATCTGCCGAACGATACTATAGATTCCAAGATCTTCAAATTGGTGAAATAGACCACACCGGTTCTAACTTACCCATGGTAATCAATTCACTCGACAACAGAAAGAAAGAGGAGCTTAGCAACTGGGTAGATGAGAATTTCGGCTTCAAGCTAGAACTTCTGCAAACTGGAACCCACTATGCCTTACAAATAAAAGAAACCAATGAAACTAAATTTCACAATATAAGCGACATGGGATTTGGGTACTCTCAAATCCTACCGGTCATTGTGTCAATATGGCATGAATTAGTAACATCAGGAAAAAGACAATTATCTCACGCTCAACTTATGCGTAGAACAAAAATAAAAAGCAGAACTCTTGTCATTGAACAGCCAGAACTACATCTACATCCCGCCCTACAATATAAATTCGGTCTCGCCATTGCCAAAGTAGCAAAGATCGGGAAAAGCTACGGATATAACTTTGTCATTGAAACTCATAGCAAGCACCTAATCGATGCTTTGGGAGAGAGCATTCAAAAAGAAGAGCTATCCAATGAAGATATCGAAATCAGCCTTTTTGAAAAAAACGAGATCGGCATAACTTCAACATGTACAGCCGGGTTTGATAGCGACGGCTATCTGACAAATTGGCCCGCCGGATTTTTGTCCCCACAATCATGATTATCATAGTAAAAGATATCGGAAACATCTCCGAAGAGACCAATATGAGGCTCAAGACAATTGAGTGCATATTATTAGCCCATGGCGAGGGGAAACATATAGTTTGGATGCCCATCGAAACCGCTCGAGAGATAAGAAACCTACCAGGACTCTCTGATTACGGAAAACGAGTCATTGTTGAACTTGAGTCTCTTGTAACCGAAATCAGGAATATAGAAAAAAAATTTAGCTTTCATCTAGAAGTTGACTTCCTAGACCCTCACAAGTTTGACTTCCAAGAGGAAAAACTAACAATTGGGTTTAAGAAAATACAAGATACGTCTTTCCTCCAGCATTCAATATTCCTCGCCGAGAATGGAGACGATATAGATTTAATCAGGATTGCTTCAGAAATATTCATTAGCAGAACAAGAAGCATCTCAAGCATTTGCAAAGTTGAGTTTGACGAGCGACCTGGCGGTGGCAGCACAATATTCGATATTTTTAAACGATTAAATGGCATTCCCAAAAAGCCTTTCCTATGCCTAGTAGACAGCGACAAGTCACACCCTTCAGCTTCCTATGGAAGCACTGCTATAAGATTCCAAAACGCAGGCATAACGGCAGGTAAAAAAGCAAACTACCAACTACTAATTACAAACTCCCACGAGTTAGAGAACATAATCCCCGTAGAGATACTTTCGAAACTTTTCGAACAAGTCAACGACTATCCAATCTTCACCGACGAGCGCTTATCGCAGTTCAGAGGATACGCAGACCATAAGGAGGGATTAAAAGCTACCGAAGCACGCGATCTAGACACAGAATACAATCATGAATACTGGAGACCACTCTATGATGATATCGATGACGACGAAATTATTTGTCCTTCACTGGGAGGTCGAGTCCTATCCCGGTGCATAGAGAGTCTCAAAAAAACAAATACTCACATATTAAAAAACGAAATAGACCCCGAAAAAAACGATTACTGGGAGTGTTTGTCAAAACTGGGCGCCTCGTGGGGCGTTGGCCTAAAAACCAAAGTACGTTGATCTCGGAGGAAATTATGCGATTGCCTAGATCTGCCAGAATTGATGTTTCATCTACACACAACCTCTGCTCCTCAATGTGCCCGCAAGCTCAGCCCGTGCTTGTTTCGCTCAAACCGTTGCCTGGAAAGCCATTGCATAGATAGCAGCCTCCGCATCGGGAGCACAAGATGAGAATTGCCGTGGTACGGCTGACGAAATTAACTGCGATAAGCATCAAAACGGAAAATCAGGAAAACTCGAAAAAATGACAAAGCGACAAATATATTTCTTTGACATGAAACTTACTTCCCGAGGGAAGTTTAACCGCCGAAACGATCCCATCGACTTCAACGCCAAGCCGAAAAGCATTGCTTCAATAGCTGATGACATCAATCAGATCTTCACTGGTGGCGACAATCTCCTGCAGCCCGGACGAAACACAAAAAGCGCCTCGCATTATTTAAAAGACTTTAGAATAGATGATGAAAAAATCATCCTCTTAGTAAACAGGTGTGACCCTAATGCCCCGGACATGGCCACGTCAAATCCTGTTCAAAAAGAACATCTGGTCCATGTAAAACCAAAAGGGCATGGCGGAGATTTTTCGGCGCACATTGTCATAACGAAAACACCAGTAAGGGGAGATAACTATTATCTTTGCGTAATCGAAACACTGGTTGGCTCCGGTCTAAACTCAACAGTGATAAAGTTATATCTGAAAAGCGTGCTTAACAAATGCCGAAAAGAATTCAAAGACCGTTATAAGATACCAGACATAAGCGACAACTCTCTTAAGGTTAGGCATGTTCATGATCTAGATTTCCAAGGCCACCCTTCCGAGAGTTTTCTCACGGATCTAGAGAATGGATACCTATCTGGCGCCCAAGCAATAAACTACAGCGAAGCAGGTAGCTGCTTAGATTCCGTAGGCGCCATCACAGAAGACTACAAAACAATTAAATTCAAGATTGAGAACTCTCTCATCGGAGACACCATTGCCTCCATTAAATCTCTGCGAAGCAAGATTCAAAGAGAATACAAAGAATACACAGAACTAAGAATCAACTTCAAGACAGAACAAAGCGAGCCCAAAAACGCAAAAATATCTATTGAAACTGGTTTTCTGGTAGACTCTGACAAGTACACAAAAAAACATGAACTAAAATCAATAGCTGTGAACCAAACAAGCTACACAGAAATAAACAATGCTATAATCAATGAAATACTGAAACACATGGACAAGTAGCAATGTTCCTCAATCAATTATTCAAGCCATTTAGCTATTTCAGGATTCAACTCCCCTACAAATGGCGAGTAGATTGGCTTGCCCCCATTTTTGTTTCCTCTCTAGCTCTGTGGCTAATAGACAACACAATATCTGTAACGCAGATATCTGCTCCTAACGGAATAGCAAGCTTGACGTTGAGTTTCCTGCAAACACTGCCCGGATTTTATATCGCAGCCTTGGCTATAATTTGCAGCATTAGAAACCCCAGGCTTGAAAAAACATTTGATGGAGAGCCGCCCAAAATATTTGTTTCAGCCCGAGGAGAAATCACGCCAATAACCTTGTCACGACGCAGGTTCCTAGCCATGCTGTTTTCATTCTTAACAGCTCAATGCCTTCTGATTATCGCATATTCCATCACCTACATATCACTATATGAATTTATAAAAAACAGCTACACCTTATTCTTTGGAATCAACAACTTTATAATTTACCTAAACTCCTTTATTTACCTTACACTCATAGCCCAGCTTACCGTCGTAACACTATGGGGGCTTTACTATCTAGGCCACAAGCTGCACGCCAGCGAACATGAAACAAACTAGCGCCATTGGCGTTTAATTCGCCTGCCTTTTCTACATATCAGCGCTCATTGCTTCCATTCTTTTCTATTTCATCATTTCAAGACTTTAACCTTTCATATTCTCGCCGCACCGCTCTCGTCGCGCTGTGCTTGCTGGCATACAGATGTGTCAGCCGCTTCGGGTTGATCTGATCTCCTTCGGTGACCTTGACATGCTTACCGGTCTTCTCATCCCGGTACCATGCAACCACGCCGGTGTAACCGCCCTCCACCAGCGCCGCCAGATCTGAATCGTCGGCCAGTTGGTTTTCCAGTTCCAGGCTGGTGATGTAGCCGCTGTCGCTCAGATTGTGGGTGACGCTCTTGGCCAGCCAAACGGTGGCTGAGATTTCCTGCTTTACGCCGCTGAGGCTGTAGGTCATTTCTGGGATCAGGTCTGCCCGACCGAGGGCCAGGGTGTAACTGAGGGTTGCCGCGCCGCGCTGCAGGCGTTGCCATTCCGATCGCGCAGCTTGCAGGGCACTTTGTTCATCTGCGTAGACGTGGCGCAAGGTTTTGATGTTGTCGTCGGTACCAATGATGGCGTCCAGCCGTTCGGCGCTGTTGTCGTCGTAGTAATAGGCGCGCACGCCGGTGTAGGCGTCGCGGTCGGCTTCCATCCAGCGGTGGCCGTCGCCGTCGCGCCGGGTCAAGTGGATATGAGGCAGATCCAGGCCGCTGGCGGTCTTGCTGGCTCCCACCTGCATCAGCAGCAGGTGGCCGGCCTTGACGCTGCTGATGGCGTCGTGGTCGGTCGCCAGCCGGGTGAGCAGGTTGGCGTCTGATTCGTCGGCCTGGTCCAGGTGCGGTACCGGGATCTTGCCGAGCACCAGGTCAATCACCGGTTTGAGGCTGTAGGCCTCGGCCACGGTCTTTACGATGTCAGCCAGGGTGACTTCGTGCCAGCTGCGTTCTCGCTTACGGGTAAGGCCGGCGCGCAGGTCGGCGCTACTGGCGCGGATGTTGATGATGTCCGGCGCGCCGCTGTGTTCCACTTCGTCGACGATATAGCTGCCCTTATAGACCAGGCCAGTATCCTGCCAGCCGAGCCAGAGTTGCACAGCGGCGCGGCGCGGCGGGATGGCCAGCCTGCCGTCATGGTCCTCCAGGGACAGGTCCAGCTGATCGGCCTCGAGGCCGCGATTGTCAGTCAGCGTCAGGCTGATCAGGCGCTTTTCGACCTTGGGCGTTATGTCCTGGCCATTGACCACCAGACGGTAGATTGGGCGCGGATGCCGGGTGAGGCGCTCCATCATCGCAGCAGCCCGCCAATGTTACCCAGCGGGTTGCCGATCAGGCCGCCGACGGTCTCAAGGATGTTGCCCAGCAGCTCGATGCGGCTGTCATCCACCCGCTGCAGGGTCAGGCTGAACTCAATTCGCCGTGGAGCACCGTCCTGGAAGAACAGGGTATTGGTTTCGCTCAGGCTCTCGATGATCCACAGGCCATAGATGCGACCGGTGCCCTCTACCAGTGGCCACGCTTTGCCGCTGTCACCCATCAGGCGCAGGGTGTCCAGTGACAGGCGCTTGCCGGCCAGCTCGGGGACGATCAGCCCGGAGAGAGTAATGGTGTCGTTACCCTTGCCGAGGAACTGGCGCACCGGGGCGGCACCCACACGGTTGCTGCTGGGGTGGCGCCAGGCGGTCTGGCGCTGGAAGTCCTGGTAGGCGGCGGTGCTCAGGCTGAATACGAACAGCCCCAAGGCCATCATCATGGTTCTATCCTCAGTCGGTGTCGTACAGGGCGGAGCGGATGCGCGCGGCCTTGCCACGTTCGCGCTGATCCAGTACGCGGTTGATCATGCTTTCCAGTTCGGCGGAGTTGCTGCCGGGCGCAGCGGTGATCTGGATGGTGATGGTGTCGCCCTGAACAACGATGGGCGCCTGACCGGCCTGGAGCGCTGGTCGGCTGTCGATGGCCAGTGCCTGCCCTGCCCCACCAATGCCCAGGGCCAGCGCGCCGGCCTTGGCCAGTTGCTTGCCGGTTTCCAGCACCGTGCCCAGAGGACCACTCTGGCTACGCTGCAAACCAACACGCAGACCGGCCATGGTGTCGTCACCCAGGGCGGCGAATACGCGGCTGGGGGAGCGGATGCCGAGCTTGTCCTTGAACCAGCCGATGGCCTGATCACCCGCGCCGGTGATCGCTTCCCTGACCGAGCCCAATCCGTTCTTGATGCCCTGCACCATACCGCTCATGAGCATGCCGCCGAATTCGGTGAATTTGCCGGGAAGGTCTACGCCGAACCAGCTCAGCACGCCAGCAAACGCCTGGTAAAACAGACCCAGCGGCGACCAGTTGAGGATCAGCGCGCCGAGGCCCGCAAGCCCGCCGCTGAAGACCGCTGCGACATCGCTGCAGAAATCAGAAAAGAAGGCAAGAATCGGCTCCCAGATGAAGCGGGTGCTGTCAGCCAGATCCGCCCATAGCGCCTTGAGTCCGCCGACTACGCCGTCCCAGTTTTTCCAGAGCAGGTAGGCAGCCAAGGCAACGGCAGCGATAGCCAGGACGATGGGATTGGCCAGTATGGCCTTGCCGAGCACCAGAAACGCTTTGCCAAGCAGTACAACGCCTTTGGCCGCCGCCGCCAGCGCGGTCTTGGTGAATATCAGCAGCGCCTTGCCGGCCAGCATGACTGCCTTTATCAACCCAGTCACGATAGTCTTGACCAGTGCCAGGACGGCTTTACCCAGCAGCGGGATCAGCTTAAGCCCTCCCATCAGCGCCGGTGCTACCAGCTTGGCAGCCAGCGCCATTTTGCCAAAGCCGAACATGACCAGCGAGATGGGCGCAATCAGACTGGCCAGGGTGATGGCCAGCGAGCCACCAACGGCAGCCAGGATGCCGACCACGCCAACTACCTTGGCCAGGGTGGCCACCAGCTCAGGGTTGGCGTTGATCCATTGACCGATGCGCCGGATAAAGTCGGTGACGCTGCCGATCAGCTGCCGGATGGGGCCTTCGTTGGCTTCGGTCATGCTGATACCGACTTCTTCCCAGGCGCTGACCAAGCCTTTGAGGTCGTACTTGATGTTGTCGGTCATGGTGGCGGCCATGCGGGCGTTCTCGCCCTGGGTGCCGTGCATGATCTGCTCCAGCAGGTCATCCAGGCCGCCTTCGGACATCTGGCTGACCAGCTCGGCCATGCCGGAGCCCGCCTCCGCGCCAAAAATGCGCGTCAGGATGGCCTTGCGCTGGACGTTGCCCATGTCCTTGGTCGCGGTGTTGATAGCGCGCAGGATCTCCGGCATGGAGCGCATATTGCCCTGGGCGTCTTCCACCTTCAGCCCCAGCTCTGCCATGGCCTTGGCGCCGGCTTTGGCCGGGCCGGTCAGGCGGTTCATCATGGCGCGCATGGCTGTGCCGGCCTGGCTGCCCTGGATGCCGATATTGCCCATCAGGCCGGCCATGGTGGCGGCCTCTTCCAGGCTGAGCTTGAGGTCTTCGGCACCGCCCAGGTACTTCATGGTTTCGCCAAGCATCTCCAGGTTGACGTTGGAGCGTGCCGCCGTGCCGGACAGCACATCAGCCACCCGCCCGATATTGCCTTCCATCTCAGGGTCGATCTTGAAGGCGCTGCTGATGTTGGAGGCGATATCTGCCGTGCGGCCCAGGTCAACGCCGTTGGCCAGCGCCAGGTTGAGCATGTCCTGCATGGAGGCGTGGATAGCCTCGGGGCTGAAGCCGGCACGGGCGAGAAAGGTTTGCCCGGCTCCTACGTCGGCGGCGGTAAAGGCGGTAGTGGCTCCCAGCTCGCGGGCCTGTGCCCGCAGGGTTGCCATGCGTTGGTCCTCTTTATCCAGCCGGGTGATGGCCTGCAGCTCTGACATCTGCGCTGCATAGTCAACGCCTGGTGCCAACGCGCTGCTGGAGCGGGTAAGGATGTTGCGGCCCACGGCCACGCCGGCATAGCCCGCCGCCCCCACCATGGCGGCCCTACCCATGGTCTTGGCGTGGCGTTCGTTGAGTTGCTTGTTGCGCTGCTGAATGGCATTGACGCGCTCCAGGGCGGCGCGCTGCCTGTCCAGCGTTTGGTTCATGCGCTCCTGCTCCTGGCGCAGGGTCTGGGCTTTGCTGCGCAGGCCGTCCGTGCCAATGCCCGCCGTATCCAGCCGGGTCTTGAGACCGCTCAGGCGATCCTGAGTGTTCTTGTGCTGCTGATTGAGCCGCCCCAGGCGGTCATCGGCGTTACGCAGGCGTTCCCGGTATGTTTTGATGCTAGTGTTCGAGCGCTCAAAGGCGGTGCGGCTGGCTGTAAGGGTGATCTGGGCCTTCTGCAGTTCACGCTGAAACTCTGCCGAGCCACCCTTGCCATTGATCATGGCGCGGGACAGCTTGTTGTATTGGGTCTGGGCTGCTTTAAGATTGCCGCGCAGGTTGGTGTGGACGGCGCGTTGCTCTTCCAAGGCCTGGCTGTAACCACGGGATTTAGTTGTCAGGTCACGGATCGCGCGGGCTTGCTTGCTTGCCTCGACATTGGCTACACGATAAGCGCGGACGTCAGCCTGCTGCTTGTTCAGGTCCTTGAGCCGCTCCTTGCTGGTGCGGAAGGCGGTGGCCAGCTTGCCGCTGCCCTGGGTGAGCTGCTTGATTGGCTCAAGGGCTTTGTCAATCAATCCCAGTTGTACGGTAAGTTTGAGATCGGAGGCCATGCTAGCGGCCCCCGTTGCCGGTTAACGGTCGGAAGCACTGCCCCGCTCTTCCCGGTCTTCGCGCAGCAGGCGCTCGATCTCGGTGAGTTTCTGTTGCTCGACGCTTGGCTGGCCTGCTCCCTTGCGCCATGCCCAGCCAGCCACGGACCAGAGGCTGCACAGCATACCAACCAGCATGAGCAGCACCAGGATACCGGCCACAACGATCAGAAAGGTACTCATTGCTCGCCTCCTGCGACGTTAAAGGTATCCGCATCATATCACCCCTTCTGCTCGCTACGTTTGCGGGCGCGCTCGCGCCAGTCCATCAGTTCAGCCAGGCTCAGCGGGTCCATATCCGACGGGCCCCAGTGGAACACCATGGCCAGATCCGCCATGGCGTCTTCTACATGCCTTGGGATGCTTCCGCCTTCGCTGACTTCTGCAGCAAAAAACCAGATACTGCGACCCCACATTGCACCAGGTCGGCGGGATCCATGCGGCCGATTTCGATATCAGTCAGGGTCGGGTTGGTGATGCGTGGCAATACTTTGCGCAGGGCCAGTACGTCCATCTGCATCAACTCGATCAGGGAGACGCCGCGGAGTTCACCGGCCATCGGCTTACGCAGGGTTACGCTGTTGATGCTGTGCTCACCCCGGATGACAGGGGTATCAAGATCGACGGTTTCTTCGTTCGGATTTTTGGTTGTTGCAGTTTCAGGCGCTACGGCTACCGGCTCTGCTTTCTGGGTGAGCTGATCGGTTTCTGGCTTGCTCATGCGGATGTACTCCTTTGCTATTGGAATGCCGGCGAGCGCTGCAAGGCGGACCCCGCCGGGCTTTGGGGTTATGCGTTACAAGCCGATGGCAGCGCGCTGTTCGGCCAGGCGATCTTCACCGTCAACGATCTCGATCATGTTGAGGATGTCGATCTCGACCAAGACTTCGTTGTCAACGGTGAGCTTGTAGTAGCTGCAGGTGGTGGTGATGGTCTGCTCGGTGTCTTCACCAGGTTCGCCGTCACCAAAACCCAATTCTTCATGCCGACCGCGGACAACTACTTCTGCAGCGCTGACCTCGCCGGTGTCGTCACGCTGGAAGGCGCCGGTCCAGCGTAGCTGTACGCCGTCGGCACGGGTGACGCCGAACTGGCGCAGCACCTGCAGGTCGAGCCCGCCACAGGTCCATTCGAGCTGGATGCCGTCATCCGACAGCCCCAGATCGACCTTGACCGGGCCGTTCATGCCGGCGCCGCGATAGCCTTCCATCTTGCGGCTGAGCGGCGGCAGGGTGACGGTCTTGGCAACGCCGACGTAGCTATTGCCGTCGTTGAACATATTCATGTTTTTCAGTTTGCGGGGCAGTGCCATGGCTGTGCTCTCCGGTTAGGCGTTGATGCGGCTGGCAAAGTCCAGCAAGTAGCGGTCGGTGATGCGCTGACGCAGGGTGAGATCTTCCAGCGGCGGTACCGGGGTGTAGTCGTAATCCAGGCGTAGCTTGCCGGCCTTGAGAGTGTCCGGGGTGTTGGCACTGGGGTCGTACCAGGCCTGGCCGTCGATCAGGTAGCCCAGGGCTTTCCATTCACGAAACTTGGCGTTGAGGCCTTCGACGATGTCTTTCACCAGGCTGGGGTGCATCGGCTTGTCCACCGCCCACAGATGCGCATCGGCCATGGTGTCGGCAATGACGTGGGCAGTGCGGGTGTAGTTCTCGAAGGCGAACAGCGGATCCTCGCTGCAGGTACGCGAACCCCAGAAGCGGTAGCCGCCCTGTTGGATCAGGGTGGTGACCTCGTTGCTGTTGAGATAGCCCGTGTCGGTTGCCGGATTCTGCAGATCCCAGAATACGTCTTTGCTGATGCCGGTGACGCCGTTGACCGGTACGTTTGACAGGGTCTTGTGCCAGCCCACGGTCTGGTCGATCTTGGCGCGCAGGCCGAGGGCACGGGCGGTGGCAGCTGCGGTGGCTGGGGTGTTGGTGACGGTGTCCCAGCTCTGGAAGTCGGGCCAGAGCAGCATTAGCTCACGGGCGCCGAAGCTGTCGCGGTAAGCGACGGCGGCTTCCTTGTCAGCACACTCCCAGGCGCTGGCGTAGACGAATGCGCGCAACTGCTGGGCAATGGCGACCAACTCGGTGGTGACAGGCTGGCTGTCGAGGCCTGGCACGCCGAGGATGCGCGGGGTGATGCCGAGACGGGACTTGGCGGCCAGCAGGGCTTTCAGGCCGGTATATTGGCCGTCGACCACGCCGCCGATGATGTTGCTGGTGGTTTCTGCTGCTGCGGCCTCGGGGTCTGAGTTTGTGCTTGCCGCCACGCGCACGACGACGGTGAGCGGGCTGGTCTGGTCGGCGATGGCGTCCAGGCTGGCGGCCAGGGTGCCATTGTCGCCGGCACTGCCGGAGGCGGCACGCACGTCGGTTAGCAGTACCGGGGTGTTGAGAGGGAAAATGTCGGCGTCGGCATCCGGGCTGGTGCAGACCATTCCCACCACGGCGGTGGAGATGCTGCGAATGGGGCGCGTGCCTTCGTTGATTTCGATGACGCGCACGCCGTGGTGGTATTGGTCGGGCATGGTTGGCTCCCTGCGGTGCGTGATTGGCTACAGGGGTCATGCTGTCGCGTAGGCGTGGGGATTGGGAGCGGTGGGGGTTGTATTGGGGCTGTGTACAAAGCCCCATGGTTCAGGTGCGAATGATGTGGTCTGGGCGATCAGGCAGCAAAGGGTCATCACCATCGACGCCAAACGGGCTGCCGGCAGCAATCAGTTTAGCGCGCAGGCGATCCGCTGGGCCAGGTTGCAGGGCGGTGCCGTCGCAGGTGAGCCAGCCGGCCGGCGGCGCGGCCGTGATTTCATAAACGACTTCGACGCCGGTCATGCTTTCCCACAGGTCGAGTATCTGGCTCATTGTGTTTGCTCCTGGATCAGGGCCTGCACGTCGGGGTTAGCGGCAAGGAAGACTGCGAGTTTCTCTGCCGGGGTTGGCTCGGCTTGCATCTGCGGCCGCGGGATCAGTTGCCAGGCGGCGCCGTTCCAACGTGGCCATTTGTCTTCCGGCCAGCTCTCGGGTGGGGGAGTCTCCACGGTGCCTGCCGGCATCAGGAAAACGCCGGGCTCCAATGGACTCGGATCGGCCACCGTAGTGCCTGTGTAGAGGCCGGCGTGGTTGGTCTGGTAGACGGTTTTGCTCATGGCTGCCTCAATACTTGATGATCGCCAGGTAGGCACGGTTACGGGGACGGGTTTCCATACCGCCGGTGGCGAGGGTTTCGGTCTCAGATACGATTGTGCGTTGGTCTGGAGCTCCACCGTTGTCGGTGTAACCGCCGATCCACTGGGCTGCGCTGAAGGGGTGCTTGTGACTCTTCAGCTCATCGGCCTGCCAACTGCCGAACACGCGCCCAGGATCCACACCGCGACCATCATCCCAACCGCGGATAAACTCGCCCCTATCGTCCGGCAGATTGAAGGTATTGAAGCCGTCACCAGCGCCGAACCGAGTGCCCAACACGGCGAACAGCTCGGCATATACAACTCGACTGACGGCTGCCCCATTACGCTTGAGCCAGCCAGCTGGAGCTGTGGTGCCGCAGTAATACGCCGGAGTGCCGGGCGGGCAGAGCTGCCGAGCGTCTTCCCTGCTGAGTACACCCAGGTTGGCGCGGGCCTGTGCCTTGTTCGGTACGTCGGCCAGGTTCTGGTCACGCACCAAGGGTGGTGATGCGCCGCCGCTGGGGGCATTCTGTACCAGGAGTACTTTGGTTCCGGTCGGCCAGCTCTTGCCCAGGATAATGCTGGTGTCTTCCTCGGCCGGGTTGATCGACCATTCATCGGTACCCTCGCCTTTATTGACGCGCACACCTTCGATATACACGGCCAGACCACGGGTGGTGGTAATGGCCATGTCGATTTGGGTTTGCTCTGCGGACAGGGTCTGACGCTCTTCAATCATGTCGACGGTGACGTTGTGGGCATCTGGGTCTGTCCATACGATATCGCCATCTGCGTTGCTGCCCTTGGTCGCTACCTGGCCGGTGGTGCCACCAGGTAATAGCGCATTCATTCTGATGTTGTTGATCACCCAGGACTGGGTCGCTACTGCGACGTTGGGATCCACCTGCAGGGTGACGATCTCAGCATTGGTAACCAGGAACTCGACGCGGATGATGGTATCGGCAAAGGCGCCATCGCCCTCCTGAGGCTTGTAGGTGTCCGGCAGGTTACCGACGACGAATAGCCCGCCCTGGTCATCAAACAGCCCCAGCTCGCGGATGGTGAACCCTCCAACACTGGACGGGATCACCAGCTCGGCAACGAACCGGGTGTCTCGCTCTGGATCTTGATAAATGCGGTTGGGTGCAGCCCGGTAGCGCTCGCGTATCAGATCGGTCTGCGTGTCATGCACCTCGCCCACGGTGTTGCCGTTGCCATCACCGATGGCCATCGCCACCAGGTTGATAGGCGTACCCGTGGCCTCGGCCTGGGCCATGCGGGCGAGGCCGTAGCGGGTGTGGATGGTTTGGAAGTCTGGCATGGGGGCCGTCCTTAAATATCAATGCCCTGCGCAGCAAGCGACGCTTTGACAGACTGATAGTAGTCGTTGATTTCCGACTCACTAAGCGCAGTGCCGTGGAAAGAGACAAGTGCCGAACGTAGAGCCCCGCTAAATGTGGCAGTCGCATTGCCGCCGACGCGGGCCGTGGATGCTGCTAATCCGGCGCTACCGATACCGGGTGAACTTGCAGAGCGTTCGAGCCTTGGGATATACACAGAGACAGTATCCGTATCAGTGTCCATCACGCCTGCCACAAACTCCCACCGCCCGACTTCGTAAGGGGCCTCCGCAAATACTGAGGGCGCGGACGTATCATTTACAACTGCACGCAGAGTCCCGCTTGCGTGTAGAGCGAGAAGCATGTTGTAGCTGCCAGGACCTGCTGAGTGCCCTCCGATTGTCCGTGTGACTGCCTCAGGACCGCACCACACCACCCCGCATATTGATTTACTCCCCGCTGGCATTCGCTGCTGTGCAGCAAGATACCCGGAAGCCCCTTTAGAGGTGCTGGATATCGCATCGTAATCTGGCTCGCCAGAGCCTAGGCTCTGCAATTCCGGCCAACTCCCAGATAGATTATCTTTAGACGCCGAGAAGCTACCCTTCAGTCTGTAAGCTCCAAGGGTCGATGGAGGGAAAGATATTTCAGGTTCCAGTGAGATCATTCCCAAGTTTCTGGCCGAAAAGTCACGACCGCGCCTTACTTCCAAAATTGTTTTCATACAGGCCTCATCAATTAATTAATAAGCGGAACGGAATATGAAAGCATGCAGTTAAGCTGCGGGCGACCAGCGACATGATAGCCTGCATCGTTTGTCACAAATAGCGTTGATATATCTCTATCTACATATATGCCCTCAATCGCTTGGGCAAACTTTAGTGACGGATAAACAGCGGTATCTTCATCGGTCCTTAAGTTGTAGGCTCGGACTGTTCCGTTAACTCCGTTGCCGCCTGTCGAGTAATACAGTAACTCTCTCACTGGGTCGTAGTGCAACTGATCCGGGCTCGTACTTGTGAGGTTAATCTCCCTGACTATACGGGGAGATGCGGATCGATCACATGCTATGAGCCGGGCCAGCCGGCCACTGATAGATGTAGTCCACAGGGCATGGTTGGCAGGATCATACGCAGCACCATTGGGGTTGCTCGACAAATCCCACTCGATCTCATCGTCAGTAATCTCGGTGCCTTCCAGGGTAATGTGGATTATCCGACGATTCCCCGCGGTGGCGATCCACAGCGTATCCGCTGCGCCGGATGTATCAACCGTCACGGCCTGTAAGCTTGCCCCGGTGTAGCCGGGGTCAATAGTACGCAAGATACGCCGGCACTCTGGGTCGAGGATGTGGATCCTGGGCACATATGGACTGCTACTCGAATCTCGAATCCGTCCGTCATCACCGACCACCCAACACCCAGCGAATTGTCCGCGAGTTATCCTGTCCAGCCCCGTGCATGTAAATCCGGGCGGGTCTCGGTCCGATGTTGAGTCAGGTAGTAACCACGTTGCCTTATGTACAACATCGGAAGGATCTGAGCCTGAGCCACCCTCAGTTGATTCTTTTGCTCCCGAAGGCCATTCAACCTCAATAACGTGACCGGCTTCGTCGCAAACTACACGCACTGCTCCCGAGAATCGTCCATATAATTGGACAGCACGTCTTACGGTAAGCCCCTCGTAATCAATATCTCCGAAAGATAAAGCCTCGCCAGCGGCACCTTGTTGGATCTCATAGCCACCTACTTTAACGCCGAGCATCTGCCGCGTACCGTCGTGATGCAGGCGCTCAACTACGTGCCCATATCCATCTGTAGTAACATTAATATCATCGATACTAAGATCAAGTTCCTGCCCGGCGATCTCGGCAATTCTTCTAACCGATTCAGAACTTGCAATATCCAATATACCTATATAAAAAGCCTCCCCCGATCTGTTTCCATATAGCAAATAAACATTAGGATCTCCGGTAACAACTCTAAAGGTTTCCCCCGATTCAGTTTTATCAATTCCGTCCTGCACACTTATATACGGAGTTCCGATCATTGCTGCTGCCTCGGCTCTATTAGCGGCCTCGCGGGCAGCAACAGCATCGGCGTGAGCCTGATCCGTCAGACCAACCACAGCTGGTAAAAGCTTAGGCAATGTAGGAACCCGCTCTCCTTCGCTGGTCTCGTAAAACTCCTCTCCTTCGGGGGCATTCACGAATGTGTTGATGCTTTGCTCGTTACGCTTAAAACGCCGTGTGGCCTGATCCAAAGGCAATTCGTCAGCCATGCTGCCCCCCTATATGCTGCGGTAAGTCGATGTTGGTGATTTGATTGAGCAAGGCCTCAGCTGCCGCGAATTCACTGATCACACCAGCTTCCTGGATATCTCCAGCCGGCAGCAGGTAGTCAGTACCCATCATCGCCACCCCGAACAGGCCGGCAGCGTTCACGGATCGAGCACTGATGGTGATGTCCGTCAGATGTGAGCGTAGGTTTTTGGTGTTGGCCAGGACCGTAACGACCTGCAGGACGTTTTGCTTCACTGCTGGCATCTGGTCGACCTCTACCAGCAGCGCGAATGTGCCGGGCTCTCCCACAGGCTGCATGGCGAACCATTCCTGCACGCGGGCGCCGATGCCAATACCGTTCAAGCCCTCGCGAACGGATCCGATGCTGCCCTTGTGCTGATGGATACTGATGGAAGCGGCAATGCTGGCACGTTTCTGTTGCGGGCCCCATGACGGGTCCCATTCATCCACTGACAGTTCCCAGGCAAGCCAGGGGAGCAACTGCTCAGCGGCCTGCTCTGCATCCAGCAACTGTCGGTGCGGTACTGGCAGGCGATCGAGAGCCCCGGTGCAACTATCCAGGGCTCGCTCCAGTGGCGTGGCATTGGGAGGCAGCAGGCTGTGATCAGACATCAGGCACCTCGGCAATCACCAGATTGATGGCGGTGCAATACGGAGCTTGAGAGTCATCTACCACTACCAGGCGGCCTTCGCTGTCCGGGGTCGGCGTGGCTCCGATCAGTTTGGCGCGCTGTAGGCCAGGCTGATGCAGCGCAGCCATGACACCAGAAACGGTCACGTCATAGCCGAGGCGATGCATGTCGTCTGTGTATGCCCGGATGGCGGCCTGCGCAGCAGATAGCACCAAGCCGGAATCCGGGCCGGGATAGCACACCAGTTCGGCTTCGATGGCGTACTCGATGACCGAGGCTGACAAGACGGTGACCAGATCGGTCATGGGCCTGATTTTTTCTTGATTCAGTGTGGTGGCTACCTGTTGCAGCAACTGTTCGTCAGCCCCACCGTTGCCCGTACGTGACAGCACATAGACGGTAACCTGTGTTGGAGCCGGACTGACTGCGTTGGCGTCACGCACCTGTCCGGAGGCACTGAGGGCGTGAAAGATATAGCTGCCCTGACTGCCAGCGGTAGTGAAGGCCTCGAAGCTGAGCTGAATCCGCCGGCGGTAGTCGTCGTCTGGCTCCAGCGTTTGCGGTACCGGGGGAATCGCTGAGGGGTTGCCAGCATCGACCACCAGGCGCTCGACGTTGTAGCGGGCGCCGATGTGGTCCAAATCGGTACCTGCGGCGAAGGCGAGCATGGTGGCCCGGCAGGATTCATTGATGCGCTGACGCAGGGTCAACTCTCGGTAGGCCAGCACTTGGGCGATCTTGTAGGCCGGGTCCGACTCGACCAGGACGTCGAACTCGGGGTAGCGGGTACGTAGGTCGGTCAGCACGTCAGTGAGGATTCGCTCGTAGTCCAGCGGCTCAATGACATCTGGCGGCGGGAGGCGCGACAGGTCTACCCCAGTGAAGGCACTCATGTGGCGGCCCCCAACTGCAGCGGCACCTGCAGGGCGATGGCGGCACCGGTGTCTATATGCTCGCCTTCCAGATCCAGGGTGCTACGCCCTGCCCCGGTATGCTCGATGCTGACGCGGGACAGGCGCAGGCGCGGCTCCCAGCGCATGAGTGCGGCGGTGGCAGCGGCGTACAGGCGCACGGTGGTGGCATCGTTCTGGGGCTGGTCGATCAGCTCGGGCAGCAGCGAGCCGTACTCCCGGCGCATGACGCGGGATCCGATGGGCGTGGTAATGATGTCAGCGATGCTCTGGCGCAGGTGGGCCAGGCCATCCAGTGGTTTGCCGGTGATGCGGTCCATGCCGATCATTGCGGGGCTCCCGTTGTGCTGCTGCCACCCTGCACTCCGCCGTGGACGTGTTCGACCAGGCTGATGCCGCCTGCGATGACATCCTCGCTGACTGTGACAGTGCCAGTAATGGTTACGTCGCCCTGGATCTCGATGCCGGCGGGGATCTGGAGGATCTGTTTGCCGCCGGCAGTCATGATGACGGTCATTTCCTTGCGACCCATGTCGTAGCCCATCCAGGTGCCGTCGGCATAGGTGCGACTGTCCAGGACCTGGTTGCTACTGGGAGCTGGGAAGCTGCCAGAGTTGAGACCGACCAGGACGAACCCGGCGGCCAGTTCACCGCTGGGGCTGATGATGACGCATTGTTCGCCTACGGTCGGCGGTGACCAGTCACGTACGCTGCCGGCATGACGACTGAACCAGGGCAACCATTGAGTGAGTAGCGCGCCGGATTTCACTCGGCAACGGGCCTGTTCATGATCGACGACATGGATAGTGCCGGGGCGGATCATGTTGTCGAGGCGGCGGCGGAGGTCTGCGATTGGGTCCATGCGCCAATGCTGTCGCGGGCGCGTGAATTATGGGAGCGCTGGGGCTTGTAGCCGCGACGTTTACAAGGCTCAGTTGGCCAGATGATTGAGCAGACCGCTGCGAATCAGCTCCAGATCGGCGGGGCTGAACCCCAACACTTCGCGCTGCTCGTACTGCACCTGCTTGGCGTTGCGACCAGGCCGATCGCGCAGGCCATACTGGTGGACGCGGGCCAACCGAGCGGTGCGACCGAGGAAGGCGATGCCGATACTGTTGGCATCGCTCTGCAGTTTCATGTATCGGATGGTGCGCAGGCGGGTGAACATCTTGCGCTTGATGCGGCCCTGCTTGCCGCGTAGGTCGCGGGCCTTGCGTGGGGCGTAGGCGCTACCATCCGGGTTCCGTTGGGCGGTGATGCGCTTGCGCTGGCTGACGCGCAAGTCGCGGGCGATCTGCTGGTTGAGCCGCCGGCGCTCCTTGGGTTCGAGCTTGGCCAGCAGGCCGCCTGCCCAATCTTCCAGGGCAGTCAGATCGTTGCTCATGGGGCGGGATTTTCCCACTCAGCCAGCAACTCACCAGCGCCGTCGAACAACTGCCAGTTGGTAGCCTCGAACGGCTCTTCGACTTGGGGTTCCGGTGGGTGGGTGACCTGCAAGGTGCCGTCTGGCTGACGTTTGACGATGACGCGTTCGGTCAGCGGCAGGGTAATGGACAGATCCACCTTGGTATTGTCGATCAGGTCAGCCTCAAACTTCACGGCGTCTTTCACACGATCCAGGTTCTCCATCAGCTCGCGCTGGTGGACCTGTACCCAGGCAAACAGCGGAATAGCGATGGCGTCCAGATGGCCAGCGTAGTCGGTGAATATCAGATTGAGGGTATAGGCATACTCGAATGACAGGCCCGGCGCGGCGGTGCTGCGCAGCGTTCCATTATCCGCGAACACATGCAGTCTATCCGGGCTGTTGCGCAGCTCTGGCACTGCAGCTTCGAGATGGGTGCGCAGGGATGCGGGTTTATTCATGAGTCACCTGATACAGGTGGATGGCATCGACCTGGGCGGCACACTCTGCCCAGGCAGCTTCAATGCGATCAGCGTCAGTCAGCAGCTCACCGTTGCGCTGGGGAGCGGTCGCCGGCAGGGTGCAGGGCACCACCGCTGGACAACCAATTCTGATAACCGTCGGCGCCGGTGATGGTGGGGCGCTGGCGCAGCCACCGAGCACTATCAGGCAAAGGCTGGCCAGCCCAATCGCGTAGCTCTTGGTTTTCACGTTGCAGATCCTCGATAAGGGTTTCACGGGCGAGCAGTTGTTGGCGGATTAGCACCTGCTGTCTGCGCAGCTGGGTTTGGGCGGTGCGCTCTGCCTGCAGGGCGGTGTCGAGTTGCTCGATGGCGCTCTGGCGTTGGGCGCTTTCCTTCTCAGCCCGGTCGGCGCGATCAAGGGCAAGCGTTTTCTCGCCTTCGGCGATCTGGATCCGCTGATGCTGGATCCAGAGCAGGCCGGCCAGGGCGGCGACCAGGGCCAGGCCATAGAGGAATTGGCGAACGGTGGTCATGCCGCCACCTGCTGCTGTTCGGCGTACCGCACATAGGCCCGGGCCAGCTTGACGTCATACAAATTGCGGGCATACGCCGGGCCGTTATAGAGCCGAGCGAATGTCACCCATTTGCGACCTTTCAGTGCTTTGTGCAACGCGGGATCTGCCTCAATGAAGCGCACGAACGCATCGAGCTGATTGGCCTCGTTGACCTTCATGCTATCGGCGTAGGCCTGAGCGCTGGGATAGCCGAGGTGTGCCCAGTGAAACCCCATGATCTGGAATAGCCCCCAACTGGTGGATTCGATGGCGGCGTTGGCGTCGATCATCTTGGCACGAGCCAGCCGAGCATGTTCGGCTATGCCGCCGTTGTAACCGCCTGGGCTGGGGTTAACCAGGTTGGGCAATGTTGCGACCAGATCAGCGACGTGGCGTCGGATCTGCTCCGCATCGTCGCCCTTGCCTACCCGGCTCAGTTGGCGATGCATGATGTGCCGCTCGAACAGGATGGCCGGCTTGCCAGGTTCGAAGAAACCGGCGCCACGACTTTCCACTTCGTTGACCGCCTTGATGGCGGCCAGCTCAACCCCGAGGCGCTCGGCAGCGCGCACCAGATCACCTTCGTGCAGCAGGCATTTGCAATCGTGGCCAGCCAGAGACGCGTGAGTTTTCGGGCCGGCGACGCCATCCACTACTAAGTTGGCATGGCGCTGGTAGGCCACGACGGCGGCTTCGGTTTTCGGGCCAAAGTCGCCGTCCAGCACCAGTGGAAATCCGACGCGCACCAGGGCGGCTTGCAAGTCACGTACAGCGTGCCCCTTGTCTCCCAATCGCAGTGTATGGGTCATGGCACCCCCCTCATGAGGGCGGCGACGTTGCCACCTGAGCGATACACCAGCACACAGAGCAATACGGCCAGAAGGGATTGCCAGGGGCTGACCAGTGGCCGGTACAGGATCAGTTCCAATGCTGCACACAACAGGATGCCGATCAGCAGGCTGGCCAGCAATGATATGCCACGCCGGTAGCGGTAGCCGTGGCGGTTGAAGCAAACGAGACGCAGGGCGGCACTGACATAGGCAAGCGTGGTGACCAACGGTAACAGTGACAGGATCCAGTGCATGATCAGCCTCCCGGGCCGCGCCGGAACAGAGCGGCGATATCGAGTTTGTCGACCTGCTGCATCAGTTTGAGGGCCAGCGGGACGATGACGATGGCGCCGATGAATCCGCCAGTACCGGTTTCGGTCAGCGGGGTCTGGGCGACCATTTCGGTGCTCATGAGGTAGCCGACCAGGGCGGAGAACAACAGCCCGCCCAGCCGCTGCCAGGGCTTGAGGTTTTTTTGCGTGTAGGCCACCAGGGCGGCGCCAAGCACGGCGCCCATGAGAGCGTTGGCGTCGATCCAGGGCAGCAGGGCTGCAATGCCGACGCCGGCGGTGGCGGTGATCGCCAGGGCTGTGCTGCTTGTGGGTTCTGCCATCGTGGCCTCCATCAATCCCATAGGTTTACGGCGGTTTGTTGCTCGGGTTGCTCGGTGATCTCGGGCAGGTTGACGGCCTGTCCCATGGGCAGGATCGGCCCGATATCGGCCAAACCGGGGTTGGCATCGAGCACAGCCTCAGTGACGCCGGCAGTGCGGCCGTAATACCGCCAGCAGAGTGCATCCACGGTGTCGTTCTGGTTGGCTCGGACGGTGACCATCAGATCAGCGCCACCGTTGAGCGCACTTGGCCCAGCAGGTCACGAATGGCCCAGCGGGCGTCGCGGCGCAGTTCATCGATGCTTGGAGTGAGCTTGTCGGCGTTCTTGTCGCCCTGAACGCTGGTGTCATAACTACGGTAGCGCTCGACCAGCTCGGCACCGGCAGTGCAGATGACCGCGCGGATGTACAGGGTGACCAGGCGGCTGATGTTGTTGATCTGGCTGCTGGGTACATCGGCCAGGCTCGCGTGCTGCTCGATATGCTGAGCCTTGTAACCACGCAGGTCATGGTTGACGCTGAGCATGGCGTTGACCAAAGCGGCTTCCAGCCGGGTGTCAGTCACGCTGCCGTCGAGACGGAGCGTTTCGCGAGCGCTCTGAGCATCAATGTTGGGAAACCAGCCATCATTGCTCAGCTCGAAAGGTTGGGTGGTACCGGTAGCTATGAATCCACTCATTCTGCTGCTCCAAGCGCCGGTGGGCGGGGGGCTGTGCTGGGGAAAAGGAATAAACCCTGGCACAGCGCCCCGCGCCGGCGGCGTCGGGGGGACGCTCAGTTAGCCGCGGGGCCGGCGTGTTTCTTGAGGAGGCGCGTGACCTGTTCGAGGTCTTTCTTGCCTCCGCAGTTGTCGTGCAGCTCAATGGCTCGGACCAGGTCTTTGTGGGCCTGGCGCAGACCGTCCAGCACCTGCTCGTTGACGGCGTTCTCGTCGAACTCCAGCAGGCGGGCTTTGCCGAGGGCCAGGTGGATCTTCGAGCGGGCCTGGTCGTGCATGTCGTGCTCACGGGTCAGCTCTTCGGCAGCCTGCAAGGTCTCCAATGGAAATGCAGCATCAGTCTTGAGCGCGGCCAGTGCGGTGGTCGCGATCTCTTCAGCAACCATCGTGGCGGCGGGCCGGGCGAAGCGGTCGGCCAGCTTGAGGTTGTGAGCGAGGACGTATCGGGCCATGGCCAGCGCCTGGTCATACTGCCCGGCATCGATGGCCCAGAGCATGACGGTGGTGAATACATCATCTTGCACGCCAGCGCCGCTCTGCAGCACGCCTGCAATGTAATCGTCGTAGCTCGGCAACAGCTGTTTTTTCAGTTCGATCTTGCCCTGGGTGGACTGGATCTGTTTCAGCCGCTGGCGATCCTGATGCAATTGCGCCAGGTGCTGTTCATAGACCGTGGCGTTAGCCATGGTGCCCAGCTCTTCAGCGGCTTGCTCTGCAGCCTGTGCAGCTGCGACACGGGCCATATGGCGGGCTGCAGGTGTTAGTTTACGGGCCATGAAATGAACTCCTTGATTGAAAAAAGCCGCCGGGTATACCCGGCAGCAACTTCTGCCGTCGGGGCTTTTACGGCTCGAAGGGGGTAATGTTCTCGATCAGGGCGCCACAGCCATAATCCTCAACGACATAGGCTTCGTTGCTGGACTCGTAGTTCTCGATGCGATCGCGCTTGGAGTTGTCGACCACGTTGCGGCGACGGGTTTCTTCCTGCCAGTAGATCGACAGGTTATCCAGCCGGGTGACCATCACGGCGTTGGCCGGGAAGTGCGGAACGCGCACCGCAGGCAGGCCACCAACGCGCTTCTGGCTGATGATGATGTCGCGGGCCAGTTGCTCGGTCGGCGCCTGGTCGCTGTCGATCAGCGGGAAGTACTTGTCATGCATCAGTGCCCGGCCACAGATAGCCACCAGCTCGGTATCGTCCTGATACCAGGGCTCAAGCAGGGTGTTGACGGCGTCATAGACGATTGCATCGATGTTGGCGTAGTCGCCGCCTTCGCCATAGGTCACCTCACCACTGTTGTCGACCACCTCGGACATGACGCGCTGTGCTGCATGCTCGCGGTACTTCTGCAGCCAGCCGATGTTGACATCCTGCAGCAACGGGTTGGCGGCCTTGCTCGACGTGGCAGCCCGCGAGGTGCCATTGAAGCCGATCATGATCCGATCCAGCGCCTGGCGTTTGATGATCACGTCACGGATGCGCGCCTGGAAGTCCGGAAACTTGCGCCAGGCATCCAGCTTGGCATAGCGGATGTGGGTGTCAAAATTGGTCTGGGTGCAGAAATAGCCGTGCTTATCCAGCACGGTGGGGTCGCTGGTTTCACGGTCGGCCAGATTGGTATTGGTGGTGCTGGCAATCGGCCCGCCAATACCGAGGCCTACCTTTTCACCCGCCTGCTGGGCAACGCCAACGATGTTGATGCGCTGCAGGAATGCACTGGATTCCTGAATGCGGGTTTCCAGTGTCTGCTGGACGCTGGGGTCAACAGTAAACGACTGGCTGGCATCATCGATGCTGTTGATTTGGGCCAGTTGCTGAAGGTAGGCGTTAAAGAGGCGCCGTGTATCGTTACGCATGTGTGTTACTCCGTGGCTGTTGGGGCCTTACCTGGTGTTTGAGTTAGCAGTCGGTGACGACTTGCCCGTCGCCACCGGTGGCCGCTGGGCGCTGGCGGTGGTTTTTGTTCGGGGTTTTGTCGAGTGTTTCCAGCAGCTCGTTGAACTTGTCGGACAGCTCGCTGTGGGCCTGCTGCAGGTCTTCTAACGCCTTGAGCTGGTCGGCACCGGCGATGCTGGAGACGTTTTGCTCCAACTGGGCAAACTTATCGGCCTGCTCTGCGCCGTGCTTGGCAAGGGCTTCGACAGCCTGGTGGATGTCGGCAAAATGGGCGTCATCCGTGACAGTCTTGTCCTTGCTCTGCTTGAGTAGATCCATGACGCTGCTGAACAGCTTCTGAACCTTTCCAGGTTCGTCATCGATCTCCTCGAATTCGAGTTCAACCTCAATCGCCTCTGAGTAGAGGTTGTCTGGGTTTTCTTTGCGGCCCTTGAAGGGGCTGGCTTCGGGGTTCCTGGCGGAGAACTCCAGCACGTCGGTGCCGAGGCTTGCGGGGGTGTCGGTGACGCCAAGGCCCATCAGGTAGGCCCGGCCGGTATCGGCGAACTTCTCGCGTACTTCGATGCTGGTGAAGATTTTCTGCTTGGCCTTGTTCATGGCGATCAGGTCGGCAGTCGGCTCGATCTGAGCGAACAGCGCCAGTTTCTTCTTGCCGTCCATCTCGACTTCTTCGGCTTTGAGCGCGATCACGTCACCGTAGGCCTTGAACGGGCCGTCAGGCATGATCCCGCGAAAGTGCTCCAGCCAGATACGCGCACCGTACTTGCTGCGGCTGTAAGTCTCGGCCATGTCCTTGATCCAGGAGCGCTCGATGGTGCGGCCATCGGTGGTCATACCTTCCGTGGCTACCTGGAAAAATTTCGACTTGAATTTCATGCTCTTCCCTCGGGCTATGTGGCGGTGCGCTTCGGCATGCGATGTGGGCATGGTCGGCACCAGGCGCGTGGGCGGCAATCGGGGGTATTTGTACAGGCGCTGCATACAACTGGGCGAGCGGGTAAGGCGGGGGCGGCAACAGCAACATTGCGGGCATGAACGCAGCCCTTCAAACCACAGATATGGACAGTCGCCGCCTGGGGAAATTTCTCTACTGGCAGGGCTGGCGTGTCTCGCAGATCGCTGAATACATTGGCGAAAAAGAGCCAACCGTCCACAGCTGGAAAAAGCGTGACGAATGGGACCGAGCCGACACTGTCGAGCGGGTGGGCGGTGCCCTTGAGGCTCGACTTGTACAACTGATCCTCAAGGAAAACAAGACCGGCGGAGACTTCAAGGAGATTGACCTGCTGCACCGGCAGTTGGAGCGCCAGGCGCGGATCCAGCGCTACCAGGATGGTGGTACCGAAACCGATCTGAACCCAAAAATAGCCAACCGCAATAAGGCGGAACGCAAGCGCAAACCCCGTAATGAGTACAGCGAGGAGCAGGCCGAGCAACTGATGGAGGCCTTCCGCGATTCGCTGTTCCAGTACCAACATGACTGGTTCATGGCGCGCCACCAGCGCACGCGGGCAATCCTTAAGTCACGACAGATCGGCGCCACATTCTACTTTGCCCGGGAAGCGCTGATCGACGCGATCGAGACTGGGCGCAATCAGATTTTCCTGTCTGCATCGAAGAGCCAGGCGCACCTGTTCAAACAGTACATTGTCGCGTTCGCCAGGGAAGCCTGCGGCTTGGAGCTGAGCGGTGACCCCATCGTGCTGCCCAACGGGGCGCATATCTACTTCCTCGGTACCAATGCCCGAACCGCCCAGGGCTACCATGGCAATTTCTACTTCGATGAGTTCTTCTGGACGTTCCGATTCGAGGAACTGAACAAAGTGGCCAGCGGCATGGCCATGCAGAAGCAGTACCGGAAAACCTATTTCAGTACGCCCAGCTCAATGGCACATGAGGCCTATACCTTCTGGACCGGTGAGCGGTTCAACCGTCGGCGGGCGAAAAAGGACCGGATCCAGATCGACGTCAGCCACCAGGCACTGCAACAGGGCCGGCTGTGTGAGGACAAGATCTGGCGGCAGATCGTCACCATCCTGGATGCCGAGGCCGGCGGCTGCGACCTGTTCGACGTTGAAGAACTGCGCATGGAATACAGCGCAGAGGCATTCGAGAACCTGCTGATGTGCCAATTCGTCGATGACGGTGCCAGCATTTTCCCGCTGGCAATGCTGCAGCCATGCATGGTTGATTCATGGGATGCCTGGGCAGAGGACTACAAGCCGTTTGCCGTGCACCCATTCGGTGATCGACAGGTTTGGGTAGGTTATGACCCAGCAGAGACCGGCGACAGCGCCGGCCTGGTGGTGGTCGCGCCGCCAGCGGTGCCGGGTGGAAAATTCCGAGTACTGGAGCGCCATCAGTTCCGGGGCATGGACTTCGACGCCCAGGCAGAGGTCATCCGCGGCATCACCAAACGCTACTGGGTCACCTATATCGGCATCGACAGCACTGGTATGGGCAGCGGTGTGGCCCAACTGGTCAAGCAATTCTTCCCCAACCTGACCACGTTCAGCTATTCGCCAGAAGTGAAAACCCGCCTGGTACTCAAGGCCTATGACGTGATCAACAAAGGCCGGCTCGAGTTCGATGCCGGCTGGACCGATATCGCCCAAGCTCTGATGGCCATCCGCAAGACGGTCACCGCCAGCGGGCGCCAGTTCACCTACACCGCCGGTCGCAACGACGAAACCGGCCACGCCGACCTGGCCTGGGCACTGTTCCACGCCATTCACAACGAACCCCTGGAGGGACAGACCGGCGTCAATACTGGCCGGATTGTCCTGTCTGATTGATGGAGATTCACCCATGAGCAAGCGCAGGAACCGCACCCGGCATCACTCGCAGACCGCCCCGGTCACCCCGGAGCTGATAGCTCCCCAGGAAGGCATGGCTTTTTCATTCGGGGATCCTGTGCCGGTGCTGGAGGGCCGCGATATCCTCGACTATGCCGAGTGCTGGCTCAACGGTAAGTGGTACGAGCCGCCGGTCAACCTGAGCGGTCTGGCCAAGGCTTTCCGGGCTGGCACCCATCACAGTTCGGCGCTGTACTTCAAGCGCAACCTGCTGGTCAGTACCTTCATCCCCCACCGGCTCCTCAGCCGTGAGGCATTCGGGCGCTGGGCGCTGGATTATCTGACCTTCGGCAATGCCTACCTCGAGCGCCAGAATTCGATGCTGCGCAACGCGCTGGGACTGAAGCCGGCGCTGGCCAAGTACATGCGCCGGGGTGCCGATCTGAATCAGTACTGGATGATCCACGGCTGGAAGCAAGAACACGAATTCCAGCCCGGTACCGTCTTCCATCTGTTGGAGCCGGACATCAACCAGGAGATCTATGGCCTACCGGAATATCTCAGCAGCCTGCAAAGCGCCTGGCTTAATGAGTCCGCTACCCTCTTCCGCCGCAAGTATTACAACAATGGCAGTCATGCCGGGTTCATCTTGTACATGACCGATGCAAGCAACAACGAAGATCAGATCAATGATCTGCAGGAGGCGATGAAAAGCAGCAAGGGCCCGGGGAATTTCCGCAACCTGTTCGTCTACGCACCTGGTGGAAAAAAGGACGGCCTGCAGCTGATACCGGTGAGCGAAGTCGCGGCGAAAGATGACTTCTTCAACATCAAGAACGTCAGCCGCGATGACCTGCTGGCCAGCCACCGGATCCCGCCCCAACTGATGGGCATCGTACCCAGCAACGCCGGTGGCTTCGGCAGCATCGTCCAGGCTGCCGAGGTCTATGCGAAGAATGAGCTGGAACCCCTGCAGGCCAGGTTCCAGCAGTTGAACGAATGGATGGGGGAAGAGGTGGTACGGTTCAGCGAGTATCGGTTGCCCGGTGGCACCAGCGAACCGAAAAACTGATAGCCCAGAGGCCGCCCAGCGCGGCCTTTTTCATGCGCCAGAGCCAACAAATCCGGCGGCCAAACGGCGAATAAAACCCCAGCAAACCATAACATTTTCGCCCTTCAAGCACCACACATCACAGCCCTGAAGCCCAGAAAATACGCGGCTTTCAGCGCCGCCGTCGCCTTCTACCACTCCACGCCAGCAGCTCGGCGCCCAGCCACCACCACGCCCCCGAAACGTGACGCCGCCGTGAGGGGCATAGGGGGTACAGCACCCAGCGCGCGCAGTCTTCCCCCCTCCCCGCCTGCGGTCTAAATGTCCCTGAAACAATGCACTCTCTTTTCCCGCAGCGGCCCAGGCAGGCCGTATGCGCCATAAGGCTTGGGCTAGCGAGAAAATCATGCGGATTCATGCGCAGAAGCCGTGTTAGAGCCATCAAACAGGATAGATCACCATGTTTTCAGGTTCGCATCGGAGAAGGGTTAGAAAGTTATGCAGTTGAGAAGCTCGCATGTAACTCATTGTTTTTAATATATTTTCCATCCAACCCTATAAGGTAATTTCAGGTTATACAGAAGGTAATAATTTCATAACCAATTGATTTTATTGATATTAATATTCTCCATATATTACCCCTTGTTCAGGTAATTGCGTTACCTCCTAATTACCTGTTTCTAACCTTTCCATGCCATTCATAACCCATTGATACAAAACAATAAAATACATAAATAAAGCCTCAATTACCTTTCTAACCCTTCTCCGATGCCGTCCTGAAAAAGCTCATAACTGCCGCCGGCGTGTTTGCATGCGTGCCCGCCACACCACCTACTCACACGCACAAAAAAGGCCGCACACTCGCGGCCTCACAGGCTTTCAGTCTCAAACTACTTCAATCTGATCTGTAACGCACAGAGCGCGCCCCCGCAACCATATTAAAGGCATCGGCCCCGACTGTTTCGACAGTGCGGGGCCGATTGCTATCCAGCTATTGAATTCAGATCTTCAGCAAGCGCAACACGGGCATCGCCATCCGTCTGGAACAATCCAGCGGATGTCGCGATTCCCGGCAAAAAACACCATGAGCTGTTACTTCATGTTCCTCTGTGCGGATATCGAGCGTCGCTCGACCAACAGGAACAGGTTACCCCCCACTCTCCGCCAGCGCCCTCTCCTGTCAGTGATTTCCTTGCAGGTCGGCCCTTTGCGTGGCGACCATGCCAGCCGGCCCAGTCGCCAGACGAACCACTTCATGTCCTTCTCCTTGCATGCATAACTCGCTACTTTTTTGCGCCAGGCATACCGGTGGACTCGGATCAGGTTGGGTGCAGCTTTATTGACATCCAACGGAGGTGCGATGACATTATTTGGCCACTACCACTGACCAGCACTAGATTAGACCCGTACCGCCGACATCCCGGTATCACTGCAACTAGGTATTTTCGGAGTACGCGGCCAGCATCCGTGCCCTGCCCGTTCAGGCAAATACCCAGATCCAGTGATTCCCAGCGGGATCAGGCTCTGTCATAAGATGCGCAGTCAAAGTCCCGCCCTGGCGTCCGCGCCTGCAGCCTGGCCGTCCCGGTCTTTTGGTAGACTTTGCCCAGACAACACGAGGGCTCCCGAACAATGTCAACGATCAGCCAGCCCCAGCAGCCTCCCCTGTTACCTTCCCCGGTGCTGGTCGTGGAGGATGAGCTGTTGATGCAAAGGCGCCTGCGCCTGTTGCTGCAGCAGTTGGGATACCATGACGAGACCCTGGCATTTTCCTGCAATCTGGCAGAGGCTCGCGCTCATATGCGGGAGCAACCCATCGCCCTGGCACTGGTCGATCTCGGCCTGCCCGATGGCAGCGGTATAGAGCTGATCAGCGAACTGCGCAGTGCCGACCCCAGCCTGTATATCGTGGTGATTTCGGCCTGGAGCACAGAGGACCTGATTCTCGCAGCCCTGCGCGCCGGTGCCACCGGCTATATCCTGAAGGAACGGGATGACCTGGAGATCTCCTTTTCCATACGTAATGTCTTGCGCGGCGGCGTGTCCATCGATCCGTTCATTGCTCGCCGCATCCTGGCTCTGCTGCCTGAAAGCTCGCCCATGCAGGACTCTACCCAGGCCGAGGGCGGCGATGACGCCGCTGTCAGCCTGAGCCGCCGGGAAACGGAAATCCTGCAGCTGGTCGGCCAGGGGTTCACCAACCGGGAAATAGCCGAGTCCCTGTTCATCTCCCGCTATACCGTTGAGACCCACATCAAGAACACCTACAAGAAACTGGCCGTATCATCCCGCACCCGCGCGGTGAACGAAGCCCGGCTGCTTGGCCTGCTGCCTTGAGGGGCCTGCTGTTGCTGCTGCTCTGGGCCCTGCCACTGCTGGGCCAGGCCTGCCCGCAGTGGATCACCGCCATGGAGGCGGCCCGCGAGGTGGGCGATGATGGCCAGCGCCCTGCGGAGGGGTGGGAGGCGGTCAGCCTGCCGGATATCTGGACCAAGCGCTGGCCTGAGCACAGCGGCTCGGTATGGTATCGGCTGGATCTCGACGATGCCTGTCTGCGGGATCAGCCCGTCGCCCTGTCCATCGCCGGACTGACGTTGGCCGGCATGCTCTACGTCAATGACGAGCTGCTCTGGCGCGACAGCAGCCTGAGCGAGCCGCTGTCACGCAGCTGGAACATTCCACGCTACTGGCTGTTGCCGACCTCCACCCTGCGCCCCGAAGGCAACAGCCTCTGGCTGCGCGTCACCGGCAAGTCCTACTCGCTTCCCGGCCTGCGGCAGGTCGAGGTGGGGCAGCCGGAATACATATGGCAACTCCACCAGCAACAATGGTGGCAGCAGCGCACCTCGCTGGTGATCAACATGATCGTATCCCTGGTCATGGCGACGCTGTTCTCGATCCTCTGGCTGCTGCACCGCTCGGAGTCCGCCTTCGGCTGGTTTGCCCTCAGTTCCTGGTGCTGGGCGGTCTTCACCTGCAATGCCCTGGCCTACTCGCCCTGGCCGTTCACCAACAGCGCGGATTGGCAACGGCTCAACACCAGCGCCCTGGTACTCTATTGCTTCACCTCCAGCATGTTCATCTGGCGCTTCGGCAAGCAGCATTTCCCCCGCCTGGGCCGGTATTTCCGCTCAGCGACGCTGTTGACCCTGCTGCTGGTCTGGCTGGTTCCCGAGCGCCACCTGATCCCGGTACTGATAGGCGCAGCATCCGGTTTCATTCTGCTGTACATGGCCAACTGCCTGCAATTCCAGTGGCACGCCTATCGTCATCCGCAACGTCACAACGTGCTGCTTGCCGCCTGTCTGCTGCTTTTCCTGGGCATTATGCTGCACGACATCCTGGCCGCGGCGGGCATGACAAACGGTCGTCAGTCTCAGGTTCAACTGACCTCACTGATCACCCCGGTACTGATGTTCCTGATCGTCGCCTGGCGTTTCACCGAAAACCAGCAACGCATCGAGCGCTTCAATGAGGATCTGCTGGAGACCGCCACCCGCACGCGAAATGATCTGACCCACACCCTCAGCCGCGAGCACCAGTTGGAGATGGAGAATACCCGTCTCAATGAGCGCCTGGTGATCGCCCACGATCTGCACGACAGCCTCGGCAGCTCGCTGATGCGCTCCATCGCCACCGTGGAACAGTCGGCAGAGCCGCCGGACCGGACGCAGTTCCTGTCCATGCTGAAAATGCTCCGCGACGATCTGCGCCAGATCATCGACAACAGCTCAGCCAGCACCAGCACTGTCAGTGCAACGCCGACCGATTGGCTGGCTCCGCTACGCCACCGCTTCGTCCATCTGTTCGATGAACTGGGGCTGGAGTCGCAATGGCAACTGCCCAGCCAGTGGCCATGCAACCTGTCTTCAGCCGAACAACTGACGCTCACCCGCTTTCTCGAGGAAGCCTTGACCAACATCATCAAGCACAGCCACGCCCGTTCCCTGAGCATCAGCATGGAGCCGCTGCGCGGCGGTGGCATGCAATTGGTGGTAACCGATGACGGCATGGGCTTCGATGTCGCCGCCATCCAGCAAGCGGGACAGGGCGTAGGTATGCGCAGCATGCATGCCCGCATAGCCCGCATTGGCGGGCAGTTGCACATTCATTCCAGGCCGGGCGAGACGATTCTCAGCGTGACTCTCCAACAGCCCGACCAGAGTCAGCCCCAGACACAGCTAGCCGCCAACCAGGCCGGCTAGACCGCCGCTTGCTGTACATATCCCGAGCGCCCCCTTGACGGCGGCACCGCATTACTCTACAAACCCATTAGAACAAATACTCTAAATCCGGAGTGCCTTCATGTTGGCCACTTTCTCGTCCGATACCCCCGTCGACCAGTTGAGCGTGCTGTTGCAGCGCCAGCGCCGGGCCTTTCAGATGGCACCCATGCCGTCGCTGGAAACCCGACTGGGCCAGCTGAAACAACTTCGCGCCCTGCTGGCGGAGCAACAGGATGCGTTGGCCGAGGCGGTGAGCCAGGACTTCGGCAATCGCTCGCGGGACGAGACCCTGTTCGCCGAGATCCTGCCCAGCCTGCAGTCCATCGACCATGTGCGCCGGCATCTGCGCCGCTGGATGAAACCCTCCCGGCGCAGACTGGGGCTGGCGTTCCAGCCGGGATCGGCGCAGGTGGTCTACCAGCCGCTGGGCGTGGTGGGTGTGATAGTACCGTGGAACTACCCCCTGTTCCTGGCCGTCGGCCCCCTGCTCGGCGCCCTGTCGGCGGGCAACCGGGTGATGATCAAGATGAGCGAGGCCACGCCGGCCACCTCGCAGTTGCTGAAGGAGCTGCTGGCCCGGGTGTTCACCGAGGAACAGGTCGCCGTGGTGCTGGGCGATGCCGAGGTCGGCGCGGCCTTTTCCGCGCTGCCCTTCGATCACCTGCTGTTCACTGGTGCCACCAGCATCGGCCGGCACATCCTGCATGCCGCTGCGGACAACCTGACACCGGTCACCCTGGAGCTGGGCGGCAAGTCGCCGGCCATCGTCTCCACCAGTGTGCCGCTGGCCGAGGCCGCCGAGCGCATCGCCTTCGGCAAGACCATGAACGCCGGACAGACCTGCGTCGCCCCGGACTACGTGCTGGTACCGCAGGCGCGGCTGCAGGAGTTCGTCACCGCCTACCGCCAGGCGGTCAGCCGCTTCTATCCGCAACTGACCGACAACCCCGACTACACCAGCATCATCAACCCGCGCCAGCTGGCCCGGCTCAACAGCTATCTGGAGGATGCCCGGACCAGGGGCGCGCAGTTGCTGCCACTGTTCGGCGAGGCCCAGGAACGTCGCCTGCCCCACACCCTGCTGCTGGATGTCAGCGACGACATGCTGGTGATGCAGGAGGAGATCTTCGGCCCGCTGCTGCCGGTCATTCCCTACCAGCGGATCGAGGAGGCCATCGACTACATCAATGCCCGCCCACGCCCCCTGGCACTCTACTATTTCGGCCATGAGCGGGCCGAGCAGCAACGGGTAGTGGAACAGACCCATTCCGGTGGCGTCGGCATCAACGAGACGCTGCTGCAGGTTGCGGTCTGCGACCTGCCATTCGGTGGCATAGGCCCCTCCGGCATGGGCCACTATCACGGTCGCGAGGGCTTTCTGACGTTCAGCAAGGCCAAGGCGGTGCTGCGCAAACCACGCTACAACGCCACCAGGGTGCTTTATCCGCCCTACGGCACAGCGCTGCAGAAATGGCTGCGCAAACTGCTGATTCGCTGACAGCTCAGCGCACCGCTGCATGGGCAACCCGGTACCGGCGTTGCCAATGACTCCACAACCCGAGGTGAGAGCAACAACAATGACAACCTCCGTCCGGGGCGACAGCCATATCGGCCGTCGCCAACTACTCAAGATCGGCCTCACCGGCACCGCGCTGCTGGCGAGCGCCGGCGGCATCGCCACCCTGTCCGGCTGTGCGGCGGACAGGCCGGCCGAGAGCTTTGTGCAGTTGCGTGACAGCGACCTGCCGTTGCTGCGCCGGCTGATCCCGGTGGTGCTCGACGGCTCGCTGCCGACAACCGACCAGCAGCAGGCTATCGACACCATCCTGCAATCCATCGATAGCGCGCTGAACCATATGCCGCCGCACATGCTCAAGCAGTTCATGCAGCTGTTCGACCTGCTTGCCAGCAGCATCACCCGCGGCCCGACCACCGGTGTCTGGCGCAGCTGGGACAAGGCCGATGACCAGACCGTGCAGGCCTTCCTGCAGCGCTGGGAGAACAGTTCCTTCGACCTGTTCCAGCAGGGCTACAACGCCCTGACCAAACCCATACTGATCGCCTGGTACACCGCGCCTCAATCCTGGGGCAGCTGCGGCTACCCCGGCCCACCAGCCATCTGAAACGGAGTCGAAGCATGTCGATAAAGGATCCCTTTGCCGAAGGGCTGGCCCGGGGTTGGAAGGCCCATAATGCCTCGCTGTTGACCGAAGACCTGACCCTGGAAGCCGACATCGCCATCGTCGGCAGCGGCGCAGGTGGGGCGACCAGCGCGGAGATATTGAGCGCAGCAGGCTACAAGGTACTGCTGATAGAGGAAGGCGGCCTGTTCACCAGTACCGACTTCAAGATGCAGGAGAGCGACGCCTACCCCACCCTGTACCAGGAGTCCGCCGGACGCGCCAGCAAGGACGGCGCCGTGCTCATCCTGCAGGGGCGTGCGGTGGGCGGCACCACCCTGGTCAACTGGACATCCAGCTTCCGTACCCCCGAACACACCCTCCAGCACTGGGCCAGCGAGCATGCCGTGATCGGCCACAGCAGGGAGCAGATGGCCCCCTGGTTCGCGCGTATGGAGCAGCGCCTGGGTATCGCCCGCTGGGGCCTGCCGCCCAATGACAACAATGACGTTCTGCGCAAAGGTTGCGAGCAGCTCGGCCTGCACTGGGCGGTCATTCCACGCAATGTGCGGGGCTGCTGGAACCTCGGTTACTGCGGCCTGGGCTGCCCGACCAATGCCAAGCAGTCCATGCTGGTCACCTGCATCCCCTCCCTGCTGGAACAGGGTGGCGAGCTGTTGTACTTGGCCCGCGCCCAGCGCCTGCTGCTGGAAGGCGACCGGGTATCAGGTATCGAATGCCTGGCCATGGATGAGCGTTGCGTGGCGCCCACCGGGCATCGGATCAGGGTACGCGCCAGGCACTACATCCTGGCCGGTGGCGGCATCAACACTCCGGCCATCCTGATGCGCTCCGACGCGCCCGATCCGCACAAGCGGGCCGGCAAACGTACCTATCTGCACCCGACGACCTCGGCCTGGGGCCAGTTCGAGCAGACCATCAACCCGTTCTACGGCGCGCCCCAGTCGATCTACTCGGATCACTTCCTGTGGCCCGACGACAGCGCCACCGGCCGCATGGGCTACAAGCTGGAAGTACCGCCCCTGCAGCCGGGCTTCACCGCCTCGATGCTCGGCGACTTCGGCAAGAGCCACGCCGCCCTGATGAAGCAGTTGCCCAACAGCAATATGATGATCGCCCTGCTGCGCGACGGCTTCCATCCGGACAGCGCCGAAGGCACCGTGCAACTGCGCGACGATGGTTCGCCGGTGCTGGACTACCAATTGACCGACTACACCTGGGAAGCGGTACGCCGATCGCACCTGACCATGCTCGAGCTGCAGTTCGCCGCTGGCGCCAGGGCCGCCGCACCGCTGCACAATGATGCCGAACTGGTCACCAGCATGCAGGCAGCCCGGCGCATGATCGATGGACTGGACCAGCGCCGCTACAAGACCCGCCTGGGCAGCGCCCACGTCATGGGCGGCTGTGCCATGGGCGAGGACCCGAGCCAGGCCGTGACCGACAGCCTGGGCCGGCACCACCAGTTGGAGAACCTGTCCATCCACGATGGCTCGCTGTTCCCCACCAGTGTCGGTGCCAACCCGCAACTTTCCATCTATGCCCTGACCGCGAAGCTGTCCAGCCTGTTGGCTGAACGGCTGGCAGGGTGACAGACCCGACCACAATCACACCGGAGCATGACAAGATGACCAGGGATTTCTATCTCACGGCGGCACTGACCGCCACCCTGTGCCTGCCTTTCGCGGCAACCGCCGACAACCGGCCCGCCGAGCCGGCCACCATCCAGGCCAATGCCGCCGTGCTGCAGCAGCTCGACTTCAGCGACCGCCAGGCCTTCGAGGATGCCCGCCGCGGCCTGATCGCCGCCGTCGAGGACGGCCCCCTGCTCAATCCCGACGGCAGCACCGCCTGGAACATGGCCGCCTATGCCTTCCTCGACCAGCAGGCCGCGCCCGATACCGCCAATCCCAGCCTGTGGCGCCAGGCCCAGCTGAACAACATCCACGGCCTGTTCGAAGTCACCGAAGGTATCTACCAGGTGCGCGGCATGGACCTGGCCAACATGACGGTGATCGAAGGCAACAGCGGCCTGATCATCATCGACCCGCTGCTCACCACCACGACTGCCCGGGCGGCACTGGACCTCTACCTGGAGCACCGCCCGGCCAAGCCGGTGGTGGCGGTGATCTATACCCACAACCATGTGGACCACTTCGGCGGCGTGCGCGGCGTGGTCAGCGAGGAGGACGTGAAGCAGGGCCGGGTACGCATCTTCGCGCCGGAAGGTTTCATGGAGCATGCGGTGAGCGAGAACGTGATCGCCGGCAACGCCATGACCCGCCGCGCCATGTACATGTACGGCACCAACCTGCCGGTCGGCCCCACCGGGCATATCGACAACGGCCTGGGCAAGTCGCTGAGCCGCGGCCCGTTGACACTGATCCCGCCGACCGACATCATCTCGAGCAATGCTCGCCAGGTGATCGACGGTGTGGAAATCGACTTCCACCTGGCCCAGGGCAGCGAGGCCCAGGCCGAGCTGATGCTGTACTTTCCGGCAACGCGGATACTCAACACCGCCGAGGTCACCTCACACCAGTTGCACAACGTCTACACCCTGCGCGGCGCCGAGGTACGTGACGCCAGCCGCTGGTCGCGCTATATCGACGAGGTCCTGGAGGAGTACGGCCCGCGCACCGACATCCTGATTGCCCAGCATCACTGGCCGGTATGGGATCAGGACGGCGTGAAACAGTTCCTCAGCGCGCAACGGGATCTGTACAAGTACATCCATGACCAGAGCGTGCGCCTGATGAACCATGGCTATCGACCGAACGAGATTGCCGAACAGCTCCAGTTGCCGGCCAGCCTTGCCAGGCAATGGAACGCCCGCGACTATTACGGCACCCTGAGCCATAACGCCCGCGCCATCTATCAGAAGTACCTGGGCTGGTACGACGCCAACCCGGCCAATCTCAACCCGCTGACCACACGTGAAGCGGCACGCAAGGCCATGGCGTACATGGGGGGTGTCGAACAGGTGATCACCCGTGCCCGCGAGGACTTCGAGCGTGGTGAGTACCGCTGGGTAGCCTCGGTTATGAGTCAGGCGGTATTCGCCGAGCCGGACAACCAGGCCGCCCGGGAACTCAATGCGGCGGCACTGGAGCAGTTGGGCTACCAGGCCGAGTCCGGCCCCTGGCGCAACGTCTATCTCTCCGGCGCCCAGGAGCTGCGCGCAGGCACGCCGCAACATGAAGGCGGCGCTGCTGCCACCGACATGCTGCAGGCATTGGAGACCGGCATGTTCTTCGATCTGCTCGGTGTGCGCCTGAATGGCCCCAAGGCCGAGGGCAAACACATCGTTCTGAACTGGAACTTCACCGATACCAACGAGCAGTTCCGGATCAACCTGCAGAACGCCACCCTGACCTGGCTGCCCGGGCGCCAGGCGCAGCAGGCTGACGCCAGCATCAGCATGACCAGGGCGACCCTGAATGCTATCCTGACGCAACAAAACAGCTTCCCGGCGGCCATTCAGTCCGGCGAGATCAGCATCAAGGGCAATCCGCAGAGCTTTCTGCAGCTGCTGGGTCTGATGGACACCTTCACTCCCGACTTTGCGCTGATAGAACCACTCACTGACTGAATCCCCTCCCGGGCTGCGCACCAGCGGTACGGCGCAGCCCGGGACGGCCAGCCCATTCATCCAGCAAGACCGTGAGAGAGCAACCATGGCTGCAAAGCCAAACACCCGAGAGCGTATCCTGCAGGCCAGCCTGCAGCTGTTCAACACCCAGGGCGAGCGCAACGTCACCACCAACCATATAGCCAGCCACCTGGGCATTTCCCCCGGCAATCTGTACTACCACTTCCGCAACAAATCCATGATAGTCGCTGAACTCTTCACCGAGTTCGAGCGCAGGATGGAGGTGTTCTTCACCCTGCCCGACGACGCTACCGTTACCCTGGAAGACAAGACCCTCTATCTGGAACGACTGCTGGAAATCATCTGGCAGTTCCGCTTCCTGCACCAGGGGCTGGAATACCTGCTCGAATCCGACCCCGAACTGGCGGTCCGCTACCGGCAGTTCTCCCAGCGCAGCCTGTGCAACACGCAGAAGATCTACCAGGCCTTTGCCGATGCCGGCATCCTGCAGCTGGACGCCCGCCAGGTGGAAACCCTGAGCATCAACGTGTGGATAGTGCTGAGTGCCTGGACGCAATTTCTGACCACCACCCAGGGCACTCAGCTGAACCTGAGTCAGCAGCAGCTGCGGCGCGGCATCTATCAGATACTGGTCCTTGAGGAGGGTTACCTGGCGCCGGCCTACCAGGAGGCGGTCCGTGCCCTGTGCGATCAGCTGTATGTACCCCTGGAGGATATCCGCCCCTGCTGATGGACCGCCCCGACTGCGCTTGAACAGCTTTCGGGGCGATTCCAACCAGGCTGCTCAGCGCTGGCGGCGACTGAACCGCCGGTACAACCACCAGCCGACCAGCAGCGCCAGGACCACCGCGCCGATCAGCAACTGCCGGCCATGCCGGTCCAGGAACTGCTCCCGGGCGTTGCGGTTCAGCTGCTCCCAGGCATTGTAGTCGGCTGGCACCTCGACCAGTGCGTGTTCGCTCACGAAGCTGCGATAGGCCTGCATCAGCTCGTCCACCCGTTCGGGCTGCTGCGCCGCCAGATCATGGCGTTCCAGCGGGTCATCACGCAGATTGAACAGCAGCTTGCCGGAACGCGCGCCGATGGCGCTCGAACTCGACACCACCAGTTTGTAGTCACCCTGCCAGATGGCGACGCCGCCGGCCAGTTCGTAGACAATCGCCTCGTCGGCAGCATGGATAAGCTCGCTCTGCCCGCGCAGCAGCGGCGCCATGCTGGTACCCATGATGCGATGCACCTGGCGCCCCTGGTACTCACCGTCCGGTGCCGGGGCATTGGCCAGCTCCAGCAGCGTGGGGGTGATATCGGTCACATAACCGAACGCCGAGGTGCGTGAGCCCGGCTCGATCAGCCCCGGGTAACGCATGATCATCGGCACCCGCAGGCCACCATTGAACGGCGAGCCCTTGTAGGAATAGAACGGCGTATTGGAGGCATAGGCCCAACCCGGGCCGTACTCGCTCCAGCTGCCGGGACGGCCCAGGTCAGCCTGGTCCTGGTCATAGCGCAGGCGATAGAACAGCGGCGCGATCTCAGTCAGCACAGTGGACTCGGCACCGTTGTCGCTCATGAAGATGACCAGGGTATTGTCATAATCCCCACTGGCCTTGAGATGCTCGATGACCCGCCCGATGCTGTCGTCCATGGCCTCGGCCATGCCCGCGTATATCGCCATCTGCCGGGCACGATAGGCCCGTTCCTGGTCGCTGAGACTGGCCCAGTCGATGGTCGGCGTATCGTAGAAGGTGCCCCAGTCGCTGCTGACCACCGACTCCGCAGCACGTGGCAGTATGCCCATCCCGGTCAGCCGCTCATAGCGGCGCTGACGAATGACATCCCAGCCATCGTGGTAGGCATCGGCATACTTTTCCACATAGCTTTCCGGCGCATGATGCGGGGCATGCACGGCCTGGAAGGCGAGATAGGCGAAGAACGGCCGGTCACTGTCCGGTTCGCTGTCCAGGTACTCGATCAGCTTGTCGGCATAGTAGAACGATGAGTAGAAGTCATCCGGCAGGCTGATCGGCTGGCCATCCTCGACCCAGGTCGCCGTCCCTGCCGGCAGGTAGTGCTTGGCTTCCCAATTGTCGGCGCCGCTTTCCAGCAGGGCTACCGAACGCTCGAAGCCGCGGGCGCTGGGCAGACTCTCCGGACGCCCGCCCAGGTGCCATTTGCCGGCCATGTAGGTACGGTAGCCGGCGTCGCGCAGCAGGGTCGGCAAGGTCACCGCCTGGTCGTTGAGCCAGGTCTCGTAACCGGGCTGGCCCTTCTGGTTATCGGCCATGATTTCCTTCATGTTGCCCATGCCGACCTTGTGGCTGGTGACGCCGGTCATCAGCATGGCGCGGGTCGGGGAACAGGTAGCGGCCACATTGAAGTTGGTGAACTGCAGGCCTTCGGCGGCCAGCGCGTCGATATTCGGCGTGCTGATCTCGCCACCGTAGACGCCGGGGTCGGAAAAGCCCATGTCGTCAGCGACGATCAGCAGGATGTTGGGACGAGGGTCAGCCTGGCCGGCCAACGGCAGCAGCAATGCGAATGTGCCCAGCAACCGGGCCAGGAGGGGGAATCTGAACATGGCGCCAATCCGATTTTGTCATTGTTGTTGTCAATCGATGCTCAAGCGGCAGTAACCCACCCCTGCCAGCTGAAAACATCTCTCCTGACGATATAGAGCAATTACTCTACAATGTCAAAATATTGATCGCCGGATCAGCCTGGACGCGGCATGCAGGCATGCATTCAATCAGCCAGCGAGGAGCGTCCAGATCACCCTTCTCCAGCAAGGCCCGCGACAGCGATACAAAGCGCCGGCATTGGGGGTGTGTCAGGTACAGGGTCTCCACCCAATCCCGCAGATCGGTCAGTGCCCCCATGGCCAGCAGCCGCTCCATTTGCTCCAGTACCTCGGCAGGCGGAGCAACATCATCACCGGCCTCCCCGCCCATGCTGTCAGCGCGGATCAGCGCCGCGGCCAGTTGCCGGTAGCCCGGCTCATCACTCGCGGTCGGCTGCAGCGGCAGGTCGCCGTCCGCATCCATAGACGGCGCCAGCCGAGCCAACAAGCGCACCTTTATCTCGGTTCCTTCTCCCGGTGCGCTATGCAGCGTCAGCGTTCCGTTCATGCGCCTGGTCCACTCGGCAACGATCGCCAACCCCAGCCCGACTCCTTCGGACTGGTCGGCGCTGCGAAAAAACGGCTCGAACACTTTTGCCTGGTCATCCGACGCTATGCCGCAGCCGGTATCCCTGATCGTGAACCACAGCCAGGACTGCTCCTCATGCCCGCTCGCTTCAACCCCTGCCACCAGCTCGATCATGCCATTGCGGGTGAATTTGGCCGCATTGTCCAGCAGGTTGAGCAGTATCTGACGCAGCCGCGTGCCATCGAGCACCAGCGTGGTGGGCAGGTCGCACTGGATTGAGGATACGAACTGGTTGTTGTTCTGTCTGGCCAGGGCCCAGGCTTCCTGGACGATGGTTTCCAGTAGAGTCTGAATCCGTACTGGCACCTCATTCAGCTTGTCGCCTCCCCCACGGGTGTATTCGATCAGATCATTGATCAGGTCGAGCATATGCCTGGCACTGCGCAAAATGGTTCGCGCCTGGTAGGCCTGTGGGCCGCCGGCCTCGGATAGGAGCTGGCTGTACCCCAGAATCGAGGTCAGGGGCGAGCGCAGATCATGACTGACCTGCGCGATGAAGTCGGTCTTCGCTCGACTGGCTTCATTCGCCGACATCAGCGCCCGGCGCAACTCTTCGGTGCGCCGTGCTACTTCCTCTTCCAGGCGCAGGCGCTGCCGGTGTTCGCCCGCCAGGTATATGAGCAGGATGCCGACGATGGCAAGCAGGGTAGCGCTACCCAATATGGCCACGCACATGGTGAACAGAGTCTCGGGCGCTGCCCAATCGAGCCATCTCATGCCTGCCTCCGAACAACACGAACCTGGCGGAAGCGGCTGGGTGAAATACCAAATCTGTCCTTGAAGGCGGTAGCGAAATTGGCGCCACTGGTGTAACCGACCTCCATGGCAATAACCTGTATCTCCAACTGGGTACTGGCCAGCAGACGTCGGGCCTCCTTCATGCGCTCTTCACGCAGATACTCGAATACCGTGATACCGACACAGTTTCTGAAAGCGGCGTTGAGCCGGCGCCTGTTGGTACCTACGGCACAGGCCAGCCGTTGCAGGTCCGGTGTATCGGCCAGCGACCCGAGCAGGTGCATGCGCGCCGACTGGAACAGGATACTGTCAAGGTTCGAGACCACAGCCGCAGCCTCGCTGGAACCGTCCCGCTCCAGCTCGACGACCGAACGTTCACGCAGATGTACCGCCAGGCGCAGCCGCACTTCCTCGAAATCGAACGGCTTGCTGACATAATCCACCGCCCCGGCCAGCAAGCCCTGTACCCGCTCGCCGGGCATGACCGCAGCCGAGAGGAAGATCACCGGAATATCGCGGGTACGCGGATCATTATGCATGGCGCGGCACGCGGTCAGTCCGTCGCATACCGGCATGCGCACGTCCATCAGCACCATATCAGGCTGAATCATCAGGGACTTGTGCATGCCATCAAGTCCATCCCTGGCCAGATAGATGCGGCATCCCTGGTTCTGCAGGTAGGTGGCCAATAGCATGCGTTCGTCTTCGCTGTCATCCACGATCAGAATGCGACTGCCCTGCAATGCATCCAGTTTGAACGTGATTCTTGTCGTCATGGGATGCGGTTTATCACGTTACAAGCCTGTCGTAGAGCACCCAGAGCATTTATTCCCTTCATCCAAAGGTATGGGACCGTCTGGCAAAGTCTGGCGTGATTCGTCATTGCTATCATTGAAACCCGCGATCAGGAAAAGCTATTGGAGGCAAGGTTCCTGATAGAACATTCTGCTGTCAGTACCGGCATCTCCTTCGAAGCCTTTCATCAGCTCAAGTATTTCGGAATCCCTGTTCAGTGCTTAAACCTATCGCTGTTTCCGATCTCATCTGTGGCATGTATATCCACAGCCTGTCCGGCTCCTGGCTGCAACATCCCTTCTGGAAGAACAGCTTCCTGCTCGACGCCGAGGAGGATCTGCTGCGTCTGAAACAGAGCGGGATTCGCGACGTGGTGATCGACCTGAGCAAGGGCCTGGATGTCCCGGCCAAGGCCACGTCCCCGGCCGCCATGAGCGCACCGGCGCCAGGCGGGCGCAAGCGCCGGGAGCCGGCTGGCAGCCAGCAGACGAGCCTGGAGGATGAGCTGCTGCTGGCACAGCGCATTTGCCTGAAGAGCAAGCATGCAGTGATGGAGATGTTCGCCGATGCGCGCATGGGCAAGATAGTCGATACCAGCCAGGTCCCCGAGCTGGTGCAGGAGATCGCCAGCTCGATCCAGCGCCATCCGCATGCGCTGATCAACCTGGCCAGGCTGAAGAATTCGGACGAATACACCTACATGCATTCGGTGGCGGTGTGCGCCCTGATGATCGCCCTCGCCCGCCAGCTCGGGCTGGACAACGAGCAGGTGCGCGAGGCGGGTATCGCCGGCATGTTGCACGACATCGGCAAGATGGCGATTCCCGAAGAGGTACTCAACAAGCCCGGGCGCCTGAACCCGGCCGAGGCGCTCGGCCGCATGGCCCAATGGCAAGGCCACTTCGATGACGAGATATTCCAGGCCTTCGTCAAGGCAGTGGGCATCTACCCGGTCGGCTCCCTGGTGCGACTGGACAGCGGGCGCATCGGCGTGGTCATCGAACAGGCCCCCGGCTCCCTGCTCAAACCCAGGGTGAAGGTGTTCTTTTCCCAACTGCTGCGGCAGGCGATCCCCCTGGAGATCATCGACCTGTCCCAACCCGGCTGTAGCGACCGCATCGTTGCCCGCGAACCCATGGGCAAATGGTCATCCCGCAACATCGACGCTCTCACCGTCGAGTTGCCCCTCGGTAATCGGCCATGAGCGGCAGAGGCGGACCATACGCAGCCGGTCGATCGCACCCACCCCATCCCACCCAGCACCGGGGCGGCGTGGCATGAACCCTATAAACTTGATGCTCGCCTGCATCCTCCTGCTGACCGGCTGCCTCATCTGGGCACTGGTCAGGCTGCGCCGGCAAAGCCTCCTGGTGAAACGTTTGATCCAGCTCAACGAGCGCCAGAAACTGCTCGAATATACTGCCCACTATGACCCGCTGACCCGACTGCCGAACCGCTTGCTGCTGGCCGAACGCATGCAGCAGTCGCTGCGCCGGCTGCAACGGCGCGGCACCTCGCTGGCGGTGGCTTTCATCGACCTGGATGGCTTCAAGGCGGTCAACGACCAGTATGGCCACATGCAGGGCGACGAGCTGCTGCAGGCAGCCGCCCTGCATATGCAGGAAACACTCCGCGACAGCGATACCCTGGCCCGGCTCGGTGGTGATGAATTCATCGCCATCATCGACGACCTTCAACATCCACAGGACCACTGCCCGGTTCTCGAACGCCTGCTGAGGGCGGTCGCCGAACCGGTGAGAATGGCGGACGGCAGCCTCGTCCAGCTGTCGGCCAGCATAGGCGTGGCCCTCGCCCCATTGCATGGTGACCATACGGAACTGCTGATCAGCAAGGCCGACGCGGCCATGTACGAGGCAAAGAGAGCAGGCAAGAACCGCTACGTCGTCAATGACGACTACCCAGCGCTGGAGGACCCGCCCATGGACCCACCGGGCTATGGACAGGTTGCCGGAACAACAATGACAACAGACCGTTAGATCAACCCAGTCAGGCAGATATCATCATGCGTACACCCATTTTCCGGCTCAGCATTGCCCAGCGTCTCGGCCTCGGTTTCGGTCTGGTTCTGGCCATGATGATGCTGGTCACCGCCCTCGGCATTCTGCGGGTCGGCTTCATGGACAACCTGCTGACCCAGAGCAACCAGTCCGCCGTCAAGCAGCGCTACGCCATCAACTTCCGCGGCAGCGTACACGACCGGGCCATCTCCGCGCGCGATGCGGTGCTGGCCGAGAGCCCCCGCGAACTGAACGCACATCTGGCGGAAATCACCCGGCTGGATGGCTTCTACCAGGATTCCGCCACGCCGCTGAACAGGCTGGTAGCCCAGGGCCTGCTCGGTGCCGATGAGCGCAAGCTGCTGGAACAGATCCAGGCCACCGAGGCCCGGACCCAGCGCCTGATGACGCAACTGATCGAACAGCGCCAGCGTGGCGACATCGCGGCCGCCCGCCTGCTGCTCAGCCGCGATGCCGCACCGGCCTATACCCAGTGGCTGGCCGACATCAACGCCTTCATCGACTATCAGGAACGCCACATCACCCGCGACATCGAGACCGTGCGTGCCGTAGCCAGCGGCTTCCGCAACATCATGCTCGGCGTGACCCTGGTCGCCCTGCTGCTGGGCAGCCTGATCGCCTTCCTGATCATCCGCAGCCTGCAGACCCGCCTCGGGGCCGAGCCGCGGGAGGTGGTCCAGGCCATCCACGCGCTGGCCGAAGGCAACCTGCACCAGAAGATCAGCACCCGCCATCCGGGCAGCGTGATGGATGCCATGCGCGACACCATAGAACATCTGACCGGCACCCTGTCCGAAGTCGCAGCCGTCGCCAACCACATGTCGGTGGCCGCCGCCCAACTGCAATCGACCAGCGCCAGCAACAACGAGCAGATCCGCCTGCAGACCGCCGAGACCGAACAGATGGCCACCGCCATCAACCAGATGGCCGCGACGGTCGGCGAGGTGGCGGGTTACGCCGCCGGCGCCGCCAGCGCGACCCTGAAGGCAGAAGGGGAAGTCGAACATGGCCATGGGTTGGCGCAGAAGACCGTGGCCTCGATCCACCATCTGGCCGAGATCCTCGAGGAGGCAGCCGACACCGTAGCCCAGGTCTCCGAGGACAGCAGCAACATCGAGAAGATCACCGAGGTGATCAACGCCATCGCCGAGCAGACCAATCTGCTTGCGCTCAATGCCGCCATCGAGGCCGCCCGCGCCGGCGAGCAGGGCCGGGGTTTTGCCGTGGTCGCCGACGAGGTACGCGCCCTGGCCGCCCGCACCCAGAACTCGACACGCGAGATCCGTGAGATGATCGCCAAGCTGCAGGAAGGCGCCAGCAAGGCCAGCCAGGTAATGCAGACCAGCCGCGCCCTGACCCATGAAACGGTGGAACATACCCGCGAAACCGGTGGTGCCCTGTCCAGCATTCGGGACGAGGTGGGTGCGGTCAATGACATGAACGCCCAGATCGCCAGTGCCGCCGAGCAGCAGAGCGCGGTAGCCGAGGAGGTCAACCAGAACATCCTGCGCATCCGCGATGCCACCCTGCACACCTCCGCCAGCTCGGACCAGGTGGCCGCCTCGAGCCGGGAACTGACCCAGCTGGCCGAGCAACTGAAACAGCGAGTAGCGTTCTTCAAGTTCTGAGACCCTGACTGGCGGCACCGCCCTCGTCCATCCACCAGATGCCCGCCCGGCTTGATAGAATGCCTGATTTCACCCTCGGGGAATCGGACATGGATATCAGCCTGGCTCGCACCTTTCTGGAGATAGTCCGCTGTGGCAGCTTCGTCGCCGCGGCCGACCGGCTGCATGTCACCCAGGCGGCCATCACCTCGCGCATCCAGAGTCTGGAAAGCCAGCTCAATTGCACCCTGTTCATCCGCAACCGCTCCGGCGCCCGGTTGACCGCCGATGGCGAGGCATTCATCACCCATGCCACGCAGATGATCCAGGCCTGGGACAACGCCCAGCGTGACCTGCCCTTGCTCAAGGGGTTCAGTGATGTGCTGCATATCGGTGGCGAGGCCAGCCTGAGCACGCCGTTGATGCTGCACTGGGTGCGTGCGCTGCGGCGGGAGATTCCCGAGCATTCGGTGCGTGCCGAGATCGGCGATAGCGGTGCATTGATGCAGCGCGTCGAGCAGGGTTCGCTGGATGCCGCGCTGGTCTATCAGCCCGAATACCTGCCCGGCCTGCAGGTGGAGGAGTTGCTGGAGGAGAAGCTGATCCAGGTCAGTCTGCCCGGCCGGCCGGAGCCCTACGTGTACATCGACTGGGGTGAGCATTTTCGCCGTCAGCATGATGCCGCCCTGCCGGACAAGGCCCGCGCACCGGTGACCTTCAACCTCGGGCCATTGGCACTGCAGTACATCCTGGAGTCGGGTGGCTCGGGGTACTTCCGCAGCCGCGTGGTACAGAGCTACCTGGACAACGGGCTGCTGGAAACGGTGGCGCTGGCACCGCAGTTCAGCTTTCCGACCTACCTGGTGTATTCGCGCCAGCGTGAGTCGCAGGTGCTGGAGCGGGCATTGAAGCTGTTGCGCGAACTGGCCCACACCAGCCAGGACTGGTCGCAGCGCTGGGACCCGATGATCTAGGCTCAGGCCAGATGGCTGACCAGATCGCGGTGCAACGCGGCGATCACGTCGGTCTGGGTCACCAGGCCGACCAGGCGGCCGTTGTCCAGTACCGGCAGGCAATGCAGCCCCTGGTTCGACATCAGCGGGATCATGTCGACCACATGGGTCTGGCCGTCCACGGTGACCACTGGTGCGGTCATCACCTTGTGCAGCGGCTGGTCGCGCCACAGGTTGATGCGCGTCGGCAGTATCCTGCCCATTGGCAGGTCCAGCTGCGCCAGCAGGTCACTCAGGCTGGTGATGCCCTGCACCACGCCCTCGCTGTCCACCACCGGCAGGGTCTTGACGTGGTGGTGACGGAACAGGCGGATGGCCTGCATCACCGTGGTATCCGGACCGACGGTACGAATATCCCGCGACATGATCTGCTCGGCGCGGATATTGCCCATCTTGCGGCGCAATGCCGAGCTTTCGGTATCGCGGATAATCTGCTCCAGGTCATGCCGGGTGATATCGATGAAGGCACCGAACTTGTCCAGCGCGCGGTCCAGGTCCTCTTCGCTGAAGCCGACGCGCTGCTCCGGCAGGATGTCGCGGGTGTTGTGCAGATCGGCCCGTGGCAGTTGCTTGGGATAGCGGATACCCGTGAGGTTGTTGAACAGCGTGGCGCAGAACAGCAGGCAGCAGGCGTTGAGCATCACCGGCAGCAGCAACCAGCCACCCAGCGGCGCCAGCAGATCGCCGGCAAGCACGATTACCAGCACCATGGCGCTGGCCGGAGGGTGCAGGCAGCGTAGCAGCGACATGCCGAGTACCACGGCGGCTATGGCGATGACCAGCAACCACGCTGTGGTCATTTCCGGCAGCGGCAGATGCAGTGCAGCCACCCCGACCACCCCCGCCAGCAGGTAGCTGCCCAATACCGGCCATGGCTGGGCCAGCGCCCCGGACGAGACCACGAACAACAGCACCGCCGACGCCCCCGCCGGCCCCAGCAGCACCATCGCCGTGGTCTGGCCGTACAGCAGGCTGGACAACCAGAAAGTGCAGGACACCGCCAGCGCCACACCGGTAGCGGCGCGCAGCCATTCGCCAGGACGGGTCTGCACGGTACGCGGCAACCAACTGAACAGGCGCCGGGAAAGGGCCAGCAACTGACCAGACATCATGGTACTCCTGCCGGTGATAGGTGACGGCAGTGGAGCACATCAGAAACCGGAACTTTGCTAAGGGGAAATAAGGAGCCGCTATTCTGCCCGCGGGCATGAATACAGACAATTCAATAATAATTAACCAACAGAACAGTAATTTTTATTCAAACAAGATAAAAAACCTAGTTCTCCATAGATGCAGGTATTGCCGTGGGAGAGCTGCTTCGGCGCGATGGCAAGGCCGCAGGCGTAGCGCAGGGGCGCTACACCCCGGGACAGTGCCCAAGTTGCCGAATCGCTACGAACGCGGACCGGGGGCTATCCCAGTAGACGCTCCAGGGGTTGTCGAGCACCTGCTCGACGACAGCTAGCAGCGGCGAAGGCCGCAGGCGTAGCGCCCGAACGCAGACCGGGGGCGCTACCCCCCCCAGGTTTGCTCGACCCCACTCAGCGGCCAGCCTCAATCAGGTCACCGGACTGCTCCTGCACCCGGGCGCCACGAATGGTCATGGCGCAGTTGAAGGCCATCAGCAGCATGCCGGCGGCGAAGATGCCGCCGCCGATCATCCGCACGATATAGCCCGGATGGCTGGCCTGCAGCGCTTCGACGAAGGCGTAGGTCAGGGTGCCGTCGACGTTCACCGCACGCCACATCAGACCCTGGGTGATGCCGTTGACCCACATGGCGACGATGTACAGCACGGTGCCCATGCTGGCCATCCAGAAATGCAGGTTGATCAGCTGGATGCTGTACATGCCGTCCCGGCCCCACAGCCGGGGCACCATGTGGTAGAGCGCGCCGATACTGATCATCGCCACCCAGCCCAGGGCGCCGGCATGCACGTGGCCGATGGTCCAGTCGGTGTAGTGCGACAGGGCGTTGACCGTCTTGATCGCCATCATCGGCCCTTCGAAGGTAGACATGCCGTAGAACGCCAGTGCCACCACCAGGAAGCGCAGTACCGGATCGCTGCGCAATTTATGCCAGGCGCCGGACAGGGTCATCATGCCGTTGATCATCCCGCCCCAACTGGGCGCCAGCAGGATGATCGACATCACCATGCCCAGGGTCTGCGCCCAGTCGGGCAGCGCGGTGTAGTGCAGGTGGTGCGGACCGGCCCAGATGTACAGCGCGATCACCGCCCAGAAATGCACGATCGACAGGCGGTAGGAATAGATCGGCCGCCCCGCCTGCTTGGGCACGTAGTAATACATCAACCCGAGAAAACCGACCGACAGGATGAAGCCCACCACGCTATGCCCGTACCACCACTGGATCATCGCGTCTGCGGCGCCGGCGTACACCGGGTAGGACTTGAACAGCGATATGGGCACATCGATATGGTTCACCACGTGCACCAGCCCGGTGACGATGATGAAGGCGCCGTAGAACCAGTTGCCGACATAGATATGCTTGACCTTGCGTCGGGCGATGGTACCGAAGAACAGATAGGCGTAGACCACCCAGACGATGGTGACCAGGGTCGCGATCGGCCAGATCATCTCGGCGTATTCCTTGCTGGTAGTGTGGCCCGTGGCGTAGCTGGCGATGATCGCCACGACGATGGCCTGCCAGGCCCAGAACACGAAGTTCGCCAGCCGATCGGATATCAAGCGCACGCGGCTGGTGCGTTGCACCACATACAGGGAGGTGGCGAACAAGGCGCCACCACCGAAGGCGAAGATCACCAGGTTGGTGTGGATCGGGCGGATACGGCCAAAGCTGAACCAGGGCAGGTCGAAGTTGAGCACCGGCCAGACCAGTTGCGCGGCGAGTATCACGCCGACGGCCATGCCAAGCACACCCCAGACCAGGGTCATGACGGTGAACTTGCGGACTACATCATAGTTATAGCCGGGCTCCGGTGAGCCCGCTGAAGCAGAGGGGACGTTCATGAAAACTCCGTGAAGCGAGGCAGGCGAGCAATAACGCGAACAGTTTGCGCCCACGGATAAGTAAAATCAAAACAGTAATAACTTATGTTTAATCAATATTTTTTTATATTTGATAAAAATCAAGGATCTCGCGAGAGATAGCATTCCCTAGTAGAACAGCCGCCGGCTCAGTTCCTTGCTGGCCTCCAGCAGCACCGGCAGGAAGCGGGTTTCCAGCTCCTGGCGGGTCACCCGGCTGACCGGGGTGCCGACGTTCAGCGCGGCCAGCACCTGGCCGGCGGAGTCGCGCAGCGGCACGGCCAGCGAGCGCAGGCCGATTTCCAGTTCCTGGTCGCTGATCACCCAGCCCCGCTGGCGGATCTGCGCTACCACTGTGCGGATCTGCTCCGGGGTGCGCAGGCTGCGGCTGGTGCGCGGTTGCAGCTCGGCATGCTCCAGATAATCCTCCAGCGCCGCATCGTCCAGCGCCGCCAGCAGTATCTGGCCCATCGAGGTGCAATGCGCCGGTAGCCGGCTGCCAATGCTCAGGTCAATGGAGGTCAGCCGCAGGGGGATCGACGAGCGTGCCACATAGAGTATTTCCTCGCCCTCCAGGGTGGCCATGGAGCAGGCCTCGTTCAACCGGTCGCTGAGCCGGTCGAGAATGGGCTGCGCGGTTACCGCCAGGGGTGTGGACGACAGATAGGCATGGCCCAGGGTCAGCACCTTGGGCAACAGCGAATAGGTGCGGCCGTCAGTGGTGACATAACCCAGCTTCATCAGCGTATGCAGGCAGCGCCGCACCGAGGCGCGAGGGATCTCGGTACGGTGGCTGATCTGCGCGATGGTCAGATGCCGCTTGCGCTCCTGGAACGCATGGATCACCGCCAGCCCGCGGGCCAGCGACATCATGAAGTCGGGATCGCCGGTCAGCGCATCGATACGCCGGGCCGGCGAGGCGATGATGGCCGGTGCCTGCGGCACGCTGGCGGGGCGGGATTCGTCGGGCATGCTGGGGCAACCTTGTTGCGGCGCGTGGTATTCGATCATCGCCTATTGGCACGACGGGTGCAAAATACCGCAAGCCGAGAGCGCTGCCCCAGGCCGGCCGATTACAACAGCGTCCAGGTGTAATTGAAGATCAAGCGGTTCTCATCGATGTCGGTACGGTAGTTGGAACGCGCCACGACATTGCGTACCCGCACGTTGAGGTTCTTCAGCAAACCGCTCTGGAAGGTGTAGCCCAGGTCCAGGTCGCGCTCCCACTCCTTGCCTTCATAACGCGGGCCGCCACGGTTGGTGGCCTGCACGTCGACGTTGTCACCCTTGATGTAGCGCACGCCGGCAATCAGGCCGGGGATACCGCTGGCGGCAAAGTCGTAGTCATAACGCAGCTGCCAGGAACGCTCGTCGGCACCGGCGAATTCATAGGTCGGCACCTCGTTGCCCAGTGGCGTGATGTTGTTGAACACCCGCGGGAAGGCATCGTCGCCGAAGATGGCCTGATAGCCGAGCATCAACATGTGCCCGCCATGCCGGGCCGACAGTTGGGTGAAGGCCGCCTGGTTGTCGATAGCCCCCAGCAGCCGGTTGCCGTCGTCCGTGGAGTCGTAGAAGCCGATATTGAGACCGAGTACCCAATCACCCAGCGGCTCGTTGTGCTTGAGGCTGTAGAAGCGCTGGTTGTAGATATCCTCCAGCTGCGCGTACCAGGCGCCGACCGAGGTGCGCTGGTCATTGAAGGCATAGTCGGCGCCCACATAGTTGAATCGATCGGTGGCGGCATTCCCGCCCAGTTGCGGCACATGGCCGAGCTTGGCGCGCATCTTGCCATCGCCGGCCTCGTTGAGCAGGCTGCCGGAACGCAGCTGACCGCCCTGCAGAGTCAGGCCGTCGATCTCCCGGGAAACGACACTGGCGCCCTGGTAGGTCGGCGGCAGTAGGCGGATGTCGCTGAAGGTCAGCACCGGCAGGTTCGGCGTCAGCTCGCCGACCTTCAGCTCGGTCTGTGACAGCCGCACCTTGAGCGCCGCGCCGAGGCGGCCGTAGTTGTCCGGCGCCTTGCCATCGCTATCGGCGGGCAGCAATCCGGTATTGATGCGCCCGCCGCCGCTGTCGAGCTTGATGCCGAACTGGCCCAGCACATCGACGCCGAAGCCGACCGTGCCCTGGGTATAACCCGATTGCACATTGAGGATGAAACCCTGGGCCCACTCCTCGGCCTTGGACTGCTGGTTGGCGCCGACGATATCCGAATAGTCCCGGCTGAAATAGTAGTTGCGCGCCTGCAGCGTGGCACTGGCACCTTCGATGAAGCCTTCCTCGGCAGTGGCCAACGCCGGCAGGCAGAGGCTGGCACCGACGGCCAGGGCGAGCAGGGAAACGGACGTTTTTTTCATGGCATTTCACTCATTCTTGTTGTTTTCGGGACGCAGGTTGCCTGCTTCCGGAGCAGACGCTGCGAAAGTGCAACCTGGTTATCGGTTAAATCAGCGGGCGGCTTGCTGCTCCCGCTGGACACAGGGTGATGGTGCGCTGGCGGGCGGCTTCCTCAGGCCCAGCAACAGGTGCGCGACGACTCCAAAGATCAATCCCCAGAAGGCGGCGGACAAGCCGAGGAACGACATGCCCGAGGCGGTCACCAGGAAGGTGATCAGCGCCGCCTCCCGGTCCTGCGGTATCGCCATGGCGCCGGTCAGCGAGTTGGCGATCGCCGCCAGCAGTGCCAGGCCGGCCAGCGCCGCGATCAGCGCGGCGGGAAAGGCCGCGAAGATCGACACCAGGGTGGCACCGAACAGCCCCAGCAGCAGGTAGAACACGCCACCGGAAACCCCTGCCACATAGCGCCTGGCGGGATCTTCATGGGCCTCGCGGCCGGTGCAGATGGCAGCGGTGATCGCCGCCAGGGTCAGGCCATGGCAGCCGAAGGGCGCCAGCAGCAGCGACGCCGCCCCGTTGCTGCTGATCAGCGGGCTGGCCGGGGTGCTGTAGCCGTCGGCACGCAGCACCGCCATGCCGGGGACGAACTGCCCGGTCAGCGCCACCATGACCAGCGGCAGCGCCACGTTGAGCGTAGCCTGCCAACTGAACTCGGGACTGATCCACAGCGGTGTCGCCAGGCCGATCACCAGTCGCTCGGTACGCAGCTCACCCAGGCCCAGGGCAATGCCCACCCCCACCAGCAATACCGCCAGCACCGCGTAGCGTGGCACCAGGCGCTTGCACACCAGGTAGGTGCCGAACATCGCCAGCACCAGCAGCGGCTGGTCCTGCAACGAGACGAACAGGCCGGTGCCGAAGCTGAACAGGATGCCAGCCAGCATGCCCGCGGAAATCGCCGCCGGCAGCTTGCTGATGATCCGATCGAAGCTGCCGGACAACCCCACCAGCAGGATGATGGCGCTGCTGACCAGGTAGGCGCCGACCGCTTCATTCAGGCTCATGCCCGGCAGCAGGGTGATCAGCAATGCCGAGCCGGGGGCGTTCCAGGCGACGATCACCGGCACCTTGTAGCGCAGGCTGAGAACGATACCGAGCACGCCGCTGCCGATGGAGATGGCCCAGACCCAGGAGGACAGCACATCGTGGGGCAGATCCGCGGCCTGGGCCACCTGGAAGATGATCACCAGGGGGCCGGCGTAGGAAATGACCGTCGCAATGAAACCGGCGACCAGCGCCGAAAGTGAAATGTCCTTGAGCAATGCCTTCATGTCGTCTCGCGTCTCAGAGCCTGGGGCGGGCGCCCGCTGTTGGCGGTAGAGGTTAGCATCCCCGGGGCTGGCACATGTCGATCGCTGCATATCCCTCCCCGTGCTGCCTTCAATCCACCACTGGCCTTCAGACCTTGGCAGCCATCAGCGGGGCCGCAGCGGCGGCACCTTGTCGCTTGCCCGACAGCACGAACAGGGTCATGGCCAGCGCCGCAATCACGCCGGGAATGGCAAAGGCGATGAAGTTCAGTTGCAGCGGCAGGTTGATCCCCAACAGCGCGCCACCGAGCAGCGGCCCGACGATGGCACCATTGCGGCCGATACCCGAGGCCCAGCCCAGCCCGGTGGAGCGGATCGACAACCCGTAGAACTGCGCAGCAGCGGCGTACAACAGGATCTGCGTACCGATCACGGTGGCACCGGCGATAGTGATCAGGGTATAGAGCACCGGCATCGGCGTCTTGATGCCCAGCAGGCTGATGGAAGCCACCGAGACCAGGAAGAAGGCCACCACCACCTTGCCCAGGTCGAAGCGGTCACCCAGCCAGCCGCCGAGGATCGCCCCGAACATGCCGCCGAAGTTCAGCGCCAGCAGGAACGACAGGCTCGAGCCCAGGCTGTAGCCGGCGTTGGCCATCAGCTTCGGCAGCCAGGAACCCAGCGCATAGACCATCAGCAGGCAGCAGAAGAACGCCACCCAGATCGACAGAGTGCCCAGCAGGCGCCCGCCACGGAACAGGTCCAGCACCGAGTTCTTCTGGCCTGAGGTGTCCAGCATATGCAGCTCGGCATCGGCCGGCAGTTGCACGCCCGGCTGTACCCGCTGCAGCAGCGCGCGGGCTTCTTCCGAACGCCCCTGGCGCACCAGAAAGCCTACCGACTCGGGCAGGAACTTGAGGATCACCGGCAACAGCAGCAGCGGCACCACCGCGGCGAAGAACATCACTTCCCAGCCGAAGCGCGGCAACAGGAAGATACCCAGCCCGGCCGAGCACATGCCGCCCAGCGAGTAGCCGCTGAACATCACCGCCACCAAGGTACTGCGCAGTTTCTTCGGCGCGTATTCGTTCATCAGCGCCACCACGTTGGGCATCAGCCCGCCGCACCCGAGGCCGGCGAGGAAGCGATACACGCCGAATTCGGTCGGCGTGGTGGCGAAGCCGTTGGCCACAGTGGCACAACTGAACAGCAGGAAGCAGATGGTGATGCCCTTCTTGCGCCCGATGCGGTCGGCCAGGGTGCCGAATACCAGAGCACCGAACATCATGCCGAACAGCGCATAGCTGCCCAGCGCACCGGCCTCCAGCGGAGTCAGGCCCCACTCCTCCATGATCACCGGCAGGACTACACCATAGATGAACAGGTCGTAGCCGTCGAAGATCAGCAACAGGGCACACAGGCCCATGATCACCCAGTGGAAGCCGTTGAAGCGGGCATCGTCGATGATGCCGTGGACATCTATTTTACGCATGGCGTCGTTTCTCTTGTTGTTGTTGCCGAGCCGGATCGAATCCGGGCAGACACCGATGGCATTGTTGCCATTGTGTCCGTTTGATGAAGGCTACGACGCGGTGCTGGCGATCAATATCCGTTTTCTGCAGCACCTTTATCCGTTTTCTGCAAAAAGCGGTAGTTCAGCTGACAAGCACCGGCGTAGCGCAGGCGCGCTACACCCCCAGGGTTGGCCCCCGCTCGACAGCAAGCCTCCCTGCACGCGGAGAACCGGCGTAACGCAGCTCCCGGGTTGTCGAGCCCCTGCTCGACGACACATCCCACCACAGCTGGGAGGCCGAACCTGTCAATCCTGCCGCGCCAGCATGCCTTCTGGTGGTGTGACGAGGTATGGCGCCAGCACCGGCGCCATGCTTTTCAGCACCTGCGCCGGCAGCGCCGAGGTGAAGTGGAAGGCGCCGGCGTCCTCGCCGGGGACGAAGGCGGTCAGGGTGCCGAAGTGGTTGGGGCCGAGGAAGAATACGAAGGTCGCGGTGCGGTTCATCACCTCGCTGGAGATCACCGCGCCCCTGGCCGTCACGGTATGGATGCGATTGTCGCCGGTGCCAGTCTTGCCACCCACCTCCAGCGGCTCACCGCTGGCGCTCATGAACACACCCTGCAGGCGCCGCCCGGTACCATCGAGCACCACCGCCGAGAGCGACCGACGCAGCGCCGCCGCCACCTCCGGGTGCAAGACCTGCCGCTCCCGGTCCGGCAACGGCTCGAAGCGGGTCTCCCAGGGCGTGTCGGCGGCGAAATGCAGGCTGGTGATACGCCGCATATCCCGGCGCATGCCATCGTTGAGGATGATCCCCATCAACTCGGCCAGCGCGCTGGGGCGGTCGCCAGAGCTGCCCAGGGCGGTACCCAGCGAGGGCACCAGGTGCGGGAACGGGTAACCCACCCGCTGCCAGCGCCGGTGCAGCGCATCGAAGGCTTCGCGTTCGAGCATGGTGCGGATGCGCACATTGCGCGCACTGGCATGCCGGGTGCGGAACAGCCAGCCATATACCTGCTGGCGCTCGACGGCGCTGGCCGACAGCACCTCATTGAGGGTGGCCTGGGGGTGCTGCTTGAGATAGCCGAGCAACCACAATTCCAGCGGGTGGACCTGCGCTATGTAGCCCTGATCGGTCAGGTCGAAGCTGCCCGCGGCATAGGTACGGTACAGCCGCTCGATGCGTTCCGGCTTCTGCGGCACCCGCACGTGCTCCTCGAGATAGACCCGGAAAGTCTCGAAGTCCGCCTGCGGATAGAGGTTTCGATGCACCACCGACAGCCGTGCGGCAATCGGCTGGACTTCCTTGAGCAGACGTTCGAAGCGTTGCTGCTCGTTCATGCCGGCATAGCGCCGCCAGAAGCGCTGCAGATAGACCCGCCCCTCGCGGTCGGCGAAGGTCTGCAGGTAGGCCTTGCGCCGCGGGTCGCGGTCATTGCTCAGCAGGCTGTCGGCATTCTCCACGCTCTGCTCCAGGCTGTAGCGCACCACGTCGCGCAACAGACGCACGAAAGGCAGGTTCAGCGACTCCTGCAGCGCCTGCTGCACGGTGACGATGCGGTTGTTGTCCTGCTTGCGGAAGTTGTTGAAGCGCTGCACCCCACCACCGGTGAAGAACTGCTCCCAGGGCGAGGCGGAATAGCGGCGCTGCAGCGCGGCCTCGAGCATCTCCGCCAGGCTCGCTTGTGGCCGCGCCTGCAGATACTCGGTGGCCCAGCGGGTCAGAGGATCGCCATGCTCGGTCCTGGCCTGGCGCAGGGTCTGCACGTCAGCCCCGGCCAGTTCGCCATGCAGCTCGGCGATGATTTCCAGATAGCTGGTCAGCACCCGCAGCTTGGCGGTCGAGCCCAGCTCCAGCTTGCTGCCGGCGTTCAGGTCGAACGGCAGACCAGTGGTATCGGTCTGCACCCGTACCTGGTTGCCCGAGGCGGTACGCTCCATCAAGGTGAAGCTGTAGCGCACCTGCGCTGCCTGCTGGCGTGACAGCAGGGTTTCCCCCAGCAATCCTGCCTGGGCGGCGGCCTCCTCATCGGCCAGGTTTTCCAGGAAGGCGCTGACAGCGCGCTGCAGGCCCACATCCAGACTGCTGCTGGCGGTCAGGTCGAGACGGTCCAGGTCATAGAAGGGTCGCCCCAGCAGCGATGCCAGCTGGTTGCGGGTGACCCGCGCAGCCTTGTCGGCGCTGGTATGCTCCAGCAGTGGCTCGGTCTGCCAGTCGCGAAACGCCATCGGCGTGCGCAGCGCGGTCTGCGCCAGCTCCTCATCGATACGCTGGTGGCTGGCCAGCAGGCGGATATGGCTGTCGACCAGCTCCTGCAGCTCGGCTCGCCCGCCGAGCAGATACCAGCTGGGCCGACGCTGGGCGATGATCAACGCCAGGGCCTGGCGCAGCGCCAGCGCCTGGGCGTCCAGCCCGCGCTCGCCATCGAGGCTACTGCTGAAATTGTCGATATCCTCGGCGAACCAGACCCACAGCGCATCGCCGATACCATGCACTTCGCCATGCCCGGGCGCCGCCGTCAACGGCACACTGTTCAGATAGTCACGCACCAGTTGCCGGCGCGCTTCCATCGTCTCCGGCCCGTTCATGTAGGCCCGCACGCTGGCCGAGGCCATCTGCCGCAACTTGTCCATTGGCGTCAGGGTGCGTCCCTCAAAGGAATGGCGGTATTTTTCCTTCTGCGTGGCCAGGGTACTGGCGCCGTGGCTGGGACCATCGCCGCCCAGCGAACTGACTACCATGGCCACCGAGGCGCCCGCCAGGCGCGGCCAGTCCACCGCCGGGTTGGCTCTCGGCAATGCCGGGTCCAGCAGGTGGCGGTTCTCGATGAACAGCAGGGCTTCCACCAGCAGTGCCGGAATGCTGTCGAACTCACTGAAGCTGAAACGAGGATAGGTGAACTGGTAGATCGGCTCGCCTTGATAGTCGACCACCCGCAGGCCCGCGTGGGTCTTTTCCTGGTACGGCAGGTACAGTCCGTGATCGGCATAGTCCAGCAGTTCACTGGAGAAGCGCACCTGGCGACTGACGCCATAGCCCTGCTGCTGCAGCCGCGGCTGCAGGTCCGGAATCAGGCTGTACCCCAGTCGCTGATTGAACGGGCCGGCCTGCGGAAAGCGAATAGCCTCGCTCTCACCCTCATCGAGCTGGTATTGAAGCCGACTGGCATAATCGCTGATCCACTGCGACTGGAACCAGGCATACCGGAACTCGAAGCCTGCCACGCAGAACAGCATCAAGGATACGACACCCACCACAAGCCAGATCCGCAGCCTCATACTCCCCCCGTTCACTGGTTCGCTTTCAGTCTAGTTCAGGGCCGGGATTCCAGCCGCGCGATTTGCGGCTGGATCGCGTCGTTCTGCGGCTGCTACAAGGCTGGGGGTGTCGCTTGTCTGCGCCGCAACGACATATGAAAAGGCCGGGACTAGCCCGGCCTGTAAAGTACTGCAATACTTAACCACTACCGCTACCCGCACCACTGGCATCACCGCCGCCACCAGTGCCACCACCACCGGCACCATCCCGGTTGGACGGGTTATCCGGATGGGTCGGTGGAGCGTCAGGATTGGAACTGGTCGGATCATAGGCTCCGGAATCCTGTTTGCGCTCATCCATGGTCTTTCTGTCCTTGTCCTTGTCACCGTCATGATCGTGGGCCACAGCCACCGGTACAGCAGCGGCCAATGCAAAACTGAACAAAGCGCTATAGATCAGTTGCTGTTTCATGTGTTCCTCCAGGTGTATTCAGGGGACTACAGAAAAATAGAAATTCAATGCCGCCGATGGTTCAACCAGAAATACCGCACCAACTCTGCAAAATCTGGTTTTGCTTGGCTGCCTGTGGAAAAATACGCCTCTTCCCTCCTTATCCGAGTCCGATAACGCCATGCCCCGATTGTCACTGGATGAGCTTACGGCCGAGTGGCAGCACCAGCTGGACAACTGCCCCGAACATATCAGGCAACTGACGGCGCAGTTGGCGGTGCAGCACAAGACCGAATTGGCCGCGCACTTCTATGCGGTGATGCTGCAACACCCCGAGGCGGCGCTGTTTCTGTCCCATGAGGAGGTGAAGAGCCGCCTGAGCAGCTCCATGGAGAACTGGGTGTGCAACCTGTACTCCACCCGCGACACCACGGACATCCAGTCGGTGATCGCCCATCAGAACAAGATCGGCGAAGTGCATGCCCGTGTGTCCATCCCGGTGCACCTGGTGCTGCGCGGCGCTCGCTTGCTCAAGCGCCGGCTGATAGAGATCCTGCGCACCGCCCTGCCGCCCCAGCAGGCGGCCATGGCCAGCAGCTTCGCCATGACCCTGATCGACCTGGCCATGGAGATCATGAGCCATGCCTACTCCGCCTCGCATGACCGCCACTCCCGCGCCGAGGAAAGCTACCGCCTGTTCGCCGTGACCCAGAACATCGCCAGCGAGAAGGAGAAGCAGCGCGCCGCCCTGCTCGACTGGGAGAACCAGTTAATGTTCGACCACGCCATGAGCCTGACTGCGGACCAGTTGCCACGCCTGCGCGCCTCCGAGTTCGGCCTGTGGTTCCGCCACAAGGGCGCCCATGGCTTCGAGGGTGCGTTGGAGACCGGACTGATCCTCGATGCCATGGCGCAGATAGATGATGTGCTGCTGCCGCTGTTCGCGCTGCGCGAGCCTGGCGCCGATCCGCAGAAGAACCTGCAGTTGCTGCGGGATCTGCGCGAGCAGACCAAGAGCATCGCCTATCACCTGGACCTGTTGTTCGAGCAGAACAACGAACTCGAATCCGGCCGCGATGTGCTGACCCGCCTGTTGAATCGCAAGTTCCTGTCCGTGGTGCTGAACAAGCAGATCAACTATGCGCGAGACACCAACAACAGCTTCGCCGTGCTGTCCATCGACCTGGACCATTTCAAGCAGATCAACGATACCCACGGCCACGAGGCGGGCGACCTGGTGCTGCAGCAGTTCGCCAGCATGCTGCTGAACAAGAGCCGCGCCGGGGATTACCTGTTCCGCATGGGCGGTGAGGAGTTCCTGATGATCATGGTCGACGTCAACGCCAACAGCGCCCGGCGCGCCGCGGAAAAGATCCGCGCGCTGACTGCCGCCGAAGTGTTCCGCCTGCCCCAGGAAACGACTATCCACGTCACCGCCAGCCTGGGCCTGGCCCTGTTCACCGGCCACCCAGACTACCAGCAACTGCTGCGCCGCGCCGACAGCGCCCTGTACGAAGCCAAGCACAGCGGCCGCGATCAGGTGGTGGTGGCGCGGGACTGAGGCTGGCATTTGCCCGCCAGGGCTTCTAGAATACGCGCCATCCGCAGCAGGCTCGCATCGACGCGGCCCGCCGGCTTCTTCCCTATCCGGTTTCACTCTTCATGACAACGTCCAATACCGCCCAACAGGGCAGCTGGCTCAGTGTAGTCGCGCTGGCCTTGGCTGCATTCATTTTCAATACCACCGAGTTCGCCCCGGTGGCGCTGCTCAGCGACATCGGCGCCAGCTTCGGCATGCTGCCCGAGCAGGTCGGGCTGATCCTCACCGTGTACGCCTGGCTGGTGGCGCTGACCTCGCTGCCACTGATGCTGCTGACCCGCAACATCGAACGGCGCAAGCTGCTGATGGGCGTCTTCGTGCTGTTCATCGCCAGCCACCTGCTGTCATTCCTGGCCTGGAGCTACGAGGCGCTGGTGGTCAGTCGCGTCGGTATCGCCCTGGCCCATGCGGTGTTCTGGTCGATCACCGCCTCCCTGGCGGTACGTGTCGCGCCAGCAGGCCGCGAGGCCCAGGCCCTCGGCCTGCTGGCCACCGGCACCACCCTGGCCATGGTGCTGGGTATTCCGCTGGGCCGCCTGGTCGGAGAGCTGGTGGGCTGGCGTATCACCTTCCTCGGCGTGGCCATACTGGCATTGCTGATCCTGATCTGCCTGGCGCGCATGCTGCCGCGACTGCCAAGCCACAACTCCGGCTCGCTGCGCAGCCTGCCGCTGCTGGTCAGGCGCCCGGCGCTGATGGTGGTGTTCGCCCTGGTGGTGATCGGGGTGACGGCGCAGTTCACCGCCTACAGTTACATCGAACCCTTCGCCCGCGAGATCGCCGGGCTGGTCGGCAACCAGATCACCGTGCTGTTGCTGTTGTTCGGCGGTGCCGGACTGGTCGGAGCCGGACTGTTCAGTCGCTACAGCCCACGCTACCCGCGCAGCGTGCTGGTCGGCACCATGCTCGCCCTGGCGCTGTGCATGCTGCTGTTGACGCTCTCAGCTGCCAGCATCTGGAGTCTGGGACTGGTCTGCTTCATCTGGGGCATTGCCATCCTCGGCTTCACCCTGGCCCTGCAATCGCGGGTACTGAAACTGGCGTCCGACGCCACCGATGTGGGCATGGCACTGTTCTCCGGCCTGTACAACCTCGGCATCGGCGCCGGCGCGTTGCTCGGCAGCCAGGTCACCAGCCACCTGGGTCTGATCAATATCGGCCTGGTCGGCGGCGCACTCGCCCTGGCCGCATTGCTGCTGTGCCTGACCGCCATGTGGCGCCTGCCCCCGCAGATGCCGGTGGCGCAGACGGCATAATAAATTATCCGGCACGGGAAAACTTTGGCGCTTCGGCCTGTCCAACTCTCAGCGAGACGGACAGGACCGCACGTCACAATCAATCCAACCGAGGTATCCATGAATACGCGAAGTCTGCTCGACCAGTTGCTCAATGCCGGCAAGGACCTGCTGCAGAACCAGAACCCGGGCCAGCCAAACCGGGACACCGCCCCACGCAGCGACTCCCCCTTGGGTGGCCTGCTGGGCAGTGTCGGTGGCGGCATGCTTGGCGGTAGCGCCATCAGCCTACTGATGGGCAGCAAGAAGGCACGCAAGATGACCGGCAAGGTGGTCACCTACGGCGGCCTGGCCGCCCTCGGCGTGGTCGCCTACAAGGCCTACAGCAACTGGCAGCAAAAGCAGCAGCAACCCGGTCAGCCAGTGATCGAACCACAGCCACGCACCGTGGACCGGGTGCCCGCGGCGGAAGTCGAACAGCACAGCCAGGCGATCCTGCTGGCGCTGATCGGTGCGGCCAAGGCGGATGGCCATATCGATGATCGCGAGCGGCAACTGATCGACGACGCCGTCGCCAAGCTCACCGGCGATACCCAACTGCAGCACTGGTTCGACCAGCAACTGCGCCAACCACTGGAACCGGCGAGCATCGCCCGCGCCGCCGCCACCCCCGAAATCGCCGCCGAGATGTACCTGGCCAGCCTGATCGTGGTGGACGAGGAGAGCTACATGGAACGTGCCTACCTGGATGAACTGGCGCGCCAGCTGAAGCTGGAACCCGGCCTTAAGAACGAACTGGAAACCCAGGCCCGCACTCACCTGCGCTGAGCCGCTCCCTTATAGAAAGTGCGGAGGCGAGGCAGCTATCTGCCACCTCGCCCCATGGCTCAGCTGCTGAACACGAAGTCCTCGCCTTCCACTCCCGCCTTGATGGTCGCACCCGGCTCGAAGTCGCCGGCCAGGATGCGCTGGGCCAGCGGGTTTTCGATCCAGCGCTGGATCGCGCGCTTGAGCGGGCGGGCGCCGTAGACCGGGTCGTAGCCGACGGCGATGAGTTTTTCCAGGGCCTCGTCGCTCAGTTCCAGATTCAGTTCGCGTTCGGCCAGGCGCTGGCGCAGACGACCCATCTGGATGTCGGCGATACCGCCGATCTGCTCCTTGCCCAGCGGCTCGAACACCACTACCTCGTCGATACGGTTGACGAATTCCGGGCGGAAGTGCTGGCCGACCGCATCCATCACCGCGGCGCGCTGCGCTTCCGGATCACCGACCAGTTCCTGGATCTGCGCCGAGCCCAGGTTCGAGGTCATCACGATCACCGTATTGCGGAAGTCCACGGTACGCCCCTGGCTGTCGGTCAGGCGACCGTCCTCCAGCACCTGCAGCAGGATGTTGAACACATCCGGATGCGCCTTCTCGACCTCATCCATCAGGATCACCGAGTACGGCTTGCGGCGTACCGCCTCGGTTAGGTAACCACCCTCCTCGTAGCCGACATAGCCCGGAGGCGCGCCGATCAGGCGGGCCACCGAGTGCTTCTCCATGAACTCGGACATGTCGATACGCACCATCGCCTCTTCGGTATCGAACAGGAACTCGGCCAGCGCCTTGCACAGCTCGGTCTTGCCCACCCCGGTCGGGCCGAGGAACAGGAAGGAGCCGCTGGGGCGGTTCGGGTCCGACAGGCCGGCGCGCGAACGGCGTACCGCGTTGGATACCGCGACCACCGCCTCGTTCTGGCCGATCACCCGTTTGTGCAGTTCCTGCTCCATGCGCAGCAGCTTGTCACGCTCGCCCTCGAGCATCTTGGATACCGGGATGCCGGTCCACTTGGACACCACCTCGGCGATTTCCTCGTCGGTGACCTTGTTGCGCAGCAATTGGTTCTCGGTCTTGCCATGCTGCTCGGCCATCTGCTGGCTGCGCTCCAGATCCGGGATGATGCCGTACTGCAGCTCGGCCATGCGGTTCAGATCACCCTTGCGCCGGGCGTTCTCCAGTTCCTGCTTGGCCTGCTCGATCTTCTCCTGCAGCTGCGCGGTACCCTGCACTTCGGCCTTCTCGGACTTCCAGATTTCCTCCAGATCGGCGTACTCGCGCTCCAGGCGATCGATATCCTCCTCCAACTTCTCGAGCCGCTTGATGGTGGCTTCGTCGTCTTCCTTCTTCAGCGCCTCGCGCTCGACCTTGAGCTGGATCAGCCGGCGATCCAGGCGGTCCAGCTCCTCGGGCTTGGAGTCGATCTCCATGCGGATGCGGCTGGCCGCCTCGTCGATCAGGTCAATGGCCTTGTCCGGCAGTTGGCGGTCGGTGATGTAGCGGTGCGACAGCTTGGCCGCAGCGATGATCGCGCCGTCGGTGATGGCCACCTTGTGGTGCACCTCGTAGCGCTCCTTGAGGCCGCGCAGGATGGCGATGGTGTCTTCCTCGCTGGGCTCGTCGACCAGTACCTTCTGGAAGCGCCGCTCCAGCGCCGCGTCCTTCTCGATGTACTGGCGGTACTCGTCCAGGGTGGTGGCGCCCACGCAGTGCAGCTCACCGCGCGCCAGGGCCGGCTTGAGCATGTTGCCGGCATCCATGGAGCCTTCGGCCTTGCCGGCGCCGACCATGGTGTGCAACTCGTCGATGAACAGGATGATCTGGCCTTCCTGCTTGCCCAGCTCGTTGAGCACGGCTTTCAGGCGCTCCTCGAACTCGCCGCGGAACTTGGCGCCGGCGATCAGCGAGCCCATGTCCAGCGACAGCAGGCGCTTGCCCTTCAGGCCATCGGGTACCTCGCCATTGATGATGCGCTGGGCCAGCCCCTCGACGATGGCGGTCTTGCCTACGCCGGGCTCACCGATCAGCACCGGGTTGTTCTTGGTCCGGCGCTGCAGTACCTGTACGGTGCGGCGAATCTCGTCGTCGCGGCCGATGACCGGATCGAGCTTGCCTTCCTCGGCCTTTCTGGTCAGGTCGACGGTGTATTTGTCCAGCGCCTGGCGGGACTCCTCGGCATTGGCGTCGTTCACGGTTGCACCTCCGCGCAGGTTGTCGATGGCGGTTTCCAGGGCCTTCTTCGATACACCCTGGGCCAACAGGATCTTGCCCAGGCGGGTGCTGTCGTCCAGCGCCGCGAGCAATACCAGCTCGCTGGAGATGAACTGGTCACCGCGCTTCTGCGCCAGCGCGTCGGCCTTGTTCAGCAGACGCGCCAGGTCCTGGGACAGGTTGATGTCGCCAGTGGGGTTGCTGATGGTCGGCAACTGGTCGATGGCCGTGCTCAATTGCTGGCGCAGACTGTTGAGGTCGAAGCCGACTTGCAGCAGCAGCGGTTTGATCGAGCCCTGTTGCTGCTCGATCAGCGCCAGCAGCAGGTGCAGCGGCTCGATCTGGTTGTGGTCACGGCCCACGGCCAACGACTGGGCGTCGGACAGGGCCATCTGCAGGGTGCTGGTCAGGCGGTCGATACGCATGGAGTCAATCCTTATCGGGCAGGCCGGAGGCGGGCTCCGGCAAGATTCATATGAGATGAATGATAGATGAGGATTATTATTGCGCTTTCAAGGGGGAAGACACTGACCAGTGTCAATTTTTTGTCGCAGAGTCCAGCCAGATCAGGGAAGCGAAGCGCCCGGTCTGCCCGTCGCGCCGATAGGAGAAGAAGCGCAGGGAGTCGTTCACCGTGCACCAGCCACCGCCATAGACCGCGGTCACACCCACTGCCTGCAGGCGCAGCCGGGCCAGCTGGTAGATATCCGCCAGGTAGTGCCCGGGCCGCTGCGATGGCGTGAAACACTCGGCGGCAGCGGCACTGCCGAAAATCTCGCGTACCTCGGGGCCGACCTCGAAGGCCTGCGGGCCGATCGCCGGCCCCAGCCAGGCCAGCAGCTCCTGCGGCGCTACACCGAGCGCCGCCACGGTGTTTTCCAGTATGCCTCCGGCCAGCCCGCGCCAGCCGGCATGCGCGGCCGCCACGCGGGTGCCGGCGCGGTCGCAGAACAGCACCGGCAGACAGTCGGCGGTCATTACCGCACAGGCCACGTCCATCTCGCTGGTCCAGCAGGCATCAGCCTCCTCCACCAGCCCCGGCGCCGCCTCCACCACATCGGTACTGTGGGTCTGCTCCAGCCAGGCCAGGCGGCAACCGAGCTTGCGCGCCAGTTCCGCCCGGTTGGCCAGCACATGGTTGGGGTCGTCGCCGACGTGGGTGCCGAGATTGAAGCCCTTGAACGGTCCCTGGCTGCAACCATCCTGGCGTGTGGTCACGCAGGTCCTGATCCACTCGGGGGCCGGCCAGTCGGCCTGCAACCAGAAATCCTTCATTCTTCCAGCTCACCGTCTTCGCGCAGCAGCGCCAACAGCTCAAGCATATCCTGCGGCAGCGGCGCTTCCCAGCGCATCGGGCGGTTATCGTCCGGGTGCTCCAGTTCCAGGCGCCGGGCATGCAGCGCCTGGCGCGGAAAGCCGCGCAGCATGGCGATCAGCTCGGGCGTCGCCCCCGGCGGAATACGCAGCCGGCCACCGTAGGTCGGATCGCCCACCAGCGGGAAATTAATGTGGCTCATGTGCACGCGGATCTGGTGCGTGCGGCCGGTCTCCAGCTTGACCTTGACGTGGGTATGCGCGCGAAAGCGGCTGATCACCCGATAGTGACTGATCGCCGGCTTGCCACCAGCGACCACCGCCATTTTCTGCCGGTTGCTGCCGTGCCGGGCGATCGGCTGGTCGACCTTGCCGCCAGCGGTCATCACGCCGACCACCACGCACTCATACTCGCGGGTGACGGTGCGGTTCTGCAGCTGGATGACCAGGTCGGTCTGCGCCTCCAGGGTCTTGGCCACCACCATCAGCCCGGTGGTGTCCTTGTCCAGGCGGTGCACGATACCGGCCCGCGGCACCTTGGCCAGCTCCGGCGCATGGTGCAACAGGGCATTGAGCAGGGTGCCATCCTGATGGCCCGCCGCCGGATGCACCACCAGCCCGGCCGGCTTGTTGATCACCAGCAGCGCGTGGTCCTCGTAGACGATATCCAGGTCGATGGCCTCGGGCTGCCAGTCGCCCTGCACTTCCAGTTCGGCATCCAGCTCCAGTCGCTCACCACCATAGACAGTGTCGCGCGGGCGGATCTGTTTGCCATCCACGGTCAGGCTGCCATCCTTGATCCAGCCCTGCAGGCGCGATCGTGAATGGCTGGGGAACAATTGGGCTGCGACCTGGTCAAGGCGTTGACCACCACACTCCGGGGTGACCTGTGCAGACATGCGGATTCGTTCGGACATCAATGGCTCGCTGGCATGCGCCGAGGAGCGCAGGGGTGGCGCGCAATCCCTTTTGGTTTCGGCTCGGCGCTGTGGTTAAATACGGCTTCTTTGTCTGGCACATGGTGTGCCGTGCAACAGGGTCCAACTATAACAGGACGGCTGTCAGGGCAACAGCGCGAGGTCGTCCCTCCGGATGTCAACTATGTCGATAAAACATCTACTGCTGGTCGGTCTGCTGAGTCTGCTGGCGGCCTGCTCCTCAAACAAGGCAACGGTGCTGGACGAGTCGCTCAGCGAGTCCGAGCTCTACGCCATTGCCCAGAAGAACCTGGACGCCAACAACTACAGCCTGGCCATCGACTCGCTGCGAGCCCTGGAGTCACGCTATCCGTTCGGGCGCTTCGCCGAGCAGGCACAGCTGGAGCTGATCTATGCCTACTACCAGAGCCTGGAGCTGGAGGCGGCCAAATCCTCGGCCGACCGTTTCATTCGTCTGCATCCGCAGCATGCCGATGTGGATTATGCCTACTACATGCGCGGCATGACCTCCTTCACCCGTGACCGGGGCCTGTTCGAACGCTTCCTGCCGCTGGACATGACCCGCCGTGATCCCGGTGCCGCACGCGACTCGTTCAATGAATTCGCCCAACTGGTCAGCCGCTACCCGAACAGCCGCTACGCGCCGGATGCCCGCCTGCGCATGGTCTACCTGCGCAACCTGCTGGCCTCCTATGATGCCCATGTCGGCCACTATTACCTCAAGCGCGGCGCCTATATCGCCGCTGCCAACCGCGGCCGCTACATCGTCGAGAATTTCCAGCAGACTCCCGCGGTCGGTGATGGTCTGGCGCTGATGGTCGAAGGCTACCGCCAGCTGGCGCTGGATGATCTGGCCGACAATGCCCTGCTGACCCTGCAGACCAACTACCCCGAACACCCGAGCCTGAAGGATGGCGAGTTCCGCCACCATGTCGAGCCGGCACAGCGCGACGCCGGCTGGGTCGAGTCGATGACCGTCGGCCTACTGGACAAAGTGCTGACCCCGCCATCGATGAACCGGGAAACCCAGATGGAGCGGGAAATGGAGCAGCAGTACCAGAACGCCCTCACCGCCCTGCCGCGTGACATCCGCGCGCCGCAACGCGAAGAAGCACCCAAGCGTTCGATCTGGAGCCGTCTGACATTCGGGCTGTTCGACTGACTGCCGACTTCCTCTTCGTCATCCTTCGCGAACGACTGCATGGATGCAGGAGGTAGGGCGACGCAGGAAGCCAAAGCCGAGGCGAAGGATCCACCGGCCACTCCGAGTCAGCCGGCACCATGGATCCTCGGCCTGCGCCGAGGATGACGGGGGAAGGGGCAAAGGATGACGAGACGAGGGGGAGGATTGCCCCGCCCCCAATACCCGATTATTCCTCTATCGCCCAACTGGCAGTAATCGGCAAACGCCGATCGCGCCCGAACCCACGCTGGGTCACCCGCGGTCCGATCGCCGCCTGGCGCCGCTTGTATTCATTGCGGTCCACCATGGCCAATACCTTGGTCACTACCACCTCGTCGAACCCGGCCTCGATGATATCCCTGGCCGACTGGTCATGCTCCACATACAGACGCAGGATCTCATCCAGCAACGGATAGGGCGGCAGCGAGTCCTCATCCTTCTGCCCGGGCGACAGCTCGGCTGACGGCGGGCGGTCGATGACCCGTTGCGGTATCACCGGGCCCAGGCTGTTGCGGTATTCGGCCAGGCGGAAGACCATGGTCTTGGGCACGTCCTTGAGCACGTCGTAGCCGCCGGCCATGTCGCCGTAGAGTGTCGAGTAGCCCACCGCCATCTCACTCTTGTTGCCTGTGGTCAGTACCAGGGCGCCACTCTTGTTTGACAGGGCCATCAACAGCACACCACGACAGCGGGCCTGCAGGTTTTCCTCGGTGGTATCCCGGGCCATGCCGGCGAATACCGGCGCCAAGGTGTCCATGAACGCCTCGACCATCGGCGCGATGGGCAGTACGCGGTAGGTCACGCTCTGGTTGGTGGCCTGCTCGGCAGCGTCATGGATACTGATCTCGGCCGTGTAGTGATAGGGCATCATCACCGCCTCGACCCGATTGGCGCCCAGCGCATCCACTGCCACCGCCATGCTCAATGCCGAGTCGATACCACCGGACAGACCCAGCAGCACGCCCTTGAAACCGTTCTTGCCGACATAGTCACGCACACCGGTGACCAGCGCCTGGTAGATGCTCGCCTCCAGCTCCGGCAATGGCTCCAGCGTTCCCGCCCGCAGGTGCACCCCGGCCTGATCATGTTCGATATCCACCGGATACAGGCCCTCGACGAAGGCCGCGCCGCGCAGTGCCAGTTCACCACTGGCATCCATGGCGACCGAGCCGCCATCGAACACCAGCTCGTCCTGGCCACCCACCTGGTTGACGTACAGCACCGGCATGCCACCCTCGGCGCAGCGCTGGCGCAGCACCGCCTCGCGCTCGGCCTGCTTGCCCATGTGGAATGGCGAGGCGTTGAGGTTGAGCATCAGCCGTGCACCGGCATCACGCGCCTGCAGCATGGGTTCACTGTGCCAGATATCTTCGCAGACCGTCAGCGCCACCGGCAGCCCGCCGATCTCCACCACACAGGGGCTGTCGCCCTCGGTGAAGTAGCGCTTCTCATCGAACACCTTGTAGTTCGGCAGTTTCTGCTTGCGGTAACTGGCGACCACCCGGCCATCGGCGATCAGCGCCGCCTGGTTGTAGCAGCGGCCCTCGACCTGCCAGGGATAGCCCACCACCAGCTTGATACCCGAGACCCGTTCGGCCAACTGCTGCAGGGCCTGTTCGATACGCTGCTGCATGCTCGAACGCAGCAGCAGGTCCTCCGGCGGATAGCCGCACAGGGTCAGTTCCGGATAGATGACCGCGTCGGCCTTGAGTTCGTCCCGGGCGTGGATGGCGGTATCCACGATGCGCTGCAGGTTGCCGCGAATGTCACCGACACGCAGGTTGAGCTGGGCCAAAACGATACGCACACTGGCAGTCATTGCCGATCTCCTGTCTCAATAGTCGGGTTATTGTCGATCAAGCCCTGCGGCGCCGCAACGACGATGACGGACTTGTTTGGCACAATGCCCGCGTGGGATACACTAGGGGCACTTCACCTACCGGAAACAGAGCGTTCATGGGCCTGATCAAACTTTTCATCCTGCTGGTGCTGGCATATATCGCCTTCGTGTTCTGGCGGCAAATGAAGGCTGCGCAGGCGGACCGGCGCCGCAGCGCGCCACCACCCCAGGCGCCGAAGATGGTTCGCTGTGCCCAGTGCCAGTTGCATCTGCCGGAACACCTGGCGCTGCGCCAGGGCGAGAAATGGTATTGCTGCAGCGAGCACCGCGATGTGGATCAGCAGGACTGATACGGTAGACTCCCAACGCCCGAAAATATTGCGCATCTACAATATCTATCGGGTGGTACTGGGCCTGTTTCTGACCCTGCTGACCAGCTCCGCCCTGCGCGACGGGCTGATCGACCTGCAGAACCCGGACCTGTATGAAAGCGCCAGCTGGATCTACCTGATCGTCAATGTGCTGATCGCCCTGCTGCTGCACCAGGGCAAGCGTGATCTGCACCTGTTCGTGCTGGCAGTGCTGGATATCTTCCTGCTGGCCATCCTGTTCTATGCCGCCGGCGGCGCCAGCAGTGGCCTGGGCAACCTGCTGATCATCCCGGTGGCGACCGGCAATATCCTGCTGCACGGGCGTATCGGCCAGTTGCTCGCGGCACTGGCCAGCCTGGCGCTGATCTACCTGACTTTCTTTCTCAGCCTGTCACATCCGGCCATCAGCCAGAGCTACCTGCAGGTCGGCGTGCTGGGCTGCATCTACTTCGCCGTGGCCCTGTTCGTGCAGCGTCTCAGTCGCCGCCTGCGCCAGTCGGAGAACCTGGCCCAGCAGCACGCCGCCAGCCTGGCCAACATGGAGAAGCTCAACCAGTTGATCATCCAGCGCATGCGCACCGGCATCGTGGTGATCGACGAGACGCGGGAAGTGTTGCTGGCCAACGAGGCGGCGGCGCAGATGCTCGGCAAACCCATCATCCGCGGCATGGAGCTGGATCGACTGTCGCCGGAACTGGGTCAGCGCCAGCGCCAATGGCAGGTCAATCCGTCGATCCGCGCCCTGCCGTTTCGCAACCACGTCGGTGGCGCGGAGCTGATGGCCAGCTTCAAGCGCCTGCCGGCCGACGAGAGTGAATCCCTGCTGGTGTTCCTGGATGACAATGCGGTGATGGCGCAACAGGTACAGCAGCTGAAGCTGGCCTCGCTCGGCCGGCTCACCGCCAGTATCGCCCACGAGATCCGCAACCCGCTGGGCGCGCTGAGTCACGCCGCACAACTGCTGGTCGAGTCCGAGCACATCGACGACCAGGATCGGCGCCTGACCGAGATCATCCAGCAGCATTCCAAGCGCATGAACCGGGTCATCGAAACCGTGCTGGAGCTGTCCCGGCGCCGCCAGAGCGAACCGCAACTGGTGGATCTGACGCTGTGGCTGGCGCAGTTCATCCGCGATCACCGCCAGTCCAGCCCGGCGACCGATATCATCGAATGCGAGTTCGAGAAGGAAGGCATCCTCACCCGCATGGACCCCAACCAGTTGAACCAGGTGCTCGGCAACCTGTGCCAGAACGCCTTTCGCTACAGCGGCGAGCCGGGCAGCCCGCGGACCATCTGGCTCAAGCTGTACGAGGCCACCGATACCGGTCTGCCGACCCTGGAGGTCATCGATCACGGCCCGGGCATCGATGATCGCCACCTGGGCCAGGTGTTCGAGCCGTTCTTCACCACCGACTCCTCCGGCACCGGCCTGGGCCTGTACATTTCCCGTGAGCTGTGCGAAAGCAACCAGGCCAGGCTGGAGTACGAACGCCTGGAGCCACGCGGCAGTTGCATGCGCATAGTCTTCGCTCACCCGCAACGACTGGTATGATGCATACCTTGAATAGCGTGACCGCATGGAGCACTCAGTGAACAACCCGCTGGCCCTGATCATTGACGATGAGCCCGATATCCTCGAATTGCTGGACATGACGCTGGGGCGGATGAATATCAAGACCCGCAGCGCCACCACCCTGGCCCAGGCGCTGGAGCTTCTCGGCCAGCAGCAGTTCGACCTGTGCCTGACCGACATGCGCCTGCCCGATGGCGATGGCCTCAGCGTGGTGCGCCACATCCAGCAGCATTGTCCCAGCACTCCGGTGGCCATGATCACCGCCTATGGCAGCCTGGACACGGCGATCAGCGCGCTCAAGTCCGGCGCCTTCGATTTCGTCACCAAACCGGTGGACCTGCAGCGCCTGCGCGAACTGGTCAACAGCGCCCTGCGCCTCAGCCGCCGCACTGAGCAACCGGCGGCGCCCGAGGACGACGACCCCATCCTCGGCATTTCCCCGCCGATCCGCCAGTTGCGCAAGCAGATCGCCAAGCTGGCGCGCAGCGAAGCGCCACTGTATATCAGCGGTGAATCCGGCAGCGGCAAGGAGCTGGTGGCGCGGCGTATCCATGATCTGGGACCACGGGCCTGTCATCCCTTCGTTCCGGTGAACTGCGGTGCGATCCCCTCGGAGCTGATGGAAAGCGAGTTCTTCGGTCACCGCAAGGGCAGCTTCACCGGCGCCGTGGCCGACAAGCCCGGACTGTTCCAGGCCGCCGCTGGCGGCACGCTGTTTCTCGACGAGGTCGCCGACCTGCCGCTGGCCATGCAGGTCAAGCTGCTGCGTGCAATTCAGGAAAAGGCCGTGCGCCCGGTCGGCACCCAGCAGGAAGAGCCGGTCAATGTGCGCCTGCTGTGCGCCACGCACAAGGACCTGGCACTGGAGGTGGCCGAGGGCCGTTTCCGCCAGGACCTGTTCTACCGGCTCAACGTCATCGAACTGCGGGTGCCGCCGCTGCGCGAGCGGCGCGAGGATATCCCGCTGATGGTCGAGCGTATCCTGCGGCAACTGGCGCAGCGCTCGGGGCTGGAGCAGCCATCGGTGGACCCGGCCTGCATGGAGCGGCTGAGCGGTTATCGCTTTCCCGGCAACGTGCGGGAACTGGAGAACATCCTGGAACGCGCCTTCACCCTGTGTGAAGGCGACAGCATCATGGCCGAGGACATCCAGCTCAACAGCAACCCGCTGCCGGCCGATGAGGCCGATCTCGGCCAGATCGATTCACTGGAAGACTTTCTCGATGACATCGAACGCAAGGCGCTGACCCAGGCTCTGGAGGAAGCGCGCTGGAACAAGACCGCCGCCGCCCGCCGCCTGGGCCTGACCTTTCGCTCGCTGCGCTACAGGCTGAAGAAGCTGGGGTTGGAAGATTAGCCTGGCTACAGACCGGGATGCCGGGGCGCGCTGTCGTCGAGCAGGCGCTCGACAACCCGGGCACCATGGGGTGTGGCGCGCCTGCGCTACGCCGGGATACCGTACTCGGCAGGCGGCCCGCTATCACCCCGAGGCGGGACTCCCACACCGACCATCGCAGGCCTGATGAGGTAGGAGCGCCGCCCCGGCGCGATAACGATTTTGCCACTGCAGCAGAACCGGCCCTATGGCGAGTCTGCCAGCCGCTGCACCCGACCCTCTACCCGATAGGGCACGGGATCAACCACTGGCTGGCGCCGCAGCATCAGGTCCGCCAACAGCCGGCAGGACGCCGGCGCCAGCACCAGGCCATTGCGAAAATGCCCGGTGTTCAACCACAACCCCGGATACTCCGGCACTTCACCTATATAAGGCACACCATCCGGTGACCCCGGTCGCAGCCCGGCCCACTGCCGGACCGGTTGTTGCCCAGCCAGTGCCGGCAACAGGCGCACGGCTGACGCATGCAGCGAATCCAGCGCCTGTGCCGTGGTGGTCTTGTCGAACCCTTCATGCTCCAGGGTGCTACCCAGCAGGATATGACCATCACGCCGCGGGATGGCGTAGCGGCTCTCGAACAACACCATGCTGCGCAGCCAGCCCGGCTCGCTCTTGTACAGCAGCATCTGACCTTTGACCGGCTGCACCGGCAACCCCAGCCCCAGCTCAGCCAGCAGCTCGCCACTCCAGGCCCCGGTCGCCAGTATCACGGCATCGGCCGCCAGGCGCTGGCCGCCCGCCTGCACCCCGGCCACCTTGCCCTGTTCAAGCCACAGGCGTGCATCCCCGGCATGCTCCAGCAGCCGGCAACCCGGCATCTGTGCCAGGCGCGTACGCAGCGCCGCCATCAGCCGCGGATTGCGCACGTTGGCCAGATCGGCCTGCCACAGCGCGCTGCGGTACCCTTCGGCCAACACCGGCACCTGACGGTAGATGAACTCGGCGTCCACCCGGCGCAGGGGCTTGTCCTGTCGGGCCGCCCAGTCCAGCGCATCATCCTGCTCGGCGTGGTCGAGCCAGAGCAGGCCACAGGGTGTGACCTCGGGATCGATGGCGGTGGCTTTTGCCAATTGCTCGCCCAACTGCGGATAGAAACCCTGCGACCAATCGGCCAGCCGGCTGATCGCTGGTGGGTAGCGCCACGGATACAGCGGGGAGACTATGCCGCCCCCGGCCCAGGACGCCTCACGACCGACCTGCTGGCGCTCGACCAGCGTCACCCGCGCGCCGGCATCCAGCAGATTGAGGGCCGACAGGCAGCCGATCACGCCCCCGCCGATGATCACGATATCCTGCATGACTGAGCTTTCCCCTGCGACTTGCCGGCCCGCGGCAAGCCCTCTGCGCGCGGCAACTGCCGCTGTTCACGGGCAGTTTTCAGCCATGTAAAGGTTATGACACGGAACCGGATAAAACGGGTATGATACGCGCAGTTTTTCGTAAGAGGCGACATGTAAATGACAGCAAAAGATGTAGACGTATTGCTGGTCGGTGGTGGCGTCATGAGCGCTACACTCGGAATGTTGCTCAAACAGCTCGATCCCAATATGACCATTACCCTGGTCGAACGTCTGGATCACGTTGCTCATGAGAGCACGGATGGCTGGAACAATGCCGGCACGGGGCACGCCGGTTACTGTGAGCTGAACTACACTCCCGAATCCGATGATGGCAACATCACGATCAACCGCGCATTATCGATCAATGCCAACTTCGAGGTGACCCTGCAGTTCTGGTCCTACCTCGTCGAGCAGAAGATCCTCCCCGCACCCAGTAAGTTCATCAACCCCACCGCACACCAGAGTTTCGTCTGGGGCGAGAAGGACGTTGCCTTCCTGCGCAAACGTCATGAACTTCTCAGCGCCCATCATCTGTTTGCAGAAATGCAGTACAGCGAGTCAGCCGAGCAACTCGCCGAATGGATGCCGCTGGTCATGCAACAGCGCCAGGACGGCCAGCCGGTTGCCGCCACTCGGGTCGAGCACGGCTCGGATGTCGACTTCGGCTCCCTGACCCGCAACATGGTCAGCCACCTGACCACCCAGGACAATTTCGACCTGCACCTCAGCCACGCGGTCAAGAGTCTGCGCAAGGGCAAGAATGGACGCTGGCGAGTCATCGTCAAGGACGAGCAGAGCGGCGAGGAAAAGACCTTCAGCGCCGGCTTCGTGTTCCTTGGCGCCGGTGGCGGCTCCCTGCCGTTGCTGCAGAAGTCCAATATCGAGGAAAGCCAGGGCTATGGTGGCTTCCCGGTCAGCGGCCAGTGGCTGGTCTGCAAGAAGCCGGAGATCGTCCAGCAACACCATTCCAAGGTCTACGGCAAGGCACCGGTCGGCGCACCACCAATGTCGGTTCCGCACCTGGATACCCGCATTATCAATGGCAAGCCTGCCCTGCTGTTCGGCCCCTTCGCCGGATTCACCACCAAGTTCCTGAAGAAGGGCTCGGTGTTCGACCTGTTCTCCTCGGTCAAACCCTACAACGTGGCGCCGATGATGGCAGTCGGACGGGATAACATGGACCTGACCCGTTACCTGATCAGCGAGTCCTTCCAGTCCCACTCGAACCGGGTCGCCTCCCTGCGCAACTTCTTCCCCGATGCCAAGGAAGAAGACTGGACACTGCAGAATGCCGGCATGCGCGTGCAGATCATCAAGAAGGACGCCAAGGGCCACGGCAAGCTGGAGTTCGGCACCGAGATCGTTGCCGCCAAAGATGGCAGCCTGGCCGCCCTGCTGGGTGCCTCACCCGGTGCCTCCACCGCCGTGCAGGCGATGATCGACGTTCTTGAACGCTGCTTCAGTGGGCGTATGGCCACGCCGCAATGGCAGGCCCGCATGAAGGAGCTGGTGCCGTCCTATGGGCAATCACTGGTTGACGATGCCGAGCTGCTCAGGACCGTCCGCGAGCGGACCCTGACTACACTCGAGCTGCGTCGCGACTGACCAGCCCGCCACCGCTGGAAACCCTGGATACCACGCCGGGGTTTCCCAAGCGCTTCCCGACTCGCTACTGGCGCGTCACATCCAACTCGACACCGCGGGCCTGCAGCCGGTCGAAGGCCGCATCCAGATCGACCTGCAACTGCTCGGCAAACCCCGAGTGGCGCGACAGCACGAAGCGCATCGGCATCTCCACCACTTCGATCGACGGCAGCCCCTCCACACCCAACGCCTGCATCGCCGACGCCACCTGGGTCCGATAATCCAGCAGATAGTCACCGCGCTCACGCAATAGCATGCGAAGTGCACCGATATGCGAGTTGCTCTTGTTCACCCTGAGCCGACGCTCGGGGTCATGGAGGACCTCGCGCAGGGCTGTGGTGTAGGTGAAATTGGTGATCATGATCAGGCTCTTGTCATGAATATCCTGCGGCCAGCGCGGCGGCGGCGTACCCGGCCGGTAGTACAGGTTGATACCCACCAGCCCCAGGTTACGCCCGGTCTGCAAGGTATGCTCCTCGAGCCCCGGCTTGTTCAGCATACCCGGCCATACATGCACTTCACCGGTTTCCAGCCCCAGCCAGATACGCGCCGCCGGCAGAATACGCAGCTCGGCCTGATAACCAGCCTCGCGCAGGAGCTTGCTGGTCAGAGTGACGCCCTTGCCCACCGGCACGCCGGCCTCATCCAGCTCCGCATACCCGGCGAAAGGCAGAAACGCCACCTGCACCACGGGTTTTTCCTGCGCCGCACAGGCACCAGAGTAGAGAAGAAATACCGCCAGCCATACCGCTGCCTTGCGCATAAGGCCTCCCATAACTTGTCCAATCGCCTAACGGACCACCCCGATATCGCCACAGGATAAAGGCCGCAGCCAGGAACCACCAGCTATAAAAAAACCCCTTGTCGGCGACCGGCAAGGGGTTCTGCACTGCGGTGCGGTACGGCTCAGTCGCGGTAGACCGGCAGGCGGGCGCAGATCGCCTTGACCTGCTCGCGTACCCGATCGATCACCGACTCATCACCCATGTTGTCGAGGATGTCGCAGATCCAGCCGGCCAGCTCGCGGCACTCGGCTTCCTGGAAACCACGGGTGGTCACCGCCGGGGTACCGATACGCAGGCCGGAGGTCACGAACGGCGAGCGTGGATCGTTCGGCACCGCGTTCTTGTTCACGGTGATGAAGGCGCGACCCAGGGCAGCGTCCGCATCCTTGCCGGTGATGTCCTGCTTTATCAGCGACAGCAGGAACAGGTGGTTCTGGGTGCCACCGGATACCACGTCGAAGCCGCGCTCGATGAACACCCCGGCCATGGCCTGGGCATTCTTCACCACCTGCTGCTGGTAGGCCTTGAACTCGTCGCTCATGGCTTCCTTGAAGCAGATCGCCTTGGCCGCGATCACGTGCATCAGCGGGCCACCCTGACCACCGGGGAATACCGCCGAGTTCAGCTTCTTCTCCAGCTCTTCGTTGGCACGGGCCAGGATCAGGCCGCCGCGCGGGCCGCGCAGGGTCTTGTGGGTAGTAGTGGTGACCACGTCGGCGTAGGGCACCGGGTTCGGGTAGACGCCCGCGGCGACCAGGCCGGCGACGTGAGCCATGTCGACGAACAGGTAGGCGCCGACCTTGTCGGCGATCTCGCGAAAGCGCGGGAAGTCGAGAATCTGCGAGTAGGCGGAGAAGCCGGCGACGATCATCTTCGGCTTGTGCTCGATCGCCAGGCGCTCCAGCTCATCGTAGTCGATCAGGCCGGTGGTGGTGTCGATGCCATACTGCACGGCGTTGTACATCTTGCCGGAGAAGTTGACCGCGGCGCCGTGGGTCAGGTGACCACCGTGGGCCAGGCTCATGCCCAGCACGGTGTCGCCCGGCTGAACCAGCGCCTGGAATACCGCGCTGTTGGCCTGAGAGCCGGCGTGCGGCTGGACGTTGGCGTAGTCGGCGCCGAACAGCTGCTTGGCGCGATCGATAGCCAGTTGCTCAGCCACGTCGACGAACTCACAGCCGCCATAGTAACGCTTGCCCGGGTAACCTTCGGCATACTTGTTGGTGAGCACCGAACCCTGTGCCTGCATGACCGCAGGACTGGTGTAGTTCTCGGATGCGATCAGCTCGATGTGCTCTTCCTGACGCTGGGCTTCCTGCTGCATGGCTGCCCACAGCTCGGCGTCGAAAGTGGCAATATCGTTGGAACGGCTAAACATGTCACGGCCCTCTGCCAGAGATGTACTAATAAAAAAGAGGCGGCATTTTACCCCAACTGGGCGCAACTGGCACTTGAAAAGCGTTCAGGCGGTCGGCAAATGAATTTCAAGGGGTCCCCCCTCTCCCCCGGCCCCTCTCCCGCAAGGGGCGAGGGGTGACTAAGCCTGGACCTCCGTGCGAACCTGCCGCCGTATCGAATTAGCAGAAGTTGCTCACAATCAGTAGAGACAGCTCCCCTCTCCCCTTGCGGGAGAGGGGCCGGGGGAGAGGGGGAAGCGGAGCCCCATAATTTGCCCTACACACCGACTTCAGCTAGCCTTGCCCACCATCGCGCACCACTCCTGGTGCAGTTCCCATATTCAGCAGATCAAGGTGGCGTCCACATGGCCCAATACGTTTACAGCATGCACCGGGTGAGCAAGGTTGTGCCGCCCAAGCGTCAGATCCTCAAGGATATTTCCCTGTCATTCTTCCCTGGCGCCAAGATCGGCGTGCTGGGCCTCAACGGTGCCGGCAAGTCCACCTTGCTGCGCATCATGGCCGGGGTCGATACCGAGTTCGATGGCGAAGCCCGGCCGATGCCCGGCATCAATGTCGGCTACCTGCCCCAGGAGCCGCAACTGGACCCGGAAAAGACCGTGCGCGACATCGTCGAGGAAGCGGTCAGCCAGATCAAGGATGCCCAGGCCCGGCTGGACGAGGTCTATGCCGCCTATGCCGAGCCGGATGCCGACTTCGATGCGCTGGCCGCCGAGCAGGCCAAGCTGGAAGCCATCCTGCAAGCCGCCGATGGCCACAACCTGGATCGGCAGTTGGAAGTGGCCGCCGATGCCCTGCGCCTACCGCCGTGGGATGCGCTGATTGGTCACCTGTCCGGTGGCGAGAAGCGCCGCGTGGCGCTGTGCCGCCTGCTACTGTCGGCACCCGACATGCTGCTGCTGGACGAGCCGACCAACCACCTGGACGCCGATTCGGTCGCCTGGCTGGAGCAGTTCCTGCATAACTTCCCCGGCACCGTGGTGGCCATCACCCACGACCGCTACTTCCTGGACAACGTCGCCGGCTGGATCCTGGAACTGGACCGTGGCCACGGCATCCCCTTCGAGGGCAACTACTCCCAGTGGCTGGAATCCAAGGCCGCGCGCCTGAGTGCCGAGGCCAAGCAGGAAGCCTCGCATGCCAAGGCGATGAAGGCCGAGCTGGAGTGGGTACGCCAGGGCGCCAAGGGCCGCCAGGCCAAGTCCAAGGCCCGTCTGCAGCGTTTCGAGGAAATGCAGTCCCAGGAATTCCAGAAGCGCAGCGAAACCAACGAGATCTACATCCCGGCCGGACCGCGCCTGGGTGACAAGGTCATCGAACTGCACAGCGTCACCAAGAGCTATGGCGATCGCGTGTTGATCGACGATCTGAGCCTGAGCATTCCCAAGGGTGCCATCGTCGGCGTGATCGGCGGAAACGGCGCGGGCAAGTCCACCCTGCTGCGCATGATCACTGGCAAGGAACAACCCGACAGTGGCGAGATCGTCATCGGCGAGACGGTAAAGATCGCCAGCGTCGATCAGAGTCGCGACGATCTGGACGGCAACAAGACCGTCTGGGAACAGGTCTCCGACGGCTTCGACATGATCACCGTGGGCGGCTATGAAGTCCCCTCACGTGGCTACGTCGGCCGCTTCAACTTCAAGGGCGCCGATAAGCAGAAGTTAGTCAAGGATCTATCCGGTGGTGAACGCGGCCGACTGCACCTGGCACTGACGCTGAAACAGGGTGCCAACGTGCTTCTGCTTGACGAACCGTCCAACGACCTCGATGTGGAAACCCTGCGGGCACTGGAAGAGGCATTGCTGGACTTCCCCGGCTCGGCCATCGTGATTTCCCACGACCGCTGGTTCCTGGACCGCATCGCCACCCATATTCTTTCCTATGAAGACGATGCGAAGGTGGTATTCTTCGAAGGCAACTACACCGAATTCGAAGCGGACCGCAAGAAACGCCTGGGCGAAGCAGCTGCCCAGCCACATCGTGTGCGCTACAAAAAACTGGCCTGACGAAAAAGTCACATTTTATTGGAACTTTTCCGACCTGCCGCGTGCGACCAAAACGCGCACGCGACAGGGCTTCTCATGAAAGCCATAAAACCCTTAAAAAACATTAAGTTGAAGCTGTTTAACGAGTATCTAGCGACCCCCTGCGCACTACTGCAGGGCACCCTTGATCCCCATTGACGTGCATGTTTTTTTGTTAAGCACTATTTCAGAGCGTGCTCACCTCTGATAAATTTGCACCAACACGTCTTAAACTTGCAAAAAAGAGACCTCCATGACTGACACGCTGACAGCCTGCCTGGCGCATCTGAAACTGCGCGACCCAGGGCAACCCGAATTCCATCAGGCAGCCGAAGAAGTACTGAGCACGCTGTGGCCTTTCCTGGAAGAGAACCCCAAGTACCTGAAAGCCGGCATCATCGAGCGCCTGATCGAGCCCGAGCGCGTGATCATGTTCCGCGTACCGTGGATGGACGATAACGGCCAGGTGCATGTCAATCGCGGCTTCCGCGTGCAGATGAGCAGTGCCATCGGCCCGTACAAGGGCGGCCTGCGCTTCCATCCGTCGGTCAACCTGGGCGTGCTCAAGTTCCTCGCCTTCGAGCAGGTCTTCAAGAATGCCCTGACCACCCTGCCCATGGGCGGCGGCAAGGGCGGCTCCGATTTCGATCCCAAGGGCAAGAGCGATGCGGAAGTCATGCGTTTCTGCCAGTCGTTCATGACCGAGCTGTCCCGTCACATCGGCGAGAACCTCGACATTCCGGCCGGCGATATCGGCGTCGGTGCCCGGGAAATCGGCTACATGTACGGTCAGTACAAGCGCCTGCGCAACGAGTTCACCTCGGTATTGACCGGCAAGGGCCTGACCTATGGCGGCAGCCTGATCCGTCCGGAAGCCACTGGCTACGGCTGTGTGTACTTCACCGAGGAAATGCTGCAGGAACGCGGCCGCAGCCTGGAAGGCCTGCGTGTGGCGATTTCCGGTTCCGGCAATGTTGCCCAGTATGCCGCTCTCAAGGCCATGGATCTGGGCGCGGTGGTGATCTCGATCTCCGACTCCGGCGGCACGCTGTACTTCCCCGAGGGCATGACCACCGAGCAGTGGCATTACCTGATGGAGCTGAAGAACGAGCGCCGCGCGCGCCTGCAGGACATGGCCCAGGAACTGCAACTGGAGTTCCTGAGCAAGCGTACTCCCTGGCACCTGCCCTGCGATATCGCCCTGCCCTGCGCCACGCAGAATGAACTGGACGGCGATGACGCCCGCATGCTGGTCGCCAATGGCTGCTTCTGCGTCGCCGAAGGTGCCAACATGCCGTCCACCCTGGAAGCGGTCGATGTGTTCCTGGAGAACCGCATCCTGTTCGCCCCGGGCAAGGCAGCCAATGCCGGCGGCGTGGCCGTCAGCGGCCTGGAAATGAGCCAGAACGCCATGCGCATGCAGTGGACTTCCGGTGAAGTGGATACCAAGTTGCATGCCATCATGCAGTCCATCCACTCCGCCTGCGAGCGCTACGGCAAGGAAGAAGACGGCTTCATCAACTATGTGAAAGGCGCCAACATCGCCGGCTTCGTCAAGGTCGCCGACGCCATGCTGGCCCAGGGCGTGGTCTGAACCGCGCCTGCTTTTCAATGTCGTCCCGGCCTTCGCCGTAATGCTAACCTGTCATCCTTCGCACAAGCGAAGGATGACAGGGTTCGGTGAAGGATCCAGAGTAAGCCAGTACATCCGCAAAACACCACCAGCTGAGCAGCTATAATAACGGCGTAACGTAGCCGCCCGATGGGGGCCGTCATGTCCGAGAATTATCGCCGCTTTTCCCGCATTCCCTTCGATGCCCATGTCAGTCTGCAACAGGATGGCTGGCAAGCCCACGGCCAACTGATCGACATCTCCTTGCATGGCCTGCTGCTCAGGCAGCCCGATAACTGGTCACAGGTGGATACCAGTCAGTCCCTGCGTGCGGTGGTCGAGCTGTCCAGCACCGACCAGATCCATATGGAGGTGGGCCTGGTGTTCGCTCGCAACGGCCTGCTCGGGCTGGAGTGCCGGCATATCGACCTCGACTCCATCAGCCACCTGAAACGCCTGGTGGTGCTGAATCTGGGGGATGATGCACTGGCCGAGCGCGAGCTGGCCGCGCTGTGCGCCGATCCGCCGACGACCTGATCCTGGGGCTGGGCTACCCGGGCAGACCACCCCGGCTCAAGCGGCGCGCAACACCACGAACTTGCTGTTGCCGCCGATCTGCTCGACCTTGCCAAAGAAGCGCCGCAGCTTGACGTGATAACCGAGATGGCGGTTGCCTACCACCAGCAGCGTGCCATCGGCGGCCAGGGCCTGCCGGCTCTGCTGGAACAGGCGCAGGGCGATCTCGTCACCGATTACCTGCTGCTGGTGAAACGGCGGGTTGCACAGCACCAGGTCGGCGCTGCCGGCAGGCCCATCCAGCAGGCCGTCATTGACGATAAAGCTGGCTTGCCGCTCCGGGAACAGGCGGTTGAAGTTGTCCCGGGCCGAAGCGACCGCCGCATGGGACTCATCGATGAAGGTCAGGTGCGCCTCGGGGTTGAGCAGGGCGGCCTGGATCCCCAGTGCGCCGTTGCCACAGCCAAGATCGACGATGCGCACTGCGCCGTCCAGCCGCGCAATGCATGGCAGCAGCACGCGGGTGCCGATATCCAGCCGCTCACGGGAGAATACTCCGGGGCGGTTGACCAGTTCGCAGTGGCTGTCGGGCAGCGGATAATGGGTGACCAGCTGCGGCGCGCCGGGGTCGAGCGCGCTGTCGAGACGTGCGGTCAGCAGGCGCGCCTTCTTCCACGCCAGCGAAGCCTGGTAGGGGCCGATATACCCGGCCAGCAGATCGCCAGCGCTGGGCGGCAAGTGCTTGAGCATGGCACCGGCGATGACCAGCGCATCGGCTGACAGCAGCGGCCGCAGGCGGCTGAGCTGGTCTTCCAGCAGGGCCAGGCTTTTCGGAATCCGCAGCAGTACCCGGGCAATCGGCGCCGCGGGCAACTGCTGGCTGTCGACGAAGGTGATGCGCTCGGCGGCCAGCCGGTTGTGGCGGACATTCAGCTGCAGCGCCCGCTGCGCCAGATACGAGTCACCCCAGCTGACCACCTCACAGCCCTGCAGCGCCAGGGCGCAGGCCAGCGCACCGAAGTTGTCATTGACCACCAGTACCGGGCCGGTACCAGCCCCCTGCTCTGCCAGCGACTGCAGCAGATACAGGTCCGCCGTATCGACAGGCTGCAGGGTCGGATTACGGGTAGGTGGATAGCGCTCGAGCTGCAGCGGGCCGAAGGGGGTATCGCAGTGGTACATGGCGGACCGGTCTTGGATGAAAAGGCCGCCAGTATAGCATCACCGCTGGCGTCGCCCGGCCGGATATCTGCCGGGCGACGCCAGACATCAGGGTTGCGACTTGTCGACCTGCTGCCTGAGCAGATCGCGGATATCGGTCAGCAACACCTCCTCGGTACTGGGACCGGCCGGTTCCGCTGCTGCCGCCTCTTCCTCGCGCTTGAGCGAGTTCATCACCTTGATGGCAACGAAGATCGCTGCGGCGATGATCAGGAAATCGACGATGCTCTGGATGAAGGCGCCATAGCCCAGGGTCACCGCAGCCAGGTCACCTTCGGCCTCGCGCAGCACGACCGCCAGGTCGCTGAAGTCCACCCCGCCGATCAGCAGCCCCAGCGGCGGCATGACGATATTGTCCACGAAGGATGACACCACCTTGCCGAAGGCGGCGCCGACGATGATACCCACAGCCATGTCGATGACATTGCCGCGCATGGCGAATGACTTGAATTCCTGAATCAGACTCATGTTGTCCCCTCTCCTGTAAGCCGTCATGGCTGGGTTAATTTGATATCTTTTACAATTTATTTCAACGCCTGTTGCAGGGTCTGGCAGAGTATCTTCAAGGTCTGCACCCGGGCGTAGCGCTTGTTCTCGGCGGAAATGACGTGCCAGGGCGCGGATGCCGTATCGGTGTGAGCCAGCATGTCGTTCAGGGCCTGCTCGTATCGCGGCCAGCGCTTGCGGTTGCGCCAGTCCTCATCGGTCAGTTTGTAGCGCTTGAGCGGAGAACGTTCGCGGGCCTGGAAGCGCCGCAGTTGCTCATCCTGGGTGATGGCCAGCCAGAACTTCACCACCAGTGTGCCCTTGGCCTGCAGCTGGGCCTCGAAGTCGTTGATTTCGCCGTAGGCGCGCTGCCACTGCCGGCGTTTGCAGAAGCGCTCCACCCGCTCGACCAGCACTCGTCCGTAGTAACTGCGATCGAAGATCACCACCCGGCCCGGGGTCGGCACCCGCCGCCAGAAGCGCAGCAGATAGGGCTGCCGACGCTGCTCGCTGGTCGGCGCACGGGTGCCATGGACACGCATGTAGCGCGGGTCCAGGCATTGTGCGATACGGCGGATGGCGCCGCCCTTGCCGGCCGCATCGGTGCCCTCGAAGACCAACAGCAGACTGCGCTCGGCGAAGCCCGGATGCCGCACCAGCTCGCGCAACCGGGCCTGGTAGCGCCTGAGCTGCTGCCGGTATTGCTGCTTGCCCAGCGTGAGCCGGTAATCCACCTGCTGCAGGCGGGTCAGCGGTGCCGGCAGCAAGGGTGTCGGGGCCGGCCCTTTGTCCTGCTTGCCGAGCAATTGCTGGATCTGTTGCAACACGATCTGGCCGACACGGAGATCGCGGTAGTGGGCATCATCGCTGGGCACGGCGATCCAGGGTGCCTGTGGGGTCGAGGTCAAGGCGCTCATCAGATGCGCGGAGCTGCTCACCTTTTCACGGTCGACTGACCCCAGGTCACCCCATTCACGCATCACCACAGTCTGCTCCGGGCCCGCCGATCGGTTTTCACCGCTCGGCAAACGTTCGACCTGCAGCCACAGCTTGACCAGTGCCATCCCTTCCTCGGTCAGCAGCCGCTCGAAGCGGGCGATCTCCTCCATCTGCTGGCGGAACGCCTCGCTGTCGATCTCACCCCGGCAGTAACGGATCTGCGGTTGGTGATACCAGGAACCGAGGTAGAAGCCGAGCTTGCCCGGCCCGGGCAGGCTGATCCAGTAGCGCCACAGGTGCGGCATGTGCTGCTCGATACCCTGGGGCAAGGCGAAGGCGCGGGTGTCGAGAAAGCGGTTGTCCAGCCAGGCATGGAAGCTGTAGATGACCTCGGCCTTGCCACCATTGTCATTACCACTGACCAGCACCAGCACCGGCCCCTTGTTCGCCTTGCGCAGTTCGTACTGCGCCTCGAGCAGCGCCTCGTTGAGTTCGGCCCGCTGTTTCTTGAGTGCTTTCTTGCTGAGACTGTGCTCCGCCATCTTTGTCGCCTGTATCAGGATTTATTGCGTGTCGCCCAGTATAGTGACGGCTGATCGAAAACAGCTTCAATGGAAGGGCAATGGCGAAGAACAAACGACTCTACGGCTGCACCGAGTGTGGCGCCACCTTTACCAAGTGGGCCGGCCAGTGCGCCGAATGCCGGGCCTGGAATACCCTGGTGGAAACCGTGATCGACACCACGCCGGTCGGCGGCAGCGGCAGTGCACGCAGCAGCAACTGGGCGGGCGAAGCGGCCCAGGTCAGGACCCTGGCCGAAGTGTCCACCGAGGAAATGCCACGCCAGCCCAGCGGCTCTTCCGAGCTGGACCGGGTGCTGGGCGGCGGGCTGGTCGGTGGCTCTGTGGTGCTGATCGGTGGTGACCCGGGTATCGGCAAGTCGACCATCCTGCTGCAGACCCTGTGCCGCCTGGCGCAGAGCATGCCGGCGCTGTATGTCACCGGCGAGGAGTCCCAGCAGCAGGTGGCCATGCGCGCCAAGCGCCTGAGCCTGCCGGAAGACAAGCTGAAGGTGATGACCGAGACCTGCATCGAAAGCATCATCGCCACCGCCCGCCGTGAGCAGCCGAAGGTCATGGTGGTCGATTCGATCCAGACCATTTTCACCGAACAACTGCAGTCGGCACCCGGTGGCGTGGCCCAGGTGCGGGAAAGCGCCGCGCTGCTGGTGCGCTATGCCAAGCAGAGCGGCACCGCCATCTTCCTGGTCGGCCATGTGACCAAGGAAGGCTCGCTGGCCGGCCCGCGCGTGCTGGAGCACATGGTCGATACCGTGCTGTATTTCGAAGGCGAGGCCGATGGCCGCCTGCGCATGCTGCGCGCGGTGAAGAACCGCTTCGGTGCGGTCAACGAGCTGGGCGTGTTCGCCATGACCGACAAGGGCCTGAAGGAAGTCGCCAACCCCTCGGCGATCTTTCTCTCGCGCTATGAGGCGCCGATCCCCGGCAGTGTGGTGATGTCCACCTGGGAGGGCTCACGGCCGATGCTGGTGGAGGTGCAGGCACTGGTCGACACCAGTCACCTGGGCAACCCGCGGCGCGTCACCCTGGGGCTGGACCAGAACCGTCTGGCCATGCTGCTGGCGGTACTGCACCGGCATGGCGGCGTGCCGACCTACGACCAGGATGTGTTCGTCAACGTGGTCGGTGGGGTCAAGGTGCTGGAAACCGCCGCCGACCTGGCACTGCTGGCCGCGGTGATCTCCAGCCTGCGCAATCGACCGCTGCCGATGGACCTGATGGTATTCGGCGAGCTGGGCCTGTCCGGTGAGATCCGCCCGGTACCCAGCGGCCAGGAGCGCCTGAAGGAAGCCGCCAAGCACGGCTTCACCCGCGCCATCGTGCCCAAGGCCAATGCCCCCAAGGAAGCGCCCAAGGGCATGCAGGTGGTCCAGGTCACCCGACTGGACGAGGCCCTGGGCGTGTTGTTCGATTGAGGCGAGGCCGGATGCCGGCATTGGAGGGTCGAGTGGTTGTGCACATAAACTGTGGATAACTCTGTGAGCAGGCTTGTAGTAAACGCCGCAGAGCCATGCCGGGACAGGCGTTGGCCGGAGTAGTTCAAAAAACGACCAGCCCACCCGATACCCCGTTCAAAGGTAGTGGCAGAATGGCTGCAGCAGGCGGATTTGCGGGCTTTACGAATTTGTCCAGCAGAAAGTGTGCGGTCCGCCGCAGTTTTCCGGAAATGGGTTATTGACAGGCCGGCGTAAAAATGGCCCCACAGAAGTGTTCCACACAAACTGTGGATAACTCTGTAGACAAGGCTGGGAAAGGCCGCTGCAGGGCTTGCCGGGCCTGGCGCCCGGCAGTCTGTTCACGGTTTGATCAGCGGTTCAATACCGGGCGCTTCCTCCGCCGCGTCACGGTTTTCCTCATTATGATGGTTGCGATGATTGATCGCCTGCAGTCGCTGCACCACCCGGTCATTGATCGAGCCTTCGGGGAACTTGCCCTCGGCATCCGGGGTACCGGCATCCTCACCGGCCAGCAGGCTGAGTGCCTGGTCGACATTATCCACCGCGTAGATATGGAACAGCCCGGCCTTGGCCGCATCCAGCACGGTCTGATGCAGCATCAGGTTCGGCACGTTGGCCCGTGGAATGATGACGCCCTGCTCACCGGTCAGGCCGCGCGCCTCGCATAGCCGGAAGAAACCCTCGATCTTGACGTTGACCCCGCCGATCGCCTGTACCTCGCCGAACTGGTTGATCGAGCCGGTAATGGCGAAACACTGTTTCAACGGCACCCGCGACAGCGCGGAAATCAGTCCGCAGACCTCGCCCAGCGAGGCGCTGTCGCCATCGATATAGCCATAAGACTGCTCCAGCGCGATGCTCGCGGAGATCTCCAGCTGATGGTCCTGGGCATAGCGACTGCCAAGATAACCGGTGAGGATCATCACCCCCTTGGAGTGGATCGGCTGGCCGAGATTGACCTCGCGTTCGATATCCACGATACCGCTGCTGCCGGGGTACACCGTGGCGCTGATCCGCGCCGGCACACCGAACACCGAGTCGCCGATGGCCAGCACCGTCAGGCCGTTGCACTTGCCCACCGCCGCGCCATCGGTATCGATCAGGATCACGCCGGACAGCATGTCCTCGCGGATGCGCGCACTGGCCCGCCCGGTACGTGCCTCCTTGGCCTGCAATGCGCGTTCGATATGGCCGGTATCGGTCATTCGGTCGCCCGCCAGCTGGCGCACCAGGTCCGCCTCGGCGACCAGCTGGAAGATGTCGCTGATGCTCGCCGACAGATGCTGCTGATGCTCGGCCAGGCGCGCGCTGTAGGTCAGGATACGCGCCACCGCCGCCACCGTCATCGGCGCCAGCCCCTCCTCGTCCACCCGGGTCTTGAGCAACTGGGCCATGCCCTCGATGCTGTCGGGGGTGCGTGGCAGATGGTCATCGAAGTCCACCAGTACGCGAAACAGTTCCTGGAAGTCCGGATCGTAGTCCTGCAGCAGGTAGTAGGCGCGGCGTGAACCGATCAATACCACCTTGACCGACAGCGGGATGACCTGGGGTGTCAGGGTCACCGTGGTCAGCCGGCCGATATCCGCCCAGGGCGATTCGATCTTCAGTTGCCGGGCATGCAAGGCCCGCTTGAGCGCCTCCCAGACGAAGGGTTCGGCCAGCAGCTTGTCCGCCTCCAGCACCAGGTAGCCGTTGTTGGCCCGGTGCAGCGCACCGGGACGAATATGCCGGTAATTGGTGACCAGCGCGCCCTGTTCGGAGCTGTACTCCACCCGGCCGAACAGGTTGTCATAGGACGGATGCGGCTCATGCACCACCGGCGCGCCGGGGGAGCCGGGGTGATCGACGATCAGGTTGGGGCTGTAGTGTTCGATCAGCGCGGCCTTCTTCGCCGCCTCCGGACGTGCCTCCGAGCGCTCATCGACCAGCAGCTCGACCACCACCTTGAGCAGGTTCTGGTGTATCGCCTGGACATAGGCGCAGATGTCGGGGTTGTCGCAGTAGCGCTCGGTCAATGGCTGCAGCAGCGGCTGCAGGGCATCGGTAATGGTCTGCTCGTTCAGCTCGCGCAGTTCGTTGCTCGACTCGCGCTTCCATTGCGGCAGGCTGGCCAGCGCTTCGTTGAGTATCTCCTCGAGCACCGCGATATCGGCGTGGAAGCGCTCACGCTCGGCTTCCGGCAACTGGGAAAACTCCGCCTCGTCCAGCCCCTTGCCGTCACGCATCGGCGTGAACACCAGGTTCTGGCCGTCGCGGTACAGCACTATGCTGCGCTCCAGCGCCTGGCGTTCGACCAGGTCGATGGCGGTGTCATAGCGCTTGTTGAAACTGCGGTCGATGGCGCTCTTCTTCTGCTGGAAGGCCGGATGTTCGAAGGCCGCCGGAAAGGTCGCCAGCAGGTTGTCGATAAGCTGGTGGATATCGTCGATCAGCTGGGTGGCGGTGCCGGCGGCCATGTGCAAAGCCTTGGGCTCGCGCGACTCCTCGAAGTTGTTGATATACACACAGGCCTGCGGCGTGGGCATGCGCTTGGCCTCGGCCCGCAGATAGCGCATGGCATAGGAAAAGCGCCCGGTACCCGGCTCACCCATGACGAACATGTTGTAGCCCGCACGGCGCATGGCCACGCCGAAGTGCATGGCCTCGACGGCACGATCCTGGCCGAGGATGCCCTTGAAGGGCTCCAGGTCATCGGTGGAGGCAAAGCCCAGGCTCTCCAGGTCGATGGGTACGGTAAGTTGTTCTGGCGGCAGGCGCAGCGGGCCGGTTTTGCTCATCAAACTTCCTTGGGAAAGGTATGCAATGGGTGATAGTGACAATTCAGTGTAAACCATGGCCCGCGTCGGGGCCGGTCAAACTGGCCCGAAGCGGCGCACCAGCTCGCGCACCAGCGGCTTCATGAAGTAGCTGCCGGTGGGCATCAGGTCCACCCGCAGGCCGCGCTCGCGCAGCTCCTCGGCCACCACCGGGCCGACGGCGGCAATGGTCAGGCCGTCGAGAATCTCGCCCAGCCGCTGCTCGCCCACCGAGCGCCGGCCGATCTGGAACAGCCGGCGCACCTGGGCGGCGCTGGTGAAGGCGATGGCATCCACCCGGCCGCTGGCCAGCTCACTGATCAGGCTTTCCACCTGCGCATCTTCCACGTCATCGGCGTAGACGTAGGGCGCCACCGGCGCAACCTGCGCGCCGGCAGCCTGCAGGAACTCCATCAGCGGCAGGTTCGGGTCGCTGCCATACAGTTGCACAGCGATGCGCCGGCCGCGCAGATTTTCATCCCGCAGGGTACGAATCACCCCCTCGGTGGTCGGCTCCAGCGCGACCAGGTCGGCCTTCAGACCGATACTGCGCAGCGCCGCTCCGGGCTTGGGCCCACGGGTCAGCTTGCGCACCTGGGCCAGCCGGGCGATGAAGTCCTCGCGCAGGGTGCCCCCGGCGCGCTCGGCGGTGCCCAGCAGGCGGCGGATACCCTCGCCGGTAAGGGCGATGAAATCATCCCAGGGCTCGGCGCTCAACTGCTTGAGCCAATCCACCACCGGGCGCTGGTCCGGCGCATCATGAATGGATACCAGCGGGCAGCGCAGCACCTCGGCCCCGCGCTTGAGCAGCATGTCGGCAAACAGGTCCAGCTCACGACTTTCCGGCAGGGCGATACGACGGCCCGCAAGGGGCAGGGAATCAGGCATGGTTGCATCCGTTTCGAATCAGAGCAGCCATTGTGGGGTCGATCCGCCGGGTCATCAAGTCGGACCCGGCGCTGCACTGCGTCAGTGATGCCGGCGCAGGGTATCGGATGGCAGTTCGCCGAAGGTGCTCTTGTAGCTCTCCGAGAAGCGGCCCAGGTGCATGAAGCCGTAGTCCATGGCGATCTCGGTGATATTGCGTACCCTGGCCGCCGGGTCGCTCAGCTGGTGATGGATCTGCTGCAGCCGGCGCTGGCGAATGAAGGATTTCGGCGTGGTGCCGGCCTGGCGCTCGAACAGCGCATACAGCGAGCGCGGACTCATGTTCGCCAGTTGCGCCAGTTGCTCGACGGAAATGTCCTTCTTCAGGTGCTCGTCGATGTAATCGGTGATGCGGCCGAATGAGGGGCAGCTGTCGCCCGTCGGCTCGCGGCAGACGTTGCTGGCCAGGGTGCACAGCAGCTTGGAGGCGATGATACGGCTGTACTGCTCCTGCAAGGGCTGATGGCAGTGCTCGGCGGCAGCTTCCTGGCAGATCAGTGCCAGCAGGCTGTCGATACCCGACAACTGCCGCAGCGCATGCCGGCTGGTATTGAAACGTATGCCCTGCTGCGGTGCGCGCCAGTGGTTGTCCGCGCAGACCTGTTCGAGCAACGTGGCCGGCAGCTTGACGATCAGCTTGGCGCAGTCCTCCGAGTAGGTCAGGTCCACCGGGTCGTCGGGGTTGATCAGCAGCAACTCGCCGGGTGCGAAGTAGTGTTCCTCACCCTGCCCGCGCCACAGGCAATGGCCACGCAGCAGCAGCTGCAGGTGGTAGATGGTTTCCAGCGCTGGCGAGGTGACCTGCACCCGGTCGCCGTAGCTGAGACTGCACAGGTCGAGCTGGCCGAAGCGGCGATGGCGCAGGCTGGCCTGGGCCGCAACACGGCGCGGACGCCGGATGCAATGCGCTCCGACATGCTGATTGACATAATCCGACACCACATGGGGATCGGCATGTTCGAACACGGTACTTCCGACATCCGGCAGACTGATCATCACAGGGCACCCTACATGTTCTTATAATGCATCCGGCAACGGCACGCCGGCCGGACGCCGGGACCAGGCCAGCATAGGAGATAGGTCAGGCAGCCAACAGCGCTCGCGTTCGGTAATCGCACACTTTCCGCCAGGCGGGACGGCTATACTCGGGCATGAATAGCGCATTGAGGACATGATGCCGATGCAACAACCACTCTGGTCACCCAGCAGCACCGGCATCGCCGCCAGCCGCATGCACGCCTTTCAACAATATGTGAACCAACGTTTCAGCCTTGCCCTGCACGACTATGCAGCGCTGCACGCCTGGAGCATCGAGCGGCGCGCGGACTTCTGGCTGGCGCTGGCGGCGTTCTTCGAGGTGCAGTTCAACACAGCGCCCGGCGAGATACTCGTCGAAGGGCCGGACATGCCCGATGCGCGCTGGTTCAGCGGAGCCACCCTGAATTACGCGGCGCACCTGTTGCGACGCCAGGACCACCAGCCGGCGCTGATCAGCATCAGCGAAGCCGGCAGCCGCGAGCAGCTGAGCTTTTCCGAGTTGAATGCCCACGTGGCCGGTTTGCAGCGCAGCCTGGAACAGGCCGGGGTGGCGAGCGGCGATCGGGTTGCCGCGATCCTGCCGAACAGCTGGCAGGCCATCGTCGCCATGCTTGCCAGCAGCAGCCTGGGTGCGGTGTGGTCATCCTGCTCGCCGGACTTCGGCGCGCAGGGCATCATCGACCGCTTTGGCCAGATCGAACCCAAGGTGCTGATCGCCTGCAGCGACTACCACTATGCCGGCAAGTCGATCGATCTCACCGAGCGGCTCAGCGAGGTGCTGCGCCAGTTGCCGAGTGTCGAACGGCTGGTGCTGGTACCAGGCCCGGCCGCGCTGACCAACCCGGCTCCCGAATGCAGCCAGGCAGTCAGCCACTGGCAGGACTTCTATAAGCCCGGCGGCACGCCCCGGTTCCGTGCCCTGCCCTTCGACCACCCGCTGGCTATCCTGTATTCCAGCGGCACCACCGGCGCGCCCAAATGCATAGTGCATGGCAGCGGCGGCGTGCTGCTGCAGCACCTCAAGGAACTCGGTCTGCATACCGACCTGAACGCCGATGACCGGCTGTTCTACTACACCACCTGCGGCTGGATGATGTGGAACTGGCTGGCATCCGGCCTGGCGGTCGGCGCCACGCTGGTGCTGTACGACGGCTCGCCATTCCACCCCGGCGACACCCGGCTGATCGACCTGATCGATGCCGAGCGGATCAATGTCTTCGGGGTCAGCGCCCGCTATCTCGCAGCACTGGAGAAGGCCGGCGTGCAGCCGGCACGCAGCCACCGGCTCGACAGCCTGCGCAGCATATTGTCCACCGGCTCACCACTGTCCCCGGACAGCTTCGACTACGTCTATCGCGACATCAAGAGCGACCTGCGCCTGTCGTCCATCTCCGGCGGCACCGATATCGTCTCCTGCTTCGCCCTGGGCAACCCGCTGCTGCCGGTCTGGCGCGGCGAACTGCAGGGACCGGGGCTGGGCATGGCGGTGGAGGTATGGAACGGGGCCGGCCGGCGGGTCATCGGCGAGAAGGGCGAGCTGGTCTGCACCCGACACTTCCCCTCCATGCCCCTGGGCTTCTGGAACGACCCGGATGGCAGCCGCTACCACGCGGCCTATTTCGAGCGTTTCCCCGGTGTCTGGGCGCAGGGCGACTATGCCGAACAGAGCGAGCATAGCGGCCTGATCATCCACGGCCGCTCGGACGCGGTACTCAACCCCGGCGGCGTGCGCATCGGTACCGCAGAAATCTATCGCCAGGTGGAACGGGTCGATGAAGTAGTGGAATCGCTGGCCATCGGTCAGCAATGGCAAGGGGATGTAAGGATAGTGCTGTTTGTCGTGCTGCGTCAGGGAGTGCAACTGGATGAGGCGCTGCAACAGCGCATCAGGGGGGAGATTCGCCGCCATGCCAGTCCCCGGCACGTACCGGCGGTCATTCTCGCCGTGCCGGATATTCCGCGCACCCGCAGTGGCAAGATCGTCGAACTGGCCGTGCGTAACCTGGTGCACGGCCAGCCGGTGAACAACACCGAAGCCCTGGCCAACCCGGAAGCGCTGGACTACTTTCGCGACCGGGTCGAACTGCAGGACTGACTACTGGTCGCTACCGTTGCCGTTGTTGGGCTGGTAGTAGCCCACCGCGACCAGGTAGTTGCCGACCTTGCGCGCGTAGGCGTGCTTGTGCTCGGTTTCGCCGGAGATCGGGTGCTTCCACTGGTAGTCGAACTCGACCATCTCGCTGGTCGCCAGCTTGTCCAGGGCTTCCTGGCCGAAAGGCTTGCCGAGGCGGTCAGCCAGGGCACTGAAGTCGCGGCCGATCAGACGCAGGTTGGAGCCATGGGCGACGAAGCGGTTGTTATCCAGCTCCACGACGAACACGTAGAGATCATCCTTGTAGAAGCGCTGATCCAGTGCATTGATCGCATTGAAGGTGTCGCGGGGATTGCTGTTCACCGCCTCGGCAGCAGTCTCCAGCAGTTGCAGCGCCTGCTCGGAACTGGCCCGCGGCTGGTAATAGCCCACCGCCAATACGGTATCGCCTACCCGCTGGAAGTACACATGCTTGGTGATCTTGCGCCCACCAGTACTCCAGTTGCCCCAGGGATAGTCCGCCTCCAGGATCTCACCGGTCTCCGGCTGGCTCAGCGCCTGCTGGAACTTGGGCCTGAGTTCATCGTCGATGGTGTTGAAGATATCCCGCCCGATCAACATCACCGACGGCCCGCCACTGGCGAGCATGATGCCGTTGGTGTTGATCACGAACACGTACAGGTCATCCTTGACGAACGGCCCCTGCCGGCTGAACACCGCCAGGGCCTTGTCGCCATTGGCCTTGTAGTAGTCGACGGCTTCGGTGAGCAGGGCGCGGGCTTTTTCGCTTTCCTGCTCCTGCGCGACGGCCTGATGCACCTGCAGGAACATCAGGCAAGCCGCACATGCTGCCAATATCCGGTGTACTTTTCTTCTCAACATCCTGGTTTCCTTTCTGGGTGATATCACTAGTGTCTGTTGCAAAGATACGTCAGGGTGACGGGAAGCGCCAATAGCCTTCTATTCATATTAAAAACATTTTGATTTGTTTTATTATCAGAGGTACTCTGATGACCATACCGGAGCGCTGACTCAGCTCATCAAGCACAACAATAATGCACAGGGCCTGAACATGACATCAATTCCGCACCAGCATCGCAACCTGATTTCCCGCCTCGGCCGCGTCATGCAACTGGCCTGGGTGCCCAGGGATTACGATGCGACACTCCGCTATTGGACTGACATCATGGGCGTCGGCCCGTTCTTTGATATGCCGCATATCCAGGTGGACGCCTGCCAATACCGTGGCAATCCGGTTGAGCTGGATTTCTCAGTGGCCATCGCCTACTGGGGCGACATGCAGATCGAGCTGATCCGCCAGCATAACGATGCCCCGTCCATCTACCAGACGTGGCTGGAACAGGGGCGCGAAGGCGTACACCACGTCTGCCTGGTGGTGGAGAGCATGGCCGAAGCCCGTGCACTGTGCGCCGCAGCCGGTGCCGAAGTCATGCAGGAAGTCTGGTTACCCGGTGGCGGTGAAGCCATCTACGTCGATCTCGGCGGCCTGCTTGTGGAAATGATCGACTTCCCGAAAGAGCATCTGGCCGTGTTTGCTGACATGAAAGCCGCAGCAGACAGCTGGGATGGCAGCGACCCCGTGCGCCTGCTCGGCTAACCGCATCCGGTAGAACAAGAAGAGACCGTATGAACACCAACACCCTTGCTCCCGGCACCGCTGTGGTCCCAGCCGTGCTGGATCAGGTCTTGCCGGCCCTTGCCGGGTTCCTGAGCCGGCACTTCGGCGCTCACGTCCGCATTCAGCAGGCAAGTCGCCTGTCCGGCGGCGCCATCCAGGAGAACTGGCTGCTCCAGGTCGAACTGCAGGGCAGTGACCGGGACGGTGAACAGCGCTGGGTACTGCGTACCGACGCTCCCTCCAGCGTGGCGGTGAGCATGAGTCGTCCCCAGGAATTCGCCGTGCTGCGCGCCGCCTTCGAGGCCGGCGCCAGGGTGCCCGAGCCGCTGCTGCTGTGCTCCGACCCGAGCATTATCGGCCGCGAGTTCTTCGTCATGCAGGCCCTGGAAGGTACGGCCTTCGGTCCCCAGCTGACCCGTGACGGGGTCAGCGACGCACAGCGCCCTGCCCTGTGCCGTGAACTGGGCATCAGTCTGGCCAGCCTGCATCGCATCACTCCGCCGCACCCGCAACTGGGCTTCCTGCCTGCTCCGGCGGTCGACCATGCCCAGCACTGCATCGCGACCTACCGCAGTTACCTGGATACCCTGGATGACGGCTTCCCCGCCCTGGAATGGGGCTTGCGCTGGTGCGAACTGAACCGCCCCGAACCGCTGGCCCCATGCCTGCTGCACCGCGACTACCGCACCGGCAACTACATGGTCGCCAACGGCCAGCTCAGCGGTATTCTCGACTGGGAGTTCGCTGGCTGGGGCGATCCGCGCGAGGACATCGGCTGGTTCACTGCCCGCTGCTGGCGCTTCGCCGGGCCACAGCGTGAAGCTGGCGGTGTCGGCGAGTTGCAGGACTTTCTCGACGGCTACCACAGCATCAGCGAGCTGCCCATGGACCGCGCCGCCCTGACCTATTGGCAGGTCATGGCCCACCTGCGCTGGGCGATCATCGCCCTGCAACAGTCCGAACGCTACCTGAATGGGGGCGAGGATTCGCTGGAACTGGCCCTGACCGGACGCATGCTGACCGAGTTGGAACAGGAAATTCTACTGCTGACCGGAGTCACAGCATGAGCCGTCCCAATGCCCCCGACCTGCTGACCACCGCTCGTCAGCTGCTGCTGGACCAGCTGCTGCCGGCCCTGCCCCGCGAGCTGCACTACCAGGCACGGATGATCGCCAATGCCATGATCATCGCGGCCCGGGACCAGCAACAGGGCAGCAGCTGTGTGGCGCAGGAGTGCCGGCAGTTGCAGACACTGTTGGATGCACCGAATAACGGCGATCTGGACGAACTGCGCAAACAGTTGGCCAGTGCCATCCGCCAGGGCCGGTTCGACCAGCACCCCGGATTGCACCGGGGTCTGCTGCAGATCAACCGCAACCAGCTGGCCATCAACAGCCCCAAAGCGGTGCGCGACTGACGCGCCTGCGCTTACAGGAGAAGTACCATGGATTTCAGTCTTGACCAGGAATTACTGGAACTGCAGCAGCGCACCCGCGAGTTCATCGCCGAACAGGTCATCCCCCTGGAACATGACAGCCGTCAGACACCCCACGGCCCCAGCGAGGAGCTGCGCAACGAACTGGTCGAGCGCGCCCGCAACGCCGGCCTGCTGACTCCCCACGCCTCCCGCGAGCTGGGCGGTCTGGGCCTGAGCCACCGGGCCAAGGCGATCGTCTTCGAAGAGGCCGGCTACTCGCCGCTGGGACCAATCGCGCTGAACATCCATGCCCCGGACGAAGGCAACATTCACATGCTGGAAGCCATCGCCAACGAGGCGCAGAAGGACCGCTGGCTCAAACCCATGGTCGACGGGCGCATCCGCTCCTGCTTCGCCATGACCGAGCCCAGCCCCGGCGCCGGCTCCGACCCGTCGATGCTGGCCACCACCGCCGTGCGTGATGGCGATGACTACCTCATCAACGGCCGTAAGTGGTTCATCACCGGCGCCACCGGTGCCAGCGTCGCCATCATCATGGCCCGTACCGAGGATGGCGGCGCCACCATGTTCCTCAGCGACACCGACCAGCCAGGCTTCAAGGTCGAACGCATGATGGATTCGCTGGACAGCTGCTTTACCGGCGGCCATGGCGTGGTCGAGATCGACAACCTGCGAGTCCCGGCGCACAACGTGCTGGGCGAAGTCGGCAAGGGCTTCCGCTACGCCCAGGTACGCCTGGCCCCGGCTCGCCTGACCCACTGCATGCGCTGGCTCGGCGCCGCCCGCCGCGCCCACGACATCGCCACCGACTACGCCCGTACCCGTGAATCCTTCGGCCGACCGCTGGGCGAGCATCAGGGTGTCGGCTTCATGCTGGCCGACAATGAACTGGACCTGCACAGCACCCGCCTGGCGGTCTGGCACTGCGCCTGGGTACTTGATCAGGGCGAACGAGGCAACCTCGAATCGAGTATGGCGAAAGTACTCAGTTCCGAGGCAATCTGGCGCGTGGTTGATCGGGCGGTGCAGATCCTGGGTGGCCAGGGCGTGACTGGCGAGAAAATCGTCGAACGCATTTTCCGTGACGTGCGCCCGTTCCGCATCTACGATGGCCCCAGCGAAGTTCACCGCATGAGCATCGCCAAGAAGCTGCTGGCCAGCAGGTAAGCGCCTACTACTCCGTTACAACACTCTCCTGGATGCGAGGTGTTGGGTTTGGGCCACTGATTGCTGTCCAGTCAGTTGGCCCTTTTTTATTCGACTGAACCTGATGAAGGTATGCGTGATGACACAGCGTCAGATCTATGTTGTAGGAGCGGCTCGGACCGCGATTGGCAGCTTCGGTGGCAGCCTGAAAGACCAACCCCTGGGCGACATCGCCACCATCGCAGTGAGCGCCGCCCTGGGCCGCTCCGGCGTCGCCGCCGAGGCGGTCGGCCATGTGGTGATGGGTAACGTGATTCCCACCGAGCCGAAGGATGCCTACCTGAGCCGGGTAGCCGCGATGGATTCGGGTATTCCCAAGGAAACCCCCGCCTTCAACGTCAACCGTCTGTGCGGCTCCGGGCTGCAGGCGATCATCTCCGCCGCCCAGTCGATCCTGCTGGGAGATACCGACATTGCCATTGGCGGTGGTGCGGAAAGCATGAGCCGCGGCCCCTACCTCATGCCCGCCATGCGCTGGGGCGCCCGCCTCGGTGATGCCCAGGCAGTGGACTACATGAACGGCATCCTGCACGACCCCTGGCAGCGCATCCACATGGGGGTTACCGCCGAGAACGTCGCCAAGCGCTACAACATCAGCCGCGAAGCCCAGGACGAACTGGCCCTGGAGAGCCAGCGTCGCGCCGCCCGCGCCCGGGCCAAGGGCTACTTCGCCGAGCAGATCGTGCCGGTGGAGATCCGTACCCGCAAGGGTGTGGTCAGCTTCGAGACCGATGAACACATCCGTGAAGAGGTCAGCCTGGAACAACTGGCCGGCATGAAACCGGTATTCCAGCGCGACAACGGTAGCGTCACCCCCGGCAACGCCTCCGGCCTCAACGACGGCGCCGCCGCCCTGGTCCTGGCCGAGGAGCAAGCAGTCAAGCTGCACAACCTCAAGCCCCTGGCCCGCCTGGTCGGCTATGCCCACGCCGGGGTCGAGCCGGAATACATGGGTATCGGCCCGATCCCCGCAACACGCCTGGTACTGGAGCGCACCGGCCTGAGCCTGGCCGATATCGACGTCATCGAAGCCAACGAAGCCTTCGCCGCCCAGGCCTGCGCCGTGGTACAGGAGCTGGGTCTGAACCCCGAGATCGTCAACCCCAACGGTTCCGGCATCTCCCTCGGCCACCCGGTCGGTGCTACCGGTGCCATCATCAGCACCAAGGCCATCTACGAACTGCAACGCACCGGTGGGCGCTACGCGCTGGTCACCATGTGCATCGGCGGCGGCCAGGGCATTGCCGCGATTTTCGAGCGCGTCTGATTCACAACCATCTGAATACAAGGAGAATAACAAGCATGAGTATCCGCACCGTCGGCGTCATCGGCGCCGGAACCATGGGTAACGGCATCGCCCAGGTCTGCGCCGCAGCCGGGTTCCAGGTCACCCTGGTCGACATCAATGAAGAGGCATTACAGCGCGCCCTGCAGACCATCGACCGCAGCCTCGAGCGCCTGATCCAGAAAGACAAGCTCGACACCGATGGCAAACAGCAGGCACTGGGCAATATCCGCACCAGCACTGCCCTGGCCGAGCTGGCCAGCGCCGACCTGGTGATCGAGGCCGCCTCCGAGGCCGAACCGGTCAAACTGGCACTGATCCGCCAGGTCGATGAGATAGTGTCCGAGCAGGCGATCATCGCCAGCAACACCTCATCCATTTCCATCACCCGTCTGGCCGCGGCCAGCCGCAGACCGGAACGGGTGATCGGTATGCACTTCTTCAACCCGGTGCCTGTCATGGCCCTGGTCGAGTTGATCGGCGGTCTGCAGACCAACGACACCACCCGTCAGGCTTCCACCGAGTTCGTCAGTGCCATTCACAAGACCGCCATCAGCGTGCGCAACAGTGCGGGCTTTGCGGTCAACCGCATCCTGGTGCCGATGATCAACGAAGCCGTATTCGTGCTGCAGGAAGGTATCGCCAGCGCTGAAGACATCGACCTGGGCATGCGCCTGGGCTGCAGCCACCCGATCGGCCCGCTGGCGCTGGCCGACCTGATCGGGCTGGATACCCTGCTGGCGGTGATGGACGTGTTCTACACCAGCTTCAACGACAGCAAGTACCGCCCCGCCCCGCTGCTGCGGGAAATGGTCGAAGCAGGCTATCTGGGCCGCAAGAGCGGCCAGGGCTTCTACCACTACCCGGCTTGAGCCGGGTAGTCCCATGCGAGGAGAACATCAGATGTCTGACCTGCCATTGATCGTCGGCGGCAGCGGCGCCATCCGCACCCTGCGCTTCAATCGCCCTGCCTCACTCAATGCCATCGACAGCGCCATGGCCAGCGCCTTTCTGCAAGCCATCCAGGACGCGGTCGAAGACCCGGAGGTACGGGTCATCGTCCTCAGCGGTGAGGGTCGCTCCTTCATGGCCGGCGGCGATATCAGCCAGTTCAGCCGCGACCCGGGAAGTATTCCCGAGGGGCTGATTGAGCCCATGAACCGGGCCATCCTGCTGTTCAGCAACAGCGACAAACTGGTGCTGGGCAGCGTACAGGGCCCGGTGGCCGGAGCCGGCATGAGCCTGGCGCTGGCCTGCGATCTGCTGGTCGCAGCCGACAACACCCGCTTCAGTTTCGCTTACACCGCACTGGCGGTCAGTGGCGATCTGGGCATCAGCTGGAGCCTGCCGCGCCTGCTGGGCTTGCGTCAAGCCTTGGGGGTCGCTCTGCTCGGTGACAGCATCAAGGCCGATGAAGCGCAGCGTCTCGGCCTGGTCAACCGGGTAGTAGCCGCAGAACAACTGGCAGAACACACCCTGAATCTGGCCAACCAACTGACGGAACTACCGGTACTGGCCAGCGCCAGCATCAAACAGCTGATGCAGGCCGCACTGCAACAGGATCTGGGCAGCCAGCTGGCTGCCGAAAAACAGGCCTTCAGCCAGTGCATCGAGCAACCGGAGTTCCACACCGCCGTTGCCGGATTCCTGGCCAAACGCAAGTAACCGCCAGGCTGCGGGCGTAGCGCAGGTGCGCTACACCCCGGGTTGGCGAGCACCTGCTCGCCGACAGCCTTCAGCAACTTCACTTCGCAGACATAACGCAGAGATACTACACCCTGCTTCCAGCCGCCCGCCTTACCCTTGGTTGCCACTGGTACAGCAGCAGCCCCGCCCCGATCAGCAACGCCCCAAGCCAGACACCCGACGGCAACTGTTCGGCATTGAACAGCCTGCCCATCATCAACGCCAGCAGAGGGGTTATCACCAGAATCAAGGCCACCGCCGCAGAACTCAGCTGGCGGATGATGTAGTAATACATGGCAAATCCCAGCACCGAGCCAAGCACGCCCAGGTAGGCAATCGACAGCATGCCGCGCCAGCTGGACTGAGTCGGCCAGCTGCCATCCTGGAAGCACCACAGCAGAAAGAACAGCGGCGCCGCCACCAGCAGCGAGCCGGTGGTGGTCACCATCGGGTGGCTGTCATCAGCAATCACTTTCATCCCGACCAAGGAGGCGGAGTTGCATACCACGCCCACCAGCAGGGCCGCCACACCGGTGGCAAAGCCCGCCTGCAACGCCAGGCCCTGGTCGAGAAACACCACTGCCAGCCCGCCCACACCCAGCAGCATGCCCAGCACCCGTGCCGGACTGAAAGCCGACTCACCCAGCCACCACGCCGCCAGCGCGCTGGTCACCAGTGGCGACACTCCGAAAATGACCGACATCAGCCCGGAGTCGATGCGTGTCGAAGCCCAGTAGACGCAACTCATGGCCAGAAACAGCCCAAGCCCGGCACACAGATAGCTGCGCACCGCACGGGCATGAAACAGCAACGGAATACCGGCCAGACGCAACACCAGCAACGCGCAGCCCAGGGCCAACACCATGCGCAGCATGACAGCAAAGCTGAAGCTGCTATCCTGGGCGCCCCACTGGATGGCCAGCGGGGTAGTGCCCCAGATGAACACGACGCCCAGATACGCCAGCGAAACCGGCATGGGCAGGTCAGAGATCCAGAACCAGGCGCTTGCCGGCAGCGCCCCGGGAACAGCAGGGAGTGAACCAGCCTTCCTCGTTACGCTCGCTGTCACTCAACACCTGATCCCGGTGCTCGACCTCACCTTCCAGTACGCGGGTGATGCAGGCGCCACAGATGCCCTGTTCGCAGGAAGTCATGATGCCAACGCCGGCCTTGTCCAGTACCGAGACAATGGAGTCATCCTCCCCGATGCTGAACACCTGACCGGTGCTGGCCACCTGCACCTCAAAGCTCTCATCCGCGCTGGTGTCGATCTGCTTGGCACTGAAGAACTCGTAGTGGATGCGCTCCTCGGCCCAGCCGGCGGCCCTGGCGCTGGCCAGAACGAAATCGATAAAACCACCCGGCCCGCAGACATACAGGTGGGTACCATCCGATTGCTGTTGCAGCACTGCGGCCAGATCCAGCTTCTGCTCTTCAGCACCGTCATCAAAATGCAGTTGCACCCGGTCGGCATAGGCCGCGTTCTGGATCTGCTCACGGAAGGCCATGCGCTCCGGACTGCGAGCGCAATAGTGCATGCTGAACTCGGCATCAGTACGCGCCAGCCGCTCGGCCATGCACAGTATGGGAGTCACGCCAATACCACCAGCCAGCAGCAGCGAGCGCTTGACGCTGGGTACCAGCGGAAAATGGTTACGTGGCTGGCTGATGCGGATCTCCTGCCCCTCCTGCAGTTCGTCATGCACGGCGACCGAGCCGCCCCTGGAAGCCGGATCACGCAGCACACCGATCACATAGCGATGCTGCTCGGACGCGTCATTACACAGCGAATACTGACGCACCAGCCCCGGGCGCACCTCCACATCGATATGCGAGCCGGCAGTAAAGGGCGGCAGGCTGCTGCCGTCCGGCGCAGCCAGTTCAAGAGTAACGATATCAAGCGCAGCCGGGGCCTTACGCGCGATCTTGACTTTGAATGTGGTATCCATGATTTCGTCCGTTATTGAGCTACTGCTGTCTGCTGTTCCAGTCGTGCGCGGATGTCGGCACGCAACTGATCCTTGCGTACCTTGCCGGAGGCAGTACGCGGGAAGTCATTCAGCACGACCAACTGCTCGGGGATCTTCTGCCGCGCCACCCCGCTATCGCTGACCAACTGCACCATCTGCGGCAGGGACAGATCCTGCCCTTCGCGCAGTATCACGTAGGCGCACAGGGTTTCACCCAGCCGCATATGCGGCATGGATACCACCGCAGCCTCGTTTATCTGAGGCAACTGATGCAGGATATCCTCCACTTCCTTGGCACTGATCTTCTCGCCACCGCGGTTGATCAGGTCCTTCTTGCGCCCGGTGATGACGATGGCATTGTCCACAGTCAGGCGGCCCAGATCGCCGGTAGCGAAATAACCTTCCGCGTCGAAGCTGGCAGCAGTCTGCTCGGCATCGGCGTAACCTAGGAACATCGCGGGCCCCTTGATCATCAGCTCCCCTTCCCCACCCGGCACTACCGGGTGTCCATCATCATCCACCACCTTGACCTGATAATCATGTACTTCACCATCGGTGGTAGCAGCCAGTTCCAATTGCTGCTCGCCGATAAAGCCCAGGGTCACCAATGGCACTTCACTGGAGCCAAATACTCGAAACGCCCGGCAGCGTTCGAACACCTCGGCGGCGCGGTAGATCAACGCCGGCGGTACCTCGGCGCCGCCACAGGCGAAGGCCTGCAGGGACGGCAGGCGGCGGCCATGCTGTTCGGCCTGGACCAGCAACTCGTGCAGGAAGGGTGTGGCACCGAGGCTGACGGTGACCTGCTCACGGTCAATGATGTCCAGCGCCTCGCGGGCATCCCAGCGGTCCATGAACACCGTACGGCTGGACATATAGAAGGGCAGCTCCAGGCCACTGAGACCGGTCACATGGGTCACCGGCGAGGCCATCAGCAGGGTACCGCCCTGCCCCCGGGTCCAGTGTTCGAAACCACGCTTGAGTCGCAGCGGGCCGGTGTTGTGCGAATGCAGCACCGCCTTGGGCCGGCCTGTGGTGCCGGAGGTGTAGAGCACCAGCTTGACGCCATTGGGATCAACCTGCGGCAGTTCCCGGGCCGGCTGGCCCTCGGCAATCAGCGCTGCATAGTCCAGCGCCTGGTCCTGTTCACCGCGAACGCAGCACAGCAATTGCAGCGCCGGCAGCTCGCCGCGCAGGCGCTGCATCATCCCGGCAAAGTCGAAGCCACGATACCGCTGGGGGAAGAAAGCGGCCTTGACCCGGGCATCGGCCAGCATGAAGCTGACCTCCGCATCTCGGTAGATAGGCACTATGGGTACGATGACCAGGCCCAGCAGACTGGCAGCCAGATCGATCACCGCCGCCTCGCGCCAGTTGGGCAACTGAAAGCTGATCGCATCCCCTGCCACCAGCCCGCGGCGCTGCAGGGCGCCGGCCAGCAACTGGGCCTCCTGCAGCAATTCGCCAACCCTGCAGGCTTGGCCCTCGAACACGTGGGTAATGCGCTGCGGATCACGCGCGGCCATGTCGGCAGCCATGTCGGCTATGGTCTGATTCAGCCACTCGCTGCTGGCCCGCCCCTGTTCCAGGCGCTGCGGACTCAGTTCCACATTCCAGCCACTGATATCTTTTTTCATTATTGTTACCCCATGAGCAGACTCAGGCTGCTGTCAGACGCTGTTCCACAAAACGCAGGAAGTGCCGATCACGCCCGCCGAACAGGCTGTTGAGCAACATCACCCGGCGAAAGTAGTGGGTGACGTTCAGTTCCTCGGTGATCCCCAGGCCACCGTGCAGCTGCACCGCCTCGTTGGCCACCTGACGCGCCGCATCACAGATATAGGCGTAGGCACCGCTGACCAGCAGCTCGCGCCCGGCCGCCGGGCCGGACAGTGCCCGCTGGGCGGCGTCGGTCAGCGCCCGGGCTTCCTGCTGCAGCAGATAGAGATCGGCCATGCGGTGCTGCAGGGCCTGATTCACCGCCAGTGGCTTGCCGAACTGCTTGCGCACCTTGAGGTAGTCGTTGGTGGTGTCCAGCAGCACCCGGATCATGCCGCAGGCTTCGGCGCACAGCGCCACGCTGGCTTCATCGCGCAGCAGCTGCAGGTTGTCCACCAGGCTCAGGCCATTGTTCGGTGTGGCCAGCAGTTGGACCTCGGCGTTATCCAGCGTCACGCTGGCCGCGCCGCGTCCATCCAGCAGGCGCGCGGCGGTACGCTGCACGCCAGGCTGGCCGGTTTCCACCAGGCACAGTTGCAACTGCCCCTCGGCATCCCGGGCGGCGACCAGCAGAGCATGGGCGAGATCGCCGTGCATGATCAGCGGAATACGCCCGGTCAGGCGGTTGCCTTCGAGCTGGCAGGCGTGTGCCTGTTCCAGCGCACAACTGAAAATCAGCTCCCCTGCAGCCAGAGCAGGCAGCAGACGCCCACGCTGACCGGCATCACCCAGGCGCGCCACCAACCGGGTGGCCAGCACCGCACTCATCAAGAAAGGTTCCTGCAGCAGCGCCTGTCCGACCACCTCCATCAATGCACCAACCGCTGCGGCATCGCCATCCAGACCATCGTGTTCGGCAGGCAGGCACAGGGACAGAAAACCGAACTCGGCCAGATCCGACCAGACCTGCTGGCTGAAACTGCCCGGCTCTTTCATCAACTCCTGGCGCTGGAGGAAGCTGCAGTTATCTTCGACATAGCGCTCCAGACTGTTGCGGAGCATGCCAATGGTTTCAATATCGGTTGTCATAGTCCCAGTACCACCTTGGCCAGAATATTGCGCTGCACTTCCGAAGACCCACCGAAGATGGTATTCGCCCGGTTGTACAGGTGCTCCTTGAGGATGCCGCCAACATCATCCGCCCCCAGCAGGGGCAGACCCGGAGTGGCGTGCAGCGCCTCGGTATCGAATACCATACCGGCCTCGGCCAGGGCATCGACCAGGGTTTCGCTGACCTGCTGGTACAACTCGGTGCCGCGAATCTTGATCAGTGACGCCTCACCGCCGTTGTCCCGGCCCTCATCCATGGCCAGCACCCCGGCATAGGAGGCCTGCTCCAGCGCCAGAAAGCGCAGCTCGAACGCGCCGATGCGATTGCGCATCAATGGCTGCTCGATCAGTGGGCGACCGTCTACCTGGGCTTCCATGGCATGCTTTTTCAGGCGGTCCAGCACATGCCGGGCCTGACCAACGATAGCGCCGGCGGTACGCTCGTTCTGCAACAGAAACTTGGCATAGGTCCAGCCGGCCCCTTCTTCACCAACCAGGTTTTCCACCGGCACCCGCACGTCCTCCAGCCAGACCTCGTTGACGTGGTGATAGCCATCCATGGTGTGGATCGGTTTGACCGTCACCCCCGGGCTGCGCATATCGATCAGCAGGAAGGAAATGCCGCTCTGCGGCTTGCCGTCGGTGCCGGTGCGCACCAGGCAAAACAGCCAGTCGGCCCACTGGGCATAGGTGGTCCAGACCTTCTGGCCGTTGACCACATAATGATCGCCATCCCGGACCGCACGGGTGCGCAGCCCGGCCAGGTCCGAACCGGCCCCCGGCTCGGAATAGCCCTGGGCCCAGAACTCTTCGGTATTGACGATACCGGGCAGGAAACGCTGCTTCTGCTGCTCGCTGCCGAAGGTATAGATCACCGGGCCGACATACTTGACGCCGAACGGGATGATCCATGGACAACCCAGCCTGGCCAGCTCATCCTCGAACACGAAACGCTCCAGCGATGACCACTGCCGGCCACCGTACTGCTCCGGCCAGTGGGCAACCGCCCAGCCCTTGCGCTCCAGCAACTGCATCCATTGCAGGTAGTCCTGGCGCTCCAGTACCTGATGCCGCTGTGACTTGCTCTTCAATTCGGCTGGCATCTCGTGGGCCACGAAGTGGCGCACAGCCTTACGCAGCTGCTGTGCCTTTTCCAGTAATTGTGTACTCATATGCTTTTCTCGGGCTGTCAGAACAGCCCCCGCCCGGTTGGCGGGCGGGGGAAACGGACTACTTGTCGAGCCCCAGGTACTTGTCCAGTGTCAGGTGGTGGTGACGAATGCGACTTTCCTGATAGCTGGCCAGGGTGACCATGCCCTTCTTCGAGGCTTTCAAGCCTTTGGTCATGGCATCCAGGTTACTCATGTCCTGATCGAACACCGGCCCCAGTGCACCCAGCTCAGGGGCCTTGGAGAAATCCAGATCATCGGGTAGCTGGTTCAGACGGGCGCCAGGCGGACAGGGCTCGCCCTTCTTGTAACGCCCGAGCAGCCAGACATCAAACAGACAGCTTTCATGGTTGTCACCATCGGGAATGGCCCGATACACGATATTGCCGAAGTAGCCAGCCCATACCTGGGTATTGGGGAAGATCGAATAGAGAATGGCATCCTGCAACTCGGCCAGCGTTACCTGGGACAAATCATCGCCAGAGGCTTCGGAAAAGATCTTGCGGTTCAGCTCGCCGATGTATTCGCGGGTGGTCATGCCCTCGGGCAGCACGTGCTTGCTGGCATCGGAGTCGGCCATGCGCCCGGACTCCTCCAGAATATCGTGCAGGATCAGCGCCTCACTGACATCGCTGAGGTTGGAGCTGGTCACCGCCATAGGGGTGACACTGCGACTGATATTGTCGCCATACATGTCGTACTGACTGTCGATGTCACCGGTAAAGGTCATGATCTGCGGGTGGGTGGCCCGGGTGTGCATGGACTCCATGAACGCTTCCTGGGCTACCTTCCAGTTGCAGGCCATACGCCGCTGCACATGGGCAATGGAGACCGAACGATCCATGCTGTAGTCCTTGAAGTGCTCGGGCAGCACATCCAGGTGCTCGCTCAGCGGTACGGCATCCAGGTCCGGATTGATGAACACGAAGCCGGCCCAGATATCCACCTTGACCTGCGGCAGTTTCAGCTCACAGGGAGACATGTGCTTGAAGTCCCAGACGGTGGGCATCGACTTGAACTCGCCCTGCAGGTCCCAGGTAAAGCCATGGTAGGGACAGCGCAACTGGTTTACCGCCCCCCCTCCCATACGCAGGGCACGGCCGCGGTGCAGACAGGAGTTGTGGAAGCCGCGGATCACATCATCCTGGCCACGCATGACAATGATCGACTGATCGACGATGTCGTACAGCACATGATCACCGGGCTTCTGGATATCCTCGGCACGACAGACCATCTGCCAGGTTCTGGTCCACAGTTTCTCGGCTTCCAGCTCATGGAACCAACGGGAACTGTAACGCTCGACCGACAGGTCTTCATCGGTAAAACCGGGATGATGGGGTTGCAGGCGATCAGGTACCGGCACCTTCTCCTGCTTGAGCAACTGCTGGAACAGATTGGGGTTACCGACATCCTCCGGCGGCAGCACGGTAAACTTGGCTTGTTTGAGATTGGTCATGCTCTTGCCCTCTTTATTTTTATAGATAAGGCCAGTGGTTATGGCGCTTCCAGAATGGTGACGGCACTGACACCAGGCGCACCGTATACGTGGGTATAACCAAGGCGGGGCGCACCGGGGACCTGGCGTTGCCCTGCCTGTTGACGCAACTGCTGGCAGACTTCCACCACCTGCCGCAGCCCGGAGGCACCCACCGGCTCACCATTGGCCAGACAACCACCATCGGTATTCACCGGCAAACGCCCACCAATATCGGTAGCCCCCTCGCGCAACAACCGCTCCTGCTCGCCATGCTCGCAGAAGCCGTTTTCGGCGAGGTGAATGATTTCCGAGCCACTGTCGGTATCCTGCAACTGGATCACATCGATATCCTCGGGCCCCACTCCAGCCTCCTCATAGGCCGCACGGGACGCCGTCACCGTAGGAGCAGGTGCCATCTCGGCGGCCAACGCCGGACTGAACACCTCGAAGGAGCCGTGGTGACGAGTACGCATCACCGCCGCACGCACCAGGATGGGACGGTCGGTATACCTGTGGGCGTCGCTGGCCCGGCACAGCACCAGCGCTGCCCCCCCTTCGGCAGGGTTGCAGAACATGTATTTGCGCAAAGGCAAGTTGACCGGCATCGACTGGACGATTTCCTCATAGCTCAGCTCCCGCTGGCGCCAGGCATGGGGGGTGACGGCACCGTTGCGAAAGGCACGCTGGGCAACCCGTACCAATGCCTCCTCGGAAATGCCATGTTCGTGCATGTAGCGCTGGGTCTTCAGCGCGAAGAACTGGGTGGTGAGCATCAAACCCGTTTCGCCGTACCAGTCGTCCAGGCCCCAATCAGCCGGGCGCGGATTGAAAGCCCCCCGCGGGTGCTTATCGAAGCCCACGGCAACCCCTATGTCAGCAGTGCCGGCCCGAAGTGCCGACACCACGCTGGCCAGAGCGCTGCCACCCGTGGCACAACCATTGGCCACGTTGATGAAGGGCAAGCCGGTCAGCCCCAGATGGTTGGACAAAGCGTCAGCGTTGCCGGCATCCTGACTGCCGCCATAGGCCACACCCACCTGATCCCAGCGGACGTTGGCATCCTGCAGAGCCTGCCTTACGGCATAGGCGCCCTGTGCCTGTCCGGACACACCGTCGGTACGGCCAAAGGCGTGCATGCCTACGCCGATGATTGCTATTTGCTCCATCACTGCTTCTCCTGTGGCGAACTGACAGGGGCAAAGGCAAAGGTGCGCAGTACTCGTTCCTGGCTCCGGCCGTAATCCACCTCCACCAACTGCATGGGCATACCGATCCGCAACTGCTGCGGGTCCGCACAGGTCAGGCGGCTTTCCACCTTGAGGCCGCATGGCAGCTGGACATAACCCACCCCATAGGATTGGAAGTCCTCGGCGGACTCACCGCTGTTATAGGGGGACTTGGGCAGAAAGCCCTGCACCGTCCATGACCACAACTCACCGTGGTTGCCCAGCACCGACTCGCTGAGCTGCGTGCCGCAGCAACGAGTGCAACTGCTGGTCGCCGGAAAGTAATACTCGCCACATGACTGGCAGCGGCTGCCCAGCAATACTGGTCCTGCCTCACTCCGACCCAGCAGATGCCCGGTCACATGCTGCACTGATAGATTGCCGCTCATATATCCAATCCTGTTTTCTTTAAACCAACTAGATTGTTTTTTATAAAGACAAAAACAAGCAACCTCAAGTGGCTGCCTGCTTCTGCCGCGCCTGATAGACCCGTTCGAACTGGGCCATGGCCGTTTCCACCAGCAAACCGTGCAAACGCTCCAGGCGGTCGCCCTGCAGGTAAGGGGCCGGGTTCATCGCCACCCCCTGCAATGAGTGCATGATCAGGTCACGTAACGCTTCGCCCACCTCGCGCAGATCCTCATCGGCCCAGACCGGAAAGCGCTTCACCATGCTGAGCGACATCCGCTCGTCCAGCGAGTTTTCCAGCGGCCCCATGACTTCCTGTAGATACTCATCGGTACGCGCACCGCGCACCAGTTCCTGGAAGGCCAGGAACGAAGGCTTCATGTAGTAACTCTGCAGTGTGGTAATGGTGTCACGCATATTGTCCGCTGTAGGAAAACTGCCCGACTTTTGCGTCACCCCACGAATCGCCTCGTCATACTCCTTTACCCGGATATCCGTGATGTGCTCGGCGGCAGCATTGAATACCTCGGCTCGGGATTTGAAATGATGAGTCATGGCCCCCCGGGAAACCCCTGCCTGTTTGGCAATCTTTTCCGTGGTGGTCTGGCTATAGCCAATATTGACCAGACACTGCATGGTCGCATCCAGAATATGCATGCGCATCAGATGGCTTTTTTCCGCCTGCCAACTGCCGTTCCCTGCCTTGGAGCGGCGTGCAGGACGACGAATTGCTGGTCTGGTGGTTGCATTCTGGCTTTCCATAACACTTCCTTTCGCTTGGCCTTGTTCCAAACTGAAACAGTTTGACAAATTGCCTTTGCATTATAGCGTAAAAACAAACAAACAGTTCTTTTATTTAAGCCAGGCTACGTCAGTTTGACCGAATGCCCAGCATCAACCGTGACCACACTGCCACTCATATAGGCCGAAGCCGCGCTGGCCAGCAGCAGCAGTGGGCCATCCAGTTCCTCATGCCGCCCCAGACGCTGGATCGGCAACGCTGCTATCTCCCGCTGACCAGCTTCCGACTCATAAAAGGGATTGGTCATCTCACTGGGGAAATAACCGGGGGCCAGAGCGTTGACGCGAATACCGTAGGGCATCAGATCCAGTGCCATGTACTGGGTCATGTGGATCACCCCGCCCTTGGTGGTGCCGTAGTTGATGAACTGCGGGCGAGCCAGATGGCCGAGGATCGAGGCGATATTGATGATGCTGCCCGGCTTACCTGCGGCGATCAGGCGCTTGGCCATTTCCTGGGCCACGTAGAACGGCCCGGACAGGTTGGCATCCAACAGGGTCGTCCACTGTTCGCGGGTCATTTCCTCGAACGCCGTCGGGTTGGACAAACCGGCATTATTGATCAGCACATCCACCGGGCCGCATTGCTGCTGAATGCTGGAAAAGCCTTCCTTGATGCTGTCGGGGTCAGTCACATCCATGCTCAGCGCCAGCGCCTGGCCACCCGCATCGCGAATACCCTGAGCTACCGACTCGACTGGCTCCAGGCGACGGCCAACGCATATCACAGTAGCACCGGCGCGCGACAGAACACCAGCAAAGTGCTTGCCCAGACCACTTCCTGCGCCGGTTACCAGCGCCACTCGCCCCGCCAGGGAAAACTGCTCAATAATATCTTTCATTCATTTACTCTCTTAATCTGCCCAGCGCTCTTCAGATCAACTGCTCCGGGTGTTCCAGTTGACTGGCATAGAAACGACAGAAGCGAGCCGCATCAGCGCCGTTGATCACTCGATGGTCATAACTCAATGACAGAGGAATGAAGCGTCGAGTGGTGACTTCGCCATCTGCCATCACCACCCGCTCGAACTCGCTGGTAATGCCCAGGATGGCCACTTCCGGTGCATTGATGATCGGTGTAAACGAAGTGCCTCCGATGGAGCCAAGCGAGCTGATGGTCATGCAGCCGCCGGACATTTCAGCGATCGGCAGGCCCTTGGTACGCGCCCGCTGGGCCTTGTCAATCAGCTCATCGGTCAGCTCGCTGAGCGATTTCTGGTCCGCATCGCGGATCACCGGTACCAGCAGCCCCTTGTCGGTCTCCACCGCAATACCGACGTTGAAGTACTGCTTCATCACCAGCTGCTTGCCGTCGGCGGTCAGCGAGGAGTTGAATACCGGAAACGCCTTGAGGGTGTTGACCAGCGCCTTGACCAGGAACGGCAGCGGCGTCAGCTTGCGGCCGATTTCCCGGCCGTACTCCCGGCGGAAGCGGTTGAGCGCATCCACCGGCGCCTCATCGTTATGGGTGACATGGGGAATCTGCGCCCAGTTGCGCGCCAGAAAGGCCCCGGCATACTGCTGGTGGCGGGACACCTCGGCCAGCTCGAACTCTCCGAACTGGCTGAAGTCCACCTCCGGCATGGGCGGCAGCGTGGCCGGCCAGGTTTTGCCAGGTGCGCTGCTCATCAGATCAACTCCCCGATGACCGTGCCCACATCGTAGGTTTCGCCAGCTTCCTTGAGAATGCGCAGAATGCCGTCCGCCGGCGCCTCGATCTCCTGTACGGACTTCTCGCTTTCCAGTGCATACAGAATATCGCCCTTGCTCACCGCCGCCCCATCGGCCACCAACCACTCGGTCAACAGCGCCTCGTTCACGGAAAAGCCCAGTTTGGGAAGAAGAATTTCAGTAGCCATAAGATCATTCCATTCTGTTTTTTATTTAAGCACGTCAAGCACGGCATCGGTGATGCGCTGCCTGGTCGGGATGAATTCATCTTCCAGCGCCTTGGAAAAAGGTACCGGCGAGCGCGCCGCCCCCACCCGGGCAACCGGCGCCTTGAGCTGGCCAAACAGTTCCCTGTGGACCCGGGTGGCGATTTCCGCACCAACGCCGAAGTCCACCTGCGCCTCATGGGCGACCACCAGCCGACCGGTTTTCGCTACCGAGTCGAGAATGGTATCCATGTCCAGCGGCGAGATGGTGCGCAGATCGATCACTTCCACCGAGATATCCTGCTTCTCCAGCTCCTGCGCTACCTGATTGACTTCCACCATGGTGCGGCTGTAGCTGACGATGGTCACATGGCTGCCCTGGCGTACCACCTTGGCCTTGCCCAGCGGGATGCGTTCACCCTGGACCGGCGCATCACCCATGGCGAAGTACAGTGGTAATCCCTCGATGAACAGGCAGGGGTCATCATCGAAGATGCAGGACAGCAGCAGGCCATAGGCATCTGCCGGATTCGACGGCGCCACCACCTTCATGCCGGCGGTGTGAGCAAACCAGGCCTCAAGATAGTCTGCGTGCTGGCCACCGGTACCGAAACCGGCCCCGGTCGTGGTGCGAATGGTCAGCGGCACATTGGTCTGCCCGCCGGTCATGAAGCGCAGCTTGGCCGCATGGTTGACCACCTGGTCCATGGCCACAGTGATGAAGTTCATCAGCATGATCTCGGCCACCGGACGCATGCCGGCCAGAGCAGCACCCACCGCTGCCCCCATGATCGCCTGCTCGGCAATCGGTGTGGACTTGACCCGGTCGGTACCGAACTTCTCCGACAGGCCAGCGGTGCACTTGAATACCCCACCACCCTCGCGATCGGCGATGTCTTCACCCAGCGCCAGCACGCTGTCGTCCTGCTCCATGGCATCATGCAGCGCCAGATTGATGGCCTGGGACATGTTCATGCGTTTTTTCTTCACTTCGTTCATACCCCGGTCTCCTCTGCATACACATCCCTGCCCAATTCCGACACATCGGGATACGGACTGCTCAGACCGAACTCGACAGCTTCTTCGAACTGTGCGCGGTTCTCATCTTCGATCGCCTGCAACTGCTCAGCCGTTGCATGGCGTTCTGCAATCAACCACTGGTTGAACGCTGGCATGGGATCTGCCGCCACGGCGGCATCCATGATTTCCTTGGCGATGTAGTGCCCGTCATCACCGAGCAGGTGGCCGCGGAAGCGGAAGGTCTTGGCCTCCAGCAGAGTCGGCCCCTGGCCGTTGCGCGCACGTTCTATCGCTTCGCGGGCGGCGCAGTACATGTCCACCGCATCGTTGCCATTGCACTGGATGCCATGCATACCGTAACCGATGGCGCGGTCAACGATATCCCGCGCGCCGGTACCGTATTCGTACTTGGTGTGCTCGGCGTAACCGTTGTTCTGGCAGACGAACACCACCGGCAGGTTCCACACCGAGGCCAGGTTCAACGCCTCGTGAAAGGCACCGATGTTGGAGGCGCCGTCACCGAAGTTGACCACAGTCACCTGGCCGCTTTTCTTCAACAGCGCAGCCCAGGCCAGGCCGTTGGCAATCGGCAGGCCCGAGCCGACGATACCGGTGGTCACCGGCAGTCCAGACGCCAAGTGGGTGATGTGCATCGGACCGCCCTTGCCTTTGCAGGTGCCGGTCGCCTTGCCCATGAATTCAGCCACGAATGGCTTGAGAGGGATGCCCTTGGCCAACTGGTCATGGATGCCACGGTAGGTGGTAATAACGTAATCATCGGCCCGCAGGTTGACCGAGATGGCCGATGGCACCAGTTCCTGGCCACGGGGCGAGTAGTACGGCGAGGCAATCTGCCCGGCTTTGATCAGTTCGATGAAACGGTCGTCGGCGACCTTGATCAATGTCGCCTTGCGATAGATATCAAGCAGTATGGCCGTGTCGGGAGACCTGGTATCAGTCATGGTTACCTCGCATGGTGCACCTCTGATTATTGTTGACTCACCTTGCTCGTTTAAAACCGACAAGGTTGTTTTTATTTATTCTAGCCATGCTGAATTCAAACAGCAAGCAGTTATTGTCGGTCCCGTCCGCTTTTAATCGCGTGCGATTCCCCAAGGAACTCAGTCAGCTCAAAGACGTTACCATCCGGGTCTCGTCCATAAGTGGTTTTTGAAGTCCCAAAGTCCTGCGGGACACAGTGAAAGGCAGCACCAAGCATCTTGAGCTGCTCACAGACGACATCAATCGTAGTGACATCAAAACAGAAGTGGGTAATGCCATGGTGATGTACTGGTCGTAGCGCCGCGCTGATCGGTGGCGCCGGTTGTTCGAACTGGAATAGCTCCAAACGCATACTGCCCAGACGTAACATCACTGTCCGCGCCGCGGATTCCGGCAAACCCATGATCCGGTTGATCTGCTCAACCCCGCTCTCCCAGTCAACCCGACTTTCCTCAACGAAGCCAAAACCGTCACGGTAGAAGGCTGCCAGCCTGTCCATATCTGGCGTGGAAACAGCGATATGGTGCACTGCGTTAATCATCTATATCACCTCGGCGCGCATTTTCATGCACTCGATCAACAGCACAAAGGTATACGGCAGGGAATACGAACCTGAGCCATCAAGATAAGGTGGACGCACCCAGATACGCCCACCCCGACGGCTCAGTAGAGGATCAGACTCGGCCAGCGATATAGTCGTTGATGACCTCATGGTAGCGACGCACACGGGACTCCTGGCCGGCCAGGTAGGAGTCCGTATAACCACGGGAGTGCAGGCCGCGCTGCTGCGCAATCGCCACACTCAGATCCTGATCAGCAACAAAGCCAATAGACTTGTCACCATGCTTGAATACCTCATGTTTGGCAGGTTCGGCCGGAGCAATACCAACCGGAGTTTCCACTTCTGCCTGCCCTTCTTCCGGGCGAACGAAGAACCAGTGATCAAACAGGCACTTCTCCGGATCAGTCGGGTGCGGCTGCGGACGCAGAATCTGATAGCTTTCCGCAGCCATGGTGAAGGACATGTTCGGGAACAGGGTGTAATGGTAATAGTCGGTCAGTTGGTCATCAGCCAGATTGGCATAGTGACTATAACCACGCTCAGCCCCCAATGCTCGCTTCTGTTTTTGCAGGGCCACCCGCACTTCATGGGTGCGCCCCTGGAACGTCTCGGCATCCAGCCCCCAGTGCCGCATGATACTGTCCAGCGGCGCCTGCACCTTCTTCGACCTGACTCCAGCGGCTGGCAGGGCCCCTTTCATCAGCATCCGGCTGTGCCCGTTCTGGAACACCTCGAACGCGGTATTCTGGTAGTCATCATCGATAAAGGTCGCCAATTCCTTGTGCAATGCCTGCACATGGTAGGCTTCATTGAAGTTATCCTGAATGACCTTCCAGTTACAGTCCACCTCACAGGTCATATGCATGACACGGGTCATCTTGCCCATCTCGTAGCAATCCAGCTGGTCGGCGACCACCCCCAGCGCCTCGCGCAGTGGTTTGGCATGCTGATCCATGTTGAACCAGACCAGGCCACCAAATGTCTCGCAGAGCAGCTCCTTCAGCCCTAACTTGCCTACCGGATTGCCTTGTGGGAAGTCGCCGGAGTCCTTGGCAATCAGCAAGGCACCATTGAGCCCGTAGCACCAGCTGTGATAGTTGCAGACCAAGCGTTTCACCTTGGTTTCTTCGCATTCGATCATGCGGTTTCCGCGGTGCTGACAGACGTTATAGAAGGCTCGGATACGCCCTTCATCATCGCGCACCATCAGAATCGATTCATTGCCGATCTCATGGGTAACAACACAACCTGCCTCGGGGAACTGCGCCTCAACGGCACCTACCTGCCAAGTACGGGTCCACATGTGATCCCACTCTTGCTGCATGAACTCCCGACTGTAATAGCGATCGCCAGTAATGGGATCGCCCCGCAGGAAATTCTCGCCCACCAGAGCCTGACGTGTACGTTCTGCCAATGACAAAGATGCATTCATTTCTCTCTACTCCTGCCCAGTATCAGCCACACAGGCCGAAAAGGGATTATTGTTTTTTTCAAAGCGGCCGGATCAGCTCATGCTGATAGACCGCATCACTCTCATCACGACGCCCCCGGACCTGATACTGCTCAAACTCGCCATCCGCCCGCTCACTGAGCGGCCACGAGGCGTTCCAATCCAGTACCAGATCCCGGGAATAGATTCGCCAGATACCATCACGCTTCTCCCATATATCGATATAGCGCATGTTATCCGGGCAATTGACCAGGCTGCCGTCGGGTAAACGTATGGCAGCATTACCAAGCATATAACTCTCCGCTCTGGCGCGAGCGCCATCAAGCTGGAGACCGACATTGGTGAAGCGGTGCCACCCCATCACCAGGTTCTCCTTGATGAAGGGAATATTCTGCTCGCAAAATTCCCAGGCATTGCCAGCAAACACTCCAAAGTCAACTACACCATCGGCATGAAAGACCGATTTGAGCAACTCCAGATCGCAACGGTCCACCGCCTGTATATAACGGGACATCTGATCACAGATCGCTTGGCGATTGATGACGGCAAGCATCCTCTCGGCCAGTTCCATGATCACTCTCCGAGCAAAGCGTAAACAGGATCATTCTTGCTGCGCTCACCTCGCAAGCGGAACAGCGCAAACATACCCTCATCAAGTACCGCCGTGGTTGGGTGGTTCATATTCCAGTCATGAACAAAGGTACGCTTGGCTATCTTCCACCCGCCCCGTTCCTTGCGATAGTGATCCAGGAAGCGACCTCCAATCAGCCGATCTTCTTTTTCACCCTTGCTAACAACGGTACTGACATTGATGACATACACCTCACCTCGGGCAGTATTGCCATCAATCTCGAAATACTCGTTAGATATGGATGAGAAAGTACGCTCAAGCGCGTCATCTGGGGAGGTCGCTGCTATCACAAACGGCTGCACGTTCCCCTGAAAATGCCCCCAATCGATCTTGGCATCATCTGTCCAGAGGGAAACCATCAGACAGCGATCCATACGATCATAAGCCCGGGCAAATGTTGCATTGAGGTGCTGCAAAGCCTGCTTGGCCTCGACCTCTTGAAGAATATCCAGATCGGATTCCCGATTCATGCTGCCTCCATACCCTGATTATTTGATTTATTCCAGTATTACGGATGACTTGTATTAGCAAGGAGATGGCCTCACCATACTGCTGAAATACAAAACAAGTCAAACTGTTTTTATTTATAGTGAATTTTTATCACTTGTATAGGCATGAGCTGCCTCACGACCGGCTACCCTTCCAAAAAACGAACCTGGTCCCAGGCTCATTCCACTGGCGTAGCTTTTGCCTGTTCTGGGAATATGCACGGCACAAGCTCCTGCAGAATAAAAACCGGGAATTGGATAGCCAGTGGGATCAAGCACCTGGGCTTTCGCATTCGTTTCCAACCCGCCTAGCGTCATATAGAGATAGATCGACTTGTTGAAAGAAATATCGAATGCTGCGTAAGGCCCCTGGTCCAGCGGTTTCAACCATTCTGCCGCCTTGAACAGGTAGGGGTCGGATCTAGTATTGGCATGCTCATTGTAGCGGGCCAGCGTTTCCTGCAGGGATCCAGCAGGCAGCCCCAGCCCGACCTCCATTGCTTCGATTGTCTCCCACCCATCCACCAGCGCATGCTGTGCGGAGGTGATTTCCGGGTAAGCAAAAATCTCGGCATCGACAATCAAGTAAGCGGTCTGCTCCGGCTGCTCCATGACCATAGAGGCAGTCCGACCATGGTACGAATCTTCTGCTACGAAGCGCTTGCCCAACTTGTTAACCAGAATGCCCTTGATCAATTGTCCAGGTGGATAAATCGATGCTGTGGCAATCACGCCATCCATGGCCGCGGTAGCTGCGCCGACCTGCTGCCCCATAATGATGCCTGATCCATCGGACGAAGGAATTCCCAGAGGCATCGCCGTCTCACTCATCAGCGGAATATGCTCAAGCACCATGTCACTGTTCATGGCAAAACCACCAGTGGCCATGATCACGCCCCTGCGTGCTCCCACTCGCAGGATACGACCATCCTGCCGAGCTTGAACACCGATCACCCGCCCCTGCTCGTTACGAATGACCGACTGAACCTGACAATCGTATCGCGCCACTATCCCCAGAGCGTCACTGCGGGCAAGTATCGCCTTCATTGCTTCAGCGCCGGCGTTCTCACCCATACCCGCGACCTTATGTCCTCGGGGGGCTGGCCGTGCTATCAGTTTATACGGCCAGATTTTCTCATTCCCTGTACTGAAAAGGCATTCGCTGGTGTTGAGAAATACCGCTTTACCTTTGTATTCACTCCGCTCAAAAGGTACGCCCAGGGCCTCAAGCCAATTGAAATGTTCCAGGCTATTGTCACAAAACACCTTTATGGCTTCAGGGTCTTCCGCTTCCGTAGAGGCCATCAAGAACTTGTACATTTCCTCGGCTGTATCGTCATAGCCGAACAGCTTCTGGACCGGCGTACCCCCACCCAGATAGAAGATACCCGATGACATTGCACTGGCACCGCCACCCCCACTGGCACGCTCCAAGACCAGCACCTCAGCGCCAGCCTCCGCAGCTTCGATAGCTGCACAGGCACCCGCAATACCGTAGCCAACCACAACTACATCCGTTTCGATATCCCAATGCATTTTGCTTCTCTATTATCAGGAGCTGATTCAGCAAGATCTCTTCATGCGACTATCGAATAGCCTGCAAGATACCGGAAGAGCGCGTGTCAGAGTTCCGGCTGCGTACGCTCGGGATCATCGCTCAGATAATACTCAAGCCAGCGATGGAAATATTGGTTGCCCCGCTCATTCCTGCCAAAGGTCACATGACTGAATGCACCAGACGCCATCCCGTTCTGGACCTTGAGCCCCAAGTCGTAATCCTCTGTCTGCACCACATCGCGCAACCAGTCCATCATCTCTTCCAGCTTCTGAGTGTCCTCCGCTGTCTCCGGCTTACTGTGATGAATGTAGTGAAGAATGGTGGTGTTCTCTCCTACCGTCGGTCCCGGAATCAGTTGGGCGACCTGGGTAATCTCCGGCGCCACAAAAATGGAAGTATTGGGAAAGATGGTACGGACAAAGTCATAGCCATCGTTTTCGTGCTTGTATCTTTCTTCTTTCGGAACGTCATTCAGCTTGGCTATGCTGCGCTGCGGGAAAGCGATCAGCAGATGCGGTCCATAGCCGCGAAACTCCATAATATTGGAGTAGGTTCGCGCATTAATGGTTTTCGGGTGAGCTGCAGCGAAATGATAGCCTTCAAGGTAGCCATCATAGGCTACTTTCCAATTAGCACCGTGGATCACCCGCTGGCCGCAATAGTGCCAATCGGCAAAACCCAGATTTTCGATATCTTCGATCATCCCACCGAGGAACTCTTCAAAGTCCACCTCCACTCCAGGAGTAAGTACAGCAAAGATCAACCCGCCACGCTCATACACTGGCAACTGAGTCAGACTCATCGCGGCCTTGTCCACTGCTCCGTAGGTATCCTCGCCGTATACCCGCTGCAAGGAGCCATCATTCCCATAAAGCCAGGCGTGGTACGGGCAGGCGAACTTGTCACATTTCCCCTCACCTTCGGCCACTTGCATGCCTCGGTGAGCACAGGCATTGAGCATGGCCCGCACACTGCCATCCTTGAGCCGTGTCAGCAGCAGGGGTACGCCCAGCAGGTTTTTGGTCTTGTAGGAACCGGTCTCCGGCAGCTCTCCTGACAGGCCTACCAACAGAGGCAGGCGCTTGAAAATCTGCTCCATCTCCCGCTCCCAGCGTCCCGGATCAGCATAGCTATCGCTGGCAATTCTCATCTGCTGGTCAGCCATATCGGTGCTGCGCATTTCCACATGCTCCAGCAACCGGGCCGCAATCAGATTATATTCCTGTTGTTTTTCTATACTCTTCACGGCCTCTATCCTCATGCATGCTTGTTATTTTCACGGGCCAGCATGTTGCTTTACCTAACGAATCTTCACCAGCAATTTGCCCTTGTGCTGGCCACTGAAAAGACGGGAAAAGACCGATACCGTGTTCTCCAGCCCTTCAACCACATCCTCATGAAATACCAGATCGCCAGCAGCTATCCATGCTCCAAGTTTCTGAATCGCTTCCGGAAAACGGTCCCGATAATTCAACGCCAGGAATCCCTGCACTGTCACGTTCCGAGCCAGTATCTGCCAATAGTTGTAGGGGCCAGGCACTGGCGCTTCGGTGTTGTACTGAGCGATCGCGCCGCAAAATACAACACGGGCAAAGTTGTTCAGGTTCATCAGCGCGGCATCCAGTATTGCTCCACCAACATTGTCGAAATAGATATCCACACCATCCGGGCAGGCTGCTGCAATAGCCGTCTCCAGATCCAAGCTGCTGCGATAGTTGATGGCGCCATCAAATCCCAGCTCGTCTACTACCCAACGACACTTCTCATCAGAACCAGCTATACCTACCACCTTGCAGCCAGCAAGTCGGGCGATCTGTCCAGCAAGTGAACCCACAGTCCCAGCTGCAGCACTTATCAGTACGGTATCCCCCGGGCGGGGGCGGCCCACATCCAGCATACCGAAATAGGGCGTCAAGCCCACCGCACTGTAGATGCTCAGATAATGGCTTAGCGGAAAATCAATCTCAGCATCCACCTTGTATATCTGTGTCGGATCAGCCAGGGTGTAGTCTTCCCAACCATTGCAGGCAATGCCGACGGCGTAGTCCCCCACGCAGAAGCCCGGATGCCCGCTGTCAACAACCTTGCCCAGTGTAGAACCACGGATCGTTTCTCCCAGAGCCAAGGGAGCCGTATAACTCACTTTCTCACTCATCCAGCCCCGGATCGCCGGATCCATGGACAGATAGATATTTTCCAGTAGAACCTCACCGCTCTTCACCCGCGGTACAGGTACCTCCCGCAAACGGATATGCTCCTGACCCGGCACACCGGAAGGTCGTTGATGCAGGTACAGTTGACGATTGATAGCTGGTGGCATGGTTTTCCCTATATTCTGAAATCTGCGGATTCTCAGGCTGATGTCTGGCCTATTCCAACGCCTTGCACCAGTCTCGCATACGAAGCACCCACGCATGGAGGCGCTGGCAGTCCTGCGGTATGGGCTGCCCAACGAGATCACCGAAATCAGCAAAGCACAGCAACAGCAGATCCACTACGGTCAACCGCTGCCCACAGATGAATACAGCCTCCCCGAGCTGCGCCTCCAACCAGCGCCATCCATGTGCAGCCTCCTGTTTGTAGCGCTCGGAAACCTCCGGATAACAGGCGACCCGGTTCTTGAACATCTCTAGCCCCTCTGCCCCGCGAAAACCCGCGGTCATCGGTTGTACTATCATCTGATCCACCCGGCGCCACCACATGCGTGCCTGCGCCCGCTCCCGCGCATCGCTACCAATTAGCACAGGCTGGGGACAATGCTCTTCCAGGTATTCGCAGATAGCTGTCGTCTCGGCTATACGTGTTCCGTCGCCCAACTCCAGCACCGGCATGGTACCGGTGGGGTTGATTACCAGATAAGCCGGCTGACGGTTTTCCCCGGCCATGATGTCGATTTCGACCAGGGTCAGGGATAACCCCTTCGCTACCGCAAACAAGCGAACCAGACGCGGGTTCGGCCCTATCGAGTGATAAAGTTTCATCATGCTTCTCCCCCTGCCCCCAGGCTATGGCGTCAGAACTGCACGCGCTTGGTGTAGCCACCATCGATCACCACGTTGGTGCCGGTAATATAGGATGCTGCCGGGCTGGACAGGAAGACCACCGTGCGGGCCACATCATTGGGCTCACCAAAACGGCCCAGCGCCATCTGCGCCAGAGTCTGATCGTAAAACTCCGGCATCGCTTCCTTGATCGCAGACCAGTTGCCACCCGGATACTCGATAGGGCCGGGAGATACCATGTTCACACGGACCTTCTTCGCACCCCAGGCCTGGGACAACTGCTTGCCGTAGGTGATCATCGCTGCCTTGATCGCATTGAATGCCTGGGGAATGATGAAGGTTTCGATCGCCGCGGTGCTGGACATCAGGATCACCGAGCCCTCACCGCTGGCACTCAAATGCTCTTCCAGCGTTTCACAACCAATGACCGCCCCCAGCATATCCAGGCGGAAGGTCATTTCCCAATCAGTGGTGCCCTGTGCGCCAGAGGAGCTGGCGTTATGGATGAAGATGTCACAGCCGCCCAGCCGCTCCGCCGCCGAGACCAGCCATTTTTTATATGCTTCGGTGTCGTTCATATCGAACGCATCACCGAATACCTTCACACCGTGAGCTTCCAGCACCTTGACGGTTTCCGCGACACGCGCTGCATCACGGGAGAAAAAAGCGATATCGCAACCTTCGGCAGCGTACAGTTCCAATGCTGCGCGCCCCAGACCACGGCTTCCGCCATTGATGATGACTTTCTTTCCACGCAGACCTAATTCCATGACACTCTCCTGAATGCATCTCGTTGTTGTAGAAATCAGCTATTACCCGCACACGCCGGCTCGCTGGCCCAAGCCAGACCGCGACGCAGCAGTTCGTAGAACACGGGCGAATCCCATGAACACCGGTCCACATCGGGCCAGTAGTCCATCAGCGGCCGGAGATCGTAGTGCCCCCGGCAATGCCCCAGTGTCAGATACAGCACCCCGCCCTTGCCAAGCGCGCGACGGTACAACACCGGATGTTTCTCGGGCAGCCACTGGTCACGCACAAAGCCGGGAGTTTCGCCTTCAAACTCGATATCCAGCAGCACCTCGATATCCGCACACTGGTCTACCAGGTACTGCTCATCGACCACTTCAAAATCCTCTATACCCTGCACCAGAGGGTCCTGCGGCTTGGCTACCCGTACCATGAAGGGGCCGATAGGAGGATGGGAAGCGAACTGGGTACCCAGCGTCTCCATGAAATGGCTGGCCCAATCGGGGGTGTCCACCAGCCCGTTGTCCAGGAAGCGCAGAATGGAGTTGGTGCCATGCAGGGCATACCAGCGCCCGCCCCGCTCCAACCAGGAGCGCAGCGCCTGCTGCTGGTCAAGACTCGGAATCACCTCACAGGTATAGGTCACCAGAAAATCAGCATTCTGGATCGCCTCCATATTCGAGTAATCCTCGAACACCCTCACCCTGAAACGTTCATTCTCAGCCAGCAGTTTGAGCAGTTCGAGCCGGGCAAAATCGATATCATGGTACTTGCCTGCAGCAATCAGAACGCAATCAATCCTGCCTGGTTGTTGGCTATTCACAGTCATAGATAACAATCCTGTTTTTTCTGATCCCGGCTCCTCCTGCATGGAACGGAGCCGGACTATTTCAATGACAGATCATCAAACCGCGCCGCCAGCCAAGGCCGCTGCCTTGACCTCCTCAGCCGTCAAGGCGGGCCTGGCAGTGTTGTTGCCAAGCAGGAAGTACGACAGGGCCGGTACCAGGATCAATGCCCCGACCATGTTCAGCAGGAACATGAAGGTCAACAGGATTCCCATATCCGCCTGGAACTTGATCGGCGACCAGGCCCAGGTCACCACACCTGCGGCCAGGGTTACCCCGACCAGCGCCACGACCTTGCCGGTGGTAGCCAGCGCTTTGCGGTAGGCATCAGCCACCGAGTAACCCATACGCTGGAATGCCAGCTGAGTACTCAATAGATAGATCGCATAGTCCACCCCAATCCCGACCCCCAGCGCGACTACCGGCAAAGTCGCCACCTTGACTCCGATGCCGAGAAACACCATCAGTGCCTCGGCCAGCATCGAGGTCAGAATCAATGGCACCAAAGCGACAATCACCGCCCTCCAGCTTCTGAACGTGACCAGGCACAGCAACGCTACCGCTGCATAGACGTATAACAGCATCTTGCGGTTCGCCTCCCGGACGACGATATTCGTCGCGGCGTCTACGCCAGCATTACCGGCCGCCAGCAGGAACTGGTAATCCTCCGTGCTGTTTTCTTCGGCAAACCGACTGGCCGCCTCTACGACCCGATCCAGGGTATCGGCCTTGTGATCGGCCAGGTAGGCCAGAACCGGAGTCATGCTGCAGCGGGTGTTAAGGAACTCCGAGTTCCAGGACACGGCATTGCCAATCTGAGCATCAATCAACCCCTGATTGTCACTGACTGTGGCCCATTTCGGATTACCTTCGAACATGCCGGCAGTATAATTGCGCACCGTGTCGGCCAGCGAACCCGTGCGCTGCACTCCCGGCACCTGGGCCAGACGCCAGGACAGGCGATCCACCTCAACCAAGGTTTCATAGCTGCGGCAACCATCCTCAGGGGTTCTGACCATCACCGCAAATACATCGCTGGAAATACCGTAGTGCGAAGTGATGTAGGCATTATCCAGGTTGTAACGTGAGTCCGGGCGCAACTCGGGCGCCCCCGCATCCAGGTCGCCAATCTGCAGCTTGGTCGACATGTACACACCCCAGGAGAGCAGGAGAGCAGCAGCGACAATAGATCCAATCGCCCAGTTGCGCCGAGTAAAAAGTGCCAGGAAACGCCAGAGCAGGCCGGGTCTGCGCTGATCCACTTCCAGGCTACGCTGGGCTGCCCTGGGACTGACACCGATATAGGAGAGAAGTACCGGAATCAGGATCAGGTTGGTGAAGATCAGCACACCGACACCGATACTTGCGGTCAATGCCAGATCGCGGATGACCGGAATATCAATGATCATCAGTACGGCAAAACCAACCACGTCTGCCAGCAGTGCGGTCAATCCCGGCAGGAACAAGCGCCGGAAGGTGAAGCGTGCCGCCACCTCCTTATGGGTGCCACGGCCGATATCCTGCATGATGCCGTTCATCTTCTGGGCGCCATGGCTTACACCGATGGCCACAACCAGAAAGGGTACCAGCATGGAGAACGGGTCCAGATCATAGCCCAGCAGCGTCACTGCACCGAGCTGCCAGATAACCGCAACGATCGAGCATGACAGCACCAGCAAGGAACTGCGCATGCAACGGGTATAGCTGTAGATGATCACCACAGCGATGATGGCGGCCGCCAGGAAAAACAGCATGACCAGCTTCAGGCCATCGATCAGATCACCAGTGAGCTTGGCGAAACCGATGATATAGATATTGACGTCATGCTCGGCGCTGCTGATGTACTTCTGCCGAATATCCTCAATGGAATCGGCAAGCGACTTGTAATCGATCAGATTGCCTTCTGAATCCTGGCCCATCAGCGGAACAACAATCATGCTGGACCGGTAGTCATTGGCAACCAGGCTACCGACCACATCCGCGCGGCCGATATTGATCCGCAGGTTCCGAATACTGCGCGGGCTGCCATCGTAATCGTTGGGTAGTACCGGACCACCGGTGAAGCCTTCCTCGGTCACCTCGGTCCAGCGCACGACAGGGGTAAAGATGGATTTCATCCATGGCCGATCCACCCCTGAAAGAATGAATATCTCATCATTGATGCTTGCCAGTGTCTCCAGATAACTGGCGTTGAATATATTGCCCTCCCTGGCCTCTACCACAATACGCAGGGAGTCACCGAACCCCCGCAGTTCCTCACGATTCTCCAGATAGTTCTGAATATATTCATGGCTCTGCGGTAGCGTCTTTTCATAACTTGCGCTGATCTTCAGGTCCTTCAAATGGTAGCCGAAGAACACAGTAAGAATCAGGCAGAACAACATCAGAGCCACACGATGATTGAACACCAACCGCTCGATCACACCACCGGAATTGTGATCAAAATCTTCCAGGCGGGTGCCGGACTGAGTACTGTTGTTATTGGGTGACATGGCGAAGCTCCAGACGATTCATGGCGACGTTGCCTGACTCAAGCAGGGATACACTCGACTCTCCGGCAGCACTGTCAGGCGCGACCACTGCCAGCTGCTGCACACCTTCAGCCCCCACCAGCGCCAGCTGGCTACGTGATATCTGAGCCAGCCCATAGAAGGGCATGGGTTCGATGATGGCCTGGGCAGTAAAGCTGCTGCCGCCATCGCGGCTGATCAGAAGCTCCCCGGCCAGATTGACCAGCGCAATGGCGCCGTTATCAAAAATCATCCCATCGGTAATACCGGCTACGGAATCCACTTCCAGTCGCGCCCAGTTCTGCCCCTGATCCATGCTCAGGAAAGCGCTCCCACGCATACCGAAAACCACCAACTCATCAGAACCAATAGCCGAACCGAATAGAGTTCCATCGTATGGTGTTGCGACGCTGACAAATTGCTGACTGTCTTCATCCAGACGCCAGACCATCCCCTGCTCTCCAGTGATATAGAGACCATCTTTCCCAGCATTGATGGAATAGAAGTGCAGTTCGTATGGATTATCTATGCGATGAACCCAAGGCTCCCAGGTTTCCCCACCATTCACCGTCTTCAATAAGCGACTGAAAACACCCACAACGTAACCAACCTGCTCATTCTCAAAGTACACATCCATCAAAGCTTGTGTACCACCAAACCCCACCAGTACTTTCTCACGCTCTATAAGCATGCCAGCGTCAGGATGGCGTTCATCGCCAACCCGCTGCGCATAGTAATCAAGAATAAGCTCAGAACTCTGATGGCCATCGAGCTGTACAGCCCAGCTCAGACCGCCATCTTCGGTTTTCAATACCACACCGCCATGCCCTACCGCCCAGCCGTGGGTGTCAGAAGCAAATGACACGGCGACAAGATCGCTGCTGACCGGCACACTGGCCTGGTTCCAGCTCTTGCCAGCATCATCGGATACCAGGACGTGTCCCCGCTGCCCTACTGCAACCAGTCGATCTCCCGCCTTGGTTATCGCAGTAAGGGGGCTCTTGGCTGCTTTTATGCTTTGTACCGCCGGCATCGAGAGCGGGCTTTCGAAAGCAAAACCGGTAAGACTCATCATGAACAAGATCAGCAGAACGAAAAGTCTGCACTCGACTCTAACGTTCACTCTTGCGAGAAAGCTAAGCAATTGTCTCGGAAGAGTGTCGGCCGCAGAGGCTTGATCTCGAGGACTCTGGAAAGGGGGGGATAGCAGCTCGCAGCTCATCATTGCGCATCCTATTTATTTTTGTTTTGACGCCGATTAAAAACCGACATGAACGTTTTTTATTAAGATACTAGCTCTTGCGAATAGGCGCAAGCCCTGACCAGCAAATCAGACCCGCCTGAGTCACGTCACTCACTCCCCGTCAATCCCCTTCTCGCATCCGTTTACAAGCCTGACCAAGACCTTTGAACATCAGAGCATAGGCAGCCCGCAAGAAGACTTCAGCCTCTCGGGTCCGATCGGGCTGGGTAGTAAATTCACCGCGATAATTAAGGCGGCAACGGTCGCCGGGCAATGGAACTATCCAGCCAGTCGCCTGGTAGGAGATCAACCCAGCGGGACGATCACCGACAATGGAGAGCTTGTAGGTGAGGTTTTCCGGATCCTGATAATCCAGACGCTCGCTAACCGCCGCCGAGAAACCTCGGTTGTAAATATGACGGATCTGGCCAACACCCTCTCCTTCAAGTTCAACCCGCTCGATCATCACAGCCCCATCGTCGGTCGGCCACCACCGCTCAATGTCAGCGAAGTCGGCCAGCAACGCCCAGACCATACCAGCGGGCGCATCCATATCCTGATAAGTTTCTATTTGCAACATAGGGAAATGTCGTCAAAAAGAGAAAAGACGGAAAAGCTAAGCATCTCAATTTTTCGGCTCATGCCGCACCTCCCACAATCGAGCCGGCGTTGTCGATGACGAATTGTGCCCCGGATACATGTCTGGATTCATCTGAGGCAAGGAACAGAATCACCTGCGCGACGTCCTCGGGCTGGCCCATGCCGCTGGAGTCCGCAATCACGGTGAGCGCCAAAGGCGTTGCGATTGGCCCAGGCAGCACAGCGTTGCAGCGGATCGGATAGCCTTTTTGCCGGCAATGCACGGCGACGGTATGAGTCAGCGCCAGCACAGCCCCCTTCGCCGCTGCGTAGGAAGGTACCAACGGATAGCCGCGAATCGCCGTCAATGAAGACATGTTGATGATCGAGCCTCCTCGTTCACGCATGACCTCAATTGCATGACGGCAGCCGAGAAAAGTGCCGTCGTTATGCACGGCGTTCATCTGTTGATAAAGCTCTAGCGATGTCGACTCGATATCAGCTACCTGTACGATTCCAGCGTTGTTCACCAGAATATCCAGTCCGCCGTAATACTCAGTGACAGCGTCCATTACCCGCTGCCAATCGCTCTCGCTGGTCACGTCGTGGTGCAAGAACAGGCCATTCAATGTACTTGCCAATATCTGACCGGGCTTATCATCAATGTCAGTAATCACCACTCGGGCACCCTCAGCGGCGAGCAGCTCGGCGTCCGCCTGGCCCAACCCCGAGGCGCCGCCAGTGATCAGCACAACCTTGTCTTTTAAACGCATGAAAACCTCACTTTTTACAGTAGGTTGAATAAAGGGATGAGGCGCCGGTCAGCGCCTCGGTTGGTTATTCAGCGAACTCCGCTACCAGCCATGGATTGCGGATTAAAATGAGAGTCAGGCCGACCATCAGTAATGACCCAACCAGTTCCCATGGTAGGATTCTGCGAGCGATGATAGGCGCCGGTAGCGAGATCGTAGGTCACGGTTTCGTCGGTCGCGTGACCAGTGGCCTCGTAGAAGGTGATCGGCAGGTTATGCGTTACCCGATACACTCTTCCCGTGGCGTCATAGTTATCACTGATGCCGGTGCCATAAAGATCCTCATCAAGAAAAAGCATTCGCCGGGGGTAGACATGACGATTGCCATCCTTGAGGGTCGCCTCCACAACCCAAACGCGATGCTTCTCCCAACGCATGCAGTCAGGGTTAAGATGATGGGGAGTTTCAGCAACGGAGTCTGGGCACACGTTGCGGTCATGCAGCTTGTAGGTATTGTAGGGGATGAACATTTCTTTCTTCCCCTTCAGCTCGAAGTTGTAGCGGTCCAGCGCACCATAGAAGATCGCCATCTCATCTACTACAGCGACACCAGCACCAGTGGGGCTCGGAGTATCATAGGCAATGTCGGGCGCCAGCTTAACGCGACGCTGACCAGGCAGGTACTGCCATGCCCGCCGGCCGATGTTCACCATATCAATAGAGTCATGCACTACGATCTTCTCGCCGTTCTTGCGCGCAGGGTCGTTGAAGTCGTTGCGAATCATCTCGTAAACATCCTTTTCACCAATCGGCTCGGTGCGCTTAGGATCGAAGATGGGATACTGGATCTGCATACTCGCAACGCCAGTTACGTTTCGGCGTCCACTGGCATCTACCACGCTACCGGTAAACAAGGGCGTTTCAAAGGCAAACTGGTCAAATTTCAACAGGCGATTCCACATCACTTCATTGCCTGTCTTCGGAAAGGGAAACGGTGTACCGCCATAGCAACCGGACAGGCCCAACTCATTATTCACTGTCTTACAGGCTGTCAGGTTCTTGCGGGCATTATCCAGATAGTAGTCCGGGTAAGAGGCCGAGCGGTGGGTGGGATAGATATCCATCCGAAAAGTAGGATACTTGCGCAGCATATCTCTCATGCCTTCGCTCAGTTGTTCGGTGTACTCATCCATGTTGGCAGCGGTAACCGAAAACAACGGCTGCTCGTCCGCGAAAGGATCGGGACGATAGCCTGGATTCTTCGGATCGTAATTTGACGGCGGCGATACCGGCCCGGCATATGCGGGAATGCTGCCATCTGCATTGGCACGCATTTCTGCCCCCCAGGGAGTGAATTTAGTGCCGATCTGATCGATTTCTTCTTGGGTAGCCGCAGCTTGGGCGGAAAGCGCGAAGCCCCCCGAAACAGCTATGGCGGCGATGCTGCATGCGAAACGTTTCATTAGTCAAACCCCACTTTTGTTGTTGTAATCACGGGAGTACCCGTGTGTGCTTCGGTCCTGCGAAGTCAGGGCGCGACCCTGACCATCAGCTTGCCCTCGTTGCGACCCTCGAACAGCAGACTGAAAGCATCCAGCGTATTTTCTAACCCGTCGATAATCTGCTCCCTGAATTGGAGCCGGCCTTCGCTGACCCAGTCGCGCATCTGTGCGATACCCTGGGGAAACTGATCCAGATAATCCGAAACCAGATAACCCTCGATCGTCGCGCTACGCGCGAGGATCTGCCAGAAGTTGTACGGTCCCGGCACAGGCTCAGTGCTGTTGTAACTGGAGATCGCCCCACAGAAGACAACCCGGGCATCCTTGTTGAGATTGAGCAGCGTGGCATCCAGGATCTGGCCGCCAACGTTGTCGAAATACACATCCACACCCTGCGGACATGCCCGGGCGATCGCAGCGACCATATCGGTTTCGGTTCGGTAGTTGATGGCCGCATCGAAACCCAGGTCCTCGACGATCCAGCGACACTTTTCATCGCTACCGGCAATACCAACCGCACGACACCCTTTGATCTTGGCAATCTGCCCCACCAGCGAGCCTACCGCCCCGGCCGCGGCACTGACCAGTACGGTTTCACCCGGTGTGGGTTTGCCCGCTTCCAGCAAGCCAAAATAGGGGGTCAGTCCGACCGCACCATAGATGCTCAGGTAGTACTGCTCCTCATCGCCGGGCTGCAGCTCGACCGATGAGAACAGGCCGGCGTCAGCGACTGAATACTCCTCCCAACCGCCAATACCAACCACAAGCTGGCCAGGCTGAAACCCCGAAGCGCGACTTTCCACCACCTCGCCAATGACGGTACTGCGTACCGGGTCGCCGATGCGGATGGGCGGCAAGTAGCTGGGCCGTTCCGACATCCAGTCACGGATCGCCGGATCGATGGAGAAAAAATGATTGCGAATCAAGATCTGCCCATCACCGGGCCCCTCAACGGGCGCTTGGTGCAGAACGACGTCCTCGTCAGTGACAACACCCTGGGGGCGACGCTCCAGAATCAAGCGACGCTGAATAATTGGATCGGACATAGCAACTTCCTCTGGTTATGGTTAGGAGTGGGGCCTGAATATGCAGGACGGCCGCATTAAAAACGAATAATCCTGTTTTTCAATATTCAACCTTTACTCCGCTCCTCCGGGCTGTTCTTCCCACGCCCCAGAACGGGCAGCCGGAAAAGCCCTGTTAATACATCAGCTCAACGCAGCCGTCGACATCAGTGGTGCCGGGTCTAGAATAAGCTCCGCTGCCCGCCAACCCAGCGCCATGGCCGGGCCGTTGGTATTGGCCGATACCAGCTCCGGCATCACTGAACAGTCTGCAACGCGCAGCCCCTGAACGCCACGGACACGCAAGCGTTCATCCACCACGGAATCGGGGTCCAGCCCCATGCGGCAGCTGCCTACGGCATGGGTGCCACACAGGGAGGCTGTGCGGAAATAGTGCAGGATATCTTCGTCGGATTGGCACTGCGGCCCAGGTACCAGCTCCTCGCCAACGTACTCAGACAACGCCGGCTGACGCATGTAGCGGCGCATATAGTGCACCATGGCCACCGCGGCCCGGCAGTCCGCTTCGGTAGACAGCCAGTTCGGGCTGATCGCCAACGGCGCATCAGGATCTGCTGACTGGATCAGTACGGTTCCTTCGCTTTCGAGATTCAGCAGTTGCCCATAGATGGTTATACCGGGCTTGTCCTCAACCCCATCCGGCACCGGGAAGTTGTCTTCGCTGCGAGGGTAAGTGAAAGCGCTGAGATACAGTTGTGCATCAGGCCGGGCCAGATGCGTCTGGGTACGAAAGAAGGCACCCACCTCAAAGGGCCCCGTCGCCATCGGCCCACCACGGGTGACGTAGTATTGAAGCAGGCTGGCTGCCAGGCCGAGGCCCTGGAAACGGTGATTCAGCCCCTTCGTTCCCTTCAGCCGATACGGCAACAGGAATCCCAGGTGATCGCGGAGATGCCGACCAACGTCGCGGTTGCTTGCCACCATGGTGATGCCCAACGGGGTGAGATGCTCAGGGTCACCGATACCCGACAGTTGCAGAATTTTCGGTGTCAGGATGGTTCCAGCGCAGAGAATGACCTCACCGCGACAACTGAAATCGCCTGTTTTGCCCTTCACTGTGGCTCTCACGCCCACAGCTCGCGAGCCATCGAACAGCACCCGCTCAACCTTGGCACCAGTCTGAACCACAAGATTCTTGCGTGACATTACCGGATGCAGAAAGGCGGTGGCAGCGCTGACCCGGCGACCATTCTTGATCGTATGGCTGTAATAGCCGACCCCTTCCTGGCGCTCACGGTTGAAATCTTCCACCCGCGGCAACCCCATCTCCTCGCCAGCCCTTACCATGGCCTCGCTGGCCGGGTAACGGAATTTCCCTGTACTGATATGCAGTGGCCCACCCGCGCCGCGTAGCTCATCGGCGCCCAGCTCGTGGTCCTCGATAGCTCGGAACGCTTCCTTCATTGCTGTCCAGCCCCATTCAGGTCCGGCCTTTTGTTCCCAGCGCTGATAATCTTCGGGCTGACCACGCACATAGATCATGCCGTTGATGGAGCTGGAACCACCGACCACCTTACCGCGCACCCACATCTCGGCAGATTCGGTATCAGGAAAGCGTGGCTGCTGAACTGGAAAATGCCAGGCGTGTTTAGGATCGCTGACCAGCTTTGCGATACCCTTGGGCATCTTGACCAGCGGGCTGCGGTCCCACTCTCCAGCTTCCAGAAGCAGCACTTGCTTCGAAGGATCGGCCGACAGCCGGTTAGCAAGTACGCAGCCGGTAGAGCCTGCGCCCACAATAATGTAGTCGTAAGAATTCATAATTGGGTCCTCAAAAGGGGCTCATGCCACCATCCGCGGTATATAGGGAGCCGGTGACGTATGAGGCCTCCGGCGAGAGCAGGAAGGCGATCACCGTAGCAATCTCCTCCGGCTCGGCATAGCGTCCGAGCAGAGTGGCTGCGCGGTTGGCTGCTGCGGTGGCAGTCGCATTGCCAGAGGCGCGTTCGATGCGGCGCATCATCTCGGTGTTGATCGCCCCCGGCAGTACGGCATTGACCCGCACACCCACTTCAGCCGCTTCTGCTGCTGCGGTGCGAGTCAGCCCGATAACGGCGTGTTTGGACATGACGTAGGCACCATGGGTGGGTGCCCCCATTATTCCGGCCAAGGACGACAGGTTGACGATCGCTCCACCGCCTTGACGGCGCATCACTTGCAAAACATGCTTCAGGCCGAGAAAAACGCCGCGAACATTGACCTTGTAAACTCGGTCAAGCATCTCCACCGACTGCGCCTCAATCAGAGCCGGTGCGCCTTCAATACCGGCATTATTAGCGAAGGCGTCAATCCGCCCGAAGCGTTCAAGGGCAGCGGCGACGTAGCGCTTCACTTCGTCTTCGCAGGATACGTCAGCGGACACCAATAAGAGGCGCTCCGGATCGAGGCTACCCTCCTTCGCAGCTCTTTCCAGTGCGTCCTGATCCAGGTCCACCAGCACAATCTGGTAACCCTGCGTATGCAGACGCCTGGCCAGGGCCAGCCCTATTCCTCCAGCAGCACCGGTGATCACCGCGACAGGTGCATCAGACATGGGCAGGCTCCCATGCAGCAGCGCGAATCTCTTCAATCGTCGGGGCGGGCTCCGAAGGATCGCGCACCTTCACCATCAGCTTGCCCCTATTGGCACCAGTAAACAGGCGAGAGAAGGCATCGAGAGTATTCTCCAGCCCTTCGACGATATCCTCAGCGAACACCAACCGACCATCGGCGATCCAGGTGCTCATCTCCTCAATGCCTTGGCCAAAGCGATCCTTGAACTCGGGCGAGATGAAACCGCGCACGGTGAGACTGCGGGCAAGGATCTGCCAATAGTTGAATGGCCCTGGCACAGGCTGCTCGGTGTTGTACTGGGCGATGGCACCACAGAACACAACACGGCCAAAACTGTTCATGTTCAATAACGCCGCATCGAGTACCTCACCACCAACATTGTCGAAATAGCAGTCGATCCCGTTCGGACAGACCTCGGCGATTGTCTTGGCCAGATCTTCGCTGGTCTTGTAATTGATCGCACAGTCGTAGCCCAATTCCTCGACAATCCAGCGGCATTTTTCGTCACTACCGACCAGACCCACCGTACGGCAGCCTTTTATTTTCGCGATCTGGCCGGCCAAAGAGCCCACTGCCCCAGCAGCAGCGCTCACCAACACCGTTTCACCCTGCCTCGGCTTGCCGATGTCCAGCACACCAAAGTAGGGCGTTAGGCCTACCGCGCTGAAGACACTCAGATAATGACTAAGGGGAAAACGGGGATCGGGCTGGATGTGGTCGAGTTGCTCACCAGCCGTCAGGCTGAAGTCCTCCCAGCCGTTGGCCGCAAGCCCGACGACAATGTCACCGATTTGAAAATCCGGGTGACGACTCTCCACCACCCGCCCCAACGTAGAACTCCGCACAACCTCCCCTAGAGCGATGGGTGGCATGTAACTAGGCTTGTCGCTCATCCAGCCACGAATCGCGGGATCCATCGACAGATATAAATTCTGCAATAAAACCTGCCCCGGACCGGGACGAAACAAAGAGACACTGCGCATGCGGATATTTTTCTCGTTGGGCACACCTTCGGGTCGAGACTCCAGATAGAGCTGGCGGTTGAGCAAAGTCATGACGTTATCCTTTTTTCTTATTCAGATTTGTTGTTCAGGAAAGCACCAGGGTTCGCACATGAAAAATCACGCTACTTCCCGGTCTACTCAGACCGCTGTCCAGCCACCATCCACCGTCATCAAGCTACCGTGCATGAACGAAGCGCCATCGGAGGCAAGCCATAGGACTGCATTCACCACATCATCGATCTCACCCAGCCGCCCAGCCGGATGCAATGCCAGTAACTTCTGCTCTATCTCGTCCAGTTTGGGATGGCTATTGAGCATGGCAGTACGTATCACTCCAGGACAAACCGCGTTAATGCGAATGTTCTGTCGTCCGTATTCGATGGCCGCTGTCTTGGTCAGTCCTGCAACCGCATGCTTTGTAGCGATGTAGGGGGCAGATCCGGGCAAAGTAGTGATCGATAATGCCGAAGCCGTATTGACCAAGACTCCACCGCCCTGCTTGAGCATCTGTCCAATCGAGTACTTCATGCACAGCCAGACGGCTTTCAGGTTGACTGCAACAATCTGATCGAACTCGGCCTCAGCCACTTCAGCGACGAAATCATTCCCCCCGCTGATGCCGGCGTTGTTATGCACAATATCCAACCGGCCAAAGCGCTGGACAGTCTCGTTGATCAGCGCTTGCATCTGCTCGGCCGAGGCTACGTCAATGCAAAAGAATGCGGCCTCACCGCCCGCAGACTCAATTTCAGCCAGCCGCCGATTGCCCTGTTCAATGTTGATGTCGGCCAGCATCACCTTTGCACCCTCACGGGCAAAGGCTGCCGCAGTTCCTGCCCCAATGCCGCCACTGGCGCCGGTAACCAGTACTACTTTGTCTTTGAATTGCACGCTGTGCTCCTTATTGTTATTGCTACAGCAGTTTGACGCGACAGAGCCCGGATGACGTTCTGATGTACCCGGCTTGATGCTCATTGGAAGGCGACTTCAAGTTTATGCAGCCTTCTCTTCCTTAATTGCTGGGTTTCGTCGCCATGGCCTTTTCTACCGCAGCGCTGACATCTGCACCGGTGGGATTACTACGCAGCAGCAAACCGCCGTTGATCTGAAGATTTTCCCCAGTCATGAAGCACTCATCGCTGGCGAGCCACACTGCAGCGGCGGCAATATCTGCTGTGGTGCCAATGCGGCCCAGTGGGTAACGCGCCGTAAAACATTCGCGAACCCCAGGCGTAGCCATGGCCTCAGCGGTCATTGGAGTCTCGGTCAGTCCGGGGGAAATGCTGTTGGCGCGAATGCCGCGGCTACCGAATTCATTGGCAACGCAGCGCATCACATGATCGATGCCACCTTTTGTGCCGATATAAGCTGCGTAGTTCTCAATCACCGCACGGGTGGTTGCGGAGCTGATTTGAATGATCGAGCCACCCTCCTTCATTCCTTCAATCACCGCCTGAAAGAAAAAGAACGGCCCCTTGAACTGGAGAGCGATCATTTTCTCCAATTCTTGCTCACCTGTTTCCAGAAAGCCTTGCGTCAACCCCCAACCGGCGCAGTTGACTGCCACGTCCAGCCGTCCACCCCACTCTCTGGCATGGGCCACGGCCGCGCTCAACTCAGTCTTCGAGGTGATGTCGCAGGCCACATGGGTGCCACCCATTTCCTGGGCGAAGCGTGCCGCTTCAACACCATCACGACCGGAAATCACCAACCGGGCCCCTTCACTTGCGAAGCGGCGAGCGATGTCCTGACCCATATTGTCACGGCTATCAGCACCCAGTATCAGGGCAATCTTGTTCTCAAGTCGTTTCATCAAATACAACTCCGGAATGACAGAATGTCGTTTCTAAAAAGCCAGCAATCCCCGCAGTAGCAGCGCATTAGGGCCTTGGGAACTAAAAATAAAACCATCAAGATCGTTTGTTTTTATACTAACGGTATCTCTGTGCGGCAGTCTCCGATTAACTGTCAGAATGTGAATGTATTCGTCACTGCGGAAATACCGCTATTATTGCGCACCCTTTCGCCAAGAGTGCGCAAGTCTCGATTATCTAACCCCACCACCACTCATGGCTTGAGGAGTAAAAAAGTTCATTGGCTTGGGTTCAATATCATGCCATCCGGAACGACCAGTAGAGTAGGCTTGCCGCGCATAGGCTCCACTTGCTAGGTCATGAGTAATGAACTGACCGCTGATGTGCCCATAGCTTTCATATTTAGGAAAGCTTTCCGAGTGAACAACCCGATAGACGGAGCCTGTATTATCATATGCGGAGCCCATCCCTACTCCCAGAAAATCCTCATCCCAATAGAGGGTGCGTCGCGGATAGATATGGCGCTTTCCTGATTTCAAAGTTGCCTCCACTACCCATACACGATGCAACTCCCAGCGTACACAGTCGGGGTTGGCAAAATTCTTGGTAAATACCTGTTCGCGGCCACACTGCTCCGCATCGTACATTTTGAACATATTATAAGGTATATACACTTCCCTCTTTCCAACCAGCTCAAAGTCATAGCGGTCAAAAGCGCCATAAAAAACGGAGGAGTCATCCACAGTGCCTATACCAGCGCCCGCCGGCGATGGCGTATCATAGGCTACGTCAGGAGATAGCTTGACCCTGCGCTGGCCCGGCAAGTAGCTCCAGGCACGACGAGCATTGGTTAACATATTTAGAGAGTCATGAATGACTAGCTTTTCACCCGACTTACGCGCTGGAGAGTCATAATCAGCACGCAGTATCTCATTGATTTCGTCCCCCTTCAGGGGCTCTGTACGGCTGGGATCCCACAATGGATATTGGTTCCACTGAGTCTGCCCTGCCGTATCGATCACCGTCCCTGAACCGTCAACAATGGTGGTTTTCAAGTCCTGACTCATGAACGCATGACCTTCATACTTCATGTACCGATTCCACATCACTTCACTACCGTTCTGGGGAATCGGGAAAGGCGTACCAGCCCAGCACCCATCCAACTGCAATCCGTCTTCTATAAGAGTACAGCTAGTTGCATTCTTCTTGGCGTTGGCCAGATAGTGCTCGGGATAGCGGGCTGTTCTATGAGTGGGGTAAACATTGATTTTGAAATCTGGGTATTTCTCGAACAGCGCCAGCGCCCCAGAAGTCAAACGTTCCTGATGCTCCTTGTAATTGCTCGCATCTATGGTGAAGAGCGCCTGCTCATCTGCGAAGGGATCTGGTCGTATCCCCGGCCGGCCCGGGTCATAACTGCTCGGCGGCTGTATTCCACCGGTGTATGCAGGAATGGTGCCATCGGCATTACCAGCCTGCTCCGCCCCCCATAGAGTCAGATTGTTCCCTAATTGACGGACTTCCTCCTCCGAGACTGCAGCCATGGCTTGGCTACCTATCATCATGCTCAATGCCAAAGGTAAGTATTTTTTTTTCATAATTATTCCTTCACCTGATATCCAGATTTCTACAGCCTGATCGATCTGAATCCCGCTCCGGGTCCGGGCCGGATCATCCAGTTGGTGCTTACGTCCCATCGCGATAGCAGATTCGCACGTCCAAATAAAAAAACCAACCTGATCGTTTTTATAAAATACTACCGTTCAGTCGGATACACAAGCCTGTTCGCATACTCTCGTCGAGAAAGCAAACTTATCAGAACTGAAACAGTACCATCACACCGGGCTACCTGCCCTCAAGAGGCACCCTTTGACCATCCTGTGGATTCACAACCGGCATGGTTTCATACAAACCAGCGTTCAGGGGCCGCACACCCGGCATTTGCAGCAACAACGAAGCCAGAACCGATATACCTTGTTGCGCAGCCCCGACATCATCCCAGAAGCCACTGAATACCAGACCTTGGGCATGTTCATCTGTAGCATGGTTGATGCTGTACACATCGGCGGCCCGTCCCTGGTTGCACTGTTTCAGGCTGTCAGTTATTCGCCCTAACTGTTTTTGCGAATCAGAGTGTACAAATAGTAAATGCCGAATACCGGGAGTGGAGCACCACAGTACTCCTAGCGCCCGCTCAGCCTCCTCGTCGCCGACGTAGGAAATAATCTCGCCCGAGGTAAAGTTTGGCTCATCCTTCGCAGCCCCCTGTTGATACAGCTCTGAAGTAGCCAGCTCAGCCAGGGAATCGGTTGTTGGTATCCAGATCTCGGGGATCCCATCAGCGGCGGGCCATCCCGAAGCCTGCAGGCCACTTATCAGATGATTCTGAATATACCCGCTGAAAAATCCCGCCCGGGCCAGATCAAGAGCATGCTTCTTGTGTATCGTGGCCCAGTAATCACTGAACTGCGCGCTGCTCCAACCGCTTCTGCGGTGCAGCAGGGTAAATACTTTTGTCATGATTCATACCAGAGCCTTTTGGCTCCGCTCTCTGTCCCGTTAGTTTTTTTGAACATCCCGATTGTATTGACCTCGGCTTACTTTATGGTCTCACCATTATCGATGACCAATTGAACACCATTTATCTGTCGCGACTCATCACTGGCCAGAAATAGCACCAGATTCGCCACATCCTCGGGTTTGCCCTGTCCAACCTCTTGCAACTGGGTCAACGCATCGGTATCTGAACCAGCCAGCTCGGTCAGTGCCTTGACGGTCATAGGCGTATCGTGTGCGCCAGGTAGAATCGTATTGCAGCGGATGCGGTAACCCTGATTCTGACAATGAATGGCAATACTGCGCCCCATGGACGCGATTGCTCCCTTGGCTGCAGTATAAGCAAACACCTCGGCAATCCCTTTAACCGCCGCCACCGAGGATATGTTGATGATGGACCCACCTGTCTCTCGCATCATCGGAATTGCGTGCTTGCAGCCAAGGAAGGTACCTTCGGTCATGACCTGAAGATGTCGCCTGAACTGTTCCAGCGACTGCTCCTCGACCGTGGAGAAATTGACGAAACCGGCATTATTGACCAGGACATCCAACCTGCCGAAACGTTGCCTGACTTGGTCAAGAACACTGATCCATTGAGCCTCATCGGCCACATCATGAACCAAAAACAGTGCGCCGGGGATTTCTGCTGCCAACGCCTCACCCTGCGCGTGATTGATGTCGGTAATGATCACCATCGCACCATGTTCTGCAAGCAGTCTCGCATCAGCGGCCCCCAGACCGGATGCGCCACCGGTAATCAGTGCGACTTTATCGGTTAGTCTTTTCATTGTTCATCTCTTATTCATCACTTGATCAGATCGACGTATGCTGTTTCAAACTTCGGATCGACAAAGGTCGTCTTTATCTTACCGACTGGAATTTCCAGCCTTCATCCATCTCTGCGGCTCACGGACGCAAGCCGCTGTTCTTTTCAAGATCTTCCATCGAGATAGTCATTCAGGACTTCATGAAAGAAGCGAACCCGGGTTTCCTGATTGCATAAGATGGTATCCTTGTATCCCCTCGACCTGATACCGCGCTGCTGGCCATCTGCCAAGAGCATGTCCTGATAGACAATCTGGTCCACGATTTCTGGCACGCCTGCGCCATTGTCGAAGTTACGAATCTGCAGCTCGGCTTCACGTAATGGTTGCTTTCCGGCCATGATCGAATCCACTTCGGTCATACCTTCTACCGGATAAACCATGCACCACAGGTCGAATGTACATTTATTCGGATCGTCCGGGTGCGGTTCGGTGCGAAAGAAGATCAACTGGTCCGGAAGAAAAGAGATGGTGACGTTCGGGAAAATTACCGTATGGGGACTGTCAGTGATTTCCTCATCAGTCATATATTCATAATGGTTGTATCCACGCTCCTTCCAAAGACGTTTCTTGGCCACCTTGAGGTCCAGCCAACCCTGAATCGCCTTGGTTTCAAAGTTCGGATAGCTATCCGGATCAATGTCCCAATATCGAAGCAGATCATCAAACGGCTCAGGGGTCCCCTCGGGTAATCGATCTGTGAGCGAGGGGCGCATGGGCTGCACTGTTCGGCCATGGCCACGGGGAAACATCTCATGGCGCGCACTGTCCACATCCTGATCGATAAATGGAGGGACTTGAGGGTGAGCTGTGCGAGTGTGATACGACTCGCTGAAGTTATCGGTGGCAAACTTCCAGTTGGTGTCAAGATTGATTTTCATCCAGAAGACACGTACTGCCGTTTCCATAGGATAGTTCTTATACAACTCCGGAATCGGCTCAAGATACTCCAGCAAAGGCGGCGCATTATCATCCATGGTATACCAGATGAAACCGCCCCATGTGTCACAACGCAGCTCCTCCAGTTTCAACTTTCCGCATGGGTTCCCGCCGGGAAAATCATCTGCGTCTTGGGCGTTCTTCAATACCCCATCCCGTCCCCACAACCAACCGTGGTAGGGACAATGGAAACCTGCAACCGCGTGGGAGCTGTCCCACACCAGCCGCTGGCCGCGATGCCCACAGGTGTTGTAGAAGGCCTTGAAAGTATCATCTTCCTGGCGGACCACTATGACCGACTCATGCATGAAGTCATGTACCAGATAGTCGCCAGCTTCCTCCAGCTCGGCTATTCGACCGGCAACATGCCAGATCTTGGTCCACATGTGGTCCCACTCACGCCGGGCAAACTCACGCGAGTAATAGCGATCCCCTGTCATCGGGTCGCCCCGCAGCAGGCTGGCGTCACGTCCGTCCATGGTCAATGGGTGAACTTTTATACGCTCCATAAAGCACTCCATAGTTATTTATTCTTGTCATCTCTGGATCGCGAGGGAACACTTTGCAGGCTCCAACGTTATGGCATAGACAAGGCCTGCACAGACATCCGACTTGCTATCCTTCCGCAACCGCAGGCTCCTGCAAGCCCACATAAACTTCATTGCCGGTCACCTGAAGAGGAAATGTGCGCAAAGGCAATTTACCCAGCGGTCCTCGACCACAGCCGGTACGCAGATCAAACATAACCCCATGCAGCGGGCAAGCAATCATGCCATTACGGATGCGTCCGCCTTCAAGAGCAGAGTTCTGATGGGTGCAACGGTTTTCCACTGCCAGGTATTCGCCGTTGACATTGCAGACAAGGACACTTGTCCCCTCGATCTGTACCGCCTTGGACTCACCGGGTTTCAGATCGCCGATCTCCATTACACGATGAAATGCGTTATCCATGGATATACTCCCTTCAAACCGAGCTGGGGAAATGATAGGCAACATCGTCCGTCGATGATTTGCCGTTGATGGCCGCAGCGGCAATACCCGTCTGGTAATCTGCCAAGGTGTATTGGGCGTGCACCCAATCGACAACAAAAAGACGTTGTGAGAACAGCCAGCGGCCTTCTTCCCGGACATAGGTATCCAGGTAACGACCACCCGCCAGCTGGTCCTGCAGGGAACCGTCCTGCTGGTGATTCACTGTCGTACCAATGACGTAGCTTTGGCCCGTAGCGGTATCGCCATGGATCTCGAACAACTCATTGGAAGCAAAGTGATGAGCGATTCTGACCGTCGGGTTATCCATCACGATCAATTGACAGAACTCGCCGGCACTGCCGTTGAACAAGCCAAAGTCAATCGTTGCAGACGCGCTCCACAGTGACAACAGCAACGCTTTATCCTTGCGGTCAACTCCCATGCAATAACGCACATTAAGTTCATGCAATTGCTGCTTATCAATCAGTGTTGCCAGTTCAGCAAGCATCTGTTCCGTGGCGGCGGCCATCAGGCACCCTCCCCGGCAGGATAGGGCTTGGCCAGTACACCACCATCCACATACATCTGGTGGCCCGTCATGAAGCTAGCTTCATCACTGGCCAGGAATAGCACCGCCGCAGCGATTTCCGATACGTCAGCAATGCGACCAAGGGGTTGCATGCCTGCGTAGATTTTCTCCAACGCTACGGGGTCAGCGGCGCTATCCAGATACTGTTGCACCATCGGTGTACGAGTCGCTGCCGGATGTACCGAATTGACGCGGATGTTGTAGCCTTTCTCGCCGCAATGCAGAGCCACTGTTTTAGTCACTGCATCCATGGCAGCCTTGGCCGCACCGTAGGCTACGAACAAGGGGCCAGGACGGATGCTTTCTACACTAGAGATGTTGATGATGGCCCCTTTGCCCACCTTCTTCATACTTTCGATGGCGGCCTTGCAACCGAGCATGGAACCCAGACCATGCACATTCATATGGCGATTCCAGCTGCTCTCATCCACTGTCTCGATATCTGCAGGAAAAGACACGCCCGCGCTATTGACCATGATCTCCAGCGGCCCGAGATGTGCTTCCGCCCAGGCTATTGCGTCCCGCCAATCAGCCATGCGGGTTACATCCAGGTGTTGGTAGTGACAACTAGCCGGGAGTTCTTTCGCCAGTAGGTGTCCAGCATCGTCATTGATATCCGTCAGCAGAACTCTCGCTCCCTCTGCCGCAAAGAGTCGAGCAATACCTTCACCAATACCCGATGCAGCTCCGGTAATCAGAGCTACCTTCTTGTTCAATCTCATCTTCTGGCCCTTAATCGTTGATCAATCATCACGTGTCTGATGCGAACGACCGCTTAAGTGTTCTTCTATCACTTAGCCGTCAGCGCAGCGCCTGGCCAAGTGCAAGTCCGGTTGTGCTACCAGGAAAGCATCTGCCACTGGGTCGGTGCGCGCCCAGTCGACAATTTCCTTGCGCCTGGTTATGGCCCAGCGGCCGTCCCGGCAAGCGTATTCATCGTGATAGCGCCCAGCTACGAAAAGGTCTTTTTTTTCACTATTCTCCGTAATACGATGATGAGCGAGGAAGTAGACCTCTCCGCGGGCTGTATCACCCTCAACTTGAATATCTGCCTGACCGATCATGTGCTGACTGGCATCACAATCGGCCAGAAATCCCTGAGCAAAATCAACGAAGTCAACTGCCGACCCCGCAAACAGGCCGCAGTCGACCCAAGCGTCAGCATGAAAAGCCGAAAGATGCAACTCGGGCAGCAAGCGATCCTGGGCACGCATGTAGCTATTGATTGCCTGGCGGATACCGTGCTCGGCAACGAGTTGTTGTAATACTGAATCAGAAACCTTCATGAAAACCTCCCCGCACGGCCGGGATGAACCGGCCGTGGCTTCTGTATTAGCGAACGCCACCACTGGAAAGACTGGAAGGTTGGTAAAACCGCGCCGAGTGCGCTTTTTCCGGTGGAGTAACCACCATCATGTTGCCACTCGCCGGTGTATACGCCTGGCGTACATAGCCACCACTGGCGAGGTCGTGGACGACAAACTCGTGAGTATTGTGTCCATGGGTTTCATAGAAAGGATAATAGTGGGTACGGGTCACTCTATAGATCTTACCGGCATCGTCATAGTTATCCGCCATGCCGACCGCATAGATATCCTCGTTCCAATGGAAAGTGCGGCGCGGATAGACGTGGCGCATGCCATCCTTCAGGGTCGCTTCAACCACCCATACCCGGTGCAACTCCCAACGAACGCAATCGGGGTTCATATGATGTGGGGTGAACACCTGGTTCGCCGAGCATTGCGTATTATCGTGCAGTTTGAAGGTGTTATAGGGAATGAACATCTCCTTGCGCCCAACTAACTCGAAGTTGTAGCGATCCTGGGAGCCATAGAACACCTGTGTATCATCCGTCGTGCCGATACCGCCACCGGCAGGGCTGGGGGTATCGTAAGCCACGTCAGGGGATAGCTTGACTCGACGCTGGCCCGGCAGATAAGACCATGCACGACGCCCAACGTTGAGCATATCCACATTGTCGTGAATCACCAGTTTTTCACCCGCCTTGCGCGCCGGCCCTGTCCAATCAATGCGGCCGTATTCCAGCATCTCCTCACGACTGATCGGGCTAGTGCGTCCTGGCTTATAGTGAGGAAAGGTCTGCCAATACTCGAATGCACCTGTTTCAATCACACGCCCACGCGAGTCAACCATGGTGGAAGTCTGAGCCGGAGACTCATAGGCATACTGGTCATACTTCAAAGTACGATTCCACATCACTTCCGAGCCGTTCTTCGGGATCGGGAAAGGTACCCCTCCATAACACTCCCCAGCAAATTGCAGACGATTCTCCGCCAGCTCGCAGGTCCGGGCATTCTTCAGAGTGTTATCCAAGACATATTGCGGATAGTGGGCAGTTCGGTGAGTGGGGTATACATCTACACGAAAAGTCGCATACTGCCGGAGCATCTGCTGAGTACCGGCAGACAACTGGTCGGCATACTGCGCCATATTTTCCGCTGTGATGCTGAACAGCGGCTTTTCATCAACAAAGGGATCAGGTCGCTTGCCCGGGCGAGATGGGTCATAGTTGGACGGCGGCTGTATCGGCCCAGTATACGATGGGATGGTACCCGCCTCGTTACCCGCCTGAATCGCACCCCAGATAGTCAGTTCATTACCCAGTTGGGCAACCTCATCGGCGCTCAACGCTGCCATTGCAGCCTGACTCAACCCCAAAGCACCTAGTACCGTCATGCATGTCACTTTCAATTTCATCAGTCAGCCGCCTGTAATTGTTGTTTTAAAGGTGGTAAGTACGAAGGGGCAAGCTCCCTACGACTGCCTATCATGTAAGAGTCTGGATATGCGGTGCTCCAACCCCTGCCAAGTCACGTATCAGCATCACCAATCCAAGCCCGCCAGAAACGTTCCGATCCGTTTTAATTGATTGCATGAATTGCTTGAGTCAGTTGTTCAAGGCTCCTTGTGCTATCCATTGCTCGATCTGGACCACCACATCCTCCGGCAACGGACGCTGAGCGAAAGGCATTCGCGCCCCTGTTCCGCCTTGCTCCAGATGAGTGCCCTTGATCTTGTGCAGCAGATAGCTGCTCTCGGGTTCACCGGGAGCAACCAGGGTTGCTCCGGTGGTTACCGACTCCACACCAACAATGCTGTCATAGGCCGCTGACGGATAGAGTTTCATATTGCCTGGTTCGCTACCTGTCATATGACAGGTAGCGCACTGCGTCCTCAATACCGGGACGACGGTCTGTGCAAAGCTGACAACCGTTTTTCCTTCCGCCGCTGTAGCAACAGGCTCGGCCTGTACGGTACCGATCACCATTGCTGACAACGACACCAACTGGCAGGCTGCAAGCCATTTCATGCTTCTCCCCCTGTCACATGAGTGCCCGCCAGCCAGGCGAAGGTCATAGCCACACCGATGGTGCCTCCAGCACCTACATAGGCAGGCCCAACGGGAGAAGCTACACAGTTACCCGCCCCATACAGTCCCTTAATTGGCTGGCCATCAGCAGCCAGCACCTGGCTATGTTCGTTGATCTCCGGACCTCCACTGGTGTCCAGCGCACCCGGAGCCAGAATGACGGCATACAGAGTGCTGTTATCGATGGGATGCATGGTGGAGTTCGGATGACTGTTGGAAGGGAAATCACTACCTTCGCGCACTGGCGAAAAAACCTTCTGCCATATTTGATCGTACTCATGCAGACCACGATCAAAGTCCTCGTCCCGTCCCGCTTTGGCAAATTTGTTATAACGCTTGATGGTAACGTCCAGGTTCGCTTCGAAAGCATCGTCCAGTGTGTAGCTACCCATTTTTCCGGCTAAGGTCTGCAGCCGCTGACGAATTTGCTGACCCAGCTCTTGTACGCCCTTGCCCTCGATCAACCAGGCGGACTCACGCTTGTCCAGAGGAATGGGCAAAGCACCGCCGTTGCGCTGCAGAGTACGTTCATCAAATACCATGAACATGAACAGATTCGGATATTCCGCATTTACTGGGTCAAAGGTGAAGTGAGCCCGGGTCCGGTCATTGTAATTGCGCTTTTCGTTGACACAGCGCTTGCCGTACTTGTTCACATGAATCATGGAGTCGCCTGGTGCGAATACCACACCATGAGCCACAGCTCGGTTCTGCAATGCCTCTTCAAGTACTACCGGTGTGCGCCAGGCAGTATCCAGTCGACCCATGCGCGCGCCCAGCTGTTGGGCCATACCGATAAAGTCTCCGGTTGAGCCAACCGCTGCACACGAGCCGTACAGGCCAGGACTCTGGTGACGCTGGATCAGATCGGTATTGTGTGCGTAACCACCACTGCCAAAAATGACACCCTTGTTGGCTTTGATATTGATGCGTTTGCCGGCATGACTGACTACCAGCCCCACCACCCGTTCCCCATCGAAGATGATTTCTTCTGCCTTGTGCTCAAGCATGATGGGAACCCCGGCGTTGCGTAGCCAAGTTTCAAGCTGATAAGCCAGACTGCTGCCGCCACTGTATGGCCCAGCCCCTACCGCCGGTTCCAGAGCCCGGCCCTTGTTCAATTTGTTCTCGACCAGATGCTCGCCGTAATCCGGGGGAGTGATTTCCAGCTCCCACAGTTGAAACGGACGAAAGGTCATGGCTTCGACCTTGGCCATCCATTCCACCATACAAGTGCCGTTATCGTAGAAGGTCTCGATCATCCGATAGTCATGTTCGCTCAGTCCCAATGTCGGACTGTTTGCGTCATAGCGCTCAGGGTAGGCATAACGTGCCATGAATTTCAGGCAATCTGCCTTGTCATCCTTCAGGCCGGCCTCCACCAGGAACTGGTTGTTGGGAATCCAGGTGATGCCTCCGGACTTGCCGGTAGTACCGCCAGCCATGGGCATCTTCTCCAGCACAATCACCTTTGCCCCTCGCGAGGCCGCAGTCACTGCCGCAGTACAGGAAGCCGAGCCCGTGCCAACACAGATCACATCGGTTTCCAGATCCCACCGCACCTCCTTCCCGACAGAACTCGATGCCATGGACATACCCGGTACACCTAGGGCAGCCGTAGCACCGACCGCCATACCCGCACCGGCAAGCAATTTTCGACGAGAGAGAGAAGTGGCAGGGTTCTGCTTGTCTTTTTTATCGCTCATTATTCTTCTACCTGTATCTGATATTGCACCCACACGCTTTAGCCCGTGAAAGATCAGAGATGCCCTATTCGAAGTTGGGAATTTCTTTAGTTGGTGGTACCAGATAGGGCTCGGAAAAGTGTCTGATTTTCCAGCCTTTCTTAGTTCGTAGGCAGTGATATTGATGCTTGGCATGCACCAGAATATCGCTGCCATCCTTGGCTACGCCAACGGCATAAACATAGCTCTGGCATTCCGCTTCATTCCCTTCCAACCGATTGATTCTGAAATTGGTGCTGTAATGCGCATTGCATTCGGTTGCAGCCAGTACACTGACAAAGAACTCACGGATATCATTGCGCCCAGTTACCACAGGCAAACCGAGACCCGACAAGTCCAATACGGCATCCTCGACAAAACAATCAACGATGGCATCTACGCTCTTCGCTTCATCAATGTGGATGCAATACGAGTGGATTAAATCCTGCAATGCCAGCCGGTCTTCAACTTGCTGAATTCTGGTTTCAAGAGTTGACATCTAACTCCCCTCTTTTGGCTTGGCGCAGCCGAAAGCACCAAAAGTCATTGGTACCTTCGACTGTTGATCTGGTTTAGAACGCGGTTTTGAAGGTCAGTGACAACCAGCCGCGGTCATGCAAAATGCCGCTGCCACTGGTGCCTTCCCACACCACCTCCTCCACTCCTGGAGTACCGGCAAAAGGGTTAGGACCTTTGGTGTATTCGCCGAAGTAATCGTTGTAGGCCAAATCGATTTCATACTTGGCATGAATATCAAGACCCACACCAACACTCCAGGAGCCACCATTCTCTGCCGTGCCCAGCGGGGTCGGAGAATTGCCGCTTATCCCGAGGCCGTAGTTGATCGGCGCGGTCATGTCGATACCGGGGAAGACCTGGTACCAGGTCGGCACGAAGGACACCTGGAAGCCCAGCGCATCATCGGTAGCACAGCCACCTTTCTTGCCGGCATCACAACCTGCATATTTGCCGCTCTTGTGGTTGAAGAACTGACGGGTAGAGGATTTCACGCTATCGAGTCTGTTGTAGGTCATCTCGGCCGACAGGCTGGCAGAGTCAAACAAAGGTGTCTGGCCGATAAAAGCAACGATATTGACCAGGCCATGCCAGGTATCACCGATCGCCAGGCCGGCCCCATTACTGACCAGCGCAGTACCTTCCCGGCGGGAGACTTCCGCCCCCAGCGAGATGGCACCTACCAGACGCGAGTAACTGATACCGTAGAGCTTCACATCCTCGGCATAGGCGTTGTACATGTAGGAGCCGTCCGGCGCCATGGTCATCATCGGGTTGCGATCATCGAACTCGCGATAGTACAGACCAACGGTGCCATCCAGCAGATCCGAACGGATATGGGTATTGATACCCCAACTACCACGGTCATCCGGCTTCTTGCCAAACCCATGATCACGATCGCCGACAACCGGCAGCCCCAGATAACTGGTACCACCGAGGAAGCTCAGGTCAGCACCACCCAGATAGGTGCCGCCTTCGGGCATACGGTGAGGATCCCATTCCAGGTAATAATTGGCCGCCACCGAGATGTTGTCGGTCAACTGCGCCGAGGCAGAAACCTGGGTCTGCGGCAGGAACAGCTCCTTGGCTTCCACTCCGGGAGTGGAGGTAGCCTTGCGGATATCCAGCGGTCCCTGGCCATAGGCAATACCGTTACCAAAGGTGAAAAGCGACTCCCCCCAATACACGTTATGCCGACCGGCTCGGATATTCACCGGCACATCACCCAGATCCAGCCGGGTAAACACAAAGGCATCGAGAATCTCGCCAGAACGCTTGTACCAGCGCTCCACCTTGCCGGTAAAACGATTATTCGGATAGGCAGTACCGAGCCCGGCAGCCTGATAGGCTGGATTCCCCTCGACCTTGTCATCATAGGCAAAGTCGTTCCACGCAGCTGCGGATACACGGAAGCCGTGATCCATCTTGTACACCATATCGAACTCACTGAGCAGGTCGACCCGATTGGTCACCACATCACCGCGATCCCAACCATGGTTGGTGGCCTGTGATTGCCAGTTGTCACCCAGCCGATCATCCCGGCCCTCCATCCGCCAGCCGATGTTGTACTTCACGGTGTTATCCCAACGCATCCGGATATCGGGGTTGCCGGTTTCGATGCTGAATGCCATCGCCTGCCAACTGCTGGCTGCAAGGCCAGCAGCCATGACCCCGGCAGCCAGACGGGTAAGAGTGATTCTGTTAAGGCGATTATTGTTCTTGTTTACGCTCATTGTATGCTCCAGAGGGTTACTTGAGCCTGTAGCGGCTCACATAAAAACCGATTAGATCGTTTTTATTATTGCCAATAGATAGCAGAAAATATGCTCGCCCGTACATCTATTTAGACAAACCTTTCCTGCGGGGTAAGTCTCCTTTTCATGTCAGCCTTGCGCTTGTGCCGCACGCTCAACCGCTGCATTGATTTCACTTTGCAGCGGATTGGAACGCAGCGTCAGACCACCGTTGACCTGCAGATTCTGCCCAGTCATGAAACACTCGTCGCTAGCCAGCCATACCGCTGCCGCAGCGATGTCTTCGGAAGTACCGATACGTCCCAGCGGATACCCTTTGAGGAACGCATCGAACAGGCCCGGAACCAGGCTAGCCTCAGCCGTCATGGGTGTATCCGTCAGGCCCGGAGAGATGCTGTTGGCCCGGATACCCCGCTCACCGAACTCATTGGCCACGCAGCGCACCACATGATCGGTACCCGCCTTGGTGCCCATATAGGCAGCGTGGTTCTCGAACATGATAAAGGCCGTCGCAGAGCTGATCTGGATGATGGAGCCGCCCTGCTGCATGGCATTCACCGCCGCCTGCATGAACATGAACGGCCCCTTGAATTGCAGGTCTTGCATGCGATTCAATTCATCTTCGGTGGTTTCCAGGAAAGGCTTCAGCAGCCCCCAGCCGGTCGCATTCACGGCAATATCAACCTTGCCGTAGCGCTCAATCGTCGCGGCAAACAGTTCATTCACCTGCTGCCTGTTAGTGATGTCACACAGCGCCCACGAACCTTCGATAGTGGCGGCAAAACGTTCAAGTTCGCCCGCATGCCGTCCAGCCACCAGCACCCGGGCACCGGCATCAGCCATATAACGCGCAATGACCTGGCCCATATTGTTGTGGCCAGCAGCGCCCAACACCACTGCCACCTTGCCCTTCAGGGCTTTGCTTGCGGTCATTTCATATACTCCAGGTAGCTTGCAAGGATAGCCAGGCAAAGACGTTCGTCGGCAAGGGGCCGAGACGCTCGCCAGGACTGACCGGATGAGGAGTGAGCGGTGTGATGCCGCCATTGTGGACAGGAACAGTGGCTGCAGCGGTGCTCGCCACTTCAACTCTCCACGCCTGGGCATGCGCTGCAGAGATGGCAATCAACGCAGTAGCCAGGGCCATTGATAGCAATACTGGACCATTCCGCACGGATCTATTCCTTCTTTCTCATTCTTATTTTGCCAGTCAAATTAAAAACCGACTGGAAGGTTTTTATTTAAATTACATGCTGTTTCATCAAATGACAATATGACTTTGCAAGAAACTTCGCAGCATTCTGTCCAAGTGTTGGCTTACGCCGCGTGCTAGAGCTATCCACGAATAGCTGTGCGATTTTGCACAACCATTGTGCAGAACACATCCAAGGAGTTTCTCACGGAGCCGGCATCACCAACTGCCCCATCAACCTCCCCCGCTCCCTTTCCGCCCTCTCCCGCAGAAAATCCCAGGTCACCCGCATCCGCGCAATATCCTTCAACTCGATCGGCATCAGCATCCAGAAGGTACGAATGAACCTGATCTGCGCCGGCATCACTAGGCTCAGGCGCGGATCACTGTCGGCGGTGAAGGCCGGCAGGATGCCGAGGCCGGCGCCAGCGGCGATCGCCTCCTGCTGGGCCAGGACGCTGGTGCTGCGCACACCGACCGCGCCGGAGCCGGCGATTTCGTCGAGGAACAGCAGGTCCTTGCTGAACACCAGGTCGTCCACGTAGCTGACGAAGCGGTGTTTTTCCAGATCGTTGCGCGTGTTGATCGGGCCGTGCTGCTGCAGGTAGTCCTTACCGGCATACAGGCGCAGCACGTAATCGGTCAGCTTGGTGATGATGAAGGGGCCGCGCTCCGGGCGCTCCAGGGTGATGACGATATCTGCCTCATGCCGCGACAGGCGCACCGCCCGGGGCAGCGCCAGCAGGTCCAGGTGCAGGTGCGGGTGGCGGTGGCTGAGTTCACTCAATTGCCCAGCCACCAGCATGGTGCCATAGCCTTCGGTGGCGCCGATGCGCACCTGGCCGGACAGGGTTTCCCCAGGGTTGGGCAGCGCCTGCTCGATGCGTACGCTGGCGCCCTCCATCAGTTCCACCTGCGGCAGCAGGCTGCGCCCTGCTTCGGTCAGGGTGTAGCCACTGGTATCGCGGATGAACAGTGCCACGCCGAGGCTTTTCTCCAGTGCCTGCAACCGGCGCGATACCGTGGTGTGATCCACGCCGAGGCGCCGCGCGGCGGTGGTCAGACGACCCGCCCGGCTCAATTCGAGGAAGAACCGCAGGTTATCCCAATCCATACCGCCACCCTGTGCATAAATGCAGACCCAACTTGCGAATGAGCCAATTGTTTATGGGAAAAACGCACTGCTACTATCCATGACATCTCCCACGACGACAAGGGCGGCTTGCCCAGAGGCGACTAATGAGCAATAACAATATTCCCACCGTCAAACTGCTGATCAACGGCGAATTCGTCGAGTCGAAGACCGATCAGTGGCGCGACGTGATCAACCCGGCGACCCAGGAAGTGCTGGCCCGTGTGCCCTTCGCTACCCAGGACGAAATCAACGCTGCGGTGGCCAGTGCCAAGGAAGCCTTCAAGACCTGGCGCAAGACGCCGATCGGCGCCCGCGCGCGGATCTTCCTCAAGTACCAGCAGTTGATCCGGGAAAACATCAAGGAACTGGCCGCCATCCTCACCGCCGAGCAGGGCAAGACCCTGGCCGATGCCGAGGGCGACGTGTTCCGTGGTCTGGAAGTGGTCGAGCATGCCTCTGCCGTGGGCAACCTGCAACTGGGCGAACTGGCCAACAACGTCGCCGGCGGCGTGGATACCTACACCCTGCTCCAGCCGCTGGGCGTCTGTGCCGGCATCACCCCGTTCAACTTCCCGGCGATGATCCCGCTGTGGATGTTCCCCATGGCCATCGCCACCGGCAACACCTTCGTGCTCAAGCCCTCCGAGCAGGACCCGATGGTGACCATGCGCCTGGTGGAACTGGCCCTGGAAGCCGGCATCCCGGCCGGCGTGCTGAACGTCATCCATGGCGGCGTCGATGCGGTGAATGCGGTCTGTGACCACCCGGACATCAAGGCGGTGTCCTTCGTCGGCTCGACCCATGTCGGCACCCACGTGTACAACCGCGCCAGCCAGAATGGCAAGCGCGTGCAGTGCATGATGGGCGCGAAGAACCACGCCATCGTCATGCCCGACGCCAACAAGGAACAGACCCTGAACAACCTGGTCGGCGCCGCCTTCGGTGCCGCCGGTCAGCGCTGCATGGCGCTGCCGGTGATCATCCTGGTCGGTGAATCACGCAACTGGCTGCCGGAACTGGCGCGCAAGGCCGAAGGCCTGAAGGTCAGTGCCGGTATCGAGGCTGGCACCGACGTCGGTCCGGTGATCTCCACCGGTGCGCTGGAGCGCATCAACGGTCTGATCCAGAAAGGCGTCGACGAGGGCGCCGAGCTGGTGCTGGACGGCCGCAACCCGAGCGTGCCCGGCTATGCCGATGGCAACTTCGTCGGCCCGACCATTCTTGCCGGGGTCAAGCCGGGCATGACCGTCTACGATCAGGAAATCTTCGGGCCGGTGCTGTGCGTGATGCAGGCCGACAACCTGGATGAGGCGATCGACATCATCAATGCCAACCCGAATGGCAACGGCACCGCCATCTTCACCCGTTCCGGTGGCATCGCCCGGCGCTTCCAGGAAGATATCGACGTCGGCCAGGTCGGTATCAACGTGCCGATCCCGGTGCCGGTACCGCTGTTCTCCTTCAGCGGCTCGCGTGGCTCCAAGCTGGGCGATCTGGGCCCATACGGCAAGCAGGTGATCCTGTTCTACACCCAGACCAAGACCATCACCGCGCGCTGGTTCGATGACGACGAGCAGGCCGCCGCGGTCAACACCACCATCACCCTGAAGTAACTCTTTACAGGCCGGCCAATGATTGGGCCGGCCTCTTTTGTTGGAGTAGCGACATGAGTTTTGAAACCATTCTGATCGAGACCCGCGAGCGCGTCGGCCTGATCACCCTGAACCGTCCCCAGGCGCTGAATGCGCTGAACACCCAGGTGCTCGACGAGCTGAACCAGGCGCTGGATCAGTTCGAGAACGACCCGCAGATCGGCTGCATGGTGCTGACCGGTTCCAGCAAGGCATTCGCTGCCGGTGCCGACATCAAGCAGATGGTCGATCTGCAGTACCCAGGCGTGTTCATGGACGACTTCTTCTCCCCCGCCGACCGCATCGCCAACCGCCGCAAGCCGCTGATCGCCGCGGTCGCCGGCTATGCCCTGGGTGGCGGCTGCGAACTGGCGATGATCTGCGACTTCATCTACGCCGCCGACAATGCCCGCTTCGGCCAGCCTGAAATCAACCTCGGCGTACTGCCCGGCATCGGCGGCACCCAGCGCCTGACCCGCGCCCTGGGCAAGGCCAAGGCGATGGAGATGTGCCTGACCGGCCGCCAGATGGACGCCGAGGAAGCCGAGCGCGCCGGCCTGGTAGCACGCATCATCCCGGTCGATCAACTGCTGGAGGAAACCCTGAAGACCGCCCAGGTGATCGCCGAGAAATCCCTGCCCAGCGTGATGATGACCAAGGAGTGCGTCAACCGCGTGTTCGAGACCAGCCTCAGCGAAGGCGTGCGTTTCGAGCGCCGGGTATTCCACTCGATCTTCGCCACCGCCGACCAGACCGAAGGCATGCAGGCGTTCGTCGAGAAGCGCAAACCCAACTTCAAGCACAACTGAGCCAACGCCGCATGACCGGCGGGCGACAACAATAACGAGGTAGCTCACATGAAAATCGGATTTCTTGGCCTGGGCAACATGGGCGGGCCGATGGCCCACAATCTCATCAAGGCCGGCCACCAACTGACGGTGTTCGACCTGTCCCAGGCGGCCGTGGCCAGCCTGGTGGAAGCCGGCGCCAGCGCCGCCCCCAGCATTGCCGCGCTGGCCGGCAGTGATGTGGAAATGATCATCACCATGCTGCCCGCCGCCCAGCATGTGAAGGGCGTCTACCTGGGCGAAGACGGCCTGCTGGCCCATGCCGCGCCCCAGGTACGGCTGATCGACAGTTCGACCATCGATCCCCTGAGCGCCCGTGAAGTGGCCGCTGCCGCCGCGGCAAAGGGCAACCGCATGCTCGATGCGCCGGTCTCCGGCGGCACCGGTGGCGCCAGCGCCGGCACCCTGACCTTCATGGTCGGCGGTGACCAGGCCGACTTCGACATCGCCCTGCCGATCCTGCAGGCCATGGGCAAGAACATCGTGCACTGCGGCCCCAGTGGCAATGGCCAGGTGGCCAAGGTGGCCAACAACATGCTGCTGGGCATCTCCATGATCGGCGTGGCCGAGGCCATGAACCTGGGCGTGTCCCTGGGCATGGACCCCAAGGTGCTGGCTGGCATCATCAACACCTCCAGCGGTCGCTGCTGGAGTTCGGACACCTACAACCCCTACCCCCAAGTGCTGGAAAACGCCCCGGCTTCCCGCGGCTACACCGGCGGTTTCGGTACCGATCTGATGCTCAAGGACCTGGGCCTGGCCACCGAAGCCGCCAAGCAGGCGCGCCAGCCGGTGGTACTGGGCGCCGCTGCGCAACAGCTGTACCAGACCTTCAGCAGCCAGGGTAATGGCGGGCTGGATTTCTCCGCCATCATCAAGCTGTACAACGGAGCGATCGAATGACCGAGCAGACTGTACTGGTCGAGGTCCGCAACGGCGTCGGCCACCTGACCCTGAACCGGCCATCCGGGCTCAACGCCCTGAACCTGGACATGGTCCGCCAGTTGCGCCGGCAGCTGGATGCCTGGCAGGACGATACCGAGGTGCGCGTGGTAGCGCTGCGTGCCAATGGCGAGAAGGCCTTCTGCGCCGGTGGCGATATCCGTGGGCTGTACGACAGCTACCTGGCCGGCGATGGCATGTACATGACCTTCTTCGAGGAGGAGTACGCGCTGGACCAGTTGATCCACGCCTACCCCAAGCCGGTACTGGCGCTGATGGACGGCTTCGTGCTCGGCGGCGGTATGGGTCTGGCCCAGGCCGCGTCGCACCGGGTGGTAACCGAACGGGTGAAGATGGGCATGCCGGAAACCGGCATCGGCTACTTCCCGGATGTCGGCGGCAGCTACTTCCTGCCCCGCCTGGACGGCGCCATCGGCCAGTATCTGGGCGTGACCGGCTCGCATATCCGCGCCGCCGACGCCCTGTATTGCGGCCTGGCTGACCATTGTCTGAGCAGCGACGTGCTTGCCGAACTGGACCAGGCACTCAACAACCAGACCTGGTCCGACGACCCGGCCAGCGACTTGGACCAACTGCTGCGCAAACGCGCCTCGCAAAAGATCCCCGGCTCGGAGATCAAGGCCCTGCGCTCGGCCATCGACCATCACTTCAGCCAGCCGGACATGCCGCGCATCCGCGCCTCGCTGGCCGCCGAGGACTGCCCCGCCTACCAGGACTGGGCACAGCACACCCTGGCCGCGATCGACAGCAAGTCACCGCTGGCGATGTGCGTCACCCTGGAGCTGCTGCGTCAGGGCCGCGAGCTGAGCCTGGCCGACTGCTTCGCCCTGGAGCTGCATCTCGACCGCCAGTGGTTCGCCGAAGGCGACATCATGGAAGGAGTGCGCGCACTGATTATCGACAAGGACAAGAACCCACGCTGGAACCCGCCAAGCCTGGCCGAGGTGACGCCCGGCCGGGTCGCGGAATTCTTCGCCGGCTTTGCGCCAGGCCAGGCCTGACAAGGAGAGAGCACATGCACGATATCGAGCTCAATGAAGACCAGCGCATGATCCGCGACATGGCCCGCCAGTTCGCCCAGAGCGAACTGGCCCCCAGGGCCGCCGAGTGGGACCAGGCCGGCTGGATCGACGACGCCGTGGTACGCCAGATGGGTGAACTCGGCCTGCTGGGCATGGTGGTGCCGGAGGAATGGGGCGGCAGCTACGTCGACTACGTGGCCTACGCCCTGGCGGTGGAGGAAATCGCCGCCGGCTGCAGCGCCACCGGCGCCATGATGAGCATTCACAACTCGGTGGGCTGCGGCCCGCTACTGAAGTTCGGCAACGCCGAGCAGCAGGAAGCCTGGCTTCCCGACCTGGCAGCCGGGCGGGCCATCGGCTGCTTCTGCCTGACCGAGCCCCAGGCCGGCTCCGAGGCGCACAACCTGCGCACCCGGGCGGTACTGGAAAATGGCGAATGGGTGATCAACGGCGCCAAGCAGTTCGTCAGCAACGCCAAGCGTGCGCAACTGGCCATCGTCTTTGCCGTGACTGATCCGGAGCTGGGCAAGAAGGGCCTGTCGGCCTTCTTGGTGCCCACCGACAACCCCGGCTTCAAGATCGAACGCATGGAGCACAAGATGGGCATCCGCGGCTCGGACACCTGCGCCGTGACCCTGGACAACTGCCGCATCCCCGAAGCCAACCTGCTCGGCCCACGCGGCAAAGGCCTGGCCATCGCCCTGTCCAACCTGGAAGGCGGCCGCATCGGCATCGCCGCCCAGGCCCTGGGCATCGCCCGCTCAGCCTTCGAAGCAGCACTGAGCTACGCCCGCGAGCGTACCCAGTTCGGCGTAGCGTTGACCGAGCACCAGAGCATCGCCAACATGCTGGCGGACATGCACACCCGCATCAACGCTACCCGGCTGCTGATCCTGCATGCCGCACGCCTGCGCAGCGAAGGCCTGCCGTGCCTGTCCGAAGCCTCCCAGGCCAAGCTGTTCGCCAGCGAAATGGCCGAGGACGTGTGCTCCAAGGCGATACAGATCCATGGTGGCTATGGCTATCTGGAGGACTACCCGGTGGAGCGGCTGTATCGCGACGCACGGATCACCCAGATCTATGAAGGCACCAGCGAAATCCAGCGCCTGCTGATCGCCCGGGAACTGAAGAACTACTCGCTGTAAGCGTGAAAATGGCCGGGCTCACCCCCGGCCATCAAAAAGAGATCAGGTGGATTGTTTTCCGCAGAGATCTCGACTAGCATCGATAGCAACAAAGTCAGCGGCTGATACATTCAGTCAGCGAAAGACAGAACAAGAACAATAGAGCAGGACCCTGATGCCATGCTGAAGCGCATTCTCAATGATGTAACCCTGGTTGTCTTCGCCAGCGCCGTACTGGTTACTCTGACCGTCAACGCCGTACAACGCCCTAGTGCAGCCCAGAGCAGCCAAGCACTCAGTGCCTACTGCCCCAGCCTGCAGTGCAACGCCATGAACCCAGGCCATTGGCTGTAGGGTTCTGACCTCAGAGGCTGTCTTGCGGAAACAGCACAGGTTCATCGCCTTCCTGCCAGGGCTTGAACTTGACCATGGCTTGCTGAAACAGAGGATGCCCCAACCAATGCCGCAGCCATCGCTGCAGGTGCGGATAAGGCAGACCGTAGAACACCTCCTGATCCACATGAACAAACTGGCGCACAAACGGCATGATACCGATATCCGCCATGCTCACCTTGCTACCCAGCAGATACTCACTCTCGGCCAGTAAACCCTCCAGAACCTGCAGAAACACCTCACCCTGCTTCCGGTATTCCAACTGAGGCAGCTCTGGATACCGATCAGCGTATTTGTAGCGGTCCAGCCAGTATTTGAACTCTCGGTCATTCTGGTCGATCAGCACGTTGGCCCGCACCGGATCGACACTCAACAGACCCTGCGGATCATTCTGCCGCAGCGCCCACTCCACAATCTCCCTGCTCTGCTCGATGACAACGCTGCCGGTACCTTCACTGGCGATCAGCTCCAGCACCGGCACAGTGCCCTTCGGGCTGATAGCCAGCATCTGCGCCGGCTTGTCTTTCAGCACCACCTCCCGCAGCGCGACCTGCAAGCCGGCGAACAGGAGGCCGAGCCGGGCGCGCATGGCGTAAGGGCAGCGGCGGAAGGAGTATAGGTGGGGTGATGGCATGTACATCGGAACTCCCTGTGAATCAACTACTGTCCCTTAAATGATCCTACTCTTTAAATGTACCTGACCCCATTTTCTGCAGACTTGAAGTGACACTATAGTGTCACTTTTCGAGCAAGGCAATCGCAGCTAACGCCCGGCACATGGGCCGATTTGTAGCCGCGAAGCGGCGGGAGATCGGTCGCTGTGCAGCCGATTGTTATGTTCTTCCTGAAGAGCTAGAATGTGTACATATTCTGGAAACCATACACATAGGTGCACCATGAGAACAAACATTGTCATTGACGATCAGCTGATGGCCGAGGCCCTCAAAGCCTCCGGCTACGAAACCAAAAAAGAAGCCGTCGAGCAAGGCCTGAAACTTCTGGTTCAGTTGAGCAAACAGCAGGAAATTCGAAAGCTGCGAGGAAAAATCAAGTGGGAAGGCGACCTGGATGAAATGCGGAGCGCCCGATGATACTGGTGGATACCAGCGTTTGGATCGACTATTTCAACGGAGTTAATAACCCACACACTGACTTGCTGGATGCCTCGATAGTCCAAGGGTCTGTTGCCATCGGGGACCTAATCTTTCTGGAAATCCTGCAAGGCATCCGGAACGACAAACAATATCGTCAGACCAAGCAAAGCCTGCTCGCGCTAAATCAATACGAGATGTTTGGCAAAGATATGGCGGTCAAATGCGCAGACAATTATCGCTCACTTCGCAAAAGGGGCATCACGATCAGAAAAACGGCCGACGTGATCATCGCGACATTCTGCATAGAGAAGGAGCTACCCCTGCTGTTTCTGGATCGCGATTTTCTCCCCTTTGTTGATCACCTGGGGCTTGAGTCTGCATTGCGAGAAACGTAACGTTTGGTTAAGGGGCGGGCTTTAGCCCGTCCCAGTGAGCGAAGCGAGCGTTTTGAACCATTTGTTAGGCGCAATGTTGGCGCTGACTCAATACGGCGCTTAACAGCTCAGGAATCCACTCGGGTTTGAATATGGTTGAATTCTCATTTTGCATTTCTTTAAGACTCCACCATTTCCACTTTTGAATAGTGCATTTTTCTTCGTCGGTCCATTCTGCGGCGAATATATTTGAATTTGGTGGGCACTTTACTAAATAGTATTTTTCTAGCCACCGCGCAGGTGTTGAACGTGCTACAGCATATACTTCATCTCGCTCTTTCAAGAGATGTCCAATTTTCAGAGTAAGCCCGGTTTCCTCGTATAGCTCCCGTGCGGCTGCATCGGTGTAGCTTTCTCCCGACTTAAGCTCGCCGCCAGCGGTTGCCCAGAATGGTGCTTGATGCTCGTCCTTGTATAAAAATAACAAAAGACGTCCTTCGCTATCCACGATAAATAATCTAGAGGATTTTCTAACTTCCATTTCTGCCCCAAGCGTAATGCGTGCTTTGATTGAATTGTGCCTAACGCTGCCAGCATGCGCGCCTTTGTAGTGAAAGCGAAGCCGCAACGAAAAAGGCGTCGCCGTGCCTGGCCTGGTTATGGCTACCCAGATCCCATCATCTGGAGAAACGAGCCTATACATACCAATGCCAATCCAAGAATGATATGAGCAGACTCCAGCCGATCTAGGCTGAGAATGTTGCGCAATTCAGAGTATATTTTTTTTCGTTCTTCATTAAGCGACTCTGCCCAGCCATCGAGCTGCTCCTGCGAGTAAATGGAGTGCTTAGCTAGCTCGAACTGCTTAGTAAGCTGATCATCTTTCTTGTATAGCTCCAATTCTCTTGACTTATATCGGCCTTGCTGGGTGAATTTGTAAGCTAAGAAAAGCGCAGCCATGAGATTAAGAAACGTACCAATCTGGGTGCACTTCCGTTTAACTTCAGGCGCCAATTCAGGGAGGCTGAAATCGAAGATGAAGGCCATAGACACAGCTGTAACCACAACAATTAACAGATTCTTCGACAAAGCTTTCCAAACCGGCGGAATTTCTACATCTTCGCTAGACACTACTTCCCCTCATCCATAACGCCTTGCTCACCGGAAAACTATGAGCGCAGCGAGTAATTTTTCCGCGTGTAGCAACTTGTTAGGCGCATCACTCTATCAAGCGCACCCACAGCCCTCTTAACAACTGGAATGTTTGATCTTCTGAATCATTTTTATACGACTCTACTAGCGCGATTACGTCCTCATCATCCAAGGCCAGCATATAACCGCGCCGGTCTTTAGCTGTATCAATACAGCGTTGATACATAAGATCTTTGTTTTCTATTGTACGGCAAATTAATAAGCCAACCTGCCCCCTGCTGGGAGAGAATCGACCTGCAAGCTGGTCAATCTCTGGATTTCCAGCTTCTTTGCCATAGTTTTTGCATTCAATGAATATCAGAGGGCATGGGTAATGCATTGACAGCCAGTAGAAGAAACCTGACTTAGCCTCATTGGTGTAAGTAATATCAATGCGTTTACGACCATCATGAATATTATGCTGTTTAATTGGATTACATAACGATGGATAGAAAATTACGGACAAAATCTTTTCTATAACATCCTCGTACCTACCTGCAGTATCTCGACCAGTAGCGAGATTATTTAGCTCATCGACCAAGGGATCTAAGTCAGGCAATTCGGAAGCTTCGATTTCACAAAGCTGCTCTTGCGTTAAAGGTTTAGATGGCGAAGCGGCCTTTTGATCTTTGTATTCTTGGAGAATATTTGGACGAATTTTAGTCTGCTCAACAACCGCAAGCTTATCGTTTCCATACTTTTCAATAAGTGCTTTTTTAGTAACCCGTTCACTACCATCTTTAAGCACTTCAACCAATGGAGAACGTGCCTGAAGATGCTCATGCTGCATTTCAGGAAGTATGTAATGTCTGTAGTACTCATCGTATTGGTAAGTAAGTCTGTGGCGCACCAGAATCTTTGGCACAAGGATAACTTTACCGTAGTCCGTCATTGGCAGTGGTATCAGTGACTCTTCCCAACGCTCTCTTTCTGGATTCCAAACAGGCCCAGATGCAATATCCGGGGTCAAAGGGACGCCGTAATATACGCACATGTCTTGTGTATACTTTATTAATGGCCCCCTAATAATGTTACAAACAGCATCAGATATCATGTCTGTTCCGATTCCCGGAATTAATAATGCAGTATCCTCCAGGTCCTTAAGAAGGCCAGTCACGGCAGCATTGCTTTTGCTCAGTGCGCTCCAAACGGTTTCGGCGGAGCCAGAACCAAAGCCATGCCCTCGGGACTCTCCAGAGGAGTAGCCCAGATGAAACTCATTCCGTTCGTTCAAAGATGATAATAACTGCTGTGCTTTAGCATGATCACCAGAGTGAATTAGACGGAGCACCGTATCAAAAAACGTTTGCAGTAGGGAAGAAAGCTCATTTCCCCAAGGCGATTTCAAAGATTTAATTGCCCCTGGTTCAAGAAAGACGGGAAGATCGGTATCTAAAGGGATATCAACGAAATCGAGATATGGCTGATTCCGACTCAATTTAAAGTATTCAGAAAATTTCATTATTCCCTCGATTATCGCTCTCGCCTAACGCTTACATAAACGGCGGCCTGATAAGGCCGTCCGGTGGAGGCCCGTAGGGGCCGGAACGAATTTGATATATTTTGTTAGGTGCCTTTAGCTTTAGAGCTAAAAAGCCAGCTGACCATAGAGACATACCAGACTGCAACATATTGGAATGCATATAAAGTCAATCACACTCTATATATCTCGTCTGTCTGCAACCACTACTTTCATGGGTAGCCACAGCAAAAATCAAGAAAATAATCACCAACAACCCCAGAAAAAAATTAGTTATTTTTTTTGTTTTAGGATGCTCTGCCAATTTAGAAACACCCCAAAACACACAAAAAATAACGGTATAGAAAATTGATATATACAAAAAACTTTTGGGATGCTTAAAGAAAATGTAAAGAATTCCTAAAGGAATCAAATATATAGGGATGGCAACAAGCAATCCAGCTAAAATTGAAACTGAAGCTATAAAAATATTCTTCATTCCACGCTCACCAGAAATATAAAGCGAATGAAAATCAGACTGCCTGGCATAATGTGCACCTAACGCCGTGTTCAACGGCAGTTTTTAAGTTGTGGATTTGTGGGTTACTTTTGCGCAGCAAAACTACAAAGCCGCGACTTAAAAACTGTCCAGCGCACGCAGTGCGCGGTATTGGAACACTTTGTTATGTGCGTGCCTGAAAGAACTCATTAGAGAATTTTCGCCATATTGCTGCGAGATTCTCCCAGCTCAGTGTGTCATTTGAAGTTTTAAACTGCACAACACCTTCACTCGGCAATAGATCAAATAGTAAGTCGCTACCTTGCTTCCAATGCTTTTCTAAAAAATTGTGGCTCTTTGGTACTGGATAGCGCCCATTCCAAACAACGCACTCAGTTAAGTATTCAAAAATAGATATTTCATTATCAGTAAGATTCACTTCTGCTGAATTAGCAAGATTCACCAAGATATGTGTCTGTGGTGCAGGCTTTCCTTTAGCAACGCAGATTGATTTAAGAAGTGCTTCAAATGACATGCCAAAAAGCATTTCATAAACTGGGCTACAGGCAACACTCATACTAAAACCGGAACTAAAACCTAATTCAGAACCAATGCGCTCTTTTTCACCACTCATTGTGACATGCAATGCACCCGCCGATGCAAACAAATCAGATGCTTTGTTGTGCCACCACAGTGGTGAATTTTTACGTATTTCAAATTCCCTCTCATAGAAGTTTGACATTGTCACTACCTTTTACACATAACGTTTGGTTAAGGGGCGGGCTTTAGCCCGTCCCAGTGAGTGCAGCGAACGGTTTGAACCAGTTGTTATGCGCTACTTTCACGGAGCTCTATTAGTACGCGAGAGCTTTCGCCATTATTTATTACCAGTCGGTACAAGTGACAGTGCGGGTAGAACTCGCGCAATATTTTTTTAACGGCCAACTCAGTATCTAGCGAAGCTTTACTTCCAATAGTCACCGACTCTAATTCATCAGGATAAAATTTGTAATCTGCGAACTGTGAATCTTCCTCAGGGCGCCATGTGATAGCACGCCATTCCTGCTCATAGGCCCAGTCGATTTTTTTGGTATAGCAAACAGCGTTGATCGTAGCCGCTCTTAGCGGTCTTGTGTCTCCATAGAGAAGAAAGTCCATACCGTTACCCACTATTGGTGGGGTCTCTGAGTACACTACTTTTTTTGCCTCAAGAAACGGGGTTGAAAGCCTTGGAATGTGCTTAAACCTTAGAACGCACCCTTTATGGCCATTGGCGTAATTTGCCCACATAGCATCATTGCTGTGATTGGTTGTTAGGCACATTACACGGGCTGTGGATAGAAAATCATCCCCGAAAAATCCTCTCAAGCCGGAAATTACATGGGCGTCTGGGTCTTTATTTCTAGATGTAAGTGCAGATGCAATCTTGGCTTCAGGCGTTTTTTGTGCAAGAAGTATTTTTACACACTGAAGCAGTAAATTTGCACTTGGAGAAAGTGTCGATTCGTCAAATTTTATTTTTCCACTAGCTATATTTATAAGGGTGCTAGGGAATTCATTGGACGCTTCGGCAATAGTAGGCTCGAAGCGAGGCATTCGTTGGAACTCGGCAGGGTCATTGAAAAGTAAAGGGCTCGACCACCTTAGCCGGGAGTTCTCTAGAATGATCAAGGCAGTGCTTGGAGAGGTGTATTTATAAAAACGTTCTGGATGCGTCATAGGCTAAGTGTGGTGCATAACGCTTAGCTGTGGGGCGACGTGCGTAGCACGACGTCCCACACCAGCCTTTTGTTAAAAGGAGTCCGTACACCATTGTTCAACTGCCTCCTTGGCGTTAACTTCGGGTTCATTCACTTTTTCCCCTGAGCTCGCTT